>Ga0208826_1000003_pt1 | contig 519919 bp, 427 predicted proteins | sample AD_UKC115_MetaG_FD_184451 | JGI IMG/M metagenome (GOLD analysis project Ga0208826, IMG submission 184451) | Active sludge microbial communities of municipal wastewater-treating anaerobic digesters from Hong Kong - AD_UKC115_MetaG (SPAdes)... | ecosystem: Engineered > Bioreactor > Anaerobic >...
TCTAACCGACCAAAGCATCGCTGAAGTTTTACAGGAATTTCTCAATCCGGCTCTGCGCCAATTATTAGATCAGAATGGATAAATATTACTATTTAATCGCTCAGTTGCCTGTTTTATATTTTGAGCGAGAACCGGCGCTGACCATCGAACAATTTTTAACCGAAGCCTACAAATGGCTTTCGGCTGAGGATTATGCGCAATTGGAAAAGGTGGATTTGAATGCCACAGCGCCGGATAAAAACGATCCCGATATTATTCGTCGAATCAAAAATTTTGAATTAGATTTACGCCTCGAACTGGTTGAATGGCGGACAGCCCAGAAGAAGAATCAGGATTATAAAATTATAGCGTTTCCTGCTAATTTAGTGCGAGAGGGCGATCCCTTAACCGTTGAAAAGAATCTCTTACTATGGCGCTGGCAATTTTTAGATTCGCTGGAATTCGGCCATTATTTCGATCTGGAATTTCTCATTATGTATTATCTACGACTCCAGATTTTAAAAAGACTATTTACTTTCAATAAAAAAATCGGACGTGAAAAATATCAACAATATTTAGAAATGGAATTATGAAAAAATACGGAAAAATTACTAGCATTAACGGCAATATGATCACCGTCGCTTGTGAGAGCGACATTATCCAGAATGAAGTCGGTTACGCTGTGGTTGGCGATGAGAATCTCAAAGCAGAGGTGATCCGGATTCAAGGCAACCTGGCTTATATGCAGGTCTTCGAAAGCACCAAAGGTCTGAGAGTTGGCGATAAGGTCGAATTCAGCGGACAAATGCTTTCGGTGCGGCTCGGTCCCGGCTTGCTCGGTATGGTTTATGACGGGCTCCAGAATCCTTTGCACGACTTGGCGGCTAAATTCGGCTTTTTTCTAAAGCGTGGAGCAATTATCGAACCGCTGGATTCAAAGAAGGAATGGGATTTTAAACCGCTGGTCAAGTCCGGCGATATTGTCCAGGCTGGTATCAGACTCGGCAATGTCTCGGAGGGTATTTTTGAGCATCAAATTTTTGTGCCTTTCAACCTGCGTGGTGAATATACGGTCAAAACGATTGTGCCGGAAGGCAACTATAAAATAACTGAGACTATTGCCGTAATTACCAATGAAAAAGGTGACGAAATCAATTTGAAAATGAACTTCGAATGGCCAGTCAAGATTCCAATAACAGCCTATCGTGAGAAATTCGTACCGACTGAACCGCTGGTGACGCAGACCAGAATCATTGATACTTTCTTCCCGATTTCCAAAGGTGGTACCTATTGTATTCCGGGACCTTTCGGCGCCGGTAAGACGGTACTGCAACAGGTGACCAGTCGCTTTGCCGAAGCCGATGTCGTAATCATCGCGGCTTGCGGTGAACGTGCCGGTGAAGTAGTTGAAACTCTGCGCGAATTTCCTGAACTGACCGATCCGCGCACCGGTCGCTCCCTAATGGATCGCACCATAATTATTTGCAATACCAGTTCAATGCCGGTTGCCGCGCGCGACGCCTCGGTTTATACGGCCGCAACGATTGGTGAATATTATCGCCAGATGGGATTGAATGTTTTACTACTGGCGGATTCCACTTCACGTTGGGCGCAGGCAATGCGGGAACTATCCGGTCGTCTGGAAGAAATTCCGGGAGAAGAAGCCTTCCCGGCTTATCTTGAATCGCGCATCGCCCAGTTTTATGAACGCGCCGGAATTGTCGAGTTGCTCGATGGTAGTCGTGGTAGTTTAACCATCGGAGGTACCGTCAGCCCGGCAGGCGGTAATTTCGAAGAGCCGGTAACTCAATCAACTTTGAAAGTTGTCGGCGCTTTTCACGGGCTTTCCCGCGATCGCTCCAATGCCCGCCGTTACCCGGCTATTCATCCCCTGGAAAGCTGGTCGAAATACACCAGTTTTATTCCCTCGAATTTAATCGAGGATGCGCGCCAAATACTTTTCAAGGGTAATGAAGTGCACCAGATGATGCTGGTAGTCGGTGAGGAAGGCACTTCCTTAGATGATTTTGAAATTTATATGAAATCTGAGTTTCTGGATGCAGTTTACTTACAGCAGAATTCTTTTGATCAGGTAGATGGCGCCAGTAGCCCCGAGCGCCAGAAATATGTCTTCAGCAAGGTGCATGAGGTATTGACGACCAAATTTAATCTAACTGATAAAAACGACGCCCGCGATTTTTTCAATAAATTGCGGCAAGTCTTTATTGACTGGAATTATATTGATTTTAAGGACGATGAATTCAAAATACAAGAACAGAAAATAAATCAATTGATCAAGGAAAAAGCCCGCGATGCAAAAAGTCTATAATAAAATTTTAAGCGTAACCGGCAACGTAATAACAGTAAAAGCCAGCAACGTAGCTAACGAAGAGCTGGCGGAAATTTCTACCCAGCGCGGTAAATCTCTGGCGCAAGTCATTAAATTGGATGGCGACATTGTTTCGCTCCAGGTATTCGCTGGCAGTCAGGGCATCGCCACCAACGATGAAATCCGTTTCCTGGGGCATCCGATGCAGGTTACTTTCTCGGATAATATGCTCGGTCGCATTTTCAATGGCAGTGGTGTACCGCGCGACAAAGGTCCACAATTAACAGAAAATATGATCCAGATTGCTGGTCCTTCGGTCAACCCAGCTAAGCGCATCATACCCAGGCGAATGGTCAGAACCAATATCCCAATGATTGATGTGTTCAATTCTCTGGTTATTTCGCAAAAATTGCCGATTTTCTCGGTTTCCGGTGAACCATACAACGAGCTTTTGGCGCGCATTGCATTACAGGCGGAAGTTGATATGATTATACTGGGTGGCATCGGTCTGAAATATGATCAGTATATGTTTTTTAAAAATACACTCGAAGAAGGTGGAGCCTTAAGCCGCTCGATATTTTTCATTCACACGGCTTCCGATCCAATCGTAGAGGGTTTAATGGTACCGGATTTGAGTTTAGCCGTGGCGGAACGCTTTGCACTCAAAGGACGTGATGTGCTGGTTTTGCTGACCGATATGACTAATTTTGCCGATGCGCTCAAGGAAATTGCCATTACGATGGAACAGGTTCCATCCAATCGCGGTTATCCTGGCGATCTCTATAGTCAGCTAGCCGCGCGTTACGAAAAAGCAGTTGATTTCGAAGGCGCCGGTTCGGTGACCATTCTGGCGGTTACGACTATGCCGGGCGACGATGTTACCCATCCCGTTCCGGACAACACCGGTTATATTACTGAAGGACAATTTTACTTGCGCAACGGTCGCATCGAGCCTTTTGGTTCACTCAGTCGTCTAAAACAACAAGTCAATAAAAGTACGCGGGAAGATCATCGCGCCATTATGGACGGTATGATCCAGCTTTACGCTCAGTTCAAGGAAACTGAGGAGAAGCGCTCGATGGGATTCCGGATGAGTGATTGGGATCGCAAGTTGCTGAAATACGGCGAGCGGTTTGAGAACGATTTGATGGATTTGAAGGTTAATATTCCGCTCGAATCAGCTCTAAACCTCGGCTGGCAAATTCTGGCAGATTGTTTCGAACCTCAGGAGACAGGAATGAAATCGGAATTGGTGCAGAAATTCTGGCCAAAGAAAGCAGAAGTGAGCGCTTGATTCATATAAATAATTATGGCTAAGATTAAACATACCAAAAATGAATTAAAAGCTCAGCGCGAAGCCTTAGCACGCTACGAGCGCTTTCTCCCGACTCTCGAGTTGAAGAAAAGCCAACTGGTTACTGAAATCCGGCATCTTAGTCTCGCTATCGAGCAGGTTGAGGAAGAAATCCGGAAAATTACTGAACAGGTGTTTACCTGGGTTGACGTTATGGCTGAAGAGGTAGATTTAAAAGCCTGGTTGAAAATCAAAGAAATCCACACTGACGAAGGCAATATTGCCGGAATCGAAATCCGGATTTTCCGCCAGGTTGAATTTGAAGATGTGCCCTATGATTTTTTTACAACGCCTCTGTGGGTTGATCGCGCTCTCAGCATCCTTAAAGAGCAAATTGCACGCCGGATTAAAATTAAAATTTTACAGGAACAGATCGAAGTTCTACAACAAGAATTACGCGTCACCATTCAACGCATTAACTTGTTCGAGAAAGTTAAAATTCCCGAAACTCGGGAAAACATCCGTATAATCCAGATCTTTCTCGGCGATGCGCAGACGGCGGAAGTAGTGCGCGGTAAGATTGCTAAATCTAAGATTCAGAGTAAAAGAGAGGCGTTAAAGGTATGATAGTTCCGATGAAAAAAGTAGTGCTTTTTGTGCATACTCCGGAACGAGATTCCGCTCTGAAGAAATTACGCAAATTAGGAGTGGTTCACATCCAGCATATCAAGCCGCCGGTTTCAGAGGATACCTCAAAAATTGAGAATGCCATATATGCTGTCGAGAAAAGTCTGGGCATTATCGAGGGCTATAATACACCACCGTCGTCAGAAAATGTCGATTTAGAAAAGTGTCAGAAATTGGTTTCCGATATTATCGCTCTCGAAACCGAAAAACAAAATCTGAAATCGAAAATTGATGAGAAAAACATCTACTTAAACTGGTATAACCGCTGGGGCATAATTTCCGAAAAAGATGTGGCTGAACTAAAAGAACACAGGATATACCTGCATTTATATGTAATTGATCGTAGTATATTGAAAAATATACCGGAAGAAGCGGCCGTCGAAATATTAAAAGAGGAAAAAAATCAACTACTAATAGCTTTTATTGCCCGATCTGAGGATGTACGTCTTGATCTCAAAGAGGAGCAAATCCCACCGGAGGATTTTGGCACGGTCACACAGGAATTACAGAATTTTACTTCCCGATTAGCCGAAATCGACCAGCAACTTACTGAGCTGGCTAAAAAGGCTGGTTTAATTCGCGCCTATCAGCAGGAACTGGAAAAGCATCTGGAATTCGCCCGCGTCCGATCGGGAATGCAGGATGCAGAAGAGATCACCTATTTGCAAGGATATTGCCCCTCGGATGATGTGTCCCAATTGATGCAGGCGGCTAGTGACGAAGGGTGGGGTATTCTAAGTGCAGATCCGGATGAGACCGATAATCCGCCCACTTTATTAAAAATGAATAAAATAGCTCGGCTAATCCAACCGGTTTTAGATTTCCTCGGCACTGTGCCCGGTTATCGGGAATATGATATTAGCCAGTATTTTTTAATTTTCTTTGCGCTATTCGTAGCAATGATTATCGGCGATGCCGGTTATGGTTTGATTTTTTTCCTGGTAGCTATATTTGCCCATTATAAACTGGTAAAGCAAGGTAAGTCCTTGCCGCTCTTTTTAAAATTGCTTTATCTACTTAGTATATGTACTATCGGATGGGGCACTATAACCGGCAACTGGTTTGGATCTATTCAGATTGCCGGGTTGCCATTATTAAAGGTTTTGACGATACCTCAGCTGGCAACTTTTCCGGAATTATTTCCCGACCTGACGGTCAATCCCCAGGATCAAATTATGTTTATTTGTTTTACCGTCGGTGTAACGCAACTGGGGCTAGCTAATATTATGAATTTTATCAATAACTTGCCGCATTTAAAAGCTCTGGGTAATCTGGGATGGTTTGGAGTAACGGTAGGTGCCTTTCTGTTGGTATTAAATTTAGTTTTGGGATCGCCGTTGCCTTCATTTACGGTGCCTCTGATTGGCTGTAGTGTAGTGGCAATAGTTTTATTTATGCGCCAGGAGAGTGGCACCAGCTTCTTAAAAGGAATCGCGCGGGGATTAGGGGACGGATTTGCGACTTTTTTGAACGTTATCAGTTCGTTTTCAAATATTATTTCCTATATACGGCTCTTCGCTGTGGGTATGGCGACTGTGGCAATTGCTACTAGTTTTAACCAGATTGCCGCATCGTTATTGAAAGGTTTTACTTTACCGGCTGGAATGTTGATATTAATTATCGGACATGGACTGAACATCGTTATGAGTATTCTATCAGTAATTGTGCATGGTATTCGGTTAAATGTCCTCGAATTTTCCAGCCAATTAGGTATGGAATGGTCTGGCTATAAATATGAGCCATTCAGAGAAAAAATAAAAAATTTAACAGAAAGGGAAATACAATGAATATTGGATTGATCGGTCCGGCAGCCGCTTTAGGATTAGCCGCCCTTGGCTCGGTTCTGGGATGCGGTATAGCCGCCCAAACTGCCGTCGGAGGCTGGAAGAAATGCTTCGCCAACAACAAGCCGGCGCCTTTTATGCTGGTTGCTTTTGCCGGTGCGCCACTAACGCAGACAATTTATGGGTTTCTTTTGATGCTTTTTATCAATGGAAGTGATAAAGAGCCATTGGTTCAGCTCTGTGCGGGTGTTTTTGGGGGCTTGGCGATTGGTTTTTCGGCAGTTCTTCAGGGTAAAGTTGCCGCCCGCGCGGCGGATGCACTGGCTGAAACCGGCAAAGGAACGGCTAATTATTTCATGGTAATTGGTATCGTAGAGACTATTGCCGTGTTCGTTTTAGTTTTCATGTTGCTGAACCTATAAATCAGTGTTTAAAATCAGCGACTGAGGACTGCGCCTTAGTCGGCTGGTAATTATAGAATCTCAGCCAGTTGCTGGTAGTTCGAAGAAGGTCTAAAAAGTTTTACTAAAATAAATTGATAATGTATTAGGGAAATTAACTCTCTGATAGCGTCTTTAGTGAAAAGGGCTCTGATAATATTTTACAGAAGTTTTTACTTTTACCGGGAGATGTGTTTAATAAAAGAAAGCCGGGCTTGAATACTTCTGATTAAATAACCAGCTACTTGTTGGAAACCTCCTGAGAGTTCAATATATTCTTTTTGATGAACGATTATTCGATTAATCGCTTGAAAAATTTAAAAACTGGTAGCAACTTCAGGGGGACAGAATGCCAAGCCTAACATTTCTCGGTGCGACCGGTACGGTAACCGGTTCACGTTTTTTGTTAAAAACTGCCCATAAGCAATATCTAATTGATTGCGGTTTATTTCAAGGTTTAAAAGAGTTACGTTTACGGAACTGGGAACCGTTTCCTATTTCGCCGGAAGATATTGATGCTGTGATCCTTACGCATGCTCATATTGACCATACCGGTTATTTGCCACGGCTGGTACATTATGGTTTTAAGGGGACAATATATGCCACAACGGCTACAACTGACCTTTGCCAAATATTGTTACCTGACTCGGCTCATTTGCAAGAAGAAGATGCGGAATATGCCAATAAAAAACATTTTTCCAAACACAGTCCAGCCTTGCCACTTTACACTACGGAAGATGCTCTGAAAGCTCTGGAATTATTTAAACCGATTGCCTATGGTAGTCGTTTACAATTGGATGATGGAGTTTCTCTAACCTTTCAAGATGCTGGTCATATTCTGGGGTCTTCTTTTATTGATCTGCGTTTGCCTATTGACGGTGAAGAACGACGTTTGTTATTTTCCGGTGATTTAGGCCGACCAAATCAACCTATTTTACGCGATCCGCATACGGTTTTTGGTGCCGATTATCTAATTGTCGAGTCAACTTACGGCGATCGCTTGCACGGTAATGAAGACCCGAAAGAAGTAATGGCGCGCATAATCAACGAAAGTATCCGACGCGGCGGAGTGTTGCTGATACCATCTTTTGCCGTAGGTCGGACTCAAGAGTTGCTTTACACCATCCGTGAATTGGAAGAAGCTAATCGAATTCCACATTTACCAATCTATATGGACAGCCCCTTAGCCATCAAGGCTACGAAAATATTTTCTAAAAACAAGCAGGATTTCGATCTGAAATCTAAAACTTTAGAATTAAAGGGCAAGAATGTATTAGAAACGGCTCAATTGCACTTTGCGCAAACCCAGGAAGAGTCCAAAGCCATAAATAAAATAAAAAGCAATGCCATCATCATTTCTGCCAGCGGTATGGCTACCGGCGGCAGAATCCTGCACCATCTTTTCAATCGCCTACCCGATCCGAAAAATACCGTTCTATTTATTGGCTACCAGGCAGTTGGCACGCGTGGCCGCACGATCCTCGATGGCGCCGAAAGTGTCAAGATTCACGGGCAATATGTCCCGATTCGGGCGCATATTGAAAGTACATCCTGTTTTTCAGCCCATGCTGATTACCACGAGATTTTAGCCTGGCTATCGAATTTTAATTCTGTACCACGAAAAGTTTTTATTGTCCATGGCGAACCGGAACCTGCCCGTAGTTTGAGTGACAAAATCAACCAGCATTTCGGCTGGTCAACCGAATTGCCGGAATACCTGGGTCAATACCAGATCAGCTAAAATGTGGTCTATTTAAGCAAGGAAAAATATCAATGGATTTGTTCGAAGCGAATCCGCAAAATACAAATTTGTTACCGCCCTTAGCGGAGCGAATGCGTCCCCGACGCCTTGAGGATTTTAAAGGGCAAGAAGAAATCGTGGCGCAGGGCAAAATTTTGCGGAAAGCTTTAGAATCCCGGAAAATTTTTTCGATGATTCTATGGGGACCTCCGGGCAGTGGAAAAACTACTTTAGCCAAAATTATTGCTAATTATGTGGATGCCGATTTTTACCAGATCAGTGCCGTTTCAGCCGGAGTGAAGGATGTGCGGGCTATTATTGATAAAGCGGCTTATAATCGTAGTCGCAATCGCTCGACCTTATTGTTTATTGATGAAATTCACCGCTTTAATAAAGCTCAGCAGGATGCTCTCCTCCATGCCATTGAAGATGGATCGTTAATTCTAATCGGAGCCACGACCGAAAACCCCTCTTTTGAAGTGATCTCGCCGCTCATCTCGCGGTGCCGGGTGTTGAAGCTGGAGGGATTATCTGATGAAAATCTGGCAAGTATTATCAATACGGCTATTGCTAAAGACATTATTCTATTAAAGTATAAAATTAAATTTGAGCCGGGTGCTCAGGATTTTTTGATAAAAAATGTCAATGGCGATGCTCGCAAATTGTTGAATGCGATCGAAATTTGCCAGCAGATAGCGGTGCCCGAGGAAGGCGCTGAATTTACTATCACTATTGATTTAATTAAAGAAGCACTCCAACAAAGACGGCAGTTATACGATAAAACTGGTGATTATCACTATGATACTATTTCGGCTTTCATCAAAAGCGTGCGCGGCAGTGATCCGGATGCCGCCGTTTACTGGATGGCTTTGATGTTAGAAGGTGGTGAGGACCCGCTATTCATCGCTCGCCGTTTGATCATACTGGCAAGTGAAGATATAGGCAATGCCGATCCGTCGGCTTTGCCGTTAGCGACCGCTGGTTTTCAGGCTGTGCATGCTATCGGTATGCCCGAAGCCGCTATTGTTCTTGCCCAGGTCACGACCTATCTGGCATCTACGTTCAAAAGTAACGCTTCCTACATGGCATTAGAGAATGCCCGCCAGGCACTCAAGGAGGGCAGTGCGCCCAGCGTTCCCCTGCATTTGCGCAATGCGCCAACCAAATTAATGAAAACCCAAGGTTATCATAAGGGATATCGTTATCCCCATAGTTATCCAGACCATTTTGTGAAAGAGAATTATTTCCCTGGCAATGGCCTGGCGCCGACGTTTTATCAACCGACCAGTATCGGTCGTGAAAAATTCCTACGCGAGCGCCTTGAGCAGCTCTGGCCTGAGCGTTACCGAAGGACGAAAAATTCCTGAAATAATTTTATTTATCTATACAATTTTTCGCTTGGGATTATTAAATAATTATCTGTGAATATCAGATATTTGGATCTAAAAATAATAATTTATATCTCTGATGAACATAACAACCATTGGGATATTTATTTTGACGTTAAATAGGCTATTTAATACCAGATGAAGCCTACAAATAAGTATAATTGTAAAAAAAGCTTGATTATTTCTAATAGTTAATTTATTTTGAGATGTAATTTACAAAACGCTATAGGGGCGATGTAATGAGAAGAAAAATAGTTAGAGTTGGTGCCAGCCTATGTGTGCTATTACCCAAAGAGGTAGTTAGAGCTATGGGATGGGATTTCGAAGATGAAATCAATTTGATCCTAGACGAGGAAAATGAAGTGGTAATTCTCCGCAACCTGCAAAATCAGCCAATCGAGAAAAAAACGATGATGGAGCATTTCGACAAGTTTCTCGAAAATTACGGAAAGGAGCTGGATACTCTGGTTGCCGATCCGGAGCCTCAAATCCAATAATTAGGGGAAAAAAGATGAAAAGGAAAATAATTCGGGTGGGTTCCAGTAAAGGAGTCTTACTACCTCGCGAGGTGACTAAGGCGATGGATTGGGGTTTTGGTTCCGAAATCGAGCTTAGTGTTGATGAAGAGAAGCACGAGGTTTATTTGAAGAGTTTAAAAGTCAGCGTGCCGCAAGATTATGAGATAGACCACCTGCGACAGCTCGAGGAAGTATTGGAAGATTATGCTGATTTGTTGGAGGGTATCGATGACTGAAGAACAAATCAGGCAAATTAAGTTGATATCTTATGCTAACTGGTTGGTAACCGAGAAATTTGGCGCTGAAAAAGGCATCCGAGACATCAAGGCTCTAACTGCGGCTGTAACCTTACCGGGGAATGGAACCCTTTCCTGCGTTCTGGGTGAACGTCTTTCCAATCGCAAGGATTTGTATGCCCAGCTCGGTTGGTTTGTTTATTATATGATCGAAGGCGAGCCGTTTAATAGCAAGAATCGCACAACGGTGCTTCTAATTTTATTATGGGTATTAAAATATTACGGCCTCGAATTCAATGCCGAAGAACTCGCCAACTATATTAAAACCCTCGATCCTCTGAAGCATGGCAATTCCGACATTTCCCTCTGGTTCTCGACTCATTGTCGTTAAATCACTTACTTTTTTCTGCTAAAAATTCCGCTCAAATAATCTTGTCCTCTGTAATGGGTATATAATTAATTTTTTTATAAAAGTCACGATGGATGAAACCGTTAAGAAACCAATAGCGGTAAAAAATTGGGCTCATAAAGCTGGAAGAGTTAGTTTTCTATTCCTTGGTTCATTACCGGATAGTAAAATTTTATCGAGTAATACTTTTGACGGCTCGTTTAAAAACCTTAACTTTTGTTAAATGATTAGTGATAATACTTGGTTTTATTTAAAATATTATCCTTTGTGCAACTTGATGAATAATCCTAATATCGTCCTGCATTTGATAACCGAGAAGTGAATTTTAGATGCGGCAGGTAGTTGATTTCGGCTTTGCCTGGAACTGGGAATATGATTGGGATTTTGCCAATTTATTAGAAGCGAATTGCCAGTCGGAAGGATTAAATTTTCTTCAAGTGACCCCAGAAAAGATCAAATCGGTACTGACTGAATTAGGGCAAGGTGGAATTTATTTACAAGCATTATGGGATAGAGCGGCTGACACCGATAGCCGATTTATAGAACTGATAAACTGGGCTAAGAATAACAATATTCTCCAGATTAATCCTCACGAAAAAGCCGTCCGAGCCTGGAACAAAGCCACGATGCACCTGGAATTTATCACAGCCGGAGTCAATACACCTTATACGATAGTTTTGGACCCTTATAATGTCCGACCGATATTGCCCGAGATTGACTTGAGCGTTCTGGGCAATCGCTTTATAATCAAACCGGCGCATGGTGGTGGTGGCTTGGGTGTAATTCTGGACGCGACCAGTCTGGAGCGCGTATTGACTGCTCGTCGAGAAAATCCGGATGATTTTTATCTTTTACAGGCTGTAATCGAACCGTTACAGGTCAACGGACGGCCGGCTTGGTTTCGGGTCATTTATGGCTTCGGAAAATGCTATTTTTGCTGGTGGGATGTAAAGACGCATATTTATACCCCTTTTTCGAATAATGATAAAGAGAGCCTGCCAATGCCATTACTAAACGATATAATCGAGAAAATTGCCGATGTTACGGGATTGGATGTTTTCTCCTCCGAAATTGCTCTGACGGCAGAAGGTAAATTTGTGGTAGTGGATTATATTAACGATCCGGTTGATTTGCGTTTGCAATCCAAAGCGGTAGATGGTGTCCCGGACGAAATCGTCCGAGCGATTTCATCGGATTGCGTTGCCACTGTAAAAAGAGCTGTTCAGGCGAAAGCAACTTATGAAAAATTGGAAAATTAGAGAATTAGATAAGTTGATATTTAATTCAATCCAGAAAATTCTAACTGCTTATTTATGGGTTACCAATTTTTAATTACGAGAAATATTTTGGCTTTATTATGACTATCATCTAAATTAACGTAATTAAAAAAAGGAGCCTTTAAAGCCAAACCGTGAGTTGGGAAAGGCAAAAGAGAAACCAGAAATCCACCCAGAGCGGTGGTTTTTTTATTTCAGGAGTATCAACTATGGAATTTAGAGTTAAAGCCCGTCTGGCGGACGAGCAGGGAGTAAATCGCACGATCACGCGATTGGCTCATGAAATTATCGAGAATTGCAAAGGAACCGAAAATGTCGGAATCATTGGTATTCGCACGCGTGGTGATTATTTAGCCAAACGTTTAGCCCATAAAATCGAAGAGATCGAAAATGTCAAACTACCAGTCGGTGTCCTTGATGTCGTTATGTATCGGGATGATTTTCGAATGAAAACCAAATTGCCGCGCGTTGAGGTCACTGATATTCCTTTCGATGTGGACGGCAAAATCCTAATCCTGGTAGATGATGTAATTTATACCGGCAGAACAATTCGCGCCGCTCTGGATGCTCTGATGGATTTCGGGCGACCGGCGGCAATTCAATTGGCAGTGCTGGTGGACCGCGGTCATCGCGAACTACCGATCAAACCCGATTATGTTGGGAAAAACATACCTACTTCGATTGGTGAAGAAGTTCGCGTAATGATTAAAGAAATCGACGGTAGAGATGAAATCCTGTTAGTGGAGGAACAGAAATGAATTTGAGTATTAGGCATTTACTCGGCCTGGAAGGCGTGCCGCGCGATGACATCAGTACCATTCTGGACACCGCTTTTTCATTCCGGGAAGTTCTAGAGCGCCCGATTAAGCGTGTTCCGACTCTGCAGGGCAAGACCATTGTCAATCTTTTCTTCGAGAATTCCACCAGGACGCGCATTTCATTTGAACTAGCTGAGAAGCGTCTATCGGCCGATACAGTCAATTTTTCATCCAGCGGAAGTAGCCTTGCCAAGGGCGAAAGCCTTAAAGATACTGTCCGCAACCTCTATGCTATGAAAACAGATGCTGTCGTGATGCGACACGGCGTGCCCGGCTCAGCCAAACTACTGACGCAATTCATAGATGCTGTTGTAATCAATGCCGGTGACGGAACTCATGAACATCCGACCCAAGCCCTTCTGGATATAATGTCATTGCAGGAAAAATTCGGTTCACTCGACGGCCTGAATATCGCAATCATCGGTGACATTCGCCACAGCCGAGTAGCGCTCTCTAATATTTACGGATTGTTAACTATGGGAGCTAATGTCGCACTCTGCGGACCACCGACGTTTATGCCGGTCGGAATCGAATCTCTGGGCGTAAAAGTAATCTATGATCTGGACGAAGCTTTAGCCTTTGCCGATGCTATCAACATCCTGCGCATTCAGCGGGAGCGGCAAGGTAAAGGTATGATCCCATCACTACGCGAATATCGAGCGGTTTTTGGCATCACGCGCGAACGCCTGGATAAATTGCATAAAACGATTACGATACTACATCCCGGCCCGATTAATCGCGGAGTGGAAATTGACTCTGACGTCGCCGATAGCGAGCACTCACTTATCCTTCATCAGGTGCTAAACGGCGTTGCTGTACGTATGGCGGTACTTTTTCTATTATTGGGCGGCAAATAAATGGAATTATTTAGGAGTAAAAATGCAAATTAAAGCCATTAACGAAGAACTACTTTTACAGAATGCGGTGATCGTTGATCCATTCAAAGATAACATTTATGAGGCGGACATTCTGATTGGAAAAGGTAAAATAAAAAATATTGAGCAAAAGATTGACCCGAAAAATGTAAAAATATGTGAAGACCTCAAGGGATCATACGTCGCGCCGGGATTTATTGACCTGCATACTCATCTACGCGAGCCGGGCAATGAAGATGAGGAGACAATTGCAACCGGAGTCAAAGCCGCGCTGGCTGGCGGATTCACTAAAATTTGCTGTATGCCGAACACCGATCCGCCCATTGATACTCAAGAAGCCGTACGTTTTATCTACCGGCAAGCCGAAAACCTGTTGGCGGAAGTTTATCCGATTGCGGCAATCACCAAAGGTCGTCAGGGCGCCGAGCTGACCGAAATGGTCGAATTAGCTAATGCTGGTGCGGTGGCTTTCTCCGATGACGGTACTCCCTTGAAAAACGCCCAGATTATGCGCTATGCTCTCGAATATTCCCGCTTGACCGGCAAACCAATTATCAACCATGCCGAAGATGTTGATTTAAAAGCCGACGGCTTGATGAATGAAGGCGTTGTCTCGACCAACTTGGGACTACCGGGTAATCCCGCTATCGCTGAGGAAATAATGATTAATCGCGATTTACAATTGGCAAAATTTACCTCAGCGCGTTTACACGTTCCGCATGTCTCGACCGCCGGTTCCGTGGAATTGATCCGCCAAGCTAAAGCCGAAGGAGTACACGTAACCGCTGAAGTTACGCCGCATCATTTTTCCTTGACAGACGAATATATGCGCACTTTTGATGCCAATGGCAAAGTCGCTCCACCTCTGCGAACCGAAGCCGATCGTCAGGCTTTGATTGCCGGGCTTAAGGATGGCACGATTGACGCTATCGCTACCGACCATGCGCCCCATACGATTGACACCAAAGAAACTTCGTTAGACCTCGCATCGTATGGGATGATCGGATTGGAAACCGCTTTTGCGCTGGCTATGACCAATTTGGTACATCCGGGGCATCTGACTCTTTTACAATTGATAAAATTGCTGACGGTCAATCCCGCCGCGATAATGAACATCGCCCTGCCGAAATTAGAACACGGCGCGGACGCTAATCTGACAATTTTCGATCCCAACCAGTGGTGGGTTTTCAATCGTAAAAATATTTATTCGCGCTCTCAGAATACACCTTTTATCGGGGCAGAACTGACCGGACGGATCAAAGCGGTCGTCACCAAATCGCATTACATTTCATTATAAGCACTCTCACCAAACCTGAAGCGAAATTCCTGAAAGTTGAGGATACGCTTAATCTTATTTAAATTAATTGTCGAATGACGTCAGACACTAAATCGCATAAAAAACAATCAGTGCTATCAACCTCTCAAACAGTGATAGCCTTCCAAAAGAAAGTCCGGAAGCATTTCCACGGAAATTACCTGCTCCATTTGCCGCCCGGTTATGCCGAATCTCAAAATGACTGGCCAACGATTTTCTTCCTGCATGGTTCCGGCGAACGAGGGAACGATCCCGAAATCGTCCGGCGCCAGGGACTCCCCCAAGTTATTGATAAAAAACCAGATTTTCCGTTCATCGTAATCTCGCCTCAATGTCCCGCCAATCGCTGGTGGTCGCTGGAATGGCTGGACGCACTATTCGATGAAGTGGTCAAGCTCTATCGAATTGATCAGAAACGTATTTATTTAACCGGGTTGAGTATGGGCGGCTTTGCTACCTGGGACTGGGCTATCGAACATCCAGAACGTTTTGCGGCGATAGCGCCGATTTGCGGCGGTGGTAATCCGCTCGAAGCCGACAAAATAAAAGATGTTCCGACCTGGGTTTTTCATGGTGCCAAAGATGAAATCGTGCCGCTCCAAAAATCACAAGAGATGGTTGCGGCGCTGAAAGCTTGCGGCGGAAAAGTGAAATTTACTGTTTATCCGAACACCGGTCACGACGCCTGGACGAAGACTTATAATAATCACAGACTCTACGAATGGTTTCTAAAGCAGACAAAAAATGACTGATTGGATCGCAATAAAAAAAGACGAGAAGCATATTGCTCGCGAAAAAGCGAAAGCCAGAGAATTACGCAAATCCAACTGGTGGAAACAGAAAATAGCAGCCGGGATATGCTATTACTGCGGCAAGAAATTTAAGCCGCAGGAATTAACGATGGATCATATCGTACCGATTGCCCGTGGTGGGAAAAGCACCAAAAGCAACGTCGTCCCCGCCTGCAAAGAATGCAATAATAAGAAGAAATATCTAACGCCGGTGGAAATATTGATGAACCGGAAAGATAAATCAGCTCCCGAAAAATAGTTCGCTAGAGTTGAGTTAAGTTCTGAGAAGATCAGTTTGAAAATCTCAATTTGGGTCAAGCCGAGGTATCAGTTTTTCAATTGAAAGAAAGTGGAGCGAATTCGGCTTAACTCAAGTTTCGCTTTATTCATTTGAAAATCTGGATCGGGATGGCTTTTTCGATGCGCTGGGAAAGCGGCACGCGCACCAGCCATTTCTGGAAATCGGTAAAACTCTGCTCTCCGGCAGACAGCACTACGAAATCCTTGCGCACGGTTTGAAATTTATCAATCTCGGCGATTCGATTTTTACAAAATACCCCGAAGATGGCTTCGGCCGTAACCGGTTTATTGGGATCGGCTTGAACTTTATAATAAACGCCCTTTTTTTGTTCGGCGGCAGTTGGAATCTGGAGCGGAATCCCGGCTTTAATAGCATTATCCGGTGAAATTGGATTTGGGAACATCAGAAGGACCGAGTTGTCTGCCAGAAAATCGAAAAGGTAGAGATAACCGTCGGCGGAAGATTTCGCCGTTATGAAAAGCGGATCGCCGTCTTTCAGGACATTGCGGTTGACAGATAATTCGAGCGACAGTGCCGGATCGCGTTCGCCGCGAGTCGGCTCGACCAGAGCCTTAAGCTTTAGGCGATAATGCAAAATATCATTGGCGAATTTCGGCTCGGATAAGACGACTTTCTCTTCAATAATATAGCCAGCTTGGGTCGAAATTGCGAAAATGTTGATTGCCGTCTGTTCCTGCGCTTGACGGCCAGATTCGGCTCGCAAATCGGTCAGGACGGAAGAGGTCATTACTTCCTCAGGAACGGCTTTCTTGATGGCGCACTCACGGGCAAAGGCAAGAGTCTTATTTTTGGCTTCGGTTAGGGATGTATTACTATCAAAAACCAGAACCGTATCAATTAAAACGCGGATGGCTTTCGACGATTGACAGACGGCGGGAACAATCATCAGGCTGAGTATAATTACGCCGATAATAATTTTATTTTGCTTCATTGCTTTACCCGAATTATAAATTACGGCTGAGTTGAAGTAGTATAATGTAGAAGAATCCGCTTTTCTCGATCCGGAGTTACGCCGGGGGGCTGTTGGCGATTATTCAGGCGGCGGGCTTCATAGGGGACTTTCTCGGCAAGATAGTATTGCATTTCTCCAACAGTTAGGATTTTGTCCCCGTTTTGATCAGCCTCGCCCTGCAAACCTTTTAAGAAATAATAGGTGTAGAGGCTATGTTTTTTTTCAGGAAACCAGGAACTAACTTCGTCGCCCGATGAAGACGTAAATTCGACAATATGATCGGTAACGGCGTGTTCCTTCTCAATTTCAATCATTACCGGGCTGATATTTTTAATCAACATTCCTTCATTGCTGGAGCCGGAGAAGCAAGCGTCAATGACAACCGTGGTGCCAGCGGTTTTAATTTTATTTAGTTCCGTGTAAAAGTCTTCAAGTGCAATGCCACCTACTTTGTAATAAATTTTTTAGAAATAGCAATAATTACCACGCTATAAAAACTTCTATTAACTAATTATAACGGTTTTTAGCTAAAATAGCAATCTTTTTTTGAAAAATTCGAGTCGAGAAAAAATTGGTGACTATTTCTTTAATCTACTATGTAATTAACAGAGGATATTACGAATTATAAGTTTATCGCCACATAATAAATCGTTTGCCCGATCCCGCATTACGATTTTATTAATTTAATCCAATAATGCCCTGCCAGGCAGGAATTTCTCATCGGAGACTTCTGCGATGCCACTGGAGAATTAGTGAAGTATTTTTAATCTAAAACCTATTACCTGTGACCAAATATCTGTAGGTCTTCTCTTTTCTCAGCCTTGTTCTTTTTTCCTTTGCCGAAAAAAGAACCAAAAAAGGCAACGGCTAAAGAACATCTCACGGGGGTTCGCTCAGTCCAAGCGAATGGAATTTAAGGCGCAAAAGTTATCAAGTTCATATAATTTTAGTGACATAGGAAAGGGTAATGGATATTTACGAAAGTGTTATGACAGCGCTGAAAATTCCATTTTTTCCGCTGGGACTTCGCTCCCCAGCCGGAGATGTTCTTAATGCCGTAAGTAAATTGAACGGTCAGATTTTGGGTTCTCCTTTTTACTAAGCCTCTTTACTATTTACTCATCCTCTTTACTAATGACCAATGACTAATGACCAATGACTAATGACCCTTCTCTGCCTCGACCTCTTTTACTTATTTTAGGTTATTTACTTAGAATTTCGCTTATCCGTTCTACATTGTCCTGAGCGGCAATTACGAATAAAATATCACCTTTTTTCAATACAGTATGACCTTTAGGCGGAATGATTTGATCATCTCGAATAATGGCAATAATTAAGGAATCGGGCGGTAAAGCTAAGTCGCGGATTTGTAAACCGTCAATTTTGGAATTATCGGATAACTGAATTTCAAAGACATCCACATCGGTTTTTCGGGTCGTGATCAATTCAATCGAATGGATTGGTTTCGGTCGAGATGGAATACAGAGTCGTAATTTCGAAGCGCCCCAGGTAAGTGTGACCCCTTGTAATAAACACGACAAAAAAACGGCAAAGAAAACAATATTGAAGATAAAATGATTCTGGTCAATGCCATAAACAGCTGGATAAGTTGCCAAAACAATGGGAACAGCCCCCTTGATGCCGCCCCACATCAGGAACACTTTTTCTCGAAATTTAAAATTAAATGGCAGAGTGCAAATCAAAATAGTCAGTGGACGAGCAACTAAGATCATTATCGCAGTAATTAATAATCCTTCTTGCCAAACCGACAATAAGCTTTTGGGAAAAACCAGAACTCCCAGCAGTAAAAAGATCGCGATATTAGAGAAAGTCGAAATCCCTTCAATAAAATTGCCGACCCCTTTGCGATAAGCAAAATCCGTATTTCCTAACCAATATCCGGCAAAAAAAACCGCGATAATGCCATTAGCTTTGACAACCTCTGCACTTCCATACGCCAGCAAGCAGACCGCAATGCTTAGCACGTGATAATAGCCGCGATTTTCCACCTTGAGGTTATTGAATAGAAACGCGCCGACTTTACTAATAAGCCAGCCTACCACTATTCCACCACCAAATTGCCAGATTAAATTGAGGATAAAAAGTCCGATGTTCTGGGGATGCCCTGTAATTATTTGAATAAAAACAATTGTCAACATTATAGCCATCGGGTCATTGGTAGCCGATTCGACTTCCAGTGTCAAGGAAACCCGCTTTTTAATGGCACGCTGACGCATAATCATAAATACCGCCGCGGCATCGGTTGAAGAAATGATGGAGCCAATCAACAACGAATAAAGTAAATCGAGCCCCATAATAAAATGTATCAGAAGTCCTAAAATTCCCGCCGTCAGAGCAATACCGAACGTCGCGAGTGTCAAAGCCGGACCGAAAACAGATTGCACTATTTCGCGACGGGTATGAAAACCACCTTCGAATAAAATGAATATTAAAAAGATATTGGCTACTTTTTGAGCCAGTACAGCATTGTCAAAATAAATCAGATTGAGCACATCACTACCGCATAGCATCCCGATCCCCAGAAATAGCAGAAGCACCGGAACCCCAAATTTTGAGGTTATCTTTGTCGAGTAAATGGCGGCGATTAGCAATATGGCAATCAGTAAGTACATGAATTTTCCTTAATCAAAGAGTAAACTTGGAAGAGTTAACCTTAACTCCGCCGATCTGGTATGCAATTAAATTTATGGCATACGAATATTTAAACATCTTATCATTAATTGATGATGTAAAGCACTTCACTATATAAGAAAAATACAATTAAAATCAAAATGAATATTATCAATTCAAGTTTTATGTGCCATTCTATGAACGGTTTAAGCACCCGGCAAGGTGGAAATTGGTCATGGGTAGCGGGGGTGCTGAAAATAATATAGTACTTGATTTTTAGTTTTTTTATTTTGCCATAAAGCTCTTCTAATTTAAAAGTGATTTATTCACCTACTTACCTACAAGATTTAGTTTAGTAATAAACTTAATTTTGACTAAATTATATTCTGTGAAATTATTTGAAAATGTCAGCTTGAATAGTATTTATTTTAAGCCGGTTTACAAACTTACCAATGATAGCCTGGATATCTAAACCGGCTGAAACTTGAGGTTAACTTGAAAGAAATCCTTCAGGTAATAATAGACGAAGAAAAATCTGCCCGCGAACGAATAGAAAACGCTCGTCTTCAAGCTCGCCGCGACACAGAAACCGCTCAGATTGAAGCCCAAAAAACCATTGAAACCGCTCGCCAATTGGCATTACAGGAAGCCGAAGCGCTTATTACGACCGCCAAATCCGAAGCTGAATGCCAACACGCCGAGCTGTTAAATGCCGCTCGAGCGCAACAAAACGACATTTTCAATAAATACCATGCTGAAATCGCCGCCGCTGTGGATTTCCTTTTTCAAACCCTTCCAATTGGCAAAAAGGTCGCCTAATGAGTGCTGTTAGCACTTACGGACTGGTAAATGCTCGCGTCCGGACACGACGCTCCGCCTTGCTTTCTGCTTCATCTTATAAGGCTTTAGCCTCAGCCACTGATTTGCCGGAAATGCTTAATCTTTTAGCTCGTTATAAGAGTCATCTCAATTTTGAAAGTTTAACTGATTATTCTATTGAATCTCTGGAGCGATTATTAACGCGGGAAAAAGCTCGTCAAATACTTGATCTAAAAAATTCCAGCCGGGGTCCAGCTCGGGACATTATGGCTTTGATGCTCTCAAGAATTGATGCTGAAAACGTCAAAACTATTCTCAGGGCTTGGCAAAAATCCGACCAGAATGTCAGTAACATTATCGAATGCACCGGCTTGGCAATTCTGCCGATTACTAAAATGCTGAGTGCGGAGGATTTAACCCAATTTGCCGCTTATATCAATCAGCTACCGTTTTATGAAGCTTTCCTGAAAGCCGCTAAAGGTTTCGACCGAAGCAAGAGCCTTTTTGACATTGAAGTTGCCATTGATAAAAGCCTGTATCAGTCCCTTTGGGACCTGACTGCTTTATTGAGTAAAACCGATCAACATATAGTACGACGAATGGTCGGCATCGAAATTGACCTGAAAAACCTGGATTGGATCGCCCGCATCCGTAAATATTACCAGTCTCAAATTAAAGTCACCGAGACAAGTTTAATACCCAACGGCTATCGTTTGCCTTATGCTACTCTCCGAAAAATGATTACTACCGGCTCAATCGAAGACGGACTGGAAAAAATATTACCGGGATTGACGCCCATTACTGCGCAGGAACGTGATCAACTTACTGCTCTTGAACGTTTAGAGCAATTTCTCAATCAGGCGCTTTTTCATGAAGCTAACCGCCTTTTTCTGGAAAATCCGCTTTCTATCGCCTCCACGATCGGCTACTACTATCTAGTTCATATCGAAACCCGGAATCTCTGCACATTAATAAATGCTAAATATTATAAATTAGCACCGCAGGCGGTTTTAAATAAATTGGTATATTGAGGATAAAGATGTTTTTCCCAGAAAAAATGCTTTTGGTCAATGCGCTCTTTCCCGACAAATATACGCCCAAGGTTGTCCGCATGATTATACATCAGGGCGATTTGCAAATTGTGGATGCCGCCCAAACTAATCCCTGGATCAAAGACCTCGCACGAACATATTCAACGGAAGAATCCTCTCAATCTCAAGCCCGTCGGGAAAAAGTGGAAGGGTTAGTTAAAACCCTTAAATTAACCGACCAACTCCATAACTTTCAACCGCTAAGCGGCGATTGGATGGAAATTGATCAGAGCCTCGAGACTGCCATTGCTGAAATCGAATCAGTTAGTCAGAGGCGCGACAGCCTGCAAAAGGAATTTCAGCGTCTCAATGAAATCAAAACCCGCTACGATCGCTTTCCAGGTCTCGGCAAAGCCCTTCAAATGCCGGGTGACTATTCCTATCTTGCTATTGAAACAGGCGAAATCCCCGACAATAACCTACCGCTACTGGAAGAACAATTATCCGCTACTCTGCATGTAATTCTACCGATCGGGAGACAGAAAGGAATGACCTCACTGGTGGCAATCGTTCTCAAACGCGATGCCGAAGTTCTTCAGGCGGCGCTCAAAGCCAGCGGTTTCCAGCCGACCAAAATTGAAAAAGAATTGCCCAGTCTCGCCACCGAATCAATTGAAAAACTCGAAAAAGAACTGAACGATCTCAATGAACAACTGCGTGACGCCGAGGAAAAATTCCAAGCGGTAGTCAATCGCCATCGCGCGCTCCTAATCGGCGTTTACCTGCGTATTCGTCAGGAACAAGTTCAAGGCCGGATGTTACATTTCTTCCGCCGTACTGAAAAGACCTGTCTTTTTTCGGGCTGGTTGCCGGATAGCCGCAAGGAGGTTTTTGTCAAAGAATTGCAGAAAGCCACCCAAAATCGGGCTATCGTTGACCTGATACCGGCTGAATCGCATGAAGCAGTCAAAGATGGTAGTGTGGAAGTCCCGGTCAAATTAAATAACCCCGCCTTTTTCAAACCCTTTGAGATGCTGACTTCGGTCTATGGTCTGCCGAAGTATCAGACCATTGACCCAACACCGGTGTTTGGTCTAAGTTTTCTTTTGATGTTCGGAATGATGTTTGGAGATATTGGGCACGGTCTGGTCTTGGCATTGCTTGGCTTAGCGTTGCTATTAAAAAGTCACAAAGATACATTCAAATCGGCCGGCTATTTACTACTCTACGCCGGTGGTTCCAGTATTATTTTCGGTTTTCTATTCGGTAGTTTTTTCGGGATCGAAGATTTATTTCCAACCATCTGGATGAAACCGATGAATGACATCAATCAATTGTTCAAAGTTGTGATCTACGTTGGTGCCGGGATGATAACCGTCTCGATTATTATAAATTTAATAAATGGCATCCGTAGCGGCAGAATTCTCGATTATATTTTTGACAAAGCCGGTTTACTGAGCGGCATTCTCTATTGGTGCGGTATCATATTGGTAAGTCGTCTGGTACTCACGAAAACTAATGGTGGAGTTGGCCTTTTTGTGATCTATCTCTTTGTGGCTTGCGCTCTGCTCCTTTTCTTCCGGGAACCAATCCTTAATTTAATCCGCAAAAACCGGCGTCTATATAGTTCGGGAGTTGTCACCGGATTAATGCATTCGCTTGTAGAAATGCTTGAGATTGTGCTGGGATTTTTGGCTAATACGGTTTCTTTCATCCGTGTGGGAGCGTTTGGATTAGCCCATGCCGGATTATTTATCGCCATATTCGCTCTTTCGGATATGGTGAGTGGCAAATTAAGTGGAGTAGCTTCTATCTTAATTCTAATTTTAGGCAATATTTTCATCATTGCTCTGGAAGGACTAGTAGTAACCATCCAGGCAATTCGTCTGGAATTTTATGAATTTTTCAATCGCTTTTTCCGTCCGGCGAGGGTTAAGTATCAACCAATCAGAGAGAATCCCAACCTGGAGTAAATATTCTCTAATAATATGAAAAATAAATTTGCGGAGGTAATGCAAATATGTTAAAAATCAAATCCTTTAAAAAACTGCTGGCAATTGTGATTACGCTGGGTTTCGTGGCAATTGGCGGAACTTCACTACTGGTGCTGAAGGCTATTGCACAGACTCCGGAAGAAACCGCGACGAGTGTAGTAGAGAGCACTGAAACCACAGTCGAGGTCGCTCCGAATACGGCTCGCGATTCCGATACGATCAAATTTGGTTTTATTGCCGCCGCTCTGGCAGTTGGCATTGGTTCGATCGGAGCCGCCATTGCCGTTGGCAATATTGGTACCGCGGCTATGGGCACAATTGGCGAAAAACCAGAATTGTCCGGTAGCGCTCTGATTTTCGTCGGTCTGGCGGAAGGTATCGCTATTTACGGATTGATCGTAGCCATTATGATTCTCGGAAAATTGTAATTTGCCGGAGACGTTGTGAAATTTTTTGTGATTGGTGACGAAGAGACTGTTTTGGGATTCAGCCTAGCAGGCGTGGATGGAATTGTGGTTCACGATGCGGCTTCTGCCCGAGGCGCATTGGATGAAACTATGGAGCGCGAAGATATCGGCATCATTATAATTACCGAGCGCGTTGCTACAATGATTCGGGAAGAGGTCAATGCTTATTTTTATCATAGCCCTTATCCGTTGATTGTTGAAATCCCTGATCGCCTTGGCCCACTGGAAGACCGCATTTCAGTGCGAGATGTTGTCCAAACTGCGGTTGGTGTTCGGTTAGAATGAGGAATTATGCCTGATAAAAACGCCACTCTGGAAGCCATTGTAGCTGAAATTCGTCAGATGTCGGATGCTGAAATTGAAGCCATCCGCCAGTCTGCCAGCCGCGAGCAAGCCCAAATTGCTCAACGTGCCCGCCAAGAGGCGGAAAAAATTCGCGCCGGAATTATCAGTAAAGCCCAGCAAAATGCCGAGAAAATTCGCCAGCGATCAGCGGCTCAAACCAATCTTGAAATCAAAAAATTGAATTTGCAATCACGACTTTTAATCACGGCCGAAATCCGGCGTCAATTTGAAGAACGTTTGTTTGCTTTGCGCCAATCTCCTGAATATGCCCAATTGCTGAAAGAGCTAATTGTGGAAGGAATTGTGGGCTTGGGAGTTGATCACATTCTCATTAGCGCTGGCGATCGAGAGCACACCATCCTAACCGATGAATTTCTTAGATCAATTGAGGCATCTTTTAATCCACCGGTGCACCTTGAACTAGAGCCTGTGGTTCTCAATGAGCCGGGGGTCATTCTTTATTCGGCAGATAAGCGGAGGCGATTCGATAACCGCTTATCCCGTTATGTTCAGCGTGTCCTGGAAAAATATCACTGGGAAATTATGCAGAAATTCTCGGAAAATAATTAAAAGAGGTAAACGGTGGCAATAGTTATTGGAAAAGTCACCCGCGTTTTGGGACCAGTTGTTCATGCAATCGCAACTGCTAAGGTTCAGATGCTCGAATTTGTCGAGGTTGGGACCGAACGCCTGATCGGCGAAGTTGTGCGGCTTCACGGCAATCAAATCATCATTCAAGTTTATGAAGATACTACCGGTTTAACGCCCGGAGTAGAAGTGTACGGTTCCGGAATGCCCCTTTCAGTGGAACTCGGGCCCGGTCTGATTGGCACTATATATGACGGTGTTCAACGCCCGCTGACGGAAATCAAGAAGGTTTCCGATCAATATATTCATCGTGGCATCAAAGCTCCTGCTCTCGACCGCAATAAAAAATGGTCATTCGAACCAGCTGTAAGTCCCGGTACAATCGTTAGCAGTGGTCAGGTAATCGGGTCAGTAAAGGAAACGGTTTCCATTACCCAAAAAACATTAGTTCCGCCAAACATTTCCGGCAAGGTCATCAGCATTGCGCCGCCGGGAGAATATCGCATCGAAGATGAAATTTGTGTTATCGAAAATGGTCAAATCCGACATACCTTGTCCCTTTTTCAGCGCTGGCCAGTGCGTCAGCCACGACCAATTAAAAACCGTTTGTCCACCAGTCAACCGATTATAACCGGACAGCGCGTTATTGATACCCTTTTCCCGATTGCCAAAGGTGGCACAGTCGCTATTCCGGGTGGATTTGGTACCGGTAAAACTATGGTTGAACACCAGATCGCCAAGTGGTCAGATGCCGATGTCGTCGTCTATATTGGCTGTGGTGAACGCGGCAACGAAATGACTGATGTCCTAACTGAATTTCCTCAATTAATTGATCCGCGCACCGGGCGACCGCTGATGGAACGCACCGTACTGATTGCCAATACTTCCAATATGCCGGTTGCCGCACGTGAGGCTTCGATTTACACCGGCATCACCATTGCCGAATATTTTCGTGATATGGGTTATCACGTCGCCGTTATGGCTGACTCAACTTCGCGCTGGGCGGAAGCTTTGCGCGAATTGTCTGGCCGTATGGAAGAAATGCCAGCCGAAGAAGGTTTCCCAGCTTATTTGCCAACTCGCTTAGCTGAATTTTACGAGCGCGCCGGTTATTTCGAAACTCTCAACCAGGAAACCGGCTCGGTTACCATCGTGGGCGCTATTTCACCGCCCGGTGGTGATTTCTCGGAGCCGGTGACTCAACATACCAAGCGCTTCGTCCGCAATTTCCTGGCGCTTGATCGCGATCTAGCTAATGCGCGCCATTATCCGGCGATTTCCTGGCTCGATTCTTATTCTGATTATGTCGAAATGGTGACTGCCTGGTGGCAGGAGAAAGCCGATCCGGATTGGGCTGAGTTGCGACAGGAAATGCTTGACCTTCTCCAAAAAGAAGCTAAACTTCAGCAGGTCGTCAAATTAGTCGGTGCGGATGTTCTGCCGGAATCTCAGCGCCTCATCCTAGAAGTCTGTACCCTTTTCAAAAACGTTTTTCTCCAACAATCGGCTTACGACCAGATAGATACCTATTCCACTGTTCAAAAACAGGCGAAAATGCTCCGCATCATCGTTACCTTTTATCGGTTATCGGCCGATGTCCTCAGACGTGGAGCTACTCTTTATAAGGTTAAACGCACTAAAACCTTTCGTGCCATTATGAATATGAAATATGAAATTTCCAATGATGAGATTGATAAATTAGATCAAATCTTGGCAAATCTAACCCAAGAATTGGCTAGCCTCAGTCGTCCAAATTTTTAAGGCTTTAGCAAAATGTTGCAAATCAAAAAAATTAATGAATTGAATAAATATAACCAGGCTGAACTCTTGAAATACCGGGAATATATTGGAATTCAAGAAGTTGCTGGGCCACTAATTTGTATCGAAAATATCCATAACGTCGGCTACAATGAATTAGTCGAAATCCGCGATGAACGCGGCGAACCACGCATTGGCCAGGTCCTGGAAGCCAACCAATCCGCCGCCGTTGTTCAGGTTTTCGAAGGCACCACCGGTTTATCATTAGCCGGAACAGCAGTGCGGTTTCACGGCACGCCTTTGCGCATTCCCGTCACCCAAGAAATGCTCGGGCGAATCTTCGATGGTTTGGGACGCCCGATCGACGGCGGACCGGAGCCCTTGACCAATGAATTCTGGGACGCCAACGGTGAATCTATAAATCCAACCGCCCGGACATATCCAACTACTTTTATTCAGACGGGGATTTCAGCTATTGACGGGATGAACACTCTAGTCAATGGACAGAAACTGCCGCTATTTTCTGGCCCAGGTTTATCACACGATCGTTTGACGGCTCAAATTGTTCGTCAAGCTAAAATTGTAGGCCGCGAGGTATCCTTTGCCATTGTCTTTGCCGCGATGGGCATCAAGCACGACATTGCTCAATACTTCATAGATAATTTCCGGGATGCCGGCGTTCTGGAGAATGTCGTAATGTTTCTGTCATTGGCTGATGCTCCGTCGGTTGAACGCCTGATCACGCCGCGTTCGGCTTTGACTATGGCTGAATATTTAGCCTTTCATGAAAATATGCAAGTGCTGGTGGTTATGACCGATATGACCAACTATTGTGAGGCATTACGAGAAATTTCGATTGCCCGCGGTGAAATCCCGTCCCGCAAAAGTTATCCAGGCTATCTATACTCCGACCTAGCTTCGCTTTACGAACGCGCCGGTATGGTAGATAACTCAACCGGTTCGATTACTCAAGTTCCCATTCTTTCGATGCCGAATGATGATATTTCGCATCCTATTCCCGATCTTACAGGATATATTACCGAAGGACAAATCGTTCTGGATCGCGAACTTTTCCAGCAGGGAATTTATCCGCCGATCGCCCTTTTACCTTCTCTTTCGCGTCTGATGAAAGATGGAATCGGGGAAGGTTTGACCCGCGCCGATCATGCGCATTTAGCCAGCCAGCTATTTGCGGCTTATGCCCGGGTGAAGGAGGTGCGTGCTCTGGCTTCCGTCATTGGTGAGGAAGAGCTCAGTGCAGTTGACCACAGTTACTTAAAATTCGGTCTGGCTATGGAAAACAAATTTATTGCTCAGAAAGAAACCGAAGATCGTTCGATTTATGAAACCCTCGATTTAGGTTGGGAGATGTTGTCGCTCCTGCCGCGGGAAGAATTACAACGCATTACTGAAGAAGAAGCCCAGCAGTATCACCATTACCAAAATGAAAATAAATAAATAATTAGTAAAATGGCAACCCGCATCAAACTCGTCCCGACCAAAAGTAATCTGCTCAAATTAAAGCGCGACTTGAGCTTTGCCCAGGAAGGCTATGAACTTTTAGAGCAGAAGCGCCAGGTGCTGGTTTCACAACTGATGGCAATGGTTAATGAAGCGATTGTGGCGCACGAAAAAATGGATACGGCTTTGCGCGAAGCGTATAGTGCTCTTCAAAATGCCATTATTTCCGATGGAAAAAGCACGGTCAAGTCTATGGCGCGAGCAGTTCGGATCAAATCGGATATCCAGATTTACAATCTACGGGTAATGGGTGTGACAATCCCGAAAGTCGAGGTTGAAATAGAGGATGATGCGCCTTACTATAGTGCCGGTAATTCGTCATTCTGGGTTGACGAAAGTATTTTCCGATTTAAACAAATTCTCGAGGTGATGGGACGCTTTGCTGAGTTGCGTGTTTCGCTTTTACGCCTGGCTCAGGAAGTCCGCAAGACCCAGCGGCGAGTCAATGCCCTGGAAAAAATTGCTATCCCCGATTACCAAGAAACTATTAAATTTATTTCAGATTCTTTGGAAGAAAGCGAGCGTGGAACACTTACTTCGATGAAATACATCAAAGAACACCTTGAAAAACGAAAGGATGCCTAATACGCAATCGGGACGTCTCATTTCAAAAATTCTCCTGCTGACTGATGGTTCAGAGGGATGTATTTCGGTTGCCAAGTATGGCATCATCCTTTCAAAAATTACTGGAGCGGCTCTCAAAGCAATTTATGTCGTCAACACTGATTTACTCAAGCAGCTCGAGCGCGCTCGTATCTTTGTAAAAATCGAAGAAGTCGATTACGAAAGTGATCTAGAAGATGACGGTCAAGATTATCTGCAAGACATCACAGAATTGGCCGCTTCCAAGGGCGTTCATCTTGAAACCGAATTATTGAAAGGCATCGTCCATAAAATCGCAATCCAGAAGATCGAAGAATGGAACGCTGACCTCCTGATAATGGGTGAACTTGAGCCAGGTCTGCCCCGTCAGGACATCTCTCACGACGAACTCGGCTTGCTTTTACGTAAAGCGCGCTGTTCGGTGCTCGTAGCTAAAGAGCAGAGGGGTCTTGACGAATTATTTGAAACTTTAACCTGAATTTTGTCAAAGTAAAACGAGGAGCTTTTTTTAAAATGAAACTTTCCAATCTGATTAAGCGCGAGGCGATTGTCGTACCAATTCAGAATACCGAAAAACAATTAGTAATCGAGGAACTACTAGAAGCCGCCGCGGCAACAGGTCAGATTCTTGACCGCGCAAAAGCTTTACAAGCCCTTTTGGATCGTGAAAGCTTAGGCAGTACCGGCCTCGAAAAAGGACTGGCGATCCCGCATGCCCGCACTAATGCGGTTGACGGTCTAGTAATATCACTGGGCGTTGCCCCGGATGGCATAGATTTTCAAGCCGCTGACGGCGGTCTTTCTTACCTTTTCTTTCTATTGCTGGCTTCGGATGCATTGACCTCAACCTATGTTCAGGCTCTTGCATTGATCGCACGCCTTTATCAACAGGATGACTTTCGTCGTGAAATATTGAATGCTACCACTCCTCAAGAGATTATCGCCATTATTCGTAAAGCCGAAGAATAACGTGTGGCTTCGCACCTTAATTTGAGCGACAATATCATCACTATTAAAAACCGATAACAGATAACATTAAAAAGGAGAAACAATGAACACAATAGAAAAAGCCTTGATGCATGGACTATTCGTTCATCTACATCACAATATTGATAAAGTAATTGATTTTAAAAGCTTTCAGGAATTAAACCGCCAGGTCGCTAAAGTTTGGCCAGGAGCATTATTGATCGGCCCGGAAGCTAACGACGATGCCGCAGTTTTTCAAATCCCGGGTATGCCGGGTTACGTAGTTGGTAAAATGGAAAGCCACTGTTCGCCCTGTGTGCCACGGCCGTATGATGCCGCCGCCACCGGTGCCGGTGGTGCGATGCGTGATGTGGTCGCAATGGGCGCTCGTCCTATTTTCCTGATGGATTTTATCGGCACGCGACCACTGGAGCAGGAAGTCATAGTTGGGCCATGCGGTTTTTCGGGGCGTTGCACCTGTGGCAAATGTAAGGTTATGACCAGTCAGGAAAGAGTGAATATTATGGTCAAAGGTTTGGGGGATATGTGCCGAACGATGGATGTTTTTATCATTGGCGGAGGTTTCTCTACTTCTTTCTCCGATATCGTGCCGGCTGTCGTCGTCTCGGTTATCGGCAAACTGGTTACCGAAAAACCACTTACCAAACCAGCCAAAAATGTCGGTGATAAAATTATCATCATTGGCGTGACCGGCAATGACGGCAACGACACCCTTTTCCGGGCGGGATTGGTAGAAGAAATGCGCCCGGCTATTGCCCTATTTAAAGAAGAAAAAACCGCGATGGAAGCCGCCTTGGCGGCTTTTGCGACTGGCAAGATTAATGCCTGTTCTGATCTGGGTGCCGCCGGCATTGGTGCGGCAATTTGCGAATCAGCCCGTTACGGCCGACGCGGTGCTAAAGTTGATTTGTCCCAGGTCCCAGTTTCCGTTAAAGATATTACTCCGCAGGAAATATTAATTTGCGAGACCCAGGCACGCTATGTCGTTCAGGTTGCGCCGGAATCAGTGGAGGAAGTGGTAAAAGCCATTCGCACCAAAACCGAGCATGTCGCCGTAATCGGAGAAATCACCGATACCCAGCAGGAAGTTTTCGAATACAAAGGTGAGATTATTGCCACGATTCCCAACCAACCTTCGCCCGAAACTTTAGCAATTCTGAAAAGTGGCAAATAAATAAAACCCGATAAGAAATTTAGATAAACAGTTACCGGCTTTAAGAAGGTGAGAGTGGCAATCTTGAATTTTCATCTCGGAATGTCAATATAAATATTTGGATTATGAGTTTATCTTAAAAGGTACAAAAATCTCTGAATATTAGATATGGCTATGTGGTAATTACAGAAAACAAAATCAGATTCCCCCACAAGATACCCTAAATATCCTAAAAATTAATAAATAGCTTGATCTTTAATTGTCATTGACAAATTACCTTTGATGACTTAATTTTTAGCAAATGATCAAAATTTTGTGCAATAGGTAGTTTATAATAAATATGAGGTCTCACTAACTCTAATACAATGGAAAATATTAATAAAAATAAACAGGTAGTAAAAATTGTAAATGAACCTGATTTAGAATACCAAATAAAAATATATTCTCGAAATGCAAAGATTGTGGATGATAGTTGGGATTTTAGAAATTCAAATACCAAAGATTTTACGCATTGTTTTCACTCATATCCAGCAATGATGATTCCCCAAGTTGCTAGAAGGATTATAGATAATTTGGGTAAGAAATCAAAAATCTTATTCGATCCTTATTGTGGGACAGGGACGTCTTTAGTTGAAGCTAATCTAAAAGGTATAGATGCTATTGGAACTGATTTGAATCCTTTAGCCAGGTTAATTGCCACGGCTAAAACTACAAAGATTGATATTCAACAACTTGATTTATTTATTAATAAATATAAGGATTATATTTTTTCAATAGACTTTGATATTGGCAAAATATATTCGAAAATTATTCCGGATATAAAAAATATCGATTATTGGTTTTCAAAAGTCACTCAACAAAAACTATCATTGATATTAAAATACATTGATGATATTAGCGAAATTTCAATAAAAAACTTTTTTAAAGTTGCTTTCTCTGAAACAGTTCGTGAATCTTCATACGTAAAATCGGGAGAGTTCAAATTAGTCAGGAGCAAAAATTATTTAGATAAATCTGAACCTGACGTTTTTAGAATGATGCTTTCAAAATTATTAAGAAATAGAATTGGACTTATCGAATTTATAGAGTGTTGTAAAAATAACGCTAAGACGTCGGTATATGATTTCAATACAATAAATGAAATTCCAAATGATATTCTTCCAACAGAGATTGTAGATATTGTTGTGACATCTCCTCCCTACGGCGATTCACGCACTACCGTTGCCTATGGGCAATACTCTAGGTTAGCAAATGAATGGCTTGGTTTTAAAGATGCAAATAAAATAGATAGAATTTTAATGGGTGGGGAGAAGAAGAAACATATTCCCGTATTTAAAAGTGGAATATTAAACGATGTAATAGATACAATTCAGAAAGAAGATAAAGAAAGAGCTCTTGATGTAATTTCCTTTTATGAAGATTATGAGAAATCAATTAAAAATGTTGCAGCTACCATAAAAAAGGGTGGTTTTGCTTGTTATGTTGTGGGCAACCGAACAGTTAAAGGTCTTACTATTCCTAACGATGAAATAACAGCTCAGTTATTTGAAGAAAATAACTTTTGTCACATTGAAACTATTGTTAGAAATATACCTAATAAAAGGATGCCCTTCAAAAATAGCCCCTCTAATATCGTTGGCAGGACAGCCTCAACAATGAAAAATGAATATATAGTTATTATGGCAAAAAATTGATATGCAGTTAAAAGAACTAATAAAAAAATTAGAAGCCCTTGAGCAGAAAGGATATCTTGAAACTTCAAGACAAGGACCAACTGGTATTGGGCATCTACTAGAAAAAGAAATGGGATTATTTGAAAACAATATTCCTATTCCAGATATTGGGGGTAGAGTTGAACTAAAAGCTACTAGACGGAATGTAAACTCGCTAATAACACTTTTTACTTTTAATAAGGGGGTTTGGCTTGTCAAACAAAACAATATTATCGAAAAATATGGATACAAAGATGATAGAGGTAGACAAGCACTATATAACATTGTTAATAAAAAAACGCCGAATTCCCAGGGATTTTACCTTATTTCGGACCCTGAAAGGCACTTGATCATCTTAAAAAACATCTATGAAGATGTGAATATTGCTGAGTGGGGCACCTATGTAATTGCTGGTAAATTCATGACCAAGCTTGATAGATTACTTTTAATAATTGCCGACAATAAAATAGAAAATGGAAAAGAATACTTCCACTTTAATGAGGCTTATCTGCTGGAAAATCCAACTCCAGAAAGGTTTTTATTAGCATTTGAAAAAAATGAACTGATGATTGATTTACGAATGCACTTGAAGCCATCCGGTGGCGTCAGAAATCATGGGACTGGATTCCGGATTTCAGAGAAAAACCTTATTGATTTGTATGAAAAGAAAAAAAGATTGATCTAGATTTTATTTTTCTACTCAGCTGTCGTTAGAAAATTGTATTTAAAAAGAGGATTTATCCTTAATCAATTGTAAGCCGAGTTCTTTCAACTGTTGTTCTTCTACCGGGGCTGGGCTACCATCCATCAGGGAAGCGCCACTGGTAGTTTTCGGAAAAGCAATCACTTCCCGCAAATTTTCGGCACCTGCCAATACCATAACCAGGCGATCAAAACCCAGAGCAATTCCGCCGTGCGGCGGCGCGCCGTAGCTCAGTGCCTCCAGTAAAAAACCGAATTTTTCCTGCGCTGTTTCGGGATTGATCTGCAAGACATCGAACATCCGCTTCTGCATTTCAACAGTATGATTGCGGATACTACCGCCGCCGATTTCGTGGCCATTGATCACAATGTCGTATGCCCGTGCGTGTACTTGCGCCGGATTAGTCGCTAATAATTCGGCTTCTTCCGGCACAGCGGCAGTGAAGGGATGATGCATGGCGACCAGACGATTCTCTTCTGCGCTCCATTCCAGTAAGGGGAAGCGTGTCACCCAAACCGGCTTGAAAACATTCGCCGGAATCAATTGCAAGCGTTTGGCAATTTCCAGCCGCAGGACGCCGAGCGCCGAATAGGTTTTTTCCCGGCTATCGGCACTGAAAAAAATTATATTACCGTCATTAGCATCGAACTCAGCTATAATTTCGCGGGCGACCGGCGTCAAGAAACGAGCAATTCCACCTTCTAAACCGTTTGCCGTTACTCTGGTAAAAGCCAGTCCTTGAACTCCCATTTTCTTAACCATCTCGGTTAATTCATCAATTAGTTTGCGAGTAATCGAAGCCCCTTGAGGGAAACAAATTCCGGCAACGGTTCCTCCCGAAGCCAATGCTTTATTAAAAACTTCGAATTCACCCCACTCGACAATTTTATCCAAAGTATGAATTTCATAACCGAAACGCAGGTCCGGTTTATCGCTCCCGTATTGCCCCATAGCCTCATCATAGGGAATGCGGGGGAAAGGCGATTCAAGATTAATTCCTGCCACTTCGCGGAAAACGCGGATTAGCATTTCTTCGGTTGACTGTAATATGTCCTCTTCATCTACAAATGACATCTCGACGTCAATCTGAGTAAATTCCGGTTGGCGGTCGGCGCGCAAATCCTCATCCCGGAAACAGCGGACAATCTGAAAATAGCGATCGAAGCCAGACACCATTAGAATCTGCTTATATTGCTGAGGCGACTGCGGTAGAGCATAGAACCGACCTTGACATAGGCGACTGGGCACGAGGAAATCACGCGCTCCTTCGGGAGTACTACGAGTCAAAAAAGGAGTTTCTATCTCATAGAAATTATGTTCATAATAAAAATTTCGCACGCTTTGATAAGTCTTATGCCGGATGGCAATATTGCGCTGGAGCTCGCTCGTCCGTAAATCGAGATAGCGATATTTCAAGCGCAAATCTTCCAGCCCTGTTTTGCGATCGGTTACCAGGAAAGGCTGAGGGCGTGCTTCATTTAAAATTTCCAGCTCGATAGCCAGTAGCTCGACGTCACCCGTAGCCATTTCGCGATTGACGGCATTTTCCGGACGGCGTCTAATCTTGCCTCGCACGGCAATTACATCTTCCAAACCGAGTTTACGAGCTAAAGTCATTATTTTTTCGCCTGATTGGGGATCAAATACTACTTGCGTTAGACCATAACGGTCGCGTAAATCTACAAAGATTAATCCGCCATGATTGCGCCGACGGTTGACCCAGCCATTGAGAATCACGATTTGTTCAACGTGTTCGACGCGGGGGTCGCCGCAGGTCAGAGTACGTTTTAACATTGCTTATCCATTATTTAAATAATCTTTCAAACGGGCAAAATTAATGATTCCATATAGTTTTAACCAGCAGAAAAATGATTTCGACTAAACCGGTAGCTCTTAATAGTAATCACCGAAAAAATATCCAGAACGTAATCATCAGAAAAAGCTGGTTGATGATCATCGGATAATCCCAGTCGTCCCACCTGATAGGCATTAAATTGGCATTGATCAGACCGGAAAATTTCATAGAGTAATTTGTGGTTCAATAATTAACGTTTTTAATAGGGAAAAATATACGGTTGTCCCAAAATAGCAAATTGGGGTCAATTAATGCGGTAATTTTTATTGCGGCAGATTCGCGTCATCCGCTGCCGGCTTTGCCGCATTTGGCGATTGGGCTTCCAGGGGATAAGGGAAATGCATTTCACAGTGTCCTTCGAAAACCGCGCCGTCTTCGATCACGATCTGAGCGGCTTTGATATCGCCGCGTAAAAAAGAGCGGTCGCCGAGGGTTACTTTTCCGGTAGCTATGACATCCCCTTCCACATGCCCGCCGATATTAAGGTTAGCGCTTTGAAGGTTGCCTTTGATTTCAGCTCCGGGGAAAATTGTGATGGTGCCATCGGTTTCGATATCACCGCTAATTTTCCCGTAGATGATTATATCGCCTTCCAGCCGTAAGCTCCCGGTAATGATGGTTTTCTCCCCGATAATAGTATTGATGGAAGATTCTTTTTTCTTGATTATGGCAGACATATTAATATTCTCCTTCATACTTAAGGGAAATATCGGCTTTTTTATAGGAATAAATCAATTCCTGGGGATTGATCGGAACACCTTCGCGCCAGATTTCAAAATGCAGGTGTGGTCCCTGACTTTTTCCGGTGTTGCCAAGATAGCCGATTACCTCGCCGCGTTTCACATATTGATGAGCGACTACACTATTACGCTGATTATGGCCATAGATGCTAAAATATCCATCGGAATGATAGAGGATGACAGTATAGCCGAGATCATAAGTCCAGTTAGAAAAAACCACTACCCCGGCGGCGGCGGCTTTAATGGGAGTTCCTTCGGCGGCGGCAACATCGACACCATAGTGATTCTCGCTGGTCATTACTTTATCATCAATGAACCCGCGCGTAATATAACCATCCACTGGCGGGTAAATCGGAATGTTTTCTAAAAAACTGATCTGAACTAACCGGTTTTGATCGGGATCATTCTTTAGGTAATTGACGGCTTCACCGGAGACAGAATCGCTGGGAGTCAGGACGAGATCGGTGCCCAATACCGAACGAATATATTGGTCCATCTGGCGAATCTCATTGTAATCACTCAGTATTTGAGATACTTTGAGACGGTCCTGAACCAGTTGGGCGTTTTCAAGAGTAACCTGCCGGTATTTGATTGCTTTGGGTAAGGTAATCAGAATAGTGACTATCAATAGAGCTAGAAAAGCTAGCGAACCGATAATAATCAACCGGGCAGTCGTGTGACTAAAAGTCCAGATAATAGGTTTTGCGCGGCTCTCCGAAAGTAAGTGTAAGGTATATTTTCTCTTCATAATGTTTTTTCCTCGATGATTTTGAATATTTCCAGCAGACGTGCCAGGTCTTCGCGAGAATAAAATTCAATCGTGATCTGGCCTTTGTTTTCGTCTCCCTTAATTTTTACCTTGGTACCGAGAATGTGAATCAATCTATCCTCAATGGCTTTGGTAGTAGGGGTTTTGACTGGTAGCGGTGGCTTTTCTTTGAGAGGAATATTTTGAAATTTCTTAGATAGTTTTTCGACTTCCCGAACGCTCAAACCTTCTCGCTTTATTTTTTGCCAGAGATTAATTTGTTGTTGTGGATTTATAATGGAGAGAAGCGGTCGGGCATGGCCGGCGCTGAGTTCGCCAGACCTTAAATCAGCCAGAATGGCATCCGGTAGGTTGAGCAGGCGTAAGGAATTAGTGATCGTCGGTCGTTCTTTGCCAACTTTTCGAGCGATTTCTTCGTGGGATAGATTGAATGTGCTGGCTAAAATTTGGTAAGCGCGAGCTTCATCAACCGGATTAAGGTCTTCACGCTGGACATTTTCAATTAAAGCCAATTCCAGCATTTCAGCCTCAGTGGCTACCGGCATAATATAAGCCGGTATGGTCGTCTTACCGAGTTCTTGACAAGCTCGCAGACGACGCTCACCGGCGATTAACTCAAAGCCGCCATCGACCTGGCGCACGGTGATCGGCTGAATCACTCCTTTTTCCCGAATTGACATAATCAGTTCAGCCATCGCCTGAGCCCCAAATTCCTGGCGCGGCTGGTGGGGATTGAACTTGATTTGAGCCACTTCGATTTCAGCCATCGTATAAACCTGTTCTATTCCTTCCGGAAATTCAGGGATTAGTGCGCTAATACCTTTACCTAGCCGTTTGCTTGTCGTCATTGAGTAGTTCTCCTACCAGATTCATATAGTCCTGAGCCCCAGCCGAGGTAGCATCATAAAGGATGATCGGTTTACCAAAGCTGGGTGATTCACCGAGGCGGACATTGCGCCGGACCACAGTTTTGTAAACCTTTCCTTTGAAATGACTGCGCACCTGTTCCGATACTTCATGGGAAAGACGCAGGCGACTGTCATACATCGTAATCAGCACGCCCTCGATTTGTAAGTTGCGGTTTAAACTACGCTGGACCAGGCGGATCGTATTTAGTAATTGCCCGAGCCCCTCCATCGCATAATATTCGCACTGAATTGGAATTAGCACCGAATCTGAAGCGGCTAGACTATTGATCGTTAAGAGTCCCAATGAAGGTGGGCAATCAATTATTACATACTTATAATCACGAGTTAGCAATTCGAGAGATTTCTTTAAAACTAATTCTCGGCCGATTAGTGAAACCATCTCAATTTCAGCGCCTACTAAACTGGTGGAGGCTGGCAAAATATCAAGATAAGGAATTTCGGAAGGCATAATCGCCGTATTTATATCAAAGCCTTCAATTAATACCTCATAAACCGTATTTTCCAAATTGCGATAATCTATGCCGCATCCGATCGTGGCGTTCGATTGCGGATCCATATCAATCAGCAAAGTAGGAATTTCGGAAACCGCCAGTCCGGCGGCAACGTTAACCGCCGTTGTGGTTTTTCCGACACCACCTTTTTGATTAGCAACCGTGATTATTTTGGCCATCTAGCTTCTATTAATTTCTTTAATTTCAATATATTTCAAGTATTAAATATTATTAAAAAACCAAGCAAATTTAAACCCTGCCTACTCTAAAAAACAAGTTAAAAGCCTTATAGCAGAGAGTAAGTCTTCCCACAACACTGAGTTAATGAGCCCGTTGCCAGAAAGTAGGAAGGAATACAATTAAAATTGAATAAAATTCCAATCGTCCAAATAACATACTAGCCATTAATACTATTTTATTCAGAACGGACAGAGCCGCATAACTCTCTATCGGACCAAATAAACCAATGCCTGGTCCAACGCCTCCCAGGGTTGTAGCCACGGCAATGAGCGCTGATTCCGGGGCAACGCCGCCTAAAGCCACGATCATACTCGCGACCAACCAAAAACACAGATACATTCCAATATACACAATTGCGTTCTGGATTGTTTTTTCATCAATTGGGCGTTTATTAAAATGAATAGTTGTGACTACCCGCGGATGGATTATCTGAATGAGCTCGCGATGGATGCTTTTGATAAGCAGAACGATTCGCGAATTTTTTATAGCTCCGCACGTGGATCCCGGACAAGCCCCGACCAACATTAAAATTAACAAAACAATATGAGCCACCGGTTGCCAGATATCCCAATCAGTCGTAACGAATCCAGTCGTCGTATTAATTGAAACTGCCTGAAATACTCCATAGCGAATTGCTTCTGACCAAGAATTGTAAGTATGCGAACGCAAATTAATCACTATGACCAGAGATGCGACCGCCATAATCGCAAAGTAGATATAGACTGTTTCTGAGTAATCCCGCCAGTTCTTTCGTGATTGGAACATTCGTAGGTAGAGAGTGAAATTTATGCCGGAGAGTATCATAAAAATAACGACGACTATTTCAACATATACATTGTTATAGGCGGCGATGCTGGCGTTTTTGGGTGAAAACCCGCCCGTGGCGATAGTCGCCATAGCCGTTAATACCGCATCAAAAAAGGGCAGACCTAAAACTAATAAAAGAACGGTTTCGGAGACTGTCAGGATAAAATACACCGTCCATAACAAACGCGCGGTATCTTTGATTTTAGGCGTGATTTGTTCATTGGCAAGCGAAGAGGATTCGAAGCTATACAAATTGCGTCCGCTAATATTAATAGCTGGAAGCACTACTAACGCCAGGATTATGATTCCCATACCACCGATCCAGTGCGTCAGAGTGCGCCAGACAAGCAGACTGATCGGTAGGCTTTCAATATCATTTAGAATCGAAGCGCCGGTGGTGGTGAATCCCGAAACCGACTCAAACAGAGCGTTTATAAAACCGTCGAAATATCCGCTAAAATAAAACGGCAATGCGCCGATCACAGATGCCCCGATCCATCCGATAACCACGATTACCATTGCCTCCCAGCGCTGAATATTAAAATTGCGGGGCTTGCGAATCTGCATTAGTAATCCGACACCCGTAGCGACTGCAATACTGAAAAGAAATGCCGGAGTGGCCGTGTCATGTTGGAATAAGCTAATCAGCAATGGCAAAATAAGGAACAACCCCAATATGGTAAAAAGATTACCCAGAACCGCGATAATGTTGCGTATTTTCATAACTGTAACTGCTCCCTAATTATGAGCATTTTAACATAGAGATCATAATGCCCGATATTTTACCTCTTTTGTGATTAGATTGCAAATTTCCTAATTTATTTTATCAGCGAATAGATAAAAATTACGTTGTAAAAAGTATTGAAAATTACCAGATTTGGTCTATGAATCAAGAGGATATTATCATTCGAAAATGCAAAATCTGATTTACGTCGGGCGCTGGCTGGTCGGGTTGGTTTACTTTCTGTTGTTAGGAATAACTCTCCGGTTCGGGCTTATTTTTTGGAAACCTGCCGAAATCTATGTTCTGGTACAGCAGATCTGCCGCGCCGCTCTACGAACGATCGGCATCCGCATAAAAGTCAGTGGTTTGGATCGCTTTGATCATCAGCAATCTTACTTGATTATTTGTAATCATGAGAGTCTCCTGGATGCTTTCATCTGCCCGGCTTATATCCCGATGTATTTTACTACTATCGAATTAGCCGACCATTTCAAGTGGCCACTCTGGGGCTGGATGATCCGTAATTGGGGGAATATCCCGCTCCAACACGGTCAGCTCAAATCTTCACTAACAAGTTTAGACCAAGCCGCTACCTTGCTTAAGAATGGCACCTCGATTCTGATTTTTCCCGAAGGTAGCCGCACTACCGATGGTAAATTGCTTTCCTTTAAAAAAGGTGCTTTTTATCTGGCATATCGCGCTAAGGCAGACATTTTGCCGCTGGCTATTAATGGGCTCTGGCGGGCTAAAACTCGTGGCGATTGGCGCTTACGTTCCGCCAATGTCAGCCTGAATTTCGGTGAGCCGATTCGCTACTCTACCTACCAACACCTTTCGCCCGATGAACTGCGCAATCTCTGTTTTGAAACAATCCAGCAATTGAAGAGTCCGGTAGCATCGAATGTTTTATCGTCTTAAAAGTTTTAAATACGACTTGAGATTAACATAAAATTTCTTATATTACCACTATGAGAAAAACAGACTTTTCCCCATTACCTGAGCGTAAACAACTGCTTTACGAACAGATGGCGCGTAGTTATCGAACTCAAGAACGGCAGAAAAATACGCCGTGGGCCCCTTTTGAGAAACGATTAATCGAAAGTAAAATTGCCATAATTTCGATTGCTGGCGCTTATCTCAACGGCCAGAAGCCATTTACTAATCGCGAGACTGAGAGCGACTACCAATGCCGCGAGATTCCTCTCAATTTTAATCGCGAAGACCTGCGTTTTTTCGCCACTGATTGGGAACCCAGCGAAGCTCTGGCTGATTATAATGTCGTCTTGCCGATTGACCGTCTCGTGCTTTTACAAAAAGAGGGTATGATAGGCAAAATACATGAGACAATCATCAGTATCGCCGGCTTTACCAAGAGCATAAAAATGTTCGGGAAATTCCTGACCAAAACTTACGATACCCTGAAAAAAGCCGAGGTTGATGGCGTCTTAATTCTGCCTTGTTCAGCTCAGACATCGGCCGCCGCTTGCCAGGTTGCTAATTATTTGGAAAAGAAAGAACTGCCGACAGTTATACTGACCACCTTCTACGAACAGGCTTTAGCCTTGGCGCCTCCCCGCTGTGCTTTTATCAATTTTCCTTTTGGTCGCCCATTTGGCAAAGCCAATCATGTTACCTTGCATACGGCGATTCTGCGAGATACCCTCCGTCTTTTTGAGAAAGCCAAAACTCCAGGCGAAGTGATCTGTCTAAGTTATATCTGGTCATTCGGAACAGTACCGAATTGGTAATACTTTTGGAAGTGATTTATGAATTTACTGGACAATCTAACTTGGCTAGGACATTCGTCTTTCCGGATTGCCGGAAAAAAGATAATCTATATTGATCCCTTTCAGGTCAAAGCCGGGATACCGGCCGACCTTATCCTCATTACGCACGATCACTACGATCATTTTGATAGAAATTCAATTACAAATATTAAGAAAAACGACACCATAATTGTTGCGCCTGCCAGTGTTTGCCGACAAATTAGCGGCGACACCCGACCGGTCCGACCAGGTGCGCAGATGAACTTCGATTCGGTTACTATAAAAGCTGTCCCCGCCTATAACATTGGTAAAAAATTTCACCCCCGCGAAAATCAGTTCGTCGGTTACATAATACACGCCGACAACATTATTTATTATCATGCAGGAGATACCGACTTGATTCCCGAGATGCAAGATATTCGCGCCGATGTAGCTCTTCTGTCGATTGGTGGGACTTATACGATGGATGTCATCGAAGCCGCCCAAGCCACCAAAATAATCCACCCGCAGGTCGCCGTACCGATGCACTGGGGTACCGTCTCCGGTAGTCGGACTGATGCCGAAAAATTTGCCCAACTTGCCAATTGCCAAGTAGTTATTTTAAATAAAGGAAAGTAGTTAATTATGTTTAAAAAAGGTTTAATCTTGTTAATCCTGGCTTCCGCAGTTTTTGCCCAATCCAATCCGCCCGCGATTCGATCGGATAGCGTTGGGATTTACTTCAATATGAGTATTCAAGCTTACAGTGAACAGCAATATGATCGCTATCTTGAATATACTCAGAAACTTATTCAGGTTTTTCCAGACGATTTTACCCTACAGTATAATCTCGCCAGTGCCTATGCTTTAAATAAGGACACTGTCAATGCTATCAAAATCCTGAATTCATTAGTAGATAAAGGCTTAGGGTTGGTAGCAGAAGACGATCCCGATTTTGCCGATTTGAAAAATACACCGGAATTCCGCGCTCTGGTCAAGAAAATTGAAAAGGTTAAAAAGCCGGTAAAATCGAGTAAAAAAGCCTTTACCGTTGCCGAAAAAGACCTCATTCCGCGCGGCATCACCTACGACTCACAAACTAAAAACCTATATATAAGCAGTCTTTATAAATCGAAAATTGTCCAAATTGACCGCAATGGTAAAGTTAGCGATTTTGTTCCTGAACGGCAGGATGGACTTGGTCCGGTAACCGCCATTCAGGCTGATCCCCAGCGTCGGATTTTGTGGGCGCTAAGTTCATTTGGAATCCCCAATGAAAAAACGCCCCGGGAATTGGCTGGAACCGCCAGTGTTTACAAATACAACCTAAATGACGGCAAACTCCTTAAGAAATACAATTTGCCCAGGCCTAATCGGCATTTTCTGACTGATCTGACAGAAGACCGAGCTGGCAATCTTTATATTGCCGATTCCGGTCAGCGGACTATTTTCCGTCTCGATGCCCAAAAAGATACTCTCGAAAAATTCCTCGAATTGTATAAATATCCGCAATTGGCTAGCTTGACCATTACGCCCGACGATAAACATCTATTCGTAACGTATGGCGGCGGTATTCTGAACATTGATGTCGCCACCGGCAAAATCACACCGCTAACCAGTCCGGACCATATTTTGCTGGTAGGTTGTGACGGCCTGAATTTTTATAACAACTCCTTAATAGCTATTCAAACCTTCTTGAATCGCATCGTGCGTTTCGAATTAAGTCCGGATTTAAGCAGTGTCACCGATTACAAAATCATCGAATCCAATAATCCCGATTTCAACATTCCATCCGGAGGAGCAATTGACGGCAAGTATTTTTACTACGTTGCTAACAGCCAAATCAATAGCCTCGACCGTTCGGGCAACGTGATGACACCCGAGCAGTTGAAGGACATCCTGATTTTCAAAGCCAAACTGTAGCTGGCAAATCCTTTATTCGCTATGAAGGAACTTGTCAGTTTGGCTGAATCAGCCGCCCGAGCCGCCGGTGCTATACTGCGGAGTTACTTTCAGCAGGAATATACTATCACCCATAAAGGTCTTGACGATCCGGTCACAAATGCCGATACTGAAGCCGATGCCTTCCTGAAAGAAAAATTACTTAGCGCTTGTCCGGATTACGGCTGGTTGTCTGAGGAAAGCGCTGATTCCCCCGAACGTTTAACGAAATCGCGAGTTTGGATCGTTGATCCGCTGGACGGCACAAAGGAATTCATTGCCGGGCGACCGGAATTTATGGTTTCAATCGGACTGGCTGAAAATGGGCAACCGGTTTTGGGAGTTTTATATAATCCAATTAACGACGAACTTTTCTCGGCATATAAAGGACAAGGCGCTTTCCTGAACGGTAGTCGGATTTCTTGTACTCAGACCAAAACTCTCAGTGAGGCGCGTTTGATCGTCAGCCGCTCCGAGCTAATTGAAAATCTCTGGCAACCCTATCGTCATTTTTTCAAAACCCTGCAACCGTGTGGTAGTGTCGCTTATAAATTGGCACTGGTCGCCAGCGGGAAAGCCGATATCCATATCAGCCTGAAACCGAAAAATGAATGGGACATCTGCGCCGCCCATTGCCTACTGGCTGAAGCCGGTGCCGTTTTGATCGGTCGCGATGGAATGCCAATATTCTACAATCTTAAGTACCCGATTATCCCAACTGGGGTAATTGCCGGGAATAAAAAGCTCGTTGTGGCAGGACAAAAAATTACCCAGCTTAAGGTTTGCAATTAATGTCCAGTTGTTCTATATTTGCCGGTCAATTATGATAGACATCGAAAAAACAGATAAAATTATGTCCTCAAAAACCGGTAAGGTAGATTTCAGCAAAAATCTCTCACGTCATGAGAAGGAAATGGGCATCCAGATTTCCGAGATGGAAAAGTACAAATGGATATGTAGTAAGGATCAGGGACGTGACGTCGGTAAAATGGCTTATTTCGAATGGACTCAAAAATACGGTCACAAAGTCCGCGACTGGTTGGAGTCTTTATCAGATGAAGAGATTGATCGGCTTTTCGCCGAGTTATCCGACCAGGTTAAGAATTATATTGAGGAAAAATCACATTAGCCGATCTTTATGATCGCATCGCAATCCACATACACTTAACCATAAAAATAGCGGGGGAATAATGGAGTCAAAGGATTCGACTGTTACCAAATTACCGGAAAATGCTTATCGTCCTCTCAAGCCGGGTGAAGAATATATACCGGTAATTCCCGATGCAAAGATCGTCCCGGAAGTTACTCCCTACTCGCTCGGGTGGGGACTTTTTTACGCTGTGTTATTTTCGATGGCGGCGGCATATTTGGGACTAAAAATCGGTCAGGTATTCGAGGCGGCTATTCCGATTGCCATTCTGGCGGCTGGGACATCGGTTCTTTTAAAGCGTAAAAATGCCCTGCAGGAAAACGTTATTATTCAATCCATCGGTTCCAGTTCAGGGGTAATCGTGGCGGGAGCGATTTTCACAATTCCGGGGCTTTATATACTCGGCTTAGATGCCAGCTATCTTCAGATTTTCTTAGCGTCTCTTTTGGGTGGCTTTCTGGGAATTCTATTTCTGATTCCTTTCCGTAAATATTTCGTCAAGGATATGCACGGCGAATTTCCCTTCCCGGAAGCGACGGCGACGACGGAAGTGCTGATTGCCGGAGAGGGCGGTGGCGCTCAGGCAAAAGTGCTGGTATCCGCGGCGATTGTCGGTGGACTATATGACTTTTGCGTAGCTGGATTCGGTTTTTGGAAAGAAGTGGTTTCGACCTCGGTTTTTCGCTGGGGGGCTTTGCTGGCTGATAAATTAAAGTGGGTTTTAAAGATTAATATCGGTGCGGCGGTAACCGGTCTGGGGTATATTGTGGGTCTGCGCTATTCAGCGATCATTGCCAGCGGTTCATTTTTAGCCTGGTGGGTAATCGTGCCGATAGTGAGTTATGTCGCCGGACTTGGTGCCCAAACTCCGGATGCGATTTTCTTCGATTATGTGCGGCCGATTGGAATTGGAGCGATAGCGGCCGCCGGTATTATCGGCATTCTAAAATCTTCTAAAATCATCGGCGGCGCTTTCAAATTAGCCGGTAAAGAATTATTCGGCGGCTCTAAGGGAAGTGCTGTTGAAGACACTTCCCGTACCCAGAAAGACATCCCGATGAAATGGGTCACGGTCTTTTTGGTTCTGACATTGATCTCCATCTTTTTCTTCTTTTTATTCGGTGTCCGGATTACGCTGAAACAGGCGATCGTCGGCTTACTAATCGTGGCGGTGATCTCATTTCTATTCACTACGGTTGCTGCCCGGGCGATTGCCATAGTCGGTACTAACCCGGTTTCCGGTATGACCCTTATGACGCTTTTGCTGTCATCATTTATTTTAGTAAAAGTCGGTCTGACCGGCGATCATGGCATGCTGGCGGCCCTCTTGATCGGCGGGGTGGTGTGCACGGCTTTATCCATGGCGGGAGGCTTTATCACTGACTTGAAGATTGGTTACTGGCTCGGTACTACGCCAATCAAGCAGGAGAGTTATAAATTCCTCGGTTCGCTTTTTTCGGCGGCTTCGGTCGGATTAGTAATTTTATTACTTAATAAAACTTTTGGTTTTGGTGGCGATTCACCGCTTCAAGCCCCACAGGCTTCCGCGATGGCGGCCGTTATTAAACCATTGATGACCGGGGAGCAAGCACCTTGGGTTCTTTATTTAGCCGGTGTATTTTTGGCAATTATCCTTGAAATTATTCGGGTGCCGTCGTTAGCCTTCGCCCTCGGAATTTATTTGCCGATTCAGCTTAATACACCCCTGCTGTTCGGCGGCTTGGTTGCCTATTTAGTTTCTAAAAGCACGAAGAATGAAGCCCTCGCCAAGGCGCGTAGTGACCGCGGTACTCTCATCGCTTCCGGATTTATTGCTGGTGGCGCCATTATGGGAGTTGTTTCAGCCTTTATCATTTTTATTGGGCAAAATATTTTCGGCGACGGCTGGACGCTGGCGCACGGTATCGGCACTTCGCACTGGGCGGAGTCGGCTGGGGGCGAGATTCTCGGATTCGTGATGTTTGCCCTGCTGTTAGTTTATCTCTACTGGGATTCCTTGCGAGTCAAAGACAAATCCTGAGCATTATAAACTAATTTTTTAGTCAGCGAGTAAAAAAATAGCCCGATATTTGGTCGGGCTATTTTGTTTATTATTAAGATTATTGCTATTTCATTAAAACCATTTTCTTCACTTGGTGAAATTCACCGGCTTGAATCCGATAGAAATAAATTCCAGAGCCAATCTCACCGGCATTCCAAATCAGAGAATAGCATCCGGCTGGTTGAGTTTCATTCACCAGTCGGGCAACCTCACGGCCATTGATATCAAAAACTGATAAAGTTACCCGCGAATCTTTCGGCAACTCATAGCGCAAGGTTGTGGTCGGATTGAAAGGGTTGGGATAATTGTTATATAGCCGATATTCTGTGAGGACAGGTTTTAGCTGATTAATTGAAACGGTCACGATTGTAAAAGACCATGGATTAATATTGCTACCGGAAGCCCAAACCGTATCGCGATTACTATGAGCACAAACTTTCCAATAGTATTCTCCCGAAACTAGAGTATCAAGAGTTATCGAGGTATCAGCCACTGCATTGATCATAGTATCCAAAATCGCAAAACTACTGTCACGGCTCAAAGAAAAATCATAAGCTAACGTATCCTCACGATCCGGATCGCTACTCATACTCCAGCGAAATATGCAAGTGGACGACTCTCCTGACCAGCCGTTCTCCGGACTGACCAACTCAAATGCGGTTGGTGGATCATTAACCGGTGTTACGGTCAGTTGGACAGTGTCGGTGATAATTAACGCATCCATAGTGGCGCGGAGATAAATGTGTCCCACACCGTTCCAGTTTTTCACCAGACTAACCGTAACTTGGTTGGATTCATTTAGCCGAATGCCAATGGCATTAGTATCGCTGGCGGCAGAAAATGTGACGGTTTTACCCGGCGGCGGCTGGCTGAAAACATTATCCAAATCGGCTATCTGAAAATCCGACGCGTCTTCAGCAACTTCCAAATCAGCTACCGGGTTTATGACTTTTATCTCAACCGGACTGATTTCAAAAGACCAGGGAGTTAGGTTGCTTCCGGAGCCCCAGACCGTATCTTTACGAGTGTTGTAAGCCGCTACTTTCCAGTAATGCCTTCCACCGGAAAATCGGGTAACCGCCGCACTGGTATCACTTCCCGTATAAATAGTGGTATCTAGCACCGAAAAAGCATTATCACGTCCAATTATTAGCGTATATTGAATGGCTCCAATTCTATCAAGATCATAACTGCGTGTCCAGCGAAAATTGGTAATATCCGCTTGTGAAATCGTTGCATTCTGTGCCGGACTTAGCAAAATGAATGCGGTCGGTGGGGCATTGACCGGGGTAACGGTCAGTTGCACGGTATCGGTGACAGTTACCTCGTCCATTGTAGCGCGGAGATAAATGCGACCAACGCCATTCCAATTTTTCGCCAGACTAACCCAAACGACATGAGACTCATTCAACGTAACGCCAATGGCACTGGTATCGCTGGCAACTGAAAAAATAACGGTTTTACCCTGTGGTGGCTGACTGAAAACATTATCTAGGTCAGCCAGCTGAAAATCCGAAGCGTCTTCGGCAACTTCTAAATCGGCTACCGGCGCGATAATTTGAATCGTTGGTGCTGAACTACTGCCATGGAGTTCCAGAACAGCGGTTCCCTGAGAACTGAAGACCGCATCTCCTTGGGTATAAACAGTACTTACATTGGTGATTTCACTCTGAGTCGAATAATCCCACAAGCGGTAGCTGATGGGATTTCCCGGCGTAAAGCCGTCTTTCTCCGGTGTAGTGGGATCATCAGTAGCCGCAACCATAGCTAGATATTGGCCAATCGGTCCGGTGAGAGTCTTGGCGCCGACACAAATATTACCATCGAATATACCGATTTCATCGCCGACTCCCAACTCGGCTCCATCAATAGTAACCGCAGTGAGATAAATATTCATCGCCAGGTAGGGATTACCAACGTAAACCACCTGGAAATGGGGTGATGGAGGTTGCTCGGTAGAACCATGAAGTTCAAGAACAGCGGTTCCCTGAGAACTGAAGACCGCATCTCCTTGGGTATAAACAGTACTTACATTGGTGATTTCACTCTGAGTCGAATAATCCCACAAGCGGTAGCTGATGGGATTTCCCGGCGTAAAGCCGTCTTTTTCCGATGTGGTTGGGTCGTCAGTAGCCGCAACTAATGCTAGATATAGGTCAATCGGGCTGGTGATAACCTTTGCGCCGACACAAATATCGCCATCAAATATACCAATTTCATCGCCGACTTCCGCCGTTACGCCATCAATATTTACAACGGTCAGGTAAATATTCATCGCCAGATAGGGATTGCCGATATATACCGGCTGGAAGTGCGTCGGATTTGTTTCCGGTGCCGCTACCATAAATTGAATATTACAGAGAAGTAATATTAGTAGGCATTTTCTTATTTTGTTCATGATAACCTCAAGATAACTTATTTCATCAGAATGGCTTTACGGGTTTTACTATATGATCCGGTATTGAGCTGATAGAAATAGATACCGCTCGGCACCGGAACTCCATTATTGTCACAGCCATTCCAGACTACGGAATATTTACCAACCTCCTGGTATTCGGATACCAGTTGATTGACCAATCTTCCCTGCAGATCGAAAATACGGATTTCTACTTTTCCCGGTTTGGGTAATTCATAGCGCAGAGTTGTAGTCGGATTGAAAGGATTAGGATAATTCTGGTGTAAACTGTATTCTTTCGGAATACGCTGTGCTTCCAGTTCGACGACAATTGTCCCGTGGGCATTGAATTTGAGAAGTCCGGCATTATCCTCATACTTCACAGCCTTAGCCGATACCAACAGTTCCTCATTCCCATCCCAGATTTTGAAGGAGATAGGATCATTTTCATTAAATCCTTCAATTTCTTCACTGAGAGGATCATCTGCACCGATAATTAGCGGTAGATAGGCGTTTTCGGTATTCAGAGGATAGGGTAAGGCGGCGGCAGTGATACACTGATCCTGATAGTAAATGGCGATCTCGGCACCGGTTTTCAGGGGCTCGCCTTCGACGTTAGCCGACATTACATAAACATTCATCGGTAGATAAGGATTAGTTTCGGTAATTGGTAGATAATGACTGGGTGGCACTGCCAATGTAGCCACCTGGGATTTTGCCAGAGGGGATCTGGCAGGTTGGTTTACAGTAACAGCGGACGCGCTGTTGACTTTGATGTAATAACCTTTGCCAGGTTCAAAATTACCGATGTTATTGACCCAGCCAATAGTCGGTAGGTTCTCAATGGCATTGCCAACTTCATCCTGGACTTTCTGTAATTTGCCGTCATCTATTAATGGTTGAATAACATCCAAGGCATTCTGGGCTGATGAAGCTGGGTAGCTCATAATATTCCAACCTGAAGTAAGAGGTATCCCGAGTGGTAGTGGGATACCATTGCCTTCAATTGTCATTGTTTGATTTGAAGCCACTTTAACGTAATAACCTTCCGTAGCAGTAAGATTGCCGATATTATTGACCCAGCCGATAGCTCCCAATTTTTCAACTGCATTACCGGTTTCATTCTGGATTTTTATCAAGCTATTATTATTGACAAGATTTTGAAAAACATTAAGCATATCGGGATTTTCAGGAATGGCACAAAAAGACACAATGTTCCATCCTAAGTCAAGTCCAATCGTTTGGGAGATACTATAACTTCCAACCAGACTAACCACTGCCGTTCCTTGAGACGAGAAAAGCCCTTCGCCTTGAGTATAAGTCGGCTGGACGCTATTGATTTCAAGGCTTTGGTCTCTGTCCCAGAGTCGGTAACTGATCGTATGTCCCGGAGTAAAACCGTCCTTTTCAGTTGTAGTTGGATCATCAGTAGCGGCAACCAGCGGCAGGTATGGGGCAATTGTGCCGGTCACTACCTCGGCTCCTACACAAATATCACCGTCGAAAATACCAATTTCATCACCAACGCCTAAAGTAACACCGTCTATTTTAGCATCTGTAACATAGATATTCATCGCCAGATAGGGATTGCCAGTGTAAACCGGGGCAAAATGAGATAGTACTGGAATTTCACCTCCACCCCCAGTTTCTAACTTCAACTGGTCAAAAAGAGTCGTCCCAGTAACAATATCACCCATAGAAGTGTTGTTAGTTTGAATGATTATTTGCCAGCCAACGATTCGATCTTTATCCAAAATACCATTGTTAGCTACTCCATTCCAGCCCGGCGCACTAAAACCCTGATCATTAGGATGTTCAGCACCACGGTCAATTAGCGGCATCCGGATCTGATTCCAGCCGGGTCCTTGATCAAATACACCTGATATCCGGTATAGCCAATGTTCCGCGCTATTACAAGTCCCATCATAGACGGCATCGCCACCGGCTTCCAGAAGATGAAATTCGAATAAAGTTCTCTCGCTCTGTGAAGCTGGTACCGCGTTATATACCCATAATGTTAGATAATCAGCGCCTGAAACATCAAGATATTCACCAACCGGAGCGTTTTTTGCATAATTAATTGTGCCATTTCCGCCCCATTCGTATTCATGGAAAATCTGCCACCCAACTTCAAGCGCCGCTAGCCCCTCTTTCATAGTCGAGAAGTTATCGGCTAAGTGCAAATTACCTGAACCTGAATTCCAACTAGAAATCAGTGGATCACTGGTGGTCTTGTCAAAAGAATAACTTAAAGCCGCTGTAGTAACTCCGCCACTAATCCAAGAATCCAAGCGAAGTCTCTGTATTGGTGAACTGTCGTCAATCTCAAAACTGCGATTGCCGACAAAATTTTCCCAGACCCAGCCCGTATCGGTAAGAGCGGTAAATTTATACTCGACCATTTTATCACTTCCAGCTGGAAACAACACATCCACTGTATAAATTCCGTCCTGTTCAGGATCTATCATTCGTGTCGAGCCAGGAAACCAATCTAAGGGTGCTGTTCCACCCTGTAGAGAAACAGCAGCGAAATCACCATTGAAACTTGACATATCCACTGAAAAGGTAACTGTAACATCTTGAGAGGTAAGATTACTACCACCCCCAGTTTCTAACTGCAACTGGTCAAAAAGAGTCGTCCCAGTAACAATATCACCCATAGAAGTGTTGTTAGTTTGAATGATTATTTGCCAGCCAACGATTCGATCTTTATCCAAAATACCATTGTTAGCTACTCCATTCCAGCCCGGCGCACTAAAGCCTTGATCGTTTGGATTTTCTGTACCACGGTCAATTAGCGGCATCCGGATCTGGTTCCAGCCAGGCTCTAAGTCAAATACGCCTGATTTCCAATATGACCATTGCTCAGTGCTGTTCGCAGTCCCATCATAGGCGGCTTCACCACCGGCTTCCAGAAGATTGAATTCAAAGAAGGTTTTTCCACTCTGCGAGGCACTTGTCATGTTATATACCCATAACGTCAGATAATCAGCGCCTGAAACATCAAGATATTCACCAACCGGAGCGTTTTTTGCATAATTAATTGTGCCATTTCCGCCCCATTCGTATTCATGGACAATTTGCCACCCAACTTCAAGCGCCGCTAGCCCCTCTTTCATAGTCGAGAAGTTATCGGCTAAGTGCAAATTACCTGAACCTGAATTCCAACTAGAAACCAGTGAATCACTGGTGGTCTTGTCAAAAGAATAACTTAAAGCCGCTGTAGTAACTCCGCCACTAATCCAAGAATCCAAGCGAAGTCTCTGTATTGGTGAACTGTCGTCAATCTCAAAACTGCGATTGCCGGCAAAATTTTCCCAGAACCAGGCTGTATCGGTAAGCGATGTATTAAGTGCCGTATATTTATACTCTACTATTTTACCGGTTCCAGCTGGAAATAGAATATCCAAAGTATAAATGCCATCTCCGTCTGAATCGTTCATCGGAGTCGAACCCGGATACCAGTTTAAAGGTAATGTTCCACCCTGTAGAGAAACATCAGCGAACTCACCATTGAAACTCGACATATCCACTGAAAAGGTAACTGTAACATCTTGAGAGGTAAGATTACTACCACCCCCGACTTCTAACTGCAACTGGTCAAAAATGGTCGTCCCAGTAACAATATCACCCATAGAAGTGTTGTTAGTTTGAATGATTATTTGCCAGCCAACGATTCTATCTTTATCCAAAATACCATTGTTAGCTACTCCATTCCAGCCCGGCGCACTAAAGCCCTGATCATTAGGAAATTCAGCCCCACGGTCAATTAGCGGCATCCGAATCTGGTTCCAGCCAGGTCCTTGATCAAATACACCCGATATCCGGTATAGCCAATGCTCCGCGCTATTGCAAGTCCCATCATAGACGGCATCGCCACCGGCTTCCAGAAGATGAAATTCGAATAAAGTTCTCTCGCTCTGTGAAGCTGGTACCGCGTTATATACCCATAATGTTAGATAATCAGCGCCTGAAACATCAAGATATTCACCGACCGGAGCGGTTTTCGCATAATTAATTGTGCCATTTCCGCCCCATTCGTATTCATGGACAATCTGCCACCCAACTTCAAGCGCCGCTAGACCCTCTTTCATAGTCGAGAAGTTATCGGCTAAGTGCAAATTACCTGAACCTGAATTCCAACTAGAAACCAGTGGATCACTGGTGGTCTTGTCAAAAGAATAATTTAAAACGGTCGAGCCACCACCTTGTCCGCCGGTAATATCACTGGATGACCGCGGTAATAGCTGATAGCCTTCACTAAAAGGTGAACTAGAATCAAATTGGCTTAAAACACCCACAATCGTTACTGGGACAGTAGGAATCGGTGACCCTACCAGATCCACATCGTTGTCAATCCGGATGTCCATAGAATAGCCAATATTGTCAGTGATTGTATAGTTCGTATTTCCGGCAAAATTTCCTATCATCTGAAACGATACATTTTCCAGCTTGATTAGTGATCCTTCTAGCGCTTCATAGCCATCCCATTGTTGATTTAGAATCTCACTAATTGAAACGATGGTCGGTTCGGGAATTTCGGTTTTGTCCAGAATATTTACTACAGTAACCGTATCAATCCATAGCAGTTCAGTAAGTCCGCTATAGAATCCGACTTTGCTCGTTACATTCACGACATAACCGGGTCGTAATCTGGCTACGTACCCCGCTCCATATAGAGCAATACCGGCGCCCTCATTCTGGATATATACCGGTCCCGTAGCGCCGAATTCATTAGCTACCGTAACGATTCCCGTAGTTGTGACAACCTGATCAAGATAGACCGCCGTGCCAGTCTGATCGTTTTGGCGGAGGTCGGCAATGTTTAGATCGGTTGCTCCACTAACACTAGTTAAGCCGACCATAATAATTACCACCAGAAAAAGATTTCGAGTTAATTGATGAAACTTCATTTTGTCTCTCTCCTCATTTAAAATTAAATGTTAATAAACTGCGGTTGGCTAATGACTGCCGCACAAAGCCATTTGCAAAAGTAGCATTGTAATTTGAGTAAGTTAGTTATCAAAAATTATCATTCACCATCAAACAGTGAAAATTTGAGGAGATTTATAATCAATTCAAAGTAAAATCTTTTACAATCTGACCAAATTGAAATCGTGAAATTAGTTGTCAGAATAACATAATACATTGATATTATAATACATAAAATATATTATTTTATTTTAAAAATAATGTATGATGTGATTGGTAACACGTTTTTTTGAAAGTGGTGATTGCGCCCGCAAAATAGATCCTGAATTTTCCAATGACGAAATTTTAGCCTATGACTTTATATTCTATTATGAGTAGCCGATGACTGTTAATGTTCGGAATAATAATTTAGTAAAATCAAATCCCAAAAGGAGAATTTGGTCTATTTTAGCGACTCTTCTATATTTTTTGGCTGGGTACTTCTTATAAAAATTTCGTTCAGGATAGACCTACCGTTATAATCCCATTAGTAAATGTTTTATTCGGCTAATCTATCTAACTCGGCTTAATTATCCTTAGCGCCCAGGTTGATCCAATCTTCGATTAATCTGATTTCCCCCGAGGTTAAATAAAAAGCACCGCCGAGCGGCATACGTTCGCCTCTGGAAGGTATCGGCTGGGATATTTTTTCGTATAAAAAACTATGGTCAGCGTCACCCGGTATCACCACCTTGCCATTATCACTGCCGTTCATTAAACCTTCGTAGGTCGTCAGATCAAGGTATGGCGGAGTAGCACCGGTGTGGCATCCTTTACAGTTATATTTAGCACTTCCGAAAATAGGATCAATATCCAAAATGTAGCTGGGTTGATTGGCTTCATCACCTTCACATCCGATTAGTCCAAGCCCCACTAAGACGACGCATATTGTCACACCTAAAATTAGTATTATTTTTCGCATAATGCACCTTTCTATAGGTTCTGGGCAATACTGAGGGCAAAAACACTGCCGGTGTGTCCGAGACTGTACCAAGTCAGGTCGATCTGTAAACGGTTAATTACCAAGCCGCCGCCTAACGAAGAAGAACTGAAAAAATTAGTGATGGTCTGCTGGGTGTTGATTTCAAAACGCCGGCTCGATGTTCCCCAACGCAGGAAGTAATTTTGTCCAAGAATGAATTCTCCGCCGATCTTGATGATATTTTCTCCAGATGAATAATGCATAAAGTCAGCCGCGATCACCATTGGCAAATGTTCAAGCTTCTTGGCAATGCCAGCCATTAGCGCGGAATGAATTTTCTCATCATCGTTGATATATCCTGAAAGCATTTTCCCAAAATTCGCATAAGCCAGTCCAGCTGAAAACGTCGAGACCGGATCATAATATAATAAACCCGCCGAACCTAATAACGCCTTTGAATTGTAATTCGCTAAGTCGGAATTCACGAAGATTGTCGTCAGCCCGGCGCTGAGTTTGCGGGTGATTGGGACTCCATAAGCTAGTCGCAGATTTAAATCGCTGACCTGAAATTCGCCGAGTTCATTTCCGTCATCATCACTCTCGCTAAAACTGCCGTAGTCCAGATAGCCGCCCAATGCCGCTAATTTACCTTTTCCTGGCGCCTGCCAGACAAATAGGGCGTTGGTTGATTGAATGTCCAATACGTAGCGGGTATAATTCACCTGCCATTTGTTCGGAACAACCGCCAGAATCGCCGGATTATATGCCACGCCGGACGAATTGCGCGTCTGGGCAACTATTGCTGAACCCATACCCCAGCCGCGGGCATCAATCGGCTGATAAAGTCCCTGATAAAGGGCTTGCGCCGACGCGGCGCTCACTAATGCCATTCCGAGTAATATTAACCTAAATTTCCTGCTCATCGCTATTTTCATTGATTTCTTCATCATTCCACTGCTCGAGAGTCACTTTGTTCCGCCGCCGAATACTCCAATAAGCCAAAAACGCTATCAACGGTATAATTAACCACAAAATATTCTGAATGTCCAGAAGAAATATCCAATTGTACTTTTTTTCAACATAAGTTTGCCACTGGTTCATCAAATCGTCATATTCGCAATTGGTTACTTTTAGGACAGCTTGTTCGAAATTTTCACCGTTGCGCATTCTTGCCAAAATTGCCGCGGCTGTTCCATTCCCGTAAATATTTTCCATAAATTCAATTATCGAAGCGCTTTCGGCGTAAGCTAAATTAGCCTGCGGTTGACTGAATTTCAAAATTTGTTCTAATTTTTCCAGTGGAATCAACTGATTTCGGATTAAGGCTTTGGATATAACAATCTGCTCCCGTAAGTCGAACTCTCCGGCATAATAAAGCGCCAGACCTTCATTAAACCAAACCGGCGTCAAATTCAACGGCACAAATTGTCCCTGCAATAAATGAATAAGTTCGTGGACGACAGTCTTGCGATATTCCCGCAAAGTACTACGACTCAGGTCGGGTGATCGGACTACCATCAAGTCTTGTGGGAAGAGAGTAACCGCCCCAACCCACTGGGGTAAATCGCTACCGACAGCTTCCTCGAAATCGGCTGAGCGCGCCACGATCTGGATGCGAATCGTATCAGTCGTCGTCTGCCAGATGGTAGGCACATTCGGCAAAGCATTCAAAATCGCAGTGTGGGTAAATTCAGCCAGTTTTTCATAACCGTCCGGATAGACAACTTTTATCGGAGGCGTAGCCATAAGAATTTGGCAAGTAATTATCAATACGATAAAAATGCGGTGCGGCGTCATAGTAGGTCGAGCGGATCTATATCAATTGTGATCCGAGCTTGACGACTCAAGTTTCGATACTCGCGGGAATTCAAAAAATTGCTTAATAGTTGGCGCAGGATTCTCCCATTAGGGTCTTTTTCGCGGCGTGATTTCAAGATTATTTGATAGCGGTAACGATTTAACAAACGGGCTAAAGGCGCCACCGCCGGTCCCAGTAATTCAATTTTACCACGACGAGCATTCAGGAAATCAGCAACTGCGCCCGCGGTCGTGGCGGCGCGTTGATTATTCAAATCGGAAATCTGGATGAGCGCCATTCGGCTGAAAGGCGGATAATTAAGCGGATTGCGTTCATTAAGTTCAAAATTGGAAAAACCGGCTAAATTCTGCTGAAGCGCACACCGAATCGTAAAATCCTGTGGATTGTAGGTCTGGATTATTATTTCACCCTGAATATCACCCCGCCCGGCGCGCCCCGAAACTTGATAAAGCAATTGAAAAACTCTTTCGCGCGCCCGGAAATCTGGTAAGTAAAGACCAAGATCAGCATTAATGACTCCTACCAGGGTCACATTGGGAAAGTCCAGCCCTTTGGCAATCATCTGAGTTCCGATCAAAAGCTGGATTTGACCTTCTCCAAATTGCTTTAAAACACGGGGCGCTCGCTCCCTAATTCGACTAGCATCCAAATCCAACCTTTCATAACGGCAATCAGGAAATGCCGTCTTTAAATAATATTCAACCTTTTGAGTCCCTACTCCCGGGTAGAGAAAATTACTACTTCTACAGCGCGGACAAACCGCCGGTGGTGTTTCATGTAAATTACAGTAGTGGCAAATTAACGTCGCGGATTTTTTATGATAGGTCATAGCGATATCGCAATTGCGACATTCCGGAACCCAGCCACAATCCGGACACAACAAGACCGGCGAGTAACCCCGCCGATTTTGGAGGAGAAGCACCTGCTGACCATTTTCCAGGCGGTCTTTAATCTTGGCAGTCAGCAAACGTGAAAATGGATTTTGGACATCACCGGTTTCCTGAATTTCTGCTTTCATATCAACCACCTGGATTACAGCAGTCGGAGCCTTGGAATAACGACGGGGCAAAGCCAGCTTATTCAATTTACCGATAATGGCATTGTACTGACTTTCGAGGCTGGGAGTAGCTGAACCTAGCACGACGGTCGCCTGGCTTTCGACACCGCGCAACAAAGCCGCATCGCGGGCATGATAGCGCGGTTCGGGACTTTTTTGCTTAAACGAATTATCCTGCTCTTCATCGACGATAATCAATCCGAGATTAGGCAGAGGCATAAAAATAGCACTGCGCGCGCCAATAACTACTGGAAATTCACCGCGCAAAACCGCACCCCAGATAGCACTGCGCTGGGCTTGGGTCAGTCGGCTATGCCAGATGGCAATCTGATCCTGAAATTCCCCACGAAAACGGGCGGCAAGGTGCGTTGTCAAAGTTATTTCTGGCACCAAAACGAGCGCCGTACGACCCTGTGCTAAAGTTTCACGGATCGCTTCCAGGTAGATTTCGGTCTTGCCGCTACCGGTCACGCCTTCGAGTAAAAAGGCGTTATATTTAGCACTTTTGATCGAGTCGGAAATTTGCTGAAAAACTTGATCCTGTTCTTCAGTTAGAGTAATCGTCTTGCGGTGCTCGCCGAATTCGTTCCATAAATCAGAAAGGGTTCGGTCGGTTGTATCAATCGCAATTAGTTCTTTGCGGGCTAAAGCCTTGAGGGCTGTCGGTGAAAAACGCCGCAAATCCCCGCCTTTCAGTGGCTCGCCGACGGTCTGTAAAGCATTCAGGATTTCCGCTTGTCGAGGGGCTTTGCGCGCAATAGCACTCAAGGTTTCTTCGTCAGTGTTCAATAATCTTACGGTCTTTTCGATATGTCCCTGGTATTTGGACGGTTTGAATTCCACCAGCTCGGCGATAAAACCTTCTTTTTTTAAAGACATCAGTCCTTTTTGCAGGTAAATCGTCTCAAATTTACGCTTAAGCTGGCTGTATTTTACCTCACGCCGTTCGGCGATATAAGCAAAAAGATCGCCATATTCAGTCGGTTGTGCACCGTCAAGGCGACTTGCTTTTAAGGTACGGGTCTTAATAAAGCGATATTCCGCGGGAATAGCTGCGGCTAAAACCCGGCCAAAGGGAGTGAGGTAATAGTCCGCTATTTTTTTCAAAAAAGTTAGCAATTCCGGAGGAAAAATCGGTTGGGGATCAATGATTTCCTGAATCTCGCGAATCTTCAAATTGGCTGGTACGATCGGGTCGAGATTAATTATAAAACCGATCGCCGAGCTGGATTTTAGCGGTGCTACTACCCGCTGACCGGGAGCAAGTGTTCCGTCATAACCGCTCGGCGCCTGGTAGGTGAAACTCTTCTCGAGAGTCGCCGGAAAAATGACATCTACATATTGAACTTTGGCAGACATAATTTTCGCTATAAAGATTATCCAAAAGAAATAAAAAAGACAAGATTAAACCGAAATGGTTCGGTCTTTGGATTAATAAATATTTGAAAAATATATCAGGCTTTGATTACCCAGAGTTTGACCTTGGCGGTCACATCCTGGAAGATTTTTATGGGAATATCGAAAATGCCGAGGGCTTTGATCGGCTCTTCGAGTTGTATATTTCTCTTGTCGATTTCATAGCCCTTTTCCTGCAACTGTTCGGCAATCAGCTGGGAAGTCACGGCGCCGAAGACGCGATCTTCTTCTCCAACCTGAACGGGGATCGTTAGCGACAGGGTGTTGAGTTTTTCCGCCAACTCGTGGGCTTTCTTAAGAGCCTTATTATGGCGCAGTTCCTTTAAGTGGATTTGTTCCTGCATTTGTTTCATTCCGGCGCTATTAGCAACCAGCGCAATGCCTTGCGGAATGAGGTAATTGCGGGCGTAGCCGTCTTTAACTTCAACGGTATCCCCAATCTTGCCCAAGTTTTCATGATCTTTGATTAAAATAACGCGCACGGATACCTCCTGTTGCTGATACTATTTATAATTTTGGGTTACGTCGTAGGTATAAGGCAGTAAAGCGATATTGCGCGCTCGTTTAATCGCTTTCGTCAATTCGCGCTGATGGCGGGCACAGGTGCCGGTGATCCGGCTGGGAATAATTTTCCCCTGCTCGGTTATGAACCTTCTCAATACCTTGTAATTCTTATAGTCGATCTTTTCCTCGGGATTCTCACAAAATTTGCAAATTTTGCGTTTGCTCAATAATACCATATTTTTTTCCTTTCTTTTTTAAATCATCCAATCTTCGTTCATCCAATAGTTTCGTCCACGGGCTGGTCGGTTGGCTGAGAAGTCTTAGGACGCGGCTTTTCATCCAGCGCGACTGTCATAAAAGCCAGAATGCCCTGATTCAAACGGAGCCAGCTTTCCAGTTCCTTGACCAGTTCTACGTTTTCGGTTTCAAATTGAGCCAGCACATACGAGCCGTAACGATGTTTCTGGATTGGGTAAGCCAGACGACGCTTGCCCCAATCTTCCAGATTTAAAATGTTACCGCCTAAACGCTCGATTTCGGCTTTGACAGTCTGAATCAATTGCGTGAATTTTTCCTGTTCGATATTGGGATTTACGATAAATAAATTTTCATAGTACCTCAAGTCCGAACTCCTTATGTTAATATGATTGGTTTTTTAATTGAATTTACCTGGATTTCATTTTCCTTGGGAACAAGGTGCAGAGCGCGGCGATTGAAATATTCCATCGCCGGTCGAATGCCATTGTTTAGAATGGTCAGGATACACCTATAACTTTCTTCCAGTACGGCTTCAACCAGTTCTTTTTCCGCTGGACTAAAATCCGTCAGGACAAAATCTTCCGATGGAACGCCTTCATCTTGCGGACCAATTCCCAGCCGCAAGCGGGCAAACTGGTTGGTGGCGAGCGTCTCGATTATAGAGCGTATACCGCGATGCCCTCCGGCGGAGCCCTTCTCGCGCAAACGGATTTTACCGAGTGGCAAGTCAATATCGTCGTAAACTACCAGTATTTCATCAGTCTGCAGGTCGAATTGGTTCAGAATCTGACGAACAGCTAATCCGCTATTATTCATAAAAGTGGTGTTCTGGCAAAGATAGACTGTCCGATCAGCAATTACAGTCGTAGTGTAAGTAAAGGCACGGTCGCCGCCTCCTGGTTTAAATGCCAGCTTAAGCCGTTTGGCAATGTGGTTTAGACACATTTGACCAAAATTATGCCGATTGTGCTGATATTTTTTCCCGGGATTTCCCAAACCGATGATTGCCCTGATCATTTGTAGCCGTTCATTGAGCTGTTCATTATTTCTCAGTTTTACCTTTGGTCTCTTTAGTTTCTTTCGCTTCCTGAGTGCCAGCCGTTTCTTCGGCGCCGACTTCTTCGGTGACTTCTTCTTTAGCGACTTCTTCTTCGGCTTTGGTACCTGTCGGTTTAACAACTGAGACGATCGAAGTCGTAGCGGGTATTAGAATTTCTACGCCCTCGATATTGAGGCTACCGGCATTAATTGAATCGCCGAGGTTTAAATTAGTCACGTCAATCGTAACTCGATCGGGAATCTGGGATGCCTTACATCTGACCTCCAATTCCCAAAGATGTTGCTCCAGAATTCCACCAAAAGTTTTTACGCCAATGGCGGTACCGGTGACATTAATTGGGATGCTGACGGTCACCATCTCTTCCAGGCTGACGCCCATAAAGTCGGCGTGGATAATCTCTTCGGTAAGCGGGTCGAACTGAACATCGCGTATAATGCATTTGTGACTTTTTTTATTAATATTGAGGTCGTAAATACGGGCGCTGGAGCGGAGGGCTTCCTTTAGGTCTTTCAAATCAAGAGATAATGCTACCGGTTTTTCGGTATGATGGTAGTAAACTGCCGGAACCAGACCTGCGCGACGTATGCGTTTGGTGACTCCTTTTTGGAAATCGGAACGTAATTCGGCATTCAATTTGTAATAATCAACCATCTAAAAACTCCTTTAATTATAATTCAAATAGGGAACTAATTGATTCTTCATTATGAATTCTATTGATTGCCTCCGCCAACATCGGAGCGGCTGAGAGAATTTGCAATTTCGCAAAATGCTTTTCTTCCGGAATCGCTACTGAATCGGTGACGATGACGCGATCAATAGGCGAGTCGCTCAGGCGTTTAACACAATCGCCGGAAAAAAGACCATGAGTAGCAACGGCAATGATTGTTTCCGTACCATACTCTTTTAACAAAGCGGCGGCTTCAGTAATACTGCCTCCGGTATCAATCATATCGTCAATTATTAGCGCATGTTTCATATCTTTTTCACCGATCACATTCATGACCTCCGACATATTCGGCTTTGGGCGGCGCTTATCAATAATGGTCAGAGGCAAACCGAGGATTTTAGCATAGGAACGAGCAACTTTGATTCCGCCCACATCGGGGGTAACGATCGAGAAATCGCGTTTGCCGATCAGCTTCCGCAAGGGCTCGACGAAAATTGGCTTGGCATAGAGGTGATCAAAGGGAATATTAACAAAGCCTTGAATCTGGGTCGAATGTAAATCCATAGCCATAATTCGGTTGGCTCCGGCGGCGACGATCGTATCCAAAATTAAACGGGCGGAAATCGGCACCCGCGGCTGGTCCTTGCGATCCTGCCGGGCGTAACCATAATAGGGGAGAACGGCGGTAATTCTACGGGCAGACGCGCGCCGGGCGGCGTCAATAATTAACAGAAGTTCCAGAATATTTTCAGCTGGCGGATTGGTAGATTGAATAATGAAGACATCTTTTCCGCGGATATTGTCTTCCAATTTGACGGTGATCTCGCCGTCACTGAAATTGCTAATTTTAATTGCTCCGGGTTTTATCCCGAGAATTTCATTGATCCGATATCCCAACTGGGGATTGGACCTTCCACAAAAAATAATTCCATTATTTTTCATATTCGGGCTCATTTTAAAAACTTGCTCGGGGACCAGGATTCGAACCTAGATTAACGACTCCAAAGGCCGTGGTCCTGCCATTGGACGATCCCCGAATTGTTTAGGTTGTTTTTCAAGTGGGATGGATATGATGATCTGTGTGTGGTAATTTACCGACATTATACTGCGGCGGCCACTATCTCTGCTGGCAAAGATTCCATACACAGTCGAGCGTTCCCGACAAGCCGATTACGCCTCAGCTCCCGGATATGCTGGAAAAACAACAGACTCACTTATTATTTCAAACAGCCAACATCTAATTTCAAAAGAGGCGAAAATTTAGATAAATATTATCTTTTTGCCAAGATAATTATCTGACAAAGGAAACAATTAAAATTTTAGGGGGACACTCATAGTTTCCATATTTTTTAGTGTTTCATACCAGAGTTGAATCAATTCTTTATCCACTAATTTCCGATTTTATTTTGCCCTTATAACAATCTATTGCTGAATTCTGGCTATCAATTTTTCTCTAAGAAATATAGCAAATCATATCCCCCGAGTCTTCCTTGACTTCATTGATTTTATGTAGAAATTATTTTATATTCGTTGAGTTTTTAGAATATTAGTGAACATTTAAATCAAAAAAGGAACAATTTAGAATGAAATGGTTTCGTAGTTTAGCCTATACAATTGCGATAATATTAATTATTTTCTCGAGTCTCCTGGCTCTCGATGAATCACGGGTCAAGGAATTTACTCTAAATAACGGATTGAAAGTCATCACGTATGAAATGCACACCGCACCAGTCATTTATTCCCAATTGACTTACAATGTCGGATCGAAATATGAACCGTTTGGCAAAACCGGGATAAGTCACGTCGTCGAGCATATGATGTTTAAAGGCACTAATCGTTTTCCGAAAGGTACTATTTCCGAACTGATTAGTGCTAATGGCGGTATATTCAATGCTTATACCTCCACAGACATCACGGTTTACTATGAATTACTTCCCAAAAATAAAATCGATTTAGCCTTCGACATCGAATCCGAACGGATGTATAAATGTGCTTTTGACCCTCAAGAATTCGAATCGGAGCTCAAGGTTATAATGGAAGAACGCAAACAACGCACCGAGAATAGCGCGGTTGGATTGCGTCGAGAGGAGATTAATACTCTCATCTACAAAAATCACCCATATCGCAATCCGATTATCGGCTGGATGAAAGATATTCGTAGTATTAATCGTGATGACGCCTATAAATACTATCGCACCTATTATACTCCCAACAACGCCACGCTTGTTCTCACCGGTGACTTCAATACGGACGAGATTATGCAAAAAGTCGAAGCCTATTTTGGTAAAATTCCGCGCGGTCCGGAGATTCCCGCGTATAATTTTTATCGTGTTCCAATTTGCGGCAAGAGAACGCTCGATTTCATTCATCCCGATATTCTAAGCGAATCAATCCATTATTATTTTGAAGCGCCAACCCGTTTTGAAGCTGATGGACCAGCTTTATACGTTGCCGGGCAGATTCTGGGCGCCCGCAGTTCGACTTCGCGACTTAATAAAAAGCTGAAACGCCAGAAGCAGGTTTGTGAATCGGCGGTAGCCGGGCTTTCATTTACAAAAGACCCCTCGACTTTTAATCTGATCACCAGCTTGATGCCAACTGCCCAAATCAGCGAAGTTGAGAATCTAATCTGGAAGGAAATTGACAGTTTGGCGACGACGGCGGTCTTAGATTATGATCTTCAAAAAATTAAAAATCAAATCGTCTTTAATGAACTAACTGGTAATCAGCATAATGAAAAAATCGGTGGGCAACTTGCAACTTATGATAATTATCATAATTGGCGTTATATAAATCAATGGAATCAGCTCGTCATGGCGGTAACCGCTGATGACGTTATACGGGTCGTTAATAAATATTTGAAAACCGGCAATTATGTCGCCTGTTACTCTCACCCAGATACTACCCAAAAGAAAGTCGGATTCTTAGCCGCAGAAAGTGACGAAAGTGAATTTGATCTGGAAATAACCGAACCGGAAACGATAGAAGAATCTGAAGATACTACCGATAAATATGTCAATCCGGAAGTGCGTCAGATATATTTTCCTAAGTTAGATGAAGTGATTTCACCGCATCCGATCGCACCGTTGGTTACCACAGCTAAGCTAAAAAACGGCGTGCCGGTTTATTTTTTAGAAAATCATGAATATCCAACTATTTTGCTAATCGGATATATCGAAACAGGGCGGCTCGAAGAGGAAAATTTGCATCCTGGTATTCGCCAGATGACGGTAGGTATGCTTTCGCGGGGCACCGCTAAACGCACTTATGAAGAATTGATCGAAGAACGCTCGTTCATACCCTACCAGATTGATATTAGTCAGAGCTGGAATAAGATTATTTTTCAGGGTTATGGGCTCTCAAAAGATGTAGATAAAATTCTACAGGCTAATTTTGAGATTGTAACTCAGCCTACTTTTCCGGAATCGGAAATTGAAAAAGTTCGCCCGTCGTTAATTAAAACCGCGAAGGAATATAAAGAAACCGATCGTATGAAAGCCTTTTACGCTATGTTCGAAAAAGTTTTCGAAGGACACCAGTATGCTTTACCCTATGCCGGAGATCCGGAAACCTACAGAATTTTGACCAGTGCTGATTTAAAAAAATTTCACGCCAAATATTATGCACCTGACAATCTGAAATTATTGGTAGTTGGCGATTTCAATCGCAAAGAAATGCTTTCGCGCTTAAATGCCACTTATGGCAGTTGGAAACATAAATCCGGAGATAAGCATTTGCCGTTCCAGACGGTTAAGCCGATCCAGGGTAAAACCGTTTATGTTTTTAGCAATCCGGGATACAAACAATGTCGAGTAGATATCGCCTTTTGTCCAGTAGAAGGTGGCATCAAAACAGATAATCCCGATATTGAAGCTCTTAAACTACTCGAATCAATCCTTTGCGGAAGTTCGCTAACCTCCCGCATGGGAAAAGAATTACGCGATAAACAAGGCTTAAGTTATAGTATCAAAAGCAATCTCTGGATTCGCGATCACGGCGGTTATTGGAATATTCGTACTGAATTAGACCAAGCCAATCTTAGTAAAATGATTCATGGCATTTTCGCTGAAATTGAGAAGGTTCAAAAGGAGGGAGTTACTGACGAAGAACTGGAAAAAGCCCAAGCCCGCCGAATTGCTATGCTAACGATGAATACTCGGACACCGGACGAAATTGGTGCGGTCATTTTCGATTTAATTCAGGAGAAGAAGCCACTTGATTACTTTGATCATAGTAAAGAGCGCATTCTTGCCGTTACAAAAGCTGATATACAGCGGGTAGCCAATAAGTATCTCGATACTCAAAATTACATCATCGCAGTTTCTGGGAATATGGCGCCCGACGCCCTAAACGAATTCAAATGAATCGCTAAAAGAATATGAAAAAGCAGGTGATAATAATTCTAATCCTGACTGGTTTAGCGACTCGGGGAATTGCCTCAACTATAACGGGGAAAGTCACTTGCCAGATGGAGAGGAAACCGATTCCGGATGCGTTAATTATCCTGCAAAAACGTTCCGATCCGGATTTTTCACGTACAACGGTTTCCGATAAGACCGGTCAATTCACGCTCACAAATGTTGAACCAGGTGTTTATAATATCGAAGCTGTGCGCGAGGGATATTTCAAAAATGTGTTATTCGATCTAAAAATCGAAGCCGACCGAAATTACGAGATTAATATCAAACTGCTCAAGCAGGAGGGCAAATCCTCCAGCGATTATTGTTTCATGCTGGGCGGTATCGAAGTCTATTCAGTGCAAAAAGAATTAATCCCTGAGTCGCCGGTTACCACTCGCACTATCAATACTGGTGAAATCGAACATATGCAAGCTACCAGCCTCGGCGATATTCTCTCACTTGTTCCCGGCGTGGACAAATCGCAGAATCCGGGTCTCTCGGGCCGCAGTGAAATCGGCTTGCGTTCGGTGACCGCCGCTGGTGTATCAATGAGTGCCGTCGAGTCTTTTGGATCAACAATAATTATTAATGATAATCAAATCTCAACCGACGCTAACACTTCTGGCAATGTCTATTACGGGAGTGCCACCAGAGGCCTGGATCTGCGTATCATTCCGGCTGATAATATTAAATCGGTCGAAGTAATTACCGGCATCCCCTCGGTTGAATATGGCAATTTTTCCAGCGGCGTTATTAAAGTTGAAACCAAGATCGGCCGAATTGCTCCTAAATTCAATGCTAAAATCAATCCGGATACAAAGAACGCTAGCTTTTCACATGGCATTAAGCTCGGTCGCTCGGTTCTGGATTATCACCTTAATTACGGGTATAGCGAACGCGATTTGCGCAAAGTTGGCGATGAATTTCAGCGTTTACACGCCAGCGGTAACCTATCCGGTGCATACTTAGATCAAAAACTCGAAACCCATATCGGGGGAAGTTTTACCAAGTTGCTCGATAATGAAAAACCCACTGACGTTTATCAGATGGCTTCTTATGATAAAGGATTTCTGGCAACCGGCGATTTCAATTTTATTTATAAAGATAGCAAGGCTAAAAGTTGGAAAGGCGTCTTCTCAGTTAATCTTAATAATAAAAGAAACTATAAATCCAAATGGGTGGCGGAAAATTATATTCTTAAATATGATACAACTGTCGTGGATTCGGTCACGGGAATCGCGATTGATACAACCCTGATTAAAATCTTGCCGGGATTTATCGGCAAGATGAAAGAAATTGGCGAAGAATGGAAAATTGCCGGAAAAATCCAACGTAAAATCGCCTTAACAACGAATCATACGAAGCATAATCTTTTATTCGGCGGCGAAGTCAATTATGAAAAAAACACCGGGGACGGCGTAGTAATTGACGAAAACTTCCCCTATTACGGGCAATATTCCTCGCATCGCTCCTATGCTTTCGATGATTATCCCGATTTAACGTCCCTGAGTTTCTATGCCGAGGATGTCCTCGAGGGCAAAATGCTCGCGCGGCGCTATAAACTGATGGCTGGTTTACGCTATGACGCTTACTCTCCGATTGGATTCAATTTCAAAAATATGTTCAAGGAAAAAGCCTTTCTCAAATCAGAGCACGGAGATTTTCTAAGTCCCCGTCTGAATTTGCAGTACTCAATCACTGAAGATTGGCAGATGCGCTTGGGCGCCGGCCGAAGCGTTAAAGATATTTCCTTAGGGCACATTTTTAAAGCTCCAGATTATTTCAAATATGCCTCAGGTGATACGATCATAGAAGAAGTGCACCTGCAGTATAATCCGGATTTACAGGCTTATTCGATTGATAAATATGAGGCTTCTCTCGATTGGAAATTCAGCTATCTGATAGGTTTTTCCCTGACTGGCTATTATCAAGCCTCGGACAATATGCCGGTTACGGTCAGTTATCCTTATGGCTATGAAATTAATCCGGATACGATTACCGCCGCGGCTTGGGAGCGTTTCGAAAATCGAGGCTGGAGTCGTTCGAATGGGATCGAATTTACGATGCGCACCCAGCGCATTCACAATTTCCAATACCGGTTAAATGTCACCTATCGGTTCAATAAAAACGGCAAAACTGGCTTGGTCTATGATGCTAACCCGGAAAATTGGGAAGATATTTGGTACAAGCCGGAGTCATACTGGAGTGAAAAGATCATCATAGACTATCAGATTAATTATATCAGCAATCGGCTCGGCATCTGGGTTACACTCGATGCTCAACAGGTACCTCTCGAACATTTCAAGCGTATTTACCGCAGCAATTCGACTTATAAGACTGAAAATGGCGTGACTTACTTGTGGTATCAGGGGATGACCTATTATTACGAGCGTTATCTGCGGGATACCGGCGGTCGGTGGCTCTTCAATTTCCGAGTTACCAAGTCGCTCTCTCAAAGTGTGGAAATTTCCTTGTTTGTGAATAATATATTGGATGACCGGGCTGTATGGAAAAATTTCGATGGTTCGTTAAACGAACATAATCCGCCGATTTTTTACGGATTGGAAGTGAGTGCTCAATGGTAAAAAAAGCTGCACTTTTAACCGTTATCTTACTCTTGAATTTAACGAACTGTTTTCACCAGAAACCAACGGAATTCGATAGCACCTATACTTTAAAACTGGTATTGGTATATCGGGACTCTACCCTCGGTTACGATGAGAGACTATCAAATGTCGATGTCAAAATTCATACTGGCGACTATAACCTTGATGATTATTGCGCAACTACTAATGATTCAGGGGTAGTGGTTTTTGAAAATTTGCCCTGGGCGATTTATGATCCGCAGGTGAAAGCCAAAGTCGAGTTGCCGTTCATTGATAGTTTTGGGAATAGAAGACTGGATTCGCTCATAAGCTATACTCTGATTGACACGATTGTGGCGATTACTCCCTCCGAAACCGGGATAGGTACCGATACAATTTATACCATTACCGCTAACTTCCAGCCCGGCTTGAAAATCAATGAGATTTATTACACTGGCCCCGAAAATCGGAATAATTGGTTTTACGATCAATTTATCGAGCTGTATAATTCCTCGGATGAGGTTCAATATCTGGACGGAATGATCGTCTGCCGGATTTTTCATATGTTGACGTATGCTTTCCGCTTTCCTGGCACACCGCTGACCGGCCGAGAATATCCGGTTCAACCAGGTGAATTTGTCGTCCTTGCCCAGGATGCAGTTAATTGGCTGGAGTTATACAGCACCAGCGTTGATCTTTCTGGAGCCGATTGGGAATTTGTCAATGCTATGGACTTCGGCGACATAGATAATCTTAATGTTCCAAATCTGGCTAATATCGTACCGGGTAGAACCGTAGATTTTATGATCAATCTATCAACAAATGTCATCGCACTCGCCGATGGTAGCGACTCGGTTATGACCGACGGACTCGATATCGGTACCGTAGTGGATTGCGTGGAATACAACAGTAAAAGCCCTAGCGAACAGACAACCAAAAACATTGATAAAATTTTAGACGCCGGTTGGGCTGGCGTTGGCAATCAGAGGTATAGCGGGCAGTCGGTTGAGCGGATTCTGCCTGGCTTTGATACCAATAATTCCTTTAACGACTTCGTAATTATTAAACCGCCTACCCCAGGAAATCATCACCCATCACCATGAAAACGAATAGTGATTTTATAAAAAAATGCCTATTTGTAGGAGTAGTGATTGGACTGGTATTCATTACTACATTATTCGCTATTGACAATCCGCTTGGGCGTGAGATTCAGCCGCGTAATTTAATGAATCAGTATAATCTCACTATTTATGACCTATCCGGCAATCCCGCCTTCTACGGCATTTCTTACCCGGATAATCTCGATTTCTATCAGATGCAAGCTACCAATGATAATAACGTCTTTAGGCGGCTATATGACCCGCGGCGTCAGGAAGATTATGCCCTTAATTTTCATTCCGCCAAACATCTCAGTGAGCGCATCACCCTGGTTACTGGAATCAGGTTTAATCGGACTATTCAGCGTGATCTCTACCACTCTTTGGAAAAAAATATTTATGACGAATATATTGCTTTTCTGGATACGACCACTGGCACGACAACTTATAATAGCCCACAAATTAATTTTCTTTATGACTATGCCTTAACCAAACGCCTGCATCTCGGGCTTGAGATTAATTACGGAGTTGAACAAAGTTTGAAGGATGTCTATACCCAATGCGAGATTATTGCCCGGAATACTGAATTGCGCGGCGGCTTGAGTTATATTTCGAAGAATCAGAAAATAATCGGGGGGCTTTTGGGGACCTATTATAACGCTCAGCGCAAATATGAAGCTGTGAAGTACTATCAAGATGCCTTCGTACGCACTCTGTTTGGTTATCATATTTATAAGGATGAAACTCCGAAATCCATTAATAGAAAAAATGATGAACGTGAGGGCGGCGGGCTGGCTTTGCAATTCTGCCACCGTGATTTTATGCTTCCTGGCCTGGCTTTGATAATTACCGGAGAATATAACGGACGTTCGGATAATGTCACCGCTGGAAGTCCTCAGAAACCCACGCCCCGTGGTCATTGGGTACGTGAAATCCGGCGCGGAATCCTTGATCTGAATTATTCCCCTATAGAATCGAATAATTCCCTGGAATTTATCTATGAATTTCGTTCTATGGACGATTGGGTGAAATCTGGCAATTATGAGGTCATTATTCTGGATAATGCCGAATTGCTCAATGTCTTTTCTTTGCGCTGGCAGACTTGGCTTTTTAAGCGGCTGAAAATGAATATCGGCGCCTCTTACGCCAGTCAAGCTTGTGACTATCAAGAATACACTATTCCATTTCAATACCACGAGACCGACTATCATTCATCTGCCTTCCTCGATTTAAACTATGCCATCAATCAGATTTTGTCAGTCTATTTTCTGGGAAATCTGGCGATTGATGATTTGTATTTTTATTGGAATGCTGAGCGGGCAACTCGCTATGGGTGCGAAATTGGAATAGAACGATTGACAACTTTCGGCCGGTTTGGAGCCGGACTGGAATATTTCCAAACTGCCTTCGACAATCCGGATCAATATAATCAGACCATTGGTCTAAAAATTTCCTATTGGAAGTAATAAATTATGATCTATATAATTTTATTTATTGCTTATATTTTCAAGTGTGGGCATAAAAAAATGATAATTTAAAAAGGAGAGAAAAAATGAAGACAACTTTAAAAGTTACAGTTCTTTTATTTGCTGTTGCGAACCTACTCTTAGGCGGTTCTTGGCAGACCGTAAAAATTGCCTCGACGGATATGTCCGTTAACAAGGCGTCTTTTATTGATGCTAATACCGGCTGGATAGTATATAGTACAACCTATCCAAGCAAACAAATGGGCAAGGTGCAAAAAACTACTGATGGTGGTGCTAACTGGACGACTGTGCGTGAGCCGGATGTATCCGCCAATTCTTGGAATGATATGGAGTTTATTGATGCCAATGTGGGTTATGCCTGCGGCAATGGTGGCATAATCTACAAGACCACCAATGGCGGCTCGGATTGGACTATGATCGGCGATACCAATACCTACAAATTCGATCTGTATAGTCTCGATGTGGTCAATGCCAATGTGGTCTATTGCGCCGGTAAAAGCGGTACGGTTCTAAAAACTATTGACGGTTCCACTTTCACCAAGCTTTCCTACAATTTCGATGGCGATATGACCGCCAGTGATGAAACCCGCGATGATCTTGATGGTGGTATTGCCTTTTTCGATGAAAACCGCGGAGTAGTTGCCGTGGATTTTAATAAAGAAGCGACTATCTGGTGGACTGAGGATGGGGGCACAAACTGGCATCCGGTGAAAATAGCTGCAGCTTTTCCGCCTGGTGTAACTTCTTATCGGGTCTATGATGTCGCGGTCGGTGGCGATTCAACCGTAGCTCTAGCTTGCTATCATCGGGTCTGTCTGGTATCTACAAATGGCGGCCGGACATTTGAAAACAAAGGTGTTGTTCAATTTGCCAATGTCTATACCTCTTATGTTGAGGTATTCGATAATAATACCATTATTTATGGTGGTGGATCTGATAATTTTGGTGCTATAACGACAAACGGTGGAACGGACTGGACTAATTTTAGTACTGGAACAGGTCAAAGGCTTCTCTCGGCTGATTTTATTGATGCTAATACCGGTTACTGGTTTTGCGAATACCAACAATGGATGAAAACTGCTGATGGTGGGGTGAATTGGATTCCTATTAATAATTGGCCTGGAATCAGCTGGTTGGGATTGGCTTTCCCGGACGAGAAAAAAATCGTATTAACTGCAGACGGTGGTGGTGAAATGACCATTAGCAATGACGGTGGAAAAACCTGGTCTTATCCGAACAATCTAAGGACTGGTCTCGACGGCGATATTTTTGAATGTGAATTTATTGACGCTAATAACGGACTTATAGGTGGCAGTGGTGGATACATTTTGAAAACCACTGACGGTGGCGCTACTTTTACTCAGATTGATAACCCGATGTATAATAACAATAAAGCCGTTAATGCTATGCATTACCTAAATTCCGATACGGTTTTTGTAGGGGGTGGAAGCGGCTATATTTGTTACAGCTTCGATGGTGGGGACACTTGGACCAAAGCTACCGCTGGTTCCAAAACGGTTTACGATATCTGGCCATTGTCCAACAATGCGGTCGTAGCAACCTGCGCTAGTGGAGAATATTATACTTCGACTGATTTGATGACCTTTACCAAACTTGGGGCGACCAGTGAAGCTAAAAACTTGCGGGCGGTCGAATTTCGCAACGGCATCGGTATAATTCCAGGAGCCTCCGGCTATATTTACCGCTCAACCGCCTGGGATGCTATGCCTACTCTGGTTTATACCGCCAGTAATGGCGCTGAACTATATGATGTGGAATTTGTTGATGACAATACCGTATTTGTTGTCGGACAATACGGAACTATTTTGAAGTCTGAAGATGCCGGTCTGAATTGGACGGTAGAAACCAGTCCAACAGATGAGGTTCTGCAAAAAGTCCGCTACAGTGATAATGGCAGTGTGGGTATTCTATGGGCAGTTGGTCAAAATGGAACTATCCTGAAAAACGTCATCTACTCTAATGTTCTGGCGGGTGATTATTACATCCCTCAGGGCGATCACGAACAGGGTTTTGCTACTCTGGGCGCGGCTGTCACGGCACTGAATACCTATGGTGCCATAGCGCCAGTTACTTTTTATATCGACGCCGACTTGATTGAGCCCGGCTCTGAATTAATCATCGATCGCGAAGATCTCACAGCCGAAACTGCGTTGACGATTAAACCGGCTTCCGGCAAAACGCCTTCCATTACAATCAATGATTTCCCAACTACCGGTAATTACTCCGGGCAAGGTTTTACTATTGAAAATACCGCGTATGTCACTATTGATGGCAGTAATACCAGCGGTGGAACCTCTCGCGATTTGACAATTATTGGTAACGATACTGATGGCAAGTGTGTAATAGGCGTGATCGACAATTCCGATTTCATCACCGTCAAGAACGTCAATATCACTTTTGAAAATCTGCTGGCAAGCGGTTCAATCTTGGGCGTAGATGGATATACCGGTGTTCCTAATAGTCTTTTAATTAAAAATTGCCAGATCGGGACTCCTGAAAAAACCGTCGCTAACGGAGTGGCGCTTAGGGGCAATTCGCCTGAAACTCCCTGCGGCGCTGTCGTTATGGGCTGTGATATCTATGCTGCTGGTACCGGTATAATGGCTGACTACATCTCAAAAAACGCCTATATCAACAATGTTATTTCTATTATCAATCCGCTTGCCGATCAAACATTTTATAGCGGTATGTACTTAAACGGATTTGCCGCTGGCGACACCTGTGTGGTTTTTAATAATCGCATAGTTAATGTTGAAATGAACACAACTGCGCCTCAATTCGCTGGTGGAATAGTTATTGGTGAAAACGGTGGTGTCATAGATATTTTCAATAATTTTATCGCGATGAATACTACTAATAACGGCTCTGCCACTGATAATCGAGTTTATGGAATAGCATTTGGTTCGGCAAATTGGAGTGGCGAAGCTAATATCTACCACAATACGATTGATATTGCGTCCACCAATCAGACCGGGGTTCACGCCGCAATTGGAACGGAAATTCCCTTTTCGGCTAAGTTAAATATCTATAACAATATCTTTTCCAACCGCCACGATGCCGCCAATTCTTTCGGCATTCATTGGCACAATACCGCTTCACCCAATAGTGTTTTAGCTTCTGACTATAACGACATCTATATTGCCGGTTCCAGTGCTTCGGTAGGACTCTTTGGTTTGATACCACGTGCCGATCTTGCCACATGGAGAGCCGCTTCCGGTCAGGATGCCAATTCAATCAATAAACCGGTCAATTTCGTATCGGCAACTGATTTACACGTTACTGGCAGTTCTATCGGTGACAACGATTTAGCCTGTCATCGTCCCGATTGGTTGTCAACCGACATTGATGGCGATGCGCGACCCAATGTCACCTATATGGGTGCGGATGAAGGAGCGACTGCTCTATCGTTTGTTGGCGTTGCGAACGGTTCTTCCGGCTTACCAACAGAATTCAGCCTTCGGCAGAATTATCCCAACCCATTTAATCCGACTACGGTGATCGCTTTTGCCTTACCAAAGAGCACCCAGGTCACGCTGATGGTTTACAATATGCTGGGACAACCGGTTGCCGTTTTACAAAATGGGTTTCTGAAAGCTGGTTATTATCACGTAAACTTTGATGCCAGCAACTTGCCGAGTGGTACGTATATTTACCGGATACAGGCTGGAGATTACAGAAATGTGAAGAAGATGACTATTGTGAAATAAACTAATTGGGCAATTATGATAAGAAAGGGCTGTCTCGACAGTCCTTTCTTACCAGAGTGCGGGCTACTTACTTTTGCCAGACTATTTCCAGAAAATTAACGAAGGAATTCATTTAGATGCGCAGGAACTTTTTCCATAATAAAACCAAACTGTTGTTTCAGGCTATAATCCTGTTATTAATCATTATTTTAGTGATCATCGGATGCACTGATAAAGCTAAAAAAGCCGATTTCGAGGCTTATTGTCCCTTCGGTGGCTTAGTTTCACTCGGGAGTAAATTTCATCTCGGTTCGATGTCTTGCAGTATGAATGAGACCCAGGTATTTATGGGAATTTTTCTATTAATTGGTGTTATTCTAATTGGCAAATTATTTTGTGGTTATATTTGCCCTATTGGCACAGTAACCGAGTGGTTAAATAAACTTTTTGCCCGATTTAAATTTTCTATTGTTCTGAAAGGGAAAGCGGATCGGATTCTGCGCCTTGGTAAATACGTTCTGCTCTTTTTCACAGCCTATTTTACCGCTACCGCCAGCGAACTGTGGTGCAAAAAATTCGATCCCTATTATGCCGCAGTAACTGGATTTGGCAGTGATACGGTACTTTTGGTTGGTATTTTGACTATTTTTACGGTTGTAGTTCTATCCGTTTTTATTCGATTTTTCTGGTGCAAATATATTTGCCCTCTGGGAGCTCTTAGTAATATCTTTAGTAATGTTCTGATAACAGCTCCCATTCTGATTATTTATTTCGGTCTCTATATTTTTGGTATCAAATTGCATATCCTGTGGTTATTATTGGCGTTGTGCCTCTCCGGCGCATTGACGGAAATCCTACGTTTTAAATTTTTCTCAATTTTGCCTTTCCGGATTAATATTAATAAAAATACCTGCACCACTTGTGGTAACTGCGACGATAACTGCCCGCAAGGTATTCCGGTCAGTAGTTACGAGAAAGTCACTCATCCGGATTGTACACTTTGTTTAGATTGCACCAAAGAATGCTCCAGTAGTGGAAGTATTAGGCTTAACAAAGGAAATTATGGCTGGCTTCCTCCAGTAGCTTTAGTGGTACTTTTTATCCTTGCTTTATTAACAGCCCGTAACTTTGAGTTTAAGACACTCTCGGAGCGGTGGGGAAATTATGCTGAGCTCGAATCGGTTCAGAAATTTGAAATGGAAGGTTTAAAATCTGTCAAATGCTGGGGCAGTTCCAAATCACTTCAAAATAAATTAATGAAGCAACCGGGAATTGTTGGCTTGGATACTTACGTAAAAAGTCATAAAGTAGTTGTGTACTATGACAGCACCAAAATTGACGAATATGGTATCAAAAAAGCCATTTTTACGCCTTATCAGTACAAAATCCAGAAATTCGACGAATATCAGCCTGAAAAAATCGCCGTTTTTGAAATTCCAATTAGTGGATTATGGGATGCTCAGGATAATGCCGACCTAACCCGTATGTTGCGCGTCAATCCTAAATTCGTCGGTTTCGAGACTAATTTCGGCGAACCAGTCATAGCGAGGATATATGTCGAACTTGGCAAAGTAACTCCCGACTCAATTATTTATTTGATCAACCAAAAATCTTACGAAAAAAAATTGCCTAACGGAAAAACCGAGGTCGTGAAGGTCAATTTCCGTTGTGAAGGGCGGGGCGCTTTTGTTGATACCCTTGATTATGTTACTTTCCGGCGTCAGCTTTTCGCTGGATATGATCAGGCATTCAATAATTACGAAAATTATCAACCAGCAGACTTGATGATTTTTGAGATTGGTTTGCCTGATGCCGAGAGCATTGCCGTGCGGCGGGCATTAAAATATTTAACCAGTCATATTTCTTTTTTCGACGGGGTTGTTAGAGTCCGAACTGACTACACTGATCGCGAAGCGCTTTTGATATACTTCGACCCTACCCAGGTAAATCCGAAAGACATCCAAACCAAACTTAATGAACCCATGCTGAAAATACTCACTTCTGATGAAAAAATAATGGAGATGGAGAATTCCTTTGAATTCCGCGAACCGCTAAGAATTTATCAAGTAACACCGGAAATGTACGCGCTTGAAAAATAATGAGGTGGATTGTTGGATTTTAATATTCTACCTAATAACTAAAACAAACCAATTGAATTGTGTCATCTTCTATTTTCTCCGGATGCTCAAAGTTTTTAACGCTGATTCTTGATCATATTTTCCAACTTACTTCGCAATTTCACCAATATTTTCATATTCCGATCTATAAAATAACAAAACCGGACTGTATCAACAGCTTTATACGGATTTATAAATTAGCAGGTTAAGATAACTCTAAGATTTTATAAAAATTAAAATAATAGGATTCCAGTTATAGAGTAATTTCCAATTCTTCCATAGCCAGGAAAATGTCCAGTATTTCGTTTGGGAAATTTATTTTCTTGAAATCGCGTGATTTTTTGAGAATATCATTAATTTCAAAATCATCTCTTTCCGGTTCATGATGGAATAGAGCCAATTTTTTTACCCCGGCTTCGACGGCAAATTCAACTGCAATAAGGGCGGAGCTGTGTCCCCAATCCTCTTTATGGATGGCTTCTTCGAAAGTATATTGAGCGTCAAAGATTAATAAATTTGCCCCGCGAAAGAAATCAACATAGTGTTTAGTAGATTCACGGTCGAGGTTTTTATATTCTGAATCAGTGGCATAGACAACGCTTTTTCCATCCCAATCAATCCGGTAGCCATACGAGCCGCCCGGGTGATATAACGGGTAATTGGAAATTTTTACTTTTCCTAATGTAATAGAAGTCTTGGGTTGCAATTGAATGAATTCTTTTTTCGCCAGCATATGTTCGAGCGAGACCGGGAAGAAACGGGAATCTTGTTGGATTTCGAGGCGTTCTTTTATATCGGGATGTGGCGAGTAAAAGGTAATTTTATTATTGGGGAAAAAAGCGGGCGTGAAATAGGGAAAGCCCATTATATGATCCCAATGAGTGTGAGAAATAAAAATGTGTAAATCCAAACCATTTTTATTTTGTTCATTTTTTACTAGATAATTGCCCAGTGCTCTCAGCCCAGTACCCATATCAAATATTAATATTTTGTTATCGGCTCGTATTTCGACACAGGCGGTATTTCCGCCGATTAGCCCGGCTTCTAGATAGCTCAAGCTGAGAATATATTTCTTAATTTCAGTTGGATTTTTCCGAATGTTGGTTGGTAAATTGTCAATTATTCTTAAAAATTTATGGCGGATTTGTTCGGAAGTTGGGGGAGTTGGAATCGAGCCGCGTACGCCCCAGAATTTAACTTTCATCAAGAATCCTTTCAGCATAGAGGCTATAAAATATTCCCAGTCGTATGTTATAATAGTAATTCATATTTTATGTTCTTAGCGTAAAATTTAGAGGAATATATGTCCTATTGCAATAAAAAATCTGATTTACCAGAGTCGAAGCCATTGTCAATCTATGATCTGGGTCACATATTTTATCTGGAAATGTGATAAAAATGCTCCTACTGATAAAATCCGTTATTTGATTTTAATGACCGAAGCCGGTTCGCTTTGGTTATAAGCGGCGTCGAGACTGGTTATGGTGTAATAATACCTTCGCTGATCTGGTAGATTGAACTTCGTTTGGTAGGAAGTATCGCTACCCGCTACGATAGCCAAAATATTTTCACCCTTTGTTAAATCAATTGGCAGGTTTTTTGACTGGTAGATTACAAATTTTTTAATATCATTGGATTGATGAGGGATTTGCCAGATAAATTCTAATGAATCTGATGTTAATTTTTCCACTGCGAAATTAATTGGGGACGGCGGTGCGACCGAATCTTTCCAGGTCAAACATGGGAAGATAGACGGATATCGGAATTCAGTTGTTTGCAGTGATTGGAGCTTTTCGCTATCGAGCGAACTAGCGGCGAAAAAAACCATACCCTTGAAATGGCTATTACGAACTAAATGGATTTCCTCAATTATTTCTTCCCAACTGAGATTGTATGCGGCTAAGGCGGGGAAGATTTGATCCGGGTTATCAATCACTGATTGCCATTCTTTGAGAGCCTTATTAAAAGTAAAATTTTTGTGATTAAGGTGATAATACGTCATCGGAATTATTAAATCAATTTTCCCAATTTCAAGCCAACGCCGTGGATCCTGAAATCCCGCTGAATAACCATTCCAATGATCGGTCTTGTAGCTACCGATAACAGCTGCAGAGACTTTTATCTCCGGTTTAAGGTCGGTTACGCAGTTATAGGCGCGGGCTACAAATTCGTTAATCTGTTCCCTTTGCCAATCTGTCCAGTCCAGACCAAGTGGATTGCCTTCATGTGATTGGAAACGAGCCCAACTAATTGGATCGTGTGAATATCCTTTGAGTTCCGATTGTTCCGGATAGCGTAGGTAATCGAAGTGAATTCCGTCAATATCATAGCGACTGACGATATCCGAAATTACTTTTATTAAATGATTATGAACGGCCGGGATTCCCGGAGAAAAACTGACATAGCCATCTGAGAGAAGCATTTTTTTACCATTTCCATCACATATCAGCCAGTCAGGATGAGCCAAATAAGGATGGAGCGGTTGAGAAGTAGTCGGGGGAGCGGTTCCCCGCCAAGCTGGAAAAACATTAAGCCAAGCGTGCAATTCGAGTCCCAGCTGATGAGCGGTTTCAATTGCATAAGCCAGCGGATCCCAACCGGGATTCTGTCCTAATTTACCGGTCAAAAGATTCGACCAGGGTTCGTAACGTGAAGCGTAAAAAGCATCGGCGTTGCCGCGTACCTGGAAAAAAATTACATTGAAATTGGCATCTTTTAATCGGCGAAAGGAATCACTGATATAAGTTTTCATCGAATCGGGACTGTATGAGGGAAACGGTTCAGTGTAATCGAAGCGACTCATCCAGACGCCCCGCATCTCCTGCGCTGGTAAACTGATTATCTTGGATTTATTGAAATTATGGATTAAAGAAATTGATATTAAAATTATGAAAATGATTAGAAACGCAATAACGAACCAGAAAAAAAAGCGTTTAGTTTGTGGTGACATAGTAATCCTTATTTTACTAGTAATACATCAATTTTAATATAATACGATCAATAGAAATAATCAGTAAAATAATGTTGGTCAAACGAAATTAAGGAACGCAGAAAGTCATTATGGATTGGAGGTAATCCGTCAGAGGCGTCCAGTAAAAACCGATTGAAATTAATATAATGTTAATCAGAATCTGGATGAAAAATATCAGCTGACTGCCTTTTTGCGGTGAATTGAAAAATTGCCCTTGTGCGGTGATAATTTGCCTTACTATACGTACATAACCTATTAACATCAATGCGGCACTACCGATCCCGATCACAATTAAAAAATAGTAGAATGGACTGTGCTGAACGAGACTAATAAAAACCAGATATTTGGCTGGAAAACCGGCGGTTAATGGAATACCGATTAGGCTCGCTAATGCGATTAACTGACTGGATTTTGCATTGATCGTTAAAATTTCTCCGATCGTGAATGCTATCAAACTGAAAATCAAGACAACCTCGTAAAACAATGCGGCTACATCTCCCGATATATTACCGGCGCATAAGGCTAACAGTCCGAAACCGCTTTGAGCTATTGAAGTAACTATAATTATATCCTTCGCCGAACGTAATTTGATTAGCCAAATAATCGGAAACAAAAGGGTTAGAACGGCGAAAATTCCTATCATTAAAGTTAGAGGACGCCAATCACCGACCAATCCGAGCCCGACTCTGAGTAATCGTATCAAGGTAGTGGTTTCGATGAATTGCGGAATCGTTAAAAGCAATAGCCTATCAGAAGCGGAAATCGTCCGCAATATCTCTAATTTCCAGCTCAAGCGATAAATTCCAGTAATAGTAAAGGAAAATCCAACTAATAACAGGGCTATTCCTAATATCAAAGGGAAATTCATACGAGTCACAGTGCTGAGAATTTGGCCGATTTCAGCAATGAAAAAAGTACCTGTGGTATCATAAATTAGCGCTATTCCAATTAACATTATCAAACTGGTGAAGATGTCAAACATTAAATCGTGCCAACTGGCGGTATTAATCCGGGGACTGAGATTCCGACTCTGAACAATAAAAAAACCGGCGAGGTGCAGAATTTGAAGTGATATGAACAAAGCGACGAGATGATTGGCATTAATGCTCACAAACACCACACTAATTAGGAGCAAAAGTCCAATTCCAAACTCGGTGACCGGGCTCGGGCTGGCTTCATTACAATTCTCCTTACGGCGGATTATGAGAATAATGCAGGCTATTATAAGCGTAAAAATTTTGATGAATTGTCCGTATGAATCCCACACCAGCAGATTATTGAAAATACTATGTCCGTCAGCTGAATGCGATAAAAGGGTGGCAATTAATGAAATTATTAGACTAACACTGATCAGAAAATATTTTTTAGAATCAGATATTTTAAAAAAAGTAGTCAGCAATAAAAATCCAATCGCCGCAATAATAATAATAATTTCCGGTATGAAATAGATGATAGACTGAAAATTTGACATTTCTAGACTAAAACGCGATTGCCATGCTGAACATTTCCAGCAGGCGAGTAATTCCAGGTTGGATGAGGTTTAGTAGAAAACTGGGAAATATGCCGCACAATATTAGAACGATCAGCAAACTGACCGACGCAAATACCTCATTCGAATCTAACCTTTTTGCGTTATCGCGAGTATGCTGGCTAAAAACCAGTTTTTTAAACAGTTTCATATAAATGGCGAAGTTTAAAAATATGCCGAGCAAACTAATAATCGCCAATATCAACAATCTCTGAGTCTGAAAAGCACTCAATAGAATTAAAAAGCGAGCAAAAAAATCTAAAAAACCTGGCATTCCAATGCCAGCCAATAGCGTGAGCGTTACTATCGCAATATTTGGGAGTGATGACCGAGCAACGTTCTGGTTTTCCGCTTGAATATTTTTGAAAATGATTAATAGCAAAGTCGCCAGACAGGAATGACTGATAACGATTAGCAAACTACCACTCAAACCCGTCACTGCTACAGAAATGTTTGAGTTTTCGCCGAGCGTAGCAAAACCGATTAAAAAGAATCCTAATTGTTGAAGAGTAAAATAACCAAGAATCTGATTGCTATCATCGCTCCCGAGGGCGCAAATTGCTCCGTAAATTATATTTACCAATCCCCAGATACCAAGCGCCAGGGTCAATGAGTTGGTAGCGAATGGCATTACCGGCGCGATAATACGGACCAATCCATACAAGCCGACTTTGGTCACTATTCCTAAGATCAATAGGCTAACTTCCTTAGGCCCATTTTTAATTAATAGAATAAGCCAAGAATGGAATGGAAAAAGTGGAATCAAGATGGCAAAACCAATTAATAAAATTATACTTATCACCATCTGTTTGCTGTGAGAAATCGCGTTGCCGACAGTTAATTCGGTCAGGTTAAGAGTATGAAGATTATTGCTCTTATAAAGGAGAAGTACACCGAGCAAAATGAAAATATAACTTATCAGAAAGGGAATTCCGAATCGGTTAACCGAATTAACGCTTCCTCGTATATTACTAAACCCTATTATCAAATAGATAGCAAAAAAAGTAACCCCAAGAAAAATTAAAAATAGAAACAAGTTTATCGCTATAAATATTCCGTTTAAACCAATGTCCAAAATCATTAACAGAATAAAATACTCTTTTAGTGGCTCTCCTTTATTCCAGGAAATTATCACACTTAAGAAAATCAATAGGGAAGTAACAATTAGAAAAACCAGATTAATGCCGTCAACGCCGAGATAATAGTCAATTCGGAAAGCTGGAATCCAATTAATCCGTTCGGAAAACTGCAGGGCGGTATCCATCGGATTAAAATTGAATAAAATTTCTATTATGGTCCAGAATTGCAGACCGGTAACGATGGCGGCAATAGTTTTTATTAGATTACCTTTCTCGCGTTTTGTCAGTGCAATTCCTAGCAAGCCGATCAGCGCAATCAATAAATTGATAGATAATAGATGTTCAGTCATAAATCACTTCCTCCGGAAAAAAACTTAAAGAATACAGATTAAAACGGTAATTATTAATATACTTAAGACGATTCCGATTAAAACCTGAAATTTCAGGTTAAAGATCCCATCTAAATTTCTATTTAAATACTTTTCAGGAACTTCTTTCAATTTGGTTATTTGTTGAGCGCCGATACCGTTAATTCGATTAATAAATAGGATTACTGTTCGGGCTGTTTGCATTAAACTTTGGCTGACTCTTGAGAATAAAACCGTATCGAAATACCTAATTTTTTGCGCAATTACCTGACTGAAATTCGCTACCGGTATAATACTATACCTTCGGAAATCGAGGCTAAATTCAGTTAGCCAGCGAGAGAATTTCTCGGCTTTGAAATATTTTGCCGTTATAAATCCGACAACTAAGCCAATTAACAGGATGGCAGAGTAAATGATCAGTGAGTTTGAACTAAACTGGCTGTAATCGAGCGGTTGACTGCCCTGGATCGAGAATAGTGGAAAAAACCTCAGTTCAGTTGTCAGTGGATTGAAATTAGGCAAGGTAAAAAATAGATAAAGGCAAACAATACTAATACCGGCGATTAGGCAATGGGTGAGCGGCGTAACCCGATCAATTTTACGATGTTTCGGTTCATACCAGCCTGACTTTAGAAAAATTCTGAACACTACCACAACATTTAGGAAATAATTCAAAACCAATAAGGCGCTTATAATCGTTCCGTGAATCGGCTTGTTTGATGATAATGTTAATGAAGCCTGTAAAAGCAAAAGTCTGGTGTTGAAAGCCAATGAAATCGGCAACCCAATCAGACTTAACCAGGCAATCAGACGAAAAGGCAAAGCAATTGAAAAATTGGCTAAATCAGACATCGGTTGGAAATCTTGTGCCAAAATAATTAACATAAAATTGGTCATAAAAAGAATAAAAAGGAGGGAAGCGCTTATCGGAAAAGTTCCCAAACCGATTGTAATGATGAGCAAACTGATTAGAAATATCGTATTGAGATGTAAAAATTGATTAAATCCGGTCTTGGCTAAATGAATTATAAGGAAAATTAACACGCTAATCCCGCTGAATATCATCAAGCCAGTTAAAAATATCTGGGGCATAATCGGGAATAATTTTAACACCAGGAACAAGCCCGACGGCATCAAGCCACAAAAAAGGATGAATTCATCACTAATCGGCATTTTCGTCTGACTATTAAACTGATAACGAAAGAAAGGCGAATAAATGCGCAAGATTCCAACCAGAATGAGCATACTGCCTGGCAATATTAGTTGCTGTGGGTCAACTTTTCCCGATAATACCTCTTCGATAATCAGATCAAATCGGAACGTGCCGCAAATTTTATAAAATGAAAAGGCGGCGAGAATCAGTAATATATGACCACTGATTACCATAATGTGGGGCAAATATGACTCGGACGCCTTATCAAATTTCCTAAAAATAACTCGATAAATACTTAAATCAATTAACGCCCAGAAGAAGATTAACGATAAAAAGTCATTGGCTAAAATCAAACCGTTGACCGCCAAAGTTCCCAGCGCAAGATTGGTAATATTTTCACGGAAATGATCTGGGTTAAAAAAATCGGTGGCAGTCAAAATCGCAAAAATTAAACTGCCGAGCGCCCAAAGCGCTAATAGCAAACCTGAAAAATTATTCAGCAATAATGAAATCTGGAGCGAGTGACCGGCAATATTTGCCCAAGTCCAAGAAATTGTTTGAACGTAATCGGGCATGTTTATCAGAAGGAGAACGATGAATATTCCGAGCCCGATCAATCCAGAAATCACTAAAAATAGGATCGACAGCCCGCGCCGATTCAATAAATATTTATCCGGCAGACATCGAGTAAGCAAATAGGAGCAAATCGGAAATAATATAAGTAGAATGATCAAAATATTCATTTTAACCTCGATTGGATTTGTCGTCGGAATTTGAAGATGAGTCGGACATAAGAACTTTATAAGTAAAAACAATTGCCAAAAGTATTTCAATAATCAGAACCGCAAAAATAAATATTACAATCAATTCTGACACGGATTGATAAGCGCCTTTTGTCCGGATAATTGCTAAAAAACTAAGTAAGATGCCGCTTGACATTAATTGCAAAAAAGTAATTACTGCCCAGCAATGACGATTGCGCCACAAGCCATATAGACCGATAATGAAAAGTCCAATACCAACAATTTGATATAAAAAAAGGTGGCTCATTTTCTCCTTAAAAAATGGCTGATAGCGACTAGGATTAACATTATAAGTATCCCCATCAAAATCAATAACAAAGAAACGTCAGGGATAACGCCTTCCGGGATCTTTCCTGAATTGTCGATGACCGACAAATTTTTCAGATGGTTTTGATAAAATGCTATAATTAAAAGTAAAAAAAGCAAAAGGCATACGGCGGTTTTCAAAATAATCGCCGGGCGTGATTCTCTGGCGGTTTGTTTATTTGTTTCGGGGAATAAATTATGTCCATAAAGCATCATTATATTTAATGGGAAAACCAGAACGAGGAAGATAACAGCCGGGGAGCCGACTCCCAGACTTATTATCAGTAGGAAAACACCCAATTGAGTGAACATATTCAACAGGATGAGGTTTTTCGGATTCGTCGAGGTAATTGCCAAGCCCGCTGGGAGCAAGGTCAAAAAAGTCGCCAACCAAAAAATGACAGGCATCCACTGAAAATTTGTCATCAGAGCCACCTAATGATCAACAAACCCAGCCAGATCAAAGTCAGAACTGGAATTTGAATTCTAAGGTTAATCTTAATAATTTGCCAGTTAGTAAGAATTGGCAAGTGGTACTTAATCGCCAGACAAGCGCTGAAAACCAGAATTGTTTTAACGAAGAAAATAAGTCCACCAGCTAACGAGGCTAAATTTTGTCCCTCAGGTTCAAGCGGCGTTTGCCAACCGCCGAAAAATAGAAAAATCGCCAAAGTAGTCAGGGTAAAAAGCATCGCCGAACGGTTAAATTGCGGCAATATGCCGAAAGATTCGTACCGCCCACTGTAAATCTCTGCCAGTTCTTCATATTCCAACGGTTTATAACTGCCGTCGCTAAAGCGCATTAGCATCGTCAAATTTATCAGAAAAATGATTCCAATAAGCAAGAATAATGGCGAACTAAAAATAGTCCAATTTGGAATAAAACCCAAGCGGTACCCACTCTGTTGGCTTGATATTTCCCAAAAACTGGTGTAACGATTACCCGTGATAAGAATTAAAATTGACAGAAGCAACGGGGCGAAGCCGCTTAAAAGGCTAATTCCGTTTTTGAAAATTCCAGCCTGGCCGATTTCGGATTTTGCCTCTTCATTAGCGATAATTGAATTGATAATATTCAGCGGTAAGGTGATAATTGCCAGGAATAACCATAACGTCTGATTACCCTGAATTTGCATTTGATAGGGCAAAACTAACCAAAGAGCCATTAAATAACCGGTTTCGATCCATAAAAAAACTTGAGTAGTCATAGCCAAAAGTAATTTTTCGCCCCGGAGACTTGACCAAAATTTGCCCCAATATTGCAAATAACTTGGAATCGGTTTCGCCTTTTTTCCCGCTAATCGAAAATGACAAGTAAAATACCGTTGTTCAATAATTGATAATGCCGGGATTACGACTACGAAAATCACTACCCAGAATAACCCATATATCAAATTTTTAAATAGAATATTCATATAACCATTGGCATTTAAATCAACGTGGCTCTATTTTCGGTCGGAGACCGAGTGACGTAATCAGAAGCGGTAATTCGTCCAACTCGAGCCCGACAGCCATTTTGCATAACAGAAGTTGGATTTTGTGAAGCGGATTTGATAGTATAAAATCACACGGATTTCTGTCACCCGGACAATTCATCTGGCAGGACAATTTGCCCCAAGGAGTTTCGATATTTACACTCGAATTCCCTTTGGGAAGAGAAGTTAGCGAAGGCAGTGTTTGCGGCGACCGATCAAGATAAACAAATTTCGTTAGAGACAGCCGAATCAAACCGATTGATCGAAATAGGTCGTCACAACGTATTTTCAAAAGTTGCCAGCAAACATTATTTTGTTTTTTACTGGAAGTAAATCGCATTTGATCGAATTCTAATTTATCATTTAAAATGGCTGAATTATCAGCGGTCTGGTCGGCGATTTTGCTAAATCGGGAAAGAATCAGGCGGTTGTTGAGTAAATGAGGTAAAGATTTCCGGAGTTGAATCTGGAGCTGGTGCGAGAGATTCAAAGTCATTTCGGTAAATCCGACCGTCAGGTCTTCTGGTGTTTTATGTCCAATAATAAAATCCATCGGATTAGTTCCACTTAATATTTGCTCGAAATATTGCTGAATGGATTCGTACTGTTGCATAAGACCGGAAAAAATGTCGTTTAGTCCCCCATTTAAGCAAAGTGTAGCTAAATTAAAAATATATTCGGCAATTCTAAGAAACTCGCAGAAAATTACGCGGATTAATTCAATACCAACCGGCACCTGAAGTTTAAGATGCTTTTCGATGACTAATATTTGAGCATAGCGAAACCACAAGTCATTATAAGGGAAACCGCTGGTAAATATTTGGGTATTCGGCTGATAAAGTTCATTTATTGAACATCTCAATTTGAAAACCGGTTGACCAGTATCCAGCGTCAGTTCTTTGATTACTGAATCCGCAATGCGGGCGTCAAAGGATATGGCGGCGTTATCCGGAAATATAAAACGTAAGGTTTGCCAAATTCCGACATTTTCGCTTTTCACTTTTGCTCCTCACCGTCGGTCTCTCCGGTAGAAAATTTCTGGACAGATTTGGATCTATTACCTTCACTTCTGAAAGAATATACAAAGCCAACCCCCGCTATGAAAATGAATAAAATTAGCGCGATAGGCTGGATGACCGGTATAACAAATCCAGATTGGAGTGCTATGGCAATTAACATAAAAATGATAATTATCAAGGTAACGAGCGCCACGACTTTCAAAGTATAGCGATCGAAAGCCGCTACCGTTTTAGGCAGACGAACTGAAAGAGATGATTTATGTATTGATCCTTTTAAGTACCTTAAAATCAGCAAATTGAGTACGAATATGCCGATAAATAGAGATATTATGAAAACTGTGATCGCCATATATTTAGAAAAACTGTCGAAAATTTACCAGCAGAATAGGCGAATGTCAAGCAATCCTATACAAGACTTTCACTAATTTATTAGAAAGCTTAATCGCTCCAAGGTAAAAGATTTGTCGGAAATTTATTCCCTGTAGGGATACAGATTCGGATTATCAATTAGATAGCAGATAAGCATATTGAGCAAAGTCTTGATTCCTATGCGCCTGAAGCGGATTATCTGGTTTTTTAAGTAACAATGTGATAATTTCTACCAGTTATCTAATTTTTGAAGAAAAGGGGTTGCATAAATTGAAAGTACAGTTAAAAAAAGAAATTGAACAAATCGTGCACTTGCAGGATTACGCTGGAAAGCCAACCATCGAGGGAGTCAAGGTGATTAATCTGCGGCGCCATAATGACGATGGCGGTTCATTTACCGAGCTGGCGCGCATAACTAACGGTGATTTTAGCGGAGTCGAGGATTTTAAAATTGCGCAGATCAATTTCAGCGAGATGGAACCGCAGAGTGTGAAAGCTTTTCACGTCCACCGTCAGCAAACCGACATCTGGTTTGTTCCGCCGGACAGTAAGATTCTGCTCATATTAATTGATTTGCGGGAGAATTCGGCAACTAACGGACAAAGAATGCGTTTGGTCATCGGCGATAACAATTCACAATTAATTGTTATTCCACCAGGCGTGGCGCACGGCTGTAAAAATCTGGGACTCAAAAAAGCACACCTAATCTATTTTATGAATAAGCAATTTTCTCCCGAACCGTCCGAGTGTGACGAATGGCGTCTGCCCTGGGATTACTTCGGTGGCGAAATCTGGGAAGTCAATAAAGGCTAAAAATTCAATTTAGAAGCGAAAATCAGTTTCCCTTTCTCTTTGATTATAAATAGTCCGCCTCGTGGGAGCTTTCTTTTGGCTAAGTAATGACTTTTCTCAGTCTTAACCTAAAAGAAAAGCTAAGATTAAAATTCTTTTCTCTGCCTCAACTTTCTTTACTAATGACCAATGACTAATGACCAGTGACTAATGGCCATTCATTGCCTTTTTCCTTTCTTTTCACTGTGCCAGAGTTGTAATTAACAATTCTTAACCAAAAATTAACCGTTCGTTTACCAAGTCTTAAAATGAGTTCCTTAATTATCGGCGTGAAAAATGAAGCAACCAACAAAAAAGGAGTAAAAATGAAGTTGAGAGAAAGGAAAATCAACATTATTTTAGCGTTGCTCGGCTTTTGTGCCCTAACGCTGAACGCCGGTGAACTTGACCGATTAGTTAATGAATTAGTCGAGAAGGGCGTGTTGGATGCCGGTAAAGCTCAGGAGATTTTGACTTTGACCGAAGAAGAAATGCGAGCGGAAATGAATGCCGGAAAATCTGCCACTTTACCGAAATGGATTCAGAATATGGGATTAAAAGGCGATTTCCGATTCCGCAACCAGTGGGAAGCCACCGAAGAAGATTCCGTTTCGCGGATGCGCCAGCGGATTCGCTTCCGCTTGAATGGTGAAGCCGTAGTGGCGCCGGGATTCAAAGTTGGCTTCGGATTGGCGACTGGTTCCAGTGATCCGCGTTCTACCAATCAAACGCTGGAAAATTCTTTCGAGACCAAGCCGATTATGCTGGACTATGCTTATGGCAGTTATACCTTCCCGAAATATGCGAACGTTCTGCTCGGCAAATTTTACAGCAACCTCGGTTTCTGGACGCCGACCGATTATATGTGGGATACCGATATTACCGTCGAAGGCGTTGCGGCGCAATTCAATCATAAAATGATATTCTTTAATACTGGAATTTACTTTCTGGATGAAAAGGGCAAAGTAGAAGATGTCATTGCTGATAATCCGCGGATGTTAGTTTTACAACCCGGTTTCAATCTGGCTAAAGAAGGCCAGTACAGTTTAAAAGCCGCCGCGACCTATTATAATTTCAATAAAACAAAGAATATGGCTTTCGATCATGCCAAATGGTCTAATTCTTATATTACCGTCAATGATTCTAAATATCTGGCGTTGGGCTACAATAACTTCAATTTTGCTACCGAAGTTGCCCTATACAACAAAATCTTTCCCTATATCGGTGTCTGTTTTGAAATTAATCAAAACCTCCAGGCGGAATCGGACACTGCTAAAAATGGCATAGCTTGCGGTTTTACTTTTGGATCCGAAAAGATCAAAGACAAAGGCCAGTGGCAGGTGAAATATGTTTATCGCCAGCTTGAAAAAGACGCTTGGTTAGATTTTCTACCGGATTCCGATACTTATGGTGGTAAGACCGACATTAAGGGGAGCGAACTGATAGCCCAGTACGGTTTGAATAAAAATATCGTCCTGGCGCTCGATTACTATAAAATAGAGAACCTACACGGAGCGATTAAACCTGAAACCGTTCTCCAAACTGACATTCAATTTAAATTCTAACAAAGAAAGGAACTAAAAATGAAGAAATTATTTAACCTATCAATTTTGATTCTGGCAATTGCGTCGCTGTTAACGGCTGGTGAAGCTGTCAAAATACGTATGGAAGGTAGTACCACGGTTTTGCCGATCGCGCAGTTAGCCGCTGAGGAGTTTATGATTGCTAATCCGGACGTGACGATCTCGGTACAGGGAGGCGGCTCCGGAGTTGGCATTGCCTCGCTAATTGATAAAACCTGTGACATCGCCACTTCTTCGCGCGCTATGAAAGATGAGGAGATTAAAAATGCCGTTGCCAAAGGCGTCAATCCAGTGGCACATATCGTAGCTATGGATGGCATTGCAGTTATTTTGCATCCCTCGAATAAAATTAAAAATCTGACTGTCGAGCAAATTCGGAAAATTTATACTGGAAAAATCTCGAACTGGAAAGAAGTTGGCGGGGAAGATAAGAAAATCGTGGTGCTATCCCGTGATACCGCCAGCGGCACTTTCGAAGCTTTCAGTAAATTAGCTCTCAATGACGAAAAAGTCCGTCAAGATGCGCTGATGAATGCCTCTAATCAAGCCATTGCAACCACGGTTGAAAAGACGCCGGGTGCGATTGGTTACGTCGGTATCGGTTATATATCAAGCAAAATCAAGGCTGTTACCGTTGAGAATGTAACCTGCACCAAGAAAAACATTTTGACTAAGACTTACCCGCTTTCGCGGCCACTCTTTATGTACACCAATGGCAAGCCCAAGGGCGTCGTAAAGGATTTTATTGACTTTATCCTCACTGAGGAAGGGCAAGAGTTAGTCGAAACAGCCGGATATATTGGATTAAAATAGTATCGGGAAGTTTTTTTGTATAGTATTAATTTATGGTATGGCAGGCAAATGTCTGCCATGCCGTCATTATGAGAACTAAATATGAAATGGAATAGCGAAAAGGTAGTAAAACCAGTATTTGGTGGATTGGCATTTGCTTCGTTGGTGTTTTTACTGGGAATTATTTTGATTCTATTTCAACAGGGTTTGCCGATTTTTCGTATTGTCAACCTTTTTGAATTTATTGGTGGCAAGGCGTGGTATCCGACGGCGGAACCGGCTGAATTTGGCATTCTGCCATTAATTTTAGGTACTTTATGGATTACGCTGGGAGCAATGCTATTTTGCATTCCAGTGGGAATCGGCAGTGCCCTTTTTCTGCATGAGATTGCTGGATTTCGCCTGCGTTCGATCCTGAAGCCGATTATCGAGATTTTGGCTGGGATACCTTCGATTGTCTATGGCTTTTTCGGGATGGTAATCATTGCGCCCTTTCTGCAAAACCTACTCGATATTCCGATTGGACAATGCGCCTTAACTGCCAGCTTGATTCTCGGAGTAATGGCAGTGCCGACGGTTTGTAGTTTGGCGGAAGACGCCTTGAATTTTGTGCCGAAAAGTTTCCGGGAAGCCTCTTATGCGTTGGGTGCTAATCGCTGGCAAACTCTGACGCGCGTGATAATTCCTGCCGCCGGTTCAGGGATTTCAACGGCAATTATACTCGGGATGAGTCGAGTAGTCGGCGAAACGATGACGGTTTTAATGGTTGCGGGCGGAGCGGCGGTAATTCCGAAAAGTTATCTCGATCCGGTGCGACCGATGACGGCTACAATTGCGGCTGAGATGGGTGAAGCCGTAGTCGGCAGTCCCCATTATCACGCACTATTCGCCATCGGCTTAGTATTATTTCTGATTACAATGGCTTTCAATATCATTGCGGAAATTATTAGCCGTAATTATCGCTTGAAACTGGGGCTGGGACGATGAAAAGAAATTCACGCATACAGTATTTCGGTTTTGGATTTTTATATTTAGCGATTTTTATCGCAGTACTTACCCTCGGCGCGATCATTTATTTTATTACGGTCAATGGTATTAAGGTCATTAATTGGGAATTTCTCACGCAAGTGCCACGACGGGCGATGACCAAGGGTGGCATTGCACCGGCTTTAGTCGGCACCTTTTATCTCACAATCGGCGCGATAATATTTGCTTTGCCGATGGGTTTGGCATGCGCCATTTATTTGACAGAATACAGTCCGAAAAGCGTTGTGATCAACGTTATTCGGATGAGCATCAATAACTTAGCGGGGGTGCCGTCGGTAGTTTTTGGACTTTTCGGATTGACGGTCTTCGTAAAGTTCTTCGGATTTGGAGTTTCAATTTTATCCGGTAGCTTGACGCTGGGCATTATGATATTACCGGGAATTATTTCCGCCGCTCAGGAAGCGCTAATCGCCGTGCCGCAATCTCTTAGAGAGGCATCACTGGCATTAGGCGCGACGCAGTGGCAGACAATTCGCAAAATTGTGCTACCGTCGGCAATGCCGGGAATATTAACCGGAGTTATCCTAAGCGTCGGTCGAGCGGCGGGCGAGACGGCGCCGATTATGTTCACTGCGGTAACCTTTTACACCCGTGGTTTTCCCAATTCAATTATGGATGAAGTTATGGCTTTGCCTTATCATATTTATGCCCTGATGACCGAAGGTACTTTTCCAGAACGCCAGACGATGATCGCCTACGGTTGCGCATTGATCCTTTTATTTTTAGTGTTAATAGTTTCGGGGCTGGCGATTTATTTACGACAGAAACAGAGGAAATATGAACTTGTCTGAGGAAATCCGTATTCAGGCGGAAAATGTTAATTTTTACTACGGTGATAAACAGACTTTGAAAAATGTCAATATGTCGATTTTCCAAAATCGGGTAACGGCGATTATCGGGCCATCCGGTTGCGGCAAATCAACGTTCATCCGTCTGCTGAATCGGATGAATGATCTGATTCCCAATACCCGGGTAGAAGGTCGGATTCTACTCGATAATCATAATATTTACGACCCGGGTGTGGATGTTGTAACTTTGCGCCGTAAAGTCGGTATGGTTTTTCAAAAACCAAATCCCTTCCCGAAAAGCATTCGCGACAACCTCAGCTACGGATTGAAGATTAATGGCATTAAAAGTACCGACTCAATTGAAAATACCATTCGCCGTTCACTAGAGGAAGCCGCACTCTGGGACGAAGTCAAAGATCGCCTGAATGAAAGCGCTTTGCGGCTTTCTGGCGGTCAGCAACAGCGTCTGTGCATTGCCCGCTGTCTGGCAGTGGAGCCTGAGGTTATTCTGTTCGATGAACCCTGCGCCAGTCTCGATCCGATTTCGACTAAGCGTATCGAGGAATTGATCGAACAGTTGAAACAGCGTTACACCATTGTAATTGTCACGCATAATATGCAACAGGCGGCGCGCGTCTCCGATTATACGGCGTTTATGTATTTGGGCGAATTGATCGAATTTGGGCCTACTGAGAAGATTTTCACCATACCGGAAGATAAACACACCGAAGATTACATTTCCGGCAAGTTTGGTTAATAGAAAATATGATGAGGTAAAATATGTTAACGAAGAAAATTCAAGAATTAAAACAAGCCATAGTCGAATATGCGGCATTAGTCGAGAGTATGATCACAAGAAGTCTGCAAGCGCTGAGTGCTAAGGACGTTAATACGCTGAAAGCAATCATTAATGTTGATGAATCAAAAGCAAATGAGTTCGATTTGCGAATGGATGAAGCTTGTATTCAGACCATTGCTCAGTATCAGCCGCGAGCGCGTGATCTGCGCACAATTATTATGATTTTAAAAATGAGTAATGACCTTGAACGGCTTGGTGACGGGGCGGTGCATATTTGTCGTGATGCTCTTTACCTGATTGATAGACCGAGCTTTAAGCCGATCCCGCTTCTAAATCACCTGGCGCAGGAATCGCTCGGGATGCTTCATGATAGCATTGATGCCTTTATCAATAATGATGCCGAATCAGCCCAAGAAATCTGCAAACGAGATGATGTGGTGGATGATCTGCGGGATAAAATAATTGCCGAGATGACTCAATTAATGAGCAAACAACCGGCAACTGTGCCGATTGCCTTACGGGTGATGGACATCAGTCGCAAACTGGAACGCGCCGCCGACCTTTCGACCAATATCTGTGAGGATATAATTTTTATAGTACAGGGCAGAGTAATCAAGCATGGAAAAAATTGAGGAGTAAAGTTGTAGTCGTTTCCACCTTCAGAAAGTTGAGGCGGAGATCTATAAATAGATAAGGACCATAAATAAACATTCTGAAGGTTTCCTAATATAATTCGAAAATGATTTTAATGCTAATTGTAGTATTGGCATAAAGAGAAAACTTGGCAATGAAAGATTTACTTTCTACCCTGAATAATTCATAAGAATAAAGATATTTATTTAATACACTGTAATGTATTAAGTTATGATGTGTTATTTAATAACTGAAACAAACCAATTGAATTGTGTCATCTTCTACTTTCTCTGGATACTCAAAGTTTTTAACGCCGCTTCTTGATCATATTTCCCAACTCACTTCGCAATTTCACCGATATTTTCATATTCCGATCTATAAAATAACAAAACTGGATTGTATCAACAGCTTTTTATGGATTTATAAATTAAGCAGGATAAAAAACTTTAGCTTGACCAAATAGAACATTTTTTTTATTTTATAATGGGCATTAACAAGAGATAGTATGGAGCACACTAAACGACACCGAAGAAAACACCACTCCGACCACCGCGATAACCGGGAAAAGCTGAAAAGATCTCTGAGAAGTGGTTTAATTAATTTTTTCCTACCAATCGTTTTCGTACTTATTATTTCGCTGGCACACCAAGCATTAATTACCTACCTTGGTCTTTGGATTGTACGAAGTGTAGCGCTGGCGGCGATTCTTTGGTGTATAGTCGGGTTTTTCATGCTGATGAATGGGCTTTTACTCTGGCTAAGGATTAAAGCCGGCTAATTGTTTTAGGATTATCTTAATCCATTAAATTTTTCATTGTTTTCCCTCCAGATTCTCCTTAAGATATAAAGTATTAGTTTTAATTAACGGTAGGTAAGGTTTTTAGCGGAGGAGTGTATGGCAAAAATATTACCAAGGCGGTTTCGGCGCCGGTCGCGGGTTTTAGTTGGGGGAGGGTTAATTGTCCTTTCGGTTTCTCTGATTTGCCTTTACTTATTGGTACAGCAAGTCAATGGTGAGCCCAAAATTTTCAATATAAGCTGTCTCCGAATACTATGTGTTCTCGACTTGATTGTCCTTCTTGCTGGTGGAATTGCCCTTTTCTGGGGAATATCAATCTGGTTTCGCAACCAAGTATTCAAAGGCTGATTTTGACTTTTTGATTTATTGTTAAACCTTCAGCGATTCACCAAATCCAAAAAATATTCCTGAATGTTTTTTAACGTTATTCTGCTATTTTTAGAGAAATTCGATAGGACTTAATTCAATTGATTTCCCGGCGTCGCTCCCAGTAACGGATAAGCCATAAAATGGCTTTTTTATGCGCCATCCAAGTTAAAATAGATTCCCAGTAATATAAGACGGCTTCTTCGTAACTACCGATGCCATAGCTTTCCGGTAATTCTTTCGGCGGTTCTTCGAGACCGGTGATCAAATCCATTACATATTTATTCTCGGCGATAGCCTCTTCCAGAGCTGAGATCGTTCTGGTAGTGCCTCCATATTTTAAATATAAATAGAGGACGCGGTTATATAGCCAGCCAGCGCTATTTTCATCTTTATATTGTTTCAATAAATCTTCATACTCACGAAGCCGGTTCAATTGGAGCAACAGCACTGATAGTGAAAATCGAATCCCCTGATTGTCGGAGGGATTCAAGACTAACATTTCCTGGAATTCCTTGATAGCTGATTGAAGATCACCTTTTAAAATTAGGGAAGACGCATAACCGGCTTTAGCCCGCATATATGGACGGGTTTTGGTAATTCCCCAAAAATGCCCGACATATTCAATAAAGGCGTTCTCTCCTAAGGATTCACGCGCAACTTGCATCGCTTTTTGATATAATTCTAGGGCTTCATCTTCATCCTCAGTATGATCGGCTATAAAAGTATAAGCGTCGGCACAATTCGGATCCAAAGTTATAGCCTTTTTTGCCAGCTTAATTCCTTCCTCAGGCGATACTTCTTGGGCTTCGAGAATCAATTCAAATGCTTCGTCTGCGGCTGTTTTCTTTTTATTTAGAACTGAACCAATTTTTTTACCTCCCATTTTCGCTAAAAAGCGGTCTATCTCTTCCTTCGATTCAAACCCAGCATTCTCAATATACTCAATTAGATCAGACAATTCCTTTTCCATCCGTAAAGGGTTGTATTTTTTACTTTTCTTTTTCATTTGATAACCTCTTCTAAAATCCAACGATAACTTAATTTAATTTTCCTATTTTAAAAAATCCTTTGAGGGTAAGATATTTTAAATCGTGACTTATCCCAATTTAATGAAGGTTTAACCCATCCAGGTCAAATAAGTATGGTCATTAGATTACCAAATACCGCTCTGCGGTCAAAAAATCATAGAAGTATTTTGTTCGATAGCGATTCGTAGTCATTCAATAGTGATGGATACCGCATAGCGGTTAAGGTATTGTAGATCAATGGAGATCGAAAAGCTATTCCTCGGAGAGGATAAAGAAGACCACTCAAAGCCTTCGGATTTTTGCATTAATGTCTTCGTGTCTTCGTGCCTTTGTGGTAAATTCCGCTCATTCCCCAAATCCGTGATTGACTTTAAGGCATATTTTGAGTAAAATTTCTCGATGAAAAATTTGATTATGAGTTATTGTGAATTATTTTAATTTCATTAAGTTCGTTGTTAAGCCGATTCAAGAAAATGGGTTTATGATTTTCAGTAATTAGAGGTTTTAGTGTCTATTCAACTCGATAAAGTTTACGATCCGCGCCAAGTTGAAACCAAATGGTACGACTACTGGCTCTCGAAAAATTATTTCCACGCCAAAGCCGATTCACCCAAAAAGCCTTTCGTAATCGTCATTCCGCCGCCGAATGTTACCGGTATTCTGACGATCGGGCACGTTCTGAATAATACCATGCAGGACATCCTGATCCGGCATGCCCGTATGCAGGGTTTTGAAACTTTATGGCTGCCAGGCACTGACCATGCCGGTATTGCCACTCAGAACGTAGTTGAGAAAAACCTTCGCAAAGCAGGTAAGACTCGCTACGATTATAGTCGCGAAGAATTCACCAAACTCGTCTGGGACTGGGCGCTTAAGCATAAGGATATTATCCTGACTCAGTTACGCAGAATCGGCTGTTCGCTGGATTGGGAGCGGGAGCGCTTTACTCTCGATGAAGGGCTCAGTCGGGCGGTGCGTCAGGTTTTCGTCGAGCTTTATCACAAAGGTTTAATCTATCGGGGTCGGCGGATTATCAACTGGTGTCCGGCTTCGCAGACGGCGCTTTCCGATGAAGAGGTGGTTCACCGCGATACCCAAGGTCATCTCTGGTATTTCCGCTACCCATTAGCGGATAATTCCGGCTTTATCACCGTTGCTACTACTCGCCCGGAAACTATGTTGGGCGACACAGCCGTGGCGGTCAATCCCGCTGATTCTCGTTACCAAAAATTAGTCGGCAGAAATGTCAAACTGCCGATTATCGGGCGAATAATACCGATTATTGCCGACGAATTCGTTGATCGAGAATTCGGCACTGGCGCCGTCAAGGTAACACCGGCTCATGATCCGAATGATTTCGAAATAGCCGAACGCCACAATTTGCCCAAAATTAATATCCTAAATCCTGACGCTACGATGAATGAAGCCGCCGGAACGCTGGTTGCTGGCAAAGACCGCTTCGAAGCTCGCCAACTCGTTGTAGCAGAAATGGAACGCCTCGGTTTGCTGGAAAAAATCGAGGAGTACTCGCATTCCGTCGGATACAGCGAGCGGGCTGGAGTTATGATCGAGCCTTATCTTTCCGAGCAGTGGTTTGTGCGGATGCAACCGCTGGCAGAACCGGCGCTAAAGGTCGTCGAGGAAAAGGAAATTCGTTTTTATCCTGAAAAATGGGTCAAGGTTTATAAACATTGGATGACCAATATCCGCGACTGGTGCATCTCACGCCAACTCTGGTGGGGTCATCGCATTCCAGTTTTTTACTGCGACGCTTGTGGCTGGAGCGATGCTCTGATGGAAGACCCGTCCGCTTGTCCTAAATGCGGCGGCGCCGTGCGTCAAGATGAGGATGTACTCGACACTTGGTTCAGTTCCTGGTTGTGGCCATTCTCGACGTTAGGCTGGCCGGATGATACCCCCGATTTGCGCAAATTTTACCCAACCGATGATCTCGTCACTGGTCCGGACATCATTTTCTTCTGGGTAGCGCGAATGATAATGGCTGGACTCGAGTTCTGTCATGAAATTCCTTTTCGCAATGTCTATTTCACCGGCATAATTCGCGACGCTCAGCGCCGCAAAATGAGTAAATCGCTCGGCAATTCTCCCGATCCGCTGGTTCTAGTCGAGAAATATGGCGCGGACGCTCTGCGTTTTGGCATTATGCTAATTGCCCCGCAAGGTCAAGATATTTTATTCAGTGAGGAACGGCTGGAAGTCGGACGCAATTTTATGAATAAGGTCTGGAACGCCGCCCGCTTTGTCTTGATGAATCTGGATGAAAATACGCTAAGCGGTGAACCTTTCGAGCCGAAGCGTATGCAACTGGAATTGGCAGATGAGTGGATTCTAAGCCGCTTGAATGATACTATTCGCTCCGTTGACAAAAATCTTAAAAAGTACCGTTTCGATACCTTTGCGCGCACGATCTATGATTTCGTCTGGAGCGACTACTGCGACTGGTATATTGAACTCATCAAGGATCGGTTATACAAAAAATCAGCGGCAGAAAAACAAACTGCCTTGCAAGTGGCGGTCTATGTTCTAAAAAATTTCCTCAAACTGCTTCACCCCTATGCACCCTTCATTACTGAGGAAATCTACCAGCATATCAAATTGCCTAACGAGCCGGACATCGTCGTCTCAACTTGGCCAAAAGTCGAATATCACCCCAAGGATAAAGCCCTGACTGAGCGTTTCGAACTCCTGCAGGAAATCGTCACCGCTCTGCGCACCGCCCGCAGTGAAATGAACATTTCACCGGCTGTGTCGATTGCATTGATAGTTCGGTCTGCGCGCAGTTCGCCGGTCACCGAACTACTGAACAATTCCGAAATTCAAAACTACATTAAAAATCTGGTTAAAGTTACCCAAATAACGTTCGTTGCCGCAAACGTCAAACCGGTTCATTCTTCAACGGTCGTTGTCCGCGGCACCGAGTTTTTCATTCCATTGGAAGGTGTAATTGATATTGCCGCCGAAACTGCTCGCCTCACGAAGGAAATCAACCGTTTAACCGGAATATTAAAAGGCGCTTCTGCCAAATTATCCAACCGCGACTTCCTCGCCCGTGCGCCGCAGGAAATTATAAACAAAGAACGCGCAAAAGAGCAAGATCTGAAGGAACAATTAGATAAATTCAAAGCGAACCTTAAGTTGCTGAATAACTAAGTCACGTTCGCTGATTATTTTTTAAATCAAATTGAGGAGAGTCGTATGAAAAAGTTAAAAAATGGAATACTTTTAGCGACGATCATTTTGGGACTTATTAGGATGGTTTTCGCTGATACGCCCGTCAAGTCCACTCAAATTACCGTTTATAATAACAACCTTGGATTGGTACTCCAGACTCGCACGCTCAATATCGCCAAAGGCGAGTCAGAAATTCGCATTGAAGGCGTTCCGGCTAAAGTTGATCCGACCTCGGTGCGCATTACATTTCCTGGGAAAGCCGACGCTATCGAAGTCCTCGAGCAGAATTTTCTCTACGATCTGGTCAATTCTATCAAAATATTCGAAAAATATATCGGTGAGTCAATCTCATATAAGACCAAATCTGGCGAACAGACCAATGGAAAATTACTCCAGTTCGATGGTGGTAATCTCATCCTGCAACTTTCGAATGGCGGCATCAAGATCGCCTCAGCTGAAAATATTTCCGAGTACGATTTTCCATCCCTGCCGTCCGGATTGATTTTAAAACCGACTTTGCAATGGTTGCTGTCGTCCAGAATCAGTACTGCAGTCGAATCCGAAATCAGCTATTTGACTGCCGGAATGAACTGGCACGCCGAATATTTAATGGTGCTGGATAAAAACGACCGGGACTTTACGCTCAATTCCTGGGTGTCGCTCGATAATCAATCCGGCGCCACTTACGAAAACGCCAAGATGAAGCTAGTCGCCGGAGATATTCATCGCGCTCCCCAACCGGCGCCGGTTCGCAGAGAGAAAGTCTATGCCGCCGATGTCCTTACGCAAGTCGCACCCTTTGAAGAACGCGGCTTGTTCGAGTACCATCTGTATGAGCTCCAGCGTCCCGTAACGATTAAAGATCGGGAAATAAAACAAATCACCTTATTCGACGAAGTTACCGCCCAAGCGGAGAAATTTTATCTATTCAAAAATTCGGCTTTTAGCGAAACGGAGGGACCGCTGGAAGTCCATTTGAAGTTCGCCAATTCAACCGCTAATCATCTCGGTATTCCGCTACCGGAGGGCGTTTTCCGTATTTTCAAAAAGGATGTTGATAATACCCTGCAATTAGTCGGCGAAGATCGGATTACGCACACCGCCAAAGACGATACCCTCGACCTGATAGTCGGCAAGGCTTTTGACGTCAAAGGCCAAAAAACAATCACCGATCGCCAGAAAATCAGCGACCGTTCGGAAATAATTTCGATAAAATTGGAAATTTCAAATAAGCGCACGGAGCCGATCAACGTCGAGATTCAGGAAATAATGAGCGGCGATTGGTTTGTGAAAAATGCGTCGCATCCTTACCAGAAGAAAAGCAATAGTCTGCTGGTTTTTCCACTGACTATCCCCGCCTATAAAAATATCCAAATCAAATATTCCTTCCAGAGAAGTTGGTAAGCGAACGACCGCCCAGCAAGAAAACTGTTGATCTGCAACCGGAAACGCCGATTACCTATGTCAAAGGCGTCGGTCCGAAACGCGCCGAAGTGCTGGCAAAGGTCGGCATTAACACTTTAAAAGATTTACTATATTATTTTCCACGCCGCTATCTCGATCGTAGCACGATTACGGAAATCGCTCAGTTAAAAGTCGGTATGGATGCCACCGTCGTAGGAAAAATAATTTCGCAGAATTTGGTTCGGCGCTATCGCCGACCGTTTTTCCAGGTCGAGATTAGCGACGGTAGCGGCTTTATGACAGCGGTCTGGTTTAACGGTATTAATTACATCAAAAATGCTTTCAAGGTCGGCGAAACGGTCGCAATGAGCGGCAAGGTGGAATTTTTCAAAGGCTTGCGTTTCATCCATCCCGATTATGATAAACTCGAAACCGACGAATGGGAGCTGACTCTCCACACAGCGCGCATCATTGCGCTTTATCCTTCCACTGCCGAACTGAAAGCAGTCGGACTCGATAGTCGCGGTTTTCGGCGCCTATTGCGCCCGATTTTTGAGAAATTCAAACCTTATTTCGATGAGATTTTACCGCGCGAAACACTGGAGGAACTTAAACTCCTACCGATTAACACCGCTTTTCAGCAGATTCATTTTCCAGATAATGCTGAAAATCTCCTCGCCGCCCAAATTCGCTTCAAGTTTGAAGAACTTTTTTTCCTACAACTTTTATTGGCGGTGCGCCGAGCCGGAATCAAAGCCATTCAAAAGCCTCAGCGCTATAAGTCTGCCGGACCGCTATTAAAACAAATTTATGCGAAATTACCGTTCGAATTGACCAACGCCCAGAAAAAAGTCGTTCGTGAAATCTGGAATGATATGCATTCTCCGACATTGATGAACCGTTTGCTTCAGGGTGATGTAGGCAGTGGTAAAACCGTCGTAGCCCTGCTTTGTGCCAGCATTGCAATCGGCAATGGCTTTCAAGCGGCGGTGATGGCTCCGACAGAAATTTTAGCCGACCAACATTACCGCGTCCTGAAGCAGCTCGGCGAAGTGGCTGGCATCCAAGTCCGCCTGCTAATCGGCGGTCAAAAAAAGCAGGAACGCCAGACAATTCTCGACGAAATCCAGGCTGGACAAGCGGAGCTAATCGTCGGAACACACGCTCTCATTCAAGAAAATGTGTCTTTCAAAAACCTGGCACTGGTTATTATAGATGAACAGCATCGCTTCGGAGTCGTTCAGCGGAGCACCTTGATCAGCAAAGGCTACCATCCGGATGTGCTGGTGATGACTGCAACGCCGATTCCACGCACCCTTAGTATGACACTTTACGGCGATATGGACATTTCCGTATTAGATGAAATGCCGGCTGGAAAAGGGCGAATTATCACCAGGGCTGTAACGGCGGACCAAATTGGAAAAGTTTACGATTATATCGCCAAACAATTACCGAAAGGCAACCAGGCTTATGTCGTCTATCCTTTGATTGAAGAATCAGCCAAGACCGATTTGCAAGCCGCCATTCAGGGCTATGAATATCTCAGTGAAAAAGTATTCCCGCAATTTCGGTTGGCGCTTTTACACGGCGGGATGTCCATCGCCGAAAAAGACCGCATTATGCAGGATTTCATTCAGGGAAAAATTGACTTGCTGGTAAGTACCACGGTTATTGAAGTGGGGGTTGACAATCCCAACGCCACTATTATGCTAGTCGAAAATGCCGAGCGATTCGGTTTGACTCAGATGCACCAATTGCGCGGACGAATCGGTCGCGGTCGCAAAAACGGTATCTGTATTCTGGTCGAACGCAAAGTTACCGAGCTGGGTCATCAGCGGATTAAAACAATTCTCTCGACGATTGATGGCTTTGAAATCTCTGAGGCAGACCTTAAATTACGTGGGCCTGGAGAATTTTATGGCACACGACAGTACGGATATTTAAAAATGAAAATTGCCGACCCGTTGACTGACCTTGAGTTATTAAAAACTGCTCGCGTGCGCGCCTTTACGCTTTTGAAAAGCGATCCCCATTTACGCCGCGGCGAGAATGCGGCTACTCGCAATCATTTACTGCAACAATATGCTAATCAAATTGATTTTAGCAATATTTTATAGGTGACTTATGGCCGACAAACAACCTGATCGTCAGCAAATTCTTTTCCTTAGTTTAGTGCAATCGCTGGTCAGTAGCGCCTGGATTCATCTCGGTAAAATGAAGAATCCGGTAACCGGAACCAATAGCATAGAACTGGAGGAGGCTTCCGTGAGCATTGATATGCTGGAAATGCTCCATAACAGAACTCAAGGCAATCTCTCCGCTGATGAAAAGCGTTTTCTGGAAAGCGCTTTGAGTGACTTAAAGATTAATTTCGTTGAGGCTAAATTACACAAGAGTGTCGCCTCAGAGAAACCGAATGAAGAATCTCATTCATAAAACAATAAGTCTATAAAGGAAATTACATGAACTGGTTTAAAAAAGACATCGAAAAGAAAATTCTCGCCTTGCTCACGCTTCTGTTCAGTTTCATCGTCTATCTCGATACAATTTCACCGACGGTATCATTCTGGGATTGTGGCGAATTTATTGCCACCGCCTATACCCTCGGAGTTCCGCATCCTCCGGGTAGTCCGCTATTCTTGCTGATTGGTCGCATTTTTTCGATGATTCCTTTCAGCCAGGATATTGCGTTCCGGGTTAATTTAATATCCACCATCGTCAGTGCATTGGCAGTGATGTTTCTCTTTTTAATCACTGTCCAGCTTCTGCAATTCCGCGGGAAACCCGCGACCAAATTACAAAAATTGATTGTCTATGGCGGAGCTTTTATTGGTGCGATGACTTTCGCTTTCACGGACAGTCATTGGTTTAACGCGGTGGAAGCCGAAGTCTATGCTTTTTCGACGTTTTTAACTGCTATCGTGGTTTGGTTGATTTTGGTTTGGGAAGAAAAAGCCGGTCAACCCGGACATGAGCGTTATCTATTAATCATCGCCTATATTGTAGGTCTGGCAATCGGTGTCCATCTCTTAAATCTGCTGGCAATTTTCTTTATCGCCTTGATAATTTATTTTAAACAAAAGAAGGTGTCTTCGGTCTGGTGGTTGATTCTGGATATAATTATCGGCGTAGCGGTTGCCGGTTTACTTTTCCTTATTTCCATGCAATTCAGAGTGTCAACATTTATTCAGGCGACAATAACATTAGGTATCCTAGTGTTGGGTTATTACCAGCTTTATCGGAAAGCTCGGAAACCGCGCCTGAAAGAACATGCTCAAAATGTCTTAATGGCTTTTGCGGCTTCCGCCGCCTTTCTGATAATTTATGTCGGCATAATGAAGGGTTTACCAATCCTCGCCGATAAAGTTGGACTCTGGGCAACCGTTCTGGCAATTGTTCTCCTATTTGCGGTAACCATCTGGGCAGTTAGAAAAAAACGTAATATCTTGGCGTTGATAATGATGGCGCTCGTTCTTATCGTTGTCGGTTATTCCACTTATGTAACCATTTTTATTCGCAGTGCCCAGGATCCGAATATTGACGAAAATGATCCCGAAACTACTCATCAGGCGGTCGCTTACTTAGAGCGTGAGCAATATGGCCAGCGCAGTTTTACCGATATATTCAACCGCGCTCAATGGAAACCGGAAGCCGCTCATAAATATTCCAGCGCTTTGGACTATTTCTGGAATTATCAGATTAAACATATGTATATCCGCTACTTCAACTGGCAATTCATCGGACGTAAGGGAAACGATGTGGATTTCTTCCAATTTATCTTGCCGTTTCCGTTTATTATCGGGCTTCTTGGTCTCTTTGTCCATTTCAATGAGGACAAGCACAAAGCCGTGGCAGTATTGGCGCTTTTCCTATTTACCGGACTGATGATAGTTTTATATCTTAATCAGGATGATCCCCAGCCGCGGGAGCGAGACTATTCTTACGTCGGGTCATTCTTCGCATTTTCGATCTGGATTGGAATTGGAGCCGCGGCTTTGCTTGAGCGAATTTCCCAGCTGAAAAACAAAAAATTAAGTCGCCCGCTTACCTATATAACAGCTGGTTTATTATTATTAGCCCTGCCGATCAATGTTTTAGTAGCTAATTATCACGAACATGATCGAAGTGGTAATTACGTTGCCTCGGATTACGCTTACAATATCCTGCAATCCTGTGGGCCTAATGGTATTCTTTTTACTAACGGTGACAACGATACTTTCCCTCTCTGGTATATGCAGGAGGTCGAACATCTGCGTCGCGACGTCAAAGTCGTCAATCTTAGCCTGTTGAACACCCCTTGGTACATAAAACAGCTACGCAACATCGAACCAAAAATAAACATCGGAAATATTTCCGATGCAACCATTGAAAATATCGGTCCTATTCCTTGGAAAAAACAGAAAGTAAGAATCAGCCCGCCGCCGGAAAGTTTACTTACCTCAGATAAATATCCTGAATTTCGCCAGTTCAGCTACAATCCTAAGGAATTTCCAGCGATGGAGTGGGAAGTCGAACCGACTCTGAAATATGGTAATCAGGGTTATCTGCGCGTACAAGATATTATGATCTTACAGATTCTCGAAGCTAATCGCTGGGAACGACCGCTCTACTTTGCCAGTACGGTTTCACCGGATAATAAGCTTGGTATGGAAGATTTTATGTCAATGGAAGGATTGGTATTCCGCATTTATCCCCAAAAAGTAAAACGGATCGACGCCGATAAAATGCGCCATAACCTATTTAATGTTTTTCGCTATCGCAATTTGAATAATCCCAAGGTTTATTACGATGATAATATCAAGCGCTTAATGTTTAACTATCAGACGGCTTTTATCCAACTTGCTATCGAAGAACTTTATAGCGGTAATAAAGAACGAATGCTGGCGACCCTCGACACTATGAAGTATCTAATACCAGAGGAAATTTTCCCCATTGAATACGATGACATTTATCTCCAGATTGGGTTGCTTTATTATGATGGCGGCCGCCGTGGTGAACCGGGGCAACCCAGCGAACTCGAAAAACGCCTGGAAACCCTATTGAACAAACCCAATGTGAATTACCGCAATAAATTGAAATATGCTAGCATTTATGCCCAGGTGCTGGGAGATTATCCTAAGGCTATTCAAATCCTGGAAGAATTGAATGCTCAGAAACCAAACGATCCGGAAATCTCCGGCTATTTGGTGAAAGTCTATGAAGAGGCTCAACAATTAGATAAGGCGGTGAGAGTGCTGGATAACTGGCTGGCACTTTATCCTAACGATAGCGGTGCCGCCGAAATGCGCAATCTTTATCTGAGTAAGATGACTCCGGCTCAAAAGGCGCAATACGATTCGCTGACCAAAGTCTATCACCGCTAAACCAACCCGGTATGTCGTCCACTCCGGAAATTGCGGTCATTATCCCTCACTATAACGGTGTGGCGATTTTGCGAGATTGTCTGAACTCGTTGTTTTCCTCAACCGACTTACCTCTCGATGTCATACTGGTTGATAACGCCTCCACCGACGAAAGCGTTAAAATGGTTAGAAGTGAATTCCCAGCCGTCCGGATCCTTCCACAATCTCAAAATCGCGGTTTTGCGGGCGGCTGTAATGCCGGTATTCGCGCTACGGAAGCCCCATTTGTCCTAATCCTGAATAATGATACCATTCATCAAGCCGGGTGGTTGGAATTATTACTGGAAAAAATCAAATCCCAGCCCGAATTAGTCGCCGTTCAGCCTAAAATTCTTTCTTGGCAAAACCGTGAGCAGTTTGATTATTCCGGAGCGGCGGGAGGCGAGATGGATATTTTCGGCTTTCCGTTTGCCCGCGGTCGAATTTTCGAGACTATTGAAATGGACAAAGGGCAATATGATTATTTACCTGATCGCATTTTCTGGGCTTCCGGGACGGCTTTTTTAGCCAGACGGGAATTATTAATCGAAGCGGGACTTTTTGATGAAACTTTCTTCGCGCATATGGAAGAAATTGATCTCCAGTGGCGACTGCAACTTATGGGCTACTCTATCGGCGTCGAGCCTCGCGCTGTCATCTGGCATCGTAGTGGTTCTACTCTGGGAGCGGAGGCGCCGCTAAAAAAGTATCTAAACCATCGTAACAGTTTGTTGATGTTCCTGGCGAATTATAAGCCGCTGGTGACCGCTTACCTTTTGCCGATTCGTATTCTGCTGGACTGGATGGCGCTGGCATTTTCTCTATTGAAATTAGATTTAGGTCGCGCCGGTGCCATTCTGAAAGCTCACGGCTGGATGATCAGCCACCCGGCAGTCATTTTTAAACGCCGCCGCCAGGTAAAGGCTCTCCGTCGGATTACCGATTTCCAGATAATGGAAAAATTATACCGTGGTTCAATTGCCTTGAGCTATTATTTACTGAAGAAAAAGTCTTATTTGGACTTGGTAGATTAAAAATTAATCCGAATAAATAATTTTTTCGTAAACTGGCTTATTATCCGGATCAAGTTCCATTAGTTTGTGAGCTTGTTCGATAGTTCCAAATTCCTTGATGATGGTCATTATATCACGAGCATGGGCGTCGAGAAAGATGTGCGAATATCGTTCGCGGGCATTTTCGGCAAACATCGCCTCGAGGGCTTCCAAGGCTTTGTCAATTTCGGGGGCAACCGCCTCTCTATTTCCCTGATCGGCAAAGTCCATTGCCGCCCAGAAATGATATTTCATTAATCGGTAATTTCGCAGTCGGAGAATCTCGTCCAGCTCTTGCAGGCGGTCTTTCCAACCGGCCGGTCGTTCGGACATTTGCCCGCGGGTTGCGACGTCCCGCGCTTTCTCATAATAGGCATTGCCGCCCAGCGGTTCGTAGGTATCCATTTCGCTGGCAATCATCATCCAAGCATAAAAGTCCAGCGCACCAGTCAGGGTTTGAATCATTTCGGAATGGACTATCGGATCATTAGTATTATAGACAAACTTGAAATTTTTCTCAAAAAACCGCATATCGCCTGATTCATTGACAATGAACAGCTGGGCACTGAAAATCCTTTCGGAACCGGTCGTATTGACACTTTGGGGATAGATATTGATTTTTAGTGGAATTTGAATGCCATAAGTGTTTTCGATCCACTCGTAGTTTTCGTAATAGGCAGGGATTGCCATTTCGAGGACTTTCAGGTCCGAGCGTTCCAATTCCGGCATACGATCCACCGATATTTCGACTTTGACGTCCACAAATTGAGCAAATATTTGACTTAGAAAAAGTAACAATACCATCGCCAGCTGGATAGGTTTGCATTTTTTCATTAGAATTTCCCCTTGTAATTGTTTTTAATCATGTTTAGTATTTATTTCACTCATTGCTCTGCGCCATTAATATAATACTTTATCGGCAAAGTTAAAACTGCCAGCTTCCGTGCCAGATAAGTTCTGTTTGAAATTATAAATCATTATTGGTAGATTTAATTAATAAAGTTAACAAGAGGAAATTGAGATGTCGAGTAGAAGAAACAAATTAACCTGGGCAGTCTTTCTACTGGCGGTAGGTTGGCTAATTCCGCTTTGGGCTCAAACGCGATTAACCGGGGGAAAGCGTCCCAGCTGGATTGACCAACCGGCGCCCGGTTATTATATCGGCATTTCGCATCGTTACGAAGAAGAAGCCGACAGCCGCGCCGACGCTTTGAACAATGCCAAACGTCAAATTATCGAATCTCTCGGCGGCGTAATTGAAAGCGAGTTCATTGATCGCATCATCGAAACCGACGGCAAAGTAGAATCGGTTGACGCCTTTACCGATTCGCGCATTAAAGTCGTATCGAAAAATATTATTAACGTTAAACCGGAAAAGGTTTACACCGAACAATGGCAGGAAGGCAAAGGCCGTAATAAAAAAATCCTGTATCAAACCTACATGGCGGTTTACTTCGACGAAAATGCTCACCGCGCTTTTATGAAGCAATTAGTGGAGGAAACCTGTCAGCTGGGCGAAATCCAACTGAACTCAGCCATCGCTTTAGCCCGGCAGGGCAGTGTTTTCCTGGCAATTGACCAGATAAAAGCTGCTACTCAACATTTACAACCACTGACCGAGATTACCGGAATAGCGCCGACCGATCTAGTAAAAATAAAAACCTTAAACGGACAAATGTTGGACTGGATTAATCTCTTACAAAACGGGATCCGCATCGAAAGTCAAGGCGATAAGCAAACTACCAAATGGGGCGCTGGATTACCCGAACCGTTGCAGGTGAGTGTTTTTTGGCAGGAAAATAGCAAGCGTTACCCGATTTCCGGACTGCCAGTCGAGTTTAAATTGCTGGCGGGCAAAGCCGCATTTAATCCCTACAGTCAAACCGATGCCAGCGGTTGTGCCTTTTGTTCGGTCAGAGAAATCCGTACTGCGGGTAAAGTCGAGTTCGAGGCATTGGTAAAATTTCCCGAAGGCTATCAGATTACGCCAACCAGCGCCCGCCTTACTCTTCTGCCAGACAATAAAGTGATTATGATTGTCAATGAAACCAACCTCGGCAACCCGGTTAATATGCCCATTCTGGGTAATTTACTTCTGCAGACATTGACCGAGTCCGGTTTTCATATTCTTGAGGCTAATCCTTTTAGTCAGCTAACAAACTCGCAGATCGAACAAATGAGCCCAACCGAAATTCAGCAAGCCGCCACCAATAGCGGGGCTGATTTGATTCTACTGGCGAGCGTTTCTTCGGATCAACCTAATCGGGTTCAGGACGGATTTTACTTCGCGCACGCCCGCGGCGTTTTGAAAGTTTATAACATTTCCCAACAGGCGTTTGTCGGCAATTATCTGGTTGAGGATAAAAACGCCGGGAATTCACCAGAAAACGCCGGAGCCAAAGCTATCAAAAAGGTCAGCGATGCTCTTATACAAAAATTCAGCGATGAGTTTGGGCTTTGATTGAAATTTGTTTTGTGGTATAATTCAGGTGGCTTTTTATTGAAATGGTAAGAAAGAACTCATAATGGACTGTCGGGTAGGTATTTTAAGCATTTGATTTTTATGACAATGGTCACAAACACTACTTCAATAATTTATTATCTTAAAAAACGATTTTAATTGGCGGAGGAAATTCATGGTGATTTCCCTGAATAAAAAAATTATCCTTATCGGAACGATACTAGCATTTCTACCACTTTCGGTTTTGGCTACGAACTATTATGTCCGGAAAAGCGGCAATGACAGCAATAACGGTCTGACTCCGGCTACCGCCTGGAAAACAGTCACTAAAGCCGCTAATTATAACTTGCAACCCGGCGATACGGTCTTCATCGGAACGGGAATTTACAACGAGCAGTTAATACCCTCGCGTTCCGGCTCGTCAACTGCTTATATTGTTTATTATGGTGATTATCGCGGATTAAAAACTCAGGATCCGGCGGGGCGGGTAACCATCGGAGGCTTGACCGCCGGTGACCCGGTATTCGTGCCCCAGTCTGCTTCTCAAAATAATTTCACCTTCACTCTGGCAAACATCATCAATAACGGCGACGGAACCAGCACAATCAAGGTCGGAATCCGCAATAACAATAAATCCAATCTAAAAAATACAGCTATCAGTTTACCTTCAGGAGTCACCGCGCTATCCCCACCCGACAGCTCGACCTGGACCAGCCTTAATGGGAACACATATACTATTAATAACCCAACCAATGATCGATTCTACTGCATTAGATACAATCTTTCGAGTGGATCTGTTTATAGAGGTGGCTCTGATACATTAATCTATAAACTTACTACTCAGCAAGCCGAAGCACTGACCTCAGTTAGGATTAGAGCTACAACGGTTAATGGGACGACTGGAGACGTTACTCTTAGTGTAGTTTACCAGCCTCCATCGGGCACTTCCTATGATATTGCCTGTAAGGTTAACGACAAAGACAATTTGGTTTTCCAGGGTATTACCTTCGGTTATGTCAGCAATAAAGCCATTGATCTCTTTAACACCACTAATATCGTGATCAGGGACTGTGATACGAGAAATGCTACCAGCTATGGTATTTATGCCTCCAGCTGGGATCTGCACGGAGTCCTGACTATTGAATCCGATTCTATTCTAAGCGGCAACAGCACTGGAATCTCGGTACAAGCCAACACTGCGCATCCCGACTTTGTCATTAATATCAATAATAACTACATTTCCGATTGCGGTAAGGGCATTGAATTGTACCGTGCGTATCTCAAAAATGGTAATATCAATAATAATATCATTCGCAATAGTTCCAGCCATGCTATTTATATTTACCAACCCACAGAAAAGGCGCTTTCAGTTTCGCACAATCAGATTAGTAATGTAACCAGCGGTAGTGGACTTTATCTCTATCAATGCGGCGTCCAAAATCTCGATTATAACAAAATTAGCAATACCGGTTCGCACGGGATGTATATTTCCGATGCCACTTCCCAGGATGTTCCTAAAATAAATACCATCTGTAATAATGAGGTTAGCAATGTAAACAACAATTGCCACGGGATTTACCTTGATCGGGTATATGTTGGGCAGATAGCTAACAATCTCATATTTAACATAACCAGTCATGGTATCTATGCCAATCAGGTGGGACAGTTTGCGATTTTGGCACTGGATTCAAACTTGGTTTACAATTGCACGGGTTCAGGTATTTATACTATGCAAACGATGTCATTTAATTCGGTCAAGGGAAATACTATCTATCTGGTTCAGAATGGGCTTTATCTTTATGCCAATAATTATTTTAGTGTGGCTAATTTCAGTGATAATCGCATTTTTTCTTATTCGTTACAGGGTATCTATTGTAAATACCTTTGGAACACTACTATAGAAAATAATCTTGTTTATGGGTGCACCGCCAGCAGTTCAAGTACTTACGGTATTCAGATATACAACGACAATTTATATTCTAATACCATTAAAAATAACACTGTTTATAATGGTGGTTATTATGGGATTTATGGTAATCGCACAACCGGCAGTTGGCGCAACAATATCGTCACCGGCTCAACTTATGGCTTTAGAGATAACACTGGTTCCGGTATTACCGCCACTTATAATTGTGCCTATAACAACACTTACAATTATTCCAATATCACACCGGGAACTGGTTCGATTACCCAGAATCCCTTGTTTGTTGATCCGGATGGAACCGATAATATTTTAGGCGGAAACAACTGGCTGGACGATGACCTGCATATCAAAAGCACGGGCGGTTCTTATCATTTCGGTGCCTGGTTATTTGACGACCAAGATTCACCCTGTCTGGATACCGGTGATCCTAACGATGATTATAGTCGCGAGCCGGAGGATAATGGCGACCGCATTAATATCGGTTGTTATGGCAATACTCCCCAGGCGTCCAAGAAAAAAAGTGCCTGCCCGATGACGGCGGTTTATAAAAACTTTCCTAACAATAAATGGGTTATGATTGGAGTTCCGATTGCGCCTAATGAAGGTAATCCACCTGGCGATCCCCTCGCCATTTTCGGCGATGATTTCGGTGGTCAAATGCCGAATGGCACCAATTGGACTTGCATTCACTGGGTAACGGAAGACTCCGTTATGGAGTATTATGAATATGGCGACGGCACGATTTATCAACCGCCTATTCCTTATCCCGGGCTTGGCTATTTCGTCTGGCAGAATACGGGTAGTGCGCGCAACGTGGACGTCAAAGGTTGTCCGGTTGATCATTGTCTCTTAGAAGTTGCCCAAGCGCCTTATGTCAACTGGACGTCTGAATATGGAGTTGCGCTCGGTTTTAATCAATTTGCCAATCCCTATTATTTCACGATTGATTGGTCCAATACCGAGATTTTCAAATATGAATCAGCCGCTAAAACCGGCACTCCAGTCGAGTATACTTTAGCCGAAGCCGCGGCTCAAGGCTGGATCAGTCAATACGCCTATACCTGGGATCACAACCTCTCCCAATATAATATTGTAGTACCGAATGCTAATAATCATGGTGATAGCATTTCGGTCTGGCAAGGCTTTTATTTTACGCAAATAGATTCGGTCAGCTATCTGCGACTTAATATTCCCAATCGTCGCGTTCTGGAAAAACCATCTCCGATTTCCGGAAGTCTGCAATCCTTCGGTGAAAAGTACACCTATCGGAGTTCGAGCGTCTCGCCCGATTGGGACTGGTTCCTCAAACTCGGTGTCGTTTCCAAGGAATTGAAACTGCAGGATACGGAAAATGGTATCGGTACCGCACCCGCGGCTAAAGATGGTTTCGATGGTTTGGATGCTCTCGAAATGCTCGGCACCGACGTTGTTGGCAATTATCTTCAATTTAAATTCGTCATAGACCGTGCCCCGGAAATCGCCTATGACTTGCGGGCTCCATTCGAGACCTCCAGCACCTGGAAAATTCAGGTGGAAACTCCAGCCGCTAACAAGCAGAAAACGGCGGAGATCGTCTGGCCACAGATTCGTTTGGTACCGCAAAACCTGAGATTTTCACTCTTAGCCAGCGACAACAGCACCGTTCTGGTCGAGGATTTAAGAGCGGCAACTTCCTATAAATTTAAAATCAAGGACGAACTTACTACCTTTTATCTCAAGGTTGACAAAGTAAATGACAGCGTTGCCCCGACCTTTTCCTTTCTTTTTATCAGCAATCCGCTGGCGCCGAACGATTTAACCTTTTTCGTAATACCTTCCGAACCGCTGGAATCTATCACGGCTACCGTTAATGACGCGCCGGTAAATTTGATTCCCGTGGCTTCACCACCTAATATTTATTACGGCAAATACTATATCTCCTCCAGCGGCTCAGTAAATATCGCCGTTAGCGGCCGGGATGCTTCCGAAAATTTGGGGAGCGGTTCGGCATCAATGCAAGCCCTGCTTGCCAAATCAGACGCTACTGAAAAAATTACCCTATCGGATGGCGGTATTGTGATAGAACTGCCCGCCGGTTCATTATCCGAAAAAACCGCGGTCTATGCGGCGCGCTGTGCAATGGACTTAAGCCTATTAGACGAAAATGCTCCCATCGGTGAACCGCTTTATATTGGCCCAGATAATGTTAAATTCAACCAAAAAGCCGTTCTACACGTGAGCGACCTCGCTGAGTCCGAAAATGTGGGACTTTACCGGCTAACGGACGGCGCCTGGGAATTCGTGGGACAATATCAGAATTCCGGCGTGCCGATCAATTCTACCGGCACTTATGGCTTTTTCTCGCATAAGGCTGACCAATCCCAGCCGGATAATACTCCGCTGGTTTTCGCCATTAATAATTGCTATCCCAATCCCTTTAATAATACGACTACGATTCGTTACACCGTCGAGACTTATGGCAAGGTGCGCCTGACTGTTTACAATCTGCTGGGTCAAACCGTTCGGAATCTGGTACGGGAAAATCAACCGGCGGGAGCTTATTTAGTCACCTGGGACGGCCGTAATAATAATGGCAAACAGGTTGCTTCCGGCATTTATTATTTGAAAATGGAAGTGCTCAACGGCGATAAGGTCTTGTTCCAAAGCAGTAAAAAACTGATGTTGATTAAGTAAGGCGGGAAAATGAGGAAACGCGTCATCCTAAATTTTTTCGTTTGTGGCTTAATCACTGCCGGATTTTTGTCCCGATGCGAGAAAATTATCTATACCTACGATGACCAAAAACCGCAAATCACCACGCCGCTGACCATTTCTGTAACTGACAGTTCCGCTGAGATTTACTGGGAAACCGATGAAGCCTGCCATATTAAAATAAAATATGGCTTGACGAGCGATTATGGTCTTGAATACGAAGACCCGGAAAATTGCGAAATTCACGCCGTTACTCTAAGCGGTTTAGAACCGCATTCGCTATATCATTTTCGGGTTTACTGCTGGGATTTCGCCGCCAATGGCCCCGTAAAATCGCCCGATACCACTTTTTACACTCTGGCTAATGAGTATAGCTATCTGCGAGAAGGCTGGCAGTTTTTTAGAGAGAATAATTACTCCGTCGCTAAGACTGCTTTTGATTCCGCCCACCAGATAAATCCATTTTTAGCTGAAATTCAAGCGGCTTATGGATGGCTACAAATCAGAACGAATGATTTGGATTCCGCCCGCCAGGATTTGACAGCCGCCTATAATCTCGACCACTATTTGCCGATTACTCTGGCGGGATTGGCGGTGATCAGTATGATTGACGATGCGCCGCTTGCCGCGATTAATTATGTAAAAGCGGTGTTAAGCCTTGATCAGCGGTGGGAATATCGTTATAACCCGGAAATCAGCTGGAAAAGTCTGCTCTTGATTCGCGCCCAGGCTTACTTTCAGACGAATCAAATGAACCTCGCTCAGGCTGATCTCGATTCCCTCTGGCCGCAAAACGGATTGAATCCCAACTTGCCCTCCAGCTGGGTGGTCAATAAACAATCTTATGATACTTATGAAACCGCCTTTGGAGCGGCATTAAATTACCTGATAGCTAATCCGGAGAAAATGGGATAATGTTCGGTGAAGAATTTACAAACCCGGGGGTGGTGGGGGCAAAGGCGGAGTCGGTTCACCAGGACCGGGGGCATGATGATGATGATGACCGGTCCACCACCACCAGCCTCCATCCGGTTGAGTCTGTAAAAGCGAGAAAGATTGAATGGTCGGAACCGTAAAAACCGCCGTAGCCGCCAGTTTTTTCAAGAAATTGCGCCGACTGATATTTTTATCTTCAGTTTCCTTTTCGCTTGCCATATTAAGTACCTTGTTAATATTGAAAAAACTAATCATAATATAAAGTGATTAATTGCTATAATCAATAGAGAATAATTCGATCGGTAGAATTCGCGGAGTCTTGTGATGACCATTACTCAAAAAATAATCTTAACCATCTCACTGGCGTTTGTCACCCTTAGTCTGATTAATTGCGAAAAAGAAGTCATCAAGGTCATAGACGATCTGGACCCTCCGGTAATTCTGACCGAACCCGATGTGGAAGTCGCGGCTAATAGCGCGACGATCTTTTGGACGACCGACGAACCGTGTTCAGTTTCGGTTAAATATTTTGTAATTGAAACTAGTGACACTCTGACAGCCTCCGGTCGGGAATACCGGCAGAATCATCAAGTTCTCTTGAGTAATTTGTTCCCCGATACAATCTACCGATTTTTTACCCTGAGCTATGATGTTTCCGGCAATTTCACCAAAACCGCATTGGATAGTTTTACTACAGCGCTGGACACGACCTATTTTTACTCTCACGGCTGGGATTTGTATGCGGCTGGTGACTATACCGGCGCCTGCGAGTCTTTCCAGCAATATTTGACCTATTACCCGAATGACCTCGCCGGATTGACGGCGCTGGGCTGGAGTCAACTGCAGGACAGCTTGATTGATAGCAGTATTGTCTCTTTTAATTCGGCTCTGAATCTGGACATTAACTATCGCGACGCGCTGGCAGGACTGACCGTTGCTCTCTACCATAACTTTCACCTCTATGCGATGGAGATTCCGGCTGTGAGGCTACTGGCAATTGATTCGCTCTATGTTTTTAGTTATGACGAACGCTATGATCATCGCGTGATTCGCTTAATGCTAGCGGATTTCTATAATATGGACGTGCGTTTAGAAAAGGCTCAGCAAATCATTGATCTATTATATCCGGCTAATGGATTAGACCCGAATGATCCAAATACCTGGAAAATCGACGATGGCGAGGAGACTCTTACTTTTGATACCTATGAATCGGCATTAACCAGCCTGATCGAATATTTGAAAGGGATTTGGTGGGAACCGGTCGGACTACCGAAAGTCACAATAACTTGCTTTAGCTAAAATTCTCGAATGTCCCCTGTCTCCCTGCCTGCTCGGCGCAGTCAGGCAGGCTGTCTCCTTTCTCCTTTTCTCAGCCTCTTTACTAATGACCAATGACTAATGACCAATGACTAATCTCAGCCTCTTTACTAATGACTAATGACCAATGACTAATGCCCAATGACTAACCTTCTTGTTCTTTTTTCCTTTGCCGAAAAAAGAACCAAAAAAGGCAACGGCTAAAGAACATCTCACGGGGGTTCGTTCAGTCCCAGCGAATGGAATTTAAGGCGCAAAAGTTACCAAGTTCATATATTGTTAAAGACATAGGCAAGGATGATTGGTATAGACGCAAGTTTTCCGAAAGCGCTGAAAATTCCATTTTTTTCGCTGGGACTTCGCTTCCCAGCCGGAAATGTTCTTAAGGCCGTAATGGTAAACTGGATGGTTAGATTTAGCGCTCCTCCGCTCCAATTCTCATTCTCTTTTCTCAATCTCTTTTCTCAGCCTCTTTACTAAAACTTCGTGTCTTTGAGTCTTAGTGGTTAAAGAATTCCGAAAGCGCTGAAAATTCCATTTATTCCGCTGGGTCTTCGCTCCCCAGCCCGAGATGTTCTTAAGGCCGTAATGGTAAACTGGATGGTTAGATTTAGCGCTCCTCCGCTCCAATTCTCATTCTCTTTTCTTAGCCTCAACCTCTTTACTAATGACTAATGCCCGATGACCAACCTTCCTGTTCTTTTTTCCTATGCCGAAAAAAGAACCAAAAAAGGCAACGGCTAAAGAACATCTCACGGGGGTTCGTTCAGTCCCAGCGAATGGAATTTAAGGCGCAAAAGTTACCAAGTTCATATAACATTAGTGATAGAGGAAAAGGTAGTGGATAATTACGAGTGTTCTATTAAAGCGCTGAAAATTCCATTTATTCCGCTGGGACTTCGCTTCCCAGCCGGAGATGTTCTTAAGGCCGTAATGGTAAACTGGATGGTTAGATTTAGCGCTCCTCTGCTCCAATTCTCATTCTCTTTTCTCAATCTCTTTTCTCAGCCTCTTTACTCAACCTCTTTTCTCAGCCTCTTTACTCAACCTCTTTACTAATGACCAATGACCAATGACCAATAACTAATGACCAATGACCATTCTCAGCCTCTTTACTAAAACTTCGTGTCTTTGAGTCTTAGTGGTTAAAGAATTCCGACAGCGCTGAAAATTCCATTTATTCCGCTGGGCCTTCGCTTCCCAGCCCGAGATGTTCTTGATGCCGTAGTGATAAACTGGATGGATTAGATTTAGCGCTCCTCCGCTCCAATTCTAATTCTCTTTTCTCTTTACTCAGCCTCTTTACTAATGACCAATGACTAATGACCAATGACTAATGCCCGATGACCAACCTTCCTGTTCTTTTTTCCTTTGCCGAAAAAAGAACCAAAAAAGGCAACGGCTAAAGAACATCTCACGGGGGTTCGTTCAGTCCCAGCGAATGGAATTTAAGGCGCAAAAGTTATCAAGTTCGCCTAACGTCAGTGATAGAGGGAAAGGTTATGGATAATTACGAGTGTTCTATTAAAGCGCTGAAAATTCCATTTTTTTCGCTGGGACTTCGCTTCCCAGCCGGAGATGTTCTTGATGCCGTAACAATAAACTGGATGGTTAGATTTAGCGCTCCACGCTCTAATTCTCAGTCTCAGCCTCAACCTCTTTCCCAATGACCAATGACTAATGACCAATGGCCAATGACCAATGACCAATGCCCAGAAAGAGCGCCATATCACCCTCATTATGAAGAATTTCTGGCGTCTCTTTTAATAAAATCCTTGACATTAATAAAAACTTAACTAAATTAATAAGCGTATGGTGATGATGGATTAGAGATTGACTGAGATATTTTATCGGCAGATGAGCGGAAAAATTCAATATCAAATTGATTTTAATCAAGGAAGTGCTTGACTTTTAAAAAAACTTAACTAAATTAATGATGTTATTGAAAATGAATAATAACAATTGTAAACTTTAAAAAGGAGAATATGTAATGGGTACTCAACAAATCTTAATGATCGTCTTGAGCGTGATTATCGTCGGTGTCGCCGTCGGAGTCGGTATCACGATGTTCCAGAATCAGGCTGTCAACTCAAACCGTCAAGCGGTAATAGCCGACCTGAATAACTTTGCCGCGCAAGCCATCGCCTGGTACAAACTACCGAAGAATATGGGTGGCGGCGGTAATGATCCAACCACCGGGTTTGGAAGCGCGGATAATCCAACAGCTGGTCTTTTTGCATATATAGGTTTTGTAAACGAGGCAGGCCAAGGAACAGCCACCTATACCAATGATAATGGTACATACACTGCTTCAGCTAATGGAAATTCATTGACTATTACTGGAGAAGGAAAAGAAAAGGTTGGAAATACTGAAGTAGGAGCAGAATTAGTAATTGATATGACACTACCTCCCGGTCAGCAGATCAAAATACAGAATATCAAATAGAACATTAATTTTCTGATTGATTGATATTTTACAAGGGTGTGAGGCATCTGGTAGCAGGTGTCTCACACTTGTTATTTTTCAGTTAGAATGCTATCGGTCTTGACTTCCTTAGGTCGAGGTTGTCCCAGCCGGTTGCGGCACGCTCGCATGGGAGATTCCGTCGCCGCCGCGCGGAGCATACGGAGACCATTCTTAGCCGGTCTCCTGCTTCCCTGCCTGCTCGGCGCAGTCAGGCAGGCTGCCTCCTTTTCTCAGCCAGTCAAGAAGGGCAGGGATGTGAGGGAATTAGATTTTTTGTTAAAATACCAAAAGTTGTAACTTACCCAGTGATTTATTATTTTTCTGGCAGGTGCGGAACTGAATATGGAGTTTTTGGTGAATAGAGGCTATTCTCTGCGATGGGCTCAGAGCGATGTCATCCTGAGCTCGTCGAAGGATGACCATCCAAGAAGGCTTAGGTTAGGCGACCCTGTCCCTCTTCGACAAGCTCAGAGTGACACCCAGTATGTCACTCTTCGACAAGCTCAGAGTGACAGGAAGTCGAAGGATGACCTAAACGAAAGGCTTAGGGTAGGCGACCCTGTCCCTCTTCGACGGGCTCAGAGCGACAGTAAGGTGCAGAGCGACAGTAGGGCTCAGAGTGACACTTATTCTGTCATCCTGAGCTCGTCGAAGGATGACCTAAAGTCGAAGGATGACACACCAAGAAGGCTTAGGATTTGCGGCACTGTCCCTCTTCGACGGGCTCAGAGTGACAGTGTGGTGCAGAGCGACAGTAGGGCTCAGAGCGACACCCAGTATGTCATCCTGAGCTCGTCGAAGGATGACCTAAAGTCGAAGGATGACACACCAAGAAGGCTTAGGATTTGCGGCACTGTCCCTCTTCGACGGGCTCAGAGTGACAGTGTGGCTCAGAGTGATAGTGTGGCTCAGAGCGACATTCAACCTGTCATCCTGAGCTCGTCGAAGGATGACCCAAAGTCGAAGGACGACCCCCGAAGAAGGCTTAGGTTAGGCGGCCCTGTCCCTCTTCGACAAGCTCAGAGTGACAGTGAGGTGCAGAGGGACAGTGTGGTGCAGAGGGACAGTAGGGCTCAGAGAGACACCCAGTATGTCACTCTTCGACAGGCTCAGAGTGACAGGAAGTCGAAGGATGACCTAAGGTCGAAGGATAACACAACAAGAAGGCTTAGAGTAGGCGACCCTGTCCCTCTTCGACAAGCTCAGAGTGACAGGAAGTCGAAGGATAACACACTAAGAAGGCTTAGGATCAGCGGCACTGTCCCTCTTCGACGGGCTCAGAGTGACAGTCGGGTGCAGAGTGACAGTGTGGCTCAGAGCGACAGGAAGTCGAAGGACGACACCATCGAAGGACGACCCAAAGTCGAAGGATAAAAAAGGAGTTTTATGCAGAAAGAATATCGCTATCGTTGTTTAGCGCCCAACGGGAAGACCGTTCAGGGCGTTGTCTCCGCTACTAGTAAGACCAAAGCGCGGCAGATGGTTCAAAAGGTAGCGGATAAACATCACCTTAAAATTGTAGCGCTTCAACCACGTCGTAATTTTATCTATATAGTAAAAAGCCCGGAAGGCAAGAAGATCAAAGGCAAGCAGGCGGCATTTAGTAAGGAAGAAGTATCCGCCGCCCTGACGAAAATGGGTTACCAGAATGCCCGCATTCAGCCGGTGCTATTTGACATTAAGATGAAACCGCCGTTCAATAGTATATTGATGTTCATTCAGCTTTCTTCCTTTTTGTTGAACGAACAACTTTCTTACGATAAGATTCTGCGGATGCTGGCGGATGAGGAAACCAATCCGACTTTGAAGGAAACTCTACGGAAGATCGAGAGCGAATTGAAGAAAGGGAGGGAAGGCACGGAAGTGTTCAATCAATTTGCCGATGTTTTTGGACGTTTTCCGGCTTATATGCTCGGACTGGCGACCAAGAGCGGTAATATGGCGGAAGTGTATGAGGCGACGGCCAAATTTATGCAGAGAACCGCCGATTATAAGAAGAGCGTACGGCAGGCGACGTTGACCCCAATGTTGACAGTGCTGGTGACAATTGCCACAGTGATTTATTTTGTGGTTTCCATTTTCCCTGCCACGGCAGAAATGTTTATCAAATTCGGGATGGAATTGCCACCGATGACCGCGGCGACGATGAAATTCAGTGATTTTTTCGGGGCTAATTGGCTCTGGATGTTTCTGGCAGTTGTGATTCCGATCGTGGGAGTGTTTTTATGGTGGCGTACGCCGAACGGGCGAGTCTGGCGGGATAAGATGTTAATTAAATTGCCAGTGATTGGGCCGCTTTTGCATAAATCGAGTATCGAGATATTTTTCCGCGTTTTCTCGGCGATCTATTCCGGCGCCGAGAGTAATATTGAAACTTTACGAGCGTCGGCCGAAGCCTGTAAGAACGCCTACATCGAGAAGAATATCAAGGAAATCACGATTCCCAAAATGCTCAAAGGAATGGCGCTGGTGCCAGCTCTCGAGGAGGCAAAGGTTTTCAATGAGGCGACCTTAAGTAGATTGAGGTCGGGTGCGGAAGTGGGAAATGTGCTTCAATCGGCTAATATGATCGCTTTGTTTTATGAAAAAGAAACCACCTACAAGATGCAGAATTTAATCAACTCGATTCAAGGATTTATCGGGATGTTTATCGCGCTGGTGGTAGTGTTGCTGACGCTGGTATCCGCCGAAGTGGCATTTGTCTCGCCACCGACGACAGGGTTCTAAGGTGGTCATTGGGCATTGGTCATTAGTCATTGGTTATTGGTGATTATTAAAAATATTAATTTATAGGAGGAAAAGAGAGGTGAAGTTGGAAGAATTACGCGTTTATCAGCTGGCAATGGAAATAGGGGATTTAGTCTGGGCCATCGTTCAGAAATGGGATTATTTTCCCAAGGATACATTAGGCAAGCAGTTGGTGAGATCCGCGGATTCGATAGCTGCCAATCTTAGTGAGGGATTCGGAAGGTATTATTTTAGAGAGGCAAGACAATTCGGATATTATGCGAGAGGCTCTTTATCCGAAACTAAAACCTGGTTAGAAAAAGCTCATAATAGAAGCTTAATGGATGATAAAGATTTTGAAAAAATCAAAGGTGATTTTGATTTGATTGGTAAACAATTAAACTCATATATAAAATCAATCGGCAATCAACAAACTAACACCACATCCCAATGACCAGTGACTAATGACCAATGACCAACTTTCCTGTTCTTTTTTCCTTTGCCGAAAAAAGAACCAAAAAAGGCAACGGCTAAAGAACATCTCACGGGGGTTCGTTCAGTCCCAGCGAATGGAATTTAAGGCGCAAAAGTTATCAAGTTCATATAACGTTAGTGATATAGGAAAGGGTGATGGATATTTACGAAAGTGCTATTACAGCGCTGAAAATTCCATTTTTTCCGCTGGGACTTCGCTTCCCAGCCGGAGATGTTCTTAAGGCCGTATCGTAGGTTTGGATCATTGGAATTTTGGTAATTAGGATTTGTTTGGGATTTGAATTTTGGGATTTGGGATTTGTTTGTCATTTGTCCCGCCATCGCAATTCTATCCCACGAATGAATTCGTGGGCTATTCTCTCCCTGTCTCCCTGCCTCCTTTTTTCCGTCTCCTTTTCTCAGTCTCTTTACTAATGACTAATGACCAATGACCAATGACCATTCTCATTCTCGACCTCTTTTCTCAGTCTCTTTCCTCTTAGTCTTAGAAGAATAAACCGCCAAGTTCGCCAAGAACCGCTAAATGAGAAAAATCCCAAACTCCAAATCCCAAATCACAAATTCCAAATCACAAACCCGAAATCCAGTGCAATATTCTTGATGCCGCAACGGTAAATTGGAACGATTAATTTCAGTCGTCGAAACTGTCTCCTGCCTCCTGTCTCCCTGCCTCCTTTCTCCTTTTCTCAGCCTTAGCCTCTTTACTAATGACCAATGACCAATGACTAATGACCATTCTCATTCTCAGCCTTTTTACTAAAACTTCGTGTCTTTGAGTCTTAGTGGTTAAAGTTTTCCGACAGCGCTAAAAATTCCATTTTTTCCGCTGGGACTTCGCTTCCCAGCCGGAGATGTTCTTAAGGCCGTATCGTAGGTTTGGATCATTGGAATTTTGGTAATTAGGATTTGTTTGGGATTTGAATTTTGGGATTTGGGATTTGTTTGTCATTTGTCCCGCCATCGCAATTCTATCCCACGAATGAATTCGTGGGCTATTCTAAACCTGTCTCCCTGCCTGCTCGAAGCAGTCAGGCAGGCTGCCTCCTTTTTCCTTTTCTCCCTTTCTCAACCTCAATCTCTTTACTCAGCCTCTTTCCTAATGACTAATGACCAATGCCCAATGACTAATGACCATTCTCAGCCTCTTTTCTCTTAGTCTTAGAAGAATAAACCGCCAAGTTCGCCAAGAACTGCTAAATGAGAAAAATCCCAAATCCCAAATTCCAAATCACAAATAGCCAAACCAATTTCCGCGAAACTGTTTCCTGTCTCCTGTCTCCTTTCTCCTTTTCTCCCCATCTCAGCCTCAGCCTCTTTACCAATGACTAATGACCAATGACTAATGACCAATGACTAATGACTAATGACCAATGACCAATGACCAACCTAAGTCTATCTGACAAACACCATTTTATTTGTTTTGCAATAGTTACCGGCGTTGATTCTAAGTAAGTACATTCCGGAAGATACGATTAAGCCGCGGCTGTCCCTGCCATCCCATTCGAGTTGATATGAACCAGCTGGCTGATTGCCATTGACCAGTGTAATAACCTTTCCTCCCAGTATGTTATAAACTGCTAATTCAACGTAAACATCTTTGGCTAAGTCATAGGAAATGGTCGTCACCGGATTGAATGGATTGGGATAGTTTTTGTGCAAGCCAAATTCGGTCGGGGTAGTATTTGCCAGCACCGCGGAAATGGGTCCGTGGAATTCGGTCTTGCCGTTATAATCCACGTCCTCCAGCTTATACCAGTAGGTTAGCCCACTTTTAACATCCCGATCAATGTAACTATACTCGTGACTTTCCGAAGAACTTCCGGCTCCCGCTATCAATTTAGCATTCAACATTACAAATTCACCATCCCGACTGGTACTGCGGTAGATATTAAAGCCCAGGTTTTCGATTTCACTTTCGGTAATCCACTTGAGGGTAATATTTCCATTTCCGGCAGTAGCGTTGAAGGAAGCCAGTTCGACTGGCAGGGAATAGTCCTGACTTTCATTCGGTGCGGAACAGTAGCTCGAGGCGCCGCCGGTTTGAACAGCGTAATTTGAACTGCTATTATTTGTAATCCTAAGCGCTAAGTAGTTTCCTTCGGGAACGGTAAAGGCGCTGGCATTGGTCTGATAAGTAAAAACGGAATCACTGCCGTCTCTGATTATGGTAGCATTGGGACCGCCGGTGTTAAAATCGCTTCCATTGGAGGAATAGCCGATTTCAATTTTGAAAGAATCATTATTTGCTATTGGAGATGTGAAAATCACCTGACCGGTCCATCCGTCTGTTCCTGAAAAGCTAATATTGGCAAGAGTGGCTTCCTCAGCGCTCCAGATTTGCGAACTACCGCCGGTTATAGCAACAACGCCTGGCGATTTAGTCATATCAGCTCGATACATCTTGCTATCGCCACTCAACCACCAGGCTTGGAGGGAATAGTGATCAGAGGTTGCCATCAAGGGGTAATTATCCGTAGTTCCGCCTTCTGTGTAAGCACTATTTCCAATTCCATTTCCATCGCCATCAGTTCCAGCGTAATCGCTGTAATAATTACCGAGATAGTTCTTATGATAAGAGCCGCCGGTGTAGTTATAGAATATTAGGGTGGGCGAGTTCCAGGTGTTGGTGGTGCTTGCGGAAACACCAGTATTTCCGTCAGAATTATTGGATAAATTGTTCAGGTAAATAATATTATAGTTCGACGAATGCAAGGATAAACCATATACTCTATTCGAATTACAGGTATTACCTGAGATGGTGTTGTCATTAGAAGATGACAGGCTGATACCGGAGTAGCTGGATCTAAGGGTATTACCTGAGATAGTATTATGAGACGATATAAGCAGAACAATACCTGTAGTACTTGATGAAGAACTGGTATTATTTAAGATGGTGTTGGTATTTGAATTATACAGCATTATACCACAGTAGTTCTTATGATCATTATCCCAGCCACAGCGGTTGTCCTGAATTGTGCAATTAGTTACGTTATTGCCGAGGAATATCGCGGCTACGTCGGTGCCGGTCGCTCCATAGATGGAAAAGCCGCAGTCTTCGCCGCCGATGGTCACATTGCTAACAGTAATCTCAAATACATGATCGTTTGTATCTGCGGCTACAACGGTGGTAGTAGCATAGCCGCTCTCCGATTTGATGATTAGACTTTTGGCCACATTCACGTTTTCGGTGTAAACGCCGTCGCCATGCCCACCACTACTGCCGACGATAATAGTATCGCCATTGCCGGCATTATTTATTGCTCGTTGAATGGTTTTTTTAGCGGTTTCCCAGCTGGTACCAGAGGATTCATCGTTACCGTCTGACCTAACATAATAAGTAGCTCCCTTAGCACCGGTTATTGCAGGAATGATGAACAAGCACAGAGAGAAAACTACGATTGAGAACGTGGACACTCTTTTTCTTTTTTGCATTTTTCGCCCCTCAAATTTTATATGAATTGAAAATGCCTATTGGTTTAAGTTGCAAATTCACATAGCAATTTTAATTATATAAATGAAAATATCAAGCTTTTTTAGATCCAGTCTCTTTACCAATGACCAATGACCTTTCTCCGCCCTATTTTTTTTGGAAGAACAAACCGCCAAGTTCGCCAAGAACAGCTAAATGAGAAAAATCCCAAATTCCAAATTCCAAAACCCAAATTCCAAATCACAAATAGCCAAATCAATTTCCGCGAAACTGTCTCCTGTCTCCCTTTCTCAGTCTCTTTACTCAGTCTTTTTTCTCAACCTCTTTACCAATGACCAATGACAATTCTCAGCCTTATTTTTCTTGGTCTTGGAAGAATAAACCGCCAAGTGCGCCAAGAACAGCTAAATGAGAAAAATCCCAAAACCCAAATTCCAAATCACAAATAGCCAAATCAATTTCCGCGAAACTGTCTCCTGTCTCCCTTTCTCAGTCTCTTTACTCAGTCTTTTTTCTCAACCTCTTTACCAATGACCAATGACCAACTTTCCTGTTCTTTTTTCCTTTGCCGAAAAAAGAACCAAAAAAGGCAACGGCTAAAGAATATCTCACGGGGGTTCGTTCAGTCCCAGCGAATGGAATTTAAGGCGCAAAAGTTATCAAGTTCATATAAGGTAAGTGACATAGGAAAAGGTTATGGATATTTACAAAAGTGCTATTACAGCGCTGAAAATTCCATTTTTTCCGCTGGGACTTCGCTTCCCAGCCCGAGATGTTCTTAATGCCGTAACGATATTTAGAACGAATAATTTTAATCGTCCTGACTGTCTCCTGCCTCCTTTCTCCTTTTCTTAGCCTATTTTTAGTCTTGGAAGAATAAACCGCCAAGTTCGCCAAGAACAGCTAAATGAGAAAAATCCCAAATCCCAAATTCCAAATCACAAATAGCCAAACCAATTTCCGCGAAACTGTCTCCTGCCTCCCTTTCTCCCTTTCTCAGTCTCTTTACTCAGTCTTTTTTCTCAACCTCTTTACCAATGACTAATGACCAATGACCAGTGACTAATAACCAGTGACCGACCTCACCCCAAAAGATTAGTTCTCTTCTATCAGCTTACCTGAAATATATTTATGCAAAATACTGGAAACAAGAGTCTGATACGGTATTCCTTCTTCAACTGATTTGGACTTCAATTTTGATAAATCGCGTTCTGAAATTCGGATATTTATCCTCTTATTTTTTAGGATTGTATCCCGTGCTATCCGGCTGTACTTCTTTTTTTCGCTTTCCAAATTAGGTGCGGATTGCCACTCGTCATTTTCAAAAGATTCCAGGATTTCTTTTTCATAGTCGGTATATTTATTCATTATTAGGTCTCCTTAAATATTTTTCAGTTGCTTTACGACTGGGAATGATGGTTTTTAAAAATATTTTTTCGTCATCTTCGATAAAGGGCACTAAATAAGCATAATTGTCATGCTCAACGATAAAGATAAATTGGTTTGGATATTTCTGGCTATTGGGGTGAACTACCTTATCCAATATTTTCTCCTCTTCTAAGTAATTGATAATCATTTCAAAAGAGATTTTCCTTTCCTTTTTCAACCACTGATTCTTTTCTTCATCCCAATCGAAATATTTCACCCTGCTATTTTAAGAAAATGTGTGCCTATTGTCAATATGATAATTGGACATTATATGATAAAAAAGATCAAACCGTTAAATGAGAAAAATCCCAAATCCCAAATTCCAAATCACAAATAGCCAAACCAATTTCCGCGAAACTGTCTCCTGCCTCCTGTCTCATTTTCTCAGCCTCTTTTTAGTCTTGGAAGAACAAACCGCCAAGTTCGCCAAGAACAGCTAAATGAGAAAAATCCCAAAACCCAAGTTCCAAATCACAAAACCTAAATTCCAAATCACAAATCCCAAACTCCAAATCCCAAATCACAAATAGCCAAACCAATTTCCGCGAAACTGTCTCCTGTCTCATTTTCTCAGCCTCTTTTTAGTCTTGGAAGAACAAACCGCCAAGTGCGCCAAGAACTGCTAAATGAGAAAAATTCCAAACTCCAAATCCCAAATCACAAATAGCCAAACCAATTTCCGCGAAACTGTCTCCTGCCTTCCTGCTCAATCTCTCTTTTCTCAGTCTCTTTACTAATGACCAATGACCAATGACCAATGACCAATGACCTTTCTCCGCCTCAGTTTAAAGGAATATTTTTATTGAAAAAAATAAATTAATATGTATATTAGGACTATTGGTGAATATTATTAAAAAAGGACGGTAATTAATGAACGAAAACCCAAGTCCAGCATTAAATAACCAATTACTAATAATCCCAGTGAAATACTCGCTTCACTACACTCGCCAATTACACAAATAAACCAATGACCAATGACCAATGACTAATGACCAATGACTAATGACCAATGACCAATGACTAACGACAAGCAATCAACAGTAATAGGTGGCTCCCGACTGGGGCAAATACTAGTCGAGAAGGGCATAATCAGCTCAGAAATTCTGGAACAAGCCCTTAAAATCCAGAATGAGGGGGATTCTTCTAATTCGAAAAGACTTGAAGATATACTGGTCTCAAATTTCAAAATTGATCATGATACGGTGTTTGGTACGCTGGCAGAATTATACGCTTTCCGAACTTACAGAGTAAATCCGGAGAAGCTCGATCCGGCTCAAATAAAGCACACTAAGGAATTATTATCCAAATTTCCGGATGAGCTAAAAAATCAACTGCTATATTACAAAGTTCTGCCCTATCAAGTAATCAATGGTTCCAGGAATAAATTATTAGTATTAGCTTCGAATCCGACGGAGAAGGTCGTCGAAAAAATTCCGCTTTTCACCGAATTTAAAAAATATGAAGTTGTTTATACTCCTCTCAAAATAGTTGAGGAATTGATTGACCTAATATCGCCGCGAGAAAATGAATTTTTAGACCTTTTGAGGGAGGCGGTAGTCGAGCCGGAAATAAGCGAAGAGAAACAAGTTACTGAATTAGACGAATATTCTCTGGATGAGGAAATCAATAAAAGTCTCCTGGTTAATCTTTATGAAGGTTGTTTGATCGAAGCCGTGCGGAGGAAAGCCAGTGATATTCATATAATTCCTTATGAAAAGAACAGCGTTGACATTTACTTTAGAATTGATGGAAGATTACAGTTATGGTATAGGCAGGATAATGTTTCGCCGGAGGCAATGGCGGCGGTAGTCAAAGATCGAACTATTGGAGTTGATCGTTTTGAAAGAGATACCGCTCAGGATGGTTTTTTTCAGAGGAGTGTAGATAACTATTTGATTCGCTATCGGGTTTCGGTTTTGCCCATCATTTCTGAAGAATATGAAAGGCGTTTCGAGAGCATTGTTATCCGGATTATAGATGATAGAAATGTGATTGCCGACTTAAGGCAGTTGGGATTTTTACCCCAGGCTGAGCAAGATTTTCTTAAAGCAATAGGTAAATCTAAAGGGATAGTAATCCTTACCGGGCCGACCGGAAGCGGTAAGAGTACGACTCTTCTGGCGGCCCTGCATCATGTTATGGATGCGTCGAAAAACATTCTCACCATCGAAGACCCGGTAGAGTATGCTATCAAAGGAGCAAGGCAGTTAAAGATTGGTAGAAAATTAAGTTTTGAAGAAGCTATCAGAACGATTCTGCGGCACGATCCAGATATTGTGATGGTAGGTGAAATTAGAGACAAAATTACGGCCGACGTAGCGGTTAAACTTGCCAATACCGGTCATTTGACTTTTACTACCCTGCATACGAATGATGCTCCCAGCGCTATCTCGCGCTTATATAAAATGGGTGTCGAACCGTTTTTGCTGGCTTACGCCATTAACATTATCGTGGCTCAGAGATTGGTGCGCAAGCTCTGTCCTTTTTGCCGCGTACCTATATCTTCAGAAAAGTACCCAGCCGCGCTAGAATTGGGTTTAACAGAAGAAGACCTGAAATCGGGCAAAATTTATGACGCCGGTACCGGATGTAAGAAATGCAATGGCGGCTACAAAGGCCGAATTAGTTTAGCCGAAGCACTCTATTTCAGCCCTGAAGTTCGAAAGTCAATCTTAAATTCGGGAGCTGAAGTGGACGAAGCTGAAATTAGAGAAATTGCCGAGGGGCAGGGTATGCTCTCGATCCTTGATTCAGGATTAGAAAAGATCAGAGAGGGAGTAACCACTGTTTCGGAAGTTTCTTATGCCGCATCGGAGGGTTAGAGTTGGGTTATCCTCAAATGTTTGCTCTGATAGGTTCGATTGTACTTTTTACGTCGGTGGTATTAACGATGAATACCTCAATCAACAATCAAAGACAAATTGTTTATCAATCAATCTATATGAATCAGGCGGTAAAATTAGCCAGTAAAGTCTTTGATAAAATAACTGTCGAAACGAAGACGGATTTGATTGATTTTGACGATATTGCCATCACTTATTCCGGCACGGATTCACTGCGAATCTGGGGTAACGACGTCTGGTATATTTATAATGTTAGTAGCCACTATTGTGATTCCAGCGGGGTGGATGCCGCCGGCCAAACCGATTTCCAGAGAGTAGATATAAAAATCTGGACTAATCCTTTTGTGATCCTTGATACTCTAAAGTTTAATAATATTTATTATAATATAGAATTAGTATGACCAGTTTATTAGATGCAATATTTGCGACAAGTATCGGCGGTTTATTTTTGATAACGATCTTTACCACCCTGTTTAATTTGCAGGCATCTTCGCAAGACACCACATTCCATGTCACGCTAAACAACGCGGCAGAAGTTCAATATCAGGAGATCGATAATTGCCTCGGAAAAGTAGGAGCAGGGGTTTATAGCGGACAAATTTTAGTCGCCGAGCCGGACAGTTTTGTATTCAAAACTAAGTATGATTTAATCAATGATATAATGGGTTCGGTAATTAATACCATTAGCATTTCATTAGGCGATAGCACCAGCCAGGGGATTCCGATTAAAATAATGCAAAATGGGGTGCCTTTGCCCGGCTCAAATGTTCCATTATGGCTGAGAGATTTGAATTTTTCCTACTATGATATTGATGAGAATCAAATTACTACTCCGGGAGATTCGTTGAGTTACATCCGTTTATTAAAAACTGATCTGCAATTTGCGTTTGAAACCAGTTATGTTGGCCCAGGTGAAAGGAATATTATAACCAATTTGACTTTTTGGAAATATTTTATAAATTTTTATTTATGATGGAAATAAATTGTAAAAAACTTATGAGGAGGTATTAAAATGGGCAGGGCAATTTTAATTGGAGTAATTATTCTTACCGTGACCTTCACCGCGATTACGGTAGGAGTGCAAAAGCGAGTTAGTAATATTCCTGACCAGATAACCGAGAGTATAGATTTTATGAATTCTAAAAATCTGCGCGATTTTGCACTGACATATTCGTTGAAAAAGGCATACGAATTGGATGACAATGAAGACTGGCATCTAGCAGGATTTTTAAGAGAAAGATTAAACGTAGATTTCAGTGATAAGTTATCTGATTTTTTTGGTGGTACAATTGATAGCATTCGTTATACTGCTCTTAATCCGGCTGGAGATAGTATTCGGATATCGTCTTTTATTACTCAGCACATCGGGAAAGGAGTAAAGGCTTTTGAGACTGAAGCGATGGTGAAATTCGAAATAGAGGAACATCCTAAGTCAGAGATATTCGGTTTTGATTTTGATGAAAGTGATCCTAACCTGGTTTTTGATGGCTCAAACAATAACAATAATGGAATTTTAGGCAATGGTGTTACCAATTATAAACCTACCAGAACCGTTGGCAAAAATGGCTCAGCGCTTGATTTTGATGGTGATAATGATTATGTGTATGTAGGAGATGAATTAATTGAGCCGGATGGCGATGAACTTACCGTCGGGACATGGGTAAATTTTTCCAATACTAATACGGATTGGGGAATGTTGGCAGCTGAGAAAAAGAGTAATAGTGACCATAATCCTATATGGAGTGTAAGAGCTCGTAAAATCGCAGGAATTAAAATTTTTGGCATTGTTCTCGTCCCTACGACAATTAAAGTTGCTTTCGATATTTATAATGGCGGAGGATCGTATGGCTATACCGAAGTTGACATTAGCAAAAATGAATATGAGATAAATATAAATAGTTGGCATTATGTGGTAGCAACCTATCGTGAAGTTGGGGATGCTACGGCGCTTATTTCCATTTCAATTGCTGACCTGCCGAATGATAATAAGAGAACTAAATTAACTACGAAATGGCAGGGACGCACCGATGAGAGCTATGTTACTGTTGGTGGTGATATTTATCAGAGTACTTATACTGGTTTTTTATCTAATTTACTTAATGAGGTTATTAATAGAATAAATTGTACCGATACTAAGCTGGATGAGGTCAAGATTCTGAATGAAGCTCTGGATGATGACGATATTCAAGATCTTGTTAGTCTCGGAGGAATAAAGGATTTGAGATTAGCCTATTGGATTCAATGAGAACTATCGGACACTGTCGTTAAGAGATATGATGTTTTTTGAAAATTAAGTAGTAGAAAGCCATCTCGGGTGCCCCAAGTGGCTCTTAGTTATTGGTATGCCCCGTAAAATTTGCAGTATAGCGAAGCAAGTATTTCACAGGGGGTCATTAATCAAGACTAAAGGTTACTGTGGGATTGAGTCGAAATGAGGATGGCTTGAGAGCAGTTTTGAACGTTAAAATGTAAGTTTATTCGCTGATGTCGTTTTATCGGAAACAGATGATTTTGGTCAGAAGCCAAACAGAAATTGACGGAGGTTGTTTTTCTAATTTGATTCTTCACTGCTTTACACTAAGGGATAAGTGTTGCAATTGGAATAGTGATGCAAGAACAAAATAAGGGAAAAATTATATGAATGATCAGGAAGAGTTGATTCGTAAGTATGAGGAAGTGGTTGAAGTAGCCGCTTCCATCGCGAGTATTGACCATGACATCAATAACCAATTGATGGTTTTTGCCCTGGTAGAACGCCGATTGCAAAATGCGGCGCAACAGTATAATGACGAGAAATTATTGCGGAGCAGTCAACAGGTTTCAGAAGCACTTGATAATATAAAACGCATCCTGAGTAGATTACAAAATCTCAAAAAATTAGATTTAATTAAAGAAAAAAGAGAGAAGCGAGAATAGAAAATTATGCAAAGTCATATTCTTGTCGTTGACGATGATAAAACTATTAGAATGCTCTGCAAGGAAATCCTCGAGGAAGCCGGATATAAAGTTACCTTAGCCGCTGATGGTGAGGAAGCGCTGGAAAAAATGGACTATGATGATTTCGATTTATATCTGGTAGATATGGTTATGCCGCGGATGGATGGATTGGAGCTGATGAAGAAGATAAAGCAAAAACAGCCCCTGGCGGTTGTAATGATTCTAACCGGATTTTCCAGTATCGAAGGGGCTATTAAAGCCGTCCATGCCGGTGCATTCCAGTATTTATCAAAACCAATCAATATTGATGAACTGCTTAATGCGGTCAAGGAGGGTATAAAATACTCGCAGGATTTATATGGGCCTCTCCTGAAAATATTCGAACCGGGGACCGAGCTGGTCGAAAAAGGTGAAATGGCTATTTTAAATGGATTCTCCGAGGAGGACAAGCAAGATTTTATGATACTCGGTTCAATTTACAATTTTGAACCTGGAGAGAATATAAGAATCGCCGATAAAATGGCCAGTTCAATAATTTTGATTGAAAGTGGCGAAGTTTCGGTTTGGTTAAGTAATACCTCAGTAGATTATCTGAAGAAATGGGATACCTGGAACGAAGAGAGTTTCGTCGTCAATAGTCCTACCTCCAGTGTACTGAGAGCGGAAACCCCGGTAACAGCCCGCTTTTTTGAGCGTAAAAAATTACTCGAATTCTTTGCTTTAAAGGGAGAAAAGTTGCTCAAAAAATTTATGATTAACCTAATCAATTGCTTGTATATCAAGTGGAGGAAATCAATTCAGAGAATTATTATGCTGAAGCTGGTAACCACAGAGAGTGAATAAAGGTTGAATTTACTCATCTACCATTTTGATATAATGTATGAACTTAAATAAAGGATATTAAAATTGACCGATTTACGTAAGTCTATGAGGTAAAAATGGGATTATCTTTTACACCTGAAATGGAAATAGCCTTACCGGAGTATCTAATTGGTACAGCCAGATTTAAAAATATTAATAAGTTAATTACATTCAATAACGCCTGGAAAAAAGAAGCTTATGATAATTTAAAAAGCTTATTAAAAAAGATGGAAGAGATAGACGCTTCCGATATAGACATTGGCGGTTCTATGTTAGATGTGAAAATCTGGTATAGAGTATATGGCAGGAAATATCCCGATTTGGAAGCTAAGCGTTATTCCAATGATGAGATCACGGCGATTTTGCTCAGTATATTGTCCGATGACCAGAAAATTATTCTTTTCGATAAAAAGAATATTGATTTTTCACTAGGAATAAGTTTTGGTGAAAAAGAAGAAGCCAACCGCTTTAGAGGTGACATCTATTACGACAATGACGTTTTGGTGGGCAACTTCAGAAGAGTGAATCGCGAACTTTTTCCGATAGAGAATTTGAATATTCCCGAGCCGGTTTTGAAAAGGCTTAATTTACGGCATGAGAAATCCGGTTTAATTTTAATAACTGGCATAACTGGTTCAGGGAAAAGCACTACTCTCGATTCCATCATAAATTTGAACAATGAAGAAAATGAAGGCCATATAGTAATTATTAGCGATCCCCTTGAGTTTATCCATAAATCCAAAAAATGTATCATCCGCCACCGGGAGGTAGGCGGTGATGTTCTAAGCTTTAGGGAAGGCACGATCCAGGCTCTACGCCAAGACCCCGATATAATTATCGTGGGCGAGATGCGTGATGCGCCTACGATTGCTACGGTTCTGGAAGCAACTGATTCTGGTCATAAAGTATTCACCACTTTGCACACCAGTTCAGCCGTTGAAAGTATTCATCGAATTATAGCCGAATTTTTACCCGAGGAACAAGAGCGCATCAGACTCAGGTTGGCTGATACCCTTAGCGTAGTAATTTCGCAGAAATTAGTTCCTGATAGAGATAACAAATTAACCCTAGTGAAAGAAATTCTCTCTGTCACTGATTCAGTAAAAGCCGCAATTAGGAACAAAAATATTGGCGAAATCTATCAGATGATTACAGAAGGTAAAAAGTACGGAATGGTTACGATGGAACAAGACCTTCATAATCTATATACTAAAAAAATTATAAGTAGAGAAACGGCTCTCGACTTCTCCAATAATAGAAAAAGAATAGAGCAGTTGCTTTCCTTTCGGGAAATTTGTGTATAACCTTATTGAGCTTCATAAATGAGTAAAAAGTGAAAAATTACTATGGTATTTTCCAGGATGGATTAGATATACAAATAGCTCATCTCGTAAGGGATGAAGATTTAATTAAAATCCAAAATCTAGGCGAAACGACTTTATCTGAACCTCTCTATAATAAAAAAGAGGTAAATAAGATCCCCACGATTGAATTAAGCGATACCAACCTGGAAATACAAAATAACCCTGATCTGAAAGAGGAAGGATTTGATTTACCGGAAATCTCGGAATTCGATGAATTTGAAAGTAATAAACTCACGGAAGAGATAACCGAAGTTAACGAAGAAGGGGGGACTTCTACTTCGGAACTGCAGCGATTTTTAAGCAATTTTTCATTAGAGACTGGAAAGATAGCACTAAATGCGAATGAGGAACAAATATCTTACCATATCTTCAATTCGTCGTTAACCTTATCGGCAATTAAGAAGAGAATAAGGACCGAAATTTTAAGCCAGGAAGAATTGAAATCCAGGAAATATGCCATTGGATGCATACCGAATTATGACGGTACGACTCTGGCATTTTTACATCGAGGTGAATTCGATTTACTTAATGCAATTCTCCAGGTAAGACCGCTATTATCCCAAAAGAGATTCATCTTTAGTTACATTGATACCAATGAAATTGCCTTGATGAATTTGATTAGAGCCAACTATAATTTCCCCGAGAACGACTACGTCTTGATCTTGTATGTGGGTTCCGAGTATAAAGCGGGCATAGTGATGCGAAATAATACCCACGTTAAAACCTTTAAGATTATCGGCGATACCAGTTCTAGGTCGGAAAACATCCGACAGGTGATTTATTCCAAGATTATCCTTGAGCAGGACGTTTCCAATATTCCACCGGTTCAGCATTTGATTTTGACCGGTAATATGGTCCGAGATGAAGATATACGGTTTTTCAGTAGTAAATTCGGCGAAACGACCGAGGTTAGCCGGTTCGAATTTAAAAATATCAATATCGCTACTATAAACCGAAAATATTCTCCGGAAAACATCGCAAAATATGCCATACCAATCTCATTGGCATTAAAAGCCGCCGATCCTAAAAATAAAGCTTTCTATAATACTAATCTTCTACCGCCCAAAATTATCGAGAGTCAAAAACGATTTAAAATCGGCTGGCACGGCTTTATCCTGTTTATTGCAATATTTTATTTCACCTATTCCGCTACCCTAAAAAATCTGGAAAATAACCGCCAGATTGTAGAACTTCAACGCCAGAATTATAATATTGAGTCCGAGTTAAGACACAAGAATCTTATGTTCGCCCGAGCTAATGAACTCTCTCAGCAGATTACCGGTAAGCGAAAAAGTATGGATAAGATTAAGACTATTTCAGGCAATAAGAGTCAGTGGCATCGTACCATAATAGCGTTATCAGATGCCTTCGCTAAAAACTCTATTAGCTGGATTAATTATCTTAGGAGTGATACTAGCGGTTTTATGGTCCAGGGCACCACCAACCATAAAGAGAATATCGCCTATATTACCAGGTATTTTCCAGGATGTATAGTTTCCGATGTCAAAACCTCGGAGATCCAATCTATACCGGTGATGCGATTTGTGATGAATTTTTCGTACTCTGATCAGGAGAAATGGGTAACGAAAGTCGCTAAACCCGCCCCAGTTAATACGCAACCCGGAAAAACCGCCGCTCCGCCCCCCATAACTCCAGCGGCAAAATCAATTGAGAGTGAAAGCGCTCGCAAATTAGCCGCACCTGCGCCTGCCGTGGTTCAAAATCAGTTACCACCAGCTCAATCTGCCCCAAGGATTACTCCTTATACTGTTTTCCGCGAAGCGGCGGAGACCTATCTATCGGGCAATGTACAGGAAGGTTATCACAAGCTCACCCAGTTTGTAGAGAAATATCCGAATAGTCCCTTTACTTATAGTGCTAATTATTTAATTGGCGAATGTCTGTTCCTGATGGGTGAAGTAGCTCAGGCGAAAGATATTTTTGAAAAAATTGCTAACCAGGACGGTACTAAAACTCCAGATGCCCTGTTGATGTTGGGGAGATGTTACAACGCACTCGGTGATAAAGCCAAAGCCATTGACTGTTGGGGAATGCTAATCACAAAGTATCCAGAACATAAATTAGCAAAAATGGCTGAGGAAAAAATAAAATACGTAACTGAACATTAATATGCCCTATAAAATAAGAAATACAATAGCCTTGGCAGTGATCTTACTGATAGTACTAATAGGAAGTGTCATTTCAAATTCCAGCTCGGAGAGAAAAATTGCCGATTTGAGTAAGAAAAATCAGGAACTTTCAAAACGCCTGAATATGCTTAATAGCCAACTGGAAAATGTTGGTGAAGAAGAGGAACTAGAGCAAGAAATCAGGGAACTAGAAATCGAAATATCTAAATTTAAAAAAGCCATTGTGAAAGAGGATAATCCGACGATTACTTACGATTATCTTACGCAGATATGCCAGAAATTTTGTCCGGAAATGGTTTTTGATTTCAAACCGGCCGAAAGTGGCGAGATTCAAGGAACAAAGTATAATGATTATTTAATTGCTGGGATTGTCCCCTTTAATTCTTTATATACTTTTATCTATCAAATAGAGAATCAGCCCAAACTTTATCTTGTGGAGTTATTAGAAATAAGAGAACAGCCAGCTAGTGAGGATATAATTCCCTTCGCATTCAAATTACGTGCATTTTATGATGAGAACGGGATTGAGCCTGAAAGTATTCCAATAAGAGAGATTAAAACGGTCAACATTAGATTTAATCCTTTTTATCCCGGGATCCATGACCCAGTGCAAATAAAGGAAGAAGAACAGTATTTAAATCCAGAAGAAGCAATCCTAGTAGGATTAACTCCAACTATTGCCTTTTTTAAGGACAAGAACGGCCGCACCATAAGCCTGACAACTGGCGAAAAAGTAGCTTATGGCTATTTATCAAAAATCGATTGGGAGAACCAAGCGGTTATCTTTAAAATAAATAGAATTGGTGTTTATGTAGAAAAAACCATCTACCTGCAGGGAAAAGGATAAAATATGAAGAAAAAAGTATTATTTATTTGTCTATTGTTGTTTTTCAGTTCAACTAACTCTCAGGTAAATCTCATTAAAAGTCCTTCTAGTGATGAACTGATTACTATTTCACCCGAAGTACTGGTAGCCGATGCTCTTAAAATGATCGAAGCGCTATCACAGAAATACGAAGGGCGTAAGATCGTGAATATGAGCACATATACCGGACCGATTAGCATTCCTATTACTCAGATTTACTGGAAAAACGCCTTAAATTTAATTGCCAATTATAACAGGTTAGTAGTGGAAGAACTCCCGGGAGCGTATGTGGTAAAGGATTTTATAGCGGAAGAGAAAGCGGTTCAAGAAAAAAAACCGGCCGATGAGGTCGTTCCCGATACCAAACAAGTTAGAATCAGCTCGATATTTTTTACTGCCGACAGGTCAATTATCAATAGCCTTGGTATTGATTGGTCAACGATTTATAATGGCACTGTCGTTGCCTCGCTGGATTTTACGGGTGGGTCGGAAGTGCTCAGTGATATAATTTCGGGAACGGTGTCAACTACCTTAGAATCGGGAGAAGCTATTATTGAATTAAATGCACTCTTCAAGATGATAGAACACTATAATAAAGGTACCATTATCGCCCGACCTAGTGTCACGGTAATTAGTGGGAAGCAAGGATATTTACAGATTGGTCAAGATTTTTCCGTGCGAACCACCGATTTTTCTGGCAACCTAGTTGATCGGTTTTATTCCGCCGGGCTTATACTGGAGGTAACTCCGACGATTATTCAAGATAGCAGTAAAGAAGCAATACATTTGGTTGCCAGAGTTGAAAAAAGTAGTGTTGTACCTTCGGATGTGCAAGTAATCGTTAATAAAAATCAAGCCACTACCGAAGCTATTTTATATGATGGAGAAGAAACCGTAGTTGCCGGGCTTTATGACACGGAAGATATTGTTGTTCGCAAAGGAGTTCCAATATTAAAAGACCTGCCCTGGTGGGTTTTGGGATTGCGGTATATATTTGGTTACAATAATCACGAGAAAAATGAAAGAGAAATTATAATTATCCTAAAAGCAGAGCTCATTGAACCTATCGAAGTAAGAATGGCGAAGAAAGAATCAGCTAGAGAATTAATCGAGAAATACTATAAACCAAAAGAACATATTGATACCCTGCTGTTCAAAAAAGTGCAAGAATGAATAATTACCATTGGCAATAATTTAATTAGGGAGTGTCAATTATCTGAGATTGGGGAGATTGGATGAAGAATAAATTAAAAATTACAGGACTATTTCTTTTTTTAGCGATTTCATTAGTGGTCATTTTCGACTGTGGCAAAATTACTTCACCCGGTGGGATCGGAATTCCCGAAAATCCCAGAATCAAGACCATCGACGATAATAATATCGAAGTCAGCTGGGATTATAATCAACCTGATCAAGACGTTATTTTTACCATTGCCAGAAAAGTAGGAGATGCTAATTGGAATCTTGAATATGCTCAGACTTATGATAATTTTTTGATAGATGAAATTCCAACTAATGATAGCCTGATCTATGCCTATAAGATCAAGACCGAAAGTGATACATCGGAATTGGCATCGGAATTTTCCGACGTAGTAGCCTATTTTTCACCAAAAACGATTCCTACGGAAATAGCTATTTCGGTCCTCGAATCTGATAAGGTTGAGGTGACTTGGCGGGATAACTGTATTGGCGAAGATGGTTATAAAATTGAGAAGAAAGTCAGCGGCGGGAATTGGATTAAAGACTATAAAACCTTCGGCAGAAATGTGACTTCCTTTACCGATAAAACTTCCTTCGGCGATTCGGTATTTTATCGAGTCTATGCCTTCTGCGGCATATCGGTATCGGGCAGTGCGGAAGGTTTTGGCATTTCTACGTTTCCGCCTCCCTATAATCTTGAATATGAACGAATTGCTATAGATAAAATCAAACTAACCTGGCAAAGTAAAACATCCAATGTCGCAGGCTTTAAAATAGATAAAAAGGTCGGTAGTGCAGATTGGCAGGTTGAGATAGCAACGCTCGATCCAAATCAGACCTGGTGGATTGATGAGAATGCCGAAATCAATGAGATACTCCAGTACCGGGTATATGGATTTTCAGAAGAGTATATTTCCAGCTATGTTACTACCGATGAAATAGACAATACCTTTCCGGCGCCTTCTAATTTAACCTTAACGAAAATTGATGAGGATATTGTGAAAATTAGCTGGCAGGATAATAGTCAAGGTGAATTCGGTTTTTATATTGATCGAAAAGTTGGAATGTCCGATTGGGTAAATGGATATGCTTCGGTAGATAGCAACCAAACAACATTATTGGATAATATCTCAGAACCATGCGGGAATTTTTATTATCGGGTAAGAGCATTTAAAAATCAATATTTTTCAGAACCTACTGATGAGGGAAATATTAACATACGGTTAAACTTAGTCAGTTCCCTAACCACTGAAGGTACTGCCACTGAAGTATTTGTCTCGGATTGGAAAGCCTATGTTGCTAATCATTACAATGGTTTAATAGTTATAGATTTGATAAATCCATCTTCACCCTCTACCGATAATAATTTGGTTTTACCTTTACCCGATCGCACCTTGTCAATTTATATCTATAAAAATTTAGCCTATGCTACTAATCACACTGGTGGCTTGAATATTGTTGATGTTACTACGCTGGAATTAATCGGTAATTGCCAGACAAGTGGAGTCCCTGTTGATGTTTTTGTAACGGGTGAACCACCTTATGCTTATCTTTGCGAAGAAGAGAAAGGTGTGTCCATCGCTTCAATTCTGAGTAGTACACCACATATAATTTCAAATATTACACCTCCCAATACCTCTGCTGATGAAAAAGCCAAAAAATTGTTTGTAGATAATGATTATGCTTATGTGGCTTACGGTTCGCGAGGCTTGACAATATTTGATGTTTCCGATGTTAAGAATCCGATATATGTTGCGGATTTTCCCAGCTCGAGTATGACTCAAGATGTTTATATTAAAGATAATCACGCTTTCCTAGCTGATGGTGAAAATGGATTAGTAATAGTTGATGTATCGAATGTCAAAGCGCCGACCTTGGTGTCAAACTGTCCAACCGACGGTTTTGCTTGTAGTATCTACGTGCGTGGCAATTATGCTTATTTAGCCGATAAGGAAAAAGGCTTAATTGTGGTTAATATTTCGGATTTGGCTAATCCTTTTATCTTAGGTAGTTTTGAAATGTCAACCACTCCCAATTCGGTTTTTGTAGATGGCAGTTACGCCTTCGTTACCGATAGTGAAGGATTGAAAATCATTCAAATTGCCCCTTAAAAGATAAAATGATAGCAGATATATTTTTGCCGACAGTATTTAGGACTAATCTCAACCCCGAAGTATTGAGATTAGATAACAGGAGTTCCTTGTATTAACGGTTCCATGCTGAATCTTATAAAAACCTTCAATTGGGGCGTAAATATTTTGTTAGAAAAAGCTATTTATTTTTAAAAAAAGGTTTATATTATAAAAAATTATGGAGGTGAAGAATGGCAAAGAAATTTTTTAGCGCTAGTCTAATTCTTTTGGTATTTTCCGGACTAATATTTGGAGCCGTTATAAACGTTCCGAGTAATCAGCCGACTATTCAGGCTGGGATAGATGCGGCAGTAACCGGAGATGTTGTATTGGTAGCTGAGGGCACTTATAAGGAGAAGATTGACTTCAAAGGCAAGAAGATCACAGTCGCCTCACTTTTTTATAATGATGGCAAAACTGACCACATTCAGAAAACAATCATAGATGGTCAAGTGACTGGAACTGTGGTTAAATTTAGTGGTGGCGAAGATTCAAGTTCAGTATTGATCGGATTCACTATCACTAATGGAAGTGCTGACTATGGCGGTGGTATTTATTGTTATAATTCCAGCCCTACGATAAAAAATGTGGTCATCCGCGATAACGTAGCCAAATATAGTGGCGCGGGAATCCATTGCTATTCGTCCAGCCCAACTTTGGAAAGAACCGTTATCTATAATAATAAAGCCAACGAATCCGGTGGAACTGGCGGCGGTATCTGCTGTTTCAATAATTCTAACCCGGTCTTGCGTAATGTTACTATTGCCAAAAACACCGCCAAATCGAATGGTAACGATATTGCCTGTCAGTATGCCTCAAAGATTACGATCGTCAACTCGATTATCTGGAGTGAATATCTACCCGATCCAATTTATATTGAAGGAACTGGGAGTATCTCCGCGACTTATTCGGATATTAAAAATGGTACCGGAAAAAGTTACTTTGGCGAAGGATGTATTGCTACAGACCCACTTTTTAAAGATTACAATAACAATGATTTTAATCTTAATTACAATTCCCCAGCTATTGATGCTGGCAATCCTGACCTCGATGGTGATGGCACCTCCTGGACGGACGATGTAGATGATCAGGACCCAGATGGAACCAGGTTAGATATGGGGGCATATTATTTCGTTCGCACCGGGATTCAGGGAACGATTACTATTAATGGTGGCGGCGGGAAGGTAGAAGATGCGGTTATAAAAGCAACCCTGACTACGGCTCCTTCGACTTCATCTACCACCAAGCCTGATAAAGACGGCAAATATTTTCTGCAGTTATCTAATGGAAGCTACAATGTAACTATTGAATTAGCGGGAACTTTAGCAGGTTATTCTTCTGAACCGTCGGTGCGGAATGTTGTCATTTCGGATAAATTGGAGAAGAATGTTGACTTTACCTTGAATGCTCCACCTCCCGGTTCAATTATGGGGAATGTAACTCTGGAAGGTCTTGAAAATGTAACTTCAGTTACTATAACTGCCATAAATATCAGTACCGGGTATTCAAATTCAAGCCATCCAAATGATTATGGCAATTATACCATATATGAGTTACCGGCTGGTACCTATAGAGTCACAGCCGCGTTAACCGGATACGAAACCGCCGTAGATACAATTGCTGTAACCTCAGGTGCTCCCACGACAGTCAATTTCAGTCTGAAATATGTAGTCGTTGAAGGTACAATCAGCGGGAAGGTTTCCCTTAAAGTAGCCGGTGGCTCATTAACGAATGTAGTAATAACGGTTTCAAACGATGAAAAAACGTATCATTTTACGGATAAGGTTAATGCCGCGGGTGACTATGAGGTTACTGTAAATCAGGGCGTTTACGATGTCACAGCTTCACTTGAGGGCTATGCTCCGGTGACAATCAATAATGTTCAGGTGGTCGCCAATAATGTCACCCCTGATATTGATATGCGACTGATTAACTGGAGTAAAATTACCGGAACTGAATTCAATATGATCCTATTTACGACAGTATCTTTGGAAGGTGATTTTTTCACCAAAACTAAAAGCGATCAATTAGCCGCCTTTGGAAGCGGTGGTACTAGTGACTGTCGGGGAATAGCCACCTGGATGGAAGGCAAGCATCCTTATTGGGATAACTCCTGGGATATTGCAGGCTATTGGTATTTGACGATTGTTAGTGATAATAACACAAATGATACGATTAGTTTTAAGATTTATGATACCGAGACCGATGACGTTTATGATTGCAACGAAAAGATTATTTTTGCAGATTGCCAGATTATGGATACCGTTTTGACTATTGATGGAAGCAGTAAGGAGCAGAAATTCGATTTAGTTAAAGGATGGAATTGGGTATCTTTCAATTTATCACCAAAAGAAGCATCCATTGATTCGGTATTTAAAGACCTTACCGACGCATCTTTAATTTATCAGGTAAAAACTCAAAATAGTTCAGTGACATATATGAGTGGGAATTGGTTTGGTGATCTAACCACTGTCAACAATAGTGACGGATATTTGATAAAAATGACCGATGCATTTAATTCTTTTACGTTTCAGGGACAACTTATTAATCCGGTAATTCATCCGATTCCTCTAGGCAAAAATTGGAACTGGATAGGATATCTCCCGCAGAATGAATCACCGCTTAATACCGCGCTGGCGAGTATAATTGGTGGCGATACTATAATCGTCAAAAACCAGAGTCAATCGGCTATTTGTATCGGCAATACATGGATCGGTGACCTTACCAAAATGGCGCCCGGAATTGGTTATAAATTAAAAATAACAACGGATGATAGTGTAACCTATCTAACTTATCCTTTTGTCTCCGGTGCCCTATCTAAACCGTTGACTCAAAAAGAACTTGCATCTAATTTAGCCGGTTGGAAAGTAATGCCGGGCAATAAGAGCAATATGATCGCACTGGTAAAGCCGGAGATTGATGCTGAAAAAATAACTGATTCCGAGAGATATACAATTGGGGTTTTTGATAGCCGCGGTAATTGTCGGTCTGTCGGGAAAAAAGAGGAAAACTGCTGGTATTTCACTATTGTCGGCAATGAGGACGGAGAATCGCTTAATTTTAAGATTTGGGATGCGGAGAAAGAATGTGCCTTAACCGCTGACCAAAAAATTCAATTCGTTTCCGATGCTTTAGTTGGCGCACCCAGTGAGCCGTTAGTTGTCAAATTTAGTGGCTCTGAAGCGACAGACGTTTCTCTAACCCTGCCTACGAAATTAACGCTCGAGCAAAATTACCCGAATCCCTTTAATCCGGTTACCGCAATTAGCTACACGATACCCGAGCCGGGTATTGTCAATTTGAAAATATATGACTTAAAAGGTAATCTGGTAAAAACCCTCGTTGATAAATTCCAGGATTCTGGTAATTATACCGTGGAATGGAATGCCGGAGATTTAAGTTCAGGAATATACTTCTACAAAATCCAGTACGGTGGTCAGTCCCTAATAAAGAGATGTTTATTAATTAAATAGGATCTAAGAATCTTTACAATAAGGAAGTAGGGATTTGTGATTACTGGATTAATTCTGTCCTTGAATGTTTATTAAATCCTAAAAATACCGTTTACAAGGATTTAGGAGGACAAGAATATGTTAAGTAAAAATAAATTTCAATTTGCGCAAGCTTTTAGCTATGCTCAGGTGAGGCACAGACTCGCCGTTTTCCTATTAATGCTGATGCTCCCACTCATCATTCTTGCCAATCCGCCGAGCTGGCAACCGATTACTGGCACGCAATATTCTATGATTGCAATGGTGAAAATTACGCTTTATGATAATGTTTTTGAGGGCGGTGGAAATAATGTTGCTGGGGCTTTTGGCCCGGGCGGAGAATCTGATTGTAGAAGCATAGGTTCCTGGATTGAGCCTAATCCTCCCGCGCATAATGGTTTTTGGTATTTCACAATTGTCGGTAACAAAAATGGCGAAGAGATAACTTTTAAAATATATGACGCCGGAACCGATGCGATCTATAGATGTAATCCGACCTTGACCTTTATTGACAATTCGACCGTTGGCGATCCGGACTTATTCGATCTCTCGGTTCAAGAAAGCGCCATATCGGGAAAAATAAAGTTACTGACAACTACGCCACCGGCAGGTGATATCATAAATGTTGAAATATCGGCGGGCGACGTTGGGGTTCATCCCGATGCTGAGGGCAATTATCATCTGGCTATTTCTCCCGGAGTATATGAAGTTACCTCCAGCCTGGACGGCTATACCACGGTTACATTAAAGGATATTGTTGTTGAGCAAAACCAGGTTACCGAAAAAATTGATATGACGCTGATTGATTGGACGCCAATTAGCGGCAATCATTACAATATGGTGGTTGTAGCGAGAGCAAAAATCAACGGCAAAACTATCGGTGGCGGGAATAATAATCAAATAGCGGCTTTTGGTTCGGGAGGCGATGAAGATTGTCGAGGGATAGGGAGTTGGATCGAGCCTTTACCTCCCTACGATGGCTATTGGTATTTTACTATTCGGGGGAATGAAATAGGCGAAGTGATTGGTTTTAAAATTTACTTGGAAGAACTCAATGCAATCGAAACAATTATCCAGACTATTTCTTTCGAGGATAATGCGACCATCGGTACTCCTGATGAACCGCTCGAATTAAGAAATTTCACAAAGCAAGAATTTTCTTTACAAAAAGATTGGAATTGGGTATCATTTAATATTCATCTTGATAATCCTCTGATAGATTCAGTTTTTTCCAGTTTAACCAGTAGCATTTTTCAAATAAAGAGCCAGAATAAGTCTGCGACCTTTTATCGAGCGCAGAATAAATGGATGGGTGATTTGACCCAAATTGATGACGGGAAAACATATCTTATCAAGATGGATCAGGCAATAGAAAAATTTTCGTTAGTAGGTACACCTATAAATGTATCCACTCCAATCGAACTAATCGAAGGGTGGAATTGGATTGCATATTATCCACAAAATTCTATGGCAGTAAATTCGGCTTTGCAGAGTATTATGCCCAGTGCTTTTCAAGTAAAAAGCCAAACTCAATCGGCGACGTACTTCGATCCTCCCAGTACTTGGGTAGGCGACCTCAGTCTGATGGAGCCAAATCAAGGGTATAAATTAAAAGTAAACAGTCCTTCCACTTTAATTTATCCGGAAAATCTTTTGGCTAAATCCTTAAGTAAAATAACGGATATTGCCGACTCACCCGATTGGCATCAGATTACAGGCACTCAATATAATATGGTTCTTGTAGCAAGTGTGAAATTGGATAATGAGAAATTTGATAGCAGTAACGGTAACTTAGTCGGGGCATTCGGTCCCGGCGGTGAAGAAGATTGCAGATGTGTAGCCACCTGGCAAAAACCCGTGGATGATAGTGATGGATTTTGGTATTTTACCATAGTGGGTGATGAGCATAACGAAGAAATTAGTTTTAAGTTGTACGATGGTAAAAATGATAGAATTATTAATTGCAATCAGACAATAAAATTTGTAGTAGATAGCACCATAGGCATGCCTCCTGAATTTTTCATCATTACAGCCAATACGAGTGATATACTAAACCCAGGAATCCAAACTAAATTTAAGTTAGCTCAAAATTATCCTAATCCATTCAATTCCACTACCCAGATAAAATTTTCGCTGGAAAAAGAAAGTAATGTGAGCCTTACTGTTTATAATTTGACTGGCCAAAAAGTGAGGACGCTAGTTGATGATAAACTGAATTTGGGTGAGTATTGGATTGCCTGGGATGGACGAGATGATTGGGGAATGCCAGTTTCATCCGGTATTTATTTATACAGAATGAAAGCCGATAATTATTCTGAACTAAGGAAGATGATTTTAAGCAAGTAGAGTCTGCTTAAAAAGTCAGAACATAAGCAAGCCGTGTGGTAGAAGTGCTAATGAACGAATGTGTTTCTTTTAGATGGGTTAAACCCCTGCGGGGTTTGGGTGGTATTCGGCCATTTTAGACTCAGGATTATAATCCTGAGTTAAGCGGGTTCAACTCCTGGCGGAGTTGTTGGTTATGTCACTATTTCATTTTCCTATCTGGCAGTCTCGACTGGTCGGGACGGAAAGTTAATAGACTTTAGATGGGGTTAAACCCCTGCGGGGTTTGGGTGGTGTTCGGCTATTTTAGACTCAGGATTATAATCCTGAGTTAAGCGGGTTCAACTCCTGGCGGAGTTGTTGGTTATGTCACTATTTCATTTTCCTATCTGGCAGTCTCGACTGGTCGGGACGGAAAGTTAATAGACTTTAGATGGGGTTAAACCCCTGCGGGGTTTGGGTAGTGTTCGGCTATTTTAGACTCAGGATTATAATCCTGAGTTAAGCGGGTTCAACTCCTGGCGGAGTTGAAGATTATGTATCACGATTAAATATTTAATTTATCTATCTGCTAAACTCTCCCGACCGGGATTGAATATGAATAGATTCTAAAAAAATAGAAAATAGCGGCGAACTCTCTTCATATATTTTTTATAAGTATTTTTGTAAATATGAAGAAAATGGCGTTCCTCTGCTAAGATTACAAAATGGGAAATGATAAAATGGATAATTACTAAAATCAGCATAATGAGCGAGGCCGAGGCAATACTTATTCCGAGAAGTGCGACAGAGGTAAAAAGATAGATGGGATTTCGGGAGATATTATAAAATCCCTTGGTCTTAGATTTATCGCCGGCAGTTTTGATATAATTAAAATAGCTAATCACCAAACAAATGTATCCCACGAGAAATATGGCTATTCCAATGTAAAACCAATTGGTATTGAGTTGGAGCGGAACAAATATCGAGAACACGAAGATCACAAATAATAAGAATGTTCCGGACCAAACTAACTTTTTTTCTCGGGGACTGCACCAGGAAGTGTTCGATAGACGTCTGCGTGCTTTCTTGTCAGTGGCTAAGATAGTCCAACTCGCCAGGAATATTAGCAAAACTCCCAACCAGGCATTCAAAAAACCGGCTTTAAGATTTCCAAATAAATACATTTTTTACCCTTTTTTTTCTTACTTATGGCTGAATTCTTTGCAAAGAGCATAGCGCGGAGAAATTCATCAATAACTTTTTATGAATAACCCAGTAACTGCTGCATTATCTTTTTGTTGTTACAGTAGTTCAGGGCGGTTTCCGTGGTGATGGTACCGTTCCTCACCAGCCGGTATAAATCTTGTTGAAGTGTGAACATGCCTTTATTTTTACCTTCGGTAATCATCTGGAAGATTTCGGTAATGTTATTGTTTCTAATGGCGGCTTGAACGGAATAATCCACGGAGAGAATTTCTTTAGCGAGGGTTCTTTTACCTTCTTTATTGGGCACCAATTTTTGCGAAATTACCACTTTTAATGTATCAGCGAGGCGGAATCTAATCCTTTCTTGTTCGTCTGGCGGGAATTCGGCGATAATCCGGTGGATACTTTCGACCGTCGAACTGGTGTGGAGGGTAGAGAAAATCTTGTGACCGCTATCAGTCGCTTCCAGAACCGCCGATATGGTAGCCGGATCGCGCATTTCGCCGACGATGATAATGTTAGGATCCTGCCTCAGCGCTTCGATAATGCCATTACGAAAACTTAATACGTCATCGCCTACTTCGCGATGAGTGATCAATGACTTATCGGATTTATGGACATATTCGATCGGCTTACCAATGATGACAATATGGGCTTTGTTATTATGATTATTCATATCGGTTATAGAATCCAGAGTGGTGCTTTTGCCCGAACCGGTTACGCCGGTAACTAAGAATAAGCCCGATTTTTCATGCTGGAGGTTGAGCCTTTTGATAATTGGTTCGGGAATCTCTAAACTTTCTATAGGGAATATTTTTTCAGCAATGTGTCGGAAATTAATTGCCAGGTTATTTCTCTCGTAGTAAATGTCGCCGCGAAACCGGTATGGTTTTTGGCTTTGGTCGGTAGAAAAGGCAAAGGCAAAATCAATGTTTCTTTCATTAAAGAGAATCGTTTTCTGTTGGTCGGATAAAATGCTTAATGCGATTGCGGCAACCTCGTCATTTGTGTAGGTAGGCACTTCCTGGCTCGGCTCTAAATTTCCATAAACCCGGTACCAAACCTTGTCATTGGTTCTGGGACCGCCGAGGTTTATATCAGAAGCGCCGATTTTTACCATGTGAAGCAATAGATTTTTTAGATGTTCATAGGCTTCTTTTTTCCAGGCGAGATTTTTTGCAAGGTGACGGTTGATTTCCTCAAACCGCTGAGTTCCGGTCTGAAATTCTTCCAATGCGTTTTGCAGGTTCTCGGCAAATGACAGACTCATAAGGTTCCTTCTTGATTTTTTTAGGTGAAAATTTCTTTAGCGTTCATTAGGCTGGTTAATCGCATTTCTGTATATTTTAATTTAAAATTTTCATTTTCCAATGAAGAAAATGGGGATTGAAAAAGTTACGGAAAACACAGTTTTTTATTTCGCATGACTGAATGACTGCATAAATACATGAGTTTTTAAAGTTATAAAGTTGTGACGAATTATATATTCTTATAAACACTTAAAAGTACTTAGTAGCACTTATTAGGACTTAATTTCTTACCGCCCTTAGCCTCGCCCTTGAGGCAATCTTTTTAAATGGTGAAAATTATAAAATGCTAAAGGCGCAGCTTGACTCGCCATTTCGGCGTTGACTTGAAACCAGTAACTTGTTTCCTTAGCCTTATTTCTCGTGCCTCTGTTGTTAAAGTTCCTTTCAATCATTTGCCAATTTGCTTTAGTTCAGGCGCGAACATGATTAGTAAATTATTCTCGGAACGATTTAAATTTTGCCATCAGCCATATTAATTGATTATATTTGGAGCATGGATATACGGCTTTTGAAATTTTACAAATAAGAGGCGAACAAATGAAAATTAGCTTAAGGCTGGCTCTATCGCTGGTGTTAATTTCCGGCGCACTTTTGCTTGCCGATTCCCGAGTACAAAAACTGCCCAATGGTGTCATTATTGAGCTGGCGGAAGAACCTGCAATCTCGCCCAGACTGATAAAGATTCAGGTCTGCGACGATGACATTATTCACGTCCAGGCTACACCCGAGTCCAATTTTTCTGAGCGTCCCAGTCTGATAGTGGAGCAGGCTTATGCCAATCGGTTGCCTGAATCGGTTAATTGGACATTACAAGAAAACGAGGATACAATCATTCTGGCAACTGCCAAACTGCTGGTGAAAATATCGAAAACTGAAGGTACGGTTGCTTTCTATAAAGCAGACGGCGAACTAATTTTACAGGAGAGAGCTAGCGGCAGTAAAATTTTTACTGTGGCGGAAGTGATGGGTGAACAGACTTATCATATTCAACAGTTTTTCGATTCGCCTGCCGATGAAGCCTTTTACGGATTGGGACAACACCAGAACGGATTGATGAATTATAAAGGACAGTCGGTTGATCTCTGGCAATATAATATCGTGGTAGCCGTGCCATTTCTGATTTCCAGCCGCAATTATGGTATTTTGTGGGACAATAATTCCCGCACCAAATTCGGTGACATTCGCGACTTTGAATCATTAGCCACATTAAAATTATATGATAAGAAAGGCAAACCGGGTGGTCTAACTGCCGAATATTTTAAAGATGACGGATTTAAAAAACTATTTACAACTCGCCGCGAGCCTCGTATCGAACACGAGTTCATTGACGTCAACGATCCATTCCCAGCTGGATTCGACCAAGTAGCGAGTGTGCGTTGGAGCGGAGCAATCGAATCCGCCCAAACCGGCATTCATAAGTTTCGACTCTATTGTTGCGGCTATACTAAAATGTGGCTGAATGACTCTTTAGTGGTGGATAATTGGCGTCAGAATTGGTTGCCCTGGACGCATTTTCCGGAAATTTTTATGGAAGCCGGGAAGCGCTATTCAATTAAAATTGAATGGATTCATCAAGGTGGATATATTGGCCTCAAGTATCTGACTCCCAGCCCAGAGGAGTATGCTAATAGCCTTTCGCTTTATTCGGAGGTTGCTGACCAGATTGACTATTACTTTATTTATGGTAACAGTTTAGATGAAGTGATTCACGGCTACCGCAAAATTACTGGGCAAGCGCCGCTGATGCCAAAATGGGCGATGGGTTTGTGGCAATGTCGCCAGCGTTATCAGACTCAGGACGAGGTGCTTTCGGTTGTGCGGGAATTTCGCAAGCGCCAGATTCCGCTGGACAATATTGTTCAGGACTGGTTCTACTGGGAAGAGGATAAATGGGGCGACCACGAATTTGACCCAGCTCGCTTTCCCGATCCAGACGGTATGGTCAAAGAACTGCATGAAAAACTAAATGCTCACATTATGATTTCGGTCTGGCCAAAGTTTTACGTCGGGACGAAAAATTACCAGCAATTTCTGGAAAAGGGCTGGCTATATATGCGTAATGTCGAAAAGAACCAGAGAGATTGGGTCGGACCCGGCTACGTTTCCACATTTTACGATCCTTACCGTCCGGAAGCCAGAGATTTATACTGGCAACAGATCAATGAAAAATTATTCAGTAAAGGATTTGACGCCTGGTGGCTGGATGCTACCGAACCGGATATTCATTCCAATTTGTCGCCGGAAGAAACGCGCTTGCGGATGCATCCAACTGCCATCGGTAGCGCCGCTCGCTATTTGAATACTTATTCGTTAGTTCATTGCAAGGGAATTTATGAAAATCAGCGCCGAACTAATCCCGATCAACGGGTTTTTATTCTAACTCGTTCGGCTTTCGCCGGACAACAGCGGTTTGCCGCCGCGACCTGGAGCGGGGATGTTGCCGCCCGCTGGTATGATTTGAAAACTCAAATTCCAGCTGGTTTGAATTTTTGTCTATCCGGAATTCCCTATTGGACAACGGATGTCGGTGGCTTTGCGGTCGAATCTCGCTTTGTCAACGCCACCGGCGAAAATCTGGAAGAATGGCGCGAGCTAATGACCCGCTGGTTTCAGTTTGCCACCTTTTGTCCGCTTTTCCGGGTTCATGGAGAATATCCCTACCGTGAAATTTATCACGTTGCGCCAGAAGATCACCCTGCCTATCAGGCAATGTTAGCCTACGATCACTTGCGCTATCGCTTAATGCCCTATATTTATTCGCTGGCTGGTATGGTAACGCATAACGATTATACGATTATGCGAGCGCTTGTAATGGATTTCGGTCAGGATAAGAAAGTTCAAAATATTGGCGATCAATTTATGTTCGGTCCGGCTTTGCTCGTTAATCCGGTAACGGAATACAGAGCCCGCACACGCTCGGTTTATTTACCGGCTGGGACTGGTTGGTATGATTTGAAAACCGGGAAATATTTCGCCGGCGGTCAGACGATTATAGCTGAGGCGCCTTACAGTGATATACCGATATTCGTGAAAGAAGGGTCAATTATTCCTTACGGACCGGAAATTCAGTACGCCGATGAAAAACCCGCTGATCCGATTATTTTGTATGTCTATACCGGTCGGGATGCCGAGTTTGAACTTTACGAGGACGAAGGAGTCAATTATAATTATGAAAAGGGGCAATTTGCCACAATTCCATTGGTTTATTCTGAAAAAACTCAAACATTAACGATTGGAAAGCGGCAGGGTGAATTTCCGGTAATGTTGAGAGAAAGAACATTTCAAATTATCCGAGTTAGCCCGGATAAAATTACCGGACTTGACTTTACTCTCGAACCGGATAAAATGGTAAAATATGATGGCAAGGAATTAACGATAAAAATCAAATAATATTTTTGGGGGTATTTATGAAAGGGATAGGATTAAAAATAATGTTGGTGCTTGTTGCATCACTGCTCATTACTCAATGCTCTGATAGCCGCAAGATGGTCAGACAGATTAATAATTTTGGCCAAAGTTGGCGATTTAATTTAGGAGATTTAAGTGATGCCGAAAGACCCGAATATGACGATTCCAATTGGCGTACTTTAGATTTGCCCCATGATTGGAGTATCGAAGGTGAATTTAGCGAGGAACATCCCGCGACCCCGGGTGGCGGTGCTTTACCGGGTGGAATTGGATGGTATCGCAAGACTTTTACTGTTTCCGAGGGAAATAAAGATAAGAGTGTTTTCATTGATTTTGACGGCGTTTACCAGAATAGCGAGGTCTGGATAAATGGGCACTCCTTGGGGAAAAGACCGTACGGCTATAGTTCTTTTCGATACGAATTGACACCCTATCTCAATTACGGTGACGAAAATAATATTATCGCTGTAAAAGTTGATAATTCCCAGCAACCCAATTCGCGCTGGTATTCGGGATCCGGGATTTACCGAAACGTCTGGTTGGTAGTCACCGATAAAGTATTCGTAGATCATTGGGGTACATTTGTTACCACGCCGGAAGTCAGCGCCGCAACCGCAAAAATCAATATTAAAACCAACGTTAGAAATCAGACTGGTCTCGACCAGGAAGTTATCCTGAGTACCATCATCTATGATGCTGATGGGAAGTTGATTGCCAGAGCCAATACTTCCCAAAAGATACCAAAGGATACCGTGATTGAAATCGAACAGGAATTGTCAGTGAAAAAACCCAAGTTGTGGTCGGATGAGCGTCCTTATTTATACCAGGCTGTGACTCAAATTAGCGGAGCGGAAAAAGTCTGGGATGATTATTCGACTTCTTTTGGAGTTCGTTATTTCAAATTCGATCCGGAAAAGGGATTTTCCCTGAACGGTAAGCCAGTGAAAATTAAAGGCGTATGTAATCATCACGATCTCGGCTGTCTGGGTGCCGCAATTAACACGCGTGCAATCGAGCGGCAACTGGAATTATTAAAGTCTATGGGTTGTAATGGGATTCGCACTTCCCACAATCCGCCGGCGCCGGAATTGCTGGATTTGTGTGATCGGATGGGTTTTATCATATTAGATGAAGCTTTCGATATTTGGCGAGTAGCGAAAATGAAATACGATTATCATCTTTATTTCGACGAATGGCATGCGCGCGATATGGCCGATTTAGTTCGACGCGATTGCAATCACCCCAGCGTTTTTATCTGGAGTATCGGGAACGAGGTTATGGAACAGTGGGATAAAAGTAATCCCAGCGGCATGGAAATTGCCCAGGAATTGGCTAATATTACCAGAAAGCTCGATCCCACGCGTCCCATCACAGCTGGCTGTAACGATCAGAATCCCGAAAATCCACTCATTAAATCTAATGCACTGGATTTGATTGGCTATAATTATGCGCATGAAAAATTTGCCGACTTTCCGAAAACCTACCCAGGTAAGTGTTTTATTGCCACCGAAACTCACTCCGTTATAGCGACGCGTGGCAGTTATGATATGCCGTCAGATAGCATTCGCGTCTGGCCGACGCGCTGGGATATTCCTTTTACTGGCGGCAATCCGGACTTTTCATGCTCGGCTTATGATAATTGTCACGTGCCCTGGGGTTCGACTCATGCCGAGACCTGGTCAATCGTGAAAAAGTATGATTTCATTTCGGGATTGTATATCTGGACCGGTTTTGATTATCTCGGCGAGCCGACTCCTTATAGCTGGCCAGCGCGTAGTTCCTATTTTGGAATTATCGATCTGGCGGGGTTCCCTAAAGACAGTTATTATTTTTACCAGAGTGAATGGACTGAGCAACCGGTATTACACATTTTTCCGCACTGGAACTGGCAGAAAGGCGAATTAATTGACGTTTGGGCTTATACGAATTATGATGAGGTCGAACTTTTCCTCAATGATCAATCGTTGGGTAAAAAGCAAAAAAGCGACGGTGTTTTTCAATTGGTTTGGCGAATAGAGTACACACCCGGCACCCTGAAAGCTGTGGCACACAAAAAAGGCTCTGCTGATTTAACCAAAGTAATTAAGACTGCTGGTGAACCGGCTGGCATTTTACTCGAGCCCGATCGCGATGTTATAAAAGCTGATGGTAAAGACCTGTCATTTATTACAGTAAAAGTCGTTGATAGCGAAGGCACGACCGTACCGCTTGCCGAAAATCTGATTAATTTTGAGGTTGAAGGACCCGGCTTTATCGCCGGTGTTGATAACGGCAGTCAGATCAGCCACGAACCGTTTAAAGCCAACTATAGGAAAGCTTTTCACGGATTGTGTTTAGCGGTTATTCAGTCTAAGAGCACGCCTGGTCAAATTACTGTAAAAGCTAATTCCGAAGGCTTAAAGCCAGCTATTGCCAGGATCAAGGTAAAATGAGAAAAATTTAATGGCGCATTGAGATGCTATTTAAACTCCGAGATGATTGAGTGTAAATACATCTCGAATTGTCACTTCAAGCCGGTTCATTTTAGAAAATCTAACAGAAGGCGAAAATCTGGTTGGAAAAGTTATTTCTTAAGAAAAGGGGTTCAAAATGGCGACTTTGATACTTAATCGCAAAAAATACCCAACTCTTTCAATTGGGATTATCCTGCTGGTATTTTTTAGGTCGGTTTTGGGGCAGGATTATATCCCACCCGACTCAACCGATATGCGCAATATTACTTCCATTGAATTGGCTCAAGAAATGATTCCCGGCTGGAATGTCGGAAATTCACTGGAAGCCATCGGTGGCGAAACTGCTTGGGGCAATCCGCAGATAACTCAGAGGTTGATTGACGCCGTGAAAGCCGCCGGCTTCAATGCCATCCGGATTCCTGTTGCCTGGAGCAAATTTTCCGACGAATCTACTTTTACCATCGAAGAATCCTGGCTGGAGCGAGTCGAAGAAGTGGTTTGTTACGTTTTGAGTAGCGGGATGTATGCCATTATCAACGAACACTGGGACAATGGCTGGATTCAACCTACTTATGCCGATTCGGCATACGTAAAAAATCGGTTGGCGGCGATGTGGAAACAGATTGCCATCTATTTCCGCGACTATGATGATCACCTTCTGTTTGCCGGCACCAACGAAGTAATGAAAGAGGGCAATTGGGGCGAGCCTACCAAAGAATATTATACCGTCCAGAATATGTATAATCAGGTATTCGTCAATACCGTTCGGGCCACCGGCGGGCGCAATTATTATCGCCATCTATTGGTTCAGGGTTATAGGACTGATATTAATTGTACTGTCAAATATTTTGTTATTCCTCAAGACGTGGTTCCCAATCGTTTGATGGTGGAAGTGCATTATTATGATCCCTACAATTTTACTTTAAACGAAGATGACAAAATTATTCAATGGGGAAAGTATGCTACGAATGCCTCGCGAACTGAGACTTGGGCTAACGAATCCTGGGCGGACGGACAGTTCAATAAAATGAAAACCAATTTTATTGACAAAGGCTATGCGGTAATTTTAGGTGAATATTGCGCGACGTCAAGGTTGAATCTCGGCAGTGCCGAACTCAATGCCCAGCATGCCGAATATCGGCGCTATTATATTAACTATGTTACTTACTCGATGGTCTATCACGGTCTGATTCCCTTTTATTGGGATAATGGTTATACAGGCGATCATGGCTCGGGTATTTTTAATCGGGCTGACGGCACCCAGGCTTATCCGAATCTGGTGAAAGCCATTATGGACGGCGTCAATTTGACGGTGTTTCCAGTAGGCATTAAAGACGAAGAAAAACCGAAAACCGCTCGTGAATTTGTGCTCAACCAAAATTATCCCAATCCCTTCAATTCGCAAACCAAAATTTCCTACTATTTGCCGCGCACCGGAAAGGTTACCGTCAAAGTCTATGATTTGAACAGTTGTGAGGTAGCGACTCTCGTACGACAAGAGTTACAAAAGCCTGGTTATTATGAAGTGTCATTTGACGCCTCGAAATTATCCAGCGGCTTATATTTTTATCAGCTGTCCAGCGAACATTTCACCGATACTAGGAAGATGCTTTTCCTGAAATGAGTCATCTATAAAGAGTTCGAGTTATCTGTAAAAATTTTGATATTGGAATCATTTTGTTTGTATAATTGATTCGAATGGAAAATAAAATGCCACCAAAAAGAAGGTAAATAAAAATGGCTAATGAAAGAAAACTTTCTGTTTTTGAAAAGTACTTAACTCTCTGGGTTTTACTTTGCATCGGCGCAGGTATCCTATTAGGGAAAATAGCACCCGGGATTGCGGTCAAATTGGATTCTCTTTCAATATATAACGTCTCCATTCCCATTGCTATCTGCCTATTTTTTATGATGTATCCAATTATGGTAAAGATAGATTTTGCAGAGGTAGTTAGAGCGGCAAAAACGCCTAAGCCTGTGGCGTTAACATTGTTCATCAATTGGGCAATCAAGCCATTTACTATGTATCTGATTGCTTCATTTTTTCTAGGACATCTGTTTAAGGGATTCTTACCTGGAACCGAGATTATTAAGACCGGGCAAGAAGTTGAGTTATGGAGAAGTTATATCTCCGGTGCAATTCTTTTGGGAATTGCCCCCTGTACCGCCATGGTATTGATGTGGAGTTATCTGGCAAAAGGCAATGATGGACTTACTTTGGTTATGGTTGCTATAAACTCTTTATCAATGCTCGTACTTTATGCCCCTCTTGGGAGATTTTTACTTGGTGTCAATGCAATGCCCATACCCTGGCAGACAATATTGTTTTCGGTTATGATTTATGTAGCCTTGCCATTGGTCGCAGGGTACTTTTCGCGGAAGTTGATTGTCAAGTCCAGAGGTTTAGAATGGTTTAATACGAAGTTTGTGCATCGTCTCACGCCAATAAGTATGTTAGCACTTCTTACTACATTGGTCCTTTTATTCTCTTTCAAGGGAGAAATTATAATGGAAAATCCTCTGACGATATTCTGGATTGCTGTTCCCCTTTTTATCCAAACCATATTTATTTTTAGTTTGGGATACTTCGTTTTAGCACGATGGTTAAAACTTTCCTATCATGATGCCGCTCCGGCCGCAATGATTGGTGCTTCGAATCATTTTGAAGTGGCAATTGCGACCGCCACTATGCTTTTTGGATTGTCTTCTGGTGCGGCGTTAGCAACCGTAGTCGGTGTTTTGATTGAAGTTCCGGTAATGCTAATACTCGTTTCAATTTGCAAGCGATACTGTAATTTATTTGGAGAATGCCATTTAGATTTGCCAAAGTGCCAACCCAAATATGTGACTGCCGAGATAAAAAGAGCCTAATGAAAGAGTATTATTAGTGAAGAGTACCCGCGGTATTAGTCAATATAAAAGGTTTGTGTCTTGCGGCACTCGCCAAAATTCTACCTTCGGTAGGGCTTTTTCTATACTGGAAACAGTATCCAAAATTAGCCTATAAACAGAAGGAGTTATAAAAAATGCCAAATCACCTGATAGAATTTTTCGAAGATAAGAAACTGGCAGGAAAGATAAAAAGACATTTGCCCTTTTTTACAGCTTGCAGAATTGTCAGAGAAAAATATATTAAGCTTCCAAAGCAAGTAATTAAATATAGAGGTATTAACTAAATGAATAATAAAATATCTATTAGAATTTGTCCCAATTGTGGTGAATATTTAGATCGTATTTGGTTTACGGCGATAATGACCGAAGAGTGGTCGTGGAATGGTGAAGGATATAGTGAATGTACCGCACACCATAGTCTTGGTACTGATCCTCAGGAGGAAGTTCTCTGCCCCTATTGTGAAGCAGTTGTCGGCACTGGTTATGATTTCGGATTTGGCAAAGGATGCAATTAGTTAGATATGAAAAAGAAATGCTATAGAAGAAATAACTTAAAAGATTATCATGAGTAGTAGCGAGAAATTCTATAGAACTTGAATTGATTGGTTAAAGAGTTTCACAAAACTGCTAACTTTATAGGGGGATATCGAGTTGCGAAGAATCTGGCGTAGTATAATTATTTTAGGATTTGGAATCCGGATTTTAGTCGGAGCAGAACCTCCGCAGGGCTTTTTTCTATATGATTTTCAGCCGAAGAAAGCCACTATACCGCCTTTTAAGGAAGTCACGTTAACGCTGTCACGTCCAACTGTGACAGTTCAAGTTGATTTTGGCGATACACTAACCAGGGTTCCCAGATATATCTACGGTCATAATGCCAATGTCTATATGACTCAGATGGTCAATGAACCCACCTTGATTGGTTACTTAAAGCAACTTGCGCCGCAGATCCTGCGCTATCCGGGCGGAAATTTGAGCAATCTATTTTTCTGGAATAATCAACCGAGCCAGTTGCCGGAGGACGTGCCCGATCCGCTTTATGGTGGTGTCGAAAAACCATATCGCGAAGAGTTCTGGTTCGGGTGGAACGATACCACAATTACGCTTTCGGTTGATAATTACTATAAAATGCTGGAAATGACGAATTGCACCGGAATTATTTGTGTGAATTACAGTTATGCTCGATATGGCAAGGGTGAAAATCCGGTGGCTACTGCGGCTAAATATGCGGCTGACTGGGTGCGCTATGATAATGGTCGAACGAAATTCTGGGAAATCGGCAACGAGAATTTCGGTAATTGGCAGGCTGGATATAAAATAAATACAGCCGATAATAAAGACGGTCAGCTGGAAATTATTACCGGCGAATTATACGGACAGCATTTCAAAGTTTTTGCTGATTCGATGCGTGCCGCCGCTCGCTCAATCGGAGTGGAAATCAAGCTAGGAGCCGGCTTGCTCGAATCGGCGCAGGATTGGCATACACCGACGGAAAAGACCTGGAATTCCGGCTTTTTTAAGCAAGCCGGAGACGCGGCCGATTTCTTTGTCATTCATTCTTATTATACACCCTGGAATGAAAATTCTTCAGTTGGTACAATTCTAAATTCCGCCATACCGGTAACGCAAGAGATGATGACTTTTATGCAGGAGACCGCCCGAATAAATGAAGTAAAAATGAAACCGGTGGGCTTGACCGAGTGGAATATTTTTGCCGTCGGGTCGAAACAGCAGGTCAGCTATATTAATGGCATTCATGCCGTTCTGGTGCTGGGTGAATTGATTAAGAATAAATATGGCCTTGCTTGCCGCTGGAACCTGGCGAATAACTGGGATAATGGCAATGATCACGGGATGTTTTCGCAGGGTGGTGAACCGAATGTGCCGCGCTGGAATCCCCGACCGGTTTTTTATTATATGACTTACTTTCAGCAATTTTGTGGTGATCATCTGGTCAATACAAATGTCGTCGGTGATAGCGATGTGGTTGCCTATGCTTCGAGCTTCAGTTCCGGCGAAGCTGGGATAATTCTGGTCAATAAGGGAAATTCTCCCAAATCAGCGCGGCTGGAATTAGCCAATTTTCAACCGGGACGGCGCTGTTACTGGTATCTGCTGACCGGTGGCAAGGACAACGGTGATTTTTCACTGCAAGTTTTCATAAATAGTGTTGGCCCAGAATTGCCGGCTGGCGGTCCAGCCAATTTTGAGAAAATCAAAGCCTATTCAACCAGAATCACTAAGCCGCTGGTTTTCGATTTGCCTCCCTATTCTGTTCAATATTTGTTAGTAGAAAGCGACCGAAAAATCCCGGTGAAATAAGGCAATCTATCGGTAAACAGCTCGGATTTTTTAACATTAATTAAAAATAGAAAAACTATGTTCAAAAAAATCAGATTCGTGCCAAAAATTTTGCCAATGACAATTTTATTCGGAATGTTTTTAGCTTTTTTACCGGCTTGTAGCCCGCAAATTAATGTGCCGGAACGCGGCTTTGTCAGCTGGCTACCGGGGAGCAAATGGGAAGAGGCGCTTCTCACCGGCAATGGGACGATCGGGGCAATGGTCATCGGGCGGCCGCATGATGAAACGATTATTTTAAATCATGCTTTGCTCTATCTCCCGGCGAGTGATCGCTTACCGCCGATTAACCAAGCCAGCCGATTGGACGAAATCCGTCAACTTTTATTGCAGGGAAAATATGCAGAAGCCGCCAAGATTCCCATCGAAATCGGGGAGACAGAAGGTTATCAGGGAACTCACTGGACTGACCCCTATATGCCGGCGTTGAATATTCGCTTGAATATGAAAGCCGCCAACGTCAGCGACTATGCTCGAGCAGTGGATTTTACAACTGGTGAAGCGATGGTTTTCTGGCTTGATGAAGGCGGTCGGTTCGAACGCAAATTGTTCGTTTCGCGAGCCGACAATTGCATAGTGATGTCAATCAAAGGTAGCGGTAACATCAACACCAGCCTGGAATTTGCTATGCACCCAGTCGAATGGAGTCAACAGGAAATGGTCAATGGCGCCATTGAGTTTACCGAAATTGGAGCAAAGGACTGTTGGTTGACTTACCGCTGTAAGTTCAAGCACCATTATGATGACAATCCGCAGGGTTATGAAGCCGTCGGAAGAGTGATTCTGAAAGGCGGAAATTTATCCAGTGAAGGAAACCAGCTGGTCATTCAAAATGCCGATGAAATTCTGCTTTTGGTGCGGTTGGAACCGAATTTTGATTGGGAAAATTCCCGAGTTAGTGAGTTGCAATCAGCTTTACAAAATCAGCCCACGACTTACAAAACACTCCTCGAACGTCATGTGAATATTCACGGCAATTTATATAATCGGGTAAAACTCGATTTGGGCGGTCGCAAACTAAAAACACTGCAATCCGAAGTTCTGGTTGCCAGAGCCCGTGAAGAAGTTACTCCGCCTATGATCGAGAAATTCTTCGATGCCGCGCGCTATAATATTCTTTGCGCTACTGGAACGCGCCCGCCGAATTTACAGGGAATTTGGAATGGCACTTGGTCGCCTCCCTGGTCATCGGATTTTACGAATGATGGCAATGCCGAGGTGGCTATTTCCAGTTTGCTATGTGGCAATTTGCCCGAATTGATGCTTGCTTATTTCGATTATCACGAAAAATTATTGCCGTTTTATGAAGATAACGCCCGCCGTTTATATGGTTGTCGCGGAATTCATATTCCATCCCGCACCAGTTCGCACGGTTGGGATATTCACTTTGGTGAAACCTGGTGTTTGACTTTCTGGACGGCGGGGGCTGGTTGGGTCTCCAGTTTTTTCTATGATTATTTTTTATATACTGGAGATACGACTTTTTTGAAAGAGCGGGCTTACCCGTTTATGAAAGCGGCGGCGCAATTTTATGAAGATTTTCTGACTATAGGAGAGAATGGAAAATATGTTTTCAATCCATCCTATTCTCCGGAGAATAATCCGGCTAATTCCAATTCGCAAGCTTGCATCAATGCCACAATGGATGTTATGGTTGCCAAACAGCTTCTGCGCAATTGCATTCAAGCCGCCAAAATTCTTAAGGTTGATGAATCCCAAGCAATTAAATGGCAAGAAATGCTAGCCCTAATGCCGGAGTATAAGATCAATGAAGACGACGCTCTCCGCGAATGGTTATGGCCCGGGCTGGAAGACAATTACAACCATCGGCACGTTTCGCATCTTTATGGATTATATGAAATGCTTGATCCTGATATTGCCGGTAATCCTGAACTTATAAAATCTGCAAAAAATGCGATAGCCGAGCGGATGAAAATCAGACGGCGGGAAAATGGCGGCGCAATGGTCTTTGGCTTGGTGCAAATGGCATTGGTTGCCGCCAATTTGGGTGACGCTGAGATGGCGGAGGAACTGATCAACTGGATGGCGAGCTATTACTGGAGCAATTCATTGGCGAGTCTGCATGATCCGGGCAATTTATTCAATATGGATTTAAGCGGCGGTTTCCCAGCCGCCGTCATTCGCACGCTGGTCTATTCTGAGCCCGGAATGATCAAATTACTGCCGGCTTTGCCTAATTCCTGGCCTGCCGGAAGTATTAGTGGCGTTCTGGTGCGTGGACAAATCGAAATAAAAGAACTGAAATGGCGGGAGAATCAGATATTAGTGACTTTACAATCGCGGGTGAATCAAAATTTAGAATTGAGGATGCCGCGACCGGTTGGGCGGATTCTTGGCCCAGATCGAGACTTAATAACTCGATTGCCGAATGATGATAGAAACTTTCAGATCTTTCTGCCGGTTGACAGTGATGTCACCGTTAAATTTGTTTATCAATGAATCTTACAGTTGATCGGAATCTGAATTTCTAAATTGTAAAATAGCGGGAAACTTTATAATTGAAAATATTTAATATGAGGAGAAAAATGATTAGCTCGAAAATCATTCGTTCGTTTGTGACATTATTAATTTCATTAACGATGATTCAAACTTGTAGCTCTAACAAGCCGAAAAATCAATATCTGAAAAGTCCAGATGGCAATATTACGGTTCGGTTTGAAATATCGCCGGCTGGGAAAATTTTCTATCGCGTTGCTTATCGGAACAAGGAAATTGTTCAAGCTTCCCGAATGGGTATTGTTCGAGAAGATGCTGATTTTAGCGAAAGTCTAAAGTTAGATTCGGTCTCAGCCTCCCGCCCGATTAATTTCAATTATCAAATGCCACAAGGCAAAAAAAAGCCATTATGCTTACAGCGGCAATGAAAAGAGATTTTATCTGACAAACCATGTGAATCAAAAAATAGATGTGGTTTTTCGCGCCTCGAATGACGGGGTATCCTTTCGTTACATTTTTCCCGGGCAATCGGATGAACCCAAAACCATCTTAAGGGAGATCAGCGAGTTTCATTTTTCACCTCGAACTAAAGCTTTCATTCAGCCGATGGCGGTGGCTAAATCGGGCTGGTGCCAGACCAATCCTTCCTATGAGGAAATTTATCAGCAAAATGTTGCGATAGATAAATTGCCATTTAACGAACCCGGCTGGGTTTTTCCGGCGCTCTTCGAGGATGGCGATTCCTGGATGCTGATTAGTGAAACTGCGCCCGATCGCAATTACTGCGGATGCCGGTTGCAACAGGATTCGACGAGTCATATTTTTTATATTGATTTTCCATCGGATTTGGAAACTTTTCCGGGCGGGGTCTGGTTGCCGACTTCAACTCTACCCTGGAGCACACCTTGGCGAATTATTACAATCGGCAAAGGATTGAAAAATATTGTGGAATCAACTTTAGGAACGGACCTGGCCGAACCGGCTCGATTGAAAGAGATTGACTATGTCAAACCGGGTCGCTCGTCGTGGAGTTGGGTGCTTCTGAAAGATGATTCCACAGTTTTTGAAGTGCAAAAAAGATTCATTGATTATGCCTCTGAAATGAACTGGGAATATTGTCTAATAGATGCCGATTGGGACTGGAAAATCGGTTATGATAAAGTTGCGAAGCTGGCGGCTTACGCCCAAACCAAAGGCGTCGGAATTCTGCTCTGGTATAATTCTTCGGGCGATTGGAATAGCACAACTTACAGCCCGAAAAGTAAATTGCTGACTCATAGCGATCGCCTTAGGGAATTCGCACGCCTCAAAAAGATGGGAATTCGCGGGATTAAAGTGGATTTCTTCGGTGGTGATGGGCAATCAATGATGACCTATTATCAGGACATTTTTGAAGATGTGGCGCAATTCGGTCTGGTGGTGAATTGTCATGGCGCTACCTTACCACGCGGTTGGCAGAGAACGTATCCCAACCTACTGACGATGGAGGCGGTGCGCGGTTTTGAGTTTATAACTTTCGATCAGGCTGATGCCGACCTGGAACCGACTCATGCCTGCCTTTTACCCTTTACGCGCAATGTTTTCGATCCGATGGATTTTACACCGGTTTGTTTTTCGGAAATACCAAATATTCGACGGATAACCACGAATGGCTTTGAACTGGCTACTGCGGTTATATTCTGGTCGGGAATTCAGCATTTTGCGGAAATCCCGGCTGGTATGGAGCGTGTCCCGGATTATGTCAAAAATTTTATGAGAGAAGTCCCGGTTAGCTGGGATGAAACTTATTTTATTGACGGTTTTCCGGGACAATTTGTAGTGCTGGCAAGAAAATCAGGGCAAACCTGGTATTTAGCCGGAATAAATGGCGCCGATGTCGCAAGACAGCTGAAATTAAATTGTAACTTTTTAGATGAAGACCACACAGGTCAATTAATTACTGATGCGTCCGATGGGCGTTCTTTTATGACGAAAGAAATTCATGTTTCTCCTCAAAGCCCTTTATCTATTAAGCTGGAAAAACACGGTGGTTTTATAATAAAATTTGATTGATAACCAGATAAATCCTAATATTGAACTGTTTTTCAAAGGGAATATTATTGGCAGATTTCTTTTTAATTGATGGTAAAAGAGCAGGTAAAAGTACGGAGAGTTTGATCAACTCCTGAAATGATCGGAGGAATTTATGAATCGTCGGATGGTGACACTTATTTTGACCTTAATGCTAATCGTAGGATGTAGTGAAGATAAATCCGCAGTGGATATTTCTATTGATTCGGCAGAAATAACTGGGCAAATAATTATGCCGCCCGGTCCTGAATGGTTGCATAATGCCGTATTTTATCAAATTTATCCGCAGACATTTTACGATTCCAATGGCGACGGCATTGGTGATTTGAATGGAATTATTGAAAAATTGGAATATGTGCAGAGTCTCGGCGTTGACGGATTCTGGGTTAATCCATTTTTCGCATCACCTTTTAATGACGCCGGGTATGATATTTCCGATTATTACCAAGTAGCGCCGCGTTACGGTACCAATCAGGATGCCCGGCGTTTATTTTTGGAAGCCGAAAAACACGGGCTAAAGGTCCTTTTCGATTATGTCATCAGCTACACCAGCATCGAGCACCCCTGGTTTCAAGAATCTGCTCGTCAGGAACCCAATAAATATTCGAACTGGTACGTCTGGACCAATAATACCTGGATTGATCCGCCGGAAGCCTATCGCGATGCTTTTATTAAAGGCTATAGCCGACGGAATGGCCAATTTATGCGCAATTTTTACTGGAGTCAGCCAGCTTTGAATTTCGGATTCGTCAAACCGGAGAGCGATTGGATGTTACCGATTGACCATCCGGATGTGCTGGCACTTCAGGAGGAATTGCAGAAGGTTTTGCGTTTCTGGATGGATATGGGTGCGGACGGTTTTCGAGCCGATATGGCGGGGGCATTGGTCAAGAATGCCAATATCGTCGAAAGTGATCCTGAATATGCCAATCGTGACGAAGGCACAAAAATTTTCTGGCAGAAAATCAGAAAGATCATAGACGAAGAATATCCTCAAGCCTTTATGGTAGCAGAATGGTCATATCCGGTGGCGGCTCTGGATGGAGGTGGTTTCCACGCCGATTTTTTTCACTGGTTTCCGGGTTACAACGATCTACTGCAGAAAGAGAGTTGGCGAATTATGAATGGCCATTCCGAAGGGCATAGTTTTTTTGATCGAGAAGGCAAGGGTGATATTACTCAATTTTTGGCAAGTTATTTAGAGCAATATCGCCAGACAGTTGGCAAGGGCTACATTAATCTGCCACTGGGAAATCACGACCTATCGCGGTTAAATATCGAACGTTCTGACGATGATCTGGAGATCATTTTTGCTTTTTCACTGACGATGCCTGGGATTCCATTTATCTATTATGGCAATGAAATTGGAATGCGCCAGCTTTATGATTTACCGAATGTCGAGGGCGCCTATCCCCCGCGAGCTGGGGCACGGACTCCAATGCAATGGTCTCAAGGTAAAAATTTGGGCTTTTCTACCGCTAATCCAGAAAAATTATACCTGCCGGTTGATCCTGCCGCTGATGCACCCAATGTAGCCGATCAACAGGATGATCCTAATTCATTGTTAAATCGAGTAAAAAACCTCATCCAATTACGCAAGAATTCGAAAGCCTTACGCGCCTATGCCGAATTTGTACCGGTTTATGCCAAAAAAGGAGAATACCCTTTTATTTACGCCCGGGCTTGTGAGGACGAAACTGTGCTGGTTATATTAAATCCGGCTAATAAAGCCGCGACCGCCCGATTCCGTCTCAAACCGGTGTTTTCTCAGTTTGAATTATTAGCTGGAACGGAGTCAGAACTCAAGTTGGAAGACAAATATTACCAGCTGACAATTCCGGGAGGCAGTTATTCTATTTATCAGTTGGGGAACTAAAATGGAGTTAATTTCCCGAGATTAAATTGAATTAATAAATGATCACCATGGTCATTGAATCTTATGGGTAGTTTTCTGAGAAAAATATCAGGATTGACAATTGCGCCAATTCTGCTGGCTTTAAGTAGCAATGCTTTCAGTGCCGGATTACCGACTTTGCGTTTTGAGCATCTTTCTACTCAAGACGGTTTATCCCACAATTCCATTATCGAGATCATTCAGGATCGGCAGGGATTTATGTGGTTTGGAACTCTGAATGGTTTGGATAGATACGACGGATATAATTTCACGGCTTACCGACCGATTTTAGGAGATACGACCAGCCTTTGCCATAATGTAATCAACGCCTTATATGAAGATAGTCGTGGAATTTTGTGGATTGGCACTCTCGACGGCTTGAATCGTTACGATCGGGCGCGGGATTGTTTTATCAGAATTCGTCATAATCCTAATAATCCCAATTCGTTAGTTGATAATCGCATACGTTGTCTTACCGAGGATAATTACGGGCAGATCTGGATTGGCACGGAGGGCGGGCTAAGTTGTTATGATCCGCAATCTGGCACTTTTAAGAACTATTTACCCGACCCGAACAATCCTTACAGCTTAGGTGATTTTATCATTCATGATATCTATAATGATAGTCGCGATCAGCTCTGGATTGCGACCGAAAAAGAAGGTGTTTATCGCTTTAATCGCATAACTCAATCGTTTACTCGTTATCGTCACGAAACTACTGAATCACCCAAGGCCGGCACCAGCGCCGTTATTACTATCGGCGAGGATCGATGGGGAAACCTCTGGATTGGCACCTGGGGTGACGGGCTGCAACGATTTGATGTCAATGCACAAAGATTCCGGAAAGTACCTATTTTTTGCAAAGGTAAAAAACCGTTTACTACTAAAATAATCACAAAATTATTAATTGATCAATCAGACCGGATGTGGATATCTACTTATGACGCTGGATTATTTGTCATATCTCAGATTCCGAGAAATATTACCACCACCGGCATCGAAGGAATCCAACATTATCTCTGTGAACCTCTTGACGAAACGAGCATCCAATCCAATGCGCTCTGGACGGTTTATCTGGATCGAACCGGAGTGGTTTGGATCGGAAATGAAAATGGCGGAATCAATAAATGCGATACGAAACAGAGTCATATTTTGCATTACCGTTTTGGACTTTCTGGGGCTAATAGTCTCTCGAATAATCATGTTACCTCATTTTTTGAAGATCAATATGGGAAAATTTGGATCGGCACTCGTTTCGGAGGTCTGAATCGCTTCGATCCGGTTACGAATCACTTTCGAGTTTACCGAAAAGATGAACAGAATAATGGTCTCAGTTCGGATGCGATTTTATGTTTGACTGGCAATAGAGATTATCTCTGGATTGGTACTGACGGTAGTGGTCTGGATCGGTACGATTTCAAAAGCGGCCAGTTTAAGCATTTCCGGCATGATGATCAAAATCCCTCCTCTCTTGGAGAAAATGCCGTTTACGCTCTCTATCTGGATAAATCTAATACCTTATGGGTAGGCACCTGGGGCGGCGGTCTATCTAAATTGAATTCTGATGGGCAGACTTTTAGCCAATATCCTATAGATCGGATTAATGACCGTCTGAACGTGGTCACTTCTATTGCCGAAGATACGTCCGGTGGACTCTGGCTGGGAACCTATGGTAAAGGGCTGGTATTCTTCAATCCGAACAATGAAAAAATGCTGTTTTTCCGCCCTGATGATACCGATTCGCTGAGTCTGGGACATGAGAATATCAATACTTTGTTTGTCAGCCAGGATGGGACTCTGTGGATTGGTACAATGGGAGGTGGGTTGAATTATGTCCAATATTTTCAAGCGGATTCGGGCATTGCGCACTTTGGGCGGTATGATCAACGCCATGGTCTGCCCGATAACATCATAGAGAGTCTTATTGAAGATGGAGACGGTTTCATCTGGATGGGAACCAATCATGGTATTTCTCGTCTGAATCCTGCCAATGGTGAAATTCACAATTTTGATCGCAATGATGGATTCGGGCAGGACAATTTTTATCGTGAATCGGTTTTACGCGCCAGCAACGGTATGCTTTATTTTGGTGGAATATAGGACTGGGTTATGCGAAGCGCTTGACGGAGTGGTTCAGTGTGGGCGGTCAAATCCGCCTGGTCAAACAGGATTTAGGCCAAAGTGTGATACCGAAAATTTCTACCATTCCCGACACTACCGAGTATGTAGTCAAAAACACACTGACTCCGCTGGCTTTTGATTTCGGGACGCAGTTCAAAACCGGTTTTAAAAGCTTGGTCTTCGGGATGTCCATTAGAAATTTCTCCACCGACATTAAATATGTCGAAGAACCGTTTCAACTACCTTTGGTTTTTAATCTGGGAATTTCGATGGATTTGTTCGATCTGATCAGTCAAATTAACCAGAATCAATCAATGTATATGAGTATTGATGCCAGTCATTATCGTTCCCGTGCTGAGCAAGTGAAAATCGGTCTGGATTGGCAACTATTGAAAGTGTTGTCATTACGGTGCGGTTATATCACTAACGAAGATGAGAGCGGTTTGACTTTTGGAATCGGCGTATCCAAATTCGGTTTTACGTTTGACTATGCTTATACGCCGTATGGTGTTTTCAATCAGGTACAGCGTTTGACAGTACGAATGTCATTTTGAGCGATAGAAGGAGAAAAGTATCATGAAATCTAATCGCTTTTTAATAATCTCAGCCCTCTGTTTGGCAGTAATGAAATGCGAATATGATGTTACTCAACCTAAATGGTATCAGGATTATACCGAACCAGCATCCCCAGCTATTACTAATATTGAGCCGGACAGTGCTGTAGCCGGTTGCAATTATATTACCATTTTAGGTGAAAATTTCAGTGGGACGCCAACGGTCTATTTTGATAATGTAACAGCGGAAGTAATCTCCAATTTGGGCAATTCTATCCAGGTTCGTCGTCCCAATCTGGCAAGTGATGGTTGTCTGGTTAAGGTGGCTTGCGATAGCGCTCTTGTGGTCGCGCAAAGCACTGAGCCTTATAAAATTACTCAGGTTGTCCAAAAATATGGTAATTTCGTTGAAAATAAAGAATTAAATGCCGTAGCGGTTGATAGTGTTGAAAATGTATATGTAATTGATAACACCAATATTATTTACAAAGTAACTCCAGCTGGTGACAAAACCACCATGCTTGATAAGGCTAAACGCACAACCTATGATGCTACCCTTGGACCAGATGGAAAATTGTATCTTTTGGGTAACAACCGCTCAATTGACGTTTTAGATCCACAAAGCGGCAAGGTTGCTGAGTGGATTAAGCTTAAGGCAGGCAAGGTGGTAAAATTTGGTGATTTTGATAAGAATGGTTATTTATATACCGGAGGTCGGAGCACAGGACTGGTTGTCGTCGCTCCAGATCTTACGCCGAATTATACCAGTTTGTATGAAAAAGATGAAATCAAAGGTATTCGCGTATTTGGTAATTATGTGTATGTAAGTCTGGTTTGCACCAACCCCGACTTGCAAAATCCGGCTCTGGCAATTTGGCGTAATCCAATTGATAATAGTGGCAATCCAGGAGAAAAAGAATTAGTGCTTGATTTGACGGCCTATAAAAACTATTCTGCTGATGCTATAAATAGCTTTTCGCTTTCATCTGACGGCAAATTATTTCTGGGTATTAACGCGCAGGCTCCTCTTCTTGCTATTGATCTTAACACCACGAGCGCCGATTATTTTTATTTGGGTATAATAGCTCCCTATTGTAAATCTTTTAGCTGGGGGTGGGGAAATTACCTATATATGATTTGTGGCGATACGGCTCTTGGAGTAGAGTGGACACTCTATCGCATTGATATGGGAGTCACCAGCGCTCGGGAATAATCTGTCTGTCACTCAACTAAAGAAAAACGGCCGGCTTTTGACTGGCCGTTTTATTTTTATGAAGAATAAAATTAGAGCCTGATTGTCTGCGCTTCGCCCCGATACTTAATGATTTTATCCGGTCGCGGGGTAATTTCGATTCCGATGCCATGGTTGGGTGAAACAAGCACTATCTGGAATTGACGTTCCATCAACATACCTGGAAAAGAACCGTTACGTTCTCCAATCGTCAACTCATTTTTGGTATCATCCCAATAAAAATTAATAGTCGAATAAGCACCTTTTTCATAATTGTAATTATCGTTTTCATCCTCATAAAGAGTAAAACTGCCATCGGCGCCCCGATAAATTCGCACTTCGAGCGGGTCGGCTGGCTTTTCGGTGGAATATTGGAGGAACGGTCCCATCGGTACAATTGAACCGGCTTTGATTAATAAGGGAATTTTGTCAATTGGAGCATCGGCGACAATGGTCTGACCGCCCGAATAGGTCGTTCCAGTCCAGAAATCAATCCACTGCGTTCCGGCAGGTAAATAAACATTGCGGGTTTGGGGTCGCGTCTCGACTATTTTCTCTTGGGCAAAGATTGCGGGTGTTTTCCAGTTTAACTGCATTTTGGCAGCTCCGGTCGAACGATTTTGCATTTCGAGACGAAAATCATATTCCTGTCCAGCATTTAGGTTGATCAGGTCGGTATATTGCTCGACACTGGTATAAACTATCGGCAACTCCTTGCCATTGATAAAAATGCGTTTAGCGTCGTAGCTTTTTAAGTGAAATTGATGCAGGCCGGTCTGACTGGGGATCAATTTACCTTCCCAGCGTACTGAAAAAGCAGAATCGGTCATATAATCCGGTCGGCCGGTGTACCAGAGATGATTAATATCGGGCTCAATCTGTTCGTGAGTTAAAATTTCAAAATCCGGATCACGAAAATACTGAACTTTTAAGCCTGCTTTTCCATCATTAGTCTTAAAATGGTCACCGCTGATTAAAATGCTTTTCCCAGGTGGACGATGCAACATATACTCCGTTACCGGGCAGACCATAATAGCCGGACCGAACATATATTGGTCGCCGAGAGAGTAAGTCTCAGGATCGTTCGGGAAATCCATCGGCAAACCGCGCATCATAGTGTAATCATCATTAGTCACCCGCCAGGCTAAGGAATAAATATAAGGCATAAGCCGGTAGCGAAGATGGTCAAATTTCACCAGGTATGGGCTGAATTCACCAAAGCACCAGATTTCCCGTGGCGTTTCACTTCCGTGCGCCCGGAAAATTGGACAGAAAGTTCCAAATTGAAACATACGAGTATAAAGTTCTTGATAAGCCGGATCCTGACCGCCATTAATGAATACACCACCGTAAGCGCCGATGACGAATCCACCGATATCAAAAGTCCAATAAGGAATGCCAGCCATACAAAAATTCAGACCGGCGCTAATTTGATTTTGATAAATCTCCCAGCTGGCGCCAATGTCGCCTGACCAGGTTGTGGCACCGGTTCTCTGCTGACCAGCAAAGACTGATCGGGTCAACATATATACTCTTTTGCGGTCGGAATCCTGACGCTGATTCTGGTAGAGTTTGTCCATCATTACCAAAGAATATGCGTTCAGATAACGCGCCCAACTGCCAAGGTAATTCCGACCTACCTTTTTCATTTCGTATTCTTGGGATTCTTTGGTGGTAGCATTGACGATATCCGGTTCAGTGGAATCAATCCAGAGCGCATCGATGCCGGCCGAGATTAAGCCATTTTTTATATATTTCCAGTAAAGATCATTAGCGGCTGGATTGAAAGCGTCGAAATATTTGAAATTTGCCCATCCGACGGTATTGTAGAGGAACCCGCCTTGCTCCATTTCTTGATAAATAGCGGTGTTCGGTCCAAGTCCCGGCCAAATTGAAATCATTATATGAAAATTTTGATTGTGGATTTGCCGGATCATTTCCTCAGGCTCGGGATATTTCTGCGGATCAAAGAACATCTGGCTCCAATTTTCATTGCCGTCCCAGTAATTCCAATCCTGGATAATATTATCAATCGGTATGCGCCGCCGACGATATTCACTCACAATGCTTAATAATTCAGCGCGGTTTTTATAATGCTCCTTGCTTTGCCAATAACCGTAAGCCCATTTTCCATACAAAGGAGCCTTTCCAGTTAGATAACGATACCCACTAATGACGGAATCCATTGTTCCGCCATAAATTAAGTAGTAATCGAGATTGTCACCGACTTCCGACCAAAGTGACATCGTCTCAGCCGTATCCTGAAAAATAGTCTTGGAGTAATTATCCCACAGAATGCCCCATCCGCGAGTAGAAATCAAAAAAGGAGTTACCGCGTCCGTATTGGTTTGGACGAGTTTGACAGTTCGCCCGCGGTAATTCATATATCCGTCTTGATGTTGACCAAGCCCGTAGAGCCCTTCGTCTGGTGTTAATTTGAAATCTTGCTGAATGTTGAAAGCTTTTTCATACGGAAGCGTTACCGGAGTAAAAACGGCTTTTTTATTTTCTTTTAAAATACTTGTGCCGCTGGTCGTAAAATATTCCAAATGGCTATCTTTCTTAACCAGGCGAATTGTCATTCGCTCCGATTTTAGGATTACGTCGTTGTCATTTTCCTCAACCGTAATAGATAAATCCGGCAAACTATCTCTAATGACCATTAAACTTAGCTTTTCAGCTGAAGATTCCGGCCGCCACTTCATGACTCGGGCGATGTCGTCAGCGTAAAATTGGACACGTACATTCAAATCACGAGTTTTTAAATCAACCCCATTCTGAATGGGTTTAACTTTTCCGGACTGACCGCATTGTGATACCGCCAGCGCTAAAATTATTAACGAATAAGTAATTTGTGCTTTCATTGATTCCCCTCATTATTTAGGTTTGTTAAAAGACCGCTGGCTATAATTTTTTTAATAACTATCGGAACTGATTCACATTTGACCGGACTTGATGGCGGCTCTGCTGCAAAAACCTTCGTAATATCAATGGAATTATATTAGTCAATCTTCACTATGAAAACAAGCTTTTGAATGGTAAAAAAGTAGCAGATTAAACCGATGGAATAGAAAATTATGTATTGGGACACTGAGGCGCACAGAGGTAAGCCGGAGAGCACGGAGCATTTTTAAGTACTTTTAAGTTCTATTAAGTTTTAAGTGCCTTTAGGAATTTAATAGCACCTAAGCACACTTACCAGCACTTTAGAGCGTTTGATAAATTAGGCTTGTCTCATTGCGGGAGTAATATTAATTTGATTCAGCGATGAACAATTTTAAACGTAAGATTACTCGTACCGTATACGTTGGGAATGTTCCCGTCGGCGGCGGATTTCCAATTCCAGTGCAATCAATGACAACCGCTAAAACGCACGACTTAAAGGCAATTCTGCCGCAAATTGAGAAACTGGAAGCCGCCGGCTGTCAGATAATCCGCGTCACCGTCCCCGACGAACAAGCCCTCAAAGCTTTACCGGAAATAAAAAAGCGGATGACAGTGCCACTGGTCGCCGATATTCATTTTGATTATCGCCTGGCACTGGGCGCAATTGATGCTGGTGCCGATAAAATCCGAATTAACCCCGGCAATATTGGTGGCGCAGAGCGAGTGAAAGTCGTTCTGGCAAAAGCCCGAGCGGCGCATATTCCCATTCGTATCGGCGTCAATTCCGGATCACTGGAAAAAGACTTGCGGGCAAAATACGGGGGAGCGACGCCCGAAGCCATGCTGGAAAGCGCCCGCCGCCATCTGGAAATTTGCGAGGAGAATGATTTCCGCGACGTAATCGTTGCCCTCAAATCCAGTGAAGCCAGTCTGATGATCGCCGCTAATCGGCTTTTTTCCGAGAAATACGATTATCCCCTTCATCTTGGTGTTACCGAAGCCGGTCCGGTCTGGTCGGGCACAATTAAATCCGCCATTGGTATTGGAACGCTTTTAGCGGAAGGAATTGGCGACACTTTGCGGGTGTCTCTGACGGCGAATCCAGTCGAAGAAGTACGCACCGGTTTTGAAATACTAAAAGCCCTAAATTTAACCAAAAGTGGTATCCGACTGGTATCGTGTCCCACCTGCGGCCGCACTTCAGTTAATCTGATTGAAATAGTGGATGAAGTCGAGACTAAAATCCGCGATATACCTAAAAACTTAACCGTTGCGGTTATGGGCTGTGAGGTCAATGGACCCGGCGAAGCCCGGTCGGCTGATCTGGGAATCGCTTTCGGTAAAGGAGTAGCTCTATTATTTAAACACGGTCAGGTTGTCGCACGATTGAAACCGGAAGAGGCAGTAGCGCGATTACTGGCGGAAATTGAAAGTGCGGAGTAAATTGGGCAGGACGATATGAAGAATAACGATAATAGTCAGCTAGTATTAGAAAATTTTGAGGATGGTCCAAATACTTATGGAGCGGTAATTTTAAACAAAGAAAAATTCATTGAAGCATTAACGGAAATTAATCAGATAGATAATTTATATGCTATTAAAAATAAAATAATTGCACTAAAAAATATTTTAACTAACTATAGCAGAGACAAAGAAGGCATATTAAATATAGATGCTAACGGAGATACGATTTCCTTACGCAAGGATGTTTTGACTTCTGAATTAAATCAAATATTAGAATCACAAACTGTTGAATATTTAGAATTATGTACTAAAATAAATGAAAAAAAGTTGCTGGAGGTAAAATGCCTAAGTTAAAATCTTTATTTATTGAAGGTGAAAAGTTTTTTATATGTATGTCATTTGATGTAGATGATTTTATTGGGGATGGTATATGGTGGCTACAAATTTATAGTGAAAATCAAGAGATGATTTATGATAAACCCTTTGCCTCAAGTAGGGGTTATTTATCAAAAAGCCGAATTAAAAATATGATTATGAACGAATGCTTAATCTCAAAAGGTGCTTTATTATGAGAGCCCATGTTTTTATAACCGACAGAGGTACGCTCCCAGTTGTTAGAGATAATAGCTTCTGGGGGGTAGGGATAAAAGGAATTCCAAATAAATATGATAAAGTAATCAAAGAAAATTTAGATAACGGTAAGAAGCCATATTTTGGAATGATAGGAGATATTTTAGGTACACGAATTGGAGATATAGTTTTTTTCTATGAGCGTCTAGTAGGGTTCCATGGAATATATAAGATTACAAGTAATCCATTTTTTGACATAACACCAGTCGGATGCATTGGTGATACTTGGCCAATAAGAGTAGAAATTGATTGTTTAAATTATTTTCCAGAACCTGTATCAGAAAATTACTTATTCTCAACAAAAGAATATGAGTCAAAATTTTGGAGATGGTTTTATAGGAAAATACAAGGAGCAAGGGGAGTTAATACTATTGATCCAGAGGCTACTGAGGCACTAATAGAATTATTAGTGAAGATAAATGGAAATGCCATAAAAAAACCAAACAATATCAGATCATATCCTTCAAAAAACAAAGGTAACATCACATTGCCATTGAATCAAAATGGCAGGGTTTATTTTGAAGATATATTAAGGGCGTGGCTGATTGAAAACATTGATAATGTAAATCGAAAAGACTTAAGAGAGATTTTTGGCCCTGTCGAAGATTTAGAATGGTTTGCAAATAATGTACCTTATCATGTTACACGAAAAAATATTGATATCCTTTGCTATCACAAAAATATGAAATATACGGCAGGTATTCCTTTAAGATATAAATTTAGTGTTGTTGAACTAAAGCGAGACATAGCAGATGACAAATCTGTATCTCAAGTTGTTGAGTATTCTAAATGGGTTGCAGGAAGACTTGCAGGAAGTGAAATTGAGTCTGTTCAACCAATTTTAATTGCTTTTGATTTTAATGATAATGCAAAAGTAAAAGCAAGAAACAGCGACTTTAGCGATAAGGGAATTCTGTTCTATAAATATTACGTAAAAGATAATGACATTGAATTTGAAAAAATAGAATACTAACTTAAAGTCAGGACTTTTTCATGGGGTGCAGTTCAAGGACAGTTAGATCAAAAAATACAGACTGAATATGTAAGGAGAATCGTCCGCTACGAAGATTTATTGAATAATGTTAGAGCGAAGCTTCATAATGATATAACGAATTATGTTATTTGTACCTGGTTTAATCATTGGACAACTGTTTTAATAGAAGAGCATATAAGTATGCATCCCAGAGTAGTACCAACAATTAAAAGCAAAAAAGGGATTGATATTTTCTTTGATGGTCAGCCATTCGATTTGAAAGTTACCTATCTTCCACGTGGATATGACCCTATTAAGGCTATAAGTAATCCTTCTGATCTGGCAGTTTGGATGTATGAAAATCAGGGCGCTCAAAGGTTTGGCTCCGATAATAGATTATTCGTTATTTTGATAGATAAAGATAATCCGGAAAAAAGCTGGGAACTAAAAAGGGATTTTAATCTTGTTTTCAATAAGATTGATACATTTTTTGATAATGAGGTAGTTTCCAATAATGATGAAATTGTTTTCACTTTTGGAAAAAACACCTATACCACAGTCGCAAAAGTATTAATCATAACCAAATGAAAATGCTATTTCATATAATAATGGATAAAAGCATGCGTTACACTTTAAATAAATTTTCTAAAAATAATTCACTTTTTTTATTAGAAAATTTGGCAGAAATCGAAAGTTGGTATCCAACACAATAGGAGACCCCATAATGCCTAAAATCAAACTCTTGCTTGGATGTATTTTATTATTTGGTAACCTGTTCGCTCAGGAACCGGCAGTGCCGGAAGTGATTATTCAAGAAAGTGATACAACTGAAGCCGCACTGCCGGATTCAGTTACCGAAGCGATGCCTCAGGTCGAAATTCCCACAGTACCATTGACTCCGGCTCAATTGCCTTCGGAAACGCTTACTGAGGAACCAGCTCAGCTAGAACCGGTCCAGCCGATTCCGAGCAAACCAGCTTCAGAAGAACTACAACCACCAGAGGAAGTTCTCCCGGCTCTGGTTGCATCCCAAAAAGCCAAAATGAAACCATCTGAAATTACCCACTTCGGGCAAATGATTTACTGGAAATCGCTGACTCCTTCCGAGAAAAAAGTCTTTTTATATGCCTATCTCTATCATACCTACGAAATCTTGGAGCAGATAAAGCACGATCGAAACCTCAAATCCTGTTCTAAACAATTCCAACAGAAAATCGCCGATCCTGTTTTCGATATCTTCGCTCAATTGACCGACAGTCAAAAAGACGACTTGATTTTCTGGATTGATAAATTTTATCGGATTGATTCTAACAAAGACCAGCCCTTTAGCGAAGCTCTCCGCTACGCCAACGAGAAAATGAAAGCGGGTTCTTAATTAATGCAACTTTTGAAAGAAAACTCCTAGTGAATCCAAAGATTAACCAGCTTATAAAATCCAGTGATGAATGTTAATAGAATTTCACTGCGTTTTGTTGTTGAGTACCGGCTATTAAAACTCATTCGCCGCATTCTGCGCTCTTTGTCACCGTCAGAGCGTCGTATGTTGGCTGATATCACCGGTAACTTTGTGTATTTTTTTCTTCCTTATCGCCGGGCGACAATGCGAGATAATTTGAAGCGGGCTTTTCCGGAGTCCACCGCCCGCTGGCGGCGCCGGATTATTCGCAAGTGCTATGTTCATTTTGCGCGGGTGTATTTCGATTTCTTTCCGCTTTATGAAGCCTCCGATACTCAATTTGATGCTATAGTAGAATGTCCCGACCTAAATGTTTTACATAATGCCTTAGCCCGTCACCGCGGTGTGGTGCTGGTGTCTTTTCATTTTGGTAACTGGGAAGTCTGCAGTGATTGGTTTAGGCGCCACGACTATCAGGTTGCCGCTGTAGCTAAAAAGATGAAAAATCATCTTGTTGACCAGATGATTTTTGATGCCAGAAGTCAGAGCGGCAGGAATAAAGAGCAAATATTTTACAAATCGAAGGCGAATTCACCCCGTATCTGGAAATACCTACGCGATGAAAATATTCTCTATTTGATAGCTGATCAAGATGCCCGCCGTGATGGGATATTCGTTAAATTTTTCGATCAATGGTCATCCAGTCACCGCGGTCCAGCCTTATTTGCTTTGCGCCAAAAAGCGCCGCTAATCGCCGCAAGTTGTTTGATGAATACTAAAGGCAAATACGTAATCAGGTTGAAAGAATTGAATACAGAGGTTCCGTCCGAGAATAAGAACGATCCGGTCGCCTGGTTGACTCAGCAAATCGCAATCTATTTTGAAGAACAAATTCGCAAGTGTCCCGAGCAATACTACTGGTTTCACCGTCGCTGGAAAACTAAACCACCCCCATCTTTTATCGAACAAAATGCCTGAAATAATTTCACTTGCCAAAGCGGCTGATATTGACTGCCAAAAAGTACTTGCTATTTTGCAAAGCGGCGGCATCATCGCTTATCCAACCGATACAATTTACGGTCTCGGTGTGGATGCCTTCCAACCGCAAGCAGTTCAAAAATTACTACAATTGAAAGGTCGCACCGCTGGAAAACCGATTAGTGTGCTATATGCCGATGTTCCGTCGCTATTGAGCGATTTTAAGCACTTGAATGACTATCAGAGGAGAGTCGTCAAGACCTTATTGCCGGGGAAAATTACCCTGATTTTGCCTCTCAGCTCGATTAGTATTTTCCCTGTTGAGATTTCCGCTGACGACTCTGTCGGCGTCCGGGTCATTAGTCTCGAACCGATGAATCGCATTTTACGACAATATCCGCACCCAATAACGACCACCAGCGTGAATCCGGCTAACGCGCCGCCGGCTCATTCCGCCGCCGAAATAATCAGTTACTTTGGTGACCAAATTTCATTAATTTTAAAGTATGAAATTGCAGCAGATTCACTACCATCAACGTTGGTTAAAGTCGGTAAAAGTGAATTGGAAATAATTCGGATCGGTGCCGTTACCATGGCTGAAATAGAAGAGAAAATGAAACAATTATGAACATTTATCGGCGTGTTTTAAAATTAGTTAAGCCTTATTGGGCGGTACTGACAGTCAGTATAATTACCTCTTTGATTTATGTCGCTCTCAACAGTACCTCAATCTGGCTGACGGCTTCTTTCACCAAAGTGCTTTTTCCGGCAACATCTGATACCGAAACTAACCAGGTTATACCCGTCGTTCCGGAAAAAGGCAAAGGAAGTCTCAACGATACCCTGAAAAATTATACCGACCGATTGATTCTAAGGGATACGCCACTTGAATCTTTGCGAGCTCTTTGCCTGATAATTTTCATAACTTTCCTATTGAAAAACATTTTTCTATATATCAAGAATGTCTCGGTCGGTTTCGTCCAACTGCGGATGATTAATGATGTCCGCAATAAACTTTACGAGCGTTTGCATGACCTTTCACTGTCATATTTTAACCGCAAACGAAGCGGCGAAATTACCTCAATAATAATGAACGATGTCAACGCTATGCGTAATTCCTTTACGGTAAGTTTTGATAAACTACTGGTCGAGCCGATTAATATTCTGGTTTTTATGGTATTGCTTTTCATTATTTCCTGGCAATTGGCATTACTGGCGGTGGTCATTTTGCCGGTTAGTGGTTTTATTATTTCCAAAATCGGCAAGAGTATTCGACGCAAATCACTGCGATCTTCCCGTCAAATTGCCGGCATTATGGCGATTCTGGATGAGACTCTCCAAGGTATGCGCGTGGTGAAAGCTTTTGCTATGGAAAAATTTGAGATTGAGCGTTTTCGTAAAGAAAGCCGTAAATACTTTAACCTTGTTTTTCGACGCAAGAAACTACGTGAATTCTCTTCGCCTATTAATGAGGTTTTTGGCGTATTTATTGGCGTTCTTTTGCTCTGGTTCGGTGGTAGTCTGGTTTTGACTGGGAAAGGTATTGATGCCGAAGATTTTGTCCGGTTCGCCGTTATGCTGTTTGCCATTATGAATCCAATCAAAAGTCTGACCAACGTTTCGATGGAAATGCAAGAAGGCTTGGCATCAGCTCAACGGGTTTTTTCCTTGCTTGACGAAAAACCGGACGTAGTAGAAAAACCGAATGCGATCGAGATTAAAGGCTTTAACGACAAAATAGTTTATGACAATGTCTCTTTTAAATATGAAACTTCGCGGACTGAGGTTCTCAGTGGCGTAAATCTGGAAATCAAGAAGGGCGAGATCGTCGCCATCGTTGGCCATAGTGGCGCCGGTAAATCCACTCTGGTTGATCTTCTGCCGCGCTTTTATGATCCCACAGGTGGCCGCATTCTGATTGATGGCCACGATATTCGCGACTTGACTTTTGCCAGCCTGCGTTCATTAATGGGAATCGTTACCCAGCATACGATTTTGTTTAACGATACAATTTTCAACAACATCGCTTACGGTATGCAAGATTTCGATCCGGAAAAAGTGCGTGCCGCGGCGGAAGCCGCCAACGCCTTGGAATTTATCGAAGAATTTCCCGAAAAATTTGAAACTATGATCGGTGATAAAGGCTTACGACTTTCCGGCGGCCAGCGCCAGCGCTTGGCAATTGCTCGAGCTCTACTGAAAAATCCACCAATCTTGATTCTCGACGAAGCCACTTCATCCCTCGATTCTGAATCCGAGCAAAAAGTTCAAGCCGCAATCGAAAATTTGATGAAAAACCGTACCGTTCTGGTAATCGCCCATCGGCTTTCTACCATTCATAATGCCGATAAAATCGTTGTTTTAGAGCACGGACGAATTGTCGAAATCGGCACACATAACGGACTATTGAGTCGCGAAGATAGCATTTACCGCACTTTCTATGAAACCCAATTTGCAAAAAATGAATAAGGGCGAAACTTTTGGCGGGTAGAGAAAACTATCCGAACGATCTAAAACGGTTGCCGTCAGTCCAAAAAGTCCTTGACCGTCTGGCACAATCGGAGTCACCAATTAAACCTGCTATCCTGACAACACTCGTCCGCCAGGAGCTCAATGAACTGCGTGCGGCTATCCGTACTGGAAATTTCATTTCCCCCAAGAGTGACGACCTGATAGAAGTCGTTGCCGAAAAAGTTGCCGGTCGGATTAATGCGCTGACTAAGGGTTATTTACAAAAGGTAATCAATGCCACCGGAATCATCCTGCATACTGGACTGGGACGCGCGCCTTTCGGGAATGAAATTTTACCAAAAATGACTGAATTACTTTCCGGATACGTAAATCTGGAATTCGATCTGGATTCCGGCGAACGCGGCGAACGGCTTAATCTTACCAATGAAAAAATTTGCTTGCTGACTGGCGCCGAGTCGTCGGTGGTAGTCAATAACAACGCCGCGGCTGTCTGGCTGGCTTTGAATTCGCTGGCGGATGGTCGGGAAGTCATCGTATCGCGTGGCGAATTAATCGAGATCGGCGGTAGTTTTCGTTTGCCGGATATAATGGCGAAAAGTGGCGCCCGGATGGTGGAAGTCGGCACAACTAACCGCACTTATCTCCAGGATTACCAAAAAGCACGCACGCGGAAAACCAGCGCGATTTTGCTGGCGCATTCCTCCAATTATCGCATCGAAGGCTTTACCACCAAGCCGACGGCATCGGAAATCACCACTTGGGCGCATTCTCAAAACCTGCCGGTCATTTTCGACCTTGGTAGTGGAGCGCTTTTTCCTCTGGAAAATGTAGAATTGCCCTACGAGCCGGTCGTAGCCGAGGTAGTCAAACAAGGATTCGATCTGATTACTTTTAGCGGCGATAAATTGCTGGGCGGACCACAAGCGGGGATAATCGTCGGTCGCGAAAAATATATCAGGTGCTTACGTAAAAATCCGCTGATGCGCATCTTACGTTGTGATAAGACGACATTTTTCCTGCTCGATTATACTCTTAGCCAATATTTGCTTGACAAACCGTTTCCGGAAATTGAGACTTATCGTTTGCTAACAACTAAGCCCGCTCAGCTAAAAGCCCAAGCTATCCAGATCCTAAATGCTATTGAGCCGGAAATTATTAAAACGCTCAACCTAACGGTGCGTGAAGTACCGACTGAAGCTGGGAGCGGCGCTCTGCCGACCGCCCAAATTCCCAGCGTTGCCATCGTGGCAATTCCCCGTTATATTTCCGAGACCCAATTAGCCCAAACATTTCGCAGTTACTCACCGCCGATCGTCGGTTATTGCCGGAACGGAGAATTTCGCCTGGATTTGAAAGCCGTTCAACCTGATGATTTGCCAATTATTCAATCGGCTTTGCAGGCGATCGGTCGTTCCTTACTAAGTTAATTATAAAAAATGCAAGCACTCATTATCGGCACCGCCGGACATATTGATCACGGGAAATCGGCGCTGGTCAAAGCCCTTACTGGCACTGATCCCGATCGTCTGGCCGAAGAACAGGAACGCGGTATGACCATTGACATCGGCTTTGCCTTTTTAAATGAAAATATTGCGTTTATTGATGTGCCGGGGCATGAACGCTTTATTAAAAATATGGTGACCGGCGCCAGTACCATTGATGTCGCTATGCTTGTAATTGCCGCTGATGACGGCGTGATGCCACAGACGCGCGAGCATTTTGAAATTCTCAAACTGCTGGGAATTCAGCACGGGATTATCGTCGTGAACAAGATTGACCTCGTTCAGCCCGACTGGCTGGAAATGGTCGTAGAGGATGTTCGACAATTAGTCGAAGGTTCTTTTCTGGAAAATGCGCCGCTTTTCAAAACTTCGACAGTTACCGGTAGCGGAATTGCGGAATTGCGCCGGTTTTTGATTGAATTGCCCAACCAAATCCCCGAAGTGCGTTCCACCAGTTTATTTCGCCTGCCGGTAGATCGCGTTTTTTCGGTAAAAGGCTTCGGCACAGTTGTCACAGGGACGGTGCTTTCCGGTGAAATTAAAGTTGGAGAAGAGGTTGAGATTATGCCGTCCGGTCAGCGCGCGAAAATTCGCAGTCTGCAATCGCATAATCAACCTCTTGATTCCGTTGCCCGCGGTCAACGTGCGGCCCTTAATCTGGTTGGAGTAAGTAAAGAACAAATCGAACGCGGAATGATTATCGCAACGCCCGGCGCTTTCGTGAAAACGAATTTGCTGACGGTTTATATAGAATCTCTGCCGTCGGCACCGCCAATTGAATACAATGATCAGTTGCGATTGCATCTCGGCACCGGTGAGTATATTGTGCGGATCAGATTGATTGGTCGCGATCGCCTCTTCCCGGGAAAGCAAGGAGTCGCGCAAATAGTTTTCAATCAGCCGGTTACTGCCGGATTTCGCGACCATTTTATTCTCCGCTCGTATTCACCTTTAGCAACGATTGGTGGTGGAATTGTGCTGGAAAATTCTCCGGAACCATTGCGCAAGAAGAACAAAGAGACTGCCGCAGAACTTGAACGATTGGTTTGCGCCGGAAATGAGGAATGGTTGAAGTGGTTAATATTCCGCCAGGGTGAAAAACTGATTACAATCGAAAAACTGGCGCAAGTTCTGACCGTTACTGTGGCTGAAATTTCACCGCTATTGGCGAAATTGGTTAAGGAAAATGTCATTCGAGAGCGCGAGGGCAAAATTATCGCCGCCGAACGATTGGCTGAATGCGCTGAAAAAATTACCGCAACTTTAGCTCAATTTCACCGACAGAATCCCCTCCTTCCCGGTCTGGAAAAAGCCACATTATTTGGCAATTTGCATTTCGATGAAACGCTGGGCGATTGGTTGACTGAGGAATTGACTCAGGCGGGCAAAATCAGGGCTATCGGCGATAAATTAGCTATTGCCGGTTTTACTCCGCAATTAAGCGAGTGGCAAACTACTCGGCAGGAACAAATTCTGGCTGAAATCACAAAATCAGCTTTGACGCCGCCTACTTTAGCCGAATTGGCTGAGAAATTACAGACTGATCTCGCCGAAATACGTCAATTGATAAACCTCTTAGTCAATCAACAAGAAGTAGTTTTAATTGACAGAATATATCCGTTCAGCGCGGCGGCAGTTGCCGAGGCGGAAACAAAGTTGATAGAATTCCTACGTGGAAAAAGCGGCGCTACCGTCAGCGAGTTGAAGGAAGTGCTCGGTATATCGCGCAAATTTGCCTTACCGTTATTGAATTATTTCGACTGGAAAGGGGTGACGGTGCGGAGCGGAGATAGGCGCAGGCTGGGGTCTATTGACTAAGGAAATAGTATGAGTGTAAAGGTATTAATAAAGAAAGATCGTGAAAAATCGCTCCTGCGTCACCATCCGTGGCTCTTTTCAGGTGCGATTGAAAGAATTGAAGGTGAACCGCAGTTGGGTGAGACCGTCGAGTTACGGGCGCAGGACGGTCGTTTCCTGGGGTTCGGTGCCTGGTCGCCAAAGTCTCAAATCGCTGTGCGCACCTGGAGTTTCAATCCGGATGATGAAATCAACGCTGACTTTTTCCGACGTCAATTGAGTTTAGCGATCAAACACCGCGAGTCGCTTTTTGAGCCGAACAAAACTGACGCAGTCCGCTTGGTCAATGCCGAATCCGACGGTTTACCAGGACTGATCGTTGATCGTTATAACGATTATCTGGTAGTTCAATTCCTTTCAGCCGGAGCTGAATTCTGGCGTGAGACGATCGTCACGGTGCTGGCCGAAATCGTCCCGGTTACCGGAATTTATGAGCGCTCGGATGTGGAAGTGCGCGAAAAAGAAGGTTTAGAACTTCGTCGGGGTTTATTACAAGGAAACGAACCACCAGAATTAATCGAAATTTGTGAGAATTTCCGACGTTTCTTAGTTGATATTCGCAATGGTCACAAGACCGGTTTTTATCTCGATCAGCGCGATAATCGGCAAAAAATTACCGAATTTTCAGCCGAACGCGAAGTACTAAACTGTTTCGCTTATACCGGCGGATTCGCGGTTGCGGCATTGTCAGCCGGCGCCATCAAAGTAACAAACATCGAAACTTCCGCCGATGCGCTGGAATTACTGAACCGCAACATAGCCCTGAATGGTTTCGCTCCGGCCCGAGTCGAAAATCTGACCGATGATGTTTTTCAAGTTCTGCGAAAGTTTCGTGATCAAGGACGGTCATTCGATTTAATTATCCTCGATCCTCCCAAATTTGCCGAGTCGAAAAGTCAAATTGAACGTGCCAGTCGCGGTTACAAGGACATTAACCTGCTGGCATTTAAACTTTTACGGCCGGGCGGCATACTTTTTACCTTCTCTTGTTCAGGCCAGATATCGCCGGAATTATTTCAGAAAATCGTAGCTGATTCTGCCCTTGATGCTGGAAAATCAGCCCAAATCTTGGTCTGGCTCAATCAGTCGGCCGATCACCCGACGGCTTTAAACTTCCCCGAAGGTCATTATCTCAAGGGATTGGTCTGCGTTGTTGAATGATAAATGTAAATCTCCGTCGTAATATTGGGAAAAAAATAACACCACCAGTTAATGAGGGAAATTATTTTTATTCTGATTTGGATAATAATCGCGATAGATTCGCAGATTATAAATAGTGGATATTATCCTTTAATCATCGTAAGTAACATCTTAAACCGTTTGACGGCTTTTACGGCGTGCGGTTGATTGGCGGGCATAATAATCATTTCGTCGGCTTTGACGCTGAATGATTGACCGGCAATCGTGATCTCGGCTTCGCCGTCGAGAATGTTCACCAGTGCATCGAACGGTGCAGTGTGTTCGCTCAGTCGCTGACCTTCGTCGAAGGCGAAGAAAGTCACGTTTCCAGCCGGTCTGTCAATCAAGGTCCGGCTAACGATTACTCCGGTCTGATAATTACCCAGATCGGCCGTTTTTAATATTCGAAACCGATATTGATCTTGTTCTGAATTTTTCCCTTCGGCTTTCATTTTCGTTATCCTTTCAATTATTAGCAGTATTGATAATTAATTTTTAAGGTAATTTAGTGAGACGTTAGCTGGATATTTAACTCTGGCTTGATTTCATTTTTTTCGCAATTTCAGGATAATATTTTTCGAGACAATCCGGACAAATACTATGGGAAAAATCAGCATCGGAATGTTCATGAATGTATTCCTCAACGGCGTGCCAATAACCTTTATCGTCGCGTATTTTTTTACAATGCGCACAGATTGGCAAAAGACCGCTGAGAGTTTTAATTTGGCTCATAGCATTTTGTAGGTCACGGATTAATTTTTCACGCTCATTTTCGTTTTTCTTTTTTTCGGTGATGTCGCGTAGAAGGAGACTTTTACCAATTATCTGGGAATAGTTATCTCGCAAAATAGAGAGCCGTAGTTCAAATATGCGATCCGGTTGGATTTTACCCAGGGCTATTTCGATCTGGCTAGGATTTTCGGCAAGTAACAAATTCTTTAGATCAATTGATTGAGGGAGAAAACGATTTATTTTTTGGCCAATCATTTGCTTGGGTCGTTTATGAAAGATATTGGCAGACGCTGGATTTATATCTACGATTACATTATTAGTGTCCAGAATAATCATTCCATCGAGCATTTTATCTACTAAAAATGAATAAGCGATTGGTCTAAGTTTAAATAATTGTAATCTCAGAATTGCCCAGGTGATTACAATTCCCGATAAAGCGAATCCAACTGGAGCCCAATCTAATCCTGGCACAGGATTCGGACCGAAAACATATATCAGGTTGCCGATTATTGGTATTAAAGCACCTATAATTATCGTCAGATTATGAGGCGTATAGAAAGAGCCGGATTCAAACGCCATCTTTAGTAGGAAATACATTCCAATAATGATAAGAGCGTATTCATAAACGTAAGTAATCCACCACACGATTCCATGAGAATAGATCGCTATATTAGTTGCCGGGTTGATGGTAATATTGGGCCAGAGCAAATTGTGCAAAGGATTAGTGAATGCCAAAATAATGATGAAAATTGGAATGGTTATGAGAAACGTTAGTGCGATTTTAGAAATCTGTAATCGTCCTCGGTAATATTCAACCGTGAAGAGAAAAAAGAAGAGTGGAACAGAACAAGTACCAATATAGGCAATTGCCGACCATAATTCTTTCAATCGGTGAGTAGTGGCGGCTGATTCGAATAAAATACCGAATGCCCACTCCGCTGCGGCGATTTCAAGTAAGATCATCCATAGTACACCTTTGAATTTGCGACGCGGCCAGAGTACTATAGCAGTAACTGTCGCAATGATAATGGTTGCCAACAAGGCAAGACTATATAATTGAAAGGAATAAGCATGCATATTAATAGCTCCAAAAAAATATCAGATAAACCTAAATAATCTATCCCATATTACAAAGGGAATTGAGATCTAAGTTCATTAATTTGCGTATAATCAAGAGCTAACATTTACATTTAGATGCAGAATGTAAAGATGTTTTCGATTTCACAATACCAGTTTTTTCCCTGCTTATAGATGTAACAATGATCGTCTAAAACTTTCTTCTTACAGTATTCTACAATATCAATATTATCTAATTTAAGATTCCTTTTAATCCTCATAATCCCCATTTCTGTGGTATGAACTTTATCAATATTGTTAAGTAATATTTGACTATCTTCAATAATATTTCCTTTCAAACTGTTGATTAAACGATTAAACGAGCTTATTTTTCTTGTTTTTCATTACAATAAAAAGCCACTAATATCATACCGATATTAGAGGTTTTGTTTCTTATTATATATATGAATTTTATAATATTCTTTCTAGATTGTGATCAACACCTGGATACTTCTTATACACATTAGGGATATTTAATGAATCCAAATATAAATGCATAATTTCATTATCACAAAGCAAGATATCAGTAGTACCGATATGCATTTCTATGTTGAGTTTTCCCCTAATTTTATCCGCATTTTTTCTGACTAAAGATAGTATATTGTTATCTTCTAAATACCATTTTTCTCTTAGCATATCGTTATATAAATTCATTACTTTTTCTGGAGCTACTCCGACAGTTCGATATTCTTTATTATACAGATGATGAAAAGTTCCAGCATATGATATAACTGAGCAAAATAAATCATTATGTTTGACAGCATAATAAAATGCCATATTACCACCCATGGAAAAGCCTGAAAGCATGCGACTATTACGAGTTGTATTAGTTCGATAGTGCCCATCAATATGAGGAATAAGCTCATGAAGCAAAACGAATTCAATTTCTAATAGCACATCAAAGTAATTTTCTTTTAAAGAAATAGCATTGATAAAAACAGTAATCATATCTCTATTTGGATAAACTTTTTCTAATGGTTTGAGTTCTGAAGATTCATTTCCTTTCCATCCATGAATATGATAATCAACGGGATATTTTTTATCACTATTGTTATATTCAGGGGGAAGATAGATATTATAGCCAACTTCGTTATTTAATACTTGGCTATAAAATGTTTTATGAAAAACATTTTGGGGAGATTCTATTGGTGGATTGATGAACACGAATGTATCCTCCTATAATAATCAATTTTGATTTAGTTATTAACAATTCTTTTCTTATTATATAATAAAGTCCAAGAATATATTGCCAGTAATGAATAGATAATTGTAAGAATGACAATTGTTATTGTTTCATAACGCATATTTTGTGTAAAGCAATATGGCAAAGCACAAATATTAATAAATGTGTGAATAATAATAGGAATCCACAAATTATTCGTTTTCTTATATATAGCTCCTAAATATAAACCCATAGAGATTGTAGAAACAAGTTTAAAGATAATAACACCAATGCCCATGCTTATAACACCAGGAATATGTCCTATGCCAAAGACAACTGAAGAAATAATAATTGCTATAGTTGTTCTATTTTTCTTTTTTGGTGCTAGTTCTTCAATACAATTAAGAAATAAACCTCTAATGTAGAATTCTTGAACGATGCCTACTCCTATACAATATAAGATACCTTCAATAAGGATTTTTAATAATGTTGGTGAGTAATCAAAAGGTGAAAGACCGATAATATAACTAATTAAGGATATAATACCAACTAGAACACCATGTAATCCATATCTTTTCATTCCGCTTTTTAGACCTTTTTTAGTAAAACCAAAAGTATACGTTATCTTAAATGACTTTAAGATAATGACTGATAATATTCCAATTAAAACAAAATTGATCATAATCGGAATAATGTTTGGATCTAAATCCTCAACATATATTTTCTTTAAAACTCCTGGTAATCCTGTAACATCAATAAAGGCAATAATAACGAATAAAAGGATGAGAACTATTTTTTCTTTTTTAGACATTTTTTATTCTCCCGGGTTTCAATAAGTGTTTTTATAGACACCAATTATAACATATTATATCATAAAGTCATAGATATTAATAGGGTGTAACGAAAATTAAAGGCATTAATAAAGGTTAATAAATCATTATCACATTTTAAATAAGATTAATTATTCTTTTGGATAAAAGTTTAGATACAATAATTAATATCGCTATCTATTGTGAAAAAAAGAAAAATGTAATATGATAATCTAATAATAAAAAAGTTTGATATCATTAAAGTATCAAACTTATTGAATCAAAATGTCAAAGTAGAAATGTTTTAATACAATTTTAGCACCCCTACTTTTAAATCGTGTAAAAAAGTTAGCACCCTTAGGTCAAATCGTGTCAACTTTTAGCACCCTTATTTATAGCGTTCTAGCAAAGGAAGTAACCATTTTAATATCCATCTTCTTGTTGTATCGTAGTTGGAGTCATAATAGACCGCACCAACTATCGCTTCAACATATGGATCATGTTCCTTGCATACGACTTTCTCATGGTCAGGAATATTTGGATCTTTGTAAAAATGAAGATCATTGTACGAATAAGCTATCAAACCTTCGCCAAGCATCATCTTATGCATAGTCGAATTATTCTCTAAGTCGCTCTTTGCTGTTGTTATCTCACCTTTAGTTCTAATGTTCTTAGTTCTATAAAGATGGTCAGCAATCACTGATTTAAGCATCGTATCGCCAACAGTTGCTAGACCTTCATTTGAATACTCGGAGCCATTTTTTCCTTGTCCAGGAACCTCAATTTTTATAGAGCCCATAGCCTTAGCAAGCCAAGATATATCGTTGAAGTGATAATGAATCTTTAATTCTAACTCTCTCATTTCTTTTTCTATTCTTTTCTTGTCCATGACTAATCTCCGTTAATAAATATGTAATCCTCAGCTGTAATCTCTTCAATAGAAACGGGATTATTAAAATAATCAGCTTCCGATTCATATCTGTCTGTTATAAATGTGAGGTTCTTATTTTTAGAGCCTAGTAACACTCTGTCGGTATCTAATTCTGATTCAATGAATGGACCATCGATAAGAAGGTCTACGGAATTTACCAACTCTGGGTTCAACGCATCTTTGCTTCTTCCAGAAAACATGATTATTCCTAAACCTAAGTCATGTATCGCTTTATTGAACTCGACAAGACCTTTTTGTAGTGAAGGCTCGCCTCCGCTAAGAGTGACTCCTTCAATACCAAAATCATCCCTTGCCTCTTTTACTATTTCGATAAGCTTATCAAAGTCAATGATGTGATTAGGAATCAAGGCTTGCAGGTCCTTGTTGCAGCAACCTTTGCAGTTTAAATTACAGCCTTGAAACCAAATGCAGCATCTATTAAACGGTCCTTCAGTTTTTGTGCATAGCTTTATGTATGCAACATTAAACTTATTCTGAGAACTCAAAAGAGAATCCTTCCTTTGTTACCTTAGTGACAATCTTGCTTCCTCTTAAAGAGCGAAGATCATCCTTGTTTTCAAATAAGAACATTGCTAATGGATCAAGTAATCTGTCGTTGATTGCATTTAAGATATCACGACCGCCCTTTGCAGAATCTACTGCTGAAAGAATGTAATTGATTGCATCCATTTCCTTTTCAAACTCAAGGTCAAGTTTGTACTTTTCTTCGATACCACGAATTACTGGCTTTAATTTTGATTTGCAGATCTTGTATTGGAATTCCTTATCTTGGATAAAGTTGAATGGAACGATGTTATTGTAGCCAATACGTCCTAATAATTCAGGTCTCTTTAATTCTTGGTCGAAGTATTCCTTAACGATACGAATGAATTCCTTTGCTACGCCTTCTTTGTCCGCACTAGCTTGTACTTGGTTTGCGCCTAAGTTAGATGTAAATACGATGATAGTATCGCTAAAATATACAGTCTCACCCTTTGAATCAGTTAAACGGCCATCTTCTAAGATTTGTAAGAAGATATCTAGGATTCTAGGATTTGGCTTAGCAGCCTTTTCAATTTCATCAAATAAAACAACGCTGAATGGATGTTCTTTGATTGCATTAGTCAATTGTCCGCCTTCTTCGTATCCAACATATCCTGGAGCAGCACCGATTAGCTTTTGATCGCTGTTTTCTTGTGCGTATTCAGACATATCGAAACGAATACATGCTTGTTCATCACCGAATAAAAACTTCGCTAAAGCCTTTGATAACTCTGTCTTACCAACACCAGTAGGACCTACAAAGAAGAACACACCTTTTGGCATTGATCTTGATGAAGTCTTATGTAAGCCAGTTAAGCCCATATAAGCCTTAACGACAGTCTTTTCAATCTTCTCGATTGCTTCATCCTGACCCACTACACGCTCAGCTAGTTCCTTCTTAATGTTCTTAACACGTGCTTGTTCTAACTTTTCCCATGGATTTTCTTTTTCACCATATTTAAATAGATAGAAAAGCTTATCGAATGACATCTTATCTTCTTTTCTAGACATTCTAGAAAGTTGGATGATTTCTCTGTTAGTAAAGTCTTCCATCATGTCGATGCAATCGATATTCTCGTTATCTAATAATGAGCTTGTTCCACTCTTTAAACGCACTTCAAATGAGTCTTCAATCTTCTGTACCATTTGCTTACGTTCTTCTCTATCAGGTTTTTGAAGTGTTACGATTTCTACCTCAGGGTTTCCTTGATAGAATGAAAGTGGCAAGCCTGAAGCTTTATTTAAAATAATTACTACAACGCTCTCGTTGCAATCAGAACTTAAATAATCAATCTTTCTGTCTTTTAATGCTTTACCTAAAAGAGTGATGTTTTGTCTTTCGTCTTCAGATAAACCATTAGCACTGAATAAATATTCAGACCAGTTGATGATAAATGCGACTTTCTTTTTCTTGTCGATAACATTCTTATAAACAACATTTAGGATTTCAGCAGGACTCTTAAATAGTCCTTGTTGTGCTTTTGGAGTTTCTTCTTCCTCATCTCCTAAATCATAAGCATCGCCTTCAACTTCAACTTCATCGGTTAAAGTCAACTTATCAATGGCACCAGTTGCACCTTCAACTCTATCCCAATAAACGATATCTTGATAGTCCATGTCTTTAAACATAGCCTCTAAGAATTCTCTCAAAGTGACAATCTTATTTTTATCATCAAGATAAACATCACCAACATTACCGTCGATCATGACGCATTTCTTGATACCAGCATTTCTTCTAATTTTATTAAAACTATTTTGTAATGACATACGACCACCTCCTTAGTTTGTGCCTTTATTTTTATTTACGTATTGATACTTTTGTGTTTGGATTTTATCTGGATTTGACCATTCAACTTCCTCATGAAGAATATTTATGTCATATACATTCTTCAAATCCTCAATGAATGGAGTGATATCCTTATTGCAAGCTAGACCTTCATAGCCTTCAAAGTGATACATAAATTTTCCGTTAAGTTGAATTTCAAACTCTGCAGTTTGGCCTGATGCCTTCAATGCAACAAGTTTTACGATATTTTTCTCTTTGTCAATTTTAAGGTTTTTCTTTGTATCAACAATGAACCCACGTTCTTTTATCGCCTTAATTATGACCTTTAACGTTTCCTTACGAACCTTTTCATCTGTTATCGCAGCATTCATCATTGCGTTCGCTTCATCAACAGTCTTAGCTTTTTCAACAACTTCTGGAGCTACCCCGTTGGCTTTTAATTCAGCTTTGCATTCTTCGATCACTTGTCTAGTCTTCTTACCAACTAGTATATCGTATTCTGCTTGAGCTTTTGAAACCAATTCATCAAATCCTAGTCCAGCATTGGCTTCATTTACCATTTCACGATATGCCAATTCTCTTAATGACACATCTTCTATTTGATTTATTTTTTCAATGACAGACTTAGAGATATTCAACACGCCGCTCATCTTGTTTAATAGATTTTGTGCTGATTCCTGACCTGCATTTAGCAAGCCTTCGTTTATCATTTGGTCTATAACCTCTAGCTTAGAACCAGTCAATTCATTAACTGTTCTTACGAGGTTCTCGCCTTGCACTCTTAATGTGGTGTTTAGCTGCTTGTACTTTTCAGCTAAAGCCTTGCTGTCGGCACCACCATATCTGACATCCATGTCGAATGACTGCTTCTTTAGTGCCTTATACTCCTCAAGGGAAGCATTGAACTCATTGATTAATTTTTGGATTTGATCCTTAGACTTCAATAAATAAGCTTCATATTCTTTGACTTTTGAAGTTTCCAATTTACTTGCAGTTTCATGGATTCTGCCCAAAACCTTATCAATCTTACATAACGAATGTGCCGCAGTTTCGCACTGAGATTGAATTTGGATAGTTAAACCTTCAAAGTCCACTGTTACCTTATGACTCATTTCTTTTCCTCCTCTAACTCAAAAATTTCTTTGCTCCACCTTCTTAAATCATCTGCTTTAAAGTTTGCAGTTCTATCTTCAGGATGGATATATGCATTTCTATTCTCTCTGAAATCATGAAGATCCGTTGCAATGTTTCTCTCGATAGCACCGCTTCTTCTAGCCTCACTTAACATATCAGAAAGCTTTCCATCTAGTTTGTATTTGTTTTTAAGGATGATTTCCAACTTTGCAGAAAGGTTAACAAAAACAAATTGATAGTCACCAGATGTGATTTTCTTTTCTACTAACTCTGGCTTTATGTTATTCGGATTTGCTAAAGCAGCATCTAATATATTGAAATCATCATTGATTGTTCCGAATAAAGTCATGAAGCCATCAAAATCTTTGAATAGCTCTTGATTTTGCGTTCTGAAGAAATCAACCGCTTTTTGTACACATTTGGCAGTATTGAACGTCTTTTTGAATTCAGTTCTGTTTACAGACTCTTCCTCAAAAACGTATTTTCTATAATCCTTGATGCCAGTTAGTTCCTTCATCTTGGAAATGCAAGTGTCATAATTGATTAAATCCAATAATGATTTATCTGTCGCCATTCTTGTTCTTAAAGCATCATCAACAGGGTTTACATATAAAACGACTATCGATTTATCAAAGCCCTTTTCAACCAATGTTTCATATACTTCCTGCCTGTTCTTAATTTCCTTCAAGCTATCAAACAAGCGTGAAATAACATCCTTTAATGGAATATTAAGGAACTTAGGAATTGTATTTGTGATCTTCAATACAGTCTCCAAATTATCCTCTGTTACTGTTTTCAAGTAAGCGGAATAGTTATCTTGAAGCATTTCTTTGTATTTAGCCATGATATTAGCATTCATCATAGCTGTAGGCTTCATTTCATTTAAACGAACTATATTGCTCTCATAATCGTTATTCAAATAGCCACTCATGATTTCAGCAGCCTTTGCATAGTCCTTAGACACATTAGTTACCCTTACAAGCGTCTTGAAATTATCTTCAGAATACTCGTTAAGGTTATTCACGTAGGATTCGAGCACCTCTTTTAACTGCTCTGAGCTAACCTTTAATCTCAAAACAAGAGGAATTGATATAATTCCAAGATCCTTATTATTAAAGTTAAATACGCCAGGAATGAAAGCAAACCTGTTGTCTGCTTGGTCTACAACAATGAACTCACATGATGGATCGTATTTCTGGAGACCAGATACACTTTCCACTGTGTAATAGTTATTTCCCTTGTAGTTACCCTTAGTGATAAGCATCTGTCCTTTTTGCTTCAAAACATCGTCAATTTCCTTTGGAATGATGATGCTTGCAATATCCTTGTTGGCAAACGCTGATAAATCCAACCCATCTGAATACGCTGACTTAAACTTGAATTTATTCTTATATCCTATGGCCTTGTTTACCATTTCGCCTGTGTAGTTTACGTCGAAAAAGTTTTGTACAGCTTTCTCTTCAAATTCAAAAGATAGCGTATTGCCTTCCAATACTACTGTGCAGTCATATTTTCCAGTCCAGTTCTCTTTTGAGATTTCCTCGACTTTGGTAATAATCTCTTCCTTTTTGATAAGCTCATTCTTTACGACTTTGCCATTCTCATAAATAGGAATTCTCACACCCTTATTTTTATTGATGAAGTCCTCCACACTCTTATCGCATGAGAAATCAGCCATAAAATCTTCTGTGATAGCACTATCCATTAATGGCTTAGGTTCAAAGCTTGCTGGGATAGCTAAAGTGAGCTGTCTCATTGCAATGTCATAATAAACAGGTATTTTTGCTTCTTTTGTAACTCCAGTAGGGATTGATTCTTCAGCGAAGATCTTCTTTCCTTTAGGAGTAAAAGCTAAATCACCTATTCTAATCGTACTAAACATGTTGCGATCATAGTAACCGCCATATCTGGTAGTTAAAATATCCTGAGAGATCAGGTTTGCAATCGTGTCTGAATAAATATAATGCAATGAACGAGGAACACCGAAGTTCTCTAACAACTGAGATAACAAAACATTCTTATCATTTGACTCGTTGATGAGAACCAAAAGCATGTATGCGATACCTGAAGGCTTTTTAACTTCTGAATACGAAACTATTTCATTTAATTTGAAAAATGGGAATTGAAATGATGTTTCTAATTTGAACTTATCCATTTATTCTAGCCTCCTTGTCCTCTAATACATCGATATCATCTATCACCTTGCCATACTGCTCGATGGTATATAAGATCTCTTCATAAACTCTGAAGTTTCTTCTATCGTTTCCTCTACCGTTTACATCTGGTAAATCAATGACACCCTTAGATTCAAGGTATCTTCTATTACCAACCATAACAAGCATTCTTCTAGCTCTAGATAAAGCAACGTTAATTCTTTGATAAGCAAGAATGAATCCAGGATTTGACTTAGCAGGATTTTCTGGATTTCTTACGGTTGAAAGAATTATTATGTCTCTTTCGTCGCCTTGGAAATCATCTACCGTACTAACAATCATCTTTTCTACATCGGTCTTGAAAGCATCTGTTTTAACTTTCTCGCTCTTTAATATTTCTTTTATTCTTCTTGCTTGGTCGCCATAAGTGCAGATAACACCAATACTTAATTTTTCTCTATCAGGATTGCGTTTGAAATAATCATTTAACTTTCTGATTAACTCAGCAACAACCTTAGCCTCGCCAGTGTTATACATGGAGGTTGAATCTTGTTCATGAGTTTCGTTCTTTTTGCAATCTACAAAATAGATATGTTTATCAGGCTCGATGATGCTTCTACCATTTGAGATAAGCTTAACATTATGTTTCTTGGTGTTGTTTTGACCAGCAAATCCAAGTTTCAACTCACCTTGATAGAAATGGTTAAATACATTCATGATATGCTCATGACAGCGGTATTGCTGTACAAGCATAGTCTTATAGCTTTCAGGAATTCTCTCAAATAATGTCTTGAAGAAGCATTCTTCATAAAGAGCAGTAAACTTTTTATTTATGTCCTTATTGATGATATTTTCATCTAATCCTTCAAAATCATCGTCTCTCAATTTAGAGAATTCATACATTGGAGGCAATTGTCTGTGGTCACCAACCAAAATTACTGTTTTACCATATAAAATTGGAATAAGCAGATCAATGAAGCTAGATTTTGAAACCTCATCAATGATTACCACATCAATTCCGACAGACTTTATGTCAATGTCATCAATATTATACTCAGACAAAGCATCGACATTTCTTCCACTGAATCTATCATTTGAAGTACAAGTGATACCAAATACATTAGCATTATCAAATAAATCCTTAGTGTATTCCTTACGGTCGGCTTCGATAACATCTTCCATAGATAGATAGTTAGATATCTTTTCGTACATAGGAATCTTCTCTTTATTTTCTTGTTCCTTACGTACAAAATCGTTCTCAAGCTCATCCCATCTTCTCTTGATGATTGTCAAAGCTTCATCGATATCTTTGTATGGTTCTGCAATTTCAAAATCCTTGAAGAACTTATTGATTTCAGTTTCTAACTTACCCTTGTTCTCTTGGATATCTTGCACGTCGTCACGTTCCTGTATTTCAATGATTGAGTCATTAATTCCCTTAATCTTCTTTTTAAGAACTGCGATTTTATCTTCAACGTTATTAAATTTAGTCTCAACCGTATTAAGTGATCCATTGACTTCCTCAATATACTGAACCTTTCTTTCCATGATATGTTCTTTCAACAATTCTATGGTTCTCTTAATTGAGTCAACATTTGCAACCAAATATGCATAACTAAAGATAGTTCCTAACTTAAGATCAGTAGGAGCTGAGTCTGTTGTTGCGTCAATTTGCTTCTTGATGGAAATTAACTCTTTACGTAAAGCGTCATATTCATCTTGTTTTTCTGGAATTACATCATCATATTCATCCTTGCAAGCATCCATTTTACTTTTTATTTCTCTTCTCTTAACTTCAAGGATAGTTTTATTTGATTCAGGATTTACAACAGCAAGTTCTCTTTCTACCTCATCCATTTTAATCTGATTAATATTCTTAACTAGTAGACCTAGATCAATATCTACAAATGTATTTTTATCAAATAAAGAAGCCAAATCATCACGTAATCTAATGATGAGTTGTGTACTAACATCTTCATCAGGTCTTAGATTATCATTTTCAATATGGCGTTTTGTTCTTCTCAAAACATCAAGTTCAATTCTAATATCATCTCTAGAGTCCGATAATGTCGAAATTTGAGAATTAAGCTCCTTAGCTTTCAATTCCAATCCAGTGATTTCCTTATTGGCATCGTCTAAAACCTTTTGAGACTTTTCAATTTTTGATTTCAATAGTTTTAATTTATCGTATGTTTCTGAGAACTCTTCCTTATTTCTTCTGAAGTTTCTATACCTATCAACGGCTTTTTTCATGTTTGTACTGATATTTCCATAGAAATTATCGACAAGGAATTTAGGATCGTACTCATTATCATTCTTTTTATTATTATTTGATGGAATAAGTCTTATAGGTACAATTTCAGCTATTTTTGGCAATCTCTCAAATACGTTATCAATAGCCTTATGTGTTTCAGAAGATATAAGTACCTTCTTACCTTTCTTTACCATCTGAGCAACCGTCTCTGCTATGACTTGTGTTTTACCAGTTCCTGGAGGACCTTGTAATAAGAATATTCCATTACTAGACACAGCTTTTCTTACAGCTTCTTTTTGTTTTTCATTTAACGATTCCAAATACCATGTCCAATCACTGTACTCTGCTTGCACACTAGATAAGCTTTCTGGATTAAAAAGATATGTTGAAAGATATGGGTTCTTTACAAATCCACTATAGAAGTTATTCAATGCAGTTTCTTGTCTAGAAATCTTTGCTTTTTCAGCTCTGTTATCATAAACAATATACTTACATGCTTTGATTGCTTTTATTTGTTTATCGTTAATAACGTTATTAGCATCGCCAAGTCTGAAGTATAAAGAGAATCTGATGATTGTTTCTTCTTCAATCACTTTTTCTTTGTCAGCTTTTAATTGTGTATCTAATTGCTCTTTAATAGAAATTTTCTCGGTTCTAATATCGTCTTTGTATTTGTTTCTTAACTCAGTATTCTTTTTAGCTTCGTATTGAGTTACTTGGCGTTTTGCAGCAGACATTAATGATGTTTCATAATCAGCCAGCATCTTAATGTTTCTCTCAATATATAGAGCTTTGACATCGATTTCTGAATAGGCATCCTCAATTAACGAATTCAATCGTTCCTTATAAGCCTTTTCTTCTTCATCTTTTGCCTTTTTCGTTTCTTTAGTTAATTTTATTTTAATTTCAGCTTTTAGCTTAGTTAATTTTGAAAGTACGCTCGAGTCAGTGTTATTTATAACATCGTCATTTAGAGAATCTTCCAACTGCTTTTTTCGTTCTAATAATTGTTTCTTAACCTCGTCATCAACTTCCTTTTGGTATGCTGCTATAGCTTTGCTTAATTCGTCTATAATGACTTTCTCATATTTAGCATCGATTGCCTTATATGATCTATCAATATCAGACTCGTATTTATATTCTAACTGTTCCAAATGCTTTTCTGGTTGGATGTCGAATGAAACAATTCTAAATCTATCACCTAATGCATATCCAGCATTCAAAAGTTCACTAAATTGGATTCTTTGAAGATTACCGTTTCTATCTCTATATTCAGAGTTTCCTTCTGGATCTTTTGCTGTAATAAATACATTATCGCTAGCCAGCGAGCGGATTTTTCTTTCCTCTTCATTAACCATTCTTCCACGCTTATTTACACGTGCCTCATAGAAAGATTTCTTGTTTCTGTCTATATTTAATCTTACCAATGGGAATGGTTCAGCGTCCTCTATTTTTGAAGACAATACGACCATCTCACCTTTTGTAAAATCTTGAATTCCATCCAAAATATAATCATCATAAACAGATGAGTTCTTTCTATAGTCTTTTCTATTAACAGCATATGCTTCGATATATTCCGCAGAATCTAATAAGAAGTTTCTTTTTGATTGCTCATCAAGATAATATTTTCTAAAGTTAATGTATTGATTCCATTCTTCAAAAGTTCTACGGATCTCTGAAGGATTCTTGACTGTATAACAAGATTGAATAAGTTCGTATACAAAATTTGGAGTGAACAGAGTATTACCCATATCAACTCTATCTATAGTCCACACGCTAAAAGTAACCATTTGTCCCATTCTGCTCATGCTTTGAGACTTTGCAAATGAACTACACGCTTCCGCATTTACTATCATGTCATTAGGAGATGACATCGATGCATCTATAAACTGGATTCCTTTAATTTGAAGAACCTTTGCTTTATTACTCTCGTAGATATCACCAACCAATATAATATTTTGATTGTCAGGAAGATACCTTCTCATGCTTAAAGTAAGTTCAGGTCTTACTACAACATTTCTTAAATACGAAGGAGCACCACTTTCTCTTTGTTCCTTTTCACGTAAAAAGTTAGGACAAGAAATATAATATTTCTTTGTCATACCTGTTGGAAAGCAAGCTTCGATAAAAGATTGGAATGAGCTTGTTTGTCTATCTAATGGTATTCGTTTTTGAAGAAGTTTGAATTGTTCGTTTAATGATAAATTGTAGAACTCATTTTTTATATTTGTAGTCCTATCAAGATGGTCCACGAACGATAAAAATAAATACGCCATGTTATTCCTCCTTAAAATTTATGCAGTATTACTTGTTCTTGTAAGCTTCGAATATTTCAAGATAATCAATAAACTGCTTAATTTCAGCTGTTGAAGAACCATCAGCTATTTTTGCTACTTTATCTAATAATACAGTTCTTGTAAATTCATCTAATCCATCAAATTTTTGAAGTGACACAAGTTGACGTTTAAGAGCAGCATTTTCTTTACTTAATGTTTCAATCTCCATAGATAAGCTTTCTATAGATGCAATAGATTCTTTTTTGTCCTGAATAGAACCCTTTAGAATGCTTGAAATTCTATTAACATACTGTGCCAAAATATCGTTATCTGACTCGTCTAAAACTAATTCAAGATCTTCTTTTGTCTCCTTACCGAAAAGATAAAAAATCTTAAACTGTTTATCGCTTGGAATATCCCCAAAATCATCTAGATTTCTATAATTGTAAATTGTAGCTTTTGATATTTCTAAGTATTTAGCAAGGTCATTTACTTTAATCGAAAACTTTGTAACTAATCTTTCAAATAATTTTGTTGTCATATATATCACCTCAAGGATTTGTCTTTTACACTAATTTATTACATTTTTCTAATTTGGTCAATAATTCGGCATTTAAAACATATCAAAAAGAGTAAAAAAATGAATACAATATTCAGATTTAGACTATTTTAGACTGTTTTAGATAAATAAAAAGCCCTTTATTTAGTGTTTAAGGGCTAATTTTATTCTTATTTTGCTATTTCTGTCCCATTCTTGAATACAAACTTAATTGTTCCATCTTCATTGACTAGTGCCTCCTGTATCATCAAGTTCCATAGATCGGTTGAGAATTCATCTATGATTGTTTCTTTATCTTCTAAGGAAGCTATGAAAGCATTGAGTATTTCAATTCTGTCTAGCTTAGATTGCTTTTCCTCTAGCAAGGATTCCATTTTAGCTTTAGCTGCATTGAATTGGCTTACCAACTCTTGATAGTGTCTTTCGTACTCTTCTTGGTCTTGGTTCCTTCTGGCATTGTCGTGGATTAGGTTCTCTACCAATAGCTGAACCTCCTCCATCTCATTCGTTAATGCTTGTACCTTCGCGTCTATTTCCTCAGTTGAGGTTAGCATTTCTATGACCTCTTTGGTGTCTTCTATCAAGCCTTCCTTGTTGTCCATCACTTGGTTGTAGGCTTCTATGAACTTCCTGTTAACTTCATCTTGGCTAAGGTTAGGTGACTTGCATCCGCATTTGTATTTGCCGTTGCATTGCAATACCTCTTTTCTGTGGATCGAGTTGGAATGCCATACCTTGATTCCGAAGAAGTGTCCACATTCAGAGCATCTAAGCTTTGCTAAATAAGGATTGCTTGTTTGGTATGAGTATCTGATGCCTTCCCTTCTCTTAAGCTCCTCCTGAACCATTGTCCATTCTTCTTTGTTGATGATTCCAGGATGCGAATTTTCAACGTAATATTGAGGTAACACACCGTTGTTCTTTTTTACCTTGTGCTCAAGATAATCGTCGCAATAGACCTTTTGTAGCAATGCATCGCCTTTGTACTTCTCGTTGGTGAGTATCGACTGAATATTGTTGACGGTCCAGTTGCAGCCTTTCTTTGATGGAGTAGGAATTCCCTCAGCCTTCAGAGTATCTGCTATTGCCTTTCTTGTCATACCGTCCTTTAGGAACATTGAGTAAATTCTTCTAACGATGATTGCCTCATCCTTATCAATCGTAATCTTACCATCTATATTTTGGTATCCTAAAAACGCCTTACAAGGAATTGTAACCTTTCCTTCCTTCATTTGCCATCTCTTGCCCATCTTAACGTTCTCTGAGATGCTTCGGCTTTCCTCTTGAGCAATAGCACTAAGCATAGACAGCACCATTTCAGACTTTGAATCGAATGTCCATAAATTTTCCTTTTCAAAATAGACCTCAGTTCCAGCAGCTTTCAATTGTCTAATGTAGGATATGCTGTCTAAGGTGTTTCTGGCAAATCTCGATATTGATTTGGTTAGAATTAGGTCAATCTTCCCATCAACTGCATCCTGTATCATCGATCTAAAGCCAACTCTTCTTTTTGTGTTGGTTCCTGATATACCTTCATCAGAATACACCTTCACGAATTCCCAGTCTGGTCTGGTTGCTATATGCTCAGTGTAGTATTTGACCTGTGCTTCATATGATGATTGTTGTTCTTCATTCTCGGTGCTTACTCTGGCATAAGCAGCAACTTTTCTTTTTTGAGTTGAGCCAATAACTGACATTGTCATCGGATTTATCGTTTGTGGTATTACTTTGACTTTTGCCATCTGTTGTTCCCTCCTCTTAATTCATTTTGTTTAAATGCCTTAGCTCTAGCTTTAGATTTCATATCATCAGTCCATGCCTCGCTTCGGCTTCTGTCATTCCAATAGATTTTGTCAACCGTTCCATCCTTAAGGTGAATCTCTAGCTCATTCCCTGGATTAGCTATAATCTTCTCAACCTTCTCTAGGAACTTATCTTGTTTGAACTTATCCCAACCGAAGTATTGGTTAATCGCATCATAAAGCTTGCGTTCATCTATTTGCTTGCTTCTTGAGCAGAAGCCTTTCCCTTTGGTGTTGTAGGTTCTGCAAATCCAGATTAAGTTGTACCTTGTCGTCTTGTGATGATATGCTCCACCGCAGCATCCGCATCTAAGAATGCCTGTGAAAGGGTAGTTATTCTTTGTCTTTCTGGTTTTAATGTCATACTTCATAATTCTCTCATTTCTGATTTTCTGTGCCTTTTCAAACATCTCTTTAGTGATTATTGGCTCATGGTTCTCTTCGACAAGATATTTCTGAAGCTCACCGTTGTTCTTGCATTTTTTCTTTGATAGGTAATCCTTGCGGTATGTCTTCTGAAGGATTAGGTCGCCTGTGTAGTTTGAGTTGCTTATGACGGCTGTCACGTTATTCTTGCTCCACTCATTTGCAGTCATTGGTTTTATGCCTTCCGAGTTCAGGATGCTGGCTATCTTTTGAAATCCTGCTCCAGCAATGTATAGTTCAAAGATTCGCTTAACTACAGCAGCCTCTTCAGGAACTACAATAAACGTCTTCTTATCGATGTCATACTTGTAACCGTAGTTATCTTTGCCACCCCACATGATGCCTTGACTGAAGTCTTTCTTGATTCGCCATTTCATGTTCTCTGAAACCGACCTGGCTTCCTCTTGGTAATAAGCAGCAAGCACGCTAAGCATGAACTCACCATCCGATGAGATCGTATGAATCTTCTGTTCTTCGAAGTAGACATCTACATCCCTAGCCTTTAATTCCCTAACTACTTTAAGCACTGTTTCTGTGTTTCTTGCGAACCTTGAAATTGACTTCGTGATTATTAGGTCAATCTCACCAGCTTTGCAGGCTTCAAGCATCTTTTGAAATTCTGGTCTATCTTCCTTTGTTCCTGAAAACGCATAATCTGCATAGACTCCCTTGAACTGCCATTCTGGATTGCTGTTAATCATCTTGTTGTAATGGCTAACCTGAGCTGACAGCGATTGAAACATCGCATCCTTATCTCTTGAAACACGAGCATAAGCGCAAACCCTAATTCTGGATTTCAATTGCTTTTCTGTATCAATTTTGATTATGTTTCTATCCATTATTTGCCTCCTTTTTTGCATTACTATCTATCACTCTATTTCTTAGAAATAGCAAGTGATTTGAACGGTAAATGCTGTCAGGTTTGATACAGTGCTTTTTAGCTAGAAACGATTCGGCTTTCATATACTCTTTTTCATTAATCAAGCCTTCCTTAACCATCTTCTCAAGCACCTTTACTGAAGCCATATATCTTTCCAAAGGAGTCATATTACTTGCCACCCCTTCTTTGTTTATTCCAGTAATTGTATCTGCAGCTATCACAGCAGAATATCTTCTTTTTCTTACCGACAACAAACTTTAGCTTCTTTCCGCAGTTCTTGCACACCTCATCGCTTGGTGTCTCAACTAAAGCGTTTCTTACTGATCCAATTGAAATATTCAATTCTTTAGCTATCTTCTTATAGCCATAGCCCTTTTGACTTAAGGTTCTTATTTGTTCTTTTAAATTCATAGGTTCATACCTCCTCAAGTCTAAGGACCGAAAATCGTGTCAAAAGTTCGGGATTTGAATTCAGAAAATAAAAAAGAGTCGCAGATTTTGCTCCACGACTCGATACTTGATTACTTATTCAGTTTATTTGCAATTGATCTCATTACATCAAGTTGATGACTTATGTTAGCAGCGTCCTGCTTATCAATCTCAGATGAGCTATCATCAACCTTATGGAACTTATCAATCAGGTCTTCCACAGTATAGATTTCTTCATTAAGAAGCATACTAGCTACATATGCCTCTTCATCAGTTAATTCCAGTATCAAAATATCACTTCCTTCCGAATTTCTTATATTGCCGACAATCAATTCTACCCTTAATTTATCACTTATTTTTTATATGTCAAATCAGCCTAAAGAAACGGAGCACAAAATTTGATAAAAAATCATTTAAGACCATGTTTTATTTTTTAAAACAAAAGAAAAAAGGGTGCTTTTTGAGAAAAAACTCATCAAACACCCTACGAAAACATTTTCATTAAATTTTTAAATTAAAAGCCTCAATTTTAAAAGGTAAGAGGCCGACCTATGACTGTTTCCGTCACCGAACGTATCCACCATTTTAGCCTGGCCTAGGATACTGCATTCTCCAGGGACAACGGTTGCTTATGTCATTACGGGCATTCATGACTACCACAATTATTATACATAAATGCCACCGATTTTTCCTTAATTTTAAGAATTTTTCAGATGAAAATCAATTAAGATCAGTGACGAAAATATTAGAGACATTCGAACGAATCCAACTTGTCTCCGGTGATATTACTCGGGAAAAATGCGACGCTATCGTCAATGCCGCCAATCGTTCGCTTTTGGGTGGCGGGGGAGTGGACGGTGCTATTCATCGTGCGGCTGGTCCGCGCCTTTTGGAAGAGTGTCGGCAAATTAGGGAGCAATTATTACCGGACGGCTTACCAACTGGTGAAGCGATTTTGACGGCAGGCTACGACTTGCCGGCTCGTTTTGTGATTTACACTGTCGGCCCGGTTTGGAACGGTGGCAAACACGGTGAGGATGAACTCTTAGCCGCCTGTTATCGAAACGTTTTGCGTGTTGCGGCCGAGAAAAAGTTCGATACCATCGCCATTCCAGCTATTAGTACCGGTGCCTACCGATTTCCATTAGAAAGGGCGGCTGAAATCGCGCTAAAGGTCATCGTACAGCACCTAGCGAATAACGAATTTCCGCGAACCGTGCGCTGTGTTCTCATCGGCGATAACTACCGGATTTACGAACGATTGCTGAATCAAATGCATTCGTCAACTGTAAGATAATTCCACGAGTACAATTGTTCAATTTTTGGGGTGAATTATTGGATTCGGGAATTTTTTTTTGTAATCTTTGGCGTTTAATGACAGGAGAATATAAAAATGTTACCTTCAGTCAATCCGACTTCCACTTCCGCTTGGCAAAAGCTGTTAGCCCATTATCAGAAAATAAAAAAAACATCAATAAGAAATTTATTCAAAGATGACCCGGAGCGGTTTCAGCGTTTTTCGATCAATTTAGTTCTCGATGAAACGAGTCGAGATGAAATTCTGCTCGATTATAGTAAAAATCTAATTACACCTGAAACTTTTCAACTTTTACTAAAACTGGCGCGAGAATGCGGCGTCGCCGAGGCGATCGAATTGATGTTCACCGGCGCGGCGATTAATGTCACCGAAAATCGCGCGGTTCTCCACACGGCATTGCGAAATCTCGATGATAATCCGATTTACGTCGATGGTCAGAATGTAATGCCGCCGATAAAGGCTGTCCAGGAACAAATGCGTGAATTCAGTGCCAAAGTTATCAATGGCGAATGGCGTGGTTACGATGGTCAGCCGATCAAAGACGTGGTTAATATTGGAATTGGCGGCAGTGATCTGGGACCGGCGATGGTGACCGAAGCCCTAAAACCTTATCACATTCCGCATCTAAAATTGCATTTTGTTTCCAATGTAGATGGCACCGACATCTGTGAAACTTTGAAATGTCTAAACCCGGCAACTACGCTTTTTATCATTGCCTCCAAGACTTTTACGACGCAGGAAACGATGACTAATGCCCAGACGGCGCGCAATTGGTTTCTAACCACGGTCGGTGAGCCTGATTTCATCAAATCGCACTTTGTAGCGGTTTCGACTAATCGGGCAAAAGTAATCGAATTTGGAATTGACCCGGAAAATATGTTCGTGTTCTGGGATTGGGTCGGCGGTCGCTATTCGCTCTGGTCAGCAATCGGTTTATCAATTACGCTGGCGGTCGGGTTTGATAATTTTAGGGAATTGCTGGCTGGCGCCTATGCTATGGATAACCATTTTCGCCAGACGCCTTTTGAAAAAAATATTCCGGTGATTCTGGCATTGCTGGGAATTTGGTATAACAATTTTTTCGGGGCAGAAACGCTGGCTATTTTGCCTTATGATCAATATTTAAGGCGCCTGCCGGCTTATCTCCAACAGGCGGATATGGAGAGTAACGGCAAGCGAGTTGATCGCAACGGCAGAGTAGTCAATTATCAAACCGGGCCAATTGTCTGGGGCGAACCTGGCACAAACGGACAGCATGCTTTTTATCAACTTATCCATCAAGGAACGAAGCTTGTTCCTTGCGATTTTCTAGCGCCAGCTATTTCGCATAATCCGGTTGGAGATCATCATAATATTCTATTATCGAATTATTTCGCCCAGACCGAAGCCTTGATGAATGGCAAAAGCGAGGAAGAAGTTGCTCGGGAATTGAAATCCAAAGGTTTGACTGAGGCTGAAATTCAGCGGCAGTTGCCCTATCGTGTTTTTCCTGGAAATAAGCCAAGCAATTCAATCCTTTTTAAAAAATTAACTCCGCGAACGTTGGGTGCTCTAATTGTTATGTATGAGCATAAGATTTTCACTCAGGGAATAATCTGGAATATTTATAGTTTCGATCAATGGGGTGTCGAACTTGGCAAGCAACTGGCTGGACGGATTCTGCCGGAACTTGCGGATGATCAGCCGATTACCAGCCACGATAGCTCAACTAATGGATTGATTAATGCCTGGAAGAGACTCCGTAAGTAATCGCCTTAACGAGGATATTTATGGAATGGTTTGGTGAATTAAGTCCCGTTTTTCAAGCATTTCTGGCAACCTGTTTTACTTGGTTGGTGACGGCTGGCGGCGCTGGGTTAGTGATTTTTTTCAAGGAAGTCAGTCAACGCCTATTAGATGCCGCACTTGGTTTTGCCGCTGGAGTAATGATAGCCGCTAGCTTTTGGTCGCTATTGGCTCCGGCAATAGAAATGGCGGGTGCATCAAGTACTCCGGCCTGGATTCCAGTGGCAATCGGATTTTTGTTGGGCGGCGCTTTTTTGAAATTGGTTGATCGTCTGCTTCCTCACTTGCATTTAGGGTTACCGCTTGATCAGGCGGAGGGCATTAAAACTCACTGGCAAAGGACGGTACTGTTAGTTCTGGCGGTCACGATCCATAACATTCCGGAGGGTCTGGCAGTGGGAGTAGCGTTCGGCGCGGCGGGAGCCGGCTTGCCTTCGGCTTCACTAGCTGGTGCAGTTGCCCTGGCTCTGGGCATTGGCATTCAAAATTTCCCAGAAGGTGTGGCGGTTACGGTTCCACTGCGTCGGGAGGGACTTTCGATCGGCAAGAGTTTTTTTTACGGTCAACTTTCCGGTTTTGTGGAAGTCATTTCCGGAATTATCGGTGCTTATCTGGTTTTGACGATTCAGGCTTTGTTGCCCTATGCCCTGTCGTTTGCGGCGGGGGCGATGATTTATGTCGTAGTCGAAGAATTAATTCCCGAATCTCAGAAAGACGTTAGTACCGATGTCGCGACTCTGGGAGCGATGCTGGGTTTTACCATTATGATGATTTTAGATGTAGCCTTAGGCTAAAATCTTCAAGATGGCAACAATTAAAAAACCTTATAGAAATTAACAAGTTATCGTAAGTTGGTTCATCTACGCGGTAAATTTGTTGCATTCATAACTTTATAAAAGTTATATGATTGCAAAATAGAGAATCGTCCAATTAATTGGGGCTTGGACTTAGAATGTCGCACAGGTTGCGATAGTCTAATGTGATTTGTAAACGGTTTAATTTTATTCACGTCCCATACGAGCGGCTTTTGCGCGAATCTGGGGGATGGCTTCTGTCATAATGCTTTTTACATCGGCGTAACGGAAAGTCCGCTCTTCAAAAGAGCGGGTCTCGAGGGCTTTCAGGAAGCGATTCTGGAATTCGTCAAAATAAGAACCATAGAGGTGATAGCTGTCTGCTTGATGGACATAGCGACCGATGTTGATTTTTTCACCGATTGATTGCTCGATTCGATTAGCGATTTCGACCTGGAGCTGGGTTAGCGCAAACATATTCATAAAGGCGGCTTTGTAAGCATCGTTAGAGCGAAAGCGGACATTCGTATTGAGAGTCCAGATCGAATTATCGTCTTTCAGCAAACGGCACCAAATGCTTTGCAAACAAGGCGGGTCGTAGCAATCGTTGTCTTCCCATACTTTCCAAGTGATTGCTTGGGCGCGGCGAGTATGAGGGACTTTGGTTAATTTTTCGACCATAATCGCAATCTGGTCGTAAACTTTTGCGAAACCAGGTACCTGATAATTGAACAAACGCTGGTGATAGGTATATTCCCAGCGGGCATCGGCGGGATTCTCAGCCGACCGGATGCAATGGTCTTTGATTCCTTCCAACACTTCCAGAACATATTCTTGAAGGTCAATCAATCCACCTGGAAAATCACAATGAATCATTGGTTCGGCTAAAGGGTTTTGGACGACGATCATCATAGTGCAATCTTTGCTAGGCGGATCAGAAGGTTTGTCGTATTCGGTTTTGATATTGCAACCTTTTTGGTATAGTTCGACTAATGATTTTTCCCAAGCGGCGGCGAGCGATTCGCCGTTAACCATAAGCACGGGAATTTGACCGTTCATAAGTTCTTAACCTCATTTTGATTATTTTCATAATGTAGCGCATTTGGCAAGAAGGGATTGACATTGTTTTAGAAATTAAAAAGCCGGAATGAATATAAAGAAAAAATCGGAGTTATCATATTACGAATCAGTTAAAAATCAAACCCAAAATTGATCTGTGAAATGATAATATATTTAGGAAACCGGGTTTAGTTTCTATTATATGGCTGTTTCAGATATTGGTTAGCCAGGCTGACAGCCGCCGTGCGATTATTAAGCTGGACGGCTTTGCGATAACAGGCGATAGCCTCGGATCGGCGTTTTTGTAGATCGTAAACATTACCTAATCTCACGAGAGCATTGCCGAGGTCATAATCCAGTTCATAATCGTAGGATTTGATGAATTCGATCAAATTCGATTCGGCTTCACCGAGCCGACCTTGGGCAAGCGCCAAACTGCCATAGAGAAGGTGGAGTATTCCTCGATAGTCCTTTTGGGTTTTGGGAGGTAGGGTTGGAAGCAGAGCCTCAATCCGTTTTAGGTAATAATTAGCCTGATCGAGCTGGCCAATCTGGATCGCGGCGTCGGCAGTTAACGCGGCATAATAGGGGTTTTTAGGGAAATCTTCAGCCATTTTGCGGGCATATTCATAAGCGCCGCTATAATTCGACTCAAAGTATAAATAGAGGTATGCTAGAAGCGATCGGGCTTCATAGCGCCCGTAGTTGCCGTAATCAGCGTCGGCTTTGATGGCTTGGAGGCCTTCACTGCGCGAGCCAGATTCGCGCATTAGGCGACTGGCAATTTTCATATAAGGGGCTGAGATGCTGACATAGTAATTAAATAGACCGACCGGCAATTGGAAATCCGGTTGGTCAGGATAGAGTTTTTCGGTCTTTTTGATGAATCGGATAGCATTATAACCGCTAGTTAGCACGCCGAAGTAATTTTTTTCTGCCAATTGAATGCGGGCGCGCAAGCCCATAACAGTTCCATAGAAAAAGAAGTATTCCGAATGCGATGGGTTTTGTTTAATCTGGTCCGCATAAATTTGCAAAGCCTGTTCAATATCCACAAGAAATTGTTGATTACGTTGGTGATAGCCGATTAATCCTTCGTTTTGATAATATTCGACCGCTAATGCTCCCAGTGGACCCATAGGATGAAAGGGGGTGGAATTTAATACTTCGTGGAAAAGACTGGCGGCGCGTTTGTATTCCCGATTGTACATTGCTTTAAGTGCAATTTGAACTCTCTCTTCCTGTTGTTCAAAAGTGTCAGATTTCAGGTTGGCAAAACCACCGAGTAGCAGGGTGATTAATAAGGTCTTAATAATTTTCATAAGGTAGTTGTTTTAAAATAGATGGTATAGACTATCAAATTAGCATTAAAAAAGCCCCAGCGCGGGGCTTTTTTGGTATTTATTAAAACTATTATTCAATAAAGTCGGTATCCATAAAATCTTCGAGATTGAAGCGTCCTTCTTTTTCGAGTTCGCGTAATTTTTCGACAATTTTTTTCTGAGCGGCTTCGACTTTACGCCGTGGTTGTGGTCCTTCTAATAGCTTCATCTCATCTTCCAGAATGATCTGAGAACGTTGGGGTAGTAAGCTTTTAAAGAGGTCGCGTATTTCATCCGGTTGACCTTTTAAAGCATAAGCTATTTCGGAAATTTCGACCGATTTTAGCACTTCAGCCAGGATGTTTGGTGGTAATTTGGGAAGGTCTTCGAAACTGAAGTAATAGCGTTTTATCTGATCAACCAGTTCGGGTGCTTCTTTAGATAAAAACTCGAGGAAGCGTTTTTCATCACGGGGCGGTATTTTACTTAAAATGCCAGCTACGTCTTGGCCGCCGCCGCGTTTAAATTCGGAAGCTCGTGGAATAAAAGCCGATTTGTCTTTAAGATTATTGGCGATACTGACCACGCCTTCCAGCGGAATTTCCGTGAGATGTCCCATTTCAGTTAATACTTTGGGTTGGACGGTGGGATCGAGTTTTTGCAAAACGTTGACCTGGCGTTCGACCGGCAGCTGGGCGATTGCCAGAGCCATAATGATTGGTGGCTCGCTGGCAATCAAATAGGCAATTTGTTCGTCGGTCAGTTTCAACATAAACTCAAATGGCTTTTTGGTCTCCTCCTCGGCGGGGATAAATTTTTCGGAAACGAAGCTGAAATAGAATTCTTCGAGGACGGCTTTTTTGACATCGAACGGGATATTGGCAATTTTAGCCATATTTTCACGGATTTTTTGCATTTGGCTACGACTTAGTCCTTTGAAAAGCTGGACTGATAAGTCGGGACCAAGGGCTTTAAAGAGAATAGTGGCTTTGTCCAGTCCACTCAAGTTTTTGGCGTCTATCATTTTCTTACTCCTTTAACTCTCAGTTTCGGATTTGCCTGGCTGTATATCTTGACTTATCCAGGCATTGATGATTCGTAAAGCTGTTTCAGGTTGACCAACTGACATTGAAATTACCGATTGCCGCATACTTTTTATTTCTTCTTTTTGGGCTTCAAAGTCAACAGGTGGTGCAGAGGGTTGGGCGGGTTGAGCTGATTCTACTGGTGGAGCAGGTGTTGCGATGGGTTGAGTAATCGGGGGTACTGGCGATTGGGGCTTGGGAGTTTCTTCTGGCTGGCGGGTTAAAATTGGCTGAGTCGGACGCGGTCCCATTGGGATTTGGGAACCATAACCCCACTCAAGTTCCTGTCTTTTGACCTGCTTGCGATGATTGACTAATAAGACGATTAGGAGAATTATCAGTAGCACTATCGCCGCGATAATCGCGTACCACATACCATAATTGCGAACTCTTAACATACTGGGTGGGGTGGTTTCGAGAGAACTTAATTCCAGTTCTTGCAGGCGGCGATTGCTTTCTCGTAATTGCTCGCGCAGGCTTTCCAGTTCGGCTTCGCGGGTGGTAGTTTGTCGTTCGGTAACCTGACGCTGGTCTTCGGTTATCTGGGGAGTTTGTAATTGTGCCTGTAGTTCAGCTATTTGCTTTTTGAGTTCATCAATTTTTAATGAATCTCGCAAAATGGCTTGGCGTTCGAGTTGCTTTTGCTGTTCGAGGCGGGCATTATATTCGGCGGCTGTTTGACGACGTTCGATGTCGTCAATTTTTTCGGCTATGTTTTTGAGGATAATGGTTTCGGTTGCATCTTTATCGGGGCTTTTTTTGAAATTGGCGGTCATAATACTGATGACATCGCCTCGCGCCCGATCATAATGAGCGGCGACCGCCACGACCTGTCTGACGTTTTCTATGATTTCAGGAGAGATACCATCTTCGAGAATGACATTGATTTCCTGACGTTTTATAACCGGAACGGATGTAGCGACTTTTTTTTCGGTGGTAGAAGTCGATTTAGCCGCACCTGTAGCTGGTTGTTGTAAGGCATCGAGCTGCGTTTGAGACTGTATTCGTTCCTGGGATTGAATTACAGAAGTTGGAATATCAAAGCCCGGAAGAGGTAGAACGTATTCAGTAGCTCTCGGGCGTGATTCCTGGGGAGTAGTGCCTACAGGTGGGGTTTCAGTCGTTTCGGTCGGCTCAGCCTGTTCAATGGGTGCGAAATCAATTTCGGCTTTGACATTGACCACGAATTTGACATCATCGAGTAATTTTTCTAAGGCTTCGGTTATGCGGTCTTTGATGCTATTTTCGAGTGACATTTTCTGAGAGAGATATGATAAATTTTCCTGGGCAATTAATAAAGTAAATAAGCCGAGGCTAAAAATTAAAATCAACTGTTTTACTTTAAAATGTGACATAATGTAATCCTCTTTTTAACCAATGGTTAAGAAAAATATTTCGACCCGACGATTTTGAGCTCTTTGCTCCTCGGTCTGGTTTGCCTCTTCGATTGTCCGACCAGTTGCGCGCGGACGGGTATCGGCATATCCAATTGCCCGAAAACGATCGGACGGCAGTCCTAACCCAACGAAGTAGCGAACCACCTGCGCGGCTCTGGCGGATGATAACTCCCAATTAGATGGAAAAACGTCGGATTTAATGGGAACATTGTCAGTATGTCCTTCGATAGCGATGGGAAATTTAGACTGCGCAATCATGAGAGCTAACTTATTCAGAATCGGGAAAATGCGTGGATCCAAATCGGCTTTGCCGGAGGCGAAGGAAATTTCACTGGGGATTTTGATTGAAACTCCGCGAGAACTGGTTTCCACCTCAATGACTCCTTTTAATTGTTCCTGTTCGATGACATCAACGACCTTATCATAGATTTCTTTAATTGAAAAATGCTCGGTGGGTTTAGGTTTGGCGCCTCCGAGGGCTTGACCGACTGAATTGCCGATCTGTTCCAGTTTGACCGGGTCAATAGTGGAAATAGAAAACATTAAGATGAAAAAAGTCAGTAGTAATGACATCATATCTGAGTAAGTTACCAGCCAGGGCTCATCGTCGCTAGTGTCCTGGTGAGAAAATATTTTGTGCCTTGGATTCTGCTCGTCAGCCATCACTATTTAATCTCTTCAGGGTTTTTCCAATCACGCGGTCGTAAGTAAGAATTGAGTTTTTCACGAATGATAAGCGGGTGTTTGCGAGCCTGCAGTAATAGTATTCCTTCAATTAGCATCATTTGTAGGATGTTTTGTTTCTGAATACGAGTCTCGAATTTGACTGCCATAGGATTAAAAATTAAGTTGGCTAATATTACACCATAAAAAGTAGTAATAATAGCGGCGCCCATGCCTTCGCCGAGCACTTGCATCGGATCTAAGCCAGCGGAACTAATCTGAGCCATTCCATAGAGCATAACTACCAACCCAATCAAAGTTCCGATCATTCCAAAAGCCGGTGAATATTTTCCCATCGTGCGCAAGACGTTGGCTTCGCCTCGCTCCCGTAAAGTCCGATATTCGATTCTGGTTTCCAGAATATCACGGATTTCCTGGGGATTATAGCCGTCCACTACCATTTGGAGACCATCGCGTAAAAACGGATTTTGAACATCAACGAGTGCTTTTTCTAAATCTTGTACACTTTTGCGAGCCACAGTTGCTAATTCCACAATGGTCTCAACTTCATCAGTCATCTTGATTTTTTCTTTTTTAAATACGGCGATAATTGAACCGATTAAACTAAAGACCTCCTTTACAGAAAAGCTGATCATCGTCGAGGCGAAAGAGCCGCCTACCACGATAAAAACACTGGAAAGATCCCAGAATATTTTGAAGTCACTGGTCAATCCGGAAATACCCATTATGATTAATACTGTTCCAGCAATAATTCCAAATATCGTGGCAATATCCATACTAGTTTTTACTCCTTTTGTTCTTCACCGACACTACGTAATCTATTTTCACTCATAGCGCGTAATATATTACGGACGTCATCGTATTCCGGATCAATTTTAAGAGCAAGATTCCAGTTAATTGAAGCCCGCTCGATATCGCCCATTTTATAGTAGATCGAACCACGTCTGGCATAAGCCAGAGCCAGATTGGGATTCAATTCGATGGCGGCATCAACTTCCTTTAAGGCTTGCTGATAATCGCCTTCGTAAAAATAGCGGAGAGAATTGGATAAGTGCTTTAAAGCTAGATTAATATTCCGTTCCATAGCATATTTGGCGAGCTTAATCGAACGAACCGAATCCTCTAGAACGGCGCTTTTTTGTTTCAACTGGGCAACTTGACTGGTGAGATATTTGATTTGGGTTTCATATACCCGAAGTGAATCTCGTAATTTGGCGATTTCGAAGTCGGCGGCTTTAAGGGTCGAATCCAGCTTGGCGGCGAATTGTTCCTCAACATCGAGAATTGCCTTTGTGTGAGGGTCAACCATTCCTTCGAGAGCACGCCGCTTTATATTTTCCGGTTTGATTCGCGGTATGGTAAAATCGAGGCTGATGCTAAGGCTGGGATGCTCATTTTGAGGTGTGGTGCTATAATTTTTACTGCCGAAATTATAGAGATGAGTAACATCATTGATGCCGATACTTAGGTTATAATCTTGGGTTAGCGGAATGCGTGTGCCAAGATTAACTCCACCGCCATCAAATTCCACCATAAAAGACACACCACCTTGATCTTTTCTGATATTTGTATGAACAAGTATTCCGGCGAAAACACCCATATTGGCAGTCGAATCATTTCCAAACGTGGACGCCAAACCGCCTGTACCAAATCCCATATAGGTATGGAGAGTATTATTAGTAAACTGTTTTTCATTGCTCAGCAGGGCGAAAATTGAAAGTGTTTCAGTATCAATATTGAGGTTTTTTTCACCCTGGCGGAGAACCATGTCATGCACACCAGCCGTAAAACTAATATCGCCATAGGTAAAAACACGTTTCTGAAAATGAAGACCAAATTCCACCGGACGGGTGCCGGAAATGCCCTGGATAGTAGTAAGTCCGACCTTGAAGGTATTGGTGAGGTCGGCTTCAAAGAATATTCCTTTGGCAATTAATGTATCCGAGAATCCATAGGTATCACTGGCGAAACCGGTACGAAATACATACGGTGTTCGATAAACACTACTAACCGGAATTCTCATCATATATCCAGGATGGGAAAAAGAAAGACGTGTTACCGACTCACCTTGTAAGAATGTTATGGTTAGCAGTAAAAGTAGTGAAATTTTTAGATGAGGTCTGGTCATAGAGCGAAGCTCCGTTTAGTGTTCAATCAGGACCCTTTAGCCGTTTTAATTCTAAGGCAGCTAATCTGGCGAGGTTGCCTTCAGGATATCTTTTGATGAGTCGGCTGAAAAAGATTTCAGCCATTTGGGGATTGCCTAACTTTTGATAGGTAATTCCGGTCAAGAAAAGAGCGTCGTCTAGCTTCTCTGATAATGGGTATTCCGCCACTTTTTTCAGATATTCGATAGCTAGATATTCATCTTGCATCTGAACGTAACAATAGCCAATCCAGAAGTAGGTATCGCCAATAGTTGCATCGGGCATGTTGCTGGCTAATACTTTTAGAAAATAATCAATTGCGACCGGGTAATTATTCGCCTGATAGGCGGCTCGCCCTCTTTGTAAAAAACGTTCACCCTCGTGACGTGAGTAGATTTGAACGGGGACTGTCAAGCTCGCAAAAGGCGAAAGGAAAATGCGCTTTGAGAGTTCATTAACTTTTTTTTGAAGAGAATCATTAGCTTGCTCGAGCGATCTGATCTGATTATTCATTATCGAGAAAGCCGAAAGGAGGGAGTCTATTTGGTTCTGGATGGGAACCAAATTTGGATTAGCAACGCCTTTTGGAAGGGGGGCAGACTCCCTCGCCGGCTCTATAAATATCCCCAGATCATACATTATATTAGGAGTACCAACTGCGCGGGATGAATCGAACGCCTGGGCAGAGAGCAAAGTTGGTAGAGTTATCATAATTAAAAATTTTTTCATGTTAGAATTTATCTTGAGAGAGAAGATATTGGTAAGCTTTGGGTACCAAGTCACTCTTGGGATAAAAATTGATCAGATCGTTAAAAGCCGAAGAAGCTGCGGCTTTCTTGTCTAATTTTAGATAGCATAAACCAATCTTGAAGAGAGCGGCATCGGCTTTGTTACCGTCACCCAATGCTTTTACCGTTTGAAAAGCCGCAATTGCCTCTTCGTATTTTTCTTGGGAATAGAGGCACTCGCCCAGCCAATACTGGCAGTTATCAGATAAGGGATGATCCTGGCGCAGTTCCAGCAGTTTTTTAAAATTTTTCTGACTGTCGCTTAGATTACCGTCGAAATATTGATTCAAGGCTTCGTTATATCGTTCTCGGAACTCCGGATCACCACTCGGCTCAGGTGATTTAAATGGAACTGCGATGGGGGCGGTGGATTGAATTTCTTTAACAATCTCTTGATTAAGACGTCGGTCATCTTCGATAGTCTGGTGATAAATGCGCAGATTGTAATTTTCATCAACATTTTTTTCAGATGTGGTTTCAAGAAGAGTATGTTTGGATTCCAGTGAATCGCATAAAGAGGTATTGATCTCCTGTAATTTTCTCAATTCTTTTTTGAGATATTCAAGCTCTTCCTTTAGATTGTAAATTTCAATATCTTTCTGATCAATCGTTTTATTGGAATCCTGAATTGGGGTACCGGACGAAGAACTCGTACCCTGACCGAAGCAAATTACAGCCGTAATCACAACCGTTAAAAGCGAAAGGTTAAATGATCGGGGCATTATCTATAAACCTCCCAATCAATATTGTAAGTATAACCTATAAATTGTCCGAAATCCTTAGGGATGATCATCTCGAAAGTTCCGGTGGCGCCGGGTAACAGGGAATTATTACTCGTGATTCCCGTGCCTTCAAAAGTAACATAAGAGCCTTCCACAAAAGCTGTTCGGGTTTCAGTATCGCCGCTCCAGTTCTTACGAAAAACGATATTGATTTTGACAAAATCAGCCCGACGACCTCCAATATTTTTAATTTCTCCGGAGAGAATAGTATTGCCGCTTAGATCCTTGCGTTCTTTGATGTTTCCTACTAGTACACAATTAGGAACACGGCTGGTCGGTTCACCGATTGGCGCTGGTTCACCGGTTTTTGATATATAAGGGGCTTGGATGGTGATTGGCTTATCATCTTTAATATCGCTGGCGAGTTCGGGCGGCACATATTGTTCGTCTGGCTTCTCAACTATATTAGTCACAACTCTCACCACCTGATTTTTATCGATAATCAGATAACCGATCCAAGTTTCAACTTTAATCATTTTTTCGTCTTGATAAATGATTTTGCCGAAAATCGAGGTGCCATTTGCCATGATAATTTCTTTATCGTAAATGGAAAGAGGATTATCCCACATTTGGCTCTTAGCCTGTAATTCTTTCAGGGCTGATTGGAGATGTTTTACCTCGGCGGATAGTTTTTTTACTTCGAAAGTAAGTTCATTGATGAGGCGGCTTTGGTCGGCGGCGGTAGCTTTGACTGGCGCTGTGGCTATTTTGGGCTGGGGACCTGAAGACGTTGATTTAGAACTTTGCGACTCGGGTAAATTTTCAGCTTTTTCCGATTTGGCTTTAGTTGTTTTTTCGCCGGTTTTTTCTGGTTTAGCTCGAGAAGCACCACACGCACTAAGGCTTATCGCCAGAATAATAGATACATAAAAATTTTTGGCTTTCATAATCCCACACCTTCAGATAAACAGTGCCTATATTTTTTAATTTGACACTATAGCGTTGCATCCAGATAGAATATATATTTTAAAATGGTAAAATGTCAAGTAAAAAATTGATGTAAATAAGCGAGTTAGCCAAAATTACTTAAAATTTTAATTGAAATAGCCAATAATTAAGCTCTCTAAATTATTTTTTCAATCTGAGAATGGAGATTTATCATGAAATTTAACCACCGATAGAGAAGCGTAAAATAGCCGCAATCCCCGCATAATCATCCATATTGCTACTAACGAACTGGAGATCCACTCCCTGTTTCAAAGCTCGGTGAACCAGATGTTCAACCAGATCATTGGTTCTTTCTAATTTTCCGCATCCAGCTGGGCAAGAGGCAAGTGGTTTTAAGCTAAGAAAGCCACAATTGCGGCAGAATAATCCTTTTTTAAAAAAATGTTCTTGGATGATGAGTTTATCAACCCAATTGTCCTGGATTTTATCGAGAACAGCCTGAATACCGTCCACAGTCTGGCCGGCTGACTTTCGATCGAGTAAGCTTTTTAGGAGTGCTTGTTCATAATTATTTCTTGCTTGTTCTTCGGTTTTCTCTACTTTTTTCAGGACTTCTGCCAAGGGTGCGGTCGGTTCGACTTCGATCTGGCCAGCTATTCGCGCACTGATATATGGGTGCAAATATTTTGAAAATTCTGCCAGGACTTCTTTTCTCCCGCCAAGAATTATCCAATGAAAATCAAACTTTTGATGAAGGTCGAAAATCTCTTGAGCTACTTCTTTGTAATGTTGAATGACACCTTGATGAATATTGCGTTCGACTTTTCGTTCCTGACGTCCTTTAAAGCCGCCGACTTTGACTGACTCGGGGGCGTTGTCTTCGATGTGAAAATGTTCCCTGAACTCTCCAAGATGCGATTCAAATATTTTAGCTTTGGAACGATCAACCAAAACTACGGCATAATTGCGGTAGCGACTGAAAAGTATAGTATAGGGTCGAATGTAGGGATACGGTTGGATCACGAGAATATTTTGGGGCAAAGGTTTTTTAAAATTGAGTGTGCGCCATAAATTTGCGCCACTGGAGGAGAAACAGATTGAACTGATACTCTCCGCTGGATTCAATTCTTTTCCGAACCAGTGTAAAATACGATCAAAATCGGATAGTACCGATTCCTGCTCCTCAGTACTTAATTGCCGAAAGTACGTTTTTTCTTTTTTATAGCGAATTTGCTTCTTTATTTCAACGATATGACTCTTTCGATTGCCGGCAATATTATCGAGTGTAAAGTAAGCGCTGGTTACGGGAAATTTGTTCTGCGGGAGGTGAATCAAATCTTTTAGAATCTGCTCTCTAATCATATTGACTCCTTTGGTTAAGAATTATATTTTACGCGACAAAAAGCCGTATCCATTAATTAATTGCACTCCGATTGTCATCGTTGGTGCTTATTTTTTCTTCTTCAGTTAAGTAGGTTTCAGTGACCAATTCAGCGAGACTTAGAAATCTTAATCTCACCCTAATTAATAAGGAAAATTTTTGACATTAGCAACAAGTATTTATTTTTATCTTAAGAAAATTATTTTTTCAGATCAACCAGCGAGGAGAATGCGGTGTACTTAGAATCATTTCATACGGGTCAGTAGTCGTCAGACCGCTACAATCAACGACCAAACACCGAGCAATTTTACCTTTTTCCAAGCTACCGACTTCTTTGTGAAATCCAATAGCGTAGGCACCGTTCAGTGTCGCAAATTTCAGGGCAAGCTCGGGGGATACACCATAGGTATCTACACATTCGACCATTTCTTTGCGAATATCGAGATCGGGGACTAAAACCCGACTTTCGGTGCCGAGGCATAGGTTAATACCTTTTTCCAGTAGTAAATCAACTGGTGTCTTGATTTGCGATAAGATTTTGCTACTGCGTGGGCAAAGGCAGACATTGACTTTTACCCCAAATTCCTTGATGAAGTCAATTTCATCGCCGGTGACGCAATTCATATGGGTTAGTATATTGTGCCGAGCGTAGAAATGATTAGCAAAAAAATAGCGAATAGCCGTTAAACCCGGTACCTGCCAGCTATAATCAAAATCCTCGTTGGCGAGTAAAATCTGCCTTAATAAACCGCTACCGTTGAGAGTAAACTCGTTTTCTTCTGGGATCATATCAATGTGGATAGCAATATGCCGTTCGGTGAATGCGATCTCATGTAATAATTGGGGCGAAGTCGCCCAAACGTAAGATGGGGTGAGATGTTTGGTAATTTTTTTCTCAGGGGTTTGATCCTGGATTAACTCGCGGAAAGTTCGAATTATCTCGGAAGCCTGGTAGTTTTTGAAACCTGTCACCTCGAAGAATTGACGAGCAAAGATGGGATTATTCATTAAGGCTGAGTAAGAAGCGCCTTTGGAGGTAAAATCGGCTAATGCAACCGTTCCGAGGTTGATATTTTCTGCCAGATTGGCGGCCGCGTATTCTGCCTTAGTGATTTCGTCGGTCCGAGTAAAATCACGGACGAATTGCATATATTTGCGAAAATTAACCGGCGTTTCGGCCAGGGGTGGATGTTCAAGATGAGTATGGGCGTTGATAAATCCCGGAAATATGACGCTATCTCCGAGATCGACTAAAGGAGTTTCGATATTAGTTTGCAGATTGTCTGCGCTCTCGACCTCGATTATTTGTTGACCTTGAACTATTATGACTCCCTTTTCAATAGGCGGCTGAGAAACGGGAACGATCCAGTGCGCCGTATAGCCTTTCAGGATTTCCGGATTTTCCGGTTGATTGTTCACCATATTTACGGTTACTCCGTGATCAAATTTTAATAATTAAACTAAAACAATTTTATCGAATAGCGTATTAAAAACCAAACCTAAGACGGAAATAAATTCACCATGGCTTGATCCAGTATTTATGACCGTCCGAATTAATGATAAGGGCGCGGCTCAGGTCAGTGCGGTGAATTTCTGTGCCGAGTGCTTCATAACGGGCAATGGTACCAGCCGACGGATGCTTGAATTTGTTATTTTTTCCGACGGATATTACTGCCAAATCCGGAGTAATCTGCTCGAGAAATGTTTGACTTGAAGAAGTCGCACTGCCGTGATGCGGGACCTTCAATATTTCTGATTGCAAGGTCGTATGCCATAGATTTAGATAACTTTCGGAAAACTTTTCGACATCGCCACAGAAGAGGAAGTCAATCTGGCGATAATTGATTTTTAAGACATTAGAATAGTCATTGAATCCGGGCGGATGCGACTCCAGAAATATTCTTGACGGGTGCAGAACGAAAACAGTCAGTGATTCGGCTAAGGGAAAACAATCCCCGGCGTAAAGGCGTCTAACGGGGATTTGTAAGGAATCGGCCAGGGTATGAATTTCACGATAAATCTGAGAACTGGCGGATATGTCCGGTTCCCAGATTTCGCCGATTGGAAAATTGCGCATAAGATAAGGCGCTCCACCGATATGGTCATTATGTGGGTGACTCAAAGCCAGATAATCAATCCGCCGGATGCCTTTGCGATTGAGGAATGGTGCGATCGTTAATTCTCCGTAATCGCGTCGGAAAGTCCGATCGCCAGTATCAATTAACATAGTTTCGCGATTGGGGAATTCCAAAAAAATCGCGTCGCCCTGACCGACGTCCAGAAACGTTACCTGAAGAACCGGTTTGGATAAATTTTGCGTCCAGATTAGAAAATTAATGCCGATAAGAAAGCCAAATAAAGCTACTTTTTGAACTCGTTTTTTATCGAGGTTTAGCAGAATTAAAAGAATTAAATATCCAAAATAAACCCCGGCAAGGCTTATCGCCGGTATCGTCAGATAAGCAATTGGTACTCGCCCGGAGATTTTGACAATCTGAGTCAACAAGCTGATTAAAAGCGTCTGAACTTCGCCGAAAGTCAAATTAAATCCGCTCCACAAAAATCCGAGAATAACCTGACCGAAACCCAATCCGCCAATGAGTCCGACTAATGGTACAACTGCTAAATTGGTTACCAGCGAAATGAGAGGAATCCGTTGGAAATAAAAAACCGTAATCGGTATGGTGCCTAATAGAGCCGAAAGCGAAACGAGAAAGAGTTGCCAGGTTTCACGCAAACGGCGATTTTTGATGTTGGAAGTTTTAAGAGGCAGAGGCAATAAATATTCCAATTGTCGGTAAACATAGACGATCGAAATTACCGCCATAAATGAGAGCTGAAAACCCATATCGAAAATCTGAAGTGGGTCGAACAGGGACTGAATCAAAGCGGCCGCGGCAATAGTATTATAGACATTGGCTCGCTTTTCCCAGCCTTGGGCGATTAATGTTAAAATTGCCATAATAACTGCCCGGTTGACGGACGGTCGTAGGTCAACCATCAAGGCATAGAATCCCAAGCCAAGAATCGCTAGAACCATTTTCGGTTTTTTAGGAATACGCAGAAAGCCGAGAATCAGCATAATCACCATGGTCACATAAACTACGTGCATTCCGGAAACCGATAGAACATGGACAACGCCAGTATCAACGAATGCCTGATTAGTTTCATCGCTGATTTCACCGCGTACTCCGACGATCAAAGCTTTTAAAATGGCATTTTGTTCGCCTGACATAGATTTATCAATAAGCTCCTCGACTTTAATGCGAGAGTAATTGGCGGCTCTGCGCAGGGATCGGCTTCGTCCAATGATTGTCGGAGTCTGCCCGGCATCCAAATAAGCCGTGGCGTAAATATGATGATTAGCCAGATAGCGCCGGTAATCAAATTCGCCTGGATTGCGCGCCGTAGCTGGTTGATTAAGCCGGGTATAGAATGCCATCCAATCGCCGTAAATGACATTGTTTTCAGGTTCTTTGACGGTTAGAATTAACTTGCCGTTCCATTTCTGCCAGTCGGAGTGTTTTATTTGCAGATTCTTCAAGCGAATTTTTAACTTGCCGTCGCCGCTAAATTCTGCCTGCTCAACCATAGCGATTACACTGTCCGGTTCATTAGAGAAATAAAATTGACTTAAGTGATCAGGGCCAGTAACGGTACGCAGGGCATGATTTATTCCGCCGAGGCAGAAGAGCGTTATAGCAATTAATAGAACCGATCGAGCTTTTGATGAGAAAATAATTCCAATGAGGAAGTCAATTAGCAAAAAAATGAACCAGACTTCTGGTAATAGGTGCAAGGTATGGTCGGTAACAATTCCGCTTAGATAAACTACACAAATACCAACGAGTGGCATTCGCTCAAGAATGTACTTGATCATTTCCTTCCTATTTTATGACAAACGACGATTTAAGTTAAAACGCCGGAATCTTGCCAATAACGCTCAAGTATAACCAATTATAAGCGCTGGTAGCCGAAATAATAGCCAATGTGAAAAGCCAAAAATGATAACGGCTGTTGAAATTCAAAAGGTAGAAAATATAGGATATCGCCATTGTAACCATCGCGGAAATTATTAATGTTCCAAAAGTTACCGCCAATCCAACTGATCTATCGGTTTTTAAAATCTGGAAAAATACGGTGGCGAAAAAGAGTGTTATAGTAAAAATGCCAACATACCAGAGGACATTTCCCAGACAATTATTGCCTCGTAAAAACTGGCAGAGAACTCCCCAGAAAAAGCAAAGTATGGCCGAAATGGTACAAACTGCAAACCAGGTCAGATAGTAAGTATTAAAAGTTTGGGAGGGGATCCAACTGCGATACTGGCGCAGGACATTCGGTTCGATAGAAATTAAGAATAATCCGAATAAAGCAATGCCGATTGTAATCAAATAACGATAGATATGCCGCGCCAGATTTATTTCTTCAAATTCGGTATGGTAGTTCATCGTACCTTCTCCGGGATTATTGGAATTATTTTTGGATGAGCGCGCGTCGGGCTTCATTCAGCCAGAAATCAGACTGTTCAATCTGTCCTTTTTGGCGAGCTAGGACAATGCGGAGCGCGGCTTCGATCTTGATCTTCTGGTTGTATTTGTCTTTATAAAAAGTATTCAGCAGTTCAATTAGTTGAGTGATGTCTTGAATATTATGAGGCGGAAAATAAGCACTAATCCGGGCGCGCATCTGATCTACATAAAAAGGAACGGTGAAGGCAAATTCGCGTTTTTCCTGCTCAGCGAGACAAAGTTGAATGATTTCGTCCGATTTTTCCAGTCCTTGCAGATAACCCAATAGCCAGTAATATTTATTATCATATTTCATCCGCCGCCAAATTGTGCCGTCAATGTCGGTTGGATTTTGGGCAAGAAGGGGTGAGGCGGTATGCAAGGCTATTCCTATACAAATTAATGTCAGCCAATAGCGAACTACTCGCACTGCTTTCCTCCCTTTTCTTTAAAATGATTAATAATTGGATAACGCCGCCCTAAACCAAAAGCCTTACTGGTGATTTTCAGACCGGGCGCGGCTTGGCGGCGTTTAAACTCGGCTAATTTAATGCGCTCAATAATATCGTTTACCAGGTCAGCTGCGTAACCCATCTGAATTAATTCCGCTGGAGTCTTTTGATCATTGATGATTAAATCTACCAACGGGCTGACGATCGTGTAATCGAATGGGTCCACCTGTCCGGGGGCTAATTCAGCTGTCGGTATTTTGGTGAAAATACGTTCCGGAATGATTAGCCGTTCCGCCGTTTCATTGAAATAACCAGCGATCTTATAAACATCTAATTTGCTTAAATCGGAAATCACTGCCAGCGCGCCGCACATATCGCCGTACATTGTACAATAGCCGAGTGCCAGTTCGGTTTTATTGCCAGTGTTCAAAACGTAAGCCTGGTATTTATTCGCCAGCGCCATCAGTAAATTGCCCCGAATGCGCGATTGGATATTTTCTTCGGTGACATCTGGTGACGTTTGGCCGAAAACCGGTTTCAATTCCTGGAGATAAGACTGAAAAATTTTTTCGATCGGGATTTCGATTAATCTGATATTCAAATTTTTAGCTAAAACAACAGAATCTTCTCTGCTTGCGGCCGAAGTATATCGCGACGGCAGAAATACTCCTAGAACGTTATCTGCCCCGAGAGCGGAAACGGCTATGCAGGCAACAAGCGCCGAATCAATTCCACCACTCAATCCGATAATCGCTTGTCGCCCACCGGTTTTATAGAAATAATCGTGCACGCCGAGGGTCAAAGCCTGATAAATACTGGCTTCGCGTTGAGTTTCGGGCCAGGGCATTCGGTGACCTTGTCCGCTAACCAAATCCAGCTCGAATACGGCTAGGTTTTCTTTGAACTCTCCGCCCCAACCGATTAGCGTCCCGGAGGCATCCAGTGCGAAAGAATTGCCATCGAAAACCAGTTCGTCACGACCGCCAACCAGATTGACCAGTACAAATGGTCGCCTGAGTTTGGTTACTTTGTCGAGTACTAATTGCCGACGGCGGTCGCGCTTATCATATTCAAATGGCGAAGCCGATAAATTGACCAATAACTCAGCGCCCTGAGCAACTAATTGATCGGTTACTTTGATATCGCTGTTACTATCCCACAAGTCCTCGCAGATTTCAACGCCGAGCCGGACAGAATGACCACCAATTTCGATTGTTACCGGCAGGTTTTCATTAGCGGGTGTGAAATAGCGGTGTTCATCGAAAACATCATAATTGGGCAGAAGTGTCTTGTAGCGCGTTGCAATCAATTGACCGGATTTAATGACGGTGGCGGCGTTGTAAAGTTTGCCATTTTCCCGGGCGACGTAGCCTAGAATGACGACCATCGAACTACGGCAAGCGGCAGTTATTTTATTCAAACATTGCAAGTTGCAATCAATAAACGAGCGGTTCAGCAATAAATCTTGCGGCAAATAGCCGGTGATTGCCAATTCCGGGAAAATCAGTAAGTTAACTCCCTGTTGATCAGCCTCTTGAATAAAGTTGATAATTTTTGCAGCATTACCTGACAAATCACCGAGAACGGGATTAATCTGCGCCAGGCCGATTTTTATTATTTGTTTCAAAATCTAATCTCGAAACTTTTATAGCCGACCAAGTCAGGTAATTTATTGACAATTACATTAGTAACGTGACTTAATGGTGGTCCGGCTTTGAGTTCGCTGATAAAGTCATTGATCATTCCTTCCTCACCTTCGACTTCGCAATAAACGTCTCCGTCGGGTAAATTTTTGACATAACCGGTCAAGCGGTAGCGCATGGCAATCCGACGGACATACCAGCGGAAACCAACTCCCTGAACTACGCCTTGAACGATAATCGCAACGCGTATCGCCATATATTTATTCCCCGAAAGCAAATTCCACGGCGGCGGAAGCGCTATTAAACTGGCGCAGATCGCTAATTTCCGGCCAGGAATTTAATCCGCAAATCGGTTTATTCAATTGCAAGCAGTAGGCAATTTCCGATAAGGTGCCATATTTACCACCAATAGCAATGGCGGCATCACAAGCACGCGCAATGATAGCATTGCGTGCAACACCAATTCCGGTTGGTAGGGCAATTTTTACCCACGGATTGGCGTCATTTTTATCTGCACCTGGCAAAATGCCAATGGTCAACCCACCGGCTGAAACTGCTCCCTTGCAGGCGGCTTCCATAACGCCGGTGCGTCCGCCGCAGAGTAAAACCGCACCTCGTTCGGCGATGGCGCGACCGACATCAAAAGCCAATTGATAGGTTTGTTCGTCGCATTCGCGGCCACCCAGAACGGCGATGATTTTTGGTGGAGCGGTCATTATGGTCTCAGCCGATAAATCGTTCTGGGAAATGGTATAGTTTCCCGGATGTGCGGCACCCCGGCAATCCAAGTGATCAATCTTTCCAATCCAACGCCAAAGCCGCTGTGTGGTACCGAGCCGTATTTACGCAGGTCGAGGAACCACTGATATTCATCGAGCGGCATTTTCTCGGCAATCATACGCTGGAGCAGTAAATCGTAGTCGTCCTCCCTTTGCGAGCCGCCGATAATTTCACCATACCCTTCGGGAGCGATGAGGTCGTCGCCGAGTACGAGGTCGGGATTTTCTGAATCGCGTTTCATATAGAAGGCTTTGATTTCTTTTGGCCATTTTTCGACGAAAATCGGGACATCTGACCCTTCGGTCAGTAAGGTTTCATCCTGAGCGCCCAAATCTTCCGTTTCGGTCATTGATGAGCCTTTGCTACGTAAATATTCGACTGCTGCGCGATGAGTCATTTTTTTGAAGGGAGCGTCGGCTTTGCGCAATTGTTCGATATTTCTTTCCAATATCTCGAGTTCAGGTTGACACTCTGCCAGAATTTTGCGAATTACGAAACGAATGAGTTCTTCCTGAATACGCATATTTTCTTCGTGTTCAACGAAGGCGGCTTCGGCGTCCATCATCCAGAATTCGGTGAGATGTTTGCGGGTTTTAGATTTTTCAGCGCGAAAGACCGGTCCGAAGTCATAAACCCGACCCAGACTCATTATCCCGGTTTCCAGATAAAGCTGGCCAGATTGCGAAAGGTAAGCTTTGCCGAGATCGAAATAAGGCACTTCGAAAAGCGTAGTAGTGCCTTCACAGGCATTGGGTGTCAGAATCGGGGAGTCGAAACGGATAAATCCGTTTTCATTCAAATATTGAGTAATTCCATAGTAAACCGCGTGACGAAGGCGCAGAATCGCCCACTGTTTGCGCGAACGGAGCCACAGGTGGCGGTTATCCATCAAAAATTCAATGCCGTGTTCCTTAAGAGTAATCGGGTAATCTTTGGCAATTTGATAGACCTGAATATCTTTGACGATGATTTCAAAACCGCCCGGAGCACGTTTATCTTCGTGGATGAGTCCACTAACGCTAATGGACGATTCCTGAGTCAGGATTTCCTTGTAATTGAAAATTTTTTCGGAAACATCATTGCGTGATACGATACCCTGAATCAAGCCGGTGCCGTCGCGCAAGAGTAAAAACCAGATTTTACCGCTGGAACGCAGATTATAAACCCAGCCTTTCAAGGTTACTTCTTGATTGTTGTAATTCCGAATGTCTTTAATGAAAACCGATTGCATTTTTGCCCCTTTCGAGTCCGATCAGATTCTATTTAATTTTATCTATAACCGATAAAATACTCACCAATCTGCCAGAATTGTGTTCATAATATCTTCTGTAATTTGATTAATTGCTTCACTTAGAGCCACCTCACGCGTTTTGGACGTGGCGCCGGTCGGGTCGTATTCACTATAGCCGATGAACTGTTTTTTGAAAACTGTGCGGTCATTGACTTTATCGTACCACTCGATCTCGATCTTGATTGTTACCCGATATTCGGTAACGGATTCGCCGACGTTTTCATCTTCGTCATAAACCAGAGGTTTGTCATCAATGCTCAAGATGGTTCCGTACAGAACTGAGTGAGCGTTATCCTCTTCGACAACTTTCAGTAAATTTTCCTTGATAAAACCAAGTCGGATCTTATCCGTTACTATCTGTTGAATATTAAACTCAGCCGTGCGGTCCTCAAAAAGCGGGATGGCGATGCTTTTGATGCCGGGCGGCAAGGTGCCTTTAAATGAATAAAGCCAGCAGGAGTTGATTATCAAACATAATAAAACCGCTGGAGTAAATTTTATGATGGGAGCCAAACGCTTGAATAGCATTGCGATTACCTTGATTCTTCCAGTCCGTATTCGTTGATTTTACGGTAGAGAGTGCGTTCGCTAATTTGGAGAGCGTTGGCGGCTTGGCGTTTGCGATAGTTGAATTTTTTGAGAGTGCGCTGGATTAATTCCTTTTCGACTTCGGCGAGGGTTACTTTCCCCACCATTTCGGGATTGATAATCTCGTCGTTAATGATTTCGGCGCTATCTAGTTTCCCGATTTCTTTTTCTTCGACTTTGGGTCGGGGCAGACTGGGTGGGATTTCCAATTCGCGCAAGGCTTCATATTTTAGTGGAAGAGGGTTGGTAATCACAGCTTCATAGATTTCATGCAGTTCCTGCCGGAGTACCATAATTTGTTGGAGAATTAACTCACGCTCGGCTTGATCGACACTTTTACTAATTTTCATCGGCAGATGAGGCGAAGGGATGTGGCGTGGCTCGCCCAGCAAATGCTTCTCGACCATACTACTAGTGATTACCTCGCCTTTTTCCAGAACGATCATACTCTCGACAAAATTTTTCAATTCCCGAATATTGCCCGGCCAGGAATATTCGCGCAATAGATTCAGAGCGGTGGGCGAAAAACCCTTAAAAGCGATCGAATTGCGATTAGCGAAGTCCAGGGCAAATTTTTCAACTAAAAGCGGGATGTCTTCCGGATGTTTACGTAAGGGCGGCATATAAATGGTGATAGTCTTTATGCGGTAATAAAGGTCTTTGCGAAAATTTCCACGCTCGATCTCAGCGGCGAGTTCTTTATTGGTTGCGGCGATGACCCTAATGTCTACATGACGTACTTCGGAGCCGCCCACCGGTAGGAATTCGCCGAGTTCCAACACTCGCAGAAGTTTGACCTGAGTTTCCGGCGGCATTTCGCCAATTTCATCAAGGAAAATTGTGCCGTGATTGGCAGTTTCAAAATAGCCTTTGCGGTCTTCGATTGCGCCGGTGAAAGAACCCTTGACGTGACCAAAGAGTTCGCTTTCCAGAATCCCGGCTGGAATTGCCCCGCAATTGACTTTGACGAAGGGCTGATGCTTGCGCAAGCTGTGGCGATAAATAGCATTAGCGACGACCTCCTTGCCGGTGCCGCTTTCGCCGCAAATCAGGACGGTAATATCGGTGCGCGCTACTTGATCAATAGTTTCAACGATTTCCTTTATGTAATCGGATTCGCCCAGAATACCGAAACTCTGCTGTAGTTTATTAATGCGTTCGTTGTCCATTGTTTGCTTCTTTTCTTAAATTTTTTCCAATAAATCTTTTTGGCGGAGTAATCCTTTTTGACCAATGTCACGGCGGTAGTAAGCGCCCTCAAAGGTGATTTCGGCGATTCGCTTATAGGCTTTGGCGATAGCTTCTTCGAGATTATCTGCCAGAGCAGTCACTGCTAATACCCGACCGCCGTTGGTTAGAAAGTGGGCATTATTTCGGATTGTTCCCGCCTGAAATACAATCGTATCTGATTCTGGCTTTTCATCTTGTAAGCCATAGATAACCTTGCCTTTTTCATAATCACCCGGATAACCGGCCGAAGCCATAACAACACAAACTGCCGTTTTTCGGGATAATTTCATCATCGCGGCATCTAACTTTCCTTCAACTGCGCTGTGTAATATCACTCCCAGATCCGATTCAATTAGGGGTAATATCACCTGGGTCTCAGGATCGCCAAAGCGAGCGTTGAATTCGACCACATAAGGCTGAGTTCCGTTAATCATCAAGCCGCAATAAAGTACACCGGTATAAGGAATTCCCTCGGCTTTTAAACCATTCAAAGTTGGAATGATAATTTGTTTTTCGACATTGTGCATTACTTGCGGAGTGCCAAGCGGTGCCGGAGCGTAAGCACCCATACCGCCGGTATTAGGTCCGGTATCATTTTCGCCGATGCGTTTATGATCCTGAGCCGGTGGTAGGATAAGGTAGTGTTCACCGTCAGTGATAACGAAAACCGAGAGCTCTTCGCCGAGCAGGAAATCTTCTACAACGACTTTATTTCCAGCGGTACCAAAACGCTTCTCATCCCAGATTGCCTCAAAAGCTTCTCTTAAGTCATCGTCGTTGTGAATTATTAGAGCGCCTTTACCAGCCGCTAATCCGTCAACTTTGATAACATAGGGAAAAGTCTTGAAATGAGTTGCAGATTCCATTGCGGCGCGTGAATCGCAGACTTGGTAAGCGGCAGTCGGAATTTGATGGCGACTCATAAATTGCTTGGCAAATACTTTACTGCCCTCCAGTCGGGCGGCGGCAGATGTTGGGCCGAAAATCTTTAAACCTTGAGCACGAAATAGATCTACTATGCCATTTACCAGTGGGATTTCTGGACCAACTACCGTTAAATCTATAGAGTTCTCGAGTGCGAATTTTAGTAGCCCGTCCAGATCGTTGTCTTTGAGCGGAATATTTTCTGCCAAAAGGGCAGTCCCGGCGTTACCGGGCGCGCAGTAGATTTTAGCTATATTTGGTGACTGTGACAGCTTCCAAACCAAGGCATGTTCTCTACCACCACTGCCGACGATTAGAACTTTCATTTAATTCATCTTAAAGTTTATTAAAATAAAAATGTTAATCATTTTAGAGTAAGTCAAAATGTCGTAGTAATCTACCGAGTTTTGATTATTGAAACAAGGAAAAGGTTGGGTTACATAAGCAATTCATTTAAAAATTTTGCACTCGGGCAAATCAGTTTAGTCTGAAAAATCTAAAGCAAATTTTCGCGAGATAGACTTTTCTTCTGGCCAGTGAGGCGGGCGATTTCGTCCCGCAGTTCGGCGGCTTTTTCGAATTCTAGGTTTTCGGCGGCAGCGAGCATTTCTCGACGGAGCAGTTCGACAATCTCAGACGTTTCCATTTTATCGCGATAGCGGTCACCAACCGGCTGGTCGGTCTGGATTGGAGTCGGTTTAACGTCAGCCACGGCGGTGGTCTGCATTACTTCGGCGACGGATTTATAAATGGTGCGAGGCTGAATATTGTGGGCGATGTTATAATCCTGTTGAACCTTGCGGCGACGGCTAACTTCTTCGATGACTTTGCGCATAGATTCGGTGATTTCATCGGCGTAAAAGATAACTCGACCGTTGATATTGCGCGCCGCCCGACCCGAAACTTGCATCAGAGATTTCTCGGAACGCAGAAATCCTTCTTTATCGGCATCTAAAATCGCGACTAATGATACTTCTGGCAAGTCGAGACCTTCCCGCAGGAGATTAATGCCGACCAGCACATCGAAATTTCCCAGCCGCAGGTCGCGCAAAATGCTGACACGGTCGAGGGCTTTAATCTCGGAATGCAAATAGCGGACTCTAAGTCCCATACCGCGCAGATACTCAGATAAATCCTCTGCCATTCTCTTGGTCAACGTAGTGACCAGCACGCGTTCTTTGCGAGCGGTGACAGCCGCAATTTCGTCAATTAGATCGTCAATCTGATGTTTGGTAGGTTTTACGATAATCTCCGGATCGAGCAAACCTGTTGGACGAATAATCTGCTCCACGACTACGCCGTTGCATTTTTCCAATTCGTAATCGGAGGGAGTGGCGGAGACAAAAACTGCCTGGTTGACCATCTCTTCAAATTCGTGGAATTTGAGGGGACGATTGTCCAGAGCCGACGGGAGGCGAAAACCATACTCGACCAGCACTTCCTTCCGGGATCGGTCGCCGTTATACATAGCGCGCAATTGAGGTATAGTGACATGCGATTCGTCAATTATTAGTAAAAAATCCCTCGGGAAAAAGTCCAGCAGAGTATAAGGTTGCTGACCGGGCTTACGACCGGAGAAATGCCGCGAGTAATTTTCGATACCACTGCAGTAACCGACTTCCTGAATCATTTCGAGGTCGAAGCGAGTACGCTGTCCCAAGCGCTGGGCTTCTAATAATTTACCGGCAGAACGTAATTCTTCAAGGCGCGCCTCTAGCTCTTCCTCGATAGAAACAATGGCACGCTGAATCGTTTCTTCGGAAGAAATAAAATGCTTAGCCGGAAAGATTACGACCATTTCTTGCTCGTTGGTGACTTCGCCGGTCAGCGGATCGCAGATGTAAATATGCTCGATCTCATCGCCAAAAAGTTCGATGCGGTAAGCGTAATCCTCATAAGCTGGACGAATCTCGACGATGTCGCCGCGAGCGCGAAATTTTCCGCGCTCCAACACTAAATCGTTACGAGCATAATAAATATCTACCAGCCTGCCGAAAAGCTGACGGATGCCAATCCGGTCACCTTTTTTAAGAGTAACAATAAAGCGAGTGTATTCTTCCGGCGAACCGATACCGTAAATGCAGGAAACGCTGGCGACCACAATAACGTCGCGGCGACTAATTAACGAGCTGGTAGCTTTGAGGCGCAGTTTATCAATTTCATCGTTGATCGAGGAGTCTTTTTCGATGTAAGTATCCGTAACCGGCAGGTAAGCCTCCGGTTGATAATAATCATAGAACGAAATAAAATACTCGACCGCATTTTCGGGGAAAAACGCCTTAAACTCTCCATATAATTGCGCGGCAAGCGTTTTATTGTGGGAAATAACCAAGGTTGGCTTTTGCACGTTCTGAATGACCTGTGCCATGGTAAAAGTCTTACCACTTCCGGTTACCCCGAGCAAAGTCTGGAACTTGTCGCCTCGTAATATCCCTTCGGTTAGTTCCCGTATCGCCTGCGGTTGATCGCCGGTCGGTGTGAAATTGGTGGTGAGTTTAAACTTATTCATAGCATATCAATTTAGAATAAAGAAGAACCAGAGTCAATTAATTTTCAGCGGAATATATCATAAATTTAATTCATAGATACATTAGAAACGTGAATACTGATTTCTCTAACAATCGAAGTTAAAATTTAATTATTCGGTTTATTTTGCGGATTTCTTTCCGAAAATTTGCATACTTAATGATAATTGGCAGGAGATTCCAGTCAAGCGCGAATATTCTGTCGGAAATCCGTACTCAGTCGTAGCCGGGTAGCGTTCCGGATTGTACGAATCCCAATCGAAAATATGTTCGATCGGCTGTCCTTTGTCGAAGTCGTGGAAATAGCCGATTTCCAAGCCAACTTTTTTAGAAAACGATAATCCGCCGAGAAATCCTACTCTAAGGCTATTGCCACCGGTGATGCCCCGCGGAATATACATCAACCGAAATCCAGTGTATAAAGCATTGCCGGGTTTGGAGGGAAATGTCCGTACCGAATAATACGTCATATCGAGGTTGGAATTAGGATTTACGGAGAAACTCAAATTAAGTACATCGGCAATGTTATCGTGGTGGAAGAGTAAATATGAGAAGTCAATGCCACTACCGTACACCGGCAACCCGACTCGGAAACCAATATCACTCCGCTCTGAGACGCCGCGCCGATAAACGAAAATAGGTGCGACATTTTCAACAGAGAAAGTCACCCCGGTATAAGTTTCGCCCGGCTTGAGTGGCACCGGACTAATCGTGGGATGAGTAGCACAGGCGCTTAACCAGAGACCGATCGCCCATATCAGAAAGTGTTTATTCATTTTGACTACCCTTAGATTAACCAAATTCAAGCATTTTGTAAAGAAATATTTGCTATTAGCCCTAATAAAATGGTGAGGGCTTTCTTCTGATGAATTTTTTTATTTTTATCAAATTCTAAGTTCATAAATTTACGCATTGATTTTTGGGCGGAGATAATGTCAAAGATGATGTCAAATAAAACTGGTCTTGAAGAACAATTTAGCTGTTTTCGCCGTAATATTATCGGCATTGATTACCAGTATAATTTCCCGGGCGGTTGCCGACCGATTCTGTATGCCGATTGGGCGGCCAGTGGAAGACTCTACCGACCGATCGAGGAATATATAACTAACGTTTTGGGCCCTTACGTTGCCAATACTCATAGTGATGCGACCTTGACTGGGACAATCATAACCGATGCCTACCATCAAGCGCATAAGATTATCAAACAGCATGTGAACGCCGGTCCGGACGACGTCCTATTACTGGCTGGGTTCGGGATGACGGCGGTTATCAATAAATTCCAACGTCTTTTAGGATTACGTGTACCGGATAAATTCAAGGAGAAAATAGCCATACCGCCTCAAGAGAGAGCGCTGGTACTTCTAACGCATATGGAGCATCACTCCAACCAAACCACCTGGGAGGAATGTTGCTGTGACACCTCACTCATTTGTAAAAAATCGGACGGGTTACCGAATCTTGAGCATTTGCGTAATATTTTGGAACTAAACCGTGACCGGAAATTAATAATCGGCTCATTCACCGCCTGCTCGAATGTTACCGGTTTAATCACACCGGTTAACGAATTAGCAGAGATTATGCACCAATTCGGACGCCTGTGTTTCATTGATTATTCCGCTTCAGCGCCGTATGTCGAAATCAATATGCATCCGCCCAAACCGGAACAGAAATTAGATGCGATTTTCTTTTCACCGCATAAATTTCTGGGCGGGCCGGGTTCCTCAGGAGTGATTGTTTTCGATAAAAAGCTTTATAATAATCGCGTTCCAGATCAACCGGGCGGCGGCACCGTACTTTGGACTAATCCCTGGGGCGAGCATCGTTTTTTCCAGGACATTGAAGTGCGCGAAGATGGTGGAACACCCGGATTTTTACAGGCAATTCGCGCCGCGTTGGCAATTTTACTAAAAGAAGAAGTGGGCGTTGAAAATATTCTGGCACAGGAACATTACTTGACCGAAATCCTGCTAAATGAACTGGCTGGAATCCCTGATATAAACATTCTTGAATCTCAAAACCATAACCGCATCGGTTTTGTTTCGTTTTATAGTCTGAAAGTTCATCATAATCTGCTAGTACGCCTACTTAATGATCGCTTCGGTATCCAAACACGTGGCGGCTGTCTCTGCGCTGGAACTTACGGTCATGTTTTACTACATATTGACGACCAACGATCTAAAGCAATTATGAGTCAGATTGATCAGGGCAACTTGAGTTTGAAGCCCGGCTGGGTGCGCATTTCGTTGCATCCGACTATGACTGAAGTCGAAGTGCGTTATATCGCATCTGCGGTACGGGAAATTATGAAAAATTATGTTGAGTGGGGAAAAGATTACCACCTTAACCCTGAGACCGGCGACTTCGATCATCTCAAACAACCGAAAGCCAGTATCAAATTGAGAGAAACTTTCAAAGCCGCTTTAAGAATATTTTTACCGGTTGTAATTTTAAACGCTTATATTTGTTTTAGTTTTGGTAATCAGATTGCAATATCATTGTGAAATTATCTCAAAAGAACCGAAATAAAATTTATCCGCAGAATTAGCCCCGAAGAAAGGAGTCGTTTATGGATAAAAAGGTCAAATTGTATGCTCTAAGCACCTGTATTTATTGCCAGAATACCAAAGCCTTCCTCAAGAGTCTGGGAATCGAGTACGATAGTATTGACGTAGATTTGTTAGACAAGGAACAAAAACTGGCAGTCATTAGGGAGATTCATAAATTAACACCGACAGTTGCTTTTCCAGTAATTGTCATCGGAGACAACGTTATTGTCGGCTATCGTCCGGAAGAAATCAAAAAGGCACTCGGATTATGAACACAGAACAGTTATTTGAATCGCTTCGCAAACTTCAGGAGCCGAAAGGCTATTTTTTCAATAAAGATCGTCAGCACGTTGACCGATTGCTGAATTCTTTATTGATTAACAAAGAACGTTATGGCTATATGGCTTGTCCATGTCGTCTGGCGGTCGGTGATCGCGAATCGGATCGCGATATCATTTGCCCGTGCGTTTACCGTGAGCCGGATGTGAAGGAATACGGACGTTGTTATTGCGGACTGTATGTTTCAGCCGATTGGAATGCCGGTAAAATTTCCGACCGGTATGTACCGGAACGCCGACCGCTCGAAAAAATTCTGGGATTGTAAAGCGTTGATCATTATCCTCTGACCTTTTAAATTTCTGAAGATTAATTATTCGCCTTTTAGGTAAATTTTACGTAAAATAATCAGAGTTTTTAAACAAAACGAATAATATGGAAGTAAAAGAAACTCTATTTAATTATGTAAATCCTGCGATTGAATATCAAATTTTAAATGGGGATTCTTGTTATATCCTCCAAAATTTGCCAGACGGGAAATTCGATTTAATAATCACTTCTCCCCCTTATAATATTGGTAAGGAATATGAAACCAAAACCTGTATCGAGAAATATCTTGAAACGCAAGAAGAAATTATTAGACAGCTAATACGCGTTCTTTCTAACCAGGGGAGTCTTTGCTGGCAAGTAGGAAATTTTGTAGATAAGGGAGAAATATTTCCGCTTGATATTTACTATTATCCGATATTCAAGAAATATCAATTAAAACTTCGCAATCGTATTATCTGGCATTTTGAGCATGGATTGCATGCTTCCAAAAGATTTTCAGGAAGATACGAAACCATTCTGTGGTTTACCAAAACCGATAATTACATTTTTAATCTTGACGCCGTTAGAATTCCTGCAAAATATCCGGGCAAGTTACATTTTAAAGGACCTAACAAAGGAAAGCCTTCCGGAAATCCACTTGGGAAAAATCCTTCGGATATCTGGAAAATTGTTGTAGAAGATTGGGATAATGAAATATGGAATGTACCAAACGTTAAATCGAACCATCCGGAGAAAACAGAACATCCCTGCCAATTTCCGGTTGAACTAGTCGAGCGCTGTGTTTTAGCCTTAACTAATAAAAGTAGCTGGGTTCTTGATCCATATGCAGGTGTTGGTTCAACAATTATAGCTTCGATTAAAAACGAGCGCAATTGCATCGGTATTGAAAAAGAAGCCCATTATTGTAAAATCGCCCAAAATAGAATCGAAGCTTTGAAAGCAGGTAACTTAAAAGTGAGACCGATTAATAAACCTATTCACAAACCTTCTAAAAATGATAAAGTTGCGAATGTGCCGAATGAATGGCTAAAATTAAAATTTAACGGATATAGCAAATGAAAATAATTAAAAAATATTCGCATTTGAACGGCGAAGAATATTTGATTGTGCATCATAAAGATCTTTATAATGAAATCAAAAGTGTTATCAAGAACATAAATGCCGAGGGATTAAAAACAAAAGTCAGTAAGGAAAATAGAAAAGCGGGGACACAGTTATATAGTCCAATAGAACTAAACAAAGCATTTGACAGGGAATTTTCAAAAAGAAATTGGAACGAGAGTCGTTATAATTACTATATCACTCTAAATCGGGAACTGATGGAAAAAAGTTTATTAATGCCTGCAGGTGAACAAAAGAAATTTCTCATAGAACACGGAGAGAAAAACCCAATTTTTAGCTATAATCAGACAGATTTCGTCAAAAATAAAGTTGCTGTTGAAGTCCAATTTGGTAAATATGCTTTTGTTGCATATGATTTGTTTGTAAAGCACATGCTATTTTATTCAGGCGGCATGATAAACTTAGGCATAGAAATTCTTCCTACTAAGAATATGCAGTCCCAAATGTCAAGCGGAATTGCATATTACGAGGGAGAAGTCTATAATGTTATGAGACAAGGACGGAACAGCCCTCCTGTACCGCTTCTTATTCTCGGCATTGAACCTTAGAGATATAATCATTAATAAAACAACTCGGTTAATGCGTATATCTAATAGGGCAAACTGTTCAATAAAATTTCATTTTAAATTATTTTTAACGTGATGAAATCTATAACATCTTTTGTTTTCCGGTAATCCCCGATTGTCCTATGGCTCTGAATTTTCTGGAACGTTTTCCGCTACTTTATGATTGGCTTAAAGCGCATACGACTTTATTGAAATATGCCGGTTTGATTTCTTTAATCACATTTTTTGGTACAATTCTTTTAATGGGGGTACTGATTCTGATGATTCCGACGGATTATTTTTCCAATCCCAAACGTCGTAAAAGCTTCTTGATTACCAAGCGACCGCTCTTGGGTGTAATATTACTGATAGTCAAAAACCTAATCGGACTTATTTTCCTGATAGTCGGATTTTTACTACTGTTTATCCCAGGGCAGGGTATCTTAACGATTTTGGTCGGTATAATTTTAATGAATTTCCCCGGTAAATACAGGCTCGAAAGAAAGTTAGTCCAAAGACCGGGCGTTTTGCAGGGCATCAATAAAATTCGGAAAAAATTTAATCGCCCATTACTCGGTTTTGGATAAATAATTGTTTAAATATTTTAGGTTTTTGTTTATCTTTCACCTTGGTGTTAATTAGGAGGTGACTATGTTAAAACAATTCAAAGTCCTACTAATCTGGGGAATGTTAATTGTCGGATTTATGGCTTGTAATGATAATGGCAGTGAACCACCAACTGCCGCCACTCTTTCGTTATTACGAACCGAATACGGCGGATGTAATGAATACAAGGGGGGTGACATTTTGCCAAAAGCGGCGATTCAAAATGATTCGCTAAGCTGGGAAATCAGCGACGATACGCTAAAGATTTTTACCGGCATTACCTACATTTGCTGTGCGCCGTTCGATGTCGAAAGTGAGCAGTCTGGTGACAGTCTCAAGATTATGATCAGAGATGTCTGTGGTATTTCCAGCGAACACTGCTATTGCAGATGTATTTGTCATTATACCTTTCTGACAATTTTTACTGGTTATTCCGGTGACCGCTATCATCTGGCGGTCTGGTTGCATAGTCCGCGCCAAGCGCAGGATTCTTTACTCTGGCAGGTGGAAATCCCATAGAGGGTTTGTCTTAAAAAACAGCACAATTTTTCTCGATTTAGATAGATCATAAAATCATTTCATTTCTCGGCAAAAAGACTTATTATTCGGTAGTATGGGAATTATTAATTTGATAATTACTTGTATTATCGAAATTGCCTAAAAACAGGAAAATAAAAATGAAAACCACCCGATTTTTTAGAAATACCATATTAATTATTCTGCTATTCAGCGAGTTCCTTTTCCCCAATATTTCCGCCAGTGCTCAATCTGTGGAGGAAGCCTGGCAAGCCTGGAACCGAAACGACCAGAAACTCGTCGAACAGAAATTTCAGGAAGCCATCCAAGCCAATCCTAACGACACGCGTGCTTACATCGGGTTAGCTTACCTTTATGAAATGCAATATAAATATCTGGAAGCCTGGCAAACCTACGCCAAAGTCATTGACACCGAAGCCGATTTTGAACCTTATATTTTTGCCGCTATGATGGCGCCCCGATTAACCAACGCCGAGGAATATAAATCAGCTGGTATCCAGGTGCTCTTCGATAATTTAGCGCGCACTGCTCGCCATTCTACGATGCGAATCAACGCCAATGAAAAGTTAGGGCACTACTATAACGAACATGCCAATCTGAAAAAAGCGCTTTTCTACTTCAATAAAATTGATGCTATCACCGATTGGATGTTGATTGGTCCATTCGATAATATTTCGGCTTCTGGATATGATAAGGTTTATCCGCCAGAGACCGAATTCGACACGGCGGCAGTTTATCGCGGACAAAATGATATTGCGATTAAGTGGTTCCGGATTCCGCAAGTGCGTTATGACAAATGGATTGATTTACGTCGGTACTTTGCCGATAACGATGCAGTTTTTTACGGCAATACTTTTATTTTTTCACCGCAGAAACAAACTATTCATTTGCGAGTCGGAACATCCGGTTCGTTGAAGGTTTTTCTGAATGACGAACTAATGATCGAATGCTTCGATGAGAATAACAATGGATTCGATACTTATAGCGTCGAAACTGAACTGCAAGCGGGTTGGAATCGTCTATTGATCAAGTGTGGATTTTCAGAGATTACGCAGTGCAACTTCGCGGCACGATTTACTGACCCGGCTGGCAATTCAGTGACCGACCTAAAAATTTCTGCGTTGACGCATTCCTATAAATCACACCCTGGTGCCGTGAAAGAGCCCATCCCGAACTTCGCTGAGGAATTTTTTCTGACGAAAATTGAAGAACATCCCGACTATCTTGAAAACTATCTTCTGCTGGCGGAATGTTATGCTTTGAACGATAAAGCAGTCGAGTCCGAATTGATTTTGCGCGAGGCTCTGCGACGCGCTCCGACTAATGCTATGATTTATTTACATTTGATCGAGGCTTACTTGCGTGGCGAAAAATACGACGAAGCCAAGTCCGCTTATGAAAAAATTTACCAGCTCGATCCGGATATTCCAGGCGTTTTAGAATACCGAATCTCTGAGCTCCTCGCAAAGAAAAATTATGATGAAGCCAAGAATTTACTCGATCGATTGGCGCAATTGATACCGGATTCGCCCAATCTACAATTGCAACTCATCGCTTATTATTCCAAACGCGGTCTGACCGAGAAGGTAATCGAGATTGCCAATACCGCTTACCATCAATTTCCGGATAACTGGAACATTGTCGAAACCAAAGCCAACCTCGAAGCTTACGTTAAACAAAATAACAAAGCCGCTATTCCCATTTTACGTAAATACGTGAAAAACCACACCGAGCAGACGGCTTTTCTCAAATTAGCCGATTATTATAAAAATGCCGCTGACCTTAAGAACTGGGAAAAAACCTATCGACAGGCGATTGAATATTATCCGGCTTCTCCAAGCCTTTTCTATCAAATGGCGCAAAATTTCTATAATAGGCATAACTATTCCACCGCTTTGGATTATATCGAGAAGGCTCTCCAAATCTGTCCGCAATGTGCCGGCTACTGGGGCACTCGCGCCGAAATCCAACGTTCGTCCGGTCAATCCGCCGCGGCTATTAAGTCCTACCAGCGAGCGCTGGAATTGAGTCCGACATATTATGATGCGCGCGATAAATTAAGGCAATTGCAAGGACGCGCATCAATTTTTAACAATTTCGATACGGTGGATATTGATAGTCTTTTTCGCAATTGCCCATCGTCGGAGCAGTATCCCGGTGAAAAGGCGGTTATTCTATACAATGCCTGTCGGCGCGTCGTTTATGGTGGCGCAACTGAAATGAGCCAGGAAATTCTGGCGACGGTTTTTAATCTGGAAGGAATCGATGCTTTCAAAGAATACCGGATTCCTTATAATGCTTATAACGAAGAACTGATTGTCGAAAAGGCGCAAACTTTAAAAAAGGATGGCTCTAAAATTGATGCTGACGTTAGATGGGGCTATATTGTATTTAAATCACTCGAACCCGGCGACGCCGTTTACCTTAAATGGAAAATTCGCAATTATTACTCCGGCAAACTATCCCAGCATTTCTGGGACGATTTCAGTTTCAATACATTTTTTCCTGTGCGGGAAGTTTGCTATGCCTTATTGATCCCGCCGAATGTGAAATTTCAGTATAAAGGTCAATTTATGCCGGATGAACCTTCGGCTATCAAGGAAACGCCGGATGGAATTCTCTATGAATGGCGCCTGAACGACGTTCCCGCTATAAAAGAGGAATACAATATGCCTCCTCTAGCAGATATCGGAAAAATACTGCACATTTCCAGCATCCCGGACTGGGATTACATCGTGAATTGGTATATTGATCTGGCGGAAACCAGAACTCGTTCATGTTATGAGATTGACGAATTTCTCAAGACTTTATTACCGGAAAATGAACCGCTGACCGAACAGGATAAAATTACCCGCATTTATAATTATATCACTGAAAATATTCGCTATAGCAGTGTGTCCTTCCGGCAGTCAGGTTTGATTCCTCAAAAAGCCCGCGATGTATTCGTAACCCGCATCGGTGATTGCAAGGATAAAGCCGCCCTCGGAATCGCTATGTTGCGCTCAGCGGGATTTACAGCTAATTTCATGCTAGTCAATACCCGCTATGAAGGCTTGAATAAAAACATATTGCCCTCGATCGCCTTTAATCATGCCATCGTCAGCGTTGCCACACAAGAAGGGCCACTCTATCTTGATTTGACGGCGCAGAATTTTCCGGCTGGTTCAGTACCCTTGGCGGATCAGGAGGCTTTTGCGCTCGAAATCAAGAAGGGTTGCCAACCGTTTTACCTAACGCGCCACTTTTTTATGGGGAGTGTTCGGCAGAGACGCACACAAGTAGCAGTTCAAACCGATAATAGTATTCAGGTCGAGCTTCACACTACTCGCAAGGGCGCCCAAACAGCTGAAATTCGTGCGATTTACCGCTTCAAGAGCCAAGCCGATCGCGATAAGGAATTAATCGAATCGTTGGCTCAAGATTTTCCCAACGTGGAACTGATTAGCTTTAATTTATTTGACCTCGACTCAATTAAACCGATTCTGGATTATGAATACACTTTTAAGGTTCCAGATTATTTAACGGAAGCCGGAAAATTTCTCATCTTACGCATCCCCTGGGCTGATCGGCTTTCGCCAATTAGGGCGCTATCGTATGATAAAAGAAATTATCCGTTTACTTATTGGCCAAATGCCGATACGATTAGCGAAGAAATCACAATCACCTTCCCGGCTGGCTATCAACCGTTGGAATTTACTCCGTATTACGAATATTCCTGTCCGATTGCCGATTATCGGCTTACGCTGGATTATAATGATAGAATTTTAAAAGGCACTCGGCTAATGATAAATAAGGAATCCGAGGTTACGCCGGAAATTTATCCCGCATTCAAAGAATTTTATAATAAAGTTGTCAAAGCCGATGGCTATCAGATTCTGATAAAACGTATAGAATAGACCAACCTTGGCTCAGGCTTCTTTTTTATCGTTATCGTCTTTACAATAATTTGGATATAATTTTTTCATACAATCCGGGCAAATGCCGTGGGTAAATTCCACTTCGGCATGGTCTTTAATGTAGGACTCGACACTATTCCAATAGCCCTGGTCATCTCTGATTTTCTTACAGCAGGCGCAGATCGGGATTAAGCCTTTCAGGGTTTTGATTTTGTCGAGTGCTTCCTGCAACTCGGCGATAAATTTTTCGCGTTGTTCTTCGGCTTGTTTGCGTTCGGTAATATCTCGACCAACGCCTACAATACCGATTATGTTACCCTGTAAATCCCTGAGTGGTACTTTGGTGGTAGAATTCCAGCGCATTCCGCCTTCTGCTTGATCCAGAGGTTCTTCGTGATTAAGTAGCGGGATACCGGTTTTGATTATTTCCAGTTCATTAGCCCGAAATTGATTTGCTAATTTATGATCTATAAAGTCGAAATCAGTTTTGCCGATGATTTCTTTCTCATCGGACTTGCCCATCCGTTCCACGACGGCTTTATTACAGAGAATAAAGCGTCCTTCGGTATCTTTGGCGTAGATTTTATCCGGAATGTTTTCAATAACAGTTTTAAGTAGGGTTTTTTCCTGGGCGAGAGCCTCTTCGGCACGTTTACTTTCGGTGATATCTTCCAGAGTTTCCAGAGAACCGATAATTTCACCTTTTGAATCCTTGATCGCTACCGCCGTAAAAAATAACCATTTCCCATCTTTGCCCAGATTTGGGAAAAATGCGGTGGCTTCGAAACCATTCTCGATTAAAAGAGATTTCTGGTATTTATCAGAATACCACTCGGGCAGGTCTTTGATATTTCCCTCCACGAGTAAGTCGGCGAGACAGGGCCTTTGCTCTTGATAAAAAGCTTTCCAGTGGTCAGATGTGCCGACGATTTCCTCAGATTTTATGCCGGTTAGTGCGGATAGAGCGGTATTCCAATAGACAACCTTATGATCTTTATCGATAAAAAATTGGGGGATCGAAGAACCATTAATGATATTTTTGAGCTTATCCTCACTGTTTTTTACTTCTTCCATCGCCTTTAATAATTGTTCTTCGGCTATTTTACGCTCAGTGATGTCTCTTGAAATTCCGAAAGTGCCGATAATCTCGCCTTTTTCATCAAGCAACGGCATTTTAGTTGTCGAAACCCATGATATTCCTCCATCTGGCCAGGTTTCTTTTTCTTCGATTCCGACTATCGGTTGACCAGTACGAATGATACGCTGTTCGTCCTCAAATGCAGGTCGGGCATGTTCTTCAGTGAAGAAATCAAAGTCGGTCTTGCCGATGGCTTCCTTGGGATCGGAGAGTCCAAATCGGTCAGCCTGGGATTTGCTCATCAATAAGAATCGGCTGTCTCTGTCCTTGTAATAAATATGGTCGGGAGTGGTGTTCAACAAAACGCGCAGGTAGTTACGCTCTTTAGCGAGTTCCGCCTCGATTCGTTTCTGTTCCGTAACGTCGTGAAATAGGGCGTAAACTATTTTTTGATTTTCGATTTCATAAACACTGGCTTTGATTTCGACATCTCGGATTTCACCGCTCTTAGTAATGATCTGGCTTTCTAAAGTTTGTCCCTCTTTGGCTTTTTTATGCTCAAGAAATGTTCGACTTTGCCCATTTATGACCTCTGATGGGGGGTGCAGAATCCGCTGGTGTTGTCCGATAATTTCCGACTTTTCTCTGCCGACTAATCTGGCGGCGGCTTTGTTGCAATCTATCAAAATACCGGTTTCGGCATCGGCTAAGAAAATAGCATCAATACTTTCTTCGAATTGTCTGCGGTATTTTTCTTCGGATTTTCGGAGAGCCTCTTCCAGTTTTTTACTTTCGGTGATGTTTTTAGAAACTCCGAAAGTCCCGATTATTTGACCATCTTTGTCGGTGAGTGGAATCTTTGTAACTGAAGACCAGGAGACGGTTCCATTAGCCCAATTTTTTCTTTCTGCTCGGTCAATGATTGGCTTGCCGGTTTTGATGATCTCTTGTTCACCATTATAATCTTTTTGAGCGAACTCAGGGGGGAAGAAATCGAAATCGCTTTTGCCAATCGCATCCTTAGGATTTGGCAATCCAAAAACCTCGGTAGCTAAAGATTTGCTGACCCGATAAAAACGGCTATTTAAATCCTTGAAATAGATATAATCAGGGAAGGTGTTCAGCATTGCGTCTATTAAAGTTTTTTCAAACTCGAGTTCTTTTTTAGCTTTGCGCTGTTCGGTTATATCGCGAAAAACCAGAACTGCGCCTAAGATATTGCCATATTCGTCTTTGATGGGTGCGCCGCTGTCATCAATCGGTATTTTCTGTCCATTGCGCGAGATTAATACCGTATGATTAGCTAATTCTATAACTAAACCTTTTTCTAGGATTTTTTTGACCGGATTGGGTGGTTTTTTCCCGGTGGATTCATTGATGATATTGAATACTTTTAGGAGCGGTTTTCCGACGGCTTCTGACAATGACCAGCCAGTCAATTTCTCGGCGACTGGATTGAGAAAGGTGATTAAGCCGTTTGAATCGGTGGTAATGACGGCGTCGCCGATACTTTTGAGCGTTGTGGAAAGGAGCGCCTGTCTTTCAACTAAATTTTGTTCAACTTCGTGATTGGAGAGAGCCAGTTCGATAATGCAACGAACCTGTTCGGGGGTAAACGGTTCAAAAAGATAACCGTTAGCACCTACTTGTTTTAATTTTTCGAGGTCTAATTTTTCAGATTGTCCGATTATAAAGACGATCGGGATATCAAGGTGCTGGCGAATCTGGGTGAAAGTATCAACTCCATTTAGTTTGCCTTTAAGCGATGAGCTAATGAGCACCAGGTCGGGCTTCAGTTCGATAGCCTTTTTGACGGCGGAAGTTCCATTGGATACGGTTTCGATTACCTGATAGCCTAAATTAGTGACGATAGTGCTGATACTTTTAGCTGTTTCGGCATTACTCTCGGCTAACAATATTTTAAGTTCTTCCATTATCCTTCCCTCATTAATTTGGTTGATATTTTTCTGTATTTTAGATAATTATTAGCTTGCTTTTCGAAAATCTCCACAATCATATTTTACAAAAATAATCTTAAACTATCAATGACACAAATTTTTAAGTACCCTCCAATATTTTTAGGGTTTATTTCCTAATTTATTGGTAATTCTTGTAATATAATACCAAACAAATGGCTATGTATATTTTTAAGCAATTGAGTTCTGCTCTTCTTATTGAAATTTGGGGTTTAGACACTAACTAAAATCTGAGACTTGAGTAAAGACTGCTTTATAAAAAGTCACATAGCTAAAAAATTAGGAGAAATCCTGGTTTATAAGTTAGCCTAATTTAGCCTAATTATGTCTCAAGTTTCGTTTTTATTTTCATCGTCTTTACAGTAATTGGGATACAATTTTTTCATACAATCAGGGCAAATGCCGTGGGTAAATTCCACATCAGCATGGTCTTTAATGTAGGACTCGACACTATTCCAATAACCCTGGTCGTCTCTGATTTTCTTACAGCAGGCGCAGATCGGGATTAAGCCTTTCAGGGTTTTGATTTTGTCGAGTGCTTCCTGCAACTCGGCAATGATTTTTTCGCGTTGTTCTTCGGCCTGCTTGATTTCGTTGATTTCGCGGCTGATTCCGACGAGTCCGATAATTTTACCATCTTGATCACGTAGAGGGATTTTGGTAGTGGAGGTCCAGTTAATCTGTCCATCTGGTAATTTTCTACCTTCTACCAAACCAATAATTGGTTTGCCTGTTTCCATAAGTTGGAGGTCGGATTCGACTGTTGCTCGGCCAAATTCTTCGCCAAAAAGGTCAATGTCAGTCTTGAGATAATAGTCACTTTCCTGAGTCATATTCAGGGATTCCATCATGTGGCGACTGATTTTGAGTAAGCGGCATTGTCGGTCTTTGAAGTAAATACTGTCCGGGATGTTATTCATTAATGCGTCCATCAAGGACTTTTCATACTGCAATGCTTCTTCAGCCCGTTTAATATCATTGATCGTCCGAGTTACGCCAACCAGCCCGATGATATTATCCTGGGCATCCCAAATAGGAGCTTTAGTAGTTGAAGTCCAATTCAAACTGCCGTCGTCTAATTTACGGCTTTCTATCATACCAACAATTGGTTCGCCGGTTTCTATAAGATGAAGATCCGCTTTAACTGTCTCTCGACCAAATTCTTCGCCAAAAAGGTCAATATCAGTTTTGAGATAATAGTCACTATCCTGGGTCATATTCAAGGATTTCATCATACCGCGATTAATTCTGAGGAGGCGGCATTGTTGGTCTTTGAAATAAATGCTGTCTGGAATATTATTCATCAGGGCATCTAACAGCGACTTTTCGTACTCCATATCTTTTTTAGCCTTGCGCTGTTCAGTTATATCGCGAAAAACCAGAACTGCGCCTAAGATATTGCCATACTCATCTCTGATGGGTGCGCCGCTGTCATCAATCGGTATTTTCTGCCCATTGCGCGAGATTAATACCGTATGATTAGCTAATTCTATAACTAAACCTTTTTCTAAGATTTTTTTGACCGGATTGGGTGGTTTTTTCCCGGTGGATTCATTGATGATATTGAATACTTTTTGGAGCGGTTTGCCGACGGCTTCTGACAATGACCAGCCGGTCAATTTCTCGGCGACTGGATTGAGAAAGGTGATTAAGCCGTTTGAATCGGTGGTAATGACGGCGTCGCCGATACTTTTGAGCGTTGTGGAAAGGAGCGCCTGTCTTTCAACTAAATTTTGTTCAACTTCGTGATTGGAGAGAGCCAGTTCGATAATGCAACGAACCTGTTCGGGGGTAAACGGTTCAAAAAGATAACCGTTAGCACCTACTTGTTTTAATTTTTCGAGGTCTAATTTTTCAGATTGTCCGATTATAAAGACGATCGGGATATCAAGGTGCTGGCGAATCTGGGTGAAAGTATCAACTCCATTTAGTTTGCCTTTAAGCGATGAGCTAATGAGCACCAGGTCAGGCTTCAGTTCGATAGCCTTTTTGACGGCGGAAGGTCCATTGGATACGGTTTTGATCACCTGATAACCTAAATTAGTGACGATGGTGCTGATACTTTTAGCTGTTTCGGCATTACTCTCGGCTAACAATATTTTAAGTTCTTTCATTGTCCCCCTCTTGGTTTAGATGATGCATCACTGCATTTTAGGTAATTTTTTAATTTACTTTTCAATTATCCCCACAATCGTATTTTACAAAGATTATTTTAAACTACCAATGTCACAAATTAAAGACGGCTGGTGATTTACCAATTACGTGGATTAGCGAATTAATCTTTATAACAAACGAGATTTTGTTAAGTTAGATTTCACATTTTAAAAAATTTATAGCATTGATTAAATAAAATTGTTGACTTACAAGCTAGAAATATTTTATATTTGGAAGTGTTAATTATGAGTTACTTAAAATCTATACATTGCATCGTACTACCGTGGAGCATTATTATCCTAGCTAGAGGTGAAGGGGTAATTTAGACGTAGAAAAAAAATAAACAGTTTCTAAAACCCCTTCTAAATCGAGAAGGGGTTTTTTTATAACAAAATAAAAGGAATATCTAAATGCGCAGTAATCAGATAAAAAAAGGAATCGAACGAGCACCTCATCGCTCACTCTTGCGGGCGCTCGGCTTAACGGAAAAGGATTTTGCCAAACCGTTTATCGGGATTGCCAACTCTTATACCGAAATCATTCCCGGGCATGCCAAACTAAATGTCGTTGGTGAGATAGTTAAAGATGCCATAATAAAAGCGGGTGGTGTGCCATTCATTTTTAATACGATTGGCGTCTGTGACGGGATTGCGATGGGACACGCTGGAATGCGCTATAGTCTGCAGAGCCGCGAATTAATCGCCGACTCCGTAGAAACTATGGTGAAAGCACATTGTTTCGATGGTCTGGTTTGCATTCCGAACTGTGATAAAATTACGCCGGGAATGCTAATGGCGGCAGTGCGTCTCGATCTACCCACGATTTTCGTTTCTGGCGGTCCGATGAAAGCTGGCAGGACAGCTGGCGGGAAAGCCCTCGATTTGATTTCGGTCTTTGAGGGAATTGGTGCTTATCAAGAAGGCAAAATCAGTGAGTCTGAGCTTTACGAAATTGAATGCTGTGCTTGTCCGGGCTGGGGAAGTTGTTCGGGACTTTTCACTGCTAACTCTATGAATTGTTTGTGTGAAGCGCTTGGAATAGCCCTGCCCGGCAACGGTACTATTCTGGCTGAAGATGAGCGCCGGACTGAGCTCTATAAAGCGGCTGGGGCAAGAATTGTAGAACTGGTGCGTTCCAACTTGTGTCCATCACAAATAATCACGCGCGCTTCGATTGATAATGCGATCGTAATGGATATGGCAATGGGCGGCTCGTCGAACACAGTTTTACATTTGATGGCGGTTGCGAATGAAGCCGGCATTGACTATTCGATTAATCGTATGGATGAAATTTCACGGAAGACGCCGACGATTTGTAAAGTTGCGCCTTCTTCACCTTATCATATTGAAGATGTAGATGCGGCGGGTGGTATGAGCGCTCTGTTGAACGAAATTTTCCGGGAAAACGAATTTGTCAATAAGGATTGTTTGACGGTGACCGGAAAAACCATTGCGGAAAACGTCGCCGGTAAGCAAATTTTAAACGATTCCGTCATCCGCCATCTGGAAAATCCCTATTCCCCAACTGGTGGTTTGGCGATAATGACCGGCAATTTAGCGCCGGAAGGGAGCGTCGTTAAATATGCCGGAGTTTCCGACAAAATGAAGGTATTCGAAGGCCCGGCAGTTATTTTTGAAAGTCAAGAAGAGGCTTGCGAAGGAATTCTATCCGGCAAAGTCAAAGCCGGTGATGTGGTCGTCATTCGCTATGAAGGACCACGCGGTGGACCAGGAATGCAGGAGATGCTTTCGCCCACTTCCTATATTATGGGGCGTGGTCTGGGTGAAAGTGTGGCATTGATTACCGATGGAAGATTTTCCGGGGGAACACGCGGCGCTTGTATCGGCCACGTCGCCCCGGAAGCCACAGTCGGTGGACCAATTGCTTTACTTAAAAACGGTGATCGTATTCGCATTGATATTCCCCAGAAATCGCTGGAGGTTTTACTTTCTGATTCAGAATTGCAAAGTCGTCGCGCCCAATGGCAGGCGCGTCCGCCACGCATAACGCATGGAGTAATGGCTCGTTATGCCGAAATGGTAGCTTCTGCCAGTCAGGGAGCGGTCTTGAAATATAACTCACGCATAAAAGGAGAAAAGTTGTAATGAAAGGCGCCGAAATTTTAATTGATGCCTTAATTAATGAAGGGGTTGATACTATATTTGGTTATCCGGGCGGCGTAGTTATTCCGATTTTTGATGTACTATACCGAACCGATAAAATCAGATTCATTCTAACCCGCCATGAACAAGGTGCGACTCACGCCGCGGATGGTTATGCTCGCGCTACCGGCAAAGTCGGTGTCTGTCTGGTAACTTCCGGTCCGGGCGCCACCAACACGATCACTGGAATTGCCAATGCCCGAATGGATAGCATCCCGATTGTAGTCATCAGTGGTCAGGTGGATACCGCTAATATCGGCACTGACGCTTTTCAAGAAACCGATATGATCGGATTGACTCGTTCCATCACTAAGCATAATTATTTAGTAAAAAGCGTAGAAGAATTGCCGATCGTTCTTAAAGAAGCTTTCTACATTGCGCGCACCGGGCGACCCGGTCCAGTGGCAATTGATATCCCGGTTAATGTTTCCAATGCCCAACTGAAAAATTATCAATATCCGTCTGAGGTTTCTCTCCCGGGGTACAAGCCCGTGACTAATGGCAATCCCAAGCAAATCGAGAAGTTAGCGCAAGCTATTAAAACTGCTAAAAAACCACTGCTTTACACCGGCGGCGGGATCATCTCGGCTAATGCCGAGCCGGAACTGCTTGCTCTGCTCAATAAAACTAATATACCGATTGTGATTACTCTGATGGGCTTGGGTTCAATCCCGTACGATTATCCGACTTTCCTCGGAATGCCCGGTATGCACGGTACAATGGCCGCTAATCTGGCTTTGAACGAATGCGATTTGTTAATCGGAATTGGAGTCCGCTTTGATGATCGCATCACTGGCAAACGCGAACAGTTTGCCAGGCAAGCCACCGTAGCTCATATTGACATTGATCCAGCTGAAATTGGTAAAGTTATCAAGCCGCACATTCCGGTCGTAGGTGATGCTAAGAAAATTCTCAGTGAATTGGTGAAAAAAGTTAGTCCGCGTCCGAAAGACGAGTGGAATGAACGCACTCTTGCCTGGAAAAATCAGTACCCGATGACTTACGATCAAAATGCGGAGGAAGCTATTTTGCCGCAGTACGTAATTGACCGGGTTAGTGCCTTGGCTGATCCGGATGCGATTCTTGTTACGGATGTCGGCCAGCATCAAATGTGGGCGGCTCAATATTATCGGCATCGTAAACCGCGCTCGTTTATCTCATCCGGTGGATTGGGGACGATGGGATTTGGCTTGCCAGCCGCAATGGGTGCGGCAGTTGGTCGTCCCGGGCATACCGTCATTACCATTTCAGGTGATGGCAGTATTCAGATGAATATTCAAGAATTAGCTACCTGTTCCATCAATAAAATCCCGGTCAAAGTAATTATTTTAAATAATTCCTATCTGGGTATGGTGCGTCAATGGCAGGAGCTGTTTTGGGACGAACATTATTCACAGACCTGTTTGAAGCGCAGTCCTGATTGTCCGCCACAATGTACTGGCCCACGCAAGGATTGCCCATCAGTTTATATTCCAGATTTTGTCAAACTTGCCGAAGCTAATCGGATTTATGGCTATCGAGCTACTAAGCCCGAAGAGGTAGATGATGTATTAAAGCAGGGACTGAGCCAGCCTGGTCCGGTTATTATGGAATTCGTCGTGAAAAGCATCGAAAATGTCTATCCAATGATCCCATCTGGCAAGACGATTTCAGATGTTATTCCAGGGAGGCAATCATGATCGAAAAACATACTATCATTGTTACCGTAGTCAATCGAGTTGGTATTTTGGCCCGAATTACTGGTTTATTGGCTCAGCGCGGTTATAATATCGAAAGCGCTATCGCCGCTCCAACTGAAGAAAAGGATATTTATAAAATCATTTTAGTCGTCAAAGAAACCAGTGAGAATATCGAGCAAATTACCAAGCAACTCAATAAGCTGATTGATACAATCAAGGTAACTGATATTTCCCATAAAGATAACTATATTGTGCGCGAATATATAATTTTAAAAGTCGGTCTTACTCCTCGCACTCGGGCGGAAGTGCTGGATTTGATGCGAGTTTTTGGTGCCAAGCCGATTGATTTAGCCACTGATCATTTGATTATGGAATTAGCTGGACACGTCCGCAAAATCGATCGGTTTATCGAATTACTTAAGCCATTTGGAATCGAGGAATATGTCCGTAGTGGTGAATTTGCTATGACAGAATATAATTAATAAAAAAGGAGTTAGCTATGTCAGTCAAATTGTTTTATGAGAAAGATGTTAAAAGTGATTCCCTGAAGAAAAAAACCATTGCCATAATTGGCTATGGTAGTCAGGGTCACGCTCAAGCCCAAAACTTGCGTGACAGCGGGTACAAAGTTATTATTGCTGAAATGCCAGGTTCTCCAAATTATGCCTTAGCCGTTAAGCATGGTTTCAAACCCGTCAGCGCGGCTGAAGCCAGTCAACAAGCTGACGTCATTCAAATTCTGACGCCGGACGAGGTTCAGAAGCGCGTTTATGAGCAGGAAATCAAACAAAATCTCACCAAAGGCAAAGCCCTGGTTTTTTCTCACGGATTCAATATTCACTTTAAACAAATTGTACCGCCGGCCGATGTGGACGTTTATATGGTTGCCCCGAAAGGCCCCGGTCATTTGGTTCGCCGTCAATACGAGATTGGTGCTGGCGTACCATCGCTATTTGCGGTTTATCAGGATGTTACTGGTCAAGCCAGGAACCTAGCTCTGGAACATGCTTGTGGTATCGGTGCCGGCAGAGCCGGAATAATCGAAACAACCTTTCGCGAAGAAACCGAAACTGATCTTTTCGGGGAGCAGGCGGTCTTGTGCGGTGGCGTTTCGGAATTGATCAAGGCCGGATTTCAGACTCTGGTGGATGCCGGTTACCAACCCGAAATCGCTTACTTCGAATGTTGTCACGAACTTAAATTGATCGTTGATTTAATTTATGAAGGCGGGTTAGCCGGTATGTATTATTCCGTCAGTGATACGGCAGAATACGGTGGAATGACCCGTGGCACGTACATCATTGATTGCGAAACCAAGAAACGGATGCAGACTTTACTGCGTGCCATCCAGACTGGCTCATTTGCCAAGGATTGGATTCTCGAAAATCAGGCTGGACGTCCCACGCTCAATGCCTACCGTCAGGAACATCAGGAATTATTACTGGAAAAAGTAGGTCGCGAATTGCGTGAGATGATGCCCTGGCTTAAGAAAAAAGGATAAAATATGAATCGTAAAATCCAGATTTACGACACAACTCTGCGCGACGGTACCCAGGCGGAAACTATCAGTTTCTCTGCTGACGACAAGTTGCATATCGCTAAGCGACTGGATGAATTTGGGATTGATTATATCGAAGGCGGCTGGCCGGGCTCGAATCCCAAAGATATGGAATTTTTCAAACTGGCTCGCGAGACTGAATTTCGCCACGCCCGTCTAGTAGCTTTTGGTTCGACTAAACGGGCTGGTAATGCCATAGAAGATGATCAGAATATTCACAATTTACTTAAGGCGGAAACTCTGGCAGTTGCGATTTTTGGCAAAACCTGGATTCTGCATGTCGAAAAGGCTCTGCGTATTACACCGGCGGAAAATCTCGAATTGATCCGCGAAAGCGTGGCTTATTTAAAAAGCAAGGGCAAAGAGGTAATCTACGACGCTGAGCATTTCTTCGACGGTTATAAAGATAATGCCGATTATGCTATTCAAACCTTGCAAACCGCTCAATCGGCTGGCGCCGATTTAATCACTTTGTGTGATACGAACGGTGGTACTTTACCTTCAGAAATAAGTCGCATCATCTCCGAAGTGCATCAGAAGATCACCGCGCCTCTGGGCATTCACACTCATAATGACAGTGGTCTAGCAGTGGCGAATAGTTTAGCGGCTGTCGAAGCCGGATGCGTCCTGGTCCAGGGTACGATCAACGGCTATGGCGAACGCACCGGCAACGCCGACCTGTGTTCGATTATCCCAAATCTCCAGTTGAAAGCCGGTTATCAGTGTATCCCGTCGGAAAATATGAAACAGCTGACCCCGCTTTCGCGATATGTCAGTGAAATTGCTAATCTGGCTCACCCTAATGATTTGCCTTACACGGGTAGAAGCGCTTTTGCCCATAAAGGGGGAGTCCACGTCAGCGCGGTGATGAAAGATCCGCGCAGTTATGAACACATCGAGCCCGAAAGCGTCGGCAATAGTCGTCGCGTGCTGGTCTCGGATTTATCCGGCCAAAGTAACATTATCTTCAAGGCGCAAGAACTTAATATTGATCTCGAACGGCATCAGGATAAAATTCCCGAAATTGTTGCCAAATTAAAGGAACTTGAACACCTCGGTTATCAGTACGAAGCCGCAGAAGGTTCGTTGGAACTTTTAATCAGCAAAATTAAATCCGAATACCACGATTTTTTTAAGCTGAAAGGATTCCGCATCCTTCTCGAGAAAAATGAGGATGGCGAACAACGCTCGGAAGCCACGATCCGTATGGAGGTGAATAATACCATCGAACATACTGCGGCTGAAGGCGATGGTCCGGTCAACGCCCTCGATAATGCCCTCCGGAAAGCCCTGACTAAATTCTACCCCGAAATTAGCGAGATGAAATTGTCGGATTACAAAGTGCGCGTATTGAATCCCCAGCAAGCGACAGCCGCCAAGGTTCGTGTGCTGATTGAATCTTCCTCCGATGGTGAAACCTGGGGCACCGTCGGCGTTTCGGAAAATATCATTGAAGCCAGCTGGCAAGCTCTAACGGAGAGCATCTCTTATTATTTAATGAAAAAACGTCAAAGGAATTCTAAATAGACGGAGGTTAATATGGCTAAACGCATTATAATTTTTGATACGACTCTGCGGGATGGCGAACAGAGTCCCGGCGCATCTTTGACGGCTTCTGAGAAATTGATCATCGCCCGGCAGTTAGCCAATCTCGGCGTGGATGTCATCGAAGCCGGATTTCCAATTGCCTCCGAAGGCGACTTCGAAGCCGTAAAACAGATAGCGCAAACTGTAGAAGGCCCGATTATCTGCGGTCTGGCGCGCACTAACGAAATTGACGTAGATCGTTGCTGGGAAGCTGTTAAATATGCCGCCAAACCGCGCATACATACTTTCATCGCTACATCTAATATTCACCTTGAGAAAAAATTGCATAAGACCGGGGCGGAAGTGATTGAAATGGCTTATTCAGCTATCCGTCACGCAAAGCAATATTGCGCCGATGTTGAATTTTCACCCGAAGATTGTGCCCGAACTAGCCTCGAATATATGTGTGAAATCGTGCAAGCCGCCCTGGAAGCCGGCGCTACAACCATTAACATTCCCGATACGGTCGGCTATGCTGAACCGGAGGAATTTGCCGAACGGATTCGTTACCTGATTGATAAGGTGCCGGCAATTCGGCAAGCGGTTATCAGCGTCCATTGTCATAATGATCTGGGCAATGCTGTAGCTAATTCGCTCGCCGCTATCCGGGCTGGTGCTACCCAAGTGGAAGGCTGTATTAATGGAATCGGCGAACGCGCCGGAAATGCTGCACTTGAAGAAGTTGTTATGAACCTGGTTACCCGCAAAGATTATTTCGATGCCGAGACCGGGATCAATACCCGCGAAATCTTCAAGACCAGTCGTTTGGTAGCCAATTTGACCGGTTTGAGCATTCCGCGTAATAAGCCGATAGTCGGACAAAATGCTTTTTCGCACGAAGCCGGTATCCATCAACATGGCGTTCTGAGCAGTCGGCAGACCTATGAAATTATGACGCCGGAAGATGTCGGTTGGGAAGGCGAAAACTTGGTGATTGGCAAACATTCCGGTAAACATGCCGTGGCGGCTTTACTGGAAGCGGAAGGCTATCGCCCTGATCCGGAACAGCTCAATCAAATTACCAACAAAGTCAAAGACTTGGCTGACAAACAAAAAGAAGTCGCCGCCGAGGATATCCTGGCTATTGCCCGCGATGTAACTATGCAATTGCCGGAAGAAGAGCAACATATCCAACTGGAAGAATTTACCGTCACGACTGGTAGTGGCTTGACCCCAACCGCCTCAGTGCGTTTAGTCGTTAACGGTGAAAAGAAAATCGGCGCGGCTACCGGCGACGGTCCTATCGACGCTGTCAGCAATGCTATCTGGAGCGTAATTGGACCCTCTCTCCAATTGGTGGAATATAGCCTGAAAGCCATTACTGGCGGTACAGATGCCTTAGCTGATGTTTCGATAAAATTGGCTGACCAGAAGGGAAATATCTTTGCTGCCCGTGCCGTTAACGAGGACGTCATTAAAGCCAGCGCTATGGGAATTATCAAAGGCATAAATAAGGCGCTTAGTAGTAAACAGAAAATCCATCCCCACACGGTCTGAATTAATAATTTGGAGAATAAATTGGGCGCAACTATAACTGAAAAAATTTTAGCAACGCATAGCGGCCGTGAATTTGTCAAGCCTGGTGAATTGGTTGATTGCAAAATTGATACGGTAATGTGTCACGATGTTACTACCACACCGGCGATTGAACTGCTGGAAAAATACGCCATTCCAAAAGTCTTCGATCCGACGCGCATCGTCATTATGCCCGACCACTTCGTACCTAATAAAGACATCAAGTCAGCGGAAATGGTGGCTCGAATTCGCCGCTGGGCACAGGCTCAGGGCATTACTCAATTTTACGATATTGGGTGTCATGGCGTCTGTCATGCCCTTCTGCCGGAGCAGGGTTTTGTGACGCCCGGGAAAACAATTGTATGCGGCGACAGTCATACTTGTACGCATGGCGCACTGGGCGCTTTCGCTACTGGTATTGGTAGCACCGACCTGGCGGCAACTTTAGCGACTGGTAAACTCTGGTTCAAAGTGCCAGAATCGATGCGGTTTGTTGTTTCAGGACGCCTGGCGGATGGCGTTTACGCCAAAGACATTATCCTGAAAATTATCGGACAAATCGGTGTGGATGGCGCGCTGTATCGCGCTCTGGAATTCTGTGGTGAAGTAATTGATGAACTATCGGTCGAAGGAAGAATGACAATTTGCAATATGGTGATTGAAGCCGGTGGCAAATCCGGCATTATTAATCCCGATGCTAAAACACTGGAGTACGTCCACGACCGCACTACCGATGAATTTACTGTTTATCATAGCGATAGCGACGCCGAGTACTATCGTACAATCGAAATTGATGTTTCCGATTTAGAACCGCTGGTGGCTTTGCCGCATTTGCCCAGCAATGTCAAGCCCGTACGCGAGGTGTCCGCTATTCCAATTGATCAGGCTTATCTCGGCAGTTGTACCAACGGTCGAATCGAGGATTTGCGGATCGCCGCCCAAATTTTGAAAAATCGTACCGTCGCGCGGGGAACGCGGATGATCGTCGTGCCGGCTACCACTGAAATCTGGAAACAGGCAAACCGCGAAGGATTACTGGATATTTTTATGTCGGCAGGAGCTACCGTCAGCACGCCGACTTGTGGCGCCTGCCTCGGCGGATATATGGGAATTCTGGCGGCTGGCGAACGTTGTATCAGCTCGACCAACCGCAATTTTGTTGGACGGATGGGCAGTCCGAAATCGGAAGTTTATTTAGCCAGTCCGGCGACGGTAGCGGCTTCGGCGATCACTGGCAAAATCACCGACCCGCGGCCATATTTGTAGGAGTTGATTATGCAAGGAAATGCTCACGTTTATGCCAGAGATCACATCAATACCGATGAAATTATCCCGGCGCGCTACCTGAATATTGACCGAGAAGCCGAATTAGCTGAACACGCTATGGAAGATATTGATGTCAATTTCATAAAAAAAGTCAAGCCCGGCGACTTTATTATCAGTGGCGACGATTTTGGTTGTGGCAGTTCCCGCGAACATGCGGTTTGGGCGTTGCGTGGAGCCGGAATTAAAGCTGTAATAGCCAATTCGTTTGCTCGTATTTTTTACCGTAACTGTATCAATAATGGTTTCTTAGCGATTGAATGCCCGGGCGCGGTGCGTAAAATTTCGGATGGCGATCGCCTCGAAATTGATTTAGCCGGTGGCAAGATTGTCAGTCTCACGAAGAAACAGACTTATCAATTTCAACCCCTCCCCGATTTTGCCCGGAAAATTATCGAAGCGGGAGGGCTTATGGAACAGATTAAAAAGGAACTTGCTTAGATGGAAGTAAAGAAAATTGCTGTGTTAGCCGGCGATGGCATCGGTCCGGAAATAATGAATGAAGCTCTGAAAGTGCTGAACGCTGTTCAACAGAAAAGCGAAATTCGATTCGAGTTCCGCGAAGCGCTCGTGGGAGGAGCGGCTTGGGAAAAATACGGTCAGCATTTACCGGATGAAACTCTCCAGATTTGCCGTGAAAGCGATGCGATTCTTTTCGGCGCCGTCGGCGGGCCAGTAGAGGAACAGTTTAGCCCGAAATGGCGAGGCGTGGAAGTGAACGCCCTCCTCGGTTTGCGCAAAACCTTCGATTTATATGCCAATCTACGTCCGGCTAAACTTTTCCCGGCTCTGGTCTTTGCCTCACCTCTCCGCCAGGATATTGCCGAGAAGGGATTTGATATATTAGTAGTGCGCGAACTGACCGGCGGAATTTATTTTGGCCAACCGAAAGGCCGACGCGGCAACGGTGCTGAGGAAGTCGCTTTCGATACTATGATCTATTCCCGCCGCGAGATTGAGCGGATCGCGCATGTGGCTTTCAAAACCGCTCGTCAACGCCGCCGACACGTTACCAGCATTGATAAAGCCAATGTATTGACGACGATGGTTTTCTGGCGGGAAGTGGTCACAGAAGTCGCTCAACAGTATCCGGACGTTACCTGGGAATCAATGTATGTTGACAATGCTTCTATGCAATTGGTAAAGAATCCCGCTAAGTTCGATGTTATGCTTTGTGGAAATATGTTCGGCGACATTCTTTCCGATGAAGCCGCCGCAATTGCCGGGAGTTTGGGAATGTTGCCCAGCGCCAGCTTGGCGGAAAGCCTTTTTGGATTATACGAACCGGGTGGCGGTTCAGCGCCGGACATTGCCGGACAAAATAGCGCTAATCCCATCGCCCAGATTTTGAGTGCGGCAATGATGCTGACCTATTCTTTTGGAATGAATGAAGCCGCAATGGCTATCGAACAAGCGGTTTCTGATGTTTTGCAAGCCGGTTATCGCACGGCTGATATCTGGCAGACAGGTTGTCATAAAATCGGCACAGCTGAAATGGGCGACCGCATTGTTACCGAGTTATTAAAGAAAATTAATCCTGAATAAAATATTTATAATTATAGAGAAACGTTCATTAAGGAATGTTATCAGAATGAGGAGTAAATTTTAATTGGATGTTGATTTTATAAACAATTTTTACCGCGAATTTGCTGAACGAGTTAGCCGATTAAGAAGCGAACTTGGCCGGGCGCTAAGCTTTGCGGAAAAAATTATATACGGACACTTGTTTTCCGAACAACCTCAATCGAAATTGAAACCCCGTGAATCGTATGTGAACCTGAGGACTGATCGGGTCGCTATGCAGGATGCGACCGCTCAAATGGCATTATTGCAGTTCATCAATGCCGGTCGCCGACAAGTAGCCGTCCCGACTACTATTCACTGTGACCATCTAATTGTGGCAAAAGACGACGCGGTTACTGATTTAAAAAGGGCGCGACGAGAAAACCGAGAAGTCTATGAATTTTTGCAAACAGCCGCATACAAATTTGGTATCGGTTTCTGGCCGCCTGGGGAAGGCATAATTCACCAAATTATACTGGAAAATTATGCCTTTCCGGGTGGTTTGATGATCGGAGCCGATTCGCATACGCCTAATGCCGGTGGCTTAGGAATGCTCGGCATTGGCGTCGGTGGGGCTGACGCCGTAGATGTGATAGCTGGCTTGCCGTGGGAATTGAAAATGCCCGGCTTGATCGGAGTCGAGTTAACCGGGCGGCTGAATGGCTGGGCTTCACCCAAGGATGTGATCTTGAAATTAGTCGGCATGCTGGGCACTAAAGGTGCTACCGGTATGGTTATCGAATATTTTGGCGACGGCGCGGCTAATCTTTCCTGTACCGGCAAAGCCACAATTTGCAATATGGGGGCAGAATGCGGCGCGACTGCCTCAATATTTCCTTATGATGCTAAAATGGCAGAGTATTTGACTCTGACCGGAAGAGCGGAGATCGCAAAAGCCGCTACGGCGGATTTCAACTCAATTCTCCAAGCTGATCCAGAAGTCTATCAAACTCCCCAAAAGTACTTCGATCGAGTGATCAAAATAGACCTGGATAATCTGGAACCGTATGTCAACGGACCTTTTTCACCCGATACAGCAGTACCGCTTTCACAGTTAAGAGATCACATTAAGAAAAGCGGCTACCCAGCTCATTTATCAGCTGGCTTAATCGGTTCTTGCACCAATTCTTCCTATGAAGATTTGTCCCGAGCGGCAGATGTCGCCCGTCAAGCAAATCGTCATAAAATCGCTACCCGAGCAAAATTATTAGTCAATCCGGGATCCCAATGGGTCAAGTCGGTCTGTGAAAAAGCCGGTTTTTTGAATGAATTTAGAACGTTAAAAGCTCAAATTCTGGCGAATGCCTGTGGGCCTTGTATTGGTCAATGGGAACGGGATGATTGCGAGCCGGGAATAAAAAACTCTATTATCACTAGTTTTAATCGCAATTTTGCCGGACGAAATGATGGCAACCAGCAAACTCACACCTTTCTGGCTTCGCCGGAAATCGTGCTGGCTCTAACATTGGCTGGCGATTTAAACTTTAATCCTTTGACTGACTTTCTAATCAGCGAAGACGGCAAGCGTTACCAGCTCGAACCACCTGAAGGCGAGGAACTGCCAGCCGAGAAAATCAAGATCAGCTGCGCTCCGGCAAGAATTGTCCATAAACCGGATATCACTATCAAAATTAATCCGCTCTCTCAAAGGCTACGTTTACTGGAGCCATTTCCCGCGCCAACCAGCCAGTCTTTCCAGAATTTGTTGCTTTTAATGAAAGTCAAAGGTAAATGCACTACCGATCATATTTCACCAGCTGGTGAATGGCTAAAGTACCGCGGCAATCTGGACATAATTTCCGATAACCTTCTGCTGGGTGCCCGTAATGCCTTTACCGGAAAATTGGGCGAAACCCTTAACCAGTTGACCGGCGAATATGCCAAGGTGGCTGATGTCGCCAGAAGCTACCAATCCCACCAGAAATTATCGGTAATAGTTGCCGATGAAAATTATGGTGAAGGCTCATCGCGCGAACATGCCGCGATGGAGCCGCGTTATTTGGGAGTAGTGGCGGTAATTGCGCGCTCTTTTGCCCGTATTCACGAAACCAATTTGAAGAAGCAGGGAGTCCTGGCTTTAACCTTTACCCAATTCGATGATTATGAACGTGTTCGGGAAGACGACGAATTTAGTATTCAAAGCCTTGAAAAATTTGCTCCCGAACGTCCGCTGGATTTGATTATCCAACATAAGAATGGTGCAAGTGAAACAATCCAATTACAGCATAGCTACAGCCAGCTACAAATAGAATGGTTTTGGGCTGGCAGTGCCTTGAACTATCTTAGATTAAACAATCCACAGAAGCTCTGATTTTAGGGAGGCTTTAGATGTCCAATGAACAAATAGTTTTCGCTAATGGTTCGCTTCAGGTGCCAAATTTTCCGCTGATTCCTTTTATTGAAGGCGACGGGATTGGAGCTGAAATTTGCCGACCCACACTGCGGTTGATTGATGCGGCTGTCAATCGGGCTTATGGCGCTAACCGGCGCATCATCTGGCGCGAAGTTTTAGCAGGCGATAAATCTTTGAATCAAAATGGTGAAGCATTACCAGCCGCAACCCTTCAAGATTTGAATCAATATGTTATCGGCTTGAAAGGTCCTTTACGGACGCCAGTTGCTGAAGGGCGCCGCTCTTTGAACGTTATTTTACGGCAAACTCTTGATCTTTATGCCTGCGTCCGACCTCTGCATTGGTTTCCGGGTGTGCCTACGCCAGTCAGACGACCGGAGCTCTTGAACGTCGTTATTTTCCGAGAAAACACGGAAGACCTTTATACCGGAATCGAATTTATGCGCGGCTCGCTAGAAGCTGGCCTGCTGGAAGATTTCCTGATTGGTAAATTGAAAGCGCCGGAGCCTCGCTTCCCTGGCGAAAACTCTTTAGGAGTCAAACCGGTTTCTAAACCCGGTTCGGAGCGGCTTATTCGAGCGGCGATTAACTTTGCCATTAAATATAAATTGCCTTCGGTTACGCTGGTTCATAAAGGCAATATCATGAAATATACGGAAGGTGGCTTTCGCAATTGGGGATATGAGCTGGCTGAACGCGAATTTGCGGAATCTTGCATCACGGCTAAGAGTGGCGCTCCAGCTGGATCATTAGCCTCAGGATCCGGCGACAAAGTTCTGATTAAGGATATGATCACGGATGCGTTTTTTCAGGATATATTGCTCAACCCGGCTCGTTATTCGGTAATAGCTACTCTGAATTTGAACGGTGATTATATCTCCGATTTGGCGGCGGCAATGGTCGGTGGAATCGGTCTGGCGCCGGGTGCGAATATCAATTTTGAAACCGGCCGCGCCATTTTTGAATCAACTCACGGCACAGCCCCTGATATTGCCGGTCACGACATCGCCAATCCGTCCTCACTGATTATGTCGGGAGTAATGATGCTGGAATATATGGGGTGGTCAGAAGCTGCCAACCTTTTGCAAAAGGCTATGGCAAACTTATTTATTCGTCAGATTGGTACTGTTGATATTTTCGGTAATGTCAACGGCGCTCGTTGTGTAGGCACTACCGAATTCGTTGATTTATTAGAAGATGAAATCCTGAAAATAAATATAAAGTAGCGATTAAAAGGAACTTAATATGTCAAATTCAATGTTACAATCCATAAGCCAAAAAATGCAAAAAGCCAGTCAGATAGATCCGGAATTATATGTCAAGTACAATGTAAAAAGAGGCCTGCGTAACGAAGATCACACGGGAGTTCTGGTCGGATTAACCCGCATCGGCGATGTAGTTGGCTATCGTACGGAAAATGGTCAGGTAATTCCGATCGAAGGCCAGTTGCTCTATCGGGGCTATCAACTGGATGATTTGGTTAAAGGCTTTCAGGCCGAAAATCGGCATGGCTTTGAAGAAATCTGCTATCTGCTTCTGGCGGGCGAACTGCCGAATCGTTCCGAACTGCAATATTTTTCCGATTATCTAGCTAAACAGCGCGAATTGCCAGAAAATTTCACTAACCAAATGCTGATTAATTTGGTTAGTGGTGATATGATGAATATGCTCGCTCGGGCGGTTCTGGCGTTATATACCAACGATCCCCAACCGGAAGATCGAAGTGTAGAAAATCTTATCAGTCAATCGCTAAGTCTAATCGCCAAATTTCCGACCATAGTAGCCCATTCGTATAATGCTTACCGACATGCCTATCAGCAAAAAACCTTATCTATTCGTCACCCGCATAAAGATTTAAGCATAGCCGAAAATTTTCTATATATGCTTAAAGGCAATCGCTATACCAAATTGGAAGCGGATATGCTCGATTTAGCTTTAGTTACCCACGCTGAACATGGCGGCGGAAACAACTCGACCTTTACCTTACGAGTAACCAGTTCTACCGGGACCGATACCTACTCGGCAATCGCGGCGGCTATTGGTTCTCTGAAAGGACCTTATCACGGCGGCGCGAATCGCAAAGTAATGGAAATGATGACGGATATCAAGAAAAGTTTGAAAAACTGGGATGACAGGAATGCTGTGGCTGATTATTTAATGAAAATATTGAAAAAAGAAGTCGGGGATCGCGTCGGTAAAATCTATGGATTTGGGCATGCCGTTTATACTCTTTCTGATCCGCGAGTGAAAATTTTAAAGAGCAAAGCTGCAGATTTGGCGACAGAAAAAAATCGTCTTGAGGAATTTCATCTCTATAATTTAGTCGAAGAACTTGCGCCTCAGGTCTTCGCGGATTTCAAGGGACGCGAAAAATCTAAAATCGTCTGCGCCAATGTTGACTTTTACTCGGGATTTGTCTATTCTTGTATCGGAATTCCGCCGGAGCTTTATACTCCGATTTTTGCCGTCAGCCGACTGGCTGGTTGGTGCGCCCATCGTCTGGAGGAACTCAATCCGCAGTCGCGCCGTATCATTCGACCGGCATATAAAAATGTTACTCCAGAACGTGAGTACGTGAATATAGCAGAGAGAAGATAAAATACATTATTCAATGGTTACTCAACATTCGTTGGTAGTCATTTGTGGTTATTGATTGCGATACGCCGTTGTTTACAGGATGAACTTTGGCTGTATCAGCAACCAATTTTGCCCGGCGGATAAAATCGGTTTAGAAGCATTCGATGGGTAAAAATAAAACCCTCGTAGTAGAAAACCACTTCAGGGAGGATTTTTAAACGGAACTACTTCATAAGTAATACTTTCTGAGTAGCAGAATACCTGAGTGATTTCAGTCTGACGATATACATTCCAGTCCCGACCGGCTGGCCGGATTGATTGACGCCATTCCAGACAACTGAATAGGTTCCGGCGGAGTAATGTGTTTTGGCTGATTTCCAGACTTCGCGACCCATTAGATCGTAAACCACGATCTCGACGTGTGTCTCTTCAGGAAGATCGAACCGAAAGGTCGTTTTCGGATTAAACGGATTGGGATAGGCTCGATGAAGAGCATAATCTGTGATAGTAGAAAATCTGTCTCTATGAGTTCCTACAATAAAATCTGATAGTGGTCTTCGCCAAAGCCCCCTGATAGTTCCAGCATATAAGTAATCATCATTAATTTTAAGTTGATTAATATTCCCCATTAGACTATCACTAATATTTAGGATACTTCTGTTCAGATAATCCATTCTAAATACTTCATTGCCTGATGAAAATATTAAATTATGTCCCCTTTTTAATGCTGACGATATACTCTTATCTGGAAAAATATTATCCCAGGTTTTACCACTATCAAGAGATCTTAATAAACCATTTAGGTTGTAAGAGCTGGATTCGGTACCCATAAACATAACTGAATCAATCGTCAACACAGCATTAATTTGGAAAGTATCTGCGGTTATAAATTCCCATGTATTTCCAGAATCTTTTGATCTGAATAATAACAGGGTAGGCAAATCGTATATATCTTTGGTTACAAATATATTTTCATCATCAATAAAAATATTTGTAAACTTCCCGAATTTATCATCTATTAAAAGTCGATCCCATGTATACCCCCCATCCGTCGATTTATATATATTATTGTAATAAGGGATGCTATCAATGATGGCATACAATTCTGTTCCTGTTGACCTAATCATTGACGTTTTAACATTACCTACTTTATTCCATATATCTTCATTTTCATTATAACAAAGTACACTGGTATCGTTTCGACATCCGGCGATTATTTGGTTATTTCCAAAACTTGCGAAAGTTGAGAGGGATAACTCTGGATCAGTGATGATTGGTTTCCATGAATTTGTACTCATTGAGTAAATATTTCCAAGATAAGGAGTGGGTGGTACCGAAAAAGTAAATATACTATTTCCACAAAATTCAAACTCTTCTACCGATCTTGAGGTGATGCCACTCAAATCCATGTAAGACCAATTGACACCATCAATAGTGGAGTATATCATACCTCTTTCCGTTGCTACATATACACCTGAACTGTCAATGTAAATATCCCTATATATCTCAGAGGAATCTATTCCTAGTTTAAGCTCTGTCCAATTATTTCCACTATCAGCCGAGTGGAACAATTGACTGATATTTGTAAAATATAAATGCGAGCCGTAGTAAACTAATTTATTGGCGCCACCAGTCGATCCAAGATCAGGAGAAGATAACTTGGTCCACGAATCTCCATCATCAGAGGAGATATAAAAATCATAATCAGTGTTTAAGATTAAATTAGTCCCATTCGAGGCGATACAATATATCACATGAATTCCTTCATAAATTTGATCCCAAGACACACAATTATCTGTAGATCGGTACAGGCAATTCTCAGCAGATAAGAATATTGCTGAATCTGAATAAGCAATATCCCATATCTGTCTACCCTCAGGCAGATTATTGATATCAGACCTTGACCAATTTGCACCATTATCTTTTGAGAAAAATAAACCGGCGTAAGGATTAGTGACTATTACCATGGAATCCTTAATACTTATACGTTGGACGTAGACAGAATCGAAAATGCCATTGATACTTTCCCAGGTTCTACCATAATCCGATGAATGTATTAAACAAGTATGGTTATTTGTTGGGTAGCCAAATGCCACAAAGATATCAGAATCTTTAGCGGCAACATCATAATAATTGGTAACGTCCAAGTATGTATTATCCCAGGTAATTCCCATGTCATTCGATTGATATAAATAGTACTTGGATAACAGGCGTGTAGCTGAGACTGCATACATCGTAGGATTATCGCCTGTAACTCCAAGTATCATTCCACCGTACAATCCTTCTATTCTTTCCCATTGTGCATTTACATTTTCAATAAAAGTAACAAATAAGAATATACTCAATAAAAATAACGGTTTTTTTCTCATGATTGGCTCCTTTCAAAAAATGTTAATGACTTGCTACAGTTTAATGCCATATAGTCTTCTTTGCCAGACTTCCCATTTAAATTGAGAATAAAAAAATGCTTGGCATTTTGTTGTGTGATAACCATACCGTTTGACTTCGAGGCATAGCATTAATTTTTTCCATTCTACATGGATTATTTAGCCAATATTGATAAAGTCATAAATAATTTGAGGCATTTCATGTCTAATCCCTTTCATTTTACATGATGCCCTCTGATAATAACCGCACTTGAATAAGATCCAAGAGAACCAACTAGAACGAGTTGGTTACCTCTTATAGATAAATTATATAAACTTATCTCTGGAAACTGCTCCATTAATAAAGTAATGTGAGCCCAACCATTTCCATTATAATGGAAAAGTTCTCCCCAGATCGTCATACATATTATGTCGTTGTAACTTGTCCCGCTTATTTTCCATAACCGTCCGTCCATAATAAAGTCACTATTAATATAACCGTGGATCAACTTTCCTTTTCCTGTCTTGATAGATTCTTTCCATAATCCGGAAAAAGCAGGAATATACACTGTGTCTCTATAAGCCCAAACCGAAGGGCTGAGGTATCCCGATAGTTTAGTGGGGCTGTAAACAAATTTATCTCCTGGAGATGCCGTATATTTCCGTCGCCAACTTTCGCCATTAAAATGAAACCATATATCCTCATAACCAAAGGGATGATTGTCATCGATGATGTTGGTCACGGCTATCGCCCAGATATTATCCTTATTAATTCCCCAAATGTCAACTATAGGCGAGTCTGTTCCACTTTCCATTTTCCTGAAATTCTTGCCATCGTAGTGGACAATCGAACCCTTATACCCTACGAAATAGATGTTAGAAGGAGAAGACGCCCAGATTCTGTATACTCCGCCATCATCATTACTAAGAATCCCCATATCCCAAAGATGATACAAAGTCCATTTTGTACCATCCCAGTGTTCGGGACAACCAGAACTTACCCAAATGTCATTATCATCGAAATACCAGATACTATAAAGTGGGCCGGTATCATTCATAAGACTACCTCTTATGTGGATATACTCCCATTCGGTTCCATTCCAATGGACGGCGTTGAAGGTCTCTATGCCGGTGCCATTCCAGGATGAATCCGGATCGGATATATTGATTTCTCCCACGACCCAGATGTTATTCTCATCTACGATCCAAACGTCATTTAGATAACTGCCATAGAGCCCGAGCGTGTCAATTTGCCAGATAAAGTTATGGCTGGTGGTATCCGAATCATCATAGTAATCCGGTTCTTCGGGACAGCTGGAAAGGAATAGAAGTAGAGATAGAACAGTCACAATCATAGTGTTGAGAAGTAGTTTTAATTTCTTGTCAGAGGTCATCGTTTTTCCTTATTTTTTCTCACAGTTGAAAGTACAATCATTTCAGCGTAATTTCAACCACGTGATTCCCCGATGAAATCGGTATACTGATCCTGAATCCGACCGTGTCCGCGGTACGGATTCAGGTGTTGGCGGGAATTTCAGTTGCATATCACCCTCTAGTGGTTGGGGATTCTTTTTCATTTTTTAAATCCTCTTAATTAATTGATTTTCAACGATACCCCCTGATGACAATTGGAAGACCTCCTATACCAGTGTAATATTCACCTCCGGCAACGACCAGATTCTCGCTGACTTTAATCGCTTTAATCAATCCCCAAACTCCATACATATTCTGAAATTCGGTGTACAAATGCCAGGTGGAACCATTGAAATGCAATATTTCACTTCCTGCATTCGAAGTAAAGATATCATTATAAGCAGTTCCATAAATATCATAACCGAACCATTCCCCAGCGCTTTCATATTTACTCAATTTTTCTTGCATCAGATCAAATAAATATCTGCCACTGCCACCATTGAGAAAAAGTAAGTACGGGTTATCAGTCCACACCGAATTTGACCAGCATTTCCTTTCATTATTGGTATCATGTAAAGTATTCCACGTCTTGCCATTATAAAAAAGGATAACACTTCGGCTGTTATCAGATTCTGTTCCCACCGCCCAGATGTGGTTACCATCTATTCCCCAGACATCTTCCAGCTTGCAAGTCGTTCCGCTTTCCATCTTAGTAAAGTTCGAACCATTATAATGGACAATAGAGCCTTTCCAGCCAACAAAGTAGACATTATTAGGAGATGAGGCCCATATATGTTCAGTGCTTACTTCTATACCCAATCCCATATCTTGGAAATGATACATTGTCCATTGTTGTCCATCCCAATGTTTGGGGAAACCGGAGCTTACCCAGATATCACTTTCAGAAAAGTACCATATACTATATAGAGTCGCCGTATTTAATATCCTAATCAGATTCCATTTTTCACCGTCCCAGTGCGCCGCGTTGAACCATTCTTCTCCGGAGCCGTCAAAGGAAGAATCCGGATCTTCAGCAATGATCTGACCGACCGCCCAGATATTATCTTCCGAGACAATCCACAGATCATATATGCCGCCCGAAATCCCTAGGGTATCGATGTCCCAATACGAAATGTCGTGGCTGGTGATATTCATAGTATGCACCGCGACCGGATCGGATTCAGACTTGGTCTTGCCATCTTTCAAAAAACGGACGCTATATAAATATTTTGTAGCCGGAGTTAAGCCTTCATCAATAATCAGGGTATCATCCTCAGAACAGGTATAAGTCGCTACAGTCGAGTCATTCCGGTCGAGCGCAAAGGTGTTAACAGCCCCGGAGTAAGGTAAACTTATTTTCAGAACTACTGAGGTGCAGAAGATATCTTTAACAATCAAATCAATGTTATTTTCAGATTCAGTCGGACATTCGCGGCAGGACATAGCAAAAAAGATGGCGGTTAGCAGTAAGATGATTGACATTGCATTTTTAGATTTTAGGTCGTTGTTAGAGGTCATCGTTTTTCCCTTTTTGTTCTTTTCACAATTGAAAATACACTCATTTTAGCGTAATTTCAACCATTGTGTGTTTCCGCCACTGGCGAATAGCTCCCGCGCCCGGACTGCTGATACAGTCAGACGCGGGTATGTACAGGAATTTTGAGTTGCATATTCCCCTCCGTTAGTTGTATGTTCTTGCGTCTCAACATGGTAGCGTTGAGACGAAGGGAAAAATTATAACTATAACTAATAAATTAGGACAATCCTGTCAATCTCGTTATCCGTGTCAGAAAAATTTTACAGGTAGCGCTTGAGGGCGCGTTGCAATTCGGCGAAGTGGAGCGTCAACGCTATGCGGTGCGAGGAACCGAATTCGGCGTACGAGCCGCCCAGCCCCAGCCCATAATCTAAACTGCCGACGGAAGTATTGAGTCCGAGACCAATTTGAGGATTGCCAAGATCATCGCGGCCAGCCCGCAAAGCTATACATTCTTTATAAATTACTTCCAGTCCGATCCGCGCCCGTACAACCGTACCGCCGATAGATATATCCGCCGTATTTTGTTTACCCTCGAACAAAATATCAGCACCAAATAGAGGTTCAATTGCCAGCGGTAATTTTTTAAAATGATGATGAACCGAGCCGCCAATCCGCAAACTTGGCGCGACGATTTCGCGCTCACCGTCGTTCCAGAGCATAAATGTTGTCGTTAAGTCATTGAACGCCGCCGCTAGATTGATTTTAGGCGCCGGCTGATAAAGTACGCCGATATCAAAGCCAATTCCATAGGCTTTATCATCGCCCAGCGAACGATAGAGCATCTTGAGAGTGCCGCCAACTTTTAATTTAGGTTGCAAAATTTTGGCTCCGGAAAGAAAAACCGCGTTTTCGCTGGCGCCGAACGAACCGAATTTACCGTAGTCAAGGCGCTCGCCGGGATCGAGTCTACCATTGCCTTCCGTACCGTCGGCATCCGGTCCCAGGTAGCCTTCATCACCCGGTCCTAAACCATCAGTTCCAAGATCGAGTAAGGCGTTGCGCGTATCGGCAATATCATCAACCCCAATCCGCAAATAGCCGGCGCCGAAGGAATATTCGCCCTTACCGGGTAATGCCAGCGCAAAATGATCGAGCGCAACCGCACCGGCGAATTCTTCGGTATGCATAAAATTGCCCGAGAAACAAGTGTTGTCAGTCAAGGTAGCTGGATTCCAGTAATGCGCCGCCACGGCGGTCGGATCAGATACAACCGCACCTCCTAACGCCATTTCCCGCACACCCAAGCCGAATTTGAGGAATTCTCCGGCATATTTATCGCCGATGGCTAAGAGATTTACCGGATTTAACAATAAAACCCAAGCCAGCAGACCGAGCAGGACTATTTTAAATTCAATTCTTCTCAGCATAAAATTGCAATTAATACGGCCGTAATGCGCGGAATGTTCCCTGAATTGCAATTGCATTCAACCACCCAAGCTCTTTTTGATTTCAGCGAGTTTTTGCAAAGCCTCCAGCGGCGTGAGGTTGTCAATATCAACTTCTGCCAGCATTTTTTTCAATTTGAGGTCGTCACCGAACAACCCGAGCTGGTTGGCATCTTTTTCCGGCAAATGGCGGAATTTCTCGCGATTGGTAGGTAAAACCTTTTCCTCAGGACTCAAATTAGTTAAAATTTCTCGGGCGCGGCCGATGACTTCCGGCGGAACGCCAGCCATTTGAGCGACGTGAATGCCGTAACTTTTATCGCAACCGCCGGGAACAATTTTACGCAGGAAAATGACCCGATCGCCGTATTCCCGTACGGCTACATTATAGTTTTTCAGGCGTGGTAAGATTTTTTCCAATTCAGTCAATTCGTGGTAATGAGTGGCAAATAATGTCTTGGCGGCGACGTTGGGTTGATTGTGTAAATACTCGGTAACCGACCAGGCGATTGCCATACCGTCATAAGTCGAGGTGCCGCGGCCAATTTCGTCCAGCAATACCAGTGAATGCGGCGTCACATTATTGAGAATATTGGCGGTCTCGTGCATTTCCATCAGAAAAGTGGATTCACCGGCGGCTAAATTATCACTGGCACCGACGCGAGTGAAGATTTTGTCAACTACGCCAATCGTGGCGGAATCGGCTGGCACAAAGCTACCGATTTGCGCCATTAAAACGATTAGCCCAATCTGGCGCAGGTAAGTAGATTTGCCAGCCATATTTGGTCCGGTGATAATTAAAATTTGTTCGCTGAGATTGTCAATGTGGAGGTCGTTGGCGATGAATTTCTCGCCCGGCGGTAGCAGATGCTCTACAACTGGATGACGTCCGGCTTTGATATCAATCGCTGTCCCGTCATTGATGACCGGGCGACAGTAACGATTTTTTTCCGCCAGTTCTGCCAGTCCGGCTAAAACATCAATTTGGGCTAACGCGCCGGCGTTTTTTTGGATTGCTTCGATAAACTGTAAAATCTTGGTGCGCAAATCCTGGAATAACTCGAATTCGATCTGATTGATGCGCTCCTCAGCGTTCAACAGTTTTTCCTCATATTCTTTCAATTCAGGAGTGACAAAGCGCTCATTATTGACCAGTGTTTGTTTACGGATATATTCCGGAGGGATTTTTTCGGCGTGCGTACGGGTGACTTCAATGTAATAGCCGAAGACTTTGTTGTAGCCGACTTTTAGCGAGGGAATACCGAGTTTCTGGCGTTCGGTTTCCTGCAAGCGAGCGATCCACTCTTTGCCGTGGCGGGCGATATGACGATATTCATCTAATTCCGCCGAATAGCCGTCTTTAATAAATCCGCCTTCGTGGATGCTTAGAGGTAAATCCTCGTCCTTAATGGCGCGCTCTAAGAGTTCGACCAATTCCGGTAGTGGATTGAGAAGGCTGTTAATTTCCGAAAAAGCCAGTTGATTCGGAAGAAGGTCACGGATACCGGGAATGAGTTTTAAGGTATTTTTTAAAGCGACAATTTCCCGAGCGGAAGCGCGGTTGGTGCTAAGGCGCGAGATCAGGCGCTCTAAGTCACCACAATGCGCTAACATTTCGCGCAATTGGTGGCGGATTTTGGTATTATTGTATAAAAATTCGACCCCGTCGAGTCGTTGGTTTATAGCGGCTGGATCACGCAATGGTCGAATCAACCATTTGGTTAACAAACGCACACCCATGGGACTGACAGTCTGGTCAATGACGTCCATTAGCGTACCTTTTCTATCGCCGCTTTGCATAGTCTGGAAAATTTCCAGATTACGCCGGGTGAAATCGTCAATCAGGACTGTCTCGTCGGTCGCCAGATTGCGAATAGAATATATATGCTGGAGATTGGTCTGGTAATTTTGGCGCAAATAGTGCAAAATCGGGCCGGCGGCGGTAATGCCGTGCACCGCAGATTGACAACCAAAACCTTTGAGCGAATCGGTTTTAAAGTGTTCGATTAGAGTTTGATAAGCAGTTTCGAAGGTGAAAATCCAATCCTCGAGCGGAGTGATGCGCAAAACCTGATTGGTGAACAGAGTTTGGATTTCTTTTTGGATTGATTCTGGACAGATGATTTCAGCCGGGTGGAGATCGAGCACGGCTTCCGTTATTCTGGCAGTCGGGATTTCGCTCAGATAAAATTCACCAGTGGAGATGTCCAGAGCGGCAAGTCCGGCATTTTCTCCATTAATATAAACGGAGACGAGGTAATTGTTCTTTTCTTTTTCGAGGAAGCGATCGGAAATAGCCGTGCCGGGAGTGATGATTTCGACCACAGCGCGCTTGACTACCCCTTTAGCCAGTTTGGGATCCTCGACCTGCTCACAGATAGCGACTTTCAGGCCGGCTTTCAGTAATTTGTGTAAATATGACTCAAGGGCGTGGTAAGGAAATCCTGCCAGCGGAACAGCCGCGGCTTTGCCATTGGCGCGCTTAGTTAGAGTAATATTGAGTATTTTGGCGGCTTGTTTAGCGTCTTCGCGGAAAGTCTCGTAGAAATCACCCATGCGGAAAAGCACCAGCGCGTCCGGATATTGAGCCTTGACGGCGTTATATTGACGCATAACTGGAGTGGTTTCGTCAATTTTTTCTGTAGATTTAGTCATCGCATTTCATTTCCGATTGAAATATACAGAAAGTAACGCAATGTTGAAAACGGGAAAATCAGAGTTTATCTCACTAAAAATCGCCGGTTTTTCCGAACAAAGTTGAATAATTAAGAGTAAGCTGAAAGAATTTTTTTCAAGACAGCTTGTTTTTACCGAAAACATTGATATCAAAATATGTGTTGCAGAAATGTGCCTATCTGGAAAATAGCAACAGATGCAATGAAGGCAATCGTTACTGTATAAACGGCTTGAAAAAGAGCCCATTTTATGTGGCCTAATTCTTTCCTGACCACCGCCAAAGTCGCTAGGCAAGGGGTATAGAGCATTACGAAAATCATTAAACTGAAAGCCGATAGAGGTGAATAATTTGGATCCCGGCTAATTTGATAACTTACGGTGGTCATTTTAGATTGTTCAGTTGCTTCCTGGGCTCCTTCTGGGATGCCGTAAAGCATTCCGAGAGTGGAAATGATAACTTCCTTTGCCGCCAGACCGGCGATTAAACTGACTCCGATTTTCCAGTCGAATCCTGCCCATTTTAGAATTGGTTCGAGTCTGCGACCAATTTGCCCAGCGTAACTGTGATATAATTGCTGTCCCTGATTAATTGTTTCACTACCCTGATTATTTTCTACATTAATTTGGCTGGTATCGGTAAAGTGTGCACCCGGGTTTGTTGGATTATGAAGTGCAAACCAGACAATAATGGCGGCAAATAAAATAATCGTCCCGGCTTTTCGTAGGTAGGCTAAGGTTCTCTGCCACATGTGAATTATCACGCTCCGCAAAGAAGGCCAGCGATAAGGAGGCAATTCCATCACGAAAGGACTCTGATCGCCCTTAAAGAAAGTTTTACGGAAAATAAGAGCTATGATTAGAGCCATAAACCAGCTAAGAAACCAGATGCCCCAGAAAATTAGTCCGGCTTTTTCCGGGAAAAAAGCCGCCGCCAGCATGGCGATTACCGGGGTTTTAGCGCTACACATCATCAATGGTGTTACCATAATGGTGATAATTCGATCGCGTCGATTAGCCAACGAACGAGCGGCCATAACCCCGGGAACTGCACAGCCGGTCGCCAACATAAGCGGAATAAAACTCCGACCGTGCAAACCGAATAAATGAAAGAATTTGTCCATCACGAAAGCCGCCCGAGCCATATATCCGGTATCTTCCAGCAGAGAAAGCCCCAACATTAATAATACAACTAATGGCAAAAAAACCAGTACGCCTCCCACTCCTGCTATTAAACCGTTTGTCAAAAAATCACGAAACCGGTTATCTGGTAAATGAAGATTAACGAAATCTGCCAGGTTAGCGAAGCTATTCGATATCAAACCAGCTAAGGGATTTCCCAATCCGAAAGTTGCTTGGTATATCAAAAACATAATCAGCAGAAAAATCGGGATACCCAGAAACCGATTGAGTATAACCCGGTCAATTCGTTCAGTCCAATCAATTGCCGGTCGAGTTCGATCAATCCGCACTGCCTCGCGGATAGCGCCATTGATGTAGGCGTAACGTCTTTCGGCTAAGATCGAGATGATATCTTCATGGAAATGGTTCTCGATTTGACGTCGAATGCGTTCGCTTTCGCTTAAAACAGTTTCAGCATTAGCATGTTCGCTTTTGACCTTTTGAATGGCATCGCGGTCATTTTCCAGCAGTTTGATAGCCAGCCAGTGGACCGGGTATTTATGAGAAAAACCCGGATCGGTTTCCAGCACCTTGATAATTTGATCGTGGGCATTTTCAACATCTTCGCCGTAGTTTAGATGGCGCTGATCAGCCCGGAGCTCGCCTTTGGCAACTCGAATAGCGGTATCCAAAAGACAATCTATACCATAGCCGCGGGTACCAACTGTTTTAACGAGTGGAATCCCTAGAATTGACGAAAGTCGTTCATGGTCAATATCTATACCCTTTTTTTCACATTCGTCAGACATATTTAGAGCACCAACTAAAGGCACACCGAGTTCCTGAAATTGTAAAAGCAGGTACAGTTGTCGTTCCAAGTTAGTCGCGTCCAGCACATCAATGATGACATCCGGTTTTTCTTTAATGACGAAATCGCGCGCAACGATTTCTTCCAACGAGTAGGCCGTCAAACTGTAGGTGCCGGGCAGATCAATAATTTCGATTACATCGTCTTTATAGTGGAAAAGGCTGTATTTTTTCTCAACGGTAACCCCTGGATAATTCCCGATGTGTTGATGCTGGCCGGTTATGGCATTGAAAAGTGAAGTTTTGCCTGAATTCGGATTGCCGGCTAATGCAATTCGGATTACTTTCTGGGAACCATCCGGCGAAATTTGGCGCTGACCACGGCGATGGCGGTGTCGGTGCGGGGGAAAATTCAATCTATGACCTCGACCTCGATCAAACGGGCTTCACTGCGCCGTAGTGAAAAGTGAGTGCCCCTGAGCTCGACCTCGATCGGGTCTTTTAGTAAAGCTTCACGGATAACCGTTCCAACCTCATTTTTAATGAAACCAAGGTCAATCAGACGTTGTCTGATTTCACCATGCCCATGGACTTTTTTTATTCTGAAACATTTGCCGGCGGGAACTTCAGCTAGGCTCCGGGCTACAAGAGTAGTCGAATTTGTGGACATTATTAATTTTCTCCTGAAGATATTGCGACTTCGATAAGGTTAGCCTGTTCTATATCGAGCTTTATTTGAAGACCGTTGACTGAAATAACAAAAGGCTGGCTCTCATTACCGGTTCTTTCCATTTGAACCGTAGCGCCGGGGACGAGCCCTTGTTCAATTAATTTATGTCGCATAGCTGTATTCCCACCGAGCATCGTTACTGTCCCTTTCTGTCCTTCCGATAGATTGGCTAATAGCGAATGAACTGCAAAAGGATTAGTAACGGTATGGGGAAATGCGATTTTGACAAAACAATCACGACAACTGGTTTTATCCGCAAGCTTTTCCGAAGATAGACACTGCCTAAAATCTTCGATGAGGTTGCTATCGTGATGAGGACAGTTCACTAAAAACTGATAGAGTAAAATCATCCTCTCTAAGGTTATTGGACTAAGGTGATGCTCGAGGAGACAGGCTTCGGTGTCGGCAGTTTCAGATGGGATGTCCAGTATATCCTCAAGGAAAAGACGGAGAAATTTATGCCGGGCTGTCATCTGGTGAGCGGCTTGTTCACCCTCGGAGGTAAGGTCAATAAATTCATGCGCGGAGTAGTTTATCAAGCCGTCCTGCGCCATTTTCCGCATAGCTTCGGTCACGGTCGGCATACTAACGTTTTTCCGCTGGGCAATTTCTTTAACGCGGGCGACGCGACGGGAATTGATCAGCTCGAGGATGATTTTGAGATAATCTTCTTGCGCTTGGGAGATGGTAGGTCCGTGAGATTGTTTTTCATTCATACTACCTAATTTAATTAGGTTAACCTAACTACACAATACTTTTTGGAGAAAATATTCTATTGGGAAAAAATAAATTGACTACTATTCGTTTCTGTGAACAAAATGAATTATAGCTCGTAAAAGGGGCGAATTAGCAGTTTTTTGTTAATTTATAAATTAAATGCTTGACAATTACCATTAGAAATACGAATATTTAGACCAGTAGAGAATAAGAATTAAAAACTAATTTTTTACTGATTTTTAGTAGTAAATGTCAAATGTCCGAAGAAACCAAATTTCAAAGGTTCAATCACTATGAGTGATAATTTTAACAACAGTGGGAAAAAGGGAAGCGCCCAACCTTACGACAGCAAGATTAATGAGCAATGCCCTAAATGTTCCGGCAACATCGTCTATCGGAAAAGCACTTACTTTGGCAATAAGGTTTATTACAAAGTGTGTAATAATTGCGGCTGGTATATAACCTTACCCAAAGAAGTCTGGAAGGATATTATCAGTGCCAGTTTAAAACCGGCTAAGGCTACTCCGAGTGAATCTGCCGAACAAGATGAACAGATTGAGGCGATTGTTTCCTAATTTGGTCTGATTCCCCAATTAATTTTTAAAATATTCCCAATATTAGGTGGAAAATTTCCAAAATTGACCACAAGGCGTTAATATTGTATCAATGGTCCTAACTGGTTCAAAATCACAAAATGTAATTCTGATAGGTGCCGCTTTTAAAGCCGAGATTAATCCATTAATCGAAAAACTCAGCCAAACTTCCTTTAGTCCAACGGGGATAGATTTTGATTATATCCTAACTGGTTCTGGCTTGGAAAGAGTAAGGTGCTGTTTGGCGGAAAAAGTCGTTTGTCAAGATTACCTAGCTATCATTAATATCGGTACCGCTGGTGTCCTCAACGATACTTGTCCGCTAATGAGTATCTTTTATCCGAATCGGTTTTGCACGTTGAGCAACGACCATTTGACCTCTCTTACACTGCCAAATGATTTCCTCGAATCTAGTCATTTTCTGTCAACTGGCTGGAAAAGTGGAACGCTATTTTCGAGTAGGGAGCCGGTAACTTCAGCCGCGAAGCGCTGGGCAATTTTACAGAATTCTCAGGCTGACGTTGTTGATATGGAAGCCTTTGCCTATGCTGATTTTTGCCAGCGGCATAAAATTCCTTTTGCCTGCCTGAAAGTCATTACGGATCGGGCAGATGCCGAGGTGAAGCAAAATTTCAATGCCAATCTTGCCGAGTCAGCCCAATTATTAGCGGAAAATGCACTAATTCTTATTGATTTCATTCAGAATAAATTCGATATTAAGGCTGAAAATGGATGATCCGCAAAAAGTTTCGGTCATTATTCCAACTTATAATCGGGAAGCCTGTCTGGAACGCGCCATTGTTTCGGTTTTGAGTCAGACTTACCGCAATTTTGAATTAATTGTTATTGACGACGGTAGTACTGATAATACCAGCCGCATAATTCATAAGTATAAAAATAAAATTCGTTATTTTTCCCAATTGCATTCAGGAGTGTCCACTGCTCGTAATCTTGGACTGGAAAAATCCGAAGGCACCTGGGTAGCGTTTCTCGATTCTGATGATTATTGGTTGCCGCACAAACTTGAGCGTCAGATGCAATGTTTAGCGGAAAATCCGCAGTGGTTGGTGATGCAAACCGACGAGAAATGGATTCGGAATGGGGTCGTAGTCAATCCGACAAAGAAGCATCAAAAATATTCCGGTTGGATTTTTGTCCAATGTCTGCCGCTTTGTATCGTCAGCCCTTCCGCGGTTATCGTTCATCAGAAGGTTTTTAATGATGTCGGAGTATTTGATGAAAGTTTACCGGTTTGCGAAGATTATGATCTCTGGTTGCGAGTTTCCTTGAAATATGAAATTGGATTACTACCGGAAAAGTTAATCATTAAAACTGGTGGTCATTCCGACCAACTTTCGCGTAAATACTGGGGCATTGATCGTTATCGAGTGCTGGCATTGGAGAAAATTTTAAACTCCGAACTCGACCGGCAACAGACTGAATTGGTACTCGATGAAATCATTAAAAAACTAACGATCTTGAACAAAGGACGCACTAAACATCCCGAGTTGCCTAATATTTATGCCGACAAACTATCTGATTACCAAAAGAAAAAGGAAGATTTTCTTGCAAATCAAAAAAATTGCTATTGAACAAATAATCCCGTCACAATCTCAGGAAAGGTTGTTTGTAGAGGAAATTAATCCGGATTGTAATAAACCGAACGAATCGCTTTTCCTTCAGCCGGTATTTTTACACCACGCTTGCGATGGTTTTACTATCCTTTATGGATTTAATTATATTTCCAATATTTATCAACGTGGGGGAAAAAACATTCAGGCGTTTGTTATTCCTAAAAGTCAATCGCTTTTTTCAGCCTTGAATATAGTGGCAGATTTTATTCGGCGCTCGCGTCCGCTTTGGCCAATCGAAGTTGCACGGATTTTACAGCTATTTAATCAACAGCAATTTTCCAATGCCAAGAAATCGGCATTTTTTAAAAAATTTACCGAGAAAGATTTGACGCGTACTCTGGAAGAACGCTTTTTAGCATTGATCGGGCTCAATCCACTTTTTCATAAGTTTTTAATTGAAAAAAAAGCGCCACTGAAAACCTGGTTTTTAACGGCTGAGTGCCCGCCGGTAATTCGAGATTTGATTTTGAATTTAATTACTCAATGCCAGCCATCGCTGAGTACTTTTGAAGAAATTAGCCGTAATTTGCTGGAAATTCTCCGCCGCGAGGACATTGCTCCTGAAAAGTTGACAGCAGAAATAAACCAGGTTATGATAGAAAAAGCCGGGGAAATTCAACCGTTACAAAAACTTGAGATATTCCGTAGTAAAATTCAGGAACGCCGTTTTCCACAGATGACTATCCATCGGGAGCGGTTAAATAATTTTCTGCAAACAATTCAATTGCCATCGGCAGTCGAGATTGAATTTAACCCGAATTTTGAAGAACGAGGTTACCGACTTAAGGCAGAAATTCGCACGCCAAACGATCTGCGGGAACTTACTGAATTTTTGAATAATGCCGCTCAATCCAATCTGAAGCATTTACTGGAAATACTGTAAATAGTGAACTGCAATTCCGATGAACCTGCCGGCTGATCGCTTGATAAAGAAAATATTCGTTACGGCGGAATGTGCTCGAGATGAAATAGTCGAGCAAATTTTTACTGCTTATCCTAAACAAAAAAAGATAGCAATAGAATCGGAAAAATCTTTAATTGAAACGATTCCGCAGGAAGACCCCAAAAAAATATTACTGGTAACTCGTTCTAAGGGCGAAGTAGTTAAGGATTGTCCGGGTACAGCCGCTCCGTATCTCTGCTGTCGCTATCAGGTAATTAATCAAACCTTAAATTGCCCATTGAATTGCACTTATTGTATTTTGCAATATTATCTGAATCAGCCGGCAACAATTATTTATACCGATTACCAAAAGATAATTGCTGAGATTGAACAAAAAATTACCAGTCAGCCTCATCGCTTATGGCGTTTCGGCACCGGCGAACTCGGCGATAGTTTAGCTTTGACCGCCTCCCAAATTTTTGCCATTAAGTTGATAGGATACTTTGCCACTCAGAAGAATGCTTTGCTCGAGCTTAAAACCAAAACCGATCGAATCGGTTTAATATTAGATCAGCCGCATAATGGTCACACGGTCATTTCCTGGTCGCTAAATCCATTAGTCATAAGAAATAGTGAAGAGCGCTTAGCGCCTCCGCCTACAAGGCGCTTAAAAGCCGCTGCCGAAGCCGCTCGGCGAGGTTTCCTAATTGGTTTTCATTTTGATCCGATTATTGATATTCCGGATTGGGAAAATCAATATCTGGATTTAATCGAAGAATTATACCATTACGTTGATCCCGCCCGGATCGCCTGGATAAGTCTCGGTTCCTTACGTTTTCCACCGTCAATGAAAACTAAAATAATCGCGCGCTACCCGTATTCACGCCTACCTTATGGTGAACTAATTCGTGGTCAAGATCAAAAGATGCGCTATCCTCGTCCGCGGCGAACCGAAATATACCGTTCCATTTACCGCAAACTGACCGAGTGTCCTAATCCACCATTTGTTTATTTTTGTATGGAGAGTCCGACTGTCTGGCAAGACGTCTGCGGCTTTACGCCGCAATCGAATGCTCATCTGGATTATTTATTTGCGGAAAGTCTCTGGCGCAGATTTCCGGACATAATATCGGAACTACCTCGTATAGAATTTTATATCAATAAGTAGGTAATTTTCAAATCGGATTTCAATTGTAATGATAATAATGCCAGTTTAAGCGAAACCAGATTGGAATTAGAATACTGACTATTAAAGTAAATACTATTGTATATCTCCGACAAATCAATGGGGAAAAAATTCTTGATTATAAAATCATTAAATCGTAAGTTTACCCGCTATTTTTGAATTATAATTAAGAGATAAGCAATGTACAAAACGTCTTTTCCGAAAGTGACAGAAATTAAACAAGATTGGTACGTGGTTGATGCCGAGGGTGTAGTTCTCGGTCGTTTAGCCAGTAAAGTGGCGGCGATTTTACGTGGTAAAAACAAGCCATACTTTACGCCGCATCTCGATACCGGCGACTATGTCATAGTTATTAATGCCGATAAAGTACGATTAACTGGTCGGAAAGCAGAAATTAAGACTTATTTCAAGCATTCTGGTTATCTCGGACATGAACGCTTCCTCAAGTATAAAGATGTGTTTCAAGCCAGTCCAGAGGAGATCATCGAGCGAGCGGTTAAAGGAATGTTACCGCACAATGCGCTTGGTCGCCAGCTTTTCCGGAAGCTGAAAGTCTATCGCGGTCCAGTCCATCCTCATCAAGCTCAGCAACCTAAACCTTTAGTAATAGAAGGATAAGTAACGGATGCCCAAATTAGAATATGTGTCATTAGGTCGTCGTAAAAGTTCAATTGCCCGCCTTCGAATGCAGACCGGCGAAGGCAAAGTTATTATCAATTCTCATCCGCTGGATGAATATTTCGGTAGGGAATCTCTTAAGCGTATGATCATTCAACCATTTGAGGTCTGTGGCCTAACTGGTCAGTTTGACGTTAATGTCAAAGTAGAGGGAGGTGGATATACCGGTCAGGCTGGTGCGATCAGATTAGCAATCGCTCGGGCTTTGGAACAATATGACCCGGAGCTGAGAGCCAAGTTAAAACCGGCTGGCTTTTTAACGCGCGACTCGCGGGTGAAAGAAAGAAAAAAGTATGGATTGCGTGGCGCCCGTCGAGCTTTCCAATTCTCCAAACGTTAAAGGCAGAGAGATCAGATTTATGGTAAATGTAACTGTAGAAATGTTAATGAAATCAGGTGCTCATTTTGGTCATTTAACTAGAAAATGGAATCCCAAAATGAAAGATTACGTCTGTATGACGCAAAACGGCATCCATATCATTGATTTGAACAAAACGCTCGCCTGTCTTGATGAAGCGACGCGCTTTATTCGGGAAGTAGTACGCAAAGGTGGCGATGTATTATTCGTCGGAACAAAGAAGCAAGCCAAAGAAATTGTCCAGAGGGAAGCCGATCGCTGTGGTATGTTCTATGTCGTTGAGCGCTGGTTAGGTGGAACCTTGACCAATTTTTCAACTATCAAACGCAGTATCCGGCATTTGCAAAAATTAGAAAAAGATAAATCCATTGGCTATGGTGAGAATCTGACCAAGAAAGAAAAATTAGCGCTCGAACGTGAACGAATAAAATTAGCCGATCTGCATCGCGGTATCAAAGATATGCGTAAATTGCCCGACGTGCTCGTGGTAGTGGATACGACGTATGATAATATCGCCGTCCAGGAAGCCCGCCGTTTGGACATTCCAATTATAGCCATCCTGGACACCAATGCTGATCCCACCATTGTGGATTACCCGATTCCAGCCAATGATGATTCAATCCAAACTATTAATTTAATAATTACGGAACTGGCTGATGCTGTTATTGAAGCCAAGAATTCACGATTGGTTGAAGTACCGCCACCGGTTGAAGAAGCAGAAAGCTAAATAGCTATACAGAAAGGAAAAATATGGGAATCACTGCCACCCAGGTTAAGGAGTTACGAGACCGTACAGGCTTGGGAATGATGGAATGCAAAAATGCGTTGGTTGAATCAGACGGCAATATTGATAAAGCTGTCGAAATTCTACGAAAAAAAGGGATTGCCAAAGCGGAAAAGAAAGCGGATCGCGTTGCCAAAGAAGGAGTAATTCTTTCCTATATTCATCCCGGCAATAAACTGGGAGTCTTAATTGAAGTCAATTGCGAAACTGATTTCGTTGCCGCCAACACAGACTTTATCAACTTTGTGAAAGATATAGCTATGCACATCGCGGCTACTAACCCGCTATCAATTCGTCGGGAGGAAATTGATCCAACAATCCTGGAAAAGGAAAAAGAAATTTATCGCGCTCAGGTTCGGGCTCAGAACAAACCGGAAAACATCGTTGAGCGCATAGTTGAAGGTAAAGTCGAGAAATTCTATCAAGAAAATTGTCTATTGGAACAGCCGTTCGTTAAAAATCCCCAGATTACGGTTAAAGATTATGTTACCAGCATAATTGCTAAAACCGGTGAGAATATCAATATTGCGCGCTTCGTCCGCTTTCAGCTGGGCGAGAGTTTCGAAAAATAAATAACCTCTAACAGGTTAACAAATGGCATCCATTCCTTACAAACGAGTAATCCTGAAATTTTCAGGAGAAGCGCTTGCGGGTGAAAAGCAAGTAAATTTTGATCCCGATATAATTCGCCAAATTGCCGGGGAAATCAAATCCGCCGCTGACCTTGGAGTTCAAATGGGAATAGTTTTCGGCGGAGGTAATATCATTCGAGGCTCGAGTGGCGTTGGCAAGTCGCTTGATCGCATCAAAGCCGATTATATGGGAATGTTAGCGACGGTTATTAACGCTTTAGCAATGCAGGATGCTCTCGAAAAATTAGGATTGCGTGTACATGTATTTTCAGCCATTCAGATGATCGAAGTTGCTGAATTAATGATAATCAGAAATGCCCGTAAATACCTTGACCAGGGTGAGATTGTCATCTTCAGTGCTGGAACGGGACAGCCTTTTTTCAGTACTGACTCCGGTGCGGCTTTGCGGGCGGTGGAAGTGCAAGCCGAAGCCATTATCAAAGCCACTAAAGTTGATGGCGTTTATGATAAAGATCCGGAAAAATTTAACGATGCCCAATTCTACGATCGGCTGGATTATCAGACAGCTATTGAAAAACGTCTGAAGTTTATGGATTTGGCCGCTATTACGATTTGTCAAGACAACAACTTGCCAATCATTGTCTATAATATGAAAACCCCGGGTAACTTGCGTAAAGTTTTAACCGGTGAACAAATTGGAACGCTAATTACACGGAGTCAATTATGATAGACGAAGTCGTCAAAGATGCCGAATCCCGTATGAAGAAAAGTTTAGATACGATCCAGCAAGAGATGGCTGTGATTCGCACCGGACGGGCAACTCCGGCTTTACTCGATCCAATCAAAGTCGAATATTATGGGACGACTGTTCCATTGCGCCAAGTAGCATCCATCGGTGCTCCGGATGCCCGCCTTTTGATTGTCCAAGTTTTTGATCGAAACGCTGTGACCAGTGTTGAAAAAGCTATTCGAACCGCTGAACTTGGTTTAAATCCCATAGTTGAGGGCAATTTACTAAGGGTACCTATTCCGCAATTAACCGAAGAACGTCGTAAAGAATTGGTAAAATACGTACATAAAATTGCTGAGGAAGGCCGGGTTGCTATCCGTAATATACGCCGCGATGCCAATGAGATGGCGAAGGAACTAGAAAAAGATCACGAAATTTCCGAAGATGAGTTACATAACGGACAGGAAGAAGTCCAGAAACTGACCGACAAATATATCAAGCTGATTGATGAATTAGTGAAACGCAAGGAAAAGGACATCCTGGAAGATTAGTCCGACGCCTTAACCAACTTCAAAATAAAATATTATAAGCCAATAAGTTATCAATGTTTGATAGGCAAACAAGTTGCCACCCGATTCGATTTTATCATTTTCAAATTTCATATAAATCAGAACGGTACCACTATCTCTGTCAGCCTTTACCAATAAATTAATTTAGGCAAAAGCGATGAATGTCGCTCCGGCAATTATGATTATTCCTCCAATCAGGCGTTCCCGCAAATTCTGTTCATGGAACCAGAATACGCCATATAGAATGGCAAATAGCAGGCTGAGTCGTTTGATCGAGATCATATAAGCAACCTGAATCATATTAATTGCCGAATAGTGAGTAATTGCCATAAGTGCCATTGCCAAGCCGATTTTTAGAAAATTGCTCGGAGTGTTTATTAATGGTGCTAATTTCCCCTTCGTCGTAATGAGTAGGAACGGCGTGTAAACGATTGCCAGCAAACCGAAGTAAACGATAGCCATAAAAAAGGGTGAGGAATGCTGGATGGCAAGTTTACCGAGAGTGGCGGTGATGGCATAACAAATAGCCACGATCAGCATATAAAGTGAGCCGCGGTTTTTGAAAATTGCCAGCCAGGGTTCCAGCCAGCCGGACTTGGCACGGTCAATTTGCAGTGCATAGGTGCCAATTGCAATTAAGATAACGCCAATAATCCCGATGACCGAAAGCCGTTCGCCCAATACTATCGTCGGAATGATAAGCAGAAAAAGCGGAGTCAAGCCAAGATAAGGCACGGTCAGTGATAAGGGAGCGATCTGGATGGCGCGCATATAAAGTAAAGTGGTGACCAGATCCATTGCGACACAAATCGCCATAGCAATCCAAAAGGTTACATCTAATTCGGGGATTTCAATAAAAAACAAAATTGGTAAAAGGAATGGCAAAGCATAAGCTTCACGCACCCACGCTAACAGAAGAGCATTAGTTTGACCAGCCGATTTTTTGGAAAAGGCATCCGCGGTTGCCATAAAAAATCCCGAAAGTAAAGCGACGAGATACCACATATTATTTCCTGATTAAAGTTCTGATTTCAAGTGCAAAATTTAATGGAAAGGTGCAAACTATACTATGAAATATAGTTAATGACGAATAGATATAAATAAGCCTAAAGCATTACTTCTGTTGTGACAGATTATCTTATTTTACAATAAGTTCGAGAAATTAATAGTGCAAAATTTTATTCGAGAGCCCGGTGCATTCGGCGAATAAAGCTATCCGCCTTTTCAAAGCCCAGAAGCCGTAAATCTTCTATCTCGCGACCGTCGCGGTTGATGAAAATTATGGTTGGAACACCTTTGATGTCATACTTCTCCAGCAAAGTCTGAATTTCCGGAGTGACCTTGCCGGTTAGGTCAATTTGGAATAGGGCGAAGTTTTGACTCAGGCGAATGACTTCCGGATCGCTGAAAGTATATTTATTTAGCTCTTTACAAGGAATGCACCAGTCAGCGTGGAAATCGAGTAAGATCGGTCGCTTCGCCTCCAGAGCCGATTCGAAAGCTGGTAGGGAATAAGTCTGCCATTGCATCTCAATCCGATCCGCTTTTTCCGTTTTAAGAAACCAGGTGCCGGCTATGATGGCAATAATTGCCAGCCAATTTTTAATGAAAACGAACGTCTTGACATTATTTCCGGATTTGCTGAAAAGAATTAAATAAATGCCGCTGGCAATGGCATACAACCCTAATATTAGCGAAGCCAAACCAGCTGGTAATAGCGGTTTGATGAAATAGAGCGCCATACCGATTAATAAAAACCCGAAAATCTGGCGCACCCCAACCATCCATTCTCCTGAGCGTGGTAGGCGATCGATCTGAGCCGCAAAAAACGCCAGAACAATGAAAGGCAAACCCAACCCGAGTGACAAGGTAAAAAACATTAAGAACCCGATAAACGGTTTACCGATCGAAGCGACATAAGTTAAAAGTCCAATTACAAATGGGCCAATGCAGGGCGCGGCTACGATTCCCATCGTTAGTCCCATAAAAAGCGCACCGAGGTAGCCACTCCGACTGCCGCCTGCCAGTTTCATCAAAAAGTTAGGCACCCCGAATTCATATAAACCGAACATACTGAGTGCCAGAGTGACTAGAATAGCCGCGATTACGATTAAAACGATGGGATTAGTCATAATAGATCCCAGCAGACTGCCGGAAAGCGCCGCTAAAGTTCCGAGGAGAGAATTAACCAGCGCCATCCCTAGAACGTATAACAAAGCCAACAACAGGGTTTTGCTTTTTTTACCGACTGCTTGACCACCGAAGTAACTCAATGTGACCGGAATTAATGGATAAATACAGGGTGTCAAATTCAATCCCAAGCCGCCCAGGAATATCAGGATGAACGTCAAAAAATAACCTTTTTCTGCCAACGAATTGCCAATATCGAAATCCTTCTCAGAATTGCCAACTGTAGTTTGCGACTGTGCGGTAATATCGGTTAGCGTGGATTTGACGGAATTGATACTGGTCGGTCTAATCGGAATTTCCAGCCCAAAAGGTAAATCAGTCGGCGGCAGGCAAACCTGATCATTACAGCCTTGATAATATAACGAGCCTTTCACGGTTACCAATGAATCGGCGGTCTGGAGTATTTTGCCTTCGAGCCGGATATTAAAATCGCCTGCGAAAATTGCCAGCGGTTGTTCGGCAAACGCTAAACGCTTAAGAGTGGGTTCAGGATAAATAATTCGGCTGACTTTATATTCGTCCGAAGGCTCAATGCGCAATTCGGTCGGGATAAGAAATTCATCACTCGGTTTATTAGAATTGATGTGCCAGTTCTCGTTAATTTGAACGTTCACTTCTGCCGAAAATTTTCCATCAGCCTGGATATTGGGTGTCAGTAAATTGACTTTAACTGATAGAATTTCCGATTCATTTGCCTGGATAAAATTCCAGCATATTAAGAAAATGACTAATACCAAGAATCTGCGAGTTTTCATGGTTAATGTTTTTCTACTATTGATAAAAAAAAGATTTCAGAGTTATACACCAATTAAAAATGGAATGAAACCCTCGAAATTAAAATCCAGGTAATTATTTAAATTATTCGGAATTTTTTGATCTTTAAAAATATTCAAATGCTGGTTATAAGCCGACAAGAAAATCAATTCATTTTTTAAGAGATTTTTTGTCGGTTATATAGACTGATTTCATTACCACGTCTTTTAACGGTCGGTCGCGCTGATCGCGCGGGACAGTCACGATTTTATCAACGACGTTCATTCCTTCGATCACCCGTCCGAACACAGTGTAACCGCCCCGATCCAGAGAGGGCAAATCCTTGACGCAGATGTAGAATTGACTGCCACTGGAAGCTTTTTGAGGATTGACTTGATCGGGCAAACGCGCCGCGGCTAAACTCCCGCGTAGATGCTTTTGGCCGATTTCAGCCGGAATTGTATAGCCCGGTCCGCCGGTGCCGTCATTACTTGGATTGGCATCGCGACTGAGAATATCGCCACCTTGAATGACGAAATCCGGTATGACACGGTGAAAAGTCGTTCCGGTATAGTAGCCGGCTTTTACTAATTTCTTAAAGTTCATAGCGTGGAGAGGTGCTTGATTAGCAAACAACTCGATCACGATTTTGCCATAATCGGTTTCAATTACGACAACTTCGTTGGGATCAACCGGTTCGTCAGGTAAAGCCTGCACTTTCTTCTGAATAGCAACGATGTCGGCTTCTTTCAGTGGCTGAGCTGAAAGTGCGGACGCCATTAATGCAATTAAAATAAAAACGATAAATTTCATAAGTCTCCCTAATTTAAAAATGATTTCAGACTTCGTGAGGCGCGGTCAATTCGATAATCGAGGTTGGGCGATATTGATCGGCAATCTCGATTTGATAACGGCGCAGGTTAATATCTATATTTTTTTCAAATAACTCTCTCACAATACTCGGATGATTATTGATTTCACTCAAATGCCCGAGAATCAGATGCTTTAAACGTCCATTACCGGCTAAACGTTGCAGTAGCATTAACGATTGTTCATTAGATAGGTGACCAACTCGACTCTTGATGCGTTGTTTAAGATTGAGGGGATAAGGTCCGTTTATCAACATCGTCAGATCGTGATTGGCTTCCAGAAAGAGTAAATCCGGATCGGCAATTTGAACCAATACCGATTCCGAAACTGTACCGAGATCGGTTACCACCGCAATTTTATACTGCTCGGCTGAAATGACAATGCCAATTGGATCAATTGCATCGTGTGGGATATGAAAAGTTTTAACTTTAAAATCTTCAATGGTTACTTCATCACCAGCTCGAAAGGGACAAACGTGGACTTTGTGGAAAAATTCCGGGTTGATGACGTTCAGCGTCTGTTCGGTGAGATAAACGGGAACTTTATGATATCGGGCAAAGACACCCACGCCTTTGAGATGGTCGGAATGTTCATGAGTCAAAATAATGGCACCAACCGAATGCTCGTCAATTGCTGTCGTTTCCATACGCGCATGCAAGTTTTTCAGGCTAAAGCCCTGATCAATTAGAAGCGCCTTTTGTTTGTGACGAATATAAGTGCAGTTACCTTTACTGCCACTGCCGAGATTACAAAAGATCATAGTTTACCTGTTCGTCCACGGGTAGTCAGAGGAATATTAGCCAGACATTGGGGGCATTTATCCGGTTTGTAGGCTGGAATATCCAATGTAATCAAGGAATGAAACGGAAACCCGAAATTATTTTTTCCACCGCTGCGGTCTATCAATACGCCGATTCCCAGAATGTAACCTCCGTATTTAGTAGCTAAATCAATTAACTCCAGAAGTGAACCGCCGGTGGTAACGACGTCATCAACGATTACGACGCGCTCGCCATTGGCAATATTAAATCCACGTCGCAGAACCAATTCGTTATTTTCTCTTTCGGCGAAAATACTGCGCGTGCTCAAAGCCCGGCCAACGCTGTGGCTGATAATGATGCCGCCGGTTGCGGCTCCCAAGACGACATTTGGGCTCAAGTTTTCAAAATTCTTGGCGATGCCCCTACAAAGCTTATCGCAAAGTAAAGGATATTGTAAAATCTTAAACTTCTCAACGTAGGTGGCACTATGCAAGCCAGAGGTCAGTAAAAAATGACCACTCAGAATGGCGCCGCTTTCTTTAAGTATATTTAAATAGTAATTCTCGTCTTTTTTCATCTAAAACCTAAAATTTAAATTTTTCTTGATAATAAGCGGCTGTTTCAGCGACATTCTCCGGAAATTTACCTTTATCTGGAAATAAAACTGCCCGAGAAACATTAATCAAGCCAAAGCCGCAAGTTCGGCAGACCTGAACAGCCGCCGCGATTTCTCCTCCTTGAGCGCCAACTCCCGGTATGAGAAACGGCAAATTGGGAAATTTTTGGCGAACGCTCAGCAGTTGTTCCGGTTTAGTGGCGCCCATTACTAGCCCGAGATTCCGACGCTGGTTTAATTGCTGAACAATTTCAGCCACTTTAAGATATAAATGCTGATTACCGCCAAAATCCTGAATTTCCCGACCGGAGGGATTAGATGTAACGCATAGAACAAAAGCGCCGTGTGATTCATCGGCAATAAACGGCAAGATGCTCTCAGTACCAAGATAAGGACTGAGAGTAACTGCGTGGAAAGGTAATGCCTCGAACAGGGCTTTAGCGTAGAATTTGGCGCTGTTACCGATGTCACCGCGTTTAGCATCGCCAATCAGGAGAATATTTTGCGGCATCTCGCTGAGCAATTTCTCGAGCATTTGCCAGCCACGCGAACCCCACATTTCGAAAAACGCCAAGTTGAATTTATAAGCCGGTGTATAAGCGCCAGTGGCGGCGATTATTTCCTTAACAAAATGATAGACGCCGTCTACATTAGCCGCAAAACCGGAGGGCAGTTTACCCGGATCAGGATCAATCCCAATACATAAAAAAGTCTGCTTCTCGGTGAGACACTCGTGGAATTTCTTGATAAATTGCATAACGCAAAAAATTACGTTTTTTTGTGAGATTAAACAATATAAGAGAAGTGTCGAATATTAGCGTTCAATAGAAATTATAATTGAAGATCGGTGGTAATTACCCAGCGTAAATCAAAACGAGGCTCTGATTGCGGAGGATGCGATACCCATAACGGGAAATGCATACCAACTTTGAGTATGTCCAACAATTCCAGCTCGACACCTAATCCGGCATCGAAGTGAGTCTGTTTCCAATCAATGGCACTAAATGATTCCGGTAATATACCGCTATCGAGAAAAATGAGGCAATCGAACATCGCCGCCCCAGCGAGGGCAAGATTACGACGCAATTCGGTATTGCTGGTGAGCATTTTATAGCTCTTCAGAGATTGATCGCCATAGCCGCGCATATCGCCCTCACCCTGAGCTAACCGATAAGAATGAAAACTCTGGTTTTCGAGAACATTTTTACCGAACAAATAAAAATATTCCTGCTTAGGGACATTTCCATGGGCATTGCCGTAGAAAAGCCGTTGATAAAGCCAGATACGGTGATTTAAGCGCATCTTGACTTGACCATCGAGGGTTAATTTGTCAAAACTAAAGTGGTTTTCGTCAACCGGTAGTCCATATACGAATTTGGCATGAACAATGTGTCGGATGTTACCCCAATTATGGAAATTGACATAATCCAGATAGGGTTTTAAACTTTGTCCGGTTTCCCACTTATTGGTATTTAAGAACTCCAGGCTACGTACCTTTTGGTAATCTAATCCCAGGTTCAGTTTCTGATAGCCTTGAACTCGATTGAATCCCCAGTATTTAACATCTCCCAGATAGATTTCGGTAGAAATTTTACCCTCCATCAAGTCGAAATAATCGCGCCAGCGCAGATAAATACGTGGCTTGAATAAAAATGCCAGCAAAGATGTGCTGTAGCTTAAATCGTATCCGAAAGTCTTGCTTTTATAACCATAATTCAAACCGAAAGACCACTCGTCTAAACTTTGAGCCGGAAATAAAGGCCGCATATTGATCCAGTAACGGCCACGTAGTTTAACCCCAAAACGCATAATGTCTCTATTATTGAAATCGAAAGTCGGATAATAAAAGATTTGATACGAATCAATACTCGGCAACCCGACAAGAAATTTAAAAACTACCGAACGAGGATACTGATTGTTAAGGCGATTGGAGTCCCAGATTTGCCGATTGGGATCGAGCACAATTTTGGTAATCGGTTTATCTGTAATCAAAGTCAGAGTATCGAATGTTCCAGTTCCCGGCTGTATTCTATGATTGTAAACATTGCCGCTGCGGTCAAAGGCATTTACTTCAAGCGGAAGATAATTCAACGCCGGTTGTTTGATAATCACATCGGTTATATGTTCGCGATCATTTGTTTGCGACCGAATGACTTTTTGAATTTTTAAATCCGTCGGTTGTTCTAAATGCAGAAAATTTTGGTAGAGAGCAATGAATTCATAACCGGATTTTTCCTCAGCTATTTTAAAAAATACTTGTGGATCAATACTATCGGATTGAATAAAATCCTGATATTGAGCCAGAACCTGTCCGAAAAGGCTATCACCGAGCACATAATGACTCATTTCAACTAATTTTTGACTTTTTAAAAAACGGGTTTGAGTGTTGATAAATATAGTATTTGCCCTTTCGTTGGAAGTCCGCGCCGGTTGGAGAATATTTTCTTTTTCCAACCCAGATGTAAAAACATTAAAGACTTTGGTATTAAATGAAATTAATTGGTTATCAGACAGTTTATATTTCTGCTGCAGAAATTCGTAGCGATTTTTTAGGTAATCGTTCGCCAGAAATCCAGCTAGACCATCACTAATCGAGACACTAAGATCATTTTCGGATTCCACATTAAAACCCAAGTATTGATGAGCAATTTCTCGAGCTAATATATACAAACTTAAGTAATCGAGTTTAACCGCCTCGGCCAAGATTGTTTTATCAATTAATATCAGACGAGAAGTTGTGAAACCGCCAGGGATGACCGTCGGATAAATCGTTATTTGCTGATTCATTCCGGGCAAATATTTGGCGTAATAGTCTACTATGTCATTTATTATCTCAGTAGCGATCTTATCCTTGGATTTATCGTTGGCTGAAAACCGGCTAATAAATTTTACTTCGTTATGTGGTCGAGAACGAATAGTCGAAACCTTCAGTCTATCATTGAGAATGAATCCAATGTCTTGAAGATACTCCGAGCGAAATATAAAAGTATTTTTATCGTTATGACTAACAACAGAATCAATTTGAAGTGAACCAGCTGGCTGGAAATAATCCGGCAGGGTGAATCTAACAGAATAATTGGCAAATTCGAGGGGTGCGCGCTCCAGCTCATTAAACCCGGTAATCTGCCATCTACCTCGACGATATTCTGCAATTCGGGGGTAAAAGTAAATCAGGCAATACGATTTTTCCGAATAAGTTGAACAGAGTTTGCTTTTCCCGGGTGGTATTATAGTCGTGAACTGAATGAATAATTCGACCGAGTCGCCGGGTTGAAGAGATTCAGCTAAAATTACAGCCGGATTGACCGATTCCGGTTGCATTACCGAAACCGGTTTGGCATTTATCGTAATTGATTCAATGTTGATAGATGCCGGTGCTTCAAATTGAGTCTCATATTTCTGAAAACTGCGTAAATCGCGACTGCGAAAGGCATTGGCGCGAATAAACAAATAAACTGTATCCAGCGCAACCGGAGAGTGATTGGTAAAAAGAATCTTCGCGTGACCCGATAAAATGTTTTCACTGGAATTAAATTCTAAATCGAGATCATACTTCAATCCATTTTGCCGGGCAAAGGCAAAGCCGGTAAATATAAATGAAAATGCTAATCCCAGAGAAATTCTTAAGATAATATGATTTTTTAAGTTAGCGGTCAATTTATTCAATATAAAAGAAATACATTTCATTAGGAACTTAACTTAAAATTAAGTCAGGATACAATCAAGCTTAGCGAATCGAACGATGCCTGCTATTTTGTTTGATTCTCCAGAAAATCTTAAATTAACCCGCTTTTTTAAGCCCCAATAGCTCAAATGGTAGAGCAGCGGACTCTTAATCCGTTGGTTCAAGGTTCGAGTCCTTGTTGGGGTACAAAACCAATTTCCGACGACAAAACCTGTTTTTATTCCGCCTTTTTGTCATTCATTTTAATCATTACAGCCTATTAAAAAAGCCCAAATTTTAGCATATTTCACGGTAAGAAACCGGATACCAAACTGGATACCGGTTTTTAGCCGATGGCTGACAAGGAAAATACCTAAACTGGATGGCCTGGCGGAATCCTGGCTTTTGTATCTGCGCGGGCGCAAATTATAGAGGTTATTACCAATTTATATCTCAATACCAGTAAACAACCTCGATTCCTGAATTGCTTTCAACGGTTTTTCCATAATCGAAATCCAAAAACGGACGGGCGGGTAGGATATACTAACTTGCACTTAATTGTAAAGTATTTTTTTAATCTTTCCAATTGATAAATAAAAGAAAAAACACTAACATTAAACAAATGAGAAATTCACCTAAAACATGCCTTAAATGGGAACAATGGGAGATTGAAAATGCGTAAAATTCTACCAACAATCTTAACCTCATTAATCTTATTTTCTTCTATATCTTCACAGACCTTATTCGATATTGTAACGAGTGGAACGCCTGAAGAATTAGAAAAAACAATTAAAGCCGGTGCAAATGTAAATGAGAAGGATTCTCTTGGGCGAACTCCTCTGATGATTGCCTCTAAGTCTAATCAAAATCCTGAGGTAATTAAAATCTTAATCAAGGCCGGTGCGAATGTAAATGAGCGGAATTCTGAAGGCCGGACTCCTCTGATGTCTGCCTCTGCATCTAATCAAAACCCCGAGATCACTGAAACCTTAATCAAGGCCGGTGCGAATGTAAATGATAGAACTCCTGAGGGTGTTACTCCTCTGATGTTAACCGCTTATAATAACACAAATCCTGAGGTAATTGAAACCTTAATCAAGGCCGGTGCAAATGTCAATGAGCGGGGTTCTAATGGCTTGACTCCTCTGATGTTAACCGCTCATAATAACACAAATCCTGAGGTAATTGAAACCTTAATCAAGGCCGGTGCAAATGTCAATGAGAAGGATTCTCTTGGGCGAACTCCTCTGATGATTGCTTCTGAGTCTAATCAAAATCCCGAGGTAATTGAAATCTTAATCAAGGCCGGTGCGAATGTAAATGATAGAACTTTAGAAGGCTGGACTCCTCTGATGATTGCCTCTAAGTCTAATCAAAATCCTGAGGTAATTAAAATCTTAATCAAGGCCGGTGCGAATGTAAATGAGCGGAATTCTGAAGGCTGGACTCCTCTGATATTTGCTTCTGAGTCTAATCAAAATCCCGAGGTAATTGAAACCTTAATCAAGGCAGGTGCGAATGTCAATGAGCGGAATTCTGAAGGCTGGACTCCTCTGATGTTTGCCTCTGCATCTAATCAAAACCCCGAGATTATTGAAACCTTAATCAAGGCAGGTGCTAATATCAATGAAATGGATTTTCTTGGGCGAACTCTTATGATGATTGCTTCTGCATTTAGTCAAAATCCCAAAGTTATTGAAATCTTAATCAAGGCCGGTGCGAATGTAAATGAGCGGGATTCTAATGGCCGGACTCCTCTGACGTCTGCTTCTGTTGGTAATCAAAATCCTGAGGTAATTGAAACCTTAATCAAGGCCGGTGCGAAGGTAAATGAACGGGATTCTGAAGGCTGGACTTCTCTGATGTTTGCTTCTTTTGTTAATCAAAATCCTGAGATTATTGAAATCTTGATCAAGGCCGGTGCGAATGTAAATGATAGAACTTTAGAAGGCTGGACTCCTCTGATGATTGCTTCTGAGTATAATCAAAATCACGAGGTTATTGAAACCTTAATAAGAGCAGGTGCGAATGTAAATGATAGAACTTTAGAAGGCTGGACTCCTCTGATGATTGCTTCTGCTTTGAATCAAAATCCTGAAGTGATAACTGTACTTTTAAAATACGGAGCTGATAGAAAATTAAGAGACAACAACGGATACAATGCTTTCATTCATGCAATTATGAATGAAAACCTCAAGGATAATCCTATTCGCTTGGAATTGTTAATGAACGAACAAGACTTTAAAAATTACTTCTTACAAAACATAAATACTCTTGATCCAATTGAAGGAATATGGACAATCAGTATCGAGGATGTAAAGTATATAGAAAATAAAATCACAGATTCTGAGTATGTTCAAAATTTATTTAAAATAGCTATAACTAAGAATGAAGATAAATATGATTGCCATGTATTTGAAACCGATGGCCAGTATCCAAAGATTAAACTTCAAAAAACAGCCTCATTTTCAAATTATTTAGTAGATATTAAAATGGATTCTGCAGATTCAAGATACACTGCTACTGCGATTTTTGATGGCAACTCTTCTTTAAAATTTGAATACAATTGGAATGAAGGCGATATAAGAAGAGATTATGAGAAGATTTTAACCGATGATGAGGAAATTAGTAGATGGACTTATAAAACTACTATAACAACGTCTTTCAAACTACTAAAAATCTATCCGACGATAGATGATAAAAAAGACTTATATACAGGCTCTGCGACATGCTTTGCCATAAGTAATAAAGGATATTTTGTTACTAACTATCACGTCATAGCAAATGCAAAAACAATCATGATAAGAGGAATTAACGGAAACTATAATAAAAGTCATAGAGCTAATATTGTTAATTTTGATAAAAATAATGACCTTGCGATTTTAAAAATATCACCTGATAGTATAAAAATTTTAGGTTCAATTCCTTTTTCTATTAATTCTAAAATATCCAATATTGGCGAAAGCGTTTATGTTTTAGGTTATCCCTTACGTGCGACAATGGGAGATGAGATTAAACTAACAAATGGAATTATAAGCTCTAAAACTGGTTTTCAAGGAGATGTATCTTGTTATCAGGTATCCGCTCCGGTACAATCAGGTAACAGCGGAGCACCTATTTTTAATACTAAGGGTGAACTAATCGGAATAATATCAGGAAAACATTTAGAAGCTGAAAATGTTAGTTATGGAATAAAATCAAGTTATCTTCTTAGTTTAATTGATGTTCTTCCTGAAAAAATTGAATTTAAAAAATCTCAAGAACCTACTTTTCAAGGATATAGTCTTTCTAAACAAGCCGAGATAATGAAAAGGTTTATTTATATTGTCGAAGTATTTTAAAGAAACATTTTTCGGTTCTCACGCGTGAATTATTAGCAGTATTACCAATTTATTTATCAATACCAGTAAACGACTTCGATTCTTGAACTGCTTTCAACGGTTTTTCCATAATCGAAATCCAAAAACGGACGGGCGGGTAGGATATACTAACTTGCACTTAATTGTAAATGATTTTTTAATTATCTCTAAAAAGATATTTCAAGTCTTAATAACAGGAATAAATTCTGAAACAACAACATATTTTGAATCATAAAATCTTATTGACAAATTAAATAAAATGATCTAAAATAGATTGGATGTCAAATTACGAATTAATATTATAAGTGTGTGAAATGATTACCCTTAGAAAATTATCTTCGATGACTGAAAGTGAAATACTTACCAAGAAGCAAAATGATCTATACAAAATCTATTGCAACTTGCCTAAAAATGATCCGCAACGAAAAAAACTTGAATTTGATATGCAGGTCTTAAGCGATAGAATAAACTCGCTAAAAAAGGCTGATAATAAAAACCGTGATGAAGAAAAAATAACTGAAAAACATACCGAAGACCATAGGAGCAATGGAATGACTAATAAAAATTCAAAAGAAAATACTGAACAAGGGAAATCTTATAAAAGGAAAATATTAGGATCAATTTTGTTTATAACAGGTATTTATATATTCGTTTTTTTTATATCTGATCCATATTTTAAATATAGCGATGGTGATAGAATTGGAACAGCATCTGGAGCAGCTCTAATTAGCACTGGATTAATTTTAATGCTTTGGGATAAAAGAAATAATCTTGGTAATAAAAAAGAATAAGTACACAGTTACCATAAATACTCATTATTTTTCACTCAATAAATAGAAGTCTTCCTAAAATTAATCCCTTTCCTTTACGAAAAACATTGATACTATGAGAAAAATACCAGAAATAACATCAATGAAACGCCAAATATCCTTACTTAAGTGTAATGGAATTATAGGATTGAAAATAAATGACAACATTCCAAAAAGGAACAACCATTCTTTTTTCTTAGCTCCATAGGCGATATAAATACAATAGAGACTCACTCCGAATGTAATCCATCGTAGAATGATATAGTAATCATAGGGATTGTGGAAAATCGCCCAAAATAGTAAACAAGCGGTAACAATTCTTAAAAGTACAGAGAATGTAAAATATTTTTTCATTTATTCCCTCATTTTCACAATACAAATTTTAATAATAAAATCTATATTGTGGCATTAAAAATATTTAAGGGTGGTTTTTATAGTTTTGCTTATATGACAGGTTTTCTCAGGTTTTTTTATTAGATCGACTACATTGTTTTTATTACCTAAATAACAAGTTTTTAAGATTTTTTCTTTAATTACACTTAATTATACTGCGGATATATGTATATTTGCGGTAATGATTTTTGACAAAAGCCGGATAGGGTAGCACCCGAATACCGTAACCCTTAACGGCTTCCGGCTTTTATCTTCATAAGGGGCTAACGAAAGGGATTAGCGATGACTGAATCAAATAACTTACTGTCTCAAACTTACTTAGAAAGCATAATAGGCCAGTATAAAAGCCTGTATGAAGGAATCAGAGAATTGATATATGTTAAATATCAATATGAATATCCTGTTATTTTTACTTATGCTCTTTTTACTCAAAGAATATTTATTCTTTATAACGAAGTAGAATTACACTTTAAAAAATTGGATACATCTTCATTTAATCCGATAGATTTTTCAATATTTCAACCGATATATTCGATTAATGCAGAAATAGGAAAAGTAGCGAATCCTTCCGATGATTTATCATCAATTAATGACCGGATAATTTATTACCTGAATGTTGCCGCATATTTAAAATCACAGGAATTATTAAAGACTGAGACTGATATAATACAACGTCGATATTACGACTACCATTTGAGCGAATTAGAACGGTGGTTTGATAATAGGAACTTATATCTTGCTAAAGTAAAAGCAACTTTCAACATTCAAACCATTATTCAGGAAAAAGTAATTCCCTTTAAAGAAATCAAGGCGTTGTTAGCAAAGATCGAAAATAAAGACGAAATAAGTCTTCCAAAATATCCCAATAGTGAACCGAAAACCGAACCGGTCCCGGAAGTGCTACCGGATCAAGCAGAGATAGACAATCAAAAGCAACCTAAATCGATCCCGGAAATAGAAAAGGAAAATGTCGGTGGTACGGATAAAGATGCTTTGAATCTGATTCATGGAATTATGGATAAAACGTACCAAGGTTATCAACGTCATCAACAATATCAAGCAGAGATAGACAATCAAAAGCAACCTAAATCGATCCCGGAGGTAAAATCTCTTAAAAAACATAGAGAACGGCAAAGAATAAAAGAAAAGGGATTGGAAATAAAAAATAGGAATTATGGTATCTCTAATATGGCTATTGCTGAAAACCTTCATAGACAAAAATCATTTCAAAAATATAGTGTGGAAACTCTTAGAAAGTATTACATAAGCTCTTATTGGTATGACGGTAAAGAGTACAAATAGCATTTGGGAAAAAATCTCAAATATCCCAACTAAATAAATAATATTTTTATCGTCGATTTATCCTTGAATATTCTGGGAAATATCTGGGATAAATACGCACATAATTTGCTGATATACAACTACTTAATGTAATTTTGTGCTGTTCTTTAAAACAAATTATAGGAGCGGTATGAAAATGACTATTTCTCAAAAAGAACTTTTACAAAAGACTGGCGCAAAATATTATCAGGTTGAACACTTGATTAGAACCGGACGCCTGCCTGTTTACAAACACGGGCGCGGGAATGAACGTCAGTTTCCACTTGAAGCGATAGAGATACTCAACGATTGGCTGGTCAATAAAGCCGAACCGGTGAAATATCGGTGAATTAATGGGAATGTATGTCAATCCAAAAGAATCGTTCAAAAAACCCATTTGTTTTAGTGCCAATTAAAATGTTGCGAGACCCGGAATTTGAAAAGTTATCTCCATCAGCTACAAAATTATGGCTTTATCTTCGAGCAGAATACAATCCAAATAACGAGATCAGAAATCTTGCGACTAATGAAATTCAAGTTTACCTGCCTTACTCGAAGGCTGAAAACATCAATGGCTTTTCTGCTCCAGCAATGTCAAGAGCACTTAAAGAGTTGATTAAGGCTGGTTTCATTAGAAAAGGAGAACAGGGCGGGCTGTATAATGGACGTAGTGCTTACGTATTTGTTGGGAAGTATGCAGACTTTCCCAATCACAAAAAAAAAGGTGAAAAGAGATGAGATGGTTGGTATATATATACATATATCTAACGAATGCTAAGCGGGAGAGCAAAAATAGGGCTCGTCGTGACTCGCTTAGGAATGCTAAGCGGGAAAAGTCTCACCGCTTAGGAATGCTAAGCGATATGGCTTAGGAAAGCTAAGTTGAAAAACAAAAAAAAGGTTAAAGATGGATATTCACAAAACTGATGACGTTATTATAAGAATTCAGAACGCTAAATATCAAGGGCACGAGTTCATTGATATTCGGCAGTATTATAGAGATAGCAATAACGAATTTAAGCCAACAAAAAAAGGGGTAACCTTCACATTCGATTTATTAGATAGTGTTATCACTGATTTAAAAGCGATAAGAGCTATATATCTACAAAAGGTCGAACCGTTGCAATCCGATTATGACAGTGAACTTAATATTTTTGGCGAAAAATAATGACTGATGATCCGAAATTTGAATTAATTGTCGAGCGGCTTGATCGAATCGAAAAACAGATTAGATTTGAATATCCGGCTTGGTTGAGTGTTAAGCAATGCGCTGATTATCTGGGACTTTCCGAAAGCACAATCAGGAAAATGGTCACGGCAGGAACAATCCCTTATAAACGATTACCGACGGCTGAAGGCGGAGCGATCCGATTCAACCGCCGACAGGTTGACCTTTGGCTTTTAAGCGGCGATGTTAAGCCGAAGGCGCGGGCGCGGCAAACTTTCGAGGCGTTGATTGATTAACCAGATCACGTTTGCCGATTGTTTTGACTTATTGCCAGAAATCCAGGCTGAATCTGTGGACTTGATTTGTACCGATCCGCCGTTTGAGAAAAGCCTGCGGGATATTTACGCCGACTGGAACAACGGGCTTAACTGGAGTCAGTTAGCGATGGAGTTTGACCGCGTGCTAAAACCTGCCGGGCAGGTTGCTTTGTTCTGTGACTGGTCAACCGGTCAAATGATAACGACGGCTTTAAGGGATCGGTTCAAATTTCGTTTTATCTGGATTTGGCAAAAGACAACTGCACAACCGATCAATAAAAAAATGCCTTTGGCTGAAGTGGAGTTAATCACGGTTTATAGCAAAAAGAAATCACGTCTAAAAGACCTGACGTTTAACTGGAAAGACATAGCAGAGCAAGGCGAACCTTACCGGCGTACCTATAACCGGACAAACAACACCCGGAAACCGATTAGACCTTACGTTTCAGAATCAAATGGAATCCGTTACCCACGACAGATTTTAAACTTTCCGACGAAATGTAACCTGCCGGAATCGGAGCGAACCGATCACCCGACACAAAAACCGGTTGGACTTTGCGGTTACGTCATTAAGGCTTTGAGCAATCCGGGCGATTTGGTTTGTGATCCATTTTCCGGTTCAGGCACGACGGCAATCGCCTGCCATAGATTAGGCCGAAATTTTATTTGTATTGAGCGGGATTGGGCTTATTACGAAATGGCGCGGGATCGGTTGGAGCGGGAAAAAAACCAGCAAGTTTTAGCATTTTAGGAAGTGTATGAATATGAAAGTAACTTATTTACAGTCAATTAGAAAATTTTGTTTAGATTGTATGGGCGGGAGTTCTGACACTGTCAAAGACTGCCCTTCGCGGAATTGCAAATTTTATCCTTATCGTTTTGGGAAAACTACCGCTATCAGGCCGGGTTACAGTCCACTTAAAGCGATTAGGCTTTATTGTCTGGAGTGTGTCGGGACTTCCGACGAAGTTAAAAAATGCTCAATGCCTGAATGCCCGGTTTATTATTACAGGCAAGGACACAATCCCAAACTTAAGGGCAGGGGTGACGTTTCAAATTTGAGAAATAAACGCCACCAGAATCACGTTTTGGCGTCAAATTTAAACGATCACGGTCAGACTAAGGTTAACATACCTGTTTTAACCGAAAATCGTTTGTAGGGCTTTAAAATAGCACTCTGTAACTATGAACCTAACGGTATACCAAACAATCACTTATTGCAAGATTTTTCTTGACTTTTCGCTAAAAAATTACTATTCTATCGGTAGAATACTAAAAATAGGGATTAATAAATGGACACTGAAAAGAAATTATTAACGATAAGAGAGGTTGCCTGGATGCTGAGAGTATCACAGCGAACCGTTTTTAATTACCTTAAGCAAGGTAAATTAAAGTCTGTTAAACTTGGCGGAGTTAGTAAAACAGGTAAAAACTTAATCCCGGTTGAACAGATTGAAATCTTATTAAATCAGAGGTGAAGTTATGGCCGGTTTACGCATACTAAAGGGAAAGTTTTATGTCCGCGTTTGGATCGACGGTAAAGAAAAATTACTGCCGACCGGCACGGCGAACCGTCGGGATGCCGAAATCCAAAAGTCAAAGATTGAGCGTCAAGAGCTGGAAATCCGACAGAAAATCAGGGACGAAATCGAAACGGTAAAAAACCGGCTGACGATTAAAACGGGCATTGACTATTTTTTAAAGAACGTCGGCACGGAACGCAATATCACCGAATCGACCGTTAAGAGTTATACGTTGGCTGTAAATGATTTTATTAATTCATTAGGCCGGTTGATTTATTTCGATTCAATTCAGCGATCCGATTACAGTGAACTGCTAGCCTATCTTCAAAGCCGATACAATCCGACAACAGTAAACATTCGCCTGCGTGGAATCCGGGCGATGTTAAATTACCTTGTCGAAAAGGGAATGATTCGACCGCCTTTTAACGTTAAAATGATTAAGACCGACAGACATTTGCCGAAGTTTATTACACCTGACGAAATGGACGCGATTTATCGGCAAGTTACTGATAAAAAATTACTTTCTACTTTCAAAATATATGAAGTGACTGGCCTGCGGGCGTCAGAGTTATTTCACTCCAAATTACAGGGTGATTTTATCACCGTGGAAAAATCCAAGGCTCGCAAACAAAGAATCATTCCGATTCCTTTTCAGAACATTACAGATTATCAGATTGCAACAACTGATCCTTATTCAGTGTCTTTTATTACTCATTCCTTCACAAAGGCCGCAAAACAGGCTGGAATCACTGGCAAGACGTTACACGCGCTTAGGCATACCTTCGCCTTGCGGAAATTGATAGAGACAAACAATATTCAGTTAGTCAAGGAATTGTTAGGACACTCGAGTGTTTCCGTGACTGAAATTTATACAGCGTTTCCGGTTGACTTTTTGGCACAAGTGTTTAAAGACCGGTCAATTAACGCGGCAAATTACAGACCTTCAATTCAGGCTTAAAATGCACGTTTGGAAGTTAAATTTCGGATACCGGCAGGATACCAATTGTTTTTATCGTCAATGAACGTAGGACTCTTAATCCGTTGGTTCAAGGTTCGAGTCCTTGTTGGGGTACACCTTAAAATACAAATGTTTAAATAATTTAGAACCTCCTATCTAATTTCTATTAGCCTTCTAAAAATCGGTATAATTTAACTTTTCAAGCCGGATACCGGATTCTTCCAGTTGAAATAGTGGTTAGACGACAAGCAGGTAGATATTCCGGAGGGAAAAAAGCGTTAAAAAGTTGAAAAATAGTCTCCTTTATCCCATATAGGGAATAGCTTTTCGATTTCTATTGGTCTATAATACCTTAACCGCTGAGCGGTATCCATAATCACTACTGCATGACTACGAATCGCTACCGAACACAACACTCTACAATATCTTGACCACAAAGCGGCGGGTGTCAATCTAACGACAATAGAATCCAAAATAGACCGGAGGTTTTAAAGTATTGTAGAAATTATTTTATTGAAAAAAATTATTTACCCTGTAGAGGTTAAACTTTCAATAAAAATGGGAAAAAAACCTGTTAATTAAAACACATTGACTTTAACTGAAGATTTACATAATATTGTTTTGCTACGAAATATGGCAGTAAATTGTTTTATATTATAAGAGGAAAAAGCAACTTAAATAGCAATATCAAGACCAGTTTATTCTCATAAATTTTCTAAAATTACAAACGATTATTGAATGGAGAAAAATCGTAAAAATCTCAAAACCTAACATTGAAAAATTATAGCACTAATTTGGAAATATCTGGAAAATATTTTTACTTGCAATATCGCCTAAATTGTCATTTAACATATAAAAAACATTCTGGTTAAGTGAAACAGATACTAGAAAAATATTTAGCGAATCTATCAGATACTTTCAATCGGGGTGATGCCCGCGAGGAAAGTTATTACAAACATCTCGATGACATGATTAAACAGTGCGCGGAAATTCAAGACATTAAAAATATTGAAGTAACGATTCTTCCCAAAAAGACTGATGCCGGAAATCCTGACTTCCGAGTTTGGGACGGTCAAAACCACATCACCGGTTACATCGAAGCCAAAGACCCTTCGATTACCGATCTGGACTATATCGAAGATTCCGAACAATTAAAACGCTATATATCCACCTTTCCCAATGTTATCTTAACTAATTTTTATGAATTCCGACTTTATCGGGACGGAGAGCGAATCCGGCGAGTTATGATTGGACGACCGGTAATTGCCCAGAAGCTAAAAACCAAACCGCCGCTGGAAAATATCGAGCAATTCATTGAACTCTTTGATTTATTCTTTTCCTTTTCTCTGCCCAAAGTTCAAAATGCGCGTTCGCTGGCAGTCGAGTTAGCCAAACGCACCCGATTCTTGCGCGATGAGGTAATTGCAGTCGAAATGGCGGAAAATGGGAGCAAAGGTCAGAAGCAAATAGCGGGCTTTTATGAAGCCTTTAAAACTTACCTGATACCGACTTTAACCGCAGAACAATTCGCCGATCTTTATGCTCAAACTATCACATACGGGTTGTTCGCCGCTCGGACAAGAGTTACATCTGAGCGGGATGAATTTAATCGTAAAATTGCCTTCGATTATATTCCCCATACTATCGGAATTTTGCGGGATATATTCCACTTTATCTCGCTCGGAGATCCTCCGAAATCACTCCAAATCATCGTAGACGATATTGTCGAAATTCTAAATGTTGCCGACGTCAATAAGATTTTGCATGAATACCAGCGCGCCGGAAAAGGCCGGGATCCAATTATCCATTTTTATGAAACTTTTCTGGCTACCTACGATCCTAAAATCCGTGAACGGCGCGGAGTATATTATACCCCGGAACCGGTGGTCGGATATATCGTTCGTTCGATTCATTCCATTTTAAAATCGCATTTTAATCTGGCGGACGGTCTCGCCAGTGAAGAAGTAAAACTGCTCGACCCAGCCGGTGGTACGCTCACCTTTCCCGCCGAAGCCATCCGGCTGGCGGCTGATGAATTCAAAAGCAAATACGGCGAAGGCGGTTTACATTTATGGATAAAGAAACATATCCTCGCCAATTTTCACGCTTTTGAGCTGATGATGGCGCCCTATGCCATCGGTCACTTGAAAATTGGTTTTATTCTTGACGAACTCGGTTACAAAATGGCTGAGGATGAACGCTTCAAACTTTATCTGACCAACACGCTGGAAATGGAAGAAATAAAGGAAATTACAATTCCCTTACTTTCTTCGCTGAGTGAAGAAAGTCATTTTGCGGAAAAAGTAAAGAAAGAACAGCCGATCCTAGTGATTCTTGGTAATCCACCTTATAGCGGCATTTCCGCCAATATCAATAAATGGACGGAACGACTGCTCAAAGAAGACCTTGACGGCGCCCAGAGTTATTACAAAGTAGATGGTCAGCCGCTGGGAGAAAGGAATCCTAAATGGTTGCAGGACGATTATGTCAAATTTCTACGCTTCGCGCAATGGAAAATCCAGCAATCCGGTTACGGCATCGTGGGGATGATTACCAATCACAGTTATCTGGACAATCCTACTTTTCGCGGAATGCGTCAAAGTCTAATGAAAACCTTCGATGAAATTTACATTCTTGATTTGCACGGCAATAGCCTGAAAAAAGAAACAACTCCCGCCGGTGGCAAAGACGAAAATGTGTTTGATATTCGTCAGGGCGTGGCAATTGCGTTATTTGTGAAAAATAAAAAGCCGAAGGAATCTAGGGTATTTCACGCAGATTTATATGGACTGCGTGAAGAAAAGTATCAATGGCTGCAAAAAAACGATTTTCGAAAGAACAATTATGAGAAAATTAAACCGACAAGCCCTTATTATTTCTTTAAAAAGATAGATACAGAAAAAGTAAAGCAGTATTTGAAATGGGAACAAATTACTGATATTTTTCCGGTGAATAGTGTAGGTATTGTTACGGCGCGCGATCATTTTGTCATTAGTTTTGATAAAAGGGATTTAAAAAACAGAATATTACAATTACAAAATCTTGCTCATCCGGACGAAATCATTTTACAGGCTTTCGATTTGAAAGAGAAATTCGGTTGGAAGATCAAAGATTCCCGGCAAGAAATAGCAAACATCAGTGATCTTGACATTTATATCAAAGAAATATTGTATCGTCCATTTGATAAACGCTACCTATTTTACCATCAATCTCTGATAGAACGTATGCGCTTTGAAGTTATGCAACACATGCTGGAAGAGAATATTGGGTTGGTAACTATTCGAAGGTCAAGAAATCCGGAAAAATGGAATTTTGCTTTTGTTGCCAATAAATTGATTGCTGGTGCGACTGCCATTACATCTTTGGACATAAATTACCTATTTCCTTTATATCTTTATCCGGAGCAATCGAAAAAAGACAATCCCGGTCTGAATCTGACTACGATGCTGATTTTTGAGCCGGGCGAAAAATACGGCCGAAAACCTAATATTGCGCCCATAATTTTTTCAGGATTGGCAGAGTATTATCCCAAAAGACCGTCGCCGGAAGAGATTTTCTATTACGTTTACGCAATCTTATACAGCAATATTTACCGCGAAACCTATGTCGAGTTCTTGAAAATTGACTTCCCGCGCGTGCCTTTTACCGCTGATTATGAAGTGTTTAAAAATCTAGGCAAATCGGGAAAACAACTGGCTGACCTGCATCTGCTTAAAAGCCCGGCGCTCGATCCGCCGATTGCCCGATACCAGGGCAGTAGCCCAAACGACCGAATCGAGAAGGTTATTTACCAGGAAGATGAACAGCGCATTTACATTAATAATGACAAATATTTTGAAGGCATTGCACCGGAAGTCTGGAATTATTACATCGGCGGTTATCAGGTATTACATAAATATTTAAAAGACCGTAAGGGAAGAACTATGGACGATGCGCCCCATTACTGTCGCATAGTAACCGCCTTGAGTAAAACCATTGAAATCCAGAAGCAAATAGACGCAATCTATCCCGACGTAGAAAAGGAAATCATAAAGTTTTAAACAATGAATTTTATCGAAATTAGTCGTGCGATTATTCAAATTTTTCATTTCGTTATGAAAGGATACTAAGTTTAGATGAATTACAAAAGTGTGATGCCGATTTGGATTGCATTTCTGCTTTTAGTAAGTGTTTTCATTGCCGATCTGAATTCAGCTAATGCGCCGGATATTCACACATGGGAAATGCAAGAAATTGTCTTGCAGGCTGAAGGAGAATATGAAAATTTCTATACCGATGTAACTTGCTGGATCGATCTGACTGGACCGGAATTTTCCAAGCGGATTTACGGTTTCTGGGATGGCGCTAATATTTTCAAAGTGCGTTTCGTCGCTACTAAGCCGGGAAAATGGTACTTGCGCAGTGGTTCAAACCAGCCGAATGACAATGGACTAAACAACCTTAGCGGCGAGTTTATGGCGGTCGAATGGACGGAAACCGAAAAACTCCAGAATCCCAACCGACGCGGTTTTGTTCGTCCCACACCTAACGGTCACGCCTTGCAGTACGCTGATGGAACGCCCTTTTTTATGGTGGGTGATACCTGGCTGGCGGGCTCGACCTGGCGACTTCCTTTCCGCAACGCCGATTCATCGGAAAATTACGAGCCTGCGCCGGGAATCGGTTTTGAAGATGCCGTGAAATATCGCAAGAAACAGGGCTTCAATTCTGTAAGTATCATTTCTTGTTTCCCAAACTGGGATGCTGATTGTAAGCCGAGTACCTATGCTGATAAAAATGGAATATTTGTCAGAAATGCCTGGGAAAAGTTCGGTTATGATGTTGCTGAAGCAACCGGAATTGACGCCTCCGGCGGTTTGAGTTATTGGGGCACGCTGACTGCCAAAGAGATGCGCGATGAATATGGTAATCTGCCTTTTGCAATGTCGCAAATTCATAAAGGCGTATCAGACTTCAATCGCATCAATCCGCAATATTTTCAGAGCCTTGATAGAAAAATGGAATTTTTATTGCAAGAAGGTTTTGTCCCCTTATTAGAAACTGTGCGACGGGATGTCGGACCATCTTGGTATGCTTATTTTGATTTCAATGAGACTTTTGCGCGTTTTGTGCAATACTTGATAGCGCGTTACGGCGCTTACAATATTATTTTCAGTGGTATTCATCTCGACTGGATTCCGCAAGAATTCAGTCTCACGGCGGAGCAATTTAACGAGGCATTGACTTATCATCTGGAAAAATATGGACCGATGCCTTTTGAGCAGCCGGTTACGACCCTTATCAGCAGTTCGACCTATTCGGTATTTGGTCACTATCGAGATTGCCCGTGGTTGACGATGCACAGCGTTGGTAATAAACCGCGGGATCACCGCGTAGCCGATTCGCTGGAAATAATTTTTCGACTCGAGCCGCCTTACCCGGCAATTAATTTCGAGCCTTATTATACCGGCTGGGATCACGAGATTAACATGCCGAATGGCGAACGTCCGCCAGCCAATTCCGACCGTGATAATTACTTCGCGCGAGCGCAAATGTACGGTTCAGTGCTTTCGGGTGGTTTGTCTGGTCACGTTCACGGGACTTCGGCTTATGACATTACCACAACTGGCGAACCAGTCGGAAAACGTCATCATATTTGGGAGGCTTTGAAGTTTGAATCGGCAAATTATATGAAACACTTGAGTTCATTTATTTTATCAGAAGGAAATAAATATCAGGATTTACGGCTTGCCCGTGAAGATATTCATCCTAATAAGGCACCTAACAGTCCGCCAACAGGTTTAGATGGCTGGGCTTATATGATGCGAACCCCGGATAAAAACCTGGCTATGCTTTACTTCGAAAATCAGTCGGTTTTGCCCACTTTGTCCGGCTTTAAACCGAATACAATGTACCATTTTAAGTGGTTTGATCCGCGCAATGGTGAATGGAAAGAGGCTCAGACAATCCAAGCGGATAAAAAGGGAAATTTGAAAGTGCCACTGTTTCCAGACGGGAATAATCCTTCTATCAAGGACTGGGCGGCTAAAATTTGCAAAGAAGAAAAGAATAAATAAATTTATAACCAAATGTAAAGGAGTATCGTTATGAAAAAGTTAGTCATCGGCATTTTGGGTATATTTCTTATGCAGAATTTATACGCCCAGAACGTCGAAAATAAGATTGTCATTGATGTCGAGGCCGGCCAACATATGATCAGTCGGCACATCTATGGCCATTTCGCTGAACATCTTGGTCGGTGTATTTACGGCGGAATTTGGGTTGGGGAAGATTCACCAATTCCCAATACCCGGGGCATTCGGAATGACGTCGTCGCCGCCCTGAAAGACATTGCGGCGCCGAATGTTCGCTGGCCAGGTGGTTGTTTCGCCGATGAATATCACTGGATGGATGGCATTGGTCCCCGCGACCAAAGACCGAAAATGATCAATACCCACTGGGGCGGCGTTACCGAAGATAATAGCTTCGGTACGCATGAATTTATGGACTTCTGCGAGCAGGTCGGCTGTGAACCGGTAATTACCGGCAATATAGGCAGTGGCACCGTGCGTGAAATGGCTCAATGGGTCGAGTATCTCACTTCTGATAATATTAGTCCCATGACCGAACTGCGCAAAAAGAACGGTCGCGAAAAACCCTGGCGCGTTAGATTTTGGGGATTGGGAAATGAAAACTGGGGCTGTGGTGGCAATATGACGGCGGATTTCTACGCCGATGAAATGCGGCGTTTTTCAACTTATTGTAAAAATTACAGCGGCAATGAGTTATATCGAGTAGCCTGTGGCCCATCTGACGAAAACTACGAATGGATGGAAAACCTAATGAAGGAACCGATCAATCGGAATTGCTTTCAGGGAATTTCTTTGCATTATTATACGGTTTGTCATGACTGGACCAATAAAGGTTCTGCTACCAATTTTAACGAAAAAGACTGGTTTCTGACGATGTCGAAAACGCTCCGAATGGATGAGTTTGTCACCAAACACTCTGCCATTATGGATAAATATGATCCGGAAAAGAAAATCGGACTCATCGTTGATGAATGGGGTAATTGGCACGATGTCGAACCCGGCACTAATCCGGCTTTTCTATATCAACAAAATACACTCAGAGATGCTCTGGTTGCCGCTACTAACCTGAACATTTTTAACAACCACTGCGAACGAGTGAAAATGGCTAACATTGCCCAAATGGTCAATGTTTTACAGGCAATAATTCTGACGAACGAAGACCAAATTGTCTTGACGCCCACTTATTATGTTTATAAAATGTACAAAGTGCATCAGGATGCAACTTTATTGCCGATCGAATTGACCTGCCAGAATTATGAACTGGCTGACGGTTCAATTCCAGCGGTGAATGCCTCAGCTTCCGTTGATAAACAGGGAATTATTCATATTACGCTATGCAATCTCGATCCGAATAAAAACATGAATCTGACCTGTGAATTAAAGAGTAAAAACAAATTTTCGGTAAGCAGTGGGTCAATTATCACAGCCGATAAGATGAACGCCTTCAATGATTTTGGTAAACCAGAGGAAGTCAAACTACAAAAATTCACCGATTGCAAAATAGCCGAAAATACTCTTTCAGTTAATCTGCCAGCCAAATCGGTGGTTATGGTCGAGCTGGTGAATAAATCAGCTGATAAGCCGAAGAAATAAAAGACTGATTGTTTATCGTTAAAATTGGTCGGAATCAGACAAAAGGTTGACTGAATTTTCCGAACGAATATTTATTTTCATTCGGATTAATATTTATAATTATCAAGATTGTCGATCTTTAAACTATCAGGCAACACCCCGATAGTAATAATGAAAAAAGTCAGAGCTTTTGTGCCTGATTCGAGATGACCGCCAACGACACTGTTTGCGTCCGACAGTGCGATATGGGCATGAACCCGTCCATTTAGAATATAACCTTGCACGGAAATTAGATCCATTGGCACTGAGGCTTTTGGATACTCTTCGTCCGGCGGTAGATTTTTACTGCTAACGACGTGGTAATGATAATCGGTCACGGCGCCGATTCCGGCTAAGATAACGCCGTTTTTGATTTTTCGACTGTTGACGGCTTCCTTTAATCCTTCTAATAAATCCATTCCGGAGCGCAGGCGAACTATTTCAATTCGTTCAAATTCGGAAGTGTAAATTTGAATATCCGCTGTTTTCTCCTGAGAAAAACAGATTGAAGACCAGAAAAGAATAGTAATAATGAACGGTGATTTTGCCATTTTAAAACCTTTCAATATTAATGAGATAAATAAACGATTTTGACGAATTTTATTTTTTTACCAGAATAGTATTGTCAACTTTTACCAATCTGTTTTTTTGTAAACCGATGTTAATCAAGTTATCGTATTGGATTTGTGCTTGTTGGATCGAAAGTGTCCCTTTTGAAATTTCATCCAGAATCCCATCGGCATCATGGTCAATGGCGACAGCTGCTTCCGGGTTGACCAATTGTTTTTTGCTGATTATTTTAAACTGGTTGAACGGTTTAGCATTGACTGGATAAAAACTTTTTAATTCGAGGTGAAAGTCTTCCAGGTCTTCAATATATTTATGATTTTCCGGAGTTATTTCCTTGAGGCGATTTTCCTTGGTCAGCATTTCAAGGCCATAATCGTAAACTTTTTGTGCCTCCGCTAAAGTGGTAGTCCCGACGCTGATTTTATCTATAATCCGATCCTGATCAAAGTCAACAGCTAAAAAATTCTTACCAATTAATTCGTTATAGCGCTCATTATTTTCAACCGCATAAATCGAGCGAATGCGATAGACTTCTCCCTCAAAGGTGAATTGATACTGAGCCACACTGGTTTGCGGGCGAGTAGTGCAATCATTAAGAAGCAGTACAATTAAACCGAGACTAAAGACAACCAGAAAAGTCAAATGAAATTGCCTACGGCGATAAATCTTTAACATGAGTTTTTCTCCTTTTAAAAGATTTGTTCTTCATTTATTTTATTATCAAAGACTAAATCACATTCAAATTTAAAGCAAATGTTTTTCAAAAAAATATAAATATTTTACGGAGAAAGCTACCTGTAATTTTAGCCGGTGAATTAGTTAGAGTGCTACAAATAGCCCGACTGATCTTTCATGGGATTTTAATTACTCCAACTTTGAGTTTGTATATAACTTATCGAGTTTATCGCTAATCAAAGCCGGATTAGTCAAAGGCATATCGTCAGAATCTACCCAATAGTTAAAAATTTTAACCTTATCGCGATTGCTAAAACTTGGTAAAGGACTCTTATTAGTTGTCGTAATGTGGTTGCAATTTTTATTGACTTTAAAGGATTTAATTACTATGTTAATTTTATGTTATTATGACTGGAGAAGTGGGTAGAGTTATGTCTCATTTTAGTCAAAATTCCACTTTTGAAAAGAAGCCGAAACTTCTCAATCAGGTCTGTTTTACCCTTCGTAATAAACACTATAGCCTTCGAACCGAAGAAGCCTACATAGGCTGGATCAAAAGATTCATCCTTTTTCACAATAAACGACACCCGTTACAAACGGGTGAGGAGGAGATCAATCAATCCTTACGTCAGCATCGCAAAAATTGAGGAAAACTCGTGACTACGAGAAGAACAATATACCCAGGTAACCCTATTTCAAAAAAGTGGCAAAAAATATATGGAGACAAATAAAAGGATTTTCATAATACTGTTTTTAATGATACTTATTACAGGTTGTTATACCTATAGGTTTTCAGAAAAACAATTCTTTAATAATAAGCAAGGTATAGAGTTAGATTCATGTTATGTAATGGAATATGTATTTTATAGAAATACTGAAAATATAACGTTAGAAGGTATCATATATTTCAACAAAGATGCAACTATTAATGTGGTATTTTTTCCGGGTATTAGTGGGAATCTTAATTTATATAAATATTTAGCAAATACTTTAGCACAAAAGGTAAATGTAAATCTTTTTATACCAAATTATCGCGGTTATGGATATAGTGAGGGCATACCCACTATGAAAAATTTAATAAGTGATACAAAAGATCAGATAGAATATTTCCTCAATTATCCAAAAGTAAATCGCAGATTACCCCTTTTTATTATGGGCCATTCTTTTGGAACAAATATTGCCTTGGAGTCGGCTAAAATGGAAAATATCAAAGGTGTTATATTAATCGCCCCCTTTTCTACAAACGAGGAAGTAATAGAGCATTTAAAGAAGAAAATTGTGCCCTTTTATTTATGTCCATTTATTAGGATAGAACCACAAGAGCGCCTTAAAAACATTGATAACTATGAATTGCTGAGAGTCATTGATAAACCTGTTCTAATATTGCATGGCACTGATGATGATGAACTGCCAATATGGATGTCAGAACATTTAGTCAACAACCTCAACAATAATAAAATTGAATTAATCAAGATATCTGGGGCGGGTCACTTTGACATATTTATTAATCAAAAACATTCTAATATATTTGCAGATAATATATGCGAATTTATTGAAAATGTTTTAAGTAATTGATGCAAAATGCTCGTATAACCACTGCCTGGAGATAACTCGGTAAGCTGTTTGATAAATTTTGGGATTTTCAGTTTTTCAAAAGGAACATAAAAGCCAAAAGATTTTCGCTTCGAATCATCTCGTATTTCAAGCTGGCCCTACTTCCTACAGTAAAGTAATAACTTGAGTTAAGTCCTTTGCATAAATTTATATTACAGTTAAAAGATTTTAGTAAGGACTTGACCAAGTTATTAATACGCTAATTAATGACAATTTATATCAGTGTAATTGAAAATTGTTCACCCTGTTAAATTGCCTTCGGCATAATTTAACAGGGTAAGAATACCATAATGCCTGTCTGCGCGCGTGTTTGCACACACAGGCAGGCAAAATGTCAAAATCGTGACTTCGTGAATGCAAGATAATATACCTTAGATTCAATACCTAGATTTTTGATACGATTATGATGAGAAATTGCAATAGTTTTTTCTTGACTTTATTGGAATTGACTACTATATTAATAAAAGTTGTGCTGATAATTCGCTGGAGCGATTATGTTTTATCTTAGCAAAAATCCCACTACTGGAAAGAATCTCAAACCTCTTGGTCAGGCACGCTTAGTCCTTCAAACCAAATACTACAGCTACAAGACTGAAAAATCATACATCAACTGGATAATGGCACTGCTCTTGTGTGGTGCTGGTCTGCGGCTAAGCGAATGCCTTCAGTTACGAGTAAAAGATATAATTTCCAATATTAGAGTTGCTTTTTATTAAATAATAAATTATATAAACTATGTTTTTACAAATAAAAATAGGAGTGGATTATGAAAGCTGAATTCACAGCAATTATAGAAGAAGCACCCGAGGGCGGATATTGGGCTATTTGTCCAGAAGTGCCTGGCGCGAATGGGCAAGGCGAAACGATAGAAGAAGCAAAAACTAACTTGCGCGAGGCTATTGAATTGATTCTGGAAGATCGCAGAGAGGATATCCTGCGGGGATTGCCTGAGGGCGCTATCCAGGAAAAGGTATTTGTTGAATGAAACGGCGAGATTTAGAGCGAAAGCTGAGAATTGCTGGTTGTTACTTAAAACGGGAGGGTAAAGCGCATTCACTTTGGATTAATCCGAAAAACGGAGTTATAGAGGCGGTCCCTCACCATAATGAAATTAAAGAACCATTAGCAAAGAAGATTTTGAAGAATCTGAATGCAGAATAAAAGGCAGAACAAATCGCTCCACCTGACTCTGACGAGTCGGGGAAGGATAGCTTGGCCATTAGACCTGTAGAAAGAGAAGTGAGAAGTAGGTATTTAGATAATTTATGACATTTTTAGCGAGTTCTCTATATGTGAGTATTGAATGAATTTGAGTTAAGTCCTTTGAATAAATCTATGCTAGAATTAAACCGAGACTAAAGACAACCAGAAAAGTCGAATTAAATTGCCTACGGCGATAAATCTTTAACATGACTTTTTCTCCTTTAAAAGATTTGTTCTTCATTTATTTTATTATCAAAGACTAAATCACATTTAAATTTAAAGTAAATGTTTCTCAAAGAAATATAAATATTTTGCGGAGAAAACTAACTGTAATTTTAACCGGTGAACTAGTTAGAGTGCTACAAATAGCCTGACTGACCTTTTATGGGATATTAATTACTCGAACTTTGAGTTGGTAAATAGCTTATCGAGTTTATCGCTAATCAAAGCCGGATTAGTCAAAGGCATATCGCCAGAATCTACCCAATAATTAAAAATTTTAACCTTATCGCGATTGCTGAAACTTGGTAAAGGACTCTTATTAGTTGTCGTAATGTGGTTGCCATTTTTATCAACAATAATCAAAGATGGTCGGAAAGCTCCTTTCCGCCCGATAAATTTATCCATTATTTTGACCGCCGCATCATATTCAGCCTGAGTAGCGCGTCCGAGTGCTTCGTAATCGTCAATAATCTTATTATCCCAGGTATGGATCGTTGCATAGCTTTCTGAGATATACTCCTCGAGGTTAAAACCTTTTTGCATGGTATCGTGTCCAGAAGGCATCAGAATTATTTTTCCTCCTCCACCCTCGATATTGGCGGCGTAAATCGGCCGAGCCATTCCGCTTATCCAACCCTGAAGATGTTTCACAAAAATTTTGCCAATTTGAATTGGAGTAATAAAATGCACCAAACCTCGTTCTCGATGACATTGAAGTAGATAGTAAGGTTCTACTCCAGCCCAGAACATTCGTCGCAAGGTTTCGGCGAGTGAACCGAGGTTATCATTGACATGTTTCAACAAAACAGTTTGATTGCGAATCGAATAGCCATGCCGGTGAATACGGTCAATCGCCGATTTGAATTCCGGAGTAATTTCATGATAATGATTAATGTGAGTCATAAAGTAAACGTATTTTCCGGAGTTAGAAGTTGTTTTATCTATAAGAGATAATATATCATCGGTAATAGCCATCGGCAACGTTACTGGAACGCGAGTAGCGATCCTTATAACCCGTAAATGATCAATTTTTGATAAACGGGTTAAGACGTATTCGAGGCGTTCGGGACTAATCATCAAAGCATCGCCACCGGTCACTAAAACTTCATCAATATTAGGATTCCAATCAATATAAAATAGTCCCTTGTCAATATCTTGCCGACTGATAGTAGTAGTACAGTCGAGTGATTTTAGTCTCTGACAATGGGTGCAGTAAGAAGCGCAGCTGGTATTTTCGGCAACGAAGAGCGCAACTCTATTAGGATAACGTTGATAGGCAGACCCATAACTGCGATTTTCTTCAGCCATTGCACCTTCACTTCCGGTGTGGGGGAATAATAGATGAGCCGGAGTAGGAACAGCTTCCCAGAAAATAGGATCCAGCCGATTTTCGGCTTCTTCGCTAGGTAATAGATTAGGATGGAAAGGATCTTCGGCAATTAGGGACGCATAATAGGGTGTAATGCGCATCGGTTCTTTGCCTTCCGCACGCCATCTGGCGATTGTGTGGGCAATTTCACCTTTTTGATAATCGTTTAGCCGAATCACCTGACATAGTTCGTCAACGTCACGGATGGCATTTTTCCTCTGCCAGATGGGATCATGCCATTGCTTTTCAGCAACCTGTTGCCAGAGTGAAATTGAATGAAAATCGCGTGGCTCGGTTAAATAAGATGCGGGCATCGTTAATTTCTCCTAAGTTTTATGTAGCTTAAATTATTATAAAATGTCATTATTCTTTTGGAATCTAAAAAACAGTCCTTTTTTATGCAAATATACCATTTGCTATTAGAAATCGAGAGCAGTACCGATGAAGTAGGATATTTTCGAGGCTAAAATAAATAGCCGGTTAGAAATTATTATGCCGGGGTCATCTACGTTTATATAAATTTATATTGGGTTAAAATTCTAATGTACCGGGCTGACGCTCAGGGAGAATTTATCAAATTGGTTATTTGTCATCTAACAGGCACCGGCAATTATTGGCAAATTGAGCGGAAAGTCTTAGATTCTCAACGCTTTCAATTTTATAATCGGAATGGAAATATATGGAACAGCTTAATGACGTCGAATTGCTGACGGCTTTAACCACGGCTCATAAGCGGCTTAATAAAGAAATTGGGCGAGTGATTGTCGGCCAGCAGGAAATTATTAACCAAATTGTGATTTCTCTCCTTTCGCGGGGACATTGTCTTTTGATTGGTGTGCCGGGATTAGCCAAGACGCTGATGATTAAAACCTTAGCGCAGGCGCTTGACCTGCAATTCAGGCGTATTCAATTTACGCCTGATTTAATGCCGTCCGACATTACCGGCACCGAAGTTATCGAAGAAGATAAACTGACCGGCGCCCGTGCTTTTCGATTTTTCAAAGGGCCGATTTTTGGAAATATTATTCTCGCTGACGAAATCAACCGTACCCCGCCTAAAACCCAATCTGCTTTGCTGGAAGCGATGCAGGAGCATCGCGTTACCGCCGCCGGTGAAACGCACCAATTGGAGGAGCCGTTTTTTGTATTAGCGACCCAGAATCCGATTGAGCAAGAGGGCACCTACCCGTTGCCAGAAGCGCAGCTTGATCGTTTTATGTTTAGTTTAAAGGTTGACTACCCGACCTTTCAAGAAGAACTGGAGATTGTCAAGTCAACCACAGTTGATGCCGACTCCACACCGGAAATTGTCATTCATCGAGCCGAAATTCTGCAATTTCAGCATCTTGTTAGACGAGTGCCGGTGGCTCCGAACGTTATTGAATATGCGGTGAAGCTGGTAACTGCTACGCGGCCTACTAATTCCAGCGCGCCTGATTTTATTCACAAATGGGTAGAATGGGGAGCAGGACCGCGTGCCAGCCAGTATTTGATTCTCGGCGCTAAAGCGAATGCCGTTCTGGAAGGTCGTCCAACTCCGTCAATTCAAGACGTAATTAAGATGGCGAAGCCGGTGCTGAGGCATCGTATAATTCCGAACTTTAATGCCGAAGCCGAGGGAATTAATACCGATCACATTATTCAAAAGTTACTCGAGACTATCGGGTAATCTGGGGAATGTTTTTATAAATGGCAGAAGAAAGACGGGATAAACGGCGTTATCTTGAACCGGCAGTCATCGCTCGGTTGGATAATATGGCTTTGCGCGCCAGACTGGTAGTGGAAGGCTTTATAATCGGCCTCCATCGGAGTCCTTATCATGGCTTTTCGATCGAATTTGCTGAACACCGGCCTTATATGCCGGGCGATGAAATCAAACATATAGACTGGAAGCTTTACGGTAAAACCGATCGCTTTTATATAAAAGAATTCGAAGAAGAAACCAATCTTAAGTCCTATATTATTCTCGATAAAAGCGGTTCGATGGGCTACCAATCAACCGCCGTTTCCAAGCTGGCTTATGGCAGCTATTTAGCCGCCGCGCTGGGATATTTATTACTTAAACAACAAGATGCGGTCAGCCTGACTCTTTTTGATACCGAAATTACTACCTACTTACCACCCGTCGCTAAAAAGAGTCACTTGAATTTAGTACTCGGCGCATTGGAGAAGGTCACCGCCGGTTCGGAAACTTCCATAGCCCCACTCCTGCATTCCGCCGCTGAAAAGATTAAGAAACGCGGGCTGATTATTCTTATTTCAGATTTGTTGGACGACCCTTCAAGCGTAATCAATGCCCTGAAGCATTTTCGCCATCGCCGTCACGAAGTAATCGTGTTTCAAGTTCTTGACCCTCAAGAAATCGAGTTTGGTTTCAATCGCCAGACTAAATTCGTTGATCTGGAAAATCGTGACGCGTTATTGACTGAACCCGGTCAGGTGAGATTAGCATATCGGCAGGCGATCAATAATTTTATTGAGGATTATAAAATCCAATGCCGGGCGAATAATATTGATCATGTCTTATTAACTACCGACCGCCCTCTGGATTTAGCCTTGATCGAATATTTAAATAAACGCGCCCGAATTGGTTAGAAAACAAAAAAGCCGGATCTTTAGTCCGGCTTTTTAAAAAATTAATCAGCAGGCTTATTCCAGCGATTTTTGTATCATACGATACTTCTCAGCCTCTTCCATATTACCTTGATTATATAACGATTTCCAGAGAACTTCATACCCGAATACATTATTTGGGTCCAGCTCGATAATTTTACGAGCGTAATATTCCGCTTCCACCCAGTCCTTATCTCTAAAAACCGCCTCGGTTACGCGGATTAGTAATTCCAGGTTAGTGGGATCGTTAGCGATAACCTTTTGAAATTGATATTTAGCTTCATCGAATCGGCCGAGCTTAGTCAGTAATTGAGCGGCGATGTAAACCAGATCGAGATTGGTGGGATCATTTTCGATTAATTTATTAATTATATCAAGGGCTTCTTCATCGCGTCCCACGTCGGATAGGAACTGGATTTTAAGAATTTGCAATTCAATATTGTCCGGATGTTCAGCGATAATTTTATCTAACTGAGCGAAAATTTCCTCCTGACGGGTGCTATCCCAGGCAACTTGAAAATAATAATTGACGACATCCTCATCGAAAAGATTTTTATCCAGCATCATTTTGCCATATTTCTCGACATTAGCAGAGTCATTCAGAATATAAAAACATTTTACCAAGCCATTATAAGTTGGAATTTCATCAGACTTGAATTCCAATGCACGAATGAACTGCTGAGCGGCAAGATTCAAGAGTGAGTCTTTTTCAGACGGTAGAAAAGCTTTTAAAGCGCTGTTGAACAAGTTGGCGCCTTCGGTGTGTAACTCAGCCCACATTCCTCTAATATTGTCGTCAGCCTCTTTTGCCTTGGTAGGATCGATTTGCTTGGCTTTTTCGAACATCTGTTTGGCTTCATGATAGCGTTTAGTCGGGCGATAAATTGCGCTACCCAATAAGAGATACGCCTGGGCATTATCCGGATATTTCTGGATAGCTTGCAGTAATTGTTCCTCGGCGGCTTGCAGATTATTCTGCTGGAGATAAACTTTAGCCGAAGTAATTTCCGGCGGATCGCAAGCATCCAGAACGAACAAACAAGCCAGTAATAAGACAAAAACAAAAGAAATTTTTCTCGGTTTCATTATTCTTACTCCTTTATCAATCTGAATATTTTTTCCAAATCACATTAAAATTTACAAAAATGCTCACAAAATTCAACTACTCATTTAAACGGTAGGGCGGTCGGTAAATGCCTTTTTCAGTAATTATTGCTGAAATTAGCCGTGCCGGAGTGACATCAAAAGCCGGTGAAATTGCCGAGCAACCGACTGGGGCGATTGGTTGGCCATTTATTTCCTTGACTTCAGTACCATCACGTTCTTCAATCTGAATCGCCATACCGGATGGAGTGAGTGGATCAATGCTTGAAGTAGGTGCGGCTACATAAAACGGAATCTGGTAGTATTGAGCCGCGATAGCCAGTAGAGCCGTTCCGATTTTGTTAGCCGTATCACCATTAGCCGCAATCCGATCGGCGCCGACGATAACCGCATCAATTCGGTTTCTTGCCATAACAAAGGCGGCCATATTATCGCTAATCAAGGTAAAGGGCACTTTTTCCTGGGAGAGTTCCCATGCCGTCAGACGAGCGCCCTGCAACCTTGGGCGGGTTTCATCCACATAAACGTGAATTTTTTTGCCACTCTGGTGGGCACTAATAATTATCCCTAAAGCGGTTCCCAGTCCGCCGGTTGCCAGCCCGCCGGCATTGCAATGCGTGATAACTCGAACATCATCAGGTAGAAGCGACAGACCACGAGAAGCAATTTGACGGCACATCTGAATATCTTCAGTGTGAATGGTATGGGCTTCGTTAAGTAAAATGGTTTGAATTTCAGTTAATTTCAGGTGGCGATTGAGTTCAGCTAGTCGTTTCAGACGATTTAATGCCCAACCAAGATTGACAGCGGTTGGACGGGTTTCATAAAGTCGATTGGAAATTATTTCCAATTGGCGGAAAAATTCTTCATGATTACCTAAGATAAACTTTTTAAGCCCCAGCGCTAAACCATAGGCGGCGGCAATGCCGATAGCTGGAGCACCACGAATAACCATACGGCGAATCGCGTCCGCCATTTCGTGGTCGTCATGGATTTCGATCAGTTTATATTCAAACGGCAGGCGCGTCTGATCTACAATCAGCAGGCGTTCATTTTCCCAAAACAAAGGTTGAATCATAAACGATTATTCCGAATGAGCTCAGGCTTTCACTAACCGGCGCAATTCGCGAAATCGCTTTGCGATTTTGGAAGGGTTAAGATTTAATAAACCGTCTATACTGAAATTTTCGACACAGAATGAACCCATAACACTACCGTAAACCACCGCCTTTTTTAGATTGTTGTAATCAATTTTTTCGCAGGTGCCGAGATAACCAAACAGTCCACCCGCAAAACTATCACCGGCTCCGGTAGGATCTACAACCTCTTCAACTGGATAAGCCGGAGTGAAAAATAAGCCTTCAGCCGCGCTGAGCATCGCACCGTATTCTCCCTGCTTGATAACGATATGCCGTACTCCGATCTGATGCAAGTATTTTAAACCTTTGAATAGGTTAACTGTACCAGTCAATTCCTCCAGCTCACTATCGTTGATGACCAGAAGGTTAACTCGCGATATGATTTTCATTAGTTCGGCGCGCGTAGTATTAATCCACAAATTCATTGTATCCAGTCCGATGAATTCCGGCTGGGGTAGTTGATTAAGCACCTCCATTTGTAAAGTCGGCTGAATGTTGCCAAGGAAGACGACTGGTGTCTTTTGATAAATGGAGGGAATTTTCGGACTGAAATTAGCGAAGACATTAAGATGAGTATAAAGAGTGTCGCGGTTATTGAGGTCTTGGTGATAACGCCCGCCCCAGCGAAAAGTCGGACCTGGAGCAATTTCTAAACCGGTAGTATCAATTCCCTGACGGTTCAGCAGGTCAATGGCGGCTTTGGGGTAATCTTCACCGGCGACGCCGACTAAGTTTACTTGTGAGAATTGAGAAGCCGCTAAACTGAAATAAACGGCCGAACCACCCAGGGCATTGAAACGCTTTCCGACTGGGGTTTCGATATCATCGAAAGCAACGGAACCAACTACCAGAATAGATTTCTTCAAAACTATTTCCTTATTTTATTATCAATTAACCGCCGAAGCTAAAAATACTTTGGCGCTTTTGCAATATGGTCAGGTAGGTTTATAATAAACGATAAGCATTTGATTCCGGCAGCCCAATATCCTGGATCAACCGAATAGTATGCTCAACATCGTAAGGAATGGCTCTAACTTCCAAGGCATCTGTTTCTTCGTCGAAAATTACATACTTGGCAGAGTTATTTTCATCACGCGGCTGACCAACACTGCCGATATTGATGATATATTTCGACTGGCGACTGAGTTGACGACAACCTTTTTTCAAAATGGAAGTATGAATATTTTTATTCTCAGCATCTGATTCATATAATCCGAGTTGATGGGTATGGCCGACGAAAGTAATCCATTCAGGTGTTGAGGCAAAAGCTTTGCGTAATTCGTGTTCTCCGTAATAGTTAATATAATCTTTATATGAGTCCGGGGGAGTGCCGTGTACGAAACGCAGATTGCCTACTGTTAAAAATACCGGCAGGGTTTTTATATATTCCAAGGTCTGCTCTGAGATCAACTGACGGGTTATTATAATTGATTCGAATGCATCAACGGAAAAGTAATTGAGCAGTTCATCATCCGTAAGAGCAACTTCATGATTACCAACAATCCCCGCGATTTGTAGTTCGCGTAAAAGCTGGGTAACATCTTCCGGTTCCGGACCATAACCGACGAAATCGCCCAGGTCAACGATGCGGTCAATTTGTTGCTGATCAATATCAGCCAGGACGGCTTCTAGAGCCGCCAGGTTGCCATGAATATCAGCTATGATTGCAAATCGCATTGCTCAAACTTTAAAATTGAAAAATTATTATTAGGAAATGAACCTCTTCTGATAATCGCTTCGCTGGTAAAAACTACATTCATATTAAACCAAACGCAAATTACATAACAATAATATTCTTTTTTTGTCAAAAAGGCAAGAACATAATCATAACCTACCTCAAATATTTTTAAATTTTAATCAATCCAAGGTAAATGATTTTTGAATCAATAATTTATACAATACTTTAACTATGGTCTATTTTGAATTCTATGGTCGTTCGATTGACATCCGCCGCGCCACAGTCAAGGTATTGCAGAGATTCATCTAATCCAAAAACATATTACCTGATGGGGACGAAGCAATCTATTTTTCTCAATTGCTTTCGGCAGTATTTCGCTTGGGTCTTCATCAATCTCAACTTACCTGGTGGCCGTTTAGGGTAAAATTTAGTGAGTGCTTAGATTCAATCAGTTAAAAACTATATCTGTTCTTCTTAACCTGAACCAGTGGATTGATTATAGGACGATAGGTCAATGTCTATAGACTTCTTAACCGCTTAAAAAATTTTCTTCCGGAAGTGACAGTACGGCTTTTTTCCGGTTTTGGTGTAATAATCCTGGTGATAATCTTCAGCTGGATAAAATGCTCCGGCTTTTTCTATTTTTGTAGCAACGGCGAATCCCTTCCGTTTTAATAACACAATCAGATCTTCCGCGACTTTCTTTTGAAACTCATCGAGGTAAAAAATATAGGAAAGATACTGTTCGCCCCGATCCGGTCCCTGTCCGTCGGTTTGAGTAAAGTCGTGAATTTCAAAATAGAGTTTGGTCAATTCTTCATAACTTGTAACTGTCGGATCGTAGGTGACCTCAATAGCTTCTTTATGACCGGTTTTGCCGGAACAAACTTGTTTATAAGTCGGATTGGTGGTATGTCCGCCGGTATAGCCGACGCGGGTTGCCAGTACGCCCGGCGCCTGCTTGAAATAATATTCTACACCCCAGAAGCATCCCGCGGCGTAAATTGCCAATGCGGTTTCCGAGGTATCTTTTGCCGGAATAAAATTCAGGGCAATCGAATTGACGCAATGGCGGTTGTTCTTAGCTGTAAAATTTTCACCGGTGAAAAAATGTCCGAGATGAGCACCGCAATTGGCACAGACTATTTCAGTGCGCCGACCGTCTTGGTCGAGAACCCGCTTGACGGCGCCGGTAATTTCATCGTCAAAACTTGGCCAGCCGCAACCGGCATCGAATTTATCTCTCGAACGGTAGAGCGGCGCATCACAGCGTTTACAGGTGTATATGCCATCTTCATAAAAGTCATAATATTTACCGGAAAATGGTCGCTCGGTGTCTTTATGAATGATGACTTTTTCTTCATCAGGCGTGAGTTTATGGTATATCATTTTTTCTTCTCCAATATTTTGGTTTATCAAGATTAGGAAAATGCTGAGAATGATAGTTTTCAATTTTTGATTAGTTCCATTTAAATAGTTTTGTTTAAAAATTCTGGATTTTAGAGTACAGTTAGTGGAATCAGCTACACCATAATCGTAAACATACATTTGAAATTAAAAATGTTTAGTTAGAATTCTATCAAATATTGGACATAGGAATGGTTTATTTTATCTCTATGAAGAGAAAAATTTAAAGATTATTTATTTCCGTCAATTATTACCTACGAATCGCATTTTCCCCGAAGTACAATCTATAACCTCAATTAGTTCAAAGAGTTTATTAGTAAGTGATAAAATTGGTTGTTATTCGCCCGAAAACTGTCTATTTTTGAACTTGTGAAGTATCATTATTGTTATCATTGCGGTACGCCAACAACTTCGCTCGAAATGGAAGGCTACCGACGCGCATTTTGCCCTCAATGTCAGCTCATTCTATATGAAAATCCTCTACCCACTGTCGTTATAATTGCTTATAACGAACAAAATGAAATTGTTTTAATTCGTCGTGCAGTCGAACCAGGACGGGGCGGCTGGAGCCTCCCAGGTGGATTCATCGAAATAGGTGAAACCGCGGCGCAAGCCGCTGTTCGTGAACTTTGCGAAGAAACCGGTTTAAGCGCTACGGAGTTAAAATTGGTTGATGTTGGCACTCACTTGAATGGATTCTATGGTGATATTTTAATGATTGGTTATGCTACACCGGTCCAAGAAGATTTAATTCGTCCTGGCAGTGACGCGGCGGAAGCCGCCTGGTTTAAAATAGACGATCATCCATCTCTGGTTTTTCCCTTTCATGAAAAATTAATTGAAAATTGGCGAATGATAAAATAACCTTGGTTACGAAAAAGCAAAAAGTATTAGTAGCTCTGAGTGGCGGCGTTGACAGCGCAGTGGCGGCGTGGGTGTTATGTCAAGAAGGCTATGAACCGGTAGGAATCACTTTTCGGATGTGGCGAATGAAAGAAGATATTGCCCAGGCAAAAGCCATTGATCGCGCTCGGCAAGTTTGTGAAATATTGAAAATCCCGCATATAATTTTCGATTTAAATGCAGAATTTGAAGAGCAAGTAGTTAAACCATTCGTCAATGAATATTTTCAAGGATTGACTCCAAATCCATGCGTGAATTGCAATCGCGTTATTAAGTGGCATAATCTACTGAAAATGGCCGACCAGTATGGAATCGAAAAAATCGCCACCGGTCATTATGCCCGTCTTAAATATAATTCAGCAAACAAACGCTACCAAATTTGGAAAGGAGTGGATTCAACCAAGGATCAATCGTATGCTCTCTGGCAAATTCCGCAAACCGCACTGAAACGCACCCTTTTTCCGCTGGGCGAAATGACTAAAAATGCGGTGAAAACAATTGCTGTTGATCATAATCTTATCGTCGGTAAAATCACCGAAAGCCAGAATATTTGTTTTATCCCCGAAGGCGACTATCGTAGTTTCTTGAAGGAATACGCGCCCCAGAAAGTGCAAACCATTGGACGGGGCGAATTGGTGGACGAACGCGGCCGAGTTTTAGGCTGGCATAATGGTTTTTACAATTTTACAATTGGTCAGCGCAAAGGCTTCCGCGTCGGTTTCAAAGAGCGGCGTTATGTAAAAGCCATTAATGCCCCGAAAAATCGGGTTGTGATTGCGCCTGATAAATCGCTTTTCTCTTCGAAAATGATAATAAAAAATGTCAACTGGGTCGGAATATCCGCCGTAGCTGAATTCGACGGCATAATTAAAATACGTTATAATCATCCGGGCGCTATGGGTCATGGAAAAAGGATTAATGATAACGAATATGAAATTACTTTTATTGAACCGCAAAGAGCGATTTGTCCCGGCCAATCGGCTGTAGTTTATCAGGATGATTGCCTTCTAATGGGCGGAATCATCCAATAAATTCGATGATCAATGTCCGACATATTGGGAAAAATATTTAAATTTTAAGCAAGAAATGGTGAGGAAATGAAAGATAAAGTACGAGTCTCAACTATTCTCGAAATGAAACAAAAAGGCGTGAAAATCACATCCTTAACGGCTTATGATTTTACAATGGCGCACTTAATGGACGAATCGGGTGTTGATATTATCCTGGTCGGCGATTCCTGCGGGAATGTCTGCGCCGGATACGAAACTACTTTACCGGTGACAATGGATGAAATGGTCTATCACGTGCAATGTGTGCGGCGCGGAGTCAAACGGGCTTTGCTGGTAGCCGATATGCCGTTTATGTCCTATCAGGAAAGTGTCGAACAGGCACTCCATAACGCTGGGCGCTTTATGAAAGAATGCGGCGCAGAAGCAGTAAAACTCGAAGGTGGTGAACCGATTTGTCCTGTTGTTGAAAAAATGGTCGAAATCGGAATTCCGGTAATGGGACATCTTGGTTTTACTCCGCAAAGTGTCCATAAATTCGGTGGATTTGGTGTGCGGGGTAAAGAAACTGAAGAAGCCGAATATATTGAAAAATCAGCGCTTGCCTTACAGGACGCCGGGGCATTTGCCATTGTGCTGGAGAAAATTCCAGCCAAACTGGCGGCAGATGTTACCGCTCAGCTAAGAATTCCCACGATTGGTATTGGCGCCGGAAAAGAATGCGATGGGCAGGTCCTGGTGTCTTATGATATGCTCGGATTATTCGATCAGGTTAAATATAAATTCGTGCGCCGATACGCTAATCTGGCGGATGAAATTCGCCGAGCGACGACAGCCTTTGGTAACGATGTACGCAATGGCAATTTTCCCGATGAATCTGAAAGTTATTGAAGCAGCTCAAAATTAAATAAAATATGCAGATATTGACTAAAATCGAAGATATTCGTCAGGAATTATTAGTAATTCGAACCAACGCGAAGAAAATCGCGCTTGTACCAACGATGGGCTACTTACATGAGGGGCATCTCTCATTAGTAGATGTCGCTAAAGTCAATGCCGATGTGGTCGTGATGAGCATTTTTGTCAATCCGACTCAATTTGCCCCGAACGAAGACCTGATGCGTTATCCGCGCGATATCGAGCGTGATGAACGCTTAGCCCGGGAACGCGGAGTGGATTATATTTTTCATCCGGAAGTGGCTGAAATGTACCCCGATCCTTATTTTACTTATGTTGTGACCGAGCAATTGGCAAAAGTCCTGTGTGGAATTAGTCGCCCCACCCATTTTCGGGGAGTCACAACAGTTGTTGCCAAGCTGTTCAATATCATCCAGCCTGATGTGGCTGTATTTGGTCAGAAAGATGCCCAGCAGGCGGTTATTGTAAAACAGATGGTCCGGGATTTAAATTTTCCGATCCAAATTATAGTGGCGCCTATAGTTCGTGAATCGGACGGACTGGCAATGAGTTCAAGAAATGTTTATCTCACTCCGGAGGAAAGGCAACAAGCTCCGATTATTTTCAAAGCTTTGCAAGCCGCCCGAGAAAATGTCAAGAATGGTCTGACCGACGCCAACCATGTCCGTGACCAAATTACTAAAATGATTCAGACTTCGCCACTGGCACGGATTGATTATGTCGAAATTATTGATGATCAAACGCTGACGCCGGTTGAAACGGTAAAGCCGGGAACTTTCGCCGCGGTAGCCGTGTATTATGGCAAGACGCGTTTGATAGATAATATTTATTTGAAAGAAAGATAATTTTAAAGAAGTGTGAGTTTGGTCTTGACAAAATCCCGTAAAAGATTTAAAATGTAGTATGAAAAATGTCAATGGCGGTGTTAAGATGAAAAGAAATTTTTTAACAGTAACGATGTTGGCGATTTTTCTCGGAACGAGCGGGTTTGCTCAGCTGAAGACTCAGATTCAAAGGTCACCTACAATCGGCGAAGCAATTCATTTGCCCGGAATTTCATCCACATTATCCAATTATAGCCTATTTGATCCCAACCGGTTTAAAATGCAACAGTCTTATTCTTTATCCTATTCGACCTTTGGTAATCAATCGATGTCGGTAGGAGTTTACCAAAATGCGATGTCATTTTTGCTCTCGAACAAATTTTTACTAAACACCCGCTTTGGATTTTATCATAATCCGCTGCAATTAGGGACGTTTAACGCTACCTCAAATAATATGCTCGATAATTTAATATTTGGAGCTGACCTAATATATCGTCCCAAGGAAAACGCCACCTTTATGATTCGTTTTGACCGCAGACCATATTACTATCCGTATGAGTATTACAATCCTTACTTGGGATATTAAGAGTGGCACGTAGTCGTAATCGTCGCAAACGCCCTACCTCTCGTAAAAACAAACGCCGGGCAGTTGACCTCCAAAAATGGTTTCTCAATCTGGCAATTTTTTCTATTTCGGTAGTTATTGTTGGTTTTATCTTCTCGATGGGAAAACGCTTTAACAATCCAAATGAAAAATTAACTATGTCGCAGGTGAATGTAATTCCCCCCGATGAAAGACCGGTACCGTACATTGTTATTGAAGTCTTAAATGGAACTGATGTACCCGGTTTAGCTCAAAAATTCACCAACTTTCTACGGCAAAATGGCTATGATGTTATTTCAACCGGTAACGCTGATTATTCTGGTTACGAAAAAACTATGCTGATAACCCGTACGGCGGATGTTACCAAATTGCGGGAAGTGAACGGAACTTTACTGCTTGATTCCGATCAATTGTTTCAGAAAATAGACTCAACCCTCCAGGTTGACCTGACTTTGATTGTCGGCAAAGATTACCAACGCTTGCCAGTTTATTCTAAAATAATAGCTATCGGAGAGACGTTTTAATTTTTGAAAACCTCTCAGAATACTACAGATAAAAATCAATCCTACCCTTTAGCCCGGCAAATTGCGGACATCGCAGTTGATAAGAAAGCGCGTGATGTTGTCATAATAGATTTGCGACCGTTGACTTCGATAACGGATTATTTTGTGATCTGTACCGGCGCGGTTGATCAGCACGTCAAAGCCATCGTTGATGAAATTGATGATCGTCTGCGACCGGCTGAAAAGCCCTGGCACATCGAAGGTTACCAGCACCTTAGCTGGGTTTTGATGGACTATGTCAATGTCGTGGTGCATGTTTTCAATCCTGAGGCGCGTGCGTATTATAATCTTGAAAGACTCTGGGCAGATGCCGCCACGGAAATAATTAGTGATGATTCTGCCGATTGATCGTCGAGTATAATCGGCAATGTTTTTAAATTTTTATTAAAAAAAATATTGATGAGTCTGACGGCTGAAATTATTCGTCTGGCTGAGAATTCCGGATTGGCGCGTGTGGGAATTTCTCCGCCTTTTTTAGACTATAAATATATCACTTTTTTCCAGCAATGGATTGATGCGGGATTTTTAGGCACGATGAGCTGGATGCGGAAATATTACGATTTTCAGAATTATCAGAAAACGTACTTCAGCTGGGCAAAGTCGGTTCTGGTGGTAGCGGATAATTATTTTCAAAATGTAGAGTGGCCAACCGGGATTCCCAAAATTGCGCGTTATGCCTGGGGCAAAGATTATCATAAAGTTGTTAAGCAAAAACTGGCGAAAATTAGTCGTGAAATTAATTTATTAGAGCCGGCGACTGTATCCCGGATTTACGTTGATTCGGGTCCGGTAATGCAAAAAATCTTCGCCTGGCAAGCCGGTTTAGGCTGGGTCGGAAAAAACAATTTGCTGATCGTCCCGGATATCGGTTCGTATTGTTTTATCGGAATGATTTTTCTGAATCTTGAGCTCCGTTTTAACGAACCGCAGTCGAATCTTTGTGGCGATTGCCAACTTTGTCGGGATGCTTGCCCCAATCAAGCCCTGGTGGATGAGCATTTATTGGATGCTCGGCTTTGCACGGCATATCTGACTATTGAGAAAGACGGCGAATTTTCAGCGGCTGAGAAGGAGAATTTACGCGGCTGGATTTATGGCTGTGATACTTGCCAGATAATTTGTCCGTATAATCAAAAATGGAGGCGGCCAGGAGATGCTCGATATTCTGAATATTACTCGGAGTTCAGCAAGTCACTAACTGATTGGCTGAAAGTTACAGAAGATGAATTCGGTGAAATCTTCCGGGATAGCCCGATCCGTCGCATTGGCTTTGCTAATTGGCGACGCAATCTACTGACGCTCCGCAAGTAAATTAAATTTATACGGTAATGACGTTTGCACAGGAATAGACGGGCGCTTAAATTTAGACCGATTTTTTTAAAGGAATGAAATGATAGAACATATCCGCGGTTTGCTGGAAAAAGCTCTTCAGCAAAACGACCTTGATTACCGCGAACCGATTCAGATTGAGCGACCAAAACAGGAAACTTTCGGACATTATACCACAAATCTGGCTTTAGCGGTGGCTAAGATCCAGCGTCAATCTCCGCTTGAAATTGCTGAAAGATTAGTTGCAACGCTTCCCCAATCCGAGTATATAGAACGAGTGGAATACAGGGCGCCCGGATTTATAAATTTTTTCCTTAGTCCGCGTGTGCTTCAGCAAACGGTTGCCCAAATCATTTTAGCCGCTGAAAATTATGGCAAACTCGATATTGGGAAAAATCAGCGCGTACAAGTCGAATTTGTCAGCGCCAATCCGACTGGTCCACTGACTGTCGGTCATGGTCGTCAGGCGGTTTTAGGCGATACCGTAGCGCGTATTTTGGAATGGGTTGGTTACCGAGTTGATCGCGAGTATTATTATAACGACGCCGGGCGGCAAATGCGTATGCTCGGGCATTCGGTTTATTGGCGTTATCGCCAATTGTTGGGTTGGAAGGGCGAATTTCCCGAGGACCATTATCAAGGCGAATATATCGTAGAAATTGCCCGGGAAGTGTTAAACAAGTATGGCGATAGCTTACAGGACGATCCTGATCACGAGGCTTTTAGAATTACAGCCGAAGAGAGAATCTTCGCCGATATAAAGCAAACTCTGGAACGACTTGGCGTGGTTTTTGACAATTTTTATAATGAGAAAAGCCTATATGAAAATGGACAGGTGAACGCCGTTCTGGAAAAAATGAAAGCCATCGGCGCCAGCTATGAAAAGGATGGCGCCATCTGGTTTCGGGCGGGTCTTTATGGAGGCACAGACGACCGCGTTCTCTGGAAAAGCGTCGTAGATGAAGCTACCTATCGTTTGCCGGATATCGCCTATCACGTCACTAAATTTGAACGCGGCTACGATTTGATAATTGACATTTTCGGAGCCGATCATCACGCTACTTATCCGGATGTTCTGGCTGGTTTGCGCGCCTTAGGCTATGATACTTCGCGAGTTAAAGTCCTGATTCATCAGTTTGTGACGTTAATTAAAGGTGGTGAAAAAGTAAAGATGTCAACCCGCAAGGCGAACTATGTCACGCTTGATGAATTGATTGACGATGTTGGGCGGGATGTAGCGCGTTATTTTTTCCTAATGCGCGGTATGAAGAGCCATTTGAATTTTGATCTCGATTTGGCAAAAACCGAGAGTGAAGAAAATCCGGTTTTTTATTTGCAATATGCCCATGCCCGAATTTGCAGCATTTTGCGGAATGCGGCTACGAAAAATCTTGCCGTAGGAAATGACTTCGATATGACTTTATTGAAGGAAGAAGAGACTTTAAGCTTGCTCAATGCGCTCAGCGAATTCAAAGAAGTTATTGAAATTTGTGTTAGCACTCTCGAGCCCCAACATCTAACAACTTATTTACAAAAAGTTGCCACTGCTTTCCATAAATTTTATACAGTTCATCGCGTCATTTCAAAAAATTGGGAATTGTCGCAGGCGCGCCTGGCACTGGTTAAAGCCGTCCAAATCGTTATGGCTAATGGATTGGCGTTACTGGGAATTTCCGCACCGGAACGTATGTAGTAAAATTTTCATCGGCGAACAAAAACTAAGCCAAACAGAATTCCAGTGCTTGATTTAAGCAGGTAAAATCTTTAAATTGCTCGGCGAAATTAGAAGTATAGGTTGTAAAAATGCGAGTTGATCTAAAAACGGCGGAGAAAATAGCTAATTTGGCACGCTTGACCTTGAGCGAGGCGGAACTCGAGCGATATGCCGCTCAGATGGATCAGATTTTAGAGTACATTGAGCAGTTGCAAAATCTGGATACAAGTAACGTCAAGCCACTGTCTCACGTCCAAGAAATAACTAACGTTTTTCGAAATGATGAAGTCAAACCGTCTCTACCCAAAGAGGCGGTTTTTGCTAATGCCCCACAAGAAAAAGCCGGATACTTCGTTGTTCCTAAAGTCATCAAGGACATTAATCCATGAAAGTGCTGGGGGTCATTCCCGCACGTTTTGCGGCTACCCGTCTGCCCGGCAAGCCGCTGGTTAGCCTCCACGGAAAAACGCTTATCCAGAGAGTATATGAAAATGCCCGTAATTCTCAATTGATTGATCAATTAGTTGTGGCAACCGATGATCAACGTATATTCGAACATGTTAAATCGTTCGGCGGGGAATGCCGGATGACTCCGGTTGAATTGGCTTCCGGTACCGACCGTTGTGCTCTTGTGGCGCGGGATAACGAAGCTGATATTGTCGTCAATATTCAAGGTGATGAACCTTTTCTACCGGCTGAAATTATTGACCGAACTGTGCAAAGCTTGATTGACGATCCGACTCTGTCAGTTGCAACCGCCGCGTGCCATAACATAACGCAAGCTGATCTATCCGATTCCAATGTTGTTAAAGTACTGGTTAATAAACGAGACGAAGCCATCTACTTTAGTCGGGCAAATATTCCTTACATCCGGGATAAATCAGTCCCGCTAAAAAATCACCCGGCGCTAATGCATATTGGATTGTATGTTTACCGCGCCGATTTTTTGCAAAAATTTACCAGCCTAACGGTGACAATTCTGGAACAATTAGAAAAGCTTGAACAATTACGCATTCTCGAGAATGGTTATCGCATTAAAGTTGTACGAACAAATCAGAAATCACTGAGTATTGATACTCCTGATGATTTTAAAAAAGCCCAAAAATATCTGGAAGAATATGAAAACTGACAAAACTACCAAGTACATTTTTGTTACCGGAGGTGTTATCTCCGGTCTCGGCAAGGGCATTGCCTGTGCCTCTATCGGATACCTCCTGAAATCACGTGGTTTTAAGGTAACCATTCAGAAATTTGATCCGTATATTAACATTGATCCCGGAACGATGAGCCCATTCCAGCATGGCGAGGTTTTTGTCCTGGAAGATGGTTCCGAGACCGACCTCGATCTGGGGCATTATGAGCGTTTCATTGATGAAAATATGAACACGCGCAATAGCAATACTTCAGGAAAAATTTACTATGAAGTGATTAATCGCGAACGGCGTGGTGATTATCTGGGAGCAACGGTTCAGGTTATTCCGCATATCACGGATGAAATTAAACGCCGGATAACGGCTGTTAATGTCGATTCTGCTTATGACGTTGTTATTTGCGAAATCGGTGGCACGGTCGGCGATATTGAAAGTCAGCCGTTTCTGGAAGCTATTCGCCAGTTTCGTTTCGAATCAGGGCGTGGCAATTGCATCAATATCCATCTGACTCTCGTGCCTTATATCGAAACCAGTGGAGAAATAAAAACCAAGCCGACACAGCATAGTGTTATGCGTCTGCGCGAGATTGGTATTCAGCCTGATATTCTGCTCTGTCGCTCGAAGTTTCATCTCGATGAAAGCATTCATAAAAAGATAGCCCTTTTCTGTAATGTTATGCCGGAAGTGGTCATTGATGCCATTGATGCCGAAACAATTTATGAGATTCCACTGATTTTTGATCAACAAAAGTTGGGTGATCAGATTACCGATCTGTTAGATTTGCCACGCCGGAAACCGGACCTTAAAGATCTGGAGAAGTTTGTTCAGGCGATAAAAAATCCAAAGGACGAGGTCAACATTGCGATTTGTGGGAAATATACCCAGTTGCACGATGCCTATAAATCAATTATCGAATCATTCAACCATGCCGGTGCGGAGAATAATACGCGCGTTAATATAGTCTGGATTGAATCGGAAGACTTGACCAATGACTGTGAAACTGTCAATAAACTAAAAAATGTTGATGGCATTCTGGTTCCGGGTGGTTTTGGCGAACGCGGTGTCAAAGGCAAGATTAATGCGATTAAGTTAGCTCGCGAAAATGGCATTCCGTTTCTCGGTATTTGTCTTGGGCTACAATGTGCTGTAGTTGAATTTGCTCGTAATGTATGCGGCTGGAAGGACGCCGATAGTACGGAATTTAACGAAAATACCCAGCATCCGGTCATTGACCTTATGGAGGAGCAGAAGCGCGTTTTCAATAAAGGCGGTACGATGCGGCTCGGGGCTTATACCGCCGAAGTCATTCCCGGTACTTTAGCCTATGAAATTTATAAAAATAAGCAAATTTCCGAGCGTCATCGTCACCGCTACGAAGTCAATAATACTTATTTGGCTGAAATGGTCAAAGCCGGTTTGGTCGTCGGTGCGGTCAATAAAGAACTGAATCTGGTTGAGATGATTGAGTTGAAAAATCATCCCTGGTTTGTTGCTTGTCAATTTCATCCGGAAATGAAATCACGGATTAATAAAGCCCACCCGATTTTTCGTGAATTTGTGCGCGCGGCGCGGAAATATCATAACCAAAAAGCGGAAAATGCCAGAAGTCAAAGTTAAAAATATCGCCATCGGCAACCATCAACCATTGGCTTTTATTCTTGGTCCCTGTGTGATCGAAAGCCGTGATCACACTTTGAGAATGGCCGAAAAGCTAAAAGCGCTTTCGGAAGAACTTGATTTTCCGCTAATCTATAAATCTTCTTTCGATAAAGCTAATCGCAGTTCGATTGAGAGCTTTCGCGGACCTGGATTGGAAGCTGGTCTGGCGATCTTAGCAGAAGTAAAACAGCAACTTGGCTTACCGATTCTGACTGATATCCATGAACCATTTCAGGCCGAAATCGTCGCTAAAGTCGTGGATGTATTGCAAATTCCGGCTTTTTTGTGCCGGCAGACTGACCTTATACTGGCGGCGGGTCGAACCGGAAAAGTGGTTAATGTGAAAAAAGGACAGTTCTTGGCGCCTCAGGATGTCGTCAATATTGTGCGCAAAATCGAATCAACCGGCAATCATTCAATTTTGCTCACCGAGCGGGGAGTCTCCTTCGGATATGGCGGATTAATTACCGACGTCCGCGCGGTGCCGATTATGCAAGAAACCGGCTACCCGGTAATTTTCGATGCCACCCACAGCGCCCAAATTCCCGGCGGTAATGTTACCGGCGGAGCGCGGGAATATATTCCCCATATCAGTCGCGCTATGGTGGCGGCTGGATGCGACGGCATTTTTATGGAAGTACACGATAATGTGGCCGAAGCCAAGAGCGACCGGGCGACTCAATATCCGCTGGAAGATTTACCAAAGCTGTTGGAAGAATTAATAGAACTGAGCGCGCTAGTGAAAAAATTCCAATGAATGCCGACTTAAATGAACTTCTCTCGAAAATCCGTTTGATTATCACGGACGTTGATGGAGTTTTCACCGATGGGGCGCTATATATCGGCACTGACGGTCAGGAATTCAAACGCTTTCATGTTTTAGACGGAGCAGGAATTTCGTTGCTGAAAGCTGTAAACTTTCCGCTGGCAATTATTTCGGGGCGGAAATCTGCGGCTACAGAAGTGCGGATGCAAGAACTCGGTCTGGGGGATGCGCTTTATCAGGGAAATCTAGCCAAGCTCGAACCCTATGCAGAAATTAAGAAAAGGTATGCCGTCGCGGATCAGGAAATCATTTATATCGGTGACGACCTCCCCGATATTCCTCTGATGAAGCGAGTTGGATTGCCAGTAGCGGTAGCCAATGCCTTACCAGAAGTCAAGCAATTTGCCAGGTACATTACCGTGTTAGGCGGCGGATATGGTGCTGTGCGCGAAGTGATTGATTTAGTGCTAAATGCCCAGCACTTAAAGTCAAAAGCGATTGGAATTTTAACGGGGGATACCTATGCCGAAAAATAAATCAACTTCAGAAAAATATCTCGAAAAAGCCCGGGAATTACTCCGTTCCGAAGCCGAAGCTATTGCTACCCTACCCGATAAAGTTGACCAGAATTTTAAAGAAGTGGTCGAAGTTTTATTCAACACCAAAGGCAAAGTAATCGTAACCGGAGTCGGCAAATCCGGACATATTGGATGCAAAATAGCCGCTACTTTTGCCAGCACAGGTACGCCGAGTTTTTTTATGCATGCTTATGAAGCGGGACATGGCGACCTGGGGGTAATTTCTCCTGATGATACTCTTTTGATTATTTCGAATAGCGGTGAAACCGACGAAATCATTCAATTAATTCCACCGCTGAAAAAAATGCGCATTCCCATCATTGGCTTATTGGGGCGTAATGAATCAACTCTGGCAAAAAAATGTGACTATGTCATTAGTACTCAAATAAATGGTGAAGCAGATCCATTACAATTGGTACCGACTACCAGTGCGATTGCGACCTTAGCTATGGGCGATGCGCTGGCGATTAGTTTGCTCGCGAAACGTCATTTTAATCGGCGCGATTTCGCCGGTTTACATCCCAGCGGTTCACTGGGACGCAGACTCCTAACTACGGTAGCCGATTTGATGCACACCGGTGAAGAAATACCGTTTGTCAAGTCCAGCGACAAAATGCCTGAGGTGCTTTATATGATGACGAAAAAAAGCCTCGGCATTGTCGGCGTCCTGGACGATTCCGAAAACCTGATTGGTGTTGTCACTGACGGCGACTTGCGCCGCGGTCTCGAAAGGCAGAAGGATTTTATGGAACAAACTGCCATAAAAGTTATGTCCCATAATCCGAAATGGATTAAAAAAAGTAGTTTAGCGATTGAAGCCTTGCATCTAATGGAAGAACATTCGATCACCAACCTTTTCGTATATAATGGCGAGCAAAATCGCAAACCGATCGGAATTATTCATATTCATGATATTTTGCGCTACGGGATTATGCCTTGAAGGGAAGATTTTTAATATCAACCTTATTTGTTGTCCTATTTTGCTGGGGTTGCACAGAAGATAAGAGTTATGAGCCTACCATGATTGACCGGCAATACCCGGATCAAGAAATCTGGAATTCGAATATTACCCTGACTAAAGATGGCCAAAAACGAGCCGTTGTTCATTCTGGCCATTTGACGAAGAATAATGATCAGGCGTTGATATATATGGATACCGACGTAGCTGTAGATTTTTATGATAGGGAAGGACATCATTTATCGCACTTGACTTCTCAGACGGCGACTGTTAATGAACACACGAACGATCTAATTGCCAAAGGTAATGTTGTAGTCGTTTCTGATAGTGGCTTTACCCTTTTCACCGAGGAATTACGCTGGGATCATCGAAGAGAGCGAATTATTTCAGAAGTTTTTGTAACCTTTGTGACTCCCGAAGATTCGCTAACCGGAATTGGATTTGAATCCGAATCGGATTTGAAAAACTGGGTGATTTTCAAACCTTCTGGAGTAACTAGCCGGGAGCTGAAATACTAAAATATGGAATTAAATAACCAACCGCAAAAAAAAACTCTGCGAGGTGAAAACCTGGTAAAAATATACGGCAAACGCCGGGTCGTTGATTCCGTCAACATTGAAGTGTCCAAGGGCGAAGTGGTCGGCTTGCTCGGACCGAACGGTGCCGGGAAAACGACTACATTTCATATGTTTACCGGTATGATCAAGCCGACTTCGGGAAAAGTATTCATTAATGAACAGGAAATCACGCGCTTGCCGATGTACAAACGCGCCCAACTAGGGATTGGTTATCTCTCGCAAGAGCCATCGGTTTTCCGTAAATTAACCGTCGAGCAAAATTTGATGCTGGTACTTCAAACACTGGGCATTAGCCGAAAGGAGCAGAAGGAACGACTCGAAATCCTGCTCGACCAGCTCGAGCTTCGCAAGTTACGCAAAAGACGGGCGGACACCCTCTCCGGTGGCGAACGACGCCGCACGGAAATTACCCGCGCCTTGATTACCAATCCGGATTTTATACTACTGGACGAACCATTTGTCGGCGTTGATCCGATTGCAGTGGAAGATATTCAAAAAATCGTTGTCAGCTTAAAAGATCGGGACATTGGCGTATTGATAACTGATCACAACGTGCACGAGACGCTTTCGATTACTAACCGTTCCTACTTAATGTTTGAAGGTCGTATTCTTAAATCAGGGACATCTGAATTTTTAGCTAACGATGAAGATGCCCGCCGTTTATATTTAGGAGAAGCATTCAAGCTCGCAAGATGATGCAGTTAAGTCAATCCCAGGTTCAGAAACTTTCTCAGGAATTGCGTCTCACGCCTCAGCAGATTCTACAATCCACGATTTTGCAATTGAATACCTTAGCTCTCGAAGCCCGCGTACTTCAGGAACTTGAACAGAATCCGGTTTTGGAAGAAGTAAATCCTGAGGTTAGTGAAAGTTCCGAAGAAGAATTGCAGGATAATCAGGAAACTTCCCAAGAAGATGATATTGATTGGGAGGAAATTCTTCCGCAAAACGACGATTATACACCCAAAGAAGAAAGAGATTCCGACCAGAAAAAAACGCAATTTGTTCAGCCAGCACCGAAAGGATTAGTTGATCACATTTTTGATCAGTTGAAATTACATAATCTTGATGATGAAGAAGAACGGATTGCGGCTGAAATCGTCTGGAATCTTGATGAGAATGGTTACCTCACCCTGCCGATAGAAAATATCGCGTTCGGACTGGGATTGCCCCAGAAAAAAGTGCTGAAAGTGCTGAAAGAAATCCAGAAACTCGATCCGCCCGGTTTAGCCGCTCGCGATTTGAAAGAGTGTCTTCTGATCCAGCTTAATCAAATACCGAATTCCGATGATGCCATCAAAGTCATTAGTGAATATTTCGAGGATTTTGCCAATCACCGCTATCAAAATATTATGAAAGCCTACGGTTGGGACAAGGAACGAATGCAAGCTGTTCAGGAGATGATAACCAAACTCAATCCCAAACCGGGTGCGACTTTGAACACGCTCGATCCGCAATATATCGTCCCTGATTTGATCGTCGAAAAAGTAGATGGAGAGTATATTGTCGAAGTCAATGATACGCGCATCCCGGAATTGCAAATTAGTTCCACCTATTTGCAGATGATTAGCAATGGTTCTAAAATTGACAATGAGACCAAGAATTATTTGAAGCGCAAAATTGATAACGCCAAGTGGTTTATTCAGGCAATTCAACAGAGACGCCTGACTATGATTCGGGTTATGAAAGCCATCATTGCCCGACAATTGGATTTCTTCGAAGATCCCAGTAAACCGCTGAAGCCGATGATTCTAAAAGATATTGCCGATGATGTCAATATGGATATCTCAACTATCAGCCGAGTCACTAATAATAAATATGTCCAGTTGCCCTCAGGCATTTATGAGTTAAAATACTTTTTCAACGAAGGTATTAAAGACGAAGACGGTGAGGAAATTTCCACTCGGATAGTCAAGGAAAAGCTGAAGGAAATTATTGATAATGAAGACAAGCATAAACCTTATAGTGATGAGCAATTATCCAATTTACTCAAGCAAAACGGTTATTTAGTTGCCCGTCGCACAGTCGCTAAATACCGTGAGCAAATGAAAATTCCGGTTGCTCGCTTGCGACGCGTGGTTTGATGTTTTTCTTATGAAATTATCAGGAGGAAAAATGGCTGGTAAAAAAGTTCAATTCAGTAATAAAGAAATCGAGGTTTCGAGTGTTTCCTACTGGTTGATAATTCTGATTGCGTTAGTGTTGGTAGTAATTGTTACGGCTTTGATGTCATTTTATACAATTGAGCCCGGCGAAACCGGTGTAGTAACTCGCTGCGGGAAAGTTCACCAGATCAATGGACCTGGTGCTCATTGGAAATTACCTTGGGGCATTGATCGCCTATATCGGGTAAAAGTTAATTACCCTTACACTGCCGAATTTGGTATTCGAACTACCTCCGATAGTCTGACTGCTATGTCGGATAATTTCTATCTACCGGAGGCGCGTTTACTAACCGGTGACTTGAAAATGGTTGATTTGCAATGGGTGGTTCAGTACAGCATTCAAGACCCGGTAGCCTATTTATTTGGAGTTGAAAATCCGGAGAATATGTTACGATTAGTCGGCGCGGCGGCTATGCGTTCGGCAGTTGGTGACTTTTCCTTTCGCGAAGTATTCCAGACTGAGCGACGAGCAGTCGCCGAGCGAGCTAAAAATTATATGCAAGAAAAATTTGATCTTTATAAAACTGGAATTGTCATTCAGCACGTGCAGTTGAAAGAAGCGCGACCGGCTTTACCGCTATCCGAACCGGATACAACTATATCACTAAAGCCGTTTAATCAAACCGATTCGACCGACACCGATTCAGTCAAAAAAATTTGATGAAAACTGGTAGGAGTGAAATAAAACAGCCAAAATGCGCCTGATTTCTACAAGAAATTATCTCACGGAGGTCTCGGATGAGGTTTAAGTCATTTATCTGGTTATTGATTCTAGCGCTCATTATCATTGGGGCGGAGAGAGCGACGGTAATTTTAGAAGAAGACGAGCAAATGATCGTGGCTCGCTTTACTCAACCGACTGTAACGCCGGTAACAACAGCCGGTGTTCATCTAATAATACCGTTTTTAGCGAAAACCTATATTTACCCCAACAACTTGATCGAATGGCAGAGCAACGTAATTGAGATGCCTACTAAAGATGATAAATTCATCGCCATCGAGTCCTTTGCCTATTGGAAAATATCCGATCCGCTGTTGTTTTATGAAAGAGTCAGAACAATTCCAGAAGCCGAAAATCGCCTAACTGATTTATTGGATGGTTCTCTGCGGGACGAAGTCGCCCGCTATACTCTTGCGGAGCTTATTCGAAGCAGTAGCCGCCGGATGGACATTACCGAGATTAAAGACATTCTGAAAGTCCCTCAATCCAGGACATTGTTCAATGTGAAAGGTCGGCGACCAGCCATCATCGCCGAGATTTTAAAAAATGCGACTGCTACGCTGGATTCTCTGCAATTGGGTATTCAGCTGGTAGATTTTGATCTAAAAAGTGTAAATTTTGTTCGGATAATTGAGTAAAACGGAGATAATATGCAGGAAAAACCAATACCCAGAATAATAGCAACTACCGTTATCGGAGTGCGTCGTAATGGCCAAGCCGCTATGGGGAGCGACGGTCAGGTGACGATCGGCGAGACGATTATGAAACATACGACCAAGAAAGTCCGTCGAATTTTCAATGATCAGGTAGTGGTCGGTTTTGCCGGTGCATCGGCGGACGCAATGGCCCTTTTCGATAAATTCGAAAATGAATTAGAGAAGTATAAAGGTAATGTCAACCGTGCGGCCGTTGAGCTAGCTAAAATCTGGCGCACCGATAAATATCTACGGCAGTTAGAAGCTCTTTTAACCGTAATGAACAAGGAGACCATGTTAATTATTTCCGGAACGGGTGATGTGATTGAGCCCGACGATGATATTATTGCAATAGGTTCGGGTGGCGCCTTTGCCACCGCCGCCGCCCGCGCCCTTTTACGCCATACAGAGATGAATGCCCGGGAAATTGTGGCTGAATCACTCCGAATCGCTTCCGAGATTTGTATTTATACCAACAATAATTTTACAATTATAGAATTATGAAAAATAGAGAACTTACACCGCGCGAAATCGTTCGCGAACTCGATGCCTACATAATCGGTCAGGAAAAAGCCAAAAAAGCTGTTGCCATCGCCATGCGGAATCGCTGGCGTCGTCAACACGTGAAGAGTGCTATAAAGGAGGATATTTTACCGAATAATATTATCCTGATTGGACCAACCGGCATCGGCAAGACTGAAATCGCTCGTCGACTTTCTAATTTAGCTGGAGCACCTTTTATCAAAGTCGAGGCATCCAAATTTACCGAAGTTGGTTACGTCGGACGAGATGTCGAGTCAATCATTCGTGATCTAACCGGTATCGCCGTGACTATGGTAAAGAATGAACGTATGGCGGAAGTCAATAGTCAAGCTCTTTTTCTGGCTAACGAACGGATTCTCGATATTCTACTTCCTTCAGGGGAGACAAAGCACCATTCGGAGCAAGAAGAAATTATCCCTAGAAGTGATGAAAAATTCAATCGGACACGTGAAAAATTGCGCGTGATGCTTGAGAATGGTGAAATGGAAGACCGCCTGATCGAGATCACGGTGAATCAGGGAGCGATGCCGATGATGCAGATTTTTGGTCCAGCCGGTATCGAGGAGATGGAGATGAATCTCTCCGAAATGCTTGGTAGTGCCTTCCCGCAGAAGAAAAAAATCCAGAAAGTAACCATTTCCGAAGCCCGTAAAATTTTTACCCAGGAAGAAGCACAAAAATTAATTGATATGGAAACGGTAGTTCGGGAAGCGGTTCAGCGAGTCGAAGAAACCGGAATCGTTTTCATTGATGAAATTGATAAAATCGCATCCAGCGGCGATCAGCGTGGCTACGGTCCGGATGTTTCGCGCGAAGGTGTCCAGCGCGATATTCTACCCATCGTCGAAGGCAGTAATGTCCAGACCAAATACGGAGTGGTTCGCACCGATCATATACTTTTTATCGCGGCTGGGGCTTTCCACGCTACCAAACCTTCTGATTTGATTCCAGAATTACAGGGACGCTTTCCCATCCGAGTCGAAATGGATAGCCTCGGTAAAGATGAATTCGTCAAAATTTTGAAAAATCCGCGTAACGCTTTGCTCAAACAATATACCGCTCTACTGAAAACTGAGAAGGTTGAGTTAATTTTCGACGACGATGCAGTGGAGGAAATTGCCCAAATTGCGGCGGAAGTCAATGAGAAAATGGAAAATATCGGCGCACGCCGTCTGCATACAATTCTAACGACCTTATTGGAAGAAATCCTCTATAAGGTTCCTGATAAAGATATTCGGGAAGTACACATTACGCGCGAGTTTGTCCAAGCAAGATTACAAAATATAGTGCGTGACCGCGATTTGAGTCGTTATATACTTTAATCAATTCATTCATCTGAGGGATTTAATGAAAAGGGATTTTTTACATATCACTGATTTCTTGACGGCAGAAATATGGGAAGTGTTTGAACTGACGAAAAAGCTCAAAAGCTACCTCAAAGAAGGTTGGGAGTACACTCCGTTCAAGGGCAAAACTATGGCGATGATTTTTGCCAAACCGAGCGCTCGCACGCGCATTTCTTTCGAGACTGGTATGACTCAGCTAGGTGGGCACGCCATTTATTTAGGGCCGAATGACATCGGCCTTGGCCAACGGGAAGCCGTCAAAGATATTGCCCAAGTTGTGGCTCGCTATGACGATATAATTATGGCGCGACTTTTTGCGCATGCCCATATTCTCGAATTAGCCGAATTTTCATCTGTACCGATTATCAATGGCTTGACCGATTACAATCACCCCTGTCAGGTAATGGCTGATATTTTTACTGTGCTGGAAAAACGTGGCAATCTTGATAATCTCAAAGTCACTTTCGTCGGCGACGGTAATAATGTTGTCAATTCCTGGCTGGAACTGACTTTGAGACTTCCCATGCATTTTGTTCTGGCTTGCCCTCCCGGTTATGAACCGGACAAGGAATTGCTGACCAAAGCTCAAAATAGCGGACTAAGCAAGGTAGAAATATCTCACGAGCCATTTGAAGCGGTCCAAAATGCCGATGTGATATATACTGATGTCTGGGCAAGTATGGGACGCGAAACCGAAAAGGAAAAGCGTAAGTGCGACTTTGCCGGATTCCAGGTAAATCTGAAGTTAGTTAATGCCGCTAAGCCGGGTGTGCTTATAATGCACTGCCTGCCAGCCCATCGTGGCGAAGAAATCAGCGATGAAGTTATTGATGGCCCGAATTCTATCGTCTTCGATGAAGCCGAAAATCGCCTGCATGTTCAGAAAGCCATTATCCACAAATTGATGGTTGGGTGAGGCAAGTACTCAATCAATTATTAGCAAAATAAAATTTGGTCGAATATTGGATTTTAACCAATCGTAACTATATCGAATTTTGATATTTATGATAACTTTTACTTTATCCAGCCCAATTCCCAAGGAATTGTTCCTTTTGGATTATCAAATTCATTGGGGTGCAGCAAGTAAGCCAATTTCCGAATTGCTAGGATTTGGCGTGGACCTTCATGTTTTAGGAGAGCAGAATCATAATAGGAAACGCGGCTATGAATTACCGCATTTGTTTTGATGTAATTTGGACGCGTATATATTTCATAAAGGGGCGTAATTCCTTTCCAACCACCGAGTTCAGCATCCAGCCAGATTGGGGAAAGAATAATATCTGGATTACGTTTGACAATCTCTGCATTAGTTGTGACAAAAACGCCGACCGTAGTATCGCCGAAAATATTTTCACCGCCAGCAATTTCTATTAAATCTTCCAAGGGCGAATCGTTGCCTACTGTCCAGGGTCCCATATGGTTAATTTCTAAGTATACTTTCGTTTTTGGAAGAGTAACAGTTTTAGCGCGGATGTCGGCAATTTCTGATTTCATATTTTCTACTATTCTATGAGCTCTCTTACTACAGCCGATATTTTCCCCAACGTCAATAATACAATTTAAAACATCATCAAGGCTTTTTGGTTCGTAGTGTAAAACTTTATAACCCATTTTACGCAAGGAATCTGCAATTTGACGCTGCATATCGGTATCAGTTAAGATCAAATCTGGTTTCAGCGAATCAATACGGTTATAATTAATATGTATAAAATCACCAACGACTTTAACGCGACCAGATGCTTTATCCTCAATGACTTGTTCTGGAAAGAAGCAAAAACTAGTAGTACCAATGACTTGTTCTCTGCCGCCGATTTCGTAAACAATCTCAGTCATAGTCGAAGAACAGCTAACGATTTTAGGCCTGTTAGTTTTTGAACAGGAATTATATGTTACTAATAATATTAGTGACAGAATAAGAGCGCATTTTTTAAAACGTTGCATATTGACTCCTTTTTAAATAAATTTATCCATATTGGCTAATATCACAGCTAATAAGCCAAATCCAATTGTGCCATACCAGGCACGGGTAATTTTTTCTTTGAAAAAAATTACCGAAGATAACGCTCCGCCAAGTATTATAATTGTTCCATTAATGGTAAAAACAACTGCGGCGGGAGCTTGTGCACATAGACTTAGTAATAACATACCACAAATTGAACCCGCACCTGCCAGTGCACCAAGACCTACTAAGTATCCAATACTGGTCGGTTTAGTCTTTTGGGAAACAGCGACAATTCCATTGGAGAGGGCAAGTACCACATAGAAAATGAAATAAATATTATTGGTATAAGCACCCAACCAGGTTACGTTCTGCCCAGGAATATAACGAGTTCCGAGGTCTTTTATAGCTACGAAAATGACAGAATTTCCAATCAGAATCAATATTAGCATAATGCTATAAATCAATTTATCCTTCCAATTGGATTTTACCTGACTTTCGGCTTTTTCGGTCTCAATAGATGAAGCGAAAATAACACTAATAATTCCAGATCCCAGGGCAAGATATTGTAGAAGACTAATATTTTCTGACAGAAAGAGGGCTGAGTAAACAATAACAATCAAAAAGGTTAGATTCATAGCACACCAGACTGGCGAAAGCGGACCTCTTCTTAAAGCTACTCGCGTCAATATCATCGTTAGTAATTGTCCAAGGCCATTGACAATCGCAATGATGTAAATAAAAGTGGGTAATTCTCCGATTGTACTAAAATCGGCTTTAAAAGCGAAGAAAATTGCCCCCGCTATTCCAATTGCAGTTGAGATGTGGAGTGGCACAATGTTTTTCGATTGCCCCCAACGAAAAGTAACCCCAATAACTGCTAAACTTAATCCAGAAAGAGCCGCCAGAACGGCTGACATAATGGTGGAGTTCATTTTATATTACCTCCGTTTTACAATAATTGATTTTATTCCAGAAATCTTCGTTTCTCTTTCTTAATTGCGTCTTAAAAGATTCCTCTGCAAAACTGGCCGTGATAGCATTTTTCGTCAGTTGCTGAATCTCCGGTATGGTAAAATTATATTCATCGAATAACAACAGAAATTCATCATTTAAGTCAGAACCAAACATAGTCGGATCATCGGAATTGATCGTGATTAAGATACCTTTATCAAATAACTGACGTACCGGGTGAATAGCCGATGAGGAAAATACTTGTAGTTTTAGATTGCTTGTTACGCAAATCTCAAGTGGAATTTGCTGTTCTTTTAAATAATTAAGCAATGCCGGATCTTCCATGGCTCGAACACCATGGCCAATGCGTTCTGCCTGCAAATTTTTCAAAGCTGACCAAATCGAATCTGCTCCAACTGCTTCCCCAGCATGCGCTACAATATGAAATCCGCGTCGTTTGGCTTCGCTGAATACATCAGTGAACCATTCTGCCGGATAGGCTTCTTCGTTACCACCTAATCCGATTCCAATCACATCGTCTCGATACATTGTAATTTCATTTAGTCTCTTCATTACAGTCTGGTAACCGAGATTACGCACCAGATCCGCAATTAGACCAATATTAATCGGCGATTCTCGTTCAGCACGTTTTACGCCGGATATTACTGCTTCGGTAACGAGATTAAATGGCAATTCCGGTTTGACAAAATCCCACGGCGAAAAAAATACCTCAGCATAAACAATATTCTTGCTAGCCAAATCAACTACTGTGGAATAAGCCAGGTCTTCAATATCGTCCGGAGATTGGTAGAACTGATTTTTCCAATACCAGGTTGCGATAAAATGGTTTAAGTCAGTGAAAATAAATTTTCGTTTTAAATCTTCGATATTCTTAATCTTAGGATCTCCGCCATATTTATTAATTAAAACATATAGTGATTCCAATGGGAAAGCGCCCTCCAGATGCAAATGCAGTTCGACTTTAGGCATAGCGGAGATGATTTGCTTAGCGTCCATAATTTACCCGAGCAGAATTGTATTGCCTTGGCAGAATATTCCAGCAATTGTAGCAGTTAGGAAACATGCCAATGTAGCGGCTATCAATGCTCGGAAACCAACTTGGGATAAATCTTTTAATCTCTCTGGAGCTAATGCACCGATACCACCTACGAAAATTGCTAAAGAAGCCACATGGGCAAATCCTGTTAAAGCATATGTAGAAATAATGATTGTCTTAGGTGAAATTGCCACACCGGAGCTCATTAATTCACTCAGACTTTGAAAAGCAGTTACTTCTGTGACAATTGTCCTGGAACCTATAATTTTGGCGATTGGAAAGGCTTCGGAGAACGGTACACCCATCGCTATCGTAAATGGATAGGTAAGATACCCCATCAAGCCTTTTAACGTCCAATCTATATGAGTTCCCATTAAACTATTCAAAGGGTGACCGACAAAAACTAAAATTTTATCGACTAGAGCAACAATTCCCAAGAATGCCAGCAGAAGTGATACGATTCCGACAATTAATTTGACGCCGACATTGGCTCCGTTTATTATGGCTTCAAAGGCGTTATTTTCCTTTTCATAGGTTGGCGTTATGGTGGTGCCAAGCGTTTCAGGCTGGCCGGTTTCGGGGCAAATTAATTTCGACATAATAATCGCGGCTGGTGCTGAAAGAATTGATGCCGAAATGAGATGACCCGCAATTGTCGGAAATTTATCTTTTAGGATCATAATATAGACGGCATACATACTGGATGATACGGTAGCCAATCCGACTGTCAGGATTGTGCATAATTCAGAACGAGTCATCTTTTTAACCAGTGGTCGAATCGTGGTCGCCGATTCGATACCTACGAAAATACTCGAAGCAGTATATAATGATTCCGCACCGCTGATATGCATTAGCTTGGTAAATACTATTGAAAATAGCTTGATGATAAATTGCATGATACCAAAATAGTACAATAGTCCAACCAATGCGGCAAAAAACACGATCGTCGGAAAGGCTTGAAAAGCCATAATGAATCCCAGGGAAGTCTGTCCCGATTCATCAACCATACCCGGCCCGAGCGCTAACCGGCCAAAGACGAATTTAGTTCCCGCCATAGCACAATCGAGCACTTTCAAAACGACATCGTTCAAAAATAAAAATACTTTTGTTCCAACGGGAAATACGAAAACAAATAATGCAAAAAATGCTTGTAAAGCAAGTCCCCACCCGATAGCATGCCAGTTGATAGTGCGTTTATTATCTGAAATGAGCCAGGCAAAAAACAATAGAAATAAAATTCCGCCAAATCCAATTAATGCATTGAGCATTATTGCTCCTTTTTTTACTTTTTAGGTCGCATATCAATGTCAATCGCACATCCATCAACATTCAGTCGCTCCCGAACTACCATCTCATCAATTTCGACCGGAACATAATAGAATCCCGGCGTAAGATTATTCCCGAGAACGTAATGTAAACAAGAAAGTTGGAGGGCAAAAGATAGATCTAGTATTTCAATTGGGTGTCCCAGTCCGCCTGCGATGTTGATTATACCACCCTGAGCAAGTAAATAAATACGATTGCCATTAGGTAATACATATTCTTCAACTTCATCTCGAACCGTTGTAACACTCTGGGCTATTTTCTGAAGACCCGGGACGTCAACCTCGTAATCAAAATGTCCCGCATTCGCTAGGAAAGCTCCGTCCGGCATTAATTGCATATGTTCTGGGCGGATGACTTTATTTTCGCCGGTTGCGGTAATAAAAAAATGACCTAGTGGGGCGGCTTCCATAATCGGCATTACCCTAAAACCATCCATTTTGGCTTCCAGCCCTTTCCATGGATCAATTTCGGTAACGATTACGTTGGCACCTAATCCAGCCGCTCGAATTGCTAAACCACGTCCAACCCACCCATAACCAATAATTACAACGGTTTTTCCAGCAACTGTAATATTGGTCAAAGCAGTTATCGCTGTCCAGGTAGATTGCCCAGTTCCATAGCGATTATCGAACAAATACTTGGAACGGGCTTCGTTGATAGCTACCGCTGGATAGCGTAGACGATTTGTAGCTGCCAGTTCTTTGAGTCGCTTAACGCCGGAAGTCGTTTCTTCACAAATACCCTTAAGATTTGAAGCATATTCAGGATGGCTATGAAAAAACTCACAAATATCTCCACCATCATCAACGACGGCATTGGGATTGGCGGAGACGATGTCGCGGATAAATTGACGATATTCTTCCTGATTGGCCCCATGTTTCGCAAAGACATGAATACCATTTTTAGCGAGAGCGGCACACACATCGTCTTTAGTGGATAATGCATTACTACTGGTAATCCAAACTTCGGCACCGAGTCGCTGTAATACAGTCGCAAGATAGGCCGTCTTAGCTTCGAGATGGATACATAATGCGATCCGTTTTCCTTTAAAAATTCCATCAGTCGAAAAGCGATCTGCCATTCGGTTGAGTACTTTCATCCATCGAGCAGCCCAATCAATTTTCTGCTGACCGTATGGTGCAAGACTCAAGTCTTTTATATCGTAATCCATACCATAAACTCCATTAAGAAAAGGATTGGAGAGAATGATAAAACATTCTCTCCAATCCAAAATTGGGTAATATTATTCAGTCTTCATTGCCATTCCTGCTGGGCAATCGCCCACATTGTAAGTCGCAAGAACATTGGCATCCTTGTCGAGCTTAATAACCTGATCATCATCCCAAACCGAAACATAAACATTGCCCTCAGTATCAGTCATTACGCCCGAACCACCTTTTCCGAGGATGGTGTTAGTTGGTCCATGGAGAACTGTTTTGGCTAAAATATCATAGGACATCAAGCCGGAACCCCAAACACTTAAATAACCGATATTGTTGGTTTCATCAATGGCTAGGTTACCCGGTGCACCGCCAACTTCAATCGTATCAACCCAGGTATCCGTGCTCGGATCAATTATAACAATCTTCCCCAGAACGTCATTATAATTCCCCACACAAACCACATGCAACATTCCATCAGAGGCTTCTTTCAAGTCGAATGGATTTGTTGAGACATTGATGGTCTTAAGAACCTGGTCAGTTTTAGGATCAATAACAGTTACGGTACCTTGATCATAGGACCAAGTCGAACTATTATAGGCTGTGTTACCGGCATAAATCTTACCATTGACATAAGCAATCGGAGTAGTACCCGATCCCGCTGTGATTTCAGCCTTGACTTCTTTAGTAGAAACCTCAACTTTCAGAACTTTGCCGGAAGTGTAGCAAGATACATAGGCTGTGTTATCATCTACGAATACCATGTTTTCTGGAGTTTGACCAGAACCCAATGAAATTGGAGTCTTCGGTTCGAAGCCGTTCTCTGTATCGTAGATAGTGATATTGTTCGATCCTGAATTGACACAATAAAGTAAACCGTTCTTATAAACCAGTTGATTTGGATAGGTACCAACCGTCGTTACGTTATTGTAAACTGTGTCAGCTTCAAGGTCAATGACCGAAATACTACTACCACCGGAGTTAATCACATATACCGCAGTAGCAACATCGGGCGCTTCAACTTGTTCAGGCTCATCTTCACAAGCACTGAATGCTAAGATTAACATAGCAATACATGCTGTTAGGGCGAACACTTTTTTCATAAATACCTCCATTTAGTTAGCATTTGTTTAATACCCTATTTTTAATGCCAATCGTAATTCCCGCCCGGGAATTGGCATATTTTTTACAATTTCATATCTTTCATCAAAAATATTTTTAATTTGTAATGACAATAAAAGATCAGCCGAATCGGTTTTAGGCTTATAGTTCAAGGTTATATCTGATGTTTTATAAGATGGCAAGTAATCGGTATTATCATTAGTAGTATAACGAAGCCCGGTATAACTGAATTGATAGCTCAATGTGAAGACGGAAAAAGAACAATTCAGGTTAATATTGGCGGTGTTCTTTGGTCGGTAAACTAGTCTTTTATTAAACACTGTTCTTTCGTTCGTTTTGTTACGAGCATCTAAAAAAGTATAGTTTCCTGAGATTTCGAGAAATTTTTTAAAAGGTTTAAAACTCAGACTATTTTCAATTCCTCGAATCATAGCTTTATTAACGTTTTCCGGACTCCAGATTCCATTTTTTTCTTTCCAGATTATTAATCCTTTCATTTGATTCTGGAAATAGGTTGATTCCCAATATAACCCATTTAATATCGGAAACTGAAACCTTAATCCGCAGTCGTAATCCCAACCGGATTCAGGTTTAAGATCAGGATTACCTTGTGTCCAGGCATCGGCTGGCCAATATAAATCATTAAAGGTTGGTGCACGGTAGCTGGTACCGATGTTAAATTTCAGTGAAGTTTGCCAATATTTACCAAAATTGAAGACAGTGCCTAATTTTGGTGAGAATTTATTGCCATAATTAGATGTCTGATCAAAGCGTAGAGAAGAAACTAAAAATATTGTATGTATCAATCGGCTACTAAGATTAAAATTGGACTCGTTGACTATAAATCCATACCAGGATAAACGGTTATGAGAGGTTTCAAGCTGAAGATTGTCCATTTTATCGGAGCGCAAACCCAATCCATACGTCAAAGAAGCCTGCGGAATCAAAATAGTTTTCATCTGAGCTTCCGCACCATCCATACTAACAGTAAAACGTGAATCTGTATAAGCTGCTACTTCGTTGTTAAAATAGCGATTCCAACTGTCATGCCGATAAATTTGCAGACGGAAATCATTAAAAAGATTAAAAACTTTACCGGTAAAAGTCAAGTTATACTGATTGGCTCTATCCCAATTTTTAGCATATTTATAAAGGTCTTCAATGGTTCCTGGAGCACCCCGTTCACTGGAATAATATTTATAAGTAATATCCAATCGGCGATTAAATAACGAATCCCCGATGGGCTTGTTGAATTTTAAGTACACATCTTCCGAATTAATGCCGGCATTTTTACGGGTCTGTTCATTACCGTAGGCGTCAATATATTTAAAATCACCCTTCGATTCCAGCAGTTTATATGAACCAGACAATATACCAAAAGGCAGATTAAAAGTAGCCCCATTTTCAAATGACAATGAGTTAAATGAACCGATTGTATATTTAATTGAACCAGTAATCGATTTCTTTGATAAACCCGAGTGAGGTGATTTTGTAATAATATTGATGACACCTCCGACAGCATCAGAACCATAGAGGGCGGAATTTCCTCCCCTCACGACTTCGATTCGCTCAATACCTTCCGTCTCGATTAAAGCAAGGTCAACCTGTCCAGTTTGGGGATTATTTAAACGCTGACCATCTAGCATTACAAGAACCTGTTCAGACGAAGAACCACGCAGTGAAATAGTTTTTGTATTGCCTAGCCCGCCATAATCTTTGATATAAACACCTTGTAAATTCTGTAAGGCTTCGGCCAGATTTTGCGGATTGCGGACTTCTAAATCTTCCATCTTGATAACATCAACTGAAGAAGGAACTTCAGTAATCAAATTATGGCCACGCGTCGCGGTGATAGTCACAGATTCTTGAAAATCAATCACCTGAACATTGAGCTCAAAATTCAATTCTATATTTTGGTTGGCGATGATTTTGACATATTTCACCGGTGGTTTTTCATAGCCAATCATTTCAACACAAATCTGATACTGTCCTAAAGGTATATTTTCAATTTTATAAAAACCAGCGTCATCGGTGGCTGTCCCAATGGAAGTATTTTTTAGATAAACGTTGACCCCTACCAACGGTTTCTTGCTAGTGGCATCTATTATAAAGCCAGAAATAGACCCAACCTGTCCTGCTTGTAAAAATAGGGGAATACTTAACCATAACAAAATTTTTGGACAGCCTAAATTCATTGCCTTTAGATTAAAAAGTACAACCAAGCATTACTTTAAACATTCGGCCAGGCTCAGGTGTATCTTTTACTTTTACATAGTCCTCGTCAGTGACGTTAGTCATTTCAAAAGTAGCGCTCCATCCTAACTTAAGTAAATTAAAACGATAGGTTGTATTAAAATCTATGGTTTCATACGACGGTAACCATAGTGTATTAGTACTATTGGTATAACGCAAACCGGTGTAATGATAAATTAGATTCGCTTCTAAGTTTTTCTTGCGAAAGGTAGTAGTTAAATCTAATTTATTTTTGGGACGGTATGTTATGTATTTATTATATTTATTTACGTCTTTGCTTTTATTTATGGCCTTTAAATATGTATACTCGCCATTCAGAGATAACATCCCATTAAAAAAGGTTAATGTTGCTGAATTCTCCAGACCTTTAGTGTTTGTTTTAGATATATTTTTAGGTGTCCATAGATTTTGCAAAGCCGGATCTTGTTCCCAAATGATTAAATCATTGACATTATTTACAAAATAGTTTGAAGTGAGAGATAAAAATCCCATATTAAAAGTTAAACCAACATCATAATTTTTCCCGACTTCAGGTACGAGATTTGGATTTCCAATAGAATAGCTATCTTTTGGCCAATACAGATCATTGAAAGTTGGTGCTCGATACGATTTAGTTATATGACTTATAACACCGAGGTTGAATTTACCGTTATGCCCCATAGAGATATTAAAACGAGGACTGAATGCCGGATCGAAATCATTAGGATAATCATATCGCATAGCTAATGAAGTTTCAAAATTATTGATAAATCCACTGAATTGCTTAACTAAAGTAAAGTTTGCGAAAGCGCTATGGGTATCACGATATTTATTACCAACCGATGTACTAACAATTTTATCTTTAATAAAATTATATCCATAGGAAAGGTTGATCAATTTAAATAACTGTCCACTTTGTTGAATATCCAGTCCGTAAACATAACTGTTGTGGTCACTATGAGTATCATAATCATAAACTATATTGTAATCATGATAATAAGTTTGAGCTTTTAAATTAAAACCAGAAAAAAGTTCTTTTTTATCATAAGTCAAATTATAGGATTTATTATCATAGCGTAAACGAGCCGTTGGCGTAAGGCTACTAATCAATCCCGGCGAACCATTATTCGCTTTATAAAAATCAGTCGAAGCCGTAATCGTTTGATCTTTACTAAAGTTCAATCCGGCTTTGAAAAAAATATCATAAGAAGATTGGTGATTATTACCAAGACGAACTCTTTGACCCTGGTCATTAGTATATTCAAAATCGCCATCCCATAATTCCCGTCGATAGCTTAAAATGTAGTTAAAATTCTTCTGATTGAACATGTTAGAAATATTTAAAATTTCGCGATTATATGAACCGTATGTTGCCTTAACATCGAAATTGAGATTTTTCGATTTCTGATCATGAGACTGAGTATCATTGAATGCTTTAGTAGTAATAACAATTACTCCACCAACGGCATCAGCCCCATATTGAGCAGAACGGCCACCTCTAAGTAATTCAATTTTTTCAATATTTTCAATTGAAATCGCAGCTACATTTACGCCGACAATTCCAGATGTATTTAGACGTTGACCATCTAAAATAACCACAACTTTATCGGAACTTACGTCACGTAAAGAGATTTCGCCCTCGGATTTCACATATACGCCTGAAATACATTTTAAGGCATCTCCGACATTCTGACAGTTATTCTTTTTAAAATCTTCCTGAGTAAGGACTACTTCTGATGTCGATTTTTGCTTAGTTACGGGTTCATCTTCATCGGCGTAGCTTACTATTCCAAGTAAAATTAAAAACATTGAGCAAAAAATAATCTTTTTCATACACTACCTACCCTTAATTATAATTCAAGTATTTTCCAAAATAACATATAAATTATCAGCATAATATTGGAAATTAATTCGATTAACTTCTTCCAATTTTTCTATCCATTTTGCAGGAAATGCAGAAACTCCTGAATAGGCACCGCAAATACTGCCAACAATCGCGCTGGTTGTATCACAGTCGCCCCCTAAATTGGTCGTAATTTCAATAGCCTCGACCGGGTCTCCTTTTGCCATCTTGAACACTGCTAGACATAGCGGGACTGTCTCGGAGATCTGGACTCCACTACCGATAATATCATATAAGTCGCGCATTATGGTTTCCCTAGTCGAATTTTGGCTAATGATATTAAGTGCTAGTTGAGTTCTTTTAATGATCGAAGCACCATACCAAATATTTCCACGATGCATTCCATTCTCTGCCGCCATAAACGCTTTAGCTATGATTAGATCTATATCTTTTTCACCGCTGATTCCACAACCGATAGCCATAGCTACCGCGGCCGAGCCAGCAATTGCAATATTAGTATTATGGGTTGCCAGGCAAGCATTTTCGACGTTATCTAAGGTTTTATCGAGGTCACCTTGTCCGAATATTCCCACAGGAGCAATGCGCATTGTTGCTCCATTGGTATCACCAGTGGGTCCTGATTCCTTGATGGATTTTCCAGATCGAATGGCATATAGCGCTCTTAACGTACTTGGCCCAACGAGCATAGAATCGAAGGCATGGATCTCTTCACCCCATTGTATCAAACGGTTGGCAATATCTTCTGGGTCAACTCGTCGATTAGCAATGATAGAATCTGCTACTAATAAAGTTTGTTGAGTATCATCGGTAACTTGTCCTGCAACCATTCCATGATGTAAAAGATGTCCATTTGGAGCGGGTTGGAAATCGGTAATATATTTTGGGAAATATCTGCGGATGGTTTCAGGACTCATCATCGATGTAGGCATTCCCATAGCATCACCAGCTGCAACTCCTATAAGGCAACCTAAAATATGTTTATACTTTTCATTATTTATCATTACTATCCTGCATTTACAAACTTTCCTATAAAAAATAAGGGGGCTTTTATTTTATTTTTAATATTTGTAACAGCATCTTCAGTACAGGAAACAAGAACGCAAGTTGCTGGACCTGCTGACTTTTTAAGATTAATCACTGGAGAATCTAAATATTCTATATTTAAACCAGCCAGACGTCTCATCTCCTCGGCTTCAAATAATATCCCATGCGAACCGACCGGTAAGATGTCATGAACAGCTTTTATCTGACGAATCTGATAAAAATCTTGCTGACTAATGATATCATTATCATCCAAGGTAATTGTATCTTCTGGTCCAGATTTGGGTATTCCAAGGCATAAAAGAATATCACCTGGCTGGGATGTACCCGGTCTAAATTCACTTTTGTGTACAAAACCAAGTATTGTAGTACCAATTCCGGTCTGGTTAGTAGGAACATTATCTTCAGTACTTCCGGAAATTGGAAAGTCATCGTCAAATCCAGCTTCGGCTAATTCATCTCGAATGCCATCAATTATTTCAACTCCATACGGTTTCATTGGCACTGTCAACATATCAAAGGCGGCGATGGGAATTGCACCAGATGCCAGAATTTCCAGTAAAGGCACCCGTATGGCAAAACGTCCGGTTTGATAGGCTGAACATTTTACGACATCGCCCTCCAGTGGACCAATACCACCGTCCGAATCTACAGCAACAATTAAATATAAACCCTGTCCAATACTAACCTTCGTCAGATCACGTATCTGCGTCACTACTGTTTTGGCAGAATTAGTTTTAATATTTTTATAAAATTCAATCAAATCAAACCTGCTGTTTATTCCAGTCATGATTGTTTCTCCGGTAATTCAATATAAAATTTGGATTTATCACCACGTAGAATCGTCTTGACAAATTCAATTACCTGACCATTTTTTAATTTGGTAATGCGTTCTATTAGAAAAGCTGGTTCGCCTGTATCTAATTCCAGAATTTTAGCTTCATAGTTATTGACTTTTACGGCCTGCAGAGTTTCAGTCGCTGAGTCTATATCAAGACCATAATCCTTACTGATAATTTTGAAGAGTGACTCTTCTTCGACCTGTTTTTCAATTAAACCCGGAACAAGTGCTTTTGGTAAAAAGGAGGTTTGAAGTGTCATTGGAATTTCATCAATGTATCTTAGCCGTTGTATAGAATAAACGGGTTCATTGACATTGATTATCAAATTATGAGCTATTAATTCACTAGCATTTATTTCATTAGCAAAAATTAACTTGCTCCTGACGTTTTTATTTAAACCTATTATTTCGGCCGAATAACTTAGGGAGGTCACAATACTATAAGTAATTTTTTTGTTGGCGACGAATGTGCCTAATCCTTGAATCCGATAGGCTAATCCGCGATTAACTAAATTATTCAGAACGCGCTGAGCAGTATTTCTACTAATGTTAAATTTCTTGGCGATTTCATTTTCCGAAGGAAGAATATCGTCGGCTTTATAGTAGCCGCTGTTAATCAAGTCAACAAAGGCTTCCTGTAATTGGTGATAAATTGGAATAACGCTGTGTTTATCTATTTGAAAATCTATCATATTCACTGATTTTTATCGTCTTTCTTTAATAAATGGTAAGTAGTAGTGTTTTTAATAACCCGTTCACGTGTATCTGTAAAGCTGACCCATCCGTTTAAATCTATTTTATGATTATTAATGACGTTATTAAAATTCACTTTTGCCGTCCATAGAGCCTGAGGCTTAAACCATTGTCCCACCGAGGAATAATTTGCCCAACCGGTTCTTTCGCCAGGGTTTAAAGTGTATACACTGTCACCACAAATTGAAGTATCTGTCCAGCTCGCTTCATATAAAAAGTCTTTATTATAATTAATCTGTACTTGAATAGGTAAATCAATCGGATTACAAAGTGATTCCAATCCAATTTCATCGAGCCGGTGCATTTTTCCATATTTGTCGGGTGACATAAGATAATTTTGATCCAAATATATTAATTCATCCTGGCTAAGATTACCTAACATACAAGCGATAGCCTGAATTCGGTCCATTGTTTTGCGGGGTGTTATTTCAACTTCGTTACCAGTCAAGGCATTATACAAATGCATTTCCTTTATTTTCCGACCTTTTATATTCATAACTGCATATTCATAACAACCGCCGGAATTTTCATCTAAATCCTTAATTACTCCACCAGTCGAACCCATTGTAAAATATTGAATACCATCAAGTACTCCGTCATTTTGATCATAATGATAATGACCTGCTATAACCGCTATAACCGGATAACTTTTCAGAATATCATGTATTGTTGACCAATTTTGCCAGACATACCACTGCGGATGATGTATTACTACGATAATACCATTGGTTTTTTTATGTTCACTAAGATCATTTTTTAACCAGGCTATTTGTTCTTCAGATATCTGGTTTAAGAAAATCGAACCCCAGCGTGGATCAGTGTGTAAATTTTCTAAACTGTACAAGGCAATAAAATGGTATCCTTTTATATCGTAAGAATAATAAAGTTTTCCATTATTTTTTAAACTGTAAGCTGTACTTTGATCAAGAAACCATTTCTCGCGAGAGCGATCTTCTGATAAAGGTTTATATATTGGTGGCACAACATCGTGATCGCCAATTGCGAATATCCAAGGACAGTATAACTGATTCATAATATTAACGGCATGTTGGAAAATTTTTTGGTAATCTTCATAGGAATTGACATTCTGGATGCTTTCAACCATATCACCGACATGCAGAGTGATAGCAGGATTAACTTTATTCATTCTTGCAACGGCTTGATCAAGAATGACAAAAGCGCTGTCAGCATTGACTGCGCCAAATTGATCTCCGATGATTCCGATCGTAAGTTTTTTCGAACAATTAGTAAAGAAAGCAAGAGAAGCTACGATGAGTAGATATACTCTACCTTTTCTCGTTATTCTTCTTTTTTTGGATTTGCTTGAATGGTTGACCATACAAGTTTAATTTAATGTCTACAAATTGATTTGTCAATAATATTTTTCAGGTTTTAATTGGTAGGTGTTACATAGCAGATCATCGTCTAAACTATTTAATTCTCAATTCTGTAGATTGACACTTTCTGTATTACAATCTACCAGAAAAAAAATAGAGAAATTGTAATTCAGTTTAAAGATAATTAGAAAATAATGAAAAGGCTATAACATGTTTAAGTAAAAACTTTAGACTAAGTAATTTTACTTTTATAATCCTTGAATAGAAAAGGCAAAATTAAAAGCATCTCAAGATTTGACGATAGATTACTATTTGAAAGGAAGAGATGAAAAAAATCCTACATTACATCAAAATGTTCTACAACGCTTGAATTGGGTAATTCATCAAATTTTAAAAAATATAGCTCGGTCATAATTCCATCCAAACTTCATAATAATCCAATATTAAAAATTATCCGAAGAGAACTAATAACTTTCTCGATGTGTTGTAGCTACTCCGATCAATTCTGTGCCGTTTTCTTCTTGCTTTGACGCCAGTCGAGAATTGATTTGATAATTGTGATTGGTAACATAATGTAAATAATGGCGTTGATGTATTGATCACAAAGGTTGCTCGGCCAGGGAAAAGGATGAAAGAGGAAGAAATCGGTCGCATGACCTTTAATCAAGACTTCGAGGACGTTGCCAGCCGAACCTATTATCAGGCTTAAAATAATCGTAAGAATGATGGCATTGGCTTTCGATTCCTTTTCCTTAATTAAACTACGTGACAGGGAAAAGCCTAAAACCGCGACGAGTGCAATTCCGAATATAGCCCAGATTTTTTGATTGGAAATATTGCCAAATATAAAATGATAGCCGGTGTTGTAAGTGAGAAACCATGATAGAAACGGCAACGCGGTATCAACCCTTTCCTGAAAGGGTAACCGAAGATTGGCGATACTTTTGGTCAGGAAATCAATTCCTAATAAAATGAAACCGATCAAGTAAGCGATAAACAGCGATTTACGGTAGAATTTCATGGATTATACTCCCAAAATGTTACAAGCGTAATTATCGGTTGTTATTTATTTTTATTCCAAAACCACCATTTAAAATTCCGATTGGTTTCCGGAAAGAACCCGGCTTTTACCGAACGAATATCCTCCACCGAAATAAAAATGTCCGGAGTAATTTCGCTTGCAATCCTAATAACATCTTTGACTTTTTTACGCTGAACGATAACATATAAAATGTGAACTGGACCTTTAGCGCCTGAAGCATTAATCACAGTCACTCCATATCCGGCGTCTCGTAGTGTCATCGTCAAAATATCAACCGTTTCGGTACTGATTAGGCGAATAGTTTGCAAGCCGAGGGCTAATTTTTCCTCAATCGTAATGCCAATAAAGTTACCACATGCGAAACCCAAGCCGTAAGCGAAAAAGCTAGCGACGTTATTTAAGCCTTGTTGCATAACCTGTGAAATGGCTAAGAGCCAGATCGAGATTTCAAAGAAGCCGAGAAATGAAGCCCCTAGTTTATTGCCTTTGGAAACCAGGATAATTCTAACGGTACCAATTGAGACATCGGTAATTCGAGCTAAAAAAATGAATAGCGGAATAATTAAATAATTGTAAATATTAGAATCCATAAAGTTAGTAGCCATAACACACTTAATCCTGAGTTATATTTAGAAATAATCCAATGTACTGACTCTGACCATTTCGGTTGGTTTGTTGCTTTTAATTGTAAATTGTGTCCTGAACTGGCTGAAAACTTATCGCATTTCTGAAAGGGATCAGAGAAAAATTTTGACGAATAGAGGATCTGGCGCATAGTCATTCGTTTTTCAACTGCTTATTAAAAAAAACTCGCTTGGACTTTTCGCCGCTCAAACCAACGACGAAAACAATCGGAAATTAATCACATATACCGTTAATTCAAAAGTTATTCTGGATATGAATCAATCGGTAATCGGTTCGGTGAATTCATTAATGAGTTTAATCGTAGCGGAACGAGTTATTTAATTTAAAAGTTTAAATAAATAACCGGCTATTGAAAAAGATTAATGCAGTTCAAGGTGGTGAAATTATAAAGGTTCAGATATTTTAATTTGGAATTTGCTCGGAAATTCGGCATATTTTCCGCCGTGAGAAAGTATGTTGTCAGCTTACTTTTACTTTTGTTCGCAGGGCTTGCCTTTTCGGCGTCAGACGACTTTACGAAACTTCCTGACGGATTACATTACCGGCAGATCAAAAAAAATATCAGACCCGAGACGCGGCCAGCATTCAAAGCGGCTGAAAAATATTATGAAAAAAAGAAATATTTTCAAGCTGATCAATCTTATATTGAAACAATCCAGCGCGGTGAGGGATTCTACGGTAATTGGGGACGGGCTTGTGTTGCTCGCCAGGAAAAGAGAGTCTCAGATGCCGAAAAATTCTATGCCACGGCTTTTACTCTCAACGATTCCTTAGAAGGCTTTCTATACGATTACGCCGTTTTTCTGCAATACAATAGTCAGGATTGGAACAAAATTGAAAAGGTTTGCACCAAACTCTACACCGTGACTAAAAATGACGAAGCTTTGTCCATTTTAATCGAAACCGCCGCTCGGTTAAAACAACAGTCAGCCGCTTTGAAAAGTTTGGAGGAAATTGCCAGACGCTATCCTTTACGGGCTAATGCTCAGGTATATTACGCTTCGATATTATATGACTGTGGACAAAAGGCTGAAGCTGTCCAAGTTGCGCGCGATGCCGTCCAGATTACCTATGACCCTTTTCAGCTTAAACTATTAGTTACGATTTTAGCCCAGGAAGGCTATTTCGTCGCAAGCGCCAAAGTCTGCGAAAAAATGGCGAGAATAGCACCACGTTCGGCTCAAACATTAGAAGCCTGGGGATTCCTCGAATTTCAACAGGGGCATTATGAAAACGCGGCTACTTATTATAAAAAAGCACTAAATCGGGATTACCGAATTCCCACGCTATTATCGCTAGCTCGAATATATGCTTTTTACCTGAATGAACCGAGCAAGGCAATGAATTATGCAAAAGCGATTACGAAACTGGAACGCAATAATTGTGATGCCCTCTACATTATGGCGGAAGCCAAACGAAGAGCAGGTGACATTCACGGAGCCTTGCAGTATTCAGCTCGTTTGATTGAACTTCAGCCTGAACATCCGCAGACTTATTTTTATCATGGAAAATTATTATTTCAAAATAAAGATTATAAGAATGCTGTCAAATATTTAGAAAAGGCTGTTCAATATAATCCAGACATTAAACGTTATCGTTTAGTGTTAGCTAAAGCTTATGCCGGAGCCGGTATGCCTGACAAAGCCCGCGCAACCTACGCTAATTATTTAAATGAACCACTAAAGAACTTATGGCAGGAAGAAAATATGATCAGAGGAACTCCCCCGCCACCGCGCTGAAATCGAGTTTCTTTACTATTCTGATTTTTTTAATCAGTCTAAATAGTTGTACTAATCTATACCAAAACCAGATACCGGATCCAATCCTTCCGGATTACCAGGGCATCAGGAATATGTATTGGAAAGTCTGGCAAATAATGGAGCAAAATATAAAACGTGGCAATCGTGAAAATAACTTCAGTTATCATTACGTCAATTGTGAAAGTGAGTTGCTAATCAATCAAAGTTCAACGATTATGCTGGCTCTTTTTGGTGTTTATGGTAGTTCCCATTTTCCGGTAATGCAGTCCCTTGATAATTTTTACCGTGGCCAACGTTCAGATGGATTTATTTCGCGGATATACAACTCGATGACCGGTGAGTATTTGCATGCTCCCAGTGCGATAGAACCGATGATTAATCCGCCTCTTTTCACCTGGCCAGAATTGAAATATTATTACCTGACTGGTGATCAAAGTCGATTGAAAAAGTATTTTAAGACCTGGGAAAAATATTTTGAATGGCTGGATAATTTCTGTCAGGCTAAGGGCGAAGCGATCGGGCTATATTATAACAGCCAGAATGGTTCTCTGATGATCAATTCTCCACGCACCGATAATGATTTTGGGGGATGGGCAGATATGTCGTGCCAAATGGCTCTTTTTGCAGAACAATTAGCCGAAACTGCTGAAATCATCGGGGAAGATACCCGAGTGATTTATTATCAAAATCGCTATCAAAAGATCACCGAAGTCATTCGCGAGAAACTCTGGCACGATGAGGATGGATTTTATTATGATTTGACCAGTGACGGTCACCCAATTAGAATAAAGACGACCGCTGGATTTTGGCCGCTAATTGCCGGCATTCCATCCAGCGAAGACGCTCATGAACTAATTAATCATTTGAAAAATGATGATGAATTTGCCCGGCGGCATCTCTTTCCGTCATTATCTGCTGATGAAGATGGCTTCAAACCTAATGGTGCTTACTGGCGGGGTGGCGTCTGGGGCAATGAAAATTATATGATTATCGCGGGATTGAAAAGGTATGGCGAATATGAATTTGCCACTACTACCGCCTGGAATCATATCACAAATATGGAAAAAATTTTCACTGGATATTTTCCTGATACAAGTTTGATTGATGAAAAATACTGGGCGAACTGTAATGCCACAGTGTGGGAATTATATTCACCGGAAAACGATCAACCCGGTACGCGCTGGGATACTTATAATCTCTGTCGCCCAAATTATATTCCGACTTCCGGATTTGGACCGGTCGCTATGCTGATCGAAGATGTACTGGGATTTAACGTAAATGGACCGGACGACCAACTGACCTGGCGCTTGTGGCTGTTAAATAAACATGGCATTCGCAATTTAAAATTCGGGAATAATCTGGTTACGCTCTGGTGCGAGAAACGCGAGACAAAAGAGTCTCCGGTTGATATTAAAGGCTTAACAAGTTCACCGTTTTTCCTAACAATAATTCTCGAACAAGATACTATTACTATCAAACAACCGCGCGGCCGAATTAACATCAGCTTTAAAATGGAAGATATTAAGAAGATTAACAAGGACTAATTCCATTATTTAACGATAACAATAAGATGAATTGAAAATGCCGAGCCCTCAGTTTTTAAGAATTTATAAACTTTCACCATTAGAATAATGACAGAAAACTCAAAGGAGACCAAGAAAATGTTAACGATTCCGTTTGAAAAATTAATTGTAAAAACTCATGCCCTCTGGGATGAACAAAATCTAGTACTCGCCAGTGGTGATTTCAAAGCCGGACACTTTAATTTTATGACGGTAGGTTGGGGCAGTCTGGGAACAATGTGGTCTCTACCATTTGCGCAGGTTGTCGTCCGTCCGACCCGTTATACTTATGAGTTTATGGAAAAGTATGAAACCTTTACACTTTGCGCTTTTGCGGCTGAGAACCACAAAAAATTACAAATAATCGGTTCGACTTCTGGTCGCCGGACTGACAAAGTCAAAGCAAGCGGTATTACGCCTTGTCCGGCGAGGATCGTGGCGGCGCCGGTTTTTCAGGAAGCCGAATTGCAAATCGAGTGTCGCAAAATATACTGGAGTGATATGGAGCCCAGCCATTTTCTCAAGGACGATATTGCTAAAAATTATAATGGACACGATTACCATCGAATTTATTTCGGCGAAATCGTCGCAATCACCGGAACTGAGAAGTACTTAGCTAGAGATTAAATTAAATAAAGAAAAGAATAGAACTGAGGTATGTCAATGCAGTTATCAGTCGTTTTGCGAACCGCTGTGATGCTGGTATTTTCGAATTTGTTTATGACTTTTGCCTGGTATGGCCATCTTCGTAACTTAAGTGACAAAGCCTGGTATGTAGCCGCTTTGGCCAGCTGGGGAATTGCGTTTTTTGAATATTTAATTCAAGTTCCCGCCAATCGTTTGGGTTTTACCCAAATGTCGCTGGCGCAATTGAAAATTTTGCAAGAAGCCGTGACGCTCACGGTCTTTATCCCCTTTGCAGTTTTTTATATGAAACAGCCACTGAAAACCGACTATTTTTATGCTGGTCTCTGTATTTTGGGTGCGGTGTATTTTATTTTCCGTTCGTAAGGAGAAAAGATTTTGCCTAGATTTTATGTAAATTGTGATTTGGATATTAGATATATGAAGGATGTTATTTACGTTTTATCTGATGAATAAATTACTTTTATTTTGCGCTTTGAAAATTATATCCAACCGTTGGATAAGTGGAAATATCCTGTGAAAAATATTGATGTCGCCCAGATAATCCCCGTCGTTAAAAAGTTATGCATTGACGCCAATTATTACGTTTCCGCCGATGTATTGGCGAAAGCCCAGGCTTCGCTCCAAAGTGAGAAATCGCCGATCGGTCGTGAAATTTTCCAGATATTAATCCAAAATTACGAACTGGCCGCGCAATGGCAGATGCCGCTTTGTCAGGATACCGGAGTGGCTGTAGTATTTGTCGAACTTGGTCAGGATGTTCATCTAATTGGAGGCGATTTCGAGCAGGCGATTAATGAAGGGATACGGCAAGGATATTCAGAAGGTTATTTGCGCAAGGCGATGGTTAGCGATCCGGTTGTCAAACGAGAAAATACCGGGGATAACACTCCGGCGATTATTTATACCGAAATTGTGCCTGGTTCTTCTTTGAAAATTACCGTCGCGCCCAAAGGCGGTGGCTCCGAAAATATGTCCGAAGTGCGGATGATGAACGCTTCCGATGGTTTGGAAAGTGTCAAGGATTTTATTGTGGATTGTGTACGTCGCGCTGGTGGGCGGCCATGTCCGCCAGTTGTCGTTGGAGTTGGACTGGGTGGCAATTTTGAGCAGTCGGCTCTATTAGCCAAAAAAGCTTTATTACGACCATTAAGCGAGAAAAATCCTGAGCCATTTTGGGCTGATGTCGAACAGGAATTGGCGGAAAGAATCAATCGGCTGGGAATTGGGCCGCAGGGATTGGGTGGAAGTACGACTACCTGGGCGGTTAGTATCATTTATAAACCCTGTCATATAGCTTCTATGCCGGTGGCAGTCAATCTCGATTGTCATTGTCATCGTCATGAAACCGCTATCATTGAGTAGAATCAATATGTCCGATATTTATCATTTATCCACTCCCCTTCAAAACACAGATTTGATAAACCTGAAAATCGGTGATAAAGTTTTAATATCGGGAAAAATTTATACCGCCCGCGATGTTGCTCATCAACGTTTGGTGAAACTTATGGAAATTAGCCAGCCTCTGCCGTTTGATATCAAGGGGACGGTGATTTATTATGCCGGACCGGCGCCGGCTCGGCCCGGTAATCCGATTGGCTCGGTCGGTCCAACCAGTTCGTATCGAATGGATAAATTCACTCCGCCGCTACTGTCAGCCGGAGTGAAGGCTACGATTGGTAAAGGCGAACGCAGTCAGGACGTGATTGATGCCATTATTCGCTACCAGGCGGTTTACTTCGTCGCTGTGGGAGGCGCGGCAGTCGTGGCGGCACAAGCCGTAAAAACGGCTCGTATCGTTGCTTTTGAGGAACTTGGTCCAGAAGCTATCTACGAACTTACAGTAGTTAATTTTCCAGTTTTTGTGGCTATTGATGTAAACGGTAATGATCTTTTCCGCGTCGGAGTTGCTCGTTATCGTCAGGAATAAATTTTACAGGAGATAATATTTATGAAACAATTGAAACTCGATCTTAGCAATCTTGATAACGTTTTTCCGGAGAATTTTACTCCAGAACAAATCGCTCAAGCAAAGACATTGTTTTTTCAGAAGTTGTCAGAAGGCGCTCATCAATTTTATGGAGGTAAAATTCAAATAGCGCCGCGGGCGGGATTTTTTGGATTCAACTGGTTTAATGTCTGGTACACACCGGGCGTCTCGCGCATTTCGACTACAATTCGAGATGACAATGATCTCTCTTTTGAATTGACTAATCGCGGAAATTTAGTAGCGATTGTCAGCGATTCGACTCGGGTGCTTGGTGATGGAGATGTGACTCCACCGGGAGGTCTGGGAGTTATGGAGGGCAAAGCCTTTTTAATGAAATATCTTGGCGGAGTAGATGCCGTACCACTCTGTATTAATAGTCGCGATCAGAACGGCTTACCCGATCCCGATAATATCATCCAATTTGTCAAGATGTGTGAACCGAGTTTTGGAGCTATCAATCTAGAAGATATTTCTCAGCCGAACTGTTATAAGGTTTTGGATGTGCTCAGCGAGGAATGTGAAATTCCGGTTTGGCATGACGATGCTCAAGGGACAGCTTGTGTGACCTTAGCCGGTCTAATTAATGCCTTGAAATTGGCAAAGAAGGAGATCGGCGAAGTGAAAATCACAATGTTAGGGGCTGGTGCTTCGAATACAACTATAGCCAGAATTATTATTGCGGCTAGTGGCGATCCCCAAAAGATTATGCTCTTTGATTCCCGAGGAGGGCTCCATCGCAATCGTACGGATATTAAAGAAGATCCGCGGTTTTATCGTAAATGGGAATTATGCCAATTAACCAATCCAAAATGCGTCAATGATTTTGCCGAATCATGTAAAGGGGCGGATGTGTTGATTGCACTCTCAAAACCGGGACCGAATGTCATTAAGCCGGAATGGATCAAATCTATGGCTGATAAAGCAATTGTTTTCGCTTGCGCTAATCCCATTCCGGAAATTTGGCCGCACGCCGCCAAAGAAGCGGGTGCTTTCATTGTGGCTACTGGTCGTGGCGATTTTCCCAATCAAGTTAATAATTCACTGGGCTTTCCTGGTATTTTAAAAGGGGCTCTGATAGTCCGAGCTCGTAAAATAACCGATTCGATGGCAATTGCGGCGGCACAAGCTTTGGCTGATTTTGCCGAAAAGCGTGGCATAACACCGGATAATATTATTCCGAAAATGGATGAAACCGCAGTTTTTCCATCTGAAGTCGCGGCGGTAGCTAAGCAAGCAGTTCAAGAGGGAATTGCCCGGCGAATAATTACTGCTGAGTCGGCATTTCAACAAGCCGAAGTAGATATTCAAACCTCTCGGGCGATGTTTCAAACCCTGATAAAAGAAAGTTTTATCAAAGAGCTTCCTGAGAGTTTGTTGGTTTCAGCCCTCGAATGGGCGATTAGCCAGGTCTAATTGGCAGGGAGCCGATTAAAAGCAATCCGATTTTTAGCAAAATGGAATTCTGTGATTTTGTTTGAATAAAACAATTTTTGATTCTTGTTATTGTGCCAAATTTTATGCAAATTATGCCCGATTTTTAAAATTGATCGCGGGGTGGAGCAGTTGGTAGCTCGTTGGGCTCATAACCCAAAGGTCGTAGGTTCGAATCCTACCCCCGCTACAAATTAATTTAAAGTCCATTTAATCTCTCGCAAAGAGCGCAAAGTTTTTATTTTAAAACTGTATAATCTTTTTGAATGTTCTTCCTTAAGTAAAATTACCTGTAAAGTAGCTCGTTGGAACTCGTTGGGCTCATATCCCGACGAATCGGGCCACTGGTTCGAATCCAGTCCCCGCTACAAATTAATTTAAAGTCCATTTAATCTCTCGCAAAGAGCGCAAAGTTTTTATTTTAAAACTGTATAATCTTTTTGAATGTTCTTCCTTAAGTAAAATTACCTGTAAAGTAGCTCGTTGGAACTCGTTGGGCTCATATCCCGACGAATCGGGCCACTGGTTCGAATCCAGTCCCCGCTACAAATTAATTTAAAGTCCATTTAATCTCTCGCAAAGAGCGCAAAGTTTTTATTTTAAAACTGTATAATCTTTTTGAATGTTCTTCCTTAAGTAAAATTACCTGTAAAGTAGCTCGTTGGAACTCGTTGGGCTCATATCCCGACGGATCGGGACACTGGTTCGAATCCAGTCCCCGCTACAAAGTTACTCAAAGTCTAATCAAACGCTGGCGCAAGGCGCAAGGTATTGATTATTAGAAAATATGGACTTCGAATTTATTAAGGATTTCCAGCAAAGATATTAGAGTTTGAAAACTATAATAAATATTTTATATTTGCGCCTGTATGAGCATTTTGACTATTTGATTTATAACGTAACTAATTAAATGAATTTCAAGAAAATTATCAAATTTCAACTCGTAGCCTGGCTGGGAACGATTGTTAATCTTGGTTCACTTTGGATATTGCACGGTATATTAAAAATCCCGGTGACGATTGCCGGAGCCTGCGCAATTGAATTAGCTATTTTGCATAATTTTACCTGGTATTATTTCCGCACCTGGAATGGTAGAGTTGCCCACACTCCCACTGATTTTTTCTCAAGACTCTGGAAATACAATGTTATTACAGCCGGAGTGGATTTTGTTTTCAATTTGGGTACATTATCGGTGCTTACCCATTTTTTTCATCTTCATTATATTTTAGCTGATATTTTGGGGATGTCTATAGGTCCATTTATTAAAATATTTATTAATGAACTGGTTATTTTTAAGAAGCCTAAATTGCATGTGAAAGATAATTAGGGGAAAAAGACATAATGGAAAATCAAAAGAAAGCCAAACGAATCATTAATACCTGGACTGGTCCCTGGGAAAAACGCAATCTTCCTAAGATGGCGGCTGCTCTACCGAACTGGGTTTCTTCCGACCATCTTACAATTTTAGGTATCGTCGCGGCTTTAGTAATTTCGCTTGGATATGTGCTAACCAGATATTCGAATTGGTGGTTAATGTTGGCAAACTTTGGCTTTGTTTTACATTGGTGGGCAGACAGCCTCGATGGAACATTGGCGCGGGTGCGCCATAAAGAGCGGGAACAATACGGGTATTTCGTTGATCATATGTGCGACGCTTTTTCGACGACGATTATTCTAGTTGCGTTTGGACTTTCACCGCTGATGCGTTTAGACATTAGTCTGTTTCTCACGATCGGTTATTTATTGCTAAATATTTATGCTCATGTAGGCGCTTATACCGAAGGTATTTTTCGCTTATCATATGCCAAGGTCGGTCCGACTGAGATACGAATTCTGGTGGTAATAGTAAATACAATTCTAATTTTCTGGAATCCTACCGTGCTGGTGTTAAATAATCAACCGTGGAAAGTAGTTGACGTTGTCGGTGCGATTCTGGCTGGGGTTTTCATTATAGTTTTTATAATTGTTGGCATCAAAGACGCAATTAAATTAGACCGCCTCGATCGTGCTAAATGGGAAAAATAATCAAGCAACTAGTGTAATTAATCTATTATTTTTGGTAGGGGAAAGATGACCAATTAACCTTTTACTCCCTTACTATAATTTCAGTATAACGACTGTTTGGGTTAAGATTACTAAACAAAAAGATTACTGAAGCGGGCTTCCTGGCGTTTTTTCCAATTACCCTGATGATAAGCATAACTGACCAAGAGCGGCATCATCACCGTAGCCTCGCCGAAAACCATTTGTTCGTACTTAGTGTCGACTTTGCCCCAGGAACTGGCTTCTTTGAGGGTTGATCCAGATAGCCCACCATCGCGTTCGTCAGCCACGGTTAACTGAACAGCATATTTATGCATTGGTTTTTCGATTCCGAGCACGTCTGTGGCTACAACAACGTCCTGAGTAAAATTTTTGGGAACACCACCGCCAATCATTAGAATGCCGGTTTCTTTAGCGGCGATTTTGATTTTAGTCAGTTCGAGGAAATCACGAGCGGAATCAATCGTTACCATATTGCCTTTGCGATTCCATTGATGGTGAATTAGCCCGAAACCAGCCGAACAATCCGAAAACGCAGGGACGAAGATCGGAACACCTTTTTTATAAGCTGAATAGACGACCGATTTTTCGGTTTTGATACCAACTTTATCGAGATACTTTCCCATTTCCTCGATAAACTCGCGCGAAGAAAAAGGCCGCGGCGGCAGAGAATTAGCGATTTCGGCGATGGTCAGATCGCAGACGCGCAGTTCATCTTCATCGATATAAGTGTCATATATGCGGTCAATCGCCAGATCGCGCAATTCGTTATCATTACTAAAAGGGGTTCCAATATAATGTTTATAACCAAGCGCTTCAAAAAAATCCTGATCAACGATCAAAGCCCCAGTTGAGACGATAGCATCTACCATGTTATTTTCGACCATATCAGCTACGACGTTTTTCAATCCGGCACTGAATAGTGACCCGGCTAGAGTAAGGATGACTTTACATTTTTCGTCTTTCAGCATTCGGTCATAAATATCGGCGGCGACAGCTAAATTGCGCGCCTGAAAAGCCATTTTACTATAAGCTTTCAGAATCGGTCGCGCGTCGAATGATTTGATATCAATATGTTCAACCACCTTTTTAAGATAGTCGCTTTTTTTCATGGCATTGACTCCTTTGCGTAAATCATACTTAAGGTTCGATAGATGAGTTTTGCCGCTAGAAAATCAGGGGCTTTGTCAGATGGGTTAGGCAAAAGCTCATTAACGTCCATACCGACGATGTGCTTTTTTTGAATAATATGCGCAATGACGTTGATAACATCGTACCAGCCCAGTCCACCCGGTTCAGGAGTACCGGTAGAGGGGAAAACCGCCGGATCGAAAACATCCAGATCGATAGTCAGATAAACATTGTTGGTTAAATTGGCGGTGATTTTAGCGAAAATTTCCGGCGAATTGCAGAATTCATGCGCAAAAATCACCCGCGCTTTATCTAATCGTTCTAATTCGCTAATATCCATACTACGAATGCCGACTTGCACTATCGGGCAGATTTCTTGAATACGTGCCATTACGCAAGCGTGATTGTATTTACTGTTCTCATATTCATTCCGCAAATCGGAGTGGGCATCCAGCTGCAAGACTGACAAGTTAGAGAAGTGCTTGGCGTGAGCCTGTACCAGCCCGATCGAAATCGTGTGTTCGCCGCCAATACCGACTACAAATTTTCCATCGGCGAGAAGCTGCCTGGTTTTTTCGTTGACTTTTTGGACTAAATCCTCCGGCTTTTTGGGGCATTTGAGGAAGGGTAGCGTAGTGATGCCTTGCCGATAAATCTCCGAATCGGTCTCAATATCGTAAAGTTCCATATTAGCCGAGGCGGTCAATAATGCTTCAGGACCTTTAGCGGCCCCTTTTTGCCAAGTGGCTGTTCCGTCGTAAGGAATTGGTAGAATGGCTATCCGGGATTGCTCGTATCGGCAGTAATCCGGCTCGAGCGCACCAAATGCTCCGGGTGAAAAGGGAGTCGGCATAGTTTAGGTTAAACTAAGGATGTTGGGGGAAATTTTCGCCGCGTTCCTTTAAGTACCATTTCGGCGACTGGCATTTAAAGTACTCGATTATATAGTTGCGAGCCGTCTCAACATCGAATGATTTGCAGGAAAACAGATCGACGAAAACGAATTTTTTCTTAGGGTAAGTGTGTAATGAAATATGGCTTTCGGCGATGATCACGACGCCCGTTATACCTTCGTCACCGGGAAAACGCCCTTCATAACGGAAAACGTAAGGTTGAGTAATTTTGGTCATGCCGATTTTAGGGGGGAGTTCGTTTAATAGCTTGAAACAAGCATCGAGATTATCTAATACTTCTGAATCGCAATCATTCAAATCCAGCATTAAGTGAGGTCCGTAGCCGTATTTGATTTTTTCCATTTCGCATAAACCCTCCATTAATGAGTTACTTACGACAACGAATTTCAATCCGACGATCAACATCGTTTTGAAATCTGTAAAAAAACGCGCTATTATACATTAAAATTTTAATATTTCAAATAAAAATTATTAGGTAAAAAATTAGATGATTTACGACGGAGAAAGTTTTTAATCTTAAATTGATTCATTGCAAAATTAGCTATTGACTTTAATTTTAAAATGTTTTAGATTGGAAACGTATGAAACAAAATTCGTTTCCATCGGGTGAAGAAGCCAAAGCTAAACTCAATCCGGCAATTACCTACGCTCGCCGATTCATCCTAGCCAATGGCACCCGCGGCTTGAATATTGACCAAATGGCTGCTGACCTCCACATCGCTAAAAAGACCATTTACAAAGTATTCCCTACCAAAGAACAATTCATCGAGTATGTTCTTCTCGACATTTATCATGAATTGTTTACCGAGACCCGTGCTATCCAGCTAAATGATAATGAGCCGCTTAAGTGTTTTTATGGAATAATGAAAATAATGTTCAAGCATATCTCTCAAATTAATCCGCAAACAATTCTCGATGTAAAATTGTTTTATCCCAAAGTGTGGCAGGAAGTAGAAGAATTCGAACATGAGGTAATCAATCGAATTCTGGATTCTTTTCAAAAGGCAGATAATCTCGGACTATTGCGCAAGAAATTTGACCTCAAATTCACAGCCGATTTAATCGTAAGAATTGTTCAGAACACCTTTCAGCCGGAGATATTCATTAGTGCGCCCTATTCGATTACCGAGATGATAAAAATATTTGTAGATATAATTATGAACGGACTGATGGAGAAACAATTCACTTTTAATTTTTCGGATGATGAATGATTCGCAAAATAATTGAATTTGACCTGAAATATCCGCGAACGATCATTGCTTTCTGTATTCTATTAACTCTATTGATGGGCTGGAATATTCCCAAGATCCAGCTCGAACCGGATATTAAAGCCCTTATGCCGCAGGATTTTGAGATTATCGAAAATATGAAGGAGATGGAAGACACTTTCGGCGGCAATGATTTAGTTGTGGTTTCGATTACTGCGGATAATATCTTTTCTCCAGCAACGCTGGAAAAAATTGAGGCGATAACTTCTGAAATTGAAATGCTGGAAAACGTTGATCAAGTCATTTCGATTACTAATGTTCCGGATATAGTTGGCACTGCCGACGGATTTGAGGTGCGAGAACTAATCGAGGAATTTCCAACCACCGAGTCGGAGATAGATTCGCTGAAAAAGCGCATTATTGGAAATCGAATGATTTATGGGACTTTGGCTTCGGCTGATTTTCAGAAGGCGGGAATCATTGCCTACTTGAAAGTTGCCACTGATGAAAATAGTGACGAGCAGGTTTATCAGATTTTCAACGCTATTAAAAATAAATATACCGGACCGGAGCAGATTCACATTGCCGGATTGCCTTTGACTCGTCGAGAGGTATCGGCGACGATGGCCGCGGACGTCAAGAAACTCTTTCCGTATGGTATTATTTTGATGATTTTCCTGCTGGTGTTGACTTTTCACAGTTGGACTGGAGCATTTCTACCGTTTACCGTCGTAATTATGAGTATTGTATTTACTGTCGGTTTAATGGTTTTGTTCAATATTAAAATGACAATCGTCGAGATGATGATTCCGGTAATGCTCATCGCCATTGCTAATAGTTATAGTATTCAGGTTATTACCCAATATTTTGTCGAGCACCTCAAAAATCCGGATGCTGATAAGGACAGTTTAATCCGATTGATCCTGTCATATTTAACGACGCCAGTTCTGCTTTCCGGATTTACGACGCTGGTTGGATTTATTTGCCTGCTATCACACGTTTTACCACCGGCAAAAAATCTCGGGATATTATGTGCCTGCGGAACGACTATTGCCTTTATTTATAGCCTGACTTTCATTCCGGCGGCGTTAAAATTGCTTGGTTTTCCGGTAACCTTGAAAACCGCCGGTTCTCGTAAGCGAACCAGTCGGTTTCTGCCGAGCTGGGGGCAATTTTTCACTCGTTATCATAAGCCATTTCTGGGACTTTGCTTGGTGGCAATTATTATCGTCGCAACCGGAATCGGACGTATAATCGTTGATACTAATCCAATTGCCTATTGGAAAAAATCTTCTGAAATTCGCCAAAGCAATGAAGTAATTGACCGAAACTTCGGTGGCAGTTCAACTATATCAGTACTTGCTACTGGCGATATAAAAGACCCTCAATTTTTAAAGAAGATAGAAAACCTTTGTACCTTTCTGGAGAGTCAGCCGACCGTCACCTGCGCCAATTCGATAGTGGATATGCTTAAGCGGATGAATCAGGCTTTTCACGGCGACAGTGCCGAGTATTATGTTATTCCGGAGACCAGAGAGGAAGTAGCGCAGTATCTTTTTCTCTATTCATTGACTGGCGATACCAAGGATCTGGATCGCTTTGTGGATTACGATTATACCCAGGCGCAAATCCTGGCACGAGTGAACGACTCCAGTTCGAAAGCCTCATATAAATTGTATAAAGATACGCAGAATTATATCGCTGAAAATTTAGGGGCAGAAAATTTCCCTAAAGTTTCTGGAATGGCGCCGCTTATCGGAGTCTTATCGGAGTTGGTTGTTGATGGCCAAATCCGAAGTTTGGCACTTTCAATTATCGCTGTTTTTCTAATTATTGCGATAGCCTTTCGCTCCGTAAAAGCGGGATTGATCGCTATCGTGCCGCTAATTGTGGCGGCTTTGTGTTTGTTCGGGATTATGGGACATATCGGTATTACTCTTAATATTGCGACGGCTTTAATTTCCAGTATTATGATTGGAATCGGGATTGATTACACAATTCACTTTTTATATCGTTTTCGACTGGAGGCGCGTAACGGCACTGACGCTGAAGAGGCTACTATTCGCACACTTACAACCAGTGGAAAGGGGATTGTTTATAACGCCATCTCAGTTATTATTGGTTTTATGGTCCTGATGTTATCCGGATTTGAGCCGATCAGCTTTTTCGGATTTCTGATTGTGTTTTCAATTGCCGTTTGTCTTTTTGGCGCCTTGACGATTTTACCGGCTTTATTAGTCCTGACCAAACCGGCTTTTATATTCGGTAAAAGGAGTTTACAGTGACAATAGAACAAAAAGATAAAAATATAGCGCGCGGGCTAACGATAATTTCTGGTGGCATTGTAGTCTATTGGCTATATCAGCTGATTCTCTGGTTAATTCGGTGGTTCAGTACTGTTAGGATTGAAACGTCTGGGATATGGTCGAATTTCGGCGGGTTTTGCCTGGAAAATCTGAGCATTATTCTAGTAGTTTATGTATTTATCTGTTTGCAAATTGCTGGTGTGGTTGAATTTCGTTATCGGAAAAATTTTACGGAGGCTTTTTTCCTAGGAATAATATTTACTCCGATAATTATGTTAATTTATATGAAATTAAAAAAAGGAAAATTTCCTGACGATTCAAAGGAGGTTTAGATGAAAAAGCTTTTTTCTCTAAGTATAATTTGCATCGCCCTTGTGATTTTTTATAGTTCCGCTATAGCCCAAATGACCGGGCGCGACATTATGCTGAAAGTCGAGAAACAGCAGGATACTAAGACGCGGATTGTTAAGTCGAAAATGATCTTGATCAATAAGCAAAATAAGACCCGTGAGCGGGATGTCGTCCAATATGTTAAATCGGTTAACGATCCCAAAGGCGTTGATGATAAAATTCTAATATTTTTCGAATACCCAGCCGACATTCGTGGCACGGGATTACTGATGATTTCCTACTCGGATGTCAATAAAGATGATGACCGCTGGCTTTACCTGCCCGCATTAAAAAAAGTCCGGCGCATCGCTGGTGAAAGCAAGAATGAATATTTCATGGGTACGGATTTTACTTATGATGATATGGGTGGGCGAAGCGTTGATCAGGATAAACACACTCTACTCGGCGAAGAGACGATTGATGGCGTGAAGTGTTACAAAATCGAGTCAGTTCCGATAGACAAAAATGACATTTACAGTAAAAAAATCGGCTGGGTGATTCCGGATAAATGGGTGCACCTAAAGGTAGATTTCTATGACCAGAAAGGTCAACTGATGAAAACCCTCAAAGCCGATGATATTCGAAATGTCTCCGGCGTCTGGTTGCAGTTTAACCTTGAAATGACCAATTTGGCTGAAAATCACAAAACCATTCTCAAAATTATCGAGGCTAAAATCAACGAACCTATTGATGACCAAATATTTACGATTACAGCCCTCGAACGCGGAGGCATCCGATGAAACGGGCAATCTTCTGGCTGGTAATTTTGCTAATCTGGTTTGGCAATACAGCCGTAGCGCAAATTACTCTGCGAGGTTTTATTCTCAATCAGGATATGTTTCAAACTAATGAATCAATGGATGTTATGTTGATTCGCAATCGTCTGAGATTGAACACCGAAACTTACGGTGAAAACGTTTATGGTTTTGCGTCGCTTGATATTACCAACGACATAGCCGACAGCACGACGACGTTGCCGAATTTACGGGAAGTGTACATTGACATTTATAGCAATTGGCTCGACCTTAGAATCGGCAAACAGCAGGTGGTCTGGGGTAAAACCGACGGCTATTTTATCAACGACATCGTCAATCCGCTGGATTTATCCTATTTTCTCCTACAGGATTTTGACGATATTCGCATGGCAACGACTATGCTGAATGCCAAATTACACTACAGCAATTACTCGTTGGAAGTGCTCGTAATCCCGGAATTCAAGCCGATGAATCTACTGTTTGAGGGTGCTTGGGGTTATAAAAGGCCGCAAATGATGGAGTACGAAAGTCCGCTGGGCAAAATTGTACTTCCTTTGCATTATCAGAATGAACAAATTCCTGACCTATCGTTAAAAAATACTGAATATGGTTTGAAATTAAATACCTGGTTTTTGAGAACCGACCTGGCATTTTTATATCTGCGTAGTCGTGAAGATAAGCCTGTGTATTTTACCGAACTTGTTAATGACTCTTCGGGTTTACCAATTCGAGTAGATTTGACTCCGACGCATCCCTGGCAGAATTTCTTCGGATTGAATTTCTCCAAGCCAATCGGGGCATTTGTGTTCCGTGGAGAAGGCGGCTATTATCCCGAGCGCCATTTCAACACTCAAGATATGAACTATTTATCAAAAGGAATGATAATCGAGAGGCCTTTTTTACAATTTATGCTTGGTGGCGATTATCAGTTGACATCGGCTTTGGATTTATCTGTTCAAGGCATTAACGAACGGATTCTGGATTATAAAGAGGGTATTCAAGCCGATGAAAATGTCACTATTGGTACGGTGATGCTGAGAGGTCATTTTGTTAATGAAACTGTTTCACCGCTAATTTTAGTGATGTATAATTTCGAGGATTACTCTTCATTGACGCGCTTGAGTATTGATTGGAATTATGCGGATAGCTTTACGATCACGGCGGGAGTAGATTTACTAGCGGGAAAATCTGACACGATTTTTGGGATGTTTGCTAAAAACGATAATGTCTATCTGAAGTTTAAGTACGCTTTTTAGTTAAAAGCATACTTTTCAGCCAATATTTATAAATTAAAAAATATCACTTATAGGCATAGGAGGAGTATTTTTTCCCAGAATATAGTGGGAAAAAGTTTTAGTTAGTTGAGAAGATTTCAGCGAACCTCAATCTTTTTAAGAAATTTACTCATCTTAATGAATGTTAGTTAGGGCTGTCACGGAAGTATTTTACTCAGCCGGTCCGTCCGTTACTTACCTCGATTTATCAAAAGCTAACAGGTATAAATCGGTGAATAGTAATCGCACTGGAACAAGGGCAACGTTTAGCTTTTATTTTGATTGATCGCAATTATGATTGACGACAACGAATAGGCCGAATCCGCTTTTCCTTTTGATTTGCGTCATTATGGCGAAAAATTTTTAATGAACTTTGGCGTGTTTGGTTACACTAAAGCATCTTTCGCCTTACCGAAAGCTATTTTCCATTAATCTGGATTTCTAAAAAGTGGATACCACATCCTTAAAATTTACACCAATATAGAAAAATGAATTTGCATCAATCAAAGCTATTATGTAAAATAAACTATATTGCTTATTTGAATCCCTAAATGTTGAAGTGTGGTGAAATTTTGAGAGAGTGGAAATGGAAATAACGGCTTCAGTTCTCAATAGCATTCTAAAAGACGCACTGACAGTGCTCTCTATTGAAAAGAATCGGATTAACGACCTGAATGTTTTTCCCGTTCCCGACGGTGATACGGGTCTTAATATGGTTCTTACGGTGCAGGGTGGCTTGGCTCATGCCAAAAATTATGCCTCCGACCAATCAACTTTATCGGAATATCTAACCGCCCTTGCCGAAGGAATGACACTAAATAGTCGCGGGTGTTCGGGTGTTATTCTGGCTCTATTTATCCAAGGGGTGGCGAAAAAACTAGCAGACTGGCCTCCAGATCAGAAAATACCTAACACGGAGATTGCGCAAGCACTTATTTCGGGATATAAATACGCCTATGCCGAGACTGCCAACCCGAAAGAAGGCACGATGCTCACTATGATGAGAGTATTTGCGGAGCGGTTTTCTGAACTGGTAATGGATGGCAAGGATGCCCTTTCTATTATCAAAGATATTGTCCCCGATCTGGAAGAAACGTTGGAGAAGACTCCTGAAATGCTCCCCGTTCTTAAAAAAGCAGGTGTGGTGGATTCCGGTGCTATGGGATTTCTGGTGCTTATCAAAGGAGTGGCTACGGGACTGGAATATACGGGTACAAGGATTCGTCCGATTATGAATATTGCCACCATTCTCTCGACAAGCCGTTATATTCGTTCAATTATAAAAGAGCGAAAATATGAGTCTGGAGAAGAACGGAAAAAATTACGACCATTGAATATTTCCCTAAATAATATTAACAATATTTCCTTCGCAAATATTCTGACCAAGTTTAATAATTTGCTCCAGCGCAATAATAACCATCAACTGGCCGAAGAGATTTTAGCGCAAAGTAATGAACTGGATGAAACCTGGAACCCGGATATACAATATCGGTATTGCACTGAATTCATCCTCGAATCAGATGAAATAGGAAAAGATTCACTAAAAAAGAAACTGGAATCATTCGGAGATAGCATCCTCATTATTTCTTCTAGCAATACTTATAAGTGCCATATTCATACTAACAAACCTAAAGACCTTCTTAAATCTTTAGAAAACCTTGGGAATATCTCAGCAACTAAAATAGACGATATGAAGGTTCAGCATAAAAACCTTATATCGGAAGATAAAGAATTCTATGAACGCGATCTGGCGGTGCTACTTATTGTCAATGGAGAGGGATTTGCTAAAATCTTGAAAAGCCTCGGAGCAACCGATATTCTTATGTATAAGCAAGCAAAACCTTCCGTTAACCAAATAGGGAATGCCTTATTCAAAACCAGGGCAAAAAACATCATTGTTGCGGCTGATGACTCAGATATCCTCGCCAGTCTCAAATCTGCCATTACGCTATGCAAAAGTAATATAGAACTTATAGAAACCCAGAGTGTGATTCAGATAATCAGTATGATGTACACATTTTCACCTGAAATGGATATTTTTTCAAATGCCAGTATAATGCGGGAAAACCTCGATAATATTAGGTTTTGCCAAATAGCAAAAGCAACGCGGCAGTTTAAAACCGATTTTGATACAATACCTAAAGGCAACTATTTCAGCCTACATAATAAAAATATCCTCACTCATCATTCCAATTTGATTGATCTTATCAAACTTTCCATAGAAAAAGTGAGGGAAAATGAATCGCTTATTACCTTATACAGAGGCAAAATGGAAAAAAACAACGGATCGCTGATTGCAGAGTTGCAACAAAAATTCACGCAATGCGATTTTGAAATATATTATGGCGGCCAAAATCGCTACAACTATTATATTACTTTTGAATAAGGAGAATCGAATTGGATAAGAAAATACTTATACTAACAGGCGATAATCTCGGATTAAAAAATGAGCAAATTGATTACCCGGACGTTGCGGTAGTAAAATTTCCTGTGGTAATTGATGAAAAAGAATATTTTGAAGACGAAACACACACTGCTCAATATCTCATTGAGCGTTTCAAGAAAGAGAAAATCGTGGCTCGCTCTCAGGCATTGCTGAGAAAAGACATCGTTGAGGTAATTGAAAAGAACAAGGATAAATATGATCTGATTGTTCATGTGTTAATGGGAAGTAATATGTCTTCGGCAACAGTCCAGATGGCAGAAGGAATCCGCAAAGACTATGAAGGCATTATCCCAATTATTAATATTGATACGAAACAAGCCTCTTCCGGAGTTGGGGCGGTACTTCTGCGGGTTATAGAACTCCTAAAAGAGTCGGACAGTGTAGATGAATTTGTCTCGCGCATAGACGAAGTAATAAAAAATACCTACTCGTATTTTTGTGTGCCGGACTTGAATTATCTTTATAGAGGGGGAAGAATTGGAAGGGCACAGTCTCTGCTCGGCTCAGTATTGAGGATAATACCAGTAGTGGGGTTATTTGGCGATGAAACTGATTCAGGATTTTTACCTGTAGGAAAAGGAAGAACATACCAAGCCGCTAATAAGATAATTATCAATCATATTAAACAGAAAATGGTTCTAAAGAAGGTGGCTAAAATTGAGCTTATAAATATACTGCATTTTGAAAACGATGAGGCAGACGAACTAAAGAATTTAGAAAATCAAATTAATGATAACCTCATTTACCGAAGACTCGTTCATGGACATGCCAGATTTGTTGAGGCTGTTCATGGAGGCCCAGGTACGTGGGGTGGGAGTTTTGTCTTAAAATAAGAAATTAGAATAATGATTTACCAAACAGTAATTCTTGCCATAGTTGCTTATTTTTTGGGATCTATCTCGTTTAGCTATATTTTTACCAAGGTACGCACCGGAAAAGACATCAGAACGGTTGGGGTCAAAAATTCCGGAGCGTTAAATGTATTTGAGAATGTGGGCAAAGGAATAGGCTTGCTCGCAGGAATAGCGGATGCGCTAAAAGCGGTCGTAGTAGTTGTCATCGGCAAACTCATTGGACTTGATACTTTTCCAACCATATTTGCGGCTTCTTTTGCTGTTATTGGGCATTGCTTTCCGATCTACTACAAATTTTATGGTGGCAGAGGGGCTTCTGCCGCTCTTGGGATTCTTTTATGCTTTATTCCGCTCGAAGTACTTATCAGCTGTATTCCCGCGGCTCTCATTGCTTATTGTATCCGTAGAATGGGCTTCACTCCTGTGTTCATCCTCGGCTTTTCTCCTATTGTAGCTGCTATTTTCAAAAAACCAGCTACAATCATTTGGGGAGTCGTATATCTCGTACTCTTAACCGGGGTTCTCAACCTTATCATCAATATCTCAAAAAGAGATGAGAAACTAATTCCAGAAAATTAAATTTCTATAGCAATAAAGATTGCTTCGCTACGTGTAATAAAAAGGATTTTATGAACCGGGAGTGGTTTAGAAGAATTGTTATCTACCAAAAAATAGTCTAATAGGGATGTACTTTTACCACATTGGCAAAATGAATAAAATATCTAGTATTGGCTTAATTTTATACAGCTTACAATTAGCTATAAAAACAAAATACCCCGCCGGAGCGGGATATTTTGTGTAAACTTAATCGGTGATTTCTGTTAACGATGATTACGCATTAACAGTATCAGTAACCGCAGTAGTCGTGTCGACCGGAGCCGGTGCCTCTTCTACTTTGGTCTTTTTCTGGCAACTCACCGTGACGAGCGCCAAACTGGCAACCATCAAAATTACCAGCAATTTTTTCATTTTACTCTCCTTTATAATAATTTTAAAAAACCTTGTCTACCCAGACAAATGTGCATTAATTTTAATATTGGTATGAATAAAAACAAAGAAAAATTATTTGTGATTTAATAAAACGAAAAAATTGATTAAAAATCATACTTCAAAATGTAGCAAGTTTAGAAATTAAAAATGTCTAATTAAAAATTGATTTTTGGTATTATTTTATAGAATCACTGACTTGGATTTTGTTATCAAGAGGGAGATATCGCGATATATATTCTAAATCAGATTTTAAAGAATCATCTATAGCTTCCTGCATAAATTGATCTATTCCGGTGGAATCAACCACCTCCAGCAGGTTGTCTGCCCTGCCTTCGTAGAGGATAACATAATCGAGCGAGTCGATATGACCGGTTTTGTATAACCAATTCAACAGCCATTTACGTCGTCGTTCAGTAAAGTTGGATCCATCATAGGGCGAATGACGACGCGGACTAGGCATGATTGCAACCAAACGGCTGGCTTCGTCAATGCTGACGTCAGCCGCAGACTTGCCGAAATAATGCTGGCAGGCGGCTTCCACGCCATAAATTCCGCGTCCGAATTCGATAACGTTCAGGTACAACTCGAGAATACGCCGCTTGGATAGATGACGTTCCATTTTAAAGGCAATAATCAATTCTTGAACTTTTCGCGGAATGGACTTTTTAGTCGAAAGGTATAGATTTTTAGCTAATTGTTGGGTAATTGTTGAACCACCAAAGGCATATTTCTTACGTTTCTTATTTTTTTCGAGTGCAAATTTGATGGCTTCCACATCGAAACCAATATGTTCATAAAACCGAGCATCCTCAGCTAAAATTACTGCATGAATAATATTCGGTGAGATTTTAGTGATAGGAACCCACTGCCAATGGAGTGCAACTTTTTTACCGGCTTTCTGATACTCGGCCGTACGCTGGCGAATAAAAGCGGTGGTTTCTGGATTTTTATGGACAAATTCCGAACCGTCCGGCGCCGCAATATATAATCCAACAAAAATTACTACCGGAATCAAAATTATAAATAAAACAATCTTTAAAATTAGCTTAAGCATAAAATCGAATGGAGTTTACGGAAAATTTGGTATAAGGTAAAAGAGTTTTGATTAATATCGAAAATTAGTGAACAATTCTACAATGCCAGGATTACGGGGATATTTTATTAGAAGGTTTTTACCTCGTTAAAACCATCTTTTTAACTTGCGTAAAAATCCCTGCAGTCAATTTGTAGAAATAAATCCCGCTGGCGACGTTGTTGCCATGCGAGTCTCGGCCGTTCCAGATCAGGTGATAATGACCGGCTGGCTGGTGATTGTCCGCGAGAGTCGTGATTTTTTGTCCGAGCAAATTGTAAATTTCGAGCCTAACGTGGGAATTCTGTGACAATTCATATTCAATAGTCGTTAGCGGATTGAAGGGGTTGGGAAAATTCTGCCTGACTTGAAAAGTTTTGGGTTTTTGAGAATCATCAGGTTTCTCAATAGCCTGAAATTCGCCATGATAGAGATTATCCGGTGAATTTTCCATAAAAGACGGCTGACTGGCATTCATGTCCATCAAACCATCATACCATTGCGGCATAGTCGGCGGCGTCGCACTCACAAGCAGCTCGCGCCAGGCTTCGTCAGTCAGACGATTGGCGATTGGCTGAATGAATTCATAGTATGAGAAAATCGCCCCGCGCGTGATGCGAATGGTCCCGCCCTCGTTCACGATGACATTGATTTCCAGCGGATAGCCGATGCCTTCTTCCAGGCACTGATCGGAGTCGGAATCAGTGTGTACGTCGGCAACGACCGCCATGTCATCGGAGTCATAGTGCCAGGGATCCTCACCTTCGGAGACCAATTTTTGCATGACTTTGCCAAAACAATAAATATTGGCGTATTCCTCATCTGTTAGTGGTGTATTCTCCAGTTCTTTGATCGAGACATCCCGTAAGAAAAGCAGGAGGGATTCAAAAAGAGCAAGTTTATCCCGAAATTTTTCAGTTAATAAGTCCCGGGCTTGCAGTCCGTCTATTGTATAGCGCGTGAGACTTGCCAGACGGGCGTAAAGATGCGGATTGGGTTCTACATAACTCTTCGGCGGACCGGGAGCTATACCACATGGCGACATACTTTGTTTGGCATAAAGGATTGTATCATGCCTTAGTTCTGCCCAGGAAGCCAGAGCCGTCAGGAGTTCTTTGTCCATCCAGGCGATAGTTTGCATGAAAAACGGGTAGCCTTCACCTTTTTCATATAGTAATGGCATCAGGCAATAGAGCCAATTCCAATACAGATTCTGCGCCCATTCGGCTGGTGAAATAGCCGCAAATTCGGTCTTGAATTCGGTAATTTTTTCAGGATAATTCAGATAGGCAGTTTCGTTATAAAGCGAATCGAGCAGATCGTAAGCCCGGTCCGAACCGAGAATCGCCATGATGTCCAAGCCTTTGGGGAAAGCTCGACCTCCAACTTCTGGTAGTACAAGATGAGCAAACATATATGAATCCGGAATGAACCGCTGACCCATCAGCCTGAACCCTTTGTAGGTTGTAAAAGAGCCGTAAATCCAGTTTGGTATTTTCGGTTCCGGCAATTTTTGAGCTTCAGTCATGAAATTTTCAAGCAGAGTCGAATTAGCCAGACTGTCAGCGGAAAGAGAAAGAAAATCAGAGCCATAAACCTGTGCGGCAATGGTTTTATAATGTAAAATATTGGGATCGTCGGTTTTTCCTACGAAAAATACGGTCGGCTCGTAGATCATTTTCCACAAATCCAATAATGAATTTCCATTCGCGTCCAGATTAAAGAGCATTTGAGTAAGCAACAGAGCCTGGAGGGTGTGTCTCCTCGCCAGGTTGTCGAATTTTGCCGGCTCCATGGTGAAAATTGTCCAGCCCTGCCACATCATAGCTTTGAAGTAAGCCGTCAGCGTGTCATTCGTGGTATAATGTCCGCGGGGAATGAATTGACTATAATCCAATAAATTGAAAGGTCCCAAGACGGGCGGAGTGTAAAATCCGTCATGATTGGCGATCAAGGTCAATTCCGAATCCACAAGCGCGGAAACCGGTTCTGGAACTGTGAAATCACTGCCTTTCAATAATTTCTGTGACACGCACAGAAACGCCAGATTGCGCCGTAACGTCTCTTTAATTTCCGGTTCGGTTGCTGTATCATATTGCGATTGGGTGCTGTCAATCAGGGTTTTGGTCAAAAGTTCCAGAGCCGGTACGAATTTTTGAATTTCGATTTCAGCCAGTATTTTATCATAAAGAACATGATAGATATGCAGAACCGCGTCGGTAGTGACGAAAAGCGGCGTGCCATCCCAGGTGCAGTCGTTGTAAATATCATATAATTGTTTGAACTGACTTCTGCGGACTGTGAAGTGGTTTTGAAGTAACAGGGCTGAGTCCACCGCGCTGAATCCATAGAAGTCAGAAAAATTTTCAACATTACTGAAATCGGGTTCGACGCTAAAAAGCGGTACGTCAGGGGTAAAATTGGCAGTATATGGCTGGTAAATCCCAAAATCCGTTTGAACATCCTCGGAAATGTTGGCAATCATCTGGGATTGAGCCTGCAATCCGAGGAAACAAAAAGAGAAACATAGGGCAAGTTTGAATAATTCGCTAAAACGCTTCATTTTTCGCCTCGTTTTTATCTGATTGAAATTTATAGGCAAATTTATTAATAATCAACATCACCAGTTCATCTCGAAACCCAGCGTCCAGCCGTTGGTATTCATAATATCGCCATCGGAGCGAATGAAAAGCTTTGCGCCGGATGAATGTTCGTAAACCATGCCAAAGCGGACAGCATTAGTGCGGGTAAGAGTTTTGGGCGGATTGGAGTCATATCTCTCGTAGCGATTGGTTTCCGGATCGTCATTGGCTAAGGCGTCATTTATCCAATATTTTGAAACAATATTCGGATAAAGTAGATCGCTGTAACTGTTTTCCTTATACAGAGTAAGATTAATATCCGTTCCGAGTAAGACTGAGAATCCTTTAGCAAGATAGGCTTTGACTCCAATTGGCACGCTTAGATTCCAGGCTTTGGTTTCCTGCGAGTAGGAATATTTTTTGGTGTAAGTGTCTAGATTACGGTAAGTGCTGGCGTTGTAAAGCGAATACTCGGTGAAGGAATTGGAGTAGTAATTCGATCTTTCGTCGAAATCTACCTGTGACCATTTTCGTGAAATCTGCACTCCACCGAAAAACGCCCAATCATTTTCGAGACTGTAAATCAGCGCAGTCATAAATTTCCATTGATTGATTGACTCTTCGCCGGAACCGTTCAGATTGAATTCCGCGGCGCTATTAGCCGTATAACGTCGGAAAGCGTAAGTAGTATCGGTAATCCAGTGATTGTAGGTTCGGTCGCTAAATGTGGTATCGTCGGTGGCGTATCGAGTGTTAACGTCCTGATTTTTACTGGTCAATGAAAATGATGAGCGCAGGACGAGATTTTTATTTAATTTCTTTTCCAAAATCAAGGTTAGGTATGGTTTTACTCCGGAAGTTTTATAGGTCAAATCGGTATTCAAAGTGTGTTCACTAAGGCAATAATATGCGGTATTAGTAGCTGTTTCCGAGAACGAGTCCGAAGTATCCTGGGCAATTTCAGATTCCTGGCCGGAACCGAAAAATGCTCCGACGCTAATCCCATAGGTCGTTTTTTCATCGGGATGGTACAAAAAACCGGCGCCTAAATCATAATGGCAGCCATTAATTTCCAGATCTTCGTCGTTCAGAATTCCATACGAGGAATGTGGATGAGTTGCCCATTGCGAATCCAGCAAGTAACCGTCGCGGTGAAAAATATAATGGCCAAGGTGCAAGCCGAGATCAGTTTTAGTCGAAAGCCGGTAGCCGAGAGTAATTTCGGATTGGTTGGCAATAACCGTCTGCTGGTTTTCGTCAGTTTCGAGACGTTGCGGTTCAAAATCGGCATACCGAATGTTGGAATTTGATTCAATAGCCTTATCGAACCAGCCGCCGCTCGTCCACCAGATCGAGTTTCGATAGGGGCCATAGTCGAAGACTGAACGGTTGACAATACCCAGGCTCATGCGTTTATTCAATGGCAGAATCAAAGCTAGATTGTAAAGCTGCGCGATATTGATGTCCTGAACGCTGGTCTGACTGTACCACGATGGCGCAAGATAATAACTGTCTGTCAGAATCCCGGACGACAGCGGATTTAGCGAGGACGTAACACTGTTTTCCAGATTGAAGTCAATGTAAAAAGTCTTTTGTTTTTCGCGCAAAATATAGGCTGGATTCCAGCTCAGATCGCTGAACTTGTCCGGAACCATGCCACTGACTTCCGGCGCGAAAATCGCCATCTGCATCGTGCGAAAACCAATCGGTTCCATCAAATACGGGATCGCAGGCTGGCGGGTGACCGGATCGGGAACCGTTGCAAAAGTAATATTAAGAAGCATCAGGAAGATGTTAAGAGAAAAGAATAATTTGTATGTCTTCATGCTACCTCCTGTTAAAGAGAGTTTAAACCATATCAGCGAGTGCGACTATCTTGCCAGATGAGTTTTTCATTTTTTCGTTCCTGGAAGAAATCAGAACATTCTCCATCGCCGCGTCCTGAAAAGCCTCCGTCTGGCGCACAAATTATATCTCCCTCTGCATTATATAAGGTGCTAAATTGATCACAACATTGCGCTGGAATATAATATACAATTTGACCTTTGTATTTATATTGCCAGATGGACTGTGGGGGATTACCGACTGGTTCATTTTGGAATTTTGTGATAAGATTTTCTACCCAATCAGGATTTTCATTAGGCGAAGTAGAGTATTTACAGCTGCAGTAAAATAAAAGAATAAGAATCAAGAAGATCGCAAAATATTTCATCTTTGGTCCTCTTTATTATGAAACCGGATTCATGATTTTCCCGATGAACAAGATTGTGCCGGAAGCACGCTCGCGGATCGCAAAAATAAAAGGATGATCAACGCGCATTACCGTAATGTCTTCTGTGTCATCCGAGACCGATTTGTATGTAATCTCGACGGATGCCGCCGCCGCGGCCTCGGTGCCTTCTTCATCAACTTCAATAAAAGATTTATGTCTGACTTCGCTGATATATAATTCAGAGCCATATTGGTCGTTGATACGGCTGAAATCAGCCCGATTATCAAATGCGATTCCCATACCAAGTTCTGATAGCTGATCATTTAGCACCTGGAACCATTCGAGTTTGAATTTCGGCAAATACAGACTGACAGTTGTCGTGGATAAGCCTGCGATCAGATTATTCCATTTTTCATCGGTCATGCCACTTATCAACGAGTTTAAATCATCACTGGATTGCGGCAGGAGTACCGTCATGGCAAAAAATCCATTGTTATAAGGCAGGTCAATAATCTGCAGTTCGTCGGCCTCGGCATAATCGAAATCACTACTGAGTGACATCATCTGGCAGTTCGCCGTGTTGTCATTATTTAGATAAAACGGAGCCTCCTGGGTGTGTTCTTCATTGAATTGATATGTCCAGGTTCCCTTAAAATAGATGGCATTCAGCAGAAACATCATCGTATTGGTGTTGATTGGTTTCTCAATGAGCTGCTTGATGAATCCGTCGGTTTGAGCTTCGATCCAGGCATTCATGGTATCAACGGCGGCATCCTGATTGAAATCGAGACCCCGAACGACCGCGTCGAAATACGTCTGGCTAACGTCAATAAATGTGGGTAAAACAGTGAATTCGTTGCGAAACCAAATCGAGTTTGCAATCCTGAATTTGACTTTCGAATCGAGCGATCTCAGTAAATTGATCAGACTTTGATACGATTGGTTGATTTCATCTTCGGTCAAATTTTCGAAGCCGAGTGTCGAATGCATAGCCTCCAGAGTAGAACCTGCCGCGCCATTCGCGGTCATTCCTAAAGCCATCGAAACCGAAACCGGTGACACGAACAGGTTGTTACCATTGGCTTTATTTGATAGAATTTTAAAAAGGTCAAAGCCAAAGGCATTGCTCGATTCAATTAACGTCTGTTCGGATTTACTGATGCTTCTCGGTAACTCTGGAATTTCTACGGAATCCGGAGCCGTGACGTCCGAACAGCTCATTTGCACAGCCACAAAAATTATAAGTATTAAAGAATTACGAGTGGTTTTTTCCATCTTTAATTCTCCTTATTATGAAACCGGATTCATGATTTTCCCGATGAATAGGATCGTGCTGGTGCTTTTCTCGCGCAAAACGAAAATGAACGGACGATTAACGATAAAATAAATCTCTTTTGGACCGGCTGAAGTACATCCGACCGTTATGGCGGTCACTGCCGCGGCTTCGGTGCCCTCTTCGTTAACATCGACAAAGGTTTTGTGTTTAACATCGCTAATATACAGATCGTAATTTGGGTTGATCTTGTCAAAATCAGCCTCAGAAGAACTGAAAGCCTGAATCATTCCCAGAGCTTGCAAAGTTGGGATCAAACCAATCTCGTATTCAGTCTTGAACTTGGGTAGATAAATATTGATTTCAGCTTCGGTCAGACTATTAGTCCATTCTGTCCAGTTTTCCGTGGTTAGCATTGCCGCAATCGAATCGACATCTACTACGGCATTTGGCAGGATAATAGTCATACTGAAGCCAATTTCACCGTAAGTCAGGTCGGCGATCTGAATCTGGTCGTTGGCATAGTAACCATGGGTGGCTTTGTGGCGCATCATCTCACAGGTCGTCTGACTGCCGTCTTTTAGGTAGAATGGCGCGTCCTGTGTTCTTTCCGGGTCAAATTCATAAGTCCAAGTACCTTTGAAATAAATTGCATTGATGAGAAACATCACTGTCCTTGGATTAATCGGCGAATCTACGATAGTTGGGATTTTCTCGTGCGTTTTTTCATTCACCCAGGCGTTGATCATATCAGTCGCATCACTGCGGTCAAAGTCCAGCGCCTGAACGACCGCGTCGAAATAGGTGGTATTTAACTGCAAAAATTCGCTCAGAATCGAAAAACCTGCTCGATACCAGATGGAGTTGGCGATTTCGAATGTTACATCAGGGTCAGCACTCGAGAGAAGTTCTATCAGATTGCGATAGGACTGATTGATCTCTGCGGCTGTCAGGTCGCCGAACTCCAGCATGGAATGCATTTCAGCGCGGGTTTCACCGTCCGCACCGTTATAAGCCATGCCGAGCGCCATTGAAATGCTCAGGGGTGAAATGAAGATATTTTTATCGGTTTCGGAGGAAATAATTTGCCGGAATAACTTCAGACCGAAGTTGTTGTCGGCTTCTGTCACTTTCTTTTCAATGGCGCTCAATTCACGGATCGGTTCTGGTTTGTCACCGCCGGTAATTTTATCAGGACAGCGGTTCAGAGTAAGCAGGGAAAGCAGTGTCAGAATCATAATTTTGTAGTTTGCCATAGAAGCCTCATCATTTATTTTCGCAATACTTAAAAACGACAATTTATTTATGACAAATAGCATTCCAAGACCTTCCGACGGAGAAAATCTGTCCGGTATAGACAAACCCTCAGCTTTCTGAGACTAACATAGAAAATCTGATATTTTTGAGACGCTTAGTTTTTACGGTAGATCAAGCCGCCGCTAATAAACCATTTATTGTAATATATGCCGCTGTAATGAGTTTCATTACGTATTATTGCGGCTCGACCGGTGAGGGCTAAATTCTTCCATAGCGGCAATTCCCACCCGACGAGAAGTTGATTTTGAATGTTCTGCTCCGGATCGGGATTGTAATAAAGGAAATATTGATTTAGATCAGCCCGATATTTTTTCAATAAAACATCTGCAATGACCTGACAATAGACACGCCCAATTTTTCCGGATAGGTAATAATTCAGGCCGACACCGTAATATTCCGAGTAATCATTATTGGAGACGACTGTAATAATTTTCAGGCGCACACCGCTGAGAGCCTGGCGACGATGTTCCAGTCCGATCTGGCCAAAAAATAGTAGATCCTTCTGCCGGGCTGTAGTATCCAAAACGGAGTTCTCGACTGAAAATAGCGGCCGATGGAGGTAATCAATTTGGGAATAGCCGCTTTGAGCCGAAAACGTCAGGCTTGGGTTGAGTGAGCTAGAAATTTCTACCAGTCCGCCGATACGGTGATTATCTAGGCTACTGCTATGACGGAATAAATTTTGGGACAGAATAATGGATAGCGACGGATTCCAATGACTGAGATTCAAACCTCCGCCGATGAGCCAGTCGGTATTATAATAAGCATAATCCTGTTCCAACCACCATTTTTGAAAAGAATTGACGGTCGAAGCCAGAAAAAATTTACGGCTGACGGTATAATTGGCCTGGGCTGATATATTTAAAGTGGCTTTGTTTTCAGGATGATAATCATAGGCGAGTAATCCGCCGGTCGCATTGACATTGAAGTTCAATCGTCGTTTGCTTAGGTAAAAATGGAGATTAGCCAGGGCGGGTGTCGTAAAACTATTCTGGGAGGTAGAGTCTGATTCCAGAATATTGGTTTCCATCCCGGCTTCGGTTTTACAATAACCACTTAACTTCTGATCAGCCTGGAGTAATCCGGATAATAACAGAACGACAATAAATAGGATTAGTGTAAGATTACGAAAATAGAGCGCCAGCATTCAACGGCAATTTACTTATTTCCGTTGATTTCCTGTAATTGTTTCTGGTAATCTCGGCGGAGTGAGTCGAGCTGTGAAATATACAAAGACAGATCGTTCGTCGGTATGTTCTGAAAAAGGGGTAGATAGTCGGCGGCGGTCACAGATTGAGTCGTAGCCGGAAGAGCCGCTTTGTCGGTCCGATTACGATAGGCAGATTTTCCCGACATTGTCGCATGATCCCAGTTCTCGTAGTCGCTAAAGTTGCCGCCTTGATATGGATAAGATTCGCCGCTCAGGGCATTCATTTCCAGATTCAATTGATTAAGTCTTTGGCGTAATTCTTTCTCCGTGTTGGCGGCGGCGATCATTAAATCAATCTGCCGGATTTTCGCGTCAAGAATATGGCTAATATCCCGGCGAATTGCCTCATTAAAATCGTATTTGGAAATTAGTGCCACCAGGTCTTCCTTTTCCGGTAACGGGAATTCATTCTGATCGCTGAACTGGCGCTGGCTTGCCAGTAATTGTCCGCGCTGGTCAATTAATTCAAATAAGGTTCTGCTCAAACTTTGGCGCTGGCGCGAGTCACCGACGGTATTATATTGATTGACAGTCGAGTCTATACTTTTCGAAAGAAAATCATAATAGCGATTAAACGTAATATTTAGAATTGTCCTTTGATTGGTCAATTCGGTATAAATCGGGATCATCTTTCCACTGATCTCAGCCTTTCGGGCGGTTAGGCGGGAAAGTTTCCTTTTGTCGTTCCAATTTGGGTTGCTGGCATTGTTGATTTTGATAATTTGGGCATCAATAGCATTGATGTCGTTAAGGAGTTTGTCATAATCCTTTTCGAGAGTGCGTAGTTTGGTTAATTGCTGGTTATATTGCGTCTGATAGTAAGTCAGGCTATCTATTGGCGCTGATTGAATATTTTTCGCCAGTAGTAGGATTAGAATCAACGTCCCGCAAATTGTGATTCTTGAAGTAAAATTATTATTCATATTCCTCGGGCTTAATGCCATACTTGTCCAATTTGTAATACAAAGTGCTGGGTTTGATTCGCAATTGTTCGGCGGCGCGTTGCTTGACGCCGTGCTGGTCGCGTAGGGCTTTAATGATCATTTCGCGTTCGATTTTGCCAACCTGAGCAGTCAGGTCGCGAGCCGCTGGAGTACTGTTTTGGCTTAATAGGTCAGCATTTTGCGGTAGATCGCCGAAATTAAATAGTTTTTCCGAGAAAATGTCTTCCTCGATAAATACTAAAGCCCGTTCGATAAAGTTTTCCAATTCCCGCACATTACCCGGCCATGAATAAGATATTAAGCGAGCCATAACGCTGGGTTCGATTCGCGGTATTTTGCGACCAAGCCGGTTGGCTTTAAGCTGGAGCAGGTAATCAACTAGCAACGGGATATCAGAGGGACGTTCCCGCAGGGGTGGAATTGTCAGAGGAATGACATTGATGCGATAATAAAGGTCTGAACGAAACTCGCCGTCTTTGATCTTTTTTTCGAGGTTTATATTAGTGGCGCAAATTAGTCGGAAGTCACTGGTGATGAATTTTTCACCACCAACGCGCTGAAATTGTTTGGTTTGCAATACGCGCAGGAGTTTGACCTGCAAGGCGGTGGACATATCACCGATTTCATCGAGGAACAGGGTGCCGCTGTTACTTTGTTCAAATTTTCCGATATGAGTTTTATGAGCGCCGGTGAAAGCGCCTTTTTCGTGACCAAAGAGTTCGCTTTCCAAAAGTGTTTCAGTTAAAGCTCCGCAGTTGACGGCGAGAAATGGTCCGTTTTTCTGGCGACTGGCTTGATGAATGAGTCGGGCGACCAATTCTTTCCCAACGCCACTCTCGCCGGTGATTAGAATCGGACTATCGCCCGGTGCAATTTTCGCAATTAGCTGGCGGATTTGTCGGATAGCCGGTGAATTGCCGATCAAATCCGGGAATTCTGGCTCGCTTAGGCTGGGTTTAAGTTGGACAAACTTACGCCGATACAGTGCTTCTACTTTTTGTCGTAATTCCGCCAGCGCAAATGGTTTCGTGATAAAATCCTGCGCACCGCATTTCATTGCATCCACTGCAATATCAACCGTTGGAAAAGCTGTGATCAGGATGATGTTAGTCATCGGCGCCAGGTTTTTGACCTTTTTCATAAGAGTCAGACCATCGAGGCCGGGCATTTTAATATCGGTAATGATTAGATCGAATCGCTGGTTCTGAAGCAGACTCCAGGCTTCCTGTCCGTCAGCCACACCTGCCACGGAATAACCTTCCTTCTGAAGTGAAGCCAGCAGTCCGTCGCGCATAGATTGGTTGTCTTCGACAATCAAGATGGTATAATTGGATTTGGGCGAATTCATATTTTACTCCGGTAAAATCAAGACAAATTCCGTGCCGCTGGTATTGGAATGATCCAGATAGATCTGGCCGCCGTGTTGTTCGACGAGAGATTTGGTGATGGCTAATCCCAAACCGATGCCATCCGGTTTCGTGCTGAAGAAAGCCTCAAAAATCTGAGACTGGATTTCAGGTGCAATCGGCATACCGGCATTGAAAAAGCGAATTTCAGTCTGACCCGGCTTATTCGTAATATTGATTTTTATGGCGGGTGCTTCCGGAACGGCTTCCAGCCCATTGCGAATCAGATTTAATAGACAAAGCCGGATTTTGCCGGGATTGACTTTTACCCGCGCTTGCCCGCTGACGGTGATTTTAGCTGACGGGAAATCGCGTTGCAATTCGCTGATAACTTCTTGTAGCATTTCGTTCAAATCACAGATAATCAGATTGGTTTCGATTGGACGGGCATACGCCAGAAAAGAGTCAACGATCAGTGCCAGTCGGTCAACTTCTCGAGCGATCGCAGTGGCATATTTAGTTGCGCTAGTCGAGTTATCGGTTTCTTCCAGAAGTAATTCGGCGTTAATTTTCATACCGCCCAATGGGTTGCGAATTTCATGCGCGACCGACGCCAAAAACTGTTTGTTTTCTTTTTCACGCTGACTTATTTCGCTATACATTGTCTGCATTGTTCGGCTCAAGAACCCGATCTCATCCCGTCGGTGGTTCAGAACCGGAAGATCGCTGCGACCCTGACCGATTGCCTCCGCATATTTAGTCAGGTTTTCAAGCGGTTTGGTCATCGTCCGTGCCAGTAGTAGAACCAGTCCGATACTGACTATCAATATAATGGTTGTTAAGCTTAGAATTTGGTTGCGGAGCTTACCAGTGATTTCCAAAAAATCGGCGTTGGCGTCGAGTCCAAGCACAACCGGCTGGCCATTGTTTTCCGTAATTTTTGTAAAAACAGATTTATAATATTGACCGGTGCGATCGGCAAACAGGGGCGAAGAGGTCACTTGATCGTTTCGAGCGCTGGCAATTTCGACTGCGTGCAGGGTGGCTGATTGTAATGCGCTTTCCTCATTTCCAGCGATTACCAGTAAGCGACCGCTGGCGTCTATCAGGTAAATGGCTTGAGCTGAAAATTTGCCAGCTTGCCAGTTAAGTTTAGTCTCGAGTGAATCCCGCACGGAATTTAACTCCGGGTAATCGGCGAGCAGATTTACAAGGGAAGTATCAATTTGCTCCCGGACTAACTGGATATTTTGTTCCAGATGATTGGTCAACTGGTTTTCGAGCGCCTGCCGCGTTTGCCAATAAATCGGATAAGTGATAGCCGCGGTGACGAACAGGATCAAAATGACGGTGAAAAGCACCAGCTTCCACGAGAGTTTAATCGGCGGGAAAAATCCTCTGCCCGATTGTGGATTATCAGATTGAATGTCATTATTTTTTATCCCTATCATTAGTCAGAGCTAAGTTAATTGATTTATTTCAGGACCAAATTTCTTCTTATTTCCAAATACCGCTCAAACTGAGCGAGACTTCGTGAATCGGTTATGAAATATATAAACATAGCTAAATTTAGAACATTTAGCGAATTACCAAATCGGAAATATAAAACCGGCAGGTAACTCGCCTTAAAAATCAATTTCTGCTCGTAAGCGGCTGGTCTTTTCCTATAGCAAATAAATTTTTACTAAAAACTCTTGACTTTGGGAGTCTTTTTAGCTTTAATTCTGGAAAATTCAGAGGGAAAAAATGAGCAAGACATTTATTAGCGATCTCAAAGAAAATGACCGGGTCACTTCGTTTTTTGGCGTATTCTCGAAGGCGGTTCGGCGGACGAAGGAAAATAAAATTTATCTCGACCTGATTTTAGTTGACCGCACCGGCAAGATAAATGCTAAAATCTGGGACGATGTGGAGAATTTAGCCGAGCAATTCGAAGCTGGCGACGCCGTTAAAGTTCAGGGCACGGTCACAATTTTTAACAATGAACTTCAGATCAAAGTGGAAAAAATTCGACGTGTTGTCCCGGAGCGCGACCGCGCCGAAGGCTACGATGCCGGTGATTTAATACTTAGTACGAGTAAAAATATCGAAAGTATGTGGGAGGATTTACAACAAATAATCCAATCGTTAAAAAATCCCTTCCTCAAGGCGGTCGTTGGCGCTATTTATGAAAAATATGGCGAACAGTTGAAAATCCACCCGGGTTCGATGATTCTCCATCATGCTTTCCGGGGCGGATTATTGGAACATATCTATACAATGTGTCAGGTAGCAGAAGGAGTTTGTCAAGCCTATACCGAACTCGATCGCGATTTGGTAATGAGCGGGATTTTGTTGCACGACATCGGCAAGTTAGTTGAGTTGGAGGCTGGAATGGCGGTATCTTATACCGATGCCGGGTATTTTCTCGGTCATATTGTATTAGGACGAGATATCGTCCGTGATCAATGCCTAGCAATAAATGGTTTTCCTGAAATTTTACGTTTGCAACTCGAGCATATTCTTCTTTCTCATCAGGGCAAGCACGAATTTCAATCGCCTCGTGAACCTCAATTTTTAGAAGCATTGGTAGTTTATTATATTGATGAACTCGATACGCGCTTTAATCAAATGAAAAATGACATCGCAACTGACCTGAATGAGGGCAAATGGACTGCCAAAGGTGGTTATTTCAAACGGGTATTATTCAAAGGCGAACGCGAATCCGACCAGAATAGCTAAAGAATCCTTGAATTATCGGCGTCGCTTTGTAAATTGCAGCGACTTAATGGTGGTTTTATGAATTCAAGGATTAGAAAAATAACTTACTCGGCAATTTTTATAGCACTGATCGTCGGGGTCGGCTACGCGCTGGCATTCGTTCCGAATGTCGAATTAGTTACGGCTCTGATATTTTTATCCGGGGTTTTGATGGGCTGGAAGTCCGGGCTGATTATCGGCGGATTGGGCGAATTTTTGTTCTCGGCTCTTAATCCATTGGGCTCGGGACTGATTTTTCCGCCAATGTTGATTGCTCAAGTGCTGGCGATGGTCATTATCGGTGGTGTCGGTGGACTTTGCCGAAATTTTGTACTAAGCTGGCAACCGCGACTGAGAAATTTTATTGCAATTGGATTACTCGGTGGGCTTTTGACAATTTTTTATGATATTTGTGTTTCTATTGCCTACCCTTTATCAGCTGGATTTAATTGGCGTGGGTTGGTGACGACCTTAGCGGCTGGTTTGGTATTCAGTATTATTCACATAATCGTTAATCTGATTGTTTTTCTGTTTTTAGTTCCGGTAACAGCCCAGCGGATCGCTCGGGCAATACCTTATTTCAGGGAAGAAAGACGCTGAAATGAAAGCTCTCAGGCTTTTGCTGATTGTCGTTTGGATTTCAATTTTTTTAGAAGCTGGTATGAGTGACAATCCGTACCAAGCGGATTCCAGCCGGGTTGGAACTGAAACCCAATCGGTTGGGACTTACAATATTGGCGACCATATTTTTGAGCGAAGTAATTATATTTTTCTGCCTTATGACGATTGGGGAGTCAAAGGCGTAATCCAGACTTTCGGTTTGCCGGTTACGGCTCTCACTATGCGGAATAATGGTCTGCTGTTGACTGATCCGGTTTACGGGCAAGCGCCATTAACCTGGCTGAATCCGCGTTTCGATCAGATTGAATTGGAAGCGACCGCCATAAAAATGACACCGCGCTATTTTTTGCGGGATAAAGTATTTTCGCGGTTCGATTATTACCGGGGCGATTATGGCTTTATGAATTTCAGTATGTTGATTAGTGGTAAATTAGCTGATACTACGACGGTCTGGCGTTTTGTAGGCGAAAATCTGGGCTATGATAGTTATTATGGTAATCTCGGAGCAAAATTATCCCAGACCGGCGAGAGTCTTTCGCAAATTTACCGACTGGATCTGCGGGCTTTCTGGAAAAGCTGGCAAATTGACCTGAATGCCGCTTATCAAAAATATCTGCCGGGTTATGTTAAAGTGTCTCCTACTACATCCTCGGCTTATTTGTCGCCTTCCTGGAATGGCAATGTAAAAGAATATCGCGCCGCACTGGGTGGTATAGCTATCAGAGCAAGTGAACGCGATTCAACCGCGCTTGGTTTTCAGCAAAATAATTTTATTTACGGACAATATGTCAAAGATCCTCGATTTGGATTCAAAGGCGTGGCTGATCAATCGGAATTTATATTTTATCACGACCGACAGATTTCCCACTTCCGCTTAGCGATGCACTTTAATCCCGTAACTCGCTCTGTAACTTTCCGTAATGGCTTCTACGAGCGTCAAAATTTAGCGGCTGGTGGCGTTGGCATTTCATCGAAAAAAATTAAAAGTCATTGGAGTCTTTATTTGGGTGCGATTGATCAATATTTCGACGGCGAATTTCATCTCCGGTATCACCTGAGTCCGAAAAACCAAGTCGGGGGACGGGTTGCCTCGACTTATGCCCTTTATCCGCTAATTTACCATTTGGATTTTCCGGTGAATCAGCCGATTAGCAAGGAAGGCTTCCAATACCGGATCGGAACCATTGACTTTCTACACGCCAGTCGGAGTTTACAATTAAGTTTGGCATTTAATCAAGTGAACTCGAATTTTTATGTTCCCTATAAATCGGCAATCAATGACACGACTTTGATTTATCTGCCCCAGAAACTGGACGCGGCTTACATAACCGCCGATGGAAGATTAATCTTACCATGGCGTATGACGCTAACGATGCGCGGTTTAATTTCCAATAACGAGGAAGGAGTCTGGTTGCAAGGATGGGGGCAAATCCGACAGGAAATTGACCTTTTCCAGAATAATTTGCGATTATATGTCGCTGGAGAATTGACCTATTGGGATATGTCGAAAAATTTGGGGTGGTTTGAAGAACTGCGAGGAATAGGCCAATTCGGAACGGAATATTTTACCAATAACCGATTGGATATAGTGGCTCGAATTGGGGCTCGGATCGAAGATTTTCATATTTTTTATGCCATTTATAATTTGGAAGGTCGGACTTTTTCAACTGTTCCTGGCGCTAATTATCGGAATCGCCTGCAAGCTTTTGGAGTTGAGTGGCAGTTTTTAGATTAAAATTTGAATTCGTAGGATAGCCTTTCTAGGCTGTCGGCCTGGCTACGGCCATTCCAGGCTGTCAGCCTGGCAATATAATTCGTAAATAAAATAGACAGGAATAGACAGGCAAAAATGCCTGTCCTACGGAATTTTGCATTATGGAGCGGCGTGCTAAATCGAATGGTCGAGTTGGCGACTTGACCTATATGTTCTATTGACAATGACTAATTAAAAATTCTTTATCAACGATGATTTTCGGGCTAGCTGTTCGCCAAAACGATCCGAGAATACCACTGCCGCCCTCCACATTGGAAAAAACGCGCACTGGGGCATTGAAACCGCTGAGTTCATCGGGCTGAACTTCCCAGCGCTGGATATTATAAAGGGCTTCGTTCAATGAGTAAACATAAAATCGCAAATAAAAAGAAGTGAACTGGCTCAGCTCACCAATTTTATATTTATCTTCATCATAACAAAATTTAATCTCTTTTAACATAGTATTTATTTTATACTCGGCAGATGTATTTTGACTGGGAAAGCCGGATGACCATGAATATACTCCATCACCTTCATCAGCAAAATCAGAGTGGACCTGTATACTCCAATATTTGCCAGTATCATTTGTCGCCGTAAAAGATAATAATGGTAAATATCCCCTGGCCCCATCCGCATCAGTCCATGAGAAGTTTAAGTTCTCTGAATCGTCCCTGATTGTATCCGGCAAATTGATAAACTCCACAGAATCCGGCACCACCGTTTCTGCATAGAGGCTGTCGTAATCCGGATGATAGACCGATAATTGCCAATGCTGTCCCGGATGCACATCTACGTTCGGAAATTTGTAGTAGTAGTAATGACAAACATCCCATATATCTTCATCCTCTTTAACTGAATCTTCCATAACAGGTAAGTAATTTCCATTAACTGCAATTGTTACTATTGCTCCTGAAACACTCCAATAATCAGGGTATTTTTTCCAATCAGAGTATGGATACTCATACTCATACTCACTTAATTCATTCCACTTCGAGACGAATACTTTTAACGTATCTTCATAAGGACTGATTAAGCAATTCACCGATAAATTCTTACTAATATCGGTATCTAGCCCGGTCGGCGGTCCGGCGGGACAACGCCATAATAAAAACAATGCCGGTATAATCAATAAAAATCTAGTTCTTACCATATTTTCCCCCTTATTCCGATCGTTGCCAGCGGCGGCATCTGTATCCAGGTATCATTATGTTCGGCATAAGCCAGGACATTCAGACGGGCATAGACATTGACCAAATCAATATAAAATTCCATCGGATGCGATCTCCAGCTGTATTGTTTGACGAAGTTAATATCCAGCCGGTGATAGTCCGGATAACGCCAGGCGTTCCGCGCTCCATAAACTTCGATTTCATAGGGATAACTACCTGTCCGGAAATCCTCATAGAGCGGTTGCCGCATATATCCGATTATCTGAGTAAAAGGCGTGCCGGAATGATAGACGAAACGACTGCCGACCGACCATTTTTTCGTGAGCTGATAATTCAGAACCAGGTCGAGGTCATGCGGACGATCATACTTAGGCGGATAAGTAACGCCGTTGACCGTTTTTTCAACCAGCGAATATGAATACGACAGCCAGCCCTGCATTTTCCCGACATTTCCCTTTAGCAGAATCTCCAGACCATTGGCAATGCCGGTTCCATCCACAAAATCCGGGTCAATTGGTGAATATTTGGTGGTATTATATTCAACTATATGATTAAAGCGCTTATGATATAATGCCAAATCCAGCGCGAGATTACGATGGATTTGCCACCGATAACTGAAAGCCAGTTGTTCCGCCGCCATAACCGGCAGGTCTTCTGGAACCGTCACCCAGGCGTCGAACATCGAGAGGATGATCTCCTCTGTGCCAATCGTCATTAAATCCTGATGATATTTTCCCCAATGTAATTGAATTTCGTGAGATGGAGTGATTTTCCAGCCCAGAGATAACTGCGGTGAAAATGTCAGCGTATCTTGAATGGAAAAATGTGTCATTCGCAAACCGCCGCCAACATTGAGCAGTGCCCCAAACTGGCGGTTAATACTGATAAATGCCGAACTCTCCAGTGACTTATTTTTTTCGAAATAAATCGGTTGATAACTAAAGCCCTTAGTTTTCAGGTAATAGTCATTGAAACAAAACTCGGCGCCAGCCTTGATCTGTCCAAATAAAGAATTGTCATACCGGAAGTAAGCATTGACCGTCTTGCCAGTAAAGACATTCTTGATCATTTCAGATCGCATGGTATCAGTTGGTATCCACTCAGCCCCGAACTGGCTCATACTGCCGCGCAGATAAAAAACCACTTGTGGATTGATGACATTGGAATAATTAAAGCCGAGCGCCTTATTCTGCCAGTTATAAACCCCCGAACTGTCATCTCCATCGATCACTCGCATATCATAAACGTCTTTTCCAAGATAGGAGGTGATTTCCAGGCGGTTCCGGTTACCGGGTTTAATGACGACTTTTCCCATCCCGTCTATGAAATGATACGGCAATTTTATATCAGACGATATGATTTTGGTAACAGTATTGACGAACAAATCGGCATAAGTTCGGCGAACCGTCAGAAGATAACTACCGAATGGTAACGGTCCCTCAGCCCGGACTTTGGAACTTAGGAAACTGAGATTGACGTAGCCGGCATGTTCGGCGGCGGTTCCGTCCCGGACATTGACGTCAATAACTGAACTGAGACGATTGCCATAGACCGGATCGATTCCGCTTTTAGAAACATTGGCAGATTGAATCGCCGATTCGTCAAAAGTCGAAAATATTCCTATCAGGTGAAAGGGATTATAAATCGGCATACCGTCCAGCAGGATCAGATTCTGATCGGAGTTGCCGCCCCGGATATGCAAACCCATGTTATAGTCGTTCACGGTGGTCACACCGGGAAAAGTCTCGATGACCCGAAATAAGTCGGGCTCGCCGAGTTTCGGGGCGAGATTCAACTCGACGGAACTAATATTCAGCAGGTCGCCTTCGAGTTCGCGTCTGAATCGCCGCTCGCCGAATACCGAAACCGTATCAATCAAGACCGGCAAAGCCTGCAAACGAATATCAATAAAACGCCTGTTTCCGGCATTGATTTCAATAAACTCCTGATAAACTCCATAACCAATGTGACTGGCAACCAGTTGATATTTGCCCGGTTCAATCCCGGTAATCGCAAAATAACCATTGGGATCGGAACTGCATCCCAGGTTGGTATTTGCCAGGAAAACATTCACACCCGACAATGGTTCCAGCGTTTCGACAACCTTGACAGTGCCGGAAAGGCTGGCGGCAAAGAGATGCCCCGAACAAATGATACTCAGTAATAAGACAACAAAGGCCAAACGAATATCTCTATTGTAGAGCGATTTGTTAAATCGCCCAGTCGAGTTAACAACTTGAACTACATTGTCCATTGCTATTTTCTCCAATCTTTAACCAATCCTATCTTCATTAGATTTAACTTTTATTGTAGGGCGATTTGCTAAATCGCCTTGTCAAATTGGCAGCTCGACCTACATTATCCACTTCCACTCTCTCCAATTTTTAACCAATCCAGCCTTAACTGGATTCTGTTGAATATAATTAATAATCTTATCGAATTCCTCTTGACTGCGGATCACATGATCGTAACTTTCATGTTGCCAGAATGCGCCTTTTCTACCCAATATTTTATTGGCTTTGGCGGCAGTGTATCTTTTTAAACTATGCATTATTTTAGCAATATAGGTTAGTTTATCATTGTAGGGCGATTTGTCAAATCGCCCGGTCGAATTGGCAATTCGACCTACATTAAAAACCATATGAACATGATTAGGCATTATACAATAACTGAAAAGATGATAAATTTTTTTATGACGATAGCAAATAGCTTCTGAAACCAATTCAGCAATTTCTGGATTTTTCAGCCAGACCGGACTGTTTAATGATGAATGCAATAAATCGTCAAAAGCAAAACAGCGCAGAAGCCGATGGTCACGCATTGCTTTTTCCATCTCAGATTTGCTTAAAATTTTTGCTCTAATCAGTCTTTCATATTGTTGTGTTGCAAGTTGAAAATCAGCTAATACTTTCGCGGGAATCGATCCAGATAATCGAAAAGTGATAAAAAATATTGAATCTTTTGGATGATAATGAGGCAAGTGTCGTTGATAATATTCTTTTACCATGGCATATTTAAATTGTAGGGCGATTTGCTAAATCGCCTGGTCGAGTTAACAACTCGACCTACATTGTCATTATTTGAAAAAATACTTGACTCCGACACCGGTGTTGAGAAAAGAGAAGGATTCAATGCCATCACCGACTCCCAAACTTGGTCCAAATTCAGCAAAAAGGCCTAATTTCTTATGGACTTTATATTCAGCGCCAAGGATTATACCCAGAAACAACCGATCAATAAATCCATGATAAGTAATATCTGGACCAATATACGTTGATAAAGACTCGTCTGAAGATAATTTGATTTGAAAACTAAGGCTTGAAATAGTAGAGTAAATAAACTCACCTCCGCTGAATTCCCAATAGGTTGAAAGTCTTGTTTGGATTTTATCAGATATGCCATACGAAATTCCAACTTGCGGAATTATCTGGGCTTTCACGTTTACACCTAATTGCCCTTTTTCTTGGGCACTAATTACGTAAGGCATAAACGTAATAATGAAAAATGTCATCAATAGCGGCAAAGTTCTTTTGGTTGTCATTTTAATCCTCCATAGTTAATCATAAAGGTTAATCCCCTTCTATGAATTTTTTCGCAAACAAAAATAGCTTGTTAAATGATCGCAATTGATAAGTGTAAGAATATTTTTGTGCTTCATCCTAATTTTCTGGACTTTTCAGAGTTGTGTTTGATTGCCGATGCATTTCGTATTCCTGAGTAAATGACTTTATCACGAAAGAATTAATCATAGTACTGAGAAAAAGCAACTACCCCAATAGATGGGGAAAAACTACTCTCGGCGAAGAATCAGTAAACGGAGAGATTACCAACACTTCTAAGCCCAATTAGAAAGAACGGTTTGATTTTAAGAACAGTGATTCAGTAAATCAAGTAAAATATTTCGTAGGACAGCCTTTCCAGGCTGTCAGCCTGGCAATATAATTTGTAAATAAAATAGACAGGCAGAAATGCCTGTCCTACGTGGAAAATAGACAGGCAGGAATGCCTGTCCTACGGCTAATATAATTTTACTTTTAACAATTTTTTATCGCAAAAATTTGTGTTAATTTATAAGGCTATTTTGGATTTAAAATGACGATAATTTAACAGGAGTAAAAAAATAAATGGCGCGCAAAATCGTGCATATAATTGGTACGGGAACAGTTGGCGCCCCGTTAATCGGCGTGTTACTCGGTCACCTTGAACAATTGGGAATCGAAGAAATCTCCTTTGAACCAAATTTAAAAGCCATAGAAAATAAAGCGTTCCTGAATGGATTGGTGGCTCGCGGCGCGAAATTATGCGTTCGCGAGGAAATTGCCGATGAATTTATAAGCGTCGGATGCAAAATTGATTACACATCGAAAGAGGCAATTGAACGGGCGGGAGTGATTATAGATTGTTCGCCTGGTGATGAGCCATTGAAAAATAAAGCCGAAATTTATTCGCGCCTCGATGGTGAGCCAAAATTTTTCATCGCTCAATCCAGAGCGGCCGGTTTTGGTTTAGATTATGCCTACGGCATCAACGATGAGGCTTTGGTATCGAGCGAAGTTCAGTTTGTCCGGGTTGTTTCCTGCAATGCGCATAATATTGCCGCTATGATCAAAACTTTGGCTTTCGATGAAAAAGGCGAAAATTACTTGGATTGGGGGCGCTTTGTGTGTATTCGCCGGGCGAGTGATATTAGTGAGAATAAACCTTTTATTCCTGCACCGCAAATTAGCCTGCCCCAGGATGACAACTATGGAACTTTTCAAGCTTTGGATACGGCTTCTCTGTTTCGCACCATAGGAGTTAATCTCGATATTTTTTCATCGGCACTGAAAGTCAATTCTCAATATCTGCATATTGTCAATTTCGATCTAAAGCTGAAACGACCGGTTACTTTGCCTTTAATGATCAATAAGCTTGAAAGTAATTCGCTCATCGCACTGACCAATAAGACCCAGTCCAGTCTGGTATTCGCCTTCGCGCGTGATATGGGATTCCTCGGTCGGATTCTCAATCAATCGGTGGTTTCCGTGCCGAGTCTTACCGTTAAAGAGGATCGGGAAATAATAGGTTTCTGCTTTTCGCCCCAAGATGGAAATTCTATTCTCAGTTCGATTGCGGCTACTGTCTGGTACTTTTATCCGCATTCTTACCGGGACAAATTGCAAAATCTGGATGATCTAATTTTTGCCGAAGTCTGAATTTGTTAACCGCAGAGGATGCTAAGAACGCCGAGTAATTATTGAACAAACGTAATAATAGTTTTGAAGTAAATAAGGTCAAATTATACACCTTAAGTATTTTGCTTTACGTATGATTATATGACTCGGATTTCGTTTTTTTAAATTTTGAATAAACTCAATATGCTGATAGAACAAATCATTACTCAACAATTTTCAGAAAATGTCTGGCTGGTAGGTGACCCGCAAACGCGGAAAGGATTGATTATTGATCCTGGTGACCACGCCAGTGAAATTATCAGTAAAATTAGCGCGATGAACATTCAACCGCTGGCAATTTTGAACACGCATGCGCATCCTGATCATTTAGCCGCCGCGGCTGAAGTGCAAAATCATTACAATATACGGTTTTATCTTCATGCTAAAGAAAAAGCCGTTTTGAAATCCGCCATTCCTTTTGGATTGGTGCTGGGAATAAGAATTACTCGAGTCCCCAGTCAGGTGATTTATCTACAAGATGAAGAAACACTTAAAATCGAACCTTTTGAGATTAGAGTGATTGCAACGCCCGGTCATACTCCCGGCAGTGTTTGTTATCTGATCGCCGATCGGCTATTTTCCGGTGATACGTTGTTCCGGAATTCGGTTGGTCGCGTTGATTTCCCGGGCAGTTCCTGGCAGGAATTGAAGCGTAGTCTAGAGAAGTTGAAGAATTTGCCGCCGGCAACTGAAGTCTATCCCGGTCATGGTATGAACACTACTATTGGGCAGGAATTATCTCATAATCCGTATCTAAAAAATGGCGAATGGCGATGAAACCTACCACTCTTCAGCGGAAGTTCGTAGAATACGTCGAGCAAAACCATCTTTTAAATGATGTGCGAACCGTAGTCGCCGCCGTTTCGGGTGGAGTGGATTCTATGTGCCTGCTGGATTTGTTAATGTCAGAGAAAAAGCGCTGGGACATCGAGATTGTCGTTGCTCATTTTAATCATCAGATTCGCGGTCCTGAGGCGGATTCTGACGAAAACCTTGTCCGGCAATTTTGCGATAATCACTCATTGCCATTCTTTTCCGCAGCGGAAAATGTGCCGAAAATCGCTCGCGCTAAACGGATCTCTCTCGAAATGGCTGGACGGGAATTGCGCTATGCTTTTTTTCAGAAAATTGCGGCTGATTTTCCGAACTCAATCATCGCCACGGCGCATACTCTCGATGATCAGGCTGAGACGATTCTGCTAAGAATGCTAAAAGGCACCGGTTTGCAAGGCTTATCTGGAATTACGATGCGGCGCGAGAATATTAGACGGCCGCTATTGTTTGCTACCAAAGCGGAATTGTATGACTATGCCCGCGCGAGAGAATTGCCATTTGCCGAAGACCACACTAATTTATGTAACGACTACGAACGTAATTTTATTCGTAGTCAGATTCTGCCGACAGTACAACATACTCTAAATCCTAATATTAGAGCGACTTTAGCTAATTTGGCGCAAAATTTAGGCGAAGCGCATCAATTTATTGTCGAATTTGCCGAAAAGGCGCTGGAGAGTTTAATTATTAAGGCGAACTCCGAACAAATAGTGCTTGATAAATCTGGTCTTAAAACCTATTTTATCGCAGTTGAAAAAGAGATAATCTGGCAATCTTTACAAAGGTTATATGGCACAATTAAGCCATTAAATTTTAAGCAGATGAACCAATTGATTAAATTAGTGAATGAAGGTGAAACCGGACGGCGTATGAATCTTGGCGGTGAAATTACAGTTCTAATAGATCGAGAGCGGCTGATTTTAAAGCGCAATCGGTCGTCGAATTGGTCATCTTCACCCATTATCCCCGGTGAGATAATTAAGAATGAGTTTTTCACCTTTTCCAGTGAACTGATGGATGTAAGTAATTTCAAGAAGGGGAAACGGCGCTCAAGGGTAGAGTTTATTGACTTTGATCTGGTTGGAAATAATCTTGGTTTGCGGCATTGGCAGAGAGGCGATCGCATGATACCACTCGGGATGAACCAATCCAAGAAAATCAGCGATATTTTGGTGGATTTGAAAGTTCCCTTCACTGATAAAAACAGCATCCCAATCTTTTATAGTGGAGATAAAATCATCTGGCTCTGCGGCTTAACACTGTCGGATGAATTTAAAGTTACCTCGAAAACTAAAACCGTTCTGAAATTGATCTACAGGGGAAAAAAGATATGAAAAAGACTATGACTCTGGATGCCAGTTATGGCCCGTATGCCGGCCAGGTAATCGAAGAACTTCTGACCGTCACCCAAATCAACCGGCGAGTTACAGAACTAGCTGTTGAAATCTCTGCGATGTACCAAGGAACCGTACCGATTTTTATCGGGGTATTAAACGGCAGTTTCATCTTTTTTGCCGATCTATTCCGGAAATTAACAATTGACGGTGAAGTAGATTTTATCAAAATTTCTTCCTATGCCGATCAGACTCGATCCTCCGGAACGATTTTACTGCGGAAGGATATTAGCTGTGATATAACCGGTCGAGAGGTAATAATTGTCGAGGATATAATTGATTCCGGATTATCAATCAAATTTCTAAAACGTCGTATGGAAGAAAGTAATCCGTGCTCGGTTCGCTTCGCGGCGTTGTTGATGAAAGAAGACGCGCGGGTGGATTTCCCGATTGATTTTGTAGGATTTAAGATACCAAATAAATTTGTTGTCGGATATGGTCTGGACGTTGCCCAGAGACTACGCAACTTACCGTCAGTTTATGCTTTTAAGTAAGAAAAAAAGGAATTTAACTATATGTCTGAAAATAACTACCCCAAAAACCAAAGTTCAAAAAATTTAAATGAACCGAGGAAGCCCCGTCAGCCGAGGCGAAGACCTCCAGAACCGCCTAAACCAAATAAAGACGATTTCCGCTGGAAAAAGGCTTCACGTACTTCCTTGATGTGGATTATCATAATTCTCAGTTCGATCGTTCTATTACAAATTCTCGGACGAGGCGCCCAAGAAGAAGTGGTCATTACCTATTCGCAATACAAGGAATTGCTGGATCAAAAATTGATCAAATCGGCAGTGATTATCGAGAATGAATTTCATGGGACGTTGACTCAAAAAGTTCCCTTAGTAGTTGGTGGCAGGACGATTGAAGCCGAAAAAATTTTAGTCAATTTACGTTTTGTTGATAGTGAGATGCTAAAAAGCTGGGATGAAGCCGGGATCGAATACGATTTTAAGGTAAAGAATACCAAGTGGACAAATTTTTTCATCAACATTTTCCCTTTACTTTTCATTATTCTGATGACTCTATTTTTTCTGCGTCGAATGCAAGGGCAAAATAACAAGGGCATTTTCGGTTTTGGGAAAAGTAAAGCTCGCCTCTGGACCAGCGACCGGCCTAAAGTCAGTTTCAACGATGTGGCGGGATGTGCCGAAGCCAAGGAGGAATTGCAGGAAATAATCGAATTCCTGAAATTGCCGTCGAAATTCTCGCGTCTGGGCGGCAAAATTCCCAAAGGTGCGTTATTACTCGGTCCTCCCGGGACGGGAAAAACTCTTCTGGCTAAAGCGGTAGCCGGTGAAGCCGGAGTTCCGTTTTTCAGTATTAGTGGAGCTGATTTTGTGGAAATGTTTGTGGGCGTCGGCGCCTCCCGAGTGCGCGACCTTTTCGAACAGGGTAAACATAGTGCGCCATGTATAATTTTTATTGATGAAATTGATGCCGTTGGACGACAACGTGGTGCCGGATTAGGTGGCGGTCACGATGAACGCGAACAGACATTGAACCAATTGCTTGTCGAGATGGATGGTTTCGATGAGAATACCAATGTCATTATTTTAGCGGCGACTAACCGGCCCGATGTTTTGGATACCGCCTTGTTGCGACCGGGGCGCTTCGATCGGCAGATTGTCGTGGATATGCCCGACTTAGTTGGACGCGAAGGGATTTTGAAAGTGCATACTAAGAAAATTCCCATGGCGGATGATGTTGATTTGTCGGTTTTGGCGAGGGGAACGCCCGGTCTGGTGGGCGCTGATCTCGCCAATCTCGTTAATGAAGCCGCGCTTTTAGCCGCCCGTAAAAATAAAAAAGCCGTTGAGATGATTGACTTCGAAGAGGCTAAAGACAAAGTAATGATGGGCGTCGAAAGGAGAAGTCTACATATTTCGGATCGGGAGCGACGGCTGACCGCCTATCATGAATCCGGGCATGTTTTAGTTGCCGTCAATATTCCGGAAGCCGACCCGATCCACAAAGTAACCATTGTGCCGCGTGGTCGGGCGCTGGGAATCACTCACCAATTGCCGATGGACGAGCGGCATAATTATTCACGCTCATATATCAATAGCCGACTCAGTATTCTGCTCGGCGGACGCGCCGCAGAGAAAATTATCTTCAATGAATTGACAACTGGAGCCGGAAATGATATTGAAACCGCGACGGAACTGGCACGCAAAATGGTTTGTGAATGGGGAATGAGCGACAAACTCGGTCCGCTTACTTTCGGTAAGAAAAATGAAGAAATCTTCCTCGGTCGGGAAATTGCTACTCATCGCGATTTCAGCGAAGAAACCGCTCGTCTGATTGATCAAGAAATTCGTGAAATAGTCGAAAATGCTGAGAAGCAAGCTTGTGAAATCATCAAAAAGAATATTGATTTACTACACAAATTAGCCTTAGCTTTACTCGAAAAAGAAGTTTTAGATGGCGCTGAAATTGCTAAAATCCTGGGTAATTCCGAAGTTAATTCTGCTAATATATTCGTAAATAAAAGTGATGATAATATGACTAAGCCAGCCACTAAAGCAAAGACCGGTTCACGACGAAGAAAAAGCGAAAAAGAAAAAGGAGCCAATACTGATCAGGCGGCTTAAAAACGACGCGCTCAATCACCTCGTCACTGAAATGGAATCAGTGGATGTCGATCCGGCGGGAATTGCTATTATGGTTAGAAAAAGCGAATTCCTTATCCTCAAAACCGACCCGATCATCGCACCAGCCGCCAATATTCTAAAACAACAAATATTGTCTGTCGGCGGCGATTGTGCCGTAGCGCGTGAAGTGCCCACCGGACAAGCACCACCAACGCCGGTAATTTTAATGGCAACTCGTCGTCAATATGAACGCTTGATAATCAATCTCAAACAGCAATGCTTCGGACTTGATAAACTCGGCACCGAAATTGAAGGATTTTTAGCCCGAATTTCCGCGCCAAGGAAATTTCATATCGGTCAGCAAGAGTACCAAACCGACCAGAAAACCTTAATTATGGGTATTTTAAATGTAACGCCAGATTCGTTTTATGACGGCGGTCGGTATGCGGAAATGTCCGCCGCTATAGAGACCGCTCTAAAGATGGAAGCCGACGGCGCCGATCTGATTGATATTGGAGGAGAATCAACCCGTCCGGGTTCCGATCCGATTCCAGCCGAGGTTGAGATTGCCCGACTAAAGCCGGTTTTGGAGCAGTTGCAGATGCGCCTTAAAATTCCGATTTCGATTGATACTTATAAATCGGCCGTGGCTGAGTGGACTTTGAATAACGGCGCGCTGATAATCAATGACATTAGCGGGCTTAATTTTGATTCCCAGATGGCGGGTACAATCGCCAAGCACAACGCCGGGGTTATCCTGATGCACATCAAAGGAACTCCCAAAAATATGCAAGCTGATCCGCATTATACTAATTTGATTGATGAAATAATGAAATACTTATCGGATTCGGTTCAAAAGGCTCGCACTGCCGGTATTGACGGCTCGAAAATATTTATAGATCCGGGGATTGGATTCGGGAAAACAGCCGAGGATAATTACCGGATAATGCGTTATTTGGCAGAATTCCAATCACTCGGACTTCCCATTCTGGTCGGGCCATCGCGGAAAGCCTTTATCGGACAGGTACTCAATTTACCGGCTGATGAGCGATTGGAGGGAACTCTGGCGGCTGTGACAGCCGCAGTTCTAAATGGCGCTGATTTAGTGCGTGTTCACGATGTAAAAGCCGCCGTTCGCGCGGTAAAAATTGCCGATGCTATAAAGGGAAAATCATAAATGACTCTGTTTACCATCAAATTTTTAAGCGTTACCATCTGGGACGTAATAGATATAATCGTCGTTTATATAATAATCCTTAAACTCTATCAATTTTTTAAAGGCTCACGTGCTTCGCAAATGCTAATCGGCCTGGCGATAATTTTACTAACATCTTTTATTGCCAGAGCGCTGAATTTGCAGAGTCTATCTTGGATAATGGGTAATCTGCAAACCATCTGGGCGATTGCCTTTGTGATTATTTTTCAGCCGGAACTGCGCCGGATTTTAATTTATTTGGGGCAGAGTCGCTTTGTCAGACGATTTTTAAGTGAATCGAAATCCAAAACGATTGAGGCGGTGATTGAAGCATCCCGGGAATTGGTGCGGCGTAAATGGGGTGGTCTATTTGTGCTGGTTCGGGAAGTGGGTTTGAAGCCAATAAAAGAGCGGGCAACTCCCATCAACGCTGAAGTCTCAGCCAGCCTTTTAGTTTCAATCTTCAATCCCGGATCACCATTACACGATGGGGCGGTTTTAATTCAGAATGACATTATTGAGGCGGCCGGTTGTATTCTCCCGCTTTCGGATAGCCCTGACCTTGATCCGCAAATGGGTACTCGCCACCGCGCGGCGCTGGGTATTAGTGAAGAATCGGATGCGGTGGTAGTAGTTGTATCGGAGGAAACCCAAAAAATTGCCGTTGCCTATCAGGGTATGTTATATCGTAATGTTGACGAGGATTCCTTAAGAGCATTGTTAAGCCGGCTGTTCTTCAGAGGCAGTAATAATAGCTAGATGGGCAACAGGTAAGTAATTATGTCGATAAAACCTGTCCCATTTTATCCAGTTCATAATATTAAACACTCACTTCGGATTTTGAACTGCGGATTTATTTTACTAATCAGCCAAAATTTATTGTGGTCGGCGGTTTCTGATATTGAAATTGTGGAAAAATGGCTGAACGCTACGACCTGGCAATGGCAAGCCGAATTACCAATGCCAAAATTTCCAGTAGATGAGAAAAATCAAACCTGTGCCATTGAAATTTCGGGTTTGGAAAATTTAGCGCGTGAAGGCTATCCGTCAATCCCTGTCTATCAAAAAATTATTAATGCTTTACCGGATGAGATTGCTTTTACAGTTCAAACTGGTTTGGAAAAAGTTGTGCCGTTACCGGCAGTGATGAGTATATCGCAGGATATTCCTATTGCCGGAGAAGGAACGAATCAGGAAAAGATTATTCTCCCCAAGTCAAAAAATTTTAGCGCTTATCCGATGCGTTTAGTAGAAATTGAATTTCTCGGTTATTTGAAGGGCATCCCACTGAGCAGTGTCAAAATTTTTCCCTGTCAATTGATTGAGCAAGGCAAGCGCTTAAAATATTTTGGTTCAGTGACGGTTCAGGTGCAAGTCAAACCAGGGACCCGGCTCCAAAAAAGTGTTGCAACTGACGAACAAGCACTTCTAAAAGCCCTCGATATTGCACCCGGTTCAATCAGAAAAATTGCTAAACAGTCGCCGACTTTAGCGAAACCGGCGGTGACTTTTCCGGCTGGTAAAGTTTTAGCTAAATTGATTGTTGATGAGGATGGGATTTATCGCGTTTCTTGTCGGGCGCTAAGCGACAGCGGCATTGCTTTGAAAAAAGTTGACCCGCGTACTTTCCGCCTATTTAATCAGCAACATGAAGTACCAATTTACGTTTATGGCGAATCTGACGGAATCTTCCACAATAATGACTATATCGAATTTTTTGGCCAGCGCAATCGCAACAGTGTGGCTGATTATGAATACGATCCATTTACCGATAAAAATGTTTATTGGTTGACCTGGGGTGAAAATTATGGTCTGCGTTACGCCGAAGAATCGGTTCAGGTGAATTCTCCGATTGATGAGACGGTTGTACCAATTGACTATTTATATACTGCCCATATCGAAGTCAATGCGGCTTTCGAGCGCCTTGGGCAAGTGGATGTTGATCAGCCGACTCATGTCCGCGACCACTGGTTTTTCGATTCGGGGATATTTGGTAGTACAAGTAAGGAATATAAATTTCATCTATCTTATCCGAATCCGAATCAAGTTAATAACTTCAATGCCCAATTGAGAATGCAGGGGCTAACTTATGATGAAGCCGGTGATCATAAAGCGACTTATTTTATCAACAACTATCAAGTCGCCGACGGGGAATGGAGTGGCCAAGAAGGTTATACCATTGAAAACAGTGCCAGCCAGGTTTTGCATAATAATTTTCTGAAACATGGCGAGAATGTTCTGCGAGTTCAAGTTTCCGGTGCTGATCCGACCGACAAATATAGCAAAGTAGCCGTGGATTATTTAAAGGTAAAATACTTCCGGCTATACAAAGCCGACGAGGACGAACTCGATTTTACCCGACCGGAAAGCTCGATTGACGGACTTTATACTTTTACACTTTCCAATTTCAACACTTCGGATATTTCAATTTATAAAGTAGGAAAGAGCAAACTCCGCGATTTTACGACGGAATACATCAAAAGCACTAACTCCTACCGGGTAATGCTTCAGGATTATGTGCGAGATGATACGACCCTCTATTGGGCGGCTTGCGGGGAGGCGCTGAAATTTCCGCTTTCGGTAAAATTGGATACGATAATCGGTCTAAGTTCGATCCCTTCCGGTGCTGAAGTGGTCGTTATTACCCGTCAGGAATGGGTCAATAATCTTTCCAAATTGACTGATTTTTATGCCAGCATCGGCTTGTCATCTCAGGTTGTTGGAATTGAAGACATATATAACGAGTTTAATGCTGGGATTATCAGTCCCTTTGCGATCAAAAAATTCCTGCAGTATGTTTGTTATAACTGGAATCCTGTTCCGGAATATATTTTGCTGGTCGGCGATGCTGATATAAAGGAAGAGCGCTCCATCCCTTCTTATTTTTTTCAATCTTATAGCTACGGAGCCTGTGCCAGCGATTTCTGGTATGCTCTAATAGATGACGATGATGTGCCTGATTACGCTATTGGTCGCTGGCCATGTTCAACCATTGAAGAATTGGAAGCACTAATTGACAAGCGCCTAAATTATACCAAACACAATCTCATTGGTCCCTGGAATAATGAACTGCTATTTATTGCTGGACAGGAAAACGTTTTCAAAAATCAATCAGAAAATATGATCCAGCGTCAGATTAGCAAAGAATACAATATCAATCGTATTTATGTCAATCCGGCTTCGGTCGGTTCGCGGTTCTACGGCGGTTCGGATACGCTCCTATATTTATTCAATAACGGGATTACTTTAGGTAATTTTATGGGACATGGCGGCGGTGCCGTATGGGGTGATCGCTCGCTTTTCAATTCGTCTCATATTCCGGAACTCGAGAATCTGGATCGTCTGCCGTTTCTGACCAGTATGACCTGTTTTACCGGTGATTTCACCAATGTGACTGGATTAGGTGAAATGCTCCTTTTGGCTGAAAATGGCGGAGCAATCGGTTTGTGGGGAGCGTCCAGTGTTGGCTGGATTAAAAATGATTATCTATTGGCGAAACCTTTCTACGATGTCATCTTTGAACCCGGAATGACGGTAGGCAAGGCGATCCAGACCGCGAAAATTCGCTATCAGGCTGAGGCTTTTGATTATTTAAGACTTTCATTGATATACTCTTATAATTTGATCGGCGATCCGACGGTTGGTCTGCCTTTTCCGGAACAATCTACTCTGCTTAACCTTAGCCAGACCAATCCGGCACCGGGCGATACGGTTATTCTGCGTGGCGACTTGCCTTTTGAAGCGGGGAAAATGTATATTCAACTTTTCGATTCCAGCAAATATGCGGTATATGAGAAACCGGCTGAGGTGCCATTTAGTAGCAGTAATTTACACCATGAAATAATTTTGCCCACTAATATTAATCCCGGTAATACCTATGTTAATTATTATATCGAAAGCAAGACTGCCAAACAAGATGCTCACGGAGCGACGCTGTTTGATATTAAAGGCTTGACCTTTTATGGTTTTGATTATGCTCCATCTTCACCAGGGGAAAAAACACCTATAACTTTGTCTATTTATACCGAACTATCGAATGTCCAGTCGTTTTTTTGTGAGATTGATACGGTCAGCGCCTATGAATATTTGGACGGAGATGGCATTGAACATATCATCAGTTTTCAGAACGATTCAGTTTTATTATCAATTCGGATGGGTGAGGTTGAATCGGTCGCTAATAAATGGCAAACCACCCAGGTTTTCCAAGTAGGCACGCCGGGGAAATTAGTAGCCGTCCGCTTTGTTGCAATTGACTCCAGTGGTAATCGGACAGTCAGCCCAGCTTATTCAATTAGGATAAAAAGTTTACCGGATTTACGTCCGATCGGGATTGCCCAAGGCGGCGAGCGTTTTCCGGAATTGATTGCTGAGGTCTCATATAATGGTAATGACACTCTTAGTACTGTCGTCAAGGCGGAGCGCAGAGTTGATGAGAAATTTGAGTTGTTTGGTTCAAAGGAAGTAGTATTTTTACCGAATCGGATGACCTCGGTAAAATTACCAGGTATATTGGGCAAAGATACAGTCATTTTTAGAATTACAGTTGACCCGGAAAATACAGTCGCCGAATCCAATGAAATGAATAATAGTCTGTCACAATCTATGGTGATTAATACTTTTGCGGTTCTGCCCAGCTGTGGGACAACTTATGACGGAAGTCAATCGGATACAATTCTGGTTGGAGGCGTTTTCAAGGTGGCGATCGCACCTCATAGCGTTGCCGATTCGGCGGTATTGATTCTACAGATAGATACCAACTTAACCATTGCAAGTCAGCCGAAGTTTAGTTTAGTCTCACCTGATTCGGGATTTGAAACTTTAGGGTTGAAAGCTACTGGAGGAAACTCCGCGAGTAGGAGTTTATTAGCTGTCAATCTAACCGTTGATTTGAGTAATTGCCCGGCGGCGAGTCAAATTGACGATTTGAACATTGGCAAATGGGATCCTTCCTTGCGTATTTGGTATAATGAAGAAGGACAAAAGGAAGATATGAAAATCAAAACAACCTCAACTATTCCGGGTACTTTTAGTCTAATTACCAATACTGACACGAAACCGCCTAATCTGGAATTAAATCTGGAGGGTCAGCAATTTTTCCAGAATTCGTACGTTTCCGACCGACCGAGTATTTCGATTATCGGCGAAGATGATAATGGCGTACGCTTTGACGCCGAAGGTATAAAAGTGATAATTGATAATAATGAAGTTGCCCTCGAGAATTTGCACGCGCCGGATACGGTTTCGAGCGGGCATTATTTTTCGGTGCAATTCCGTCCGACGTTTACTCATGGTAATCATTCGATGGAGGTAACCTTGAAGGACGCGGCTGGTAATAGCACAACCGAATCGGTGGATTTCATCGTTGCTGAGGAATTAAAATTGATTGATTATGGCAATTACCCCAATCCCTTTAGGAATCGCACGACTTTCATTTACGAACTGACGCAAAGAGTAAATTCACTGAAGATAAAAATCTATACCACTTCCGGTCGTCTGGTGCGGGTTCTGGATTCGGAGAATATATTTGAATCGGGTCTGGATTTAAACGAAGGTGGTTATCATGAAGTTGTGTGGGACGGACTCGATGCCGACGGAAATTTCGTTGCCAATGGAATCTATTTCTACAAAATTTCCGCCAAATCCGGTAACAAAACCGTAACTAAAACCGGGAAATTAGCCAAAGCGCGATGAAACGAATTCTGATAATTGGGATAATATTGATCAGCCTGGGTAGTGGACTAGTTGCTGGCGAATATGCCGATGCCTTTCTCGAATTGGGAGTAAGTGCGCGAGCTTCAGCTATGGCTAATGCCATCGGAGCGCTGGATTTTTCGGAAACGGCTTTTATAACTAATCCGGCAGGGATCAGTTACATCCGGAAGGCGCGCCTGGGGCTGATGTACACTTCTCAATTTGGATTGGCTGATCACAACTATATCGGTTTAGCAGTGCCGGCCGGTGCCCATTATTCGCTGGCTCTGAGCTGGATTCGCTATGGAGTGGACGATATTCCGATTCGGCCTGATATTTTTACTACAATTACCGATAAAGCTGAACGGCGTGATTCGATTATTAGTATTTATAACGGCCAATTGCCAACTTTCAATGATGTGGAAAATGCGGTGTTTGTCTCGCTGGGGCGATTTAATTCGACTATAGTTGATTTAGGTTGGCGCTATTCGAAATTCAAGCTGGAATTTCCAATCGGGATAAATTTAAAATTCATCCATAAAAAATATTACGAACTCGAAGGTTTCGGACTGGGAGTTGATATTGGCGGACGGTTGCGGGTTGATGGCGATGAGTTGCTGGATGTAAGTAATTTGGGGATGTTGAGTGTTGGAATGGCTTTGAAAGACGTCACTGGTACAACCATTTACTGGAATACTAAGAGTCAGGATCGCATTCGGTTGACCCCGGCGTTGTCATTTGCCTTGGAACAGCCGATTAAACCATTAAAATTGATCATAAATCTAGTTTCTGAAAAACAATATCGTTACCATGATAAAACCAATTACGGCGTTGAAATTATTTACGCTAATAGTCTGGCGCTACGAGCTGGCTTAAAAAATTCTGGCATAAGTCTCGGATTAGGTTTAAATTTTAAAGTTATGAAGAGACTAATTAACTTAGATTATTCATTTTATAGTCATGATCTCGGAGCGAGCCACCGTGTCGGGCTTGGAATTGTTATTTAGTAAAAATGACGACGTCGAACCAAATTAATTTAATGGTGACTTTAATTTTACTTCTTAATACCTGTGGAAAAAACCTGGAAGATCCGGATCCGCCAGCTCAACCGGAATGGGTAGCAAAATCCTTACCGTATGATACGACCGAGACCGGCATTGATGCCGTTCCTAATGGTGATTTTATCCAACTAGAATGGTATACCGGCGATGAGGACGACCTTAGCAGTTACCGGATTTATCGGACTAGCGGAGATATTGAAAATAAATTTGATCTGATAGAAGAAATCCAATCTGACTTAATGGCAGGGAGTATCAATATCTATCTCGACGAAAATGTTTCTATTAATACCCCATATTTTTATTTTCTGCGCGCCGTAGACCAGGCTGGAAATCTTAGTCTGCGCTCGGATACGGTAGAGTATAAGCTAGTGGTTAAAGTAAATTTACGTGGACTATTTGATACTACTGATGTGAACCCAACTTTCAAATGGTCGGATGCTGGGTCGGCCGCTTCTGAATATGTCATCCGAGTGGAACAGTTTAATCCAAATCGGGTGATGTGTTTGTCAGCTACATCTCGACAAAGTTATACCGATGAAGTTCAGAGTTTAAAATATGGAACTGGGATTATTTTCTATTCAGCTCAAGATACGCTAAGTCGGGGAGTTGATTATCGCTGGCGCGTTGACGCAGTGGCGACTTTCAATCGTGAAGGCGATGAGGTTGCCGGTTCGGAATCCAATTGGGGATATTTTAAAATTCAATAATAATTAGGAGTAATTGTGAAAAGAGTTTCTTTATTTATGATTTTAACCTTATTAAGCGTCCAACTTTATTCTCAGGAAAGTCAGACGATTACTACTAGATCCGGTCGAACAGCCGATCGGTTGTCCGCATCCAAGTATATTCTGTCAACTGGTTCAGACGCTATGTTAATGACTGTCAAAATTTGGGGCGAAGTAACTAGACCAGGCCTTTACGACGTACCAATCGGCACCGATTTGATTGATTTAATTTCAGCCGCTGGCGGTCCAACTACTCGTGCAAATTTATCCAAAGTCAAATTAATCCATGGTTCACCGGACGAGGAAGAGAATTACGTAACTATTGTTAATATCAAAAAATTTCTGGAAACCGGTGATGTGGATATGATTCCTGAAATCAAACCGTCCGATACGATTGTGGTTCCGGTCAAGATTACGCAACATTTTCTGACGTCATTATCGTGGACGCAACAATTATTAAGTTTGTTCTCGATTTATAGTATGATACTTTATTACACAAGTGTAGCAAATAGGTAAAACCATAGGAGTGATACATGATTGACAGTATTGACGTCCAAATTTTAGATATTTTGCAGAAGGAAGGCCGTATTCAGCGCAATAAAATTGCGGAGCAGGTCAACCTGACCATTCCCGCTGTTAGCGAAAGGATGCGGAAATTAGAAAAAAAAGGCATTATCGAAGGCTATCACGCTAAAATTAATAGCGCGGCCATCGGAAAGGATGTGACGGCTTTTGTTTTTGTAATGACTTCGCCATCGAAGAATTATGATGAATTTGTACGTCGGAGTCGTGAAGAAAGTGATATAATAGAATGTCATAGTATCACCGGTGAAGGCTCGCATCTCCTGAAAGTACAGACTGATAATACCTCAGCCCTCGAAAAATTGCTCTCAAAGATTCAGTCCTGGCCGGGTGTATTACAAACTCGCACCTATATCGTACTTTCGAGTTATAAGGACTTTTCGTCGCTGAAGCCGGCAAGCTCGTTAGTTAAGAAGTAAATTTTCCTCGTGCAATTTGCCGTTTTTATTATTAAGGTTAAAAATACTTAATTAAGGTCGAATATTAAAATGTTGAGTGATATCCAAGTTGAATTAGATAATATTTCTCCCCGCATTGATGAATTGCGGAGGTTTCTTTGACGTCGAGTCGAAGAAAAATGAATTGAATACCGAGCGTCAGAAAACGACCGCCTCGGATTTTTGGTCTGATCCAGCCCAAGCGCAAACAACTCTCCAAAAAATTCGGGGGCTGGAAAGCGAAATCGATAATTTTGAAAATCTGGTGAAATATCAAAAAGAAATCACAGACTTCGTGGATTTAGCCGCTGAGGAACAAGATGACTCTGTCTTGGCTGAATTGGAAAAGATGGTAAACGAACTTATTAGTAAAGTCGAACAATTAGAATTGGAAACAATGCTCGATGAACCGGACGATGAAAAAAATGCTATTTTGACGATCCATCCGGGAGCCGGCGGAACCGAGTCACAGGATTGGGCGCATATGCTGATGCGTATGTATTTGCGCTGGATGGAACGCAGTGGGATGGAGGCGGACGTCATTAGTATTCTCGATGGTGAAGAAGCCGGGATCAAGGAAGTTAGTATCGAAGTCAAAGGTAGATACGCCTATGGCTATCTCAAAGCCGAAGCCGGAATTCATCGCCTGGTGCGCATTTCACCATTCGATGCCAACCATCGTCGCCATACTTCCTTCGCTTCGGTTTTTGTCTATCCGGCAATCGAAGACGATATATCGGTCGAAATCAATCAGGATGACCTGCGGATTGACACCTTCCGCGCCAGCGGTGCCGGCGGCCAACATGTCAATAAAACCAGTTCCGCGGTTCGGATTACTCATATTCCGACCGGTATCGTTGTCCAGTGTCAAAATGAGCGCTCTCAGTTTAAAAATAAAGATAGCGCAATGAAAATTCTAAGAGCGCGCCTCTATCAATTAAAAAAGGAAGAAAAAAATAAAGAAAAGATGGAGATCGAGAAGAATAAAAAGGATATTTCCTGGGGTAATCAGATTCGTTCCTACGTCTTTCAGCCATACACTTTAGTCAAGGATCATCGCACGAAGTACGAAACCGGCAATATTCAAGCCGTGATGGACGGCGAGATAGATGAATTCCTGCGTCAGTATTTATTATTCAATGTCAAAAATGAAAGAGCTAAAAAGTGAATAAAGAAGAACAAGCAACCGGAAGGTCATTAAACGAACTACTCGCGATTCGTCGCGAAAAACTGCAGGCAATCCGTGAAATGAATTTCCGGGCGTACGAATATGAATTTCAAAAAACGCATTCGGCGGCTGAAATAACCCAGAAATTCGATGAATTGACCGAAAAAGTAGAGATAAAAATTGCCGGACGGCTTATGGCAATCCGTAAAATGGGACGCGCCAGTTTCGGCCATATCCAGGATGAAAGTGGACGAATCCAAATTTATGTTCAAGAAAACAGTGTCGGTCAGCAAAGCTATAAATTATTCAATTTACTTGACATCGGCGATATTATCGGGATTACCGGCAGAGTCTTTCGGACTCACACGGGCGAGATTACAATTCTAGTTGAAGAGTTGCAATTGTTGGCTAAAAACCTCCGCCCAATTCCGATTGTCAAGGAAAAAGACGGACAAATTTTCGATGCTTTTAGCGACAAAGAACAACGCTACCGTCAGCGCTATCTCGATTTGATGGTAAATCCGGAAGTGCGGGAGGTTTTTAAAACTCGTTCCAAAATTATTCAATGGACGCGAGATTTTCTCAATGAACACGGTTTTCTGGAAGTCGATACACCAATCCTTCAGCCGATATATGGCGGTGCTAATGCCCGCCCCTTCAAGACTTATTATAATGCTCTCGAGCGCGAATTTTACTTACGAATAGCGGTTGAACTCTATCTTAAGCGCTTAATCATTGGCGGTTTTGAAAAAGTCTATGAAATCGGTAAAAATTTCCGGAACGAGGGGCTTGACCGCAGTCATAATCCCGAATTTACCTTGCTTGAATTTTATCAAACTTATGTTGATTATAATTATATGATGGATTTTGTCGAACAGTATTTCCATTATCTTTGTTCGAAGCTGGGGGAATCTAAATTTCCTTTCGGTGAATACGAAATTGACTTCAGTCAACCGTTTAGCCGCCGAAAAATGTTCGATTTAATTCACGAATATGTTGGCGAAGATATTACCCAATATTCAGAAGCTGAATTGAAGAGTTTATGCCTGAAGAAAAACCTCGAGTTGAAGCCGGGCGACAATTACGGTAAATATATTGAATTACTGTTCTCTAATTTCGTTGAACCGCATTTGATCCAGCCGACTTATGTAATTGACTATCCGAAAGCCATTTCACCACTGGCTAAAAACAAACGCGACGGTTCACCAAATCTCGTCGAACGTTTTGAACTTTATATCGCCGGTCACGAATTTGTCAATGCTTTCAGTGAACTGAATGATCCCATTGATCAGCGTGAACGTCTGGAACAGCAGAATCGGCTGAGGGAATCTGGCGACGAAGAAGCCCAGACGATGGATGAAGATTTTGTTACGGCGCTGGAATATGGAATGCCGCCGACCGGTGGAGTTGGGATCGGTATTGACCGAGTCGTAATGCTATTTACTAATCAGGTTTCGATTAAGGACGTTATTCTTTTTCCTCAGATGCGTACCTGAGAAAGTAAAGCGATGAGCGTACCCTTTTTCATCGCCAAGCGCCATCTTTTCAGCCGTCATAAAATCGGCTATATATCTTTCATAAGTATTATCGCTACCATTAGCTTGGCGGTCGGAGTGGCGGCTTTAATTTTGACGATCTCGATCCTGAACGGTTTCGAACAGGAAATCAAGACCAAATTACTCGGGTTCGATTCCCATATCCGTTTGCGTTTACTTTATCAGGATTCAATGGACTCGACGCTGGCGATTCGGTCAGAGCTGGAAAAAATGTCGGAGATCGAGTGTTTCGTGCCCTATATTCACGGAGCCGCAATGATCCGCAAAGGGCAGGAAACCGAAGGAATAATCGTCGAGGGAATTGACGAAGTTCACATTCGACAAACTCTGGCGGTTGACCGCTTTATTAAAAAAGGCGAACTACGTTTTAATTTGCCGGATGGTCGTGATGGTATTGTAATCGGCGCGAAATTAGCCAGGCAACTCGGCGTAGATATTGGTGATAAGGTTTACCTCTTCGTATTTCAACCGGAAGAGAGCTACATCAAACGACCGCGCATTATGACTTTTACGGTAACCGGTCTGTATGACTCGGGCATTGCTGATTACGATGACGTTTTTATCTATACCAGTTTGCAAGCGGCGCAGAAGCTCTATGATTTGGGCGAGAAATTTTCTGGTTATCAAATTCGACTGAAAGATGGCTCCAAAGTCGAAGCCGTGACCGAATATATTAACAAAACTCTTGGCTATCCCTATAATGCGCTTAGTTGGAATGATCTACACTCCAATCTTTTCGAATGGCTGAGGATTCAGCGCATTCCGATAATGCTGATTTTCAGTTTGATTGCGGTCGTAGCTGTTTTCAATATCGTCAGCTCAATAATGATGATTGTAATCGAAAAAACTCGCGACATCGGCATCCTTAAGAGTGTGGGAATGAATAATCGTCAGGTGAAGCGCATATTTTTATATGAAGGGCTTTTTATCGGAGTTGTAGGAACTTTGGCTGGATTTGGGCTGAGTATATTATTAGGTTATCTCCAGAACCGGTTTAATCTAATTTCCATCCCGGCGGATGTTTATTTTATGAGTTCCCTGCCGGTATTGTTAGAGTTGCGGAATTTTTTAATAATCGGGTTAATTGCGATAGCTTCGGCGCTATTAGCCACGCTTTATCCGTCGTATAAAGCCGTTAAATTGACTCCCAGTGAGGCGACCCGTTATGAATAAGAATTTTCTGAACTGGATCGCTTTACGTTATTTCCGGTCTAAAAAGAAGACCGGTTTGATTTCTTTCACGTCTTATATCTCCATTATCGGCATCGCACTGGGAGCGTTTGCGATGCTGGTGGCTTTGAGTGTGTTAAACGGTTTTGAGGCGGAAATCACCAATAGAGTCATTGACATCGAATCACATCTAAGGATTAGCGGACGCAATCTCCAATCAGCTCAAATTGAACGGGTTAAAGAAGCGCTATCCGGTGTGCCAGTGCGCGAGATTTATCCATTTGTAATGAAAAAGAGCATATTGTCTTCGGAACAAATGGAAGCCGTGGTGCGGATTAAAGCCATCGAGTCTGCTACACTGGAACAACAACTTTCCGGCCCGCGGACTATGATGCGCGGTGGGGCAAATTTCTTATCGGCAACTTCGAATCTACCCGGTATTGTGATTGGTTACCAATTAGCCGATAAACTCGGTGTCTATCCGGGCGATACTTTAAATGTGATTAATCCAACCAGCCTGGGAAGCGGCTTGAATATTCCAATTATCGGTCAGTTTGCCGTTACTGGAGTTTTTCAACTGGACTTATTCGATTATGATGAGAATATTGCTTTTATCGAATTAAAAGTCGGACAGGAAATATTCGAAATGGGAGATAATTATAGCGGAATTGACATTCGTTTGGAAAATTATCGCTACGTCGAGAAAGCCAAGCAACAATTGGTTGCTCAACTCGGTAACGAATATGATGTGGCTTCTTGGGAAGATTTGCATCGTACCTTGTTTGGAGCGATGAAATTAGAAAAATACGGCAGTTTTCTGGCGCTTAGTTTCATTATTCTGGTGGCGATCCTGAACTTGACTAGTGCATTGGTGATGCTGATTATGGAAAAAATCCAGGAAATCGGTATGCTCCAAGCACTGGGTATGAACCAGACTCAAGTTCGCCAGATTTTTCTTAGACTGGGATTTTTAATCGGGAGCATCGGTTTGACGGTTGGAATAGGGCTGGCATTAATCCTTTGTCTGGCGCAACAGCATTTTCAATTTATACCGCTTCCGTCGGTATATTATATTCCTTATCTTCCGGTACAGGTGCAATGGAGCGACGTTTTGATGATCATCGGCGCCGGTTTGATCTTCATCTATTGCGGAACGCTTTATCCCAGCTGGCGAGTTGGTAAACTTATGCCTTTGGAGGCTATTCAATATGAAAAATGAGAATGACAAAACCTTATTGACCGTAAAGAATCTATCGAAATCATACTGGAACGACGGCTTGGAAATTGCCGTGCTCCGCGATATTAATTTAACGGTTAAGGAAGGTGAAGTTGTGGCAATCGTTGGGCCATCCGGCATTGGTAAATCAACTTTGCTGAATCTATTAGGGACTCTCGACCGACCGGATTCCGGCGTCATAGAATATGAGGGGCTTAATCCGTTTGATTTATCAGATACGGAAATTGCGCGCTTCCGCAATACTCACATTGGATTTGTTTTTCAATTTCATCACCTTTTGCCGGAATTTACGGCTCTCGAAAATGTTATGATTCCGGCTATGATTTATAACCGAGATGTCCGAAAAGCGGAAAAAATGGCACGTGAAATGCTTGCACGAGTCGGACTCGCTGAACGGGCTACCCATCGGCCGGCGGCATTGTCAGGTGGTGAACGCCAGCGAGTAGCCGTCGCCCGGGCGCTAATCAATAATCCTTTGATTATTTTAGCAGATGAACCGACTGGCAATCTAGATGCGATGAACAGTGAGCTATTGATTGAATTAATGTTAGAATTGAATCGGATATATCGGCGGACTTTTATCATTGCTACTCATAATCAGACAATTGCCGAAAAATCCCACCGCATTTTGAAATTCACCAAGGATTCTCTGCTTATCGAAGCCAGCATTTAACTACCTAAATAAATTAGGTGGATAATTACTTAGAAGTGCTACGCCAAAGTGGCAAAGATTTTGCACAACATAAAAAAGGAAAGAAAAGATTGACTTAGCAGTCAGAGAGTTTTAACTTCTGATGTTATTTGAGAAAGAATTGAAATAATGAAAGAGAATTTTTCCAAGATAATTCAAATTATTGTCAAAGCCGCCCGCTATGAAGCAGGCCGGATGAATCATAGTTATGTTGGCTCCGAACACTTGCTCTGGGCGATAATCAATATGGAACGAAGCGTTACTCTTGAGATATTGATGGCGCTCGATGTTGATATCAAAGCCTTACAAACTATGCTGACTGATTCATTAAAAGCAATCGGTGGAACGGCGACAATCGGACAGATTCCGTTTACTAAACAGGTGGAGCGGATTCTTCGTAATACTTATAACGAAGCCAAGGAACTGGGCGCCGAAGTTGTTGGTGATGAACATATTACTCTATCAATTTTGAAAGAAAAGGAGGGAATTTCCTACGAAATTCTCAATAGTTTTGGCGTTGATTATTATAATTTTCGGGCTGAAATTTCAGGAAATATGGATGAGCCACTTCCCGTTACAAAAAGTGAGAAAAAGAGTTCACGAACGCCGGCACTTGACCACTTCTCTCGGGATATAACGGAAAAAGCCCGGACTAACCAACTTGATCCAGTGATTGGTCGCGATCAAGAAATTGAACGAGTAGCTCAGATTTTGTCACGTCGCAAGAAAAACAATCCAGTGCTAATCGGCGAGCCTGGTGTTGGCAAAACTGCAATTGCGGAGGGATTAGCTTTGCGAATTGTGGCTAAAAAAGTTCCGCATCTACTTGCGAACAAGCGGATCATTGATTTGGATTTGGCCGCGATCGTCGCCGGTACCAAATATCGTGGTCAATTCGAAGAACGTATGAAAACCATTATGCAGGAACTCGAGCAGGCGCGCGATGTGATTCTCTTTATAGATGAACTGCATACCATAGTTGGAGCAGGGGGAGCGTCCGGTTCGCTGGATGCCTCTAATATGTTCAAACCGGCTTTAGCGCGCGGTGAGTTACAGTGTATTGGTGCGACTACGCTCGACGAATATCGCAAATTTATTGAAAAAGATGGCGCGTTAGAAAGACGTTTCCAAAAAGTCATAATTAATCCTCCAAGTAAAGAAGAATCGCTGGAAATCCTAAAAGGATTACGGGAGCGCTATGAAGCCCATCATCACGTCAAATATACCGATGAAGCTTTATGGACGGCGGTCGAACTCAGTGACCGTTATATTACCGATAAATTTTTACCTGATAAAGCCATTGATGTTATGGACGAAGCCGGCTCGCGGGTTCATCTACGAGATGTTATTATGCCGGAGGAAATACTTGAGGCTGAAAAGAAACTGGAAGAAGTCCGCAATCAGAAAGATAATGCCGTTAGAGAACAGCAGTTTGAAAAAGCCGCTGACCTGCGGGACAGCGAACGGCGGGTTAAAAAACAATTAGCCGATTTACAGCAAGCCTGGGAAAAAAGTGGCGAAAAACAAACCTTATTAGTTACTGCCGAGGATATTGCTGATGTAGTAGCGATGATGACCGGGATTCCGGTTAACAGAATTGCCGAATCGGAAAATCAAAAATTACTGACGATGGAAGATGAACTCCGCAAGTCAATTATCGGCCAGGACGATGCAATTCGAGTCGTAAGTAGTGCGATTCGCCGTGCCCGTGCCGGCTTGAAAGATCCGCGGCGCCCAATCGGATCTTTCTTATTTTTAGGTCCAACAGGCGTTGGAAAGACCGAATTTGCCAGAGTACTGGCTCGCTTCTTATTTCCCGGCACAGATGCTCTGATTAAAATTGATATGTCGGAGTATATGGAAAAATTTGCAGTTTCGCGACTAATTGGGGCGCCTCCGGGATATGTCGGTTATGAAGAGGGTGGTGAATTGACTGAACGGGTTCGGCGTCAACCTTATTCACTGGTGCTTTTCGATGAGATTGAAAAAGCCCACCGCGACGTTTTTAATATTTTACTGCAGATTTTCGATGAAGGCGTTTTGACTGATAGTTTTGGTCGTCGGGTTGATTTTAAAAATACGATCATAATTATGACTTCCAACGCTGGTTCGCGCACTCTCCAGAGCTCGGCGTTTGGTTTTTCCAAAGCCGATCCGCTTAGCGAATATGAGGCTATGAAAAAACGCTTGCTGGAAGAAATTCAACATGTATTCAATCCGGAATTCTTAAACCGGATTGATGATCCGATCGTCTTTAAACCCTTAACTCGTGAAGACGTTTTAGCGATTATTGATTTGCAATTGGAGGATACTCGCCGCAATCTAGGAGCTTCAGGGACGACCTTAGAAATCACTCAGGAAGCCAAAGAACTAATTCTTACGCAGGGATTTAAGCCCGAATTTGGAGCGCGTCCACTACGTCGGGCAATTCAAAATATGATCGAGGATCCGATTTCAGAATTGATTCTGGCTGGCACTTTAAGACGCGGGAGTAAAATCGTGGTTAGTGTTACTGATAACAAGATCGTCTTTACTCAACCTGAAATAGAATTTAAAATTTCTTCCACGAAAATTACGAGCGAACCGGTCAGCAATTAAGTCATAATTTCAGTCTTTTCAAACCAAATATAGTATTTAGTAAGATAGTCTGACGTTGTGTCCTAATAACTATTTGGCACGAGGTTTGTCAATCTTTTAGTGAAATTTGAAAAATTGAAGCCCAAAAAAAGGAGATAAATATGGGAAAAATTATAGGTATTGATTTAGGAACAACCAATTCTTGTGTGGCTGTGATGGAAGGTGGTAAGCCACGTGTTCTTGAAAATTCCGAAGGACGTCCGGTGACGCCATCCGTGGTAGTTTTTAAAAAAGATGGCGAAATAGTAGTTGGTGATACTGCCAAACGTCAAATCGTAACCAACCACGATCGCGCCGTTTATTCGATTAAACGTTTTATGGGACGTTTGTATAAAGAAGTTCAACGAGAGCGTGAAGAAGTTCCGTTTAAAGTAGTTGAAGGCCCTAATGGTGATGCTCGGATACGAATTGGCGATCGGGATTATTCACCACCAGAAATCAGTGCAATGATTCTGCAGAAAATGAAGCAAACCGCTGAAGAAAAATTAGGCGAAAAAATTACCGATGCGGTTATTACCGTACCGGCTTACTTCAATGATTCTCAGCGGCAAGCTACCAAAGATGCCGGTAAAATTGCCGGTTTGGAAGTAAAACGTATCATCAATGAACCGACGGCAGCCGCTTTGGCTTATGGTCTTGATAAGAAAAAGGAAGAAAAAATTGCCGTTTATGATTTGGGTGGCGGTACATTTGATATTTCCATCCTAGAAATTGGAGATGGTGTTTTTGAAGTAAAATCCACTAATGGCGACACCCACTTGGGTGGCGATGATTTCGATCAGCGTATTATTGAGTGGTTGATTAGTGAATTTAAAAAGAAAGAAGGGATTGATCTTAAAAAAGATCCGATGGCAATGCAGAGACTTAAAGAAGCCGCTGAGAAAGCTAAAATTGAACTTTCTTCAAATCTGGAAACGGAAATCAATTTACCCTATATTACAGCTGGTTCTGCTGGTCCTATCCATCTAATGGAAAAATTGTCACGAGCGAAATTTGAATCTCTCGTTGATGATTTGATTGAACGCACTCGTAAGCCGTGTCAGCAAGCATTGGAAGATGCCGGATTAAAACCGGAAGATATAAATGAGGTAATCCTAGTAGGCGGTTCCACTCGCATACCCAAAGTGCAGGATCTAGTCAAAGACCTTTTTAAGAAGGAACCTAATAAGAGCGTCAATCCGGATGAAGTAGTTGCAATCGGAGCGGCAATTCAGGGTGGTGTTTTAGCAGGAGAAGTTCACGATATTCTACTGCTGGACGTAACGCCCTTGTCACTGGGAATTGAAACACTGGGTGGAGTTACGACTAAATTGATTGAGCGTAATACGACCATTCCGACCCGAAAGAGTGAAATTTTCTCGACTGCCGCAGATAATCAAACCAGCGTAGAAATCAACGTTCTCCAGGGTGAGCGGGCAATGGCGGCCGATAACAAGAGCATTGGGCGCTTCCATCTCGATGGTATTCCACCAGCACCACGTGGTGTTCCTCAAATTGAGGTCACTTTTGACATTGATGCCAATGGTATTCTGAACGTTACCGCTAAAGATAAAGCTACCGGCAAAGAACAAAGCGTCCGAATTCAAACTTCCAGTGGTTTAACCGAGGAAGAGAAAGAAAAAATGGTACGCGATGCTCAACTGCATGAAGAAGAAGATCGCCGTCGCAAAGAAGAAGTCGATACTCGCAATCAGGTTGATGCCTTGATTTACCAGACAGAAAAGAATATGAAAGAATACGGCGATAAACTGCAACCGGAAGAAAAAGGCAGACTGAACAACGCACTGGAAGACTTGAAAAAAGCCCAGAATAGTGGTGATGTAAAAACGATGAAGAGTGCGATCGAAGCCATGAATCAAGCCTGGTCAGAAGTATCATCTAAGATGTACGAAAGAGTACGCACGGAAACACCACCACCACATACTGGTCAGACTTATGAACAACCACATGAGGAAACGACCGGTCAAAAAGATGAAAACATTCAAGATGCTGATTTTGAAGTAGTGGACGACGATAAGAAGTAAATGAATTCGTAAATGGTAAAAAGGGCGGCTTTCCGCCCTTTTTTATTATCAGCCCTTGAAACTGGAAAAGGTTTTGTTTTTTTGAGTAATAAAATCTAATTTTCACCGCTTTTTTTAATTGGCGACGTACCCAAGTGGCTAAGGGAGCGGTCTGCAAAACCGTTATGCACCGGTTCAAGTCCGGTCGTCGCCTCTGATTTGAGCAGTTTTTTCATATAGTTCATTTTGCCGAAGTGGCGGAAATGGTAGACGCAAGGGACTTAAAATCCCTCGATCCTTTGGATCGTGCCGGTTCGATTCCGGCCTTCGGCACAACTTTCATAATAAGAGACTAAGAGTCTCCTTTTATTTTAAAAGTTAGAATAGAATGATATCTCAAACACTACCATTTGTATCTACGATTAATCATCCTGAATTTGAATTTGAATTTAATTATTGATTTTACACATAAAGTAAAGTAAAATACATATTATTTGAAATTTAAGAGAATGAGGATCAAGCGATCACCTATAACACGATCTCGCAGGCCTTTTTTTATGTTTACTGCTGGATCATAACCACAGCTCAGAAGGAGTTAAAAAATGGAATCATCTAAAAAACAATCGGTAATCAACGAAAAACCCACTCCTATCAAAGGACTAACGACAGAGGAAGCGCTTTCTCGGCTAAAAAAATATGGTCCTAATACGTTCCCAAGAAGTAAACCACCCTCAGCTTGGTCAATCCTAATTTCTCAATTTAAAAGCCCCCTTATTTATATAATCCTGGTAGCCGCTGTGATTTCACTCATTATGGGCGAACTGACTGATTTCATTATAATTATAGCCGTCGTTATTGTTGATGTCATTCTCGGATTTTTCCAGGAATTTCAGGCTCAACGTACTTATACGGCATTGAATAAATTGCTAAAACCGACCACTACTGTTATCCGCGATGGAGAACGCCAGGAGATTGATGTAACGAAAGTAGTACCGGGTGATATCGTTATACTAAATGCAGGAGAGCGTATTCCCGGTGACGGTGAAATTATTGAGGGCGCCAGGCTCAGTGTAGACGAGGCAATCCTGACCGGCGAGAGTGAGCCGATTAAAAAGTCAGTCGAAGCCGGCTCTAACCAGGTTTTCATGGGTACAACACTCCTTACTGGTAGAGGAGTAATGCGAGTCACCCAAACCGGTGTTCGAACCGAGTTAGGCAAAATTGCCAAAAGCCTTCAGGAACATAAAGAAGAAGAGACTCCGTTACAGGTACGACTTAAATCTTTCAGCAGGACGTTGACAATTATTGTCGTTTCGTTCACTACTATTATATTTCTCGTCGGACTTTTACTGAAGCGTGATTTTCTGGATATGCTACGGACTTCGGTTATTTTGGCTATTTCGGCAATACCGGAGGGCTTGTTGATTGCTGTTACTGTTATTTTGGTACTGGGGATGCGTAAGATCCTTAAGCGCCAAGGCTTAGTTAAGAAACTGTTAGCCGTTGAAACTTTAGGTTCTGTCAATGTCATCTGTACCGATAAGACGGGTACTCTTACCGAAGGCCGAATGCGTGTGACTCGTACCGATTTTGTGGATAACGAGCGAGCCATCCAGATTATGGTTCTGTGTAATAACCTTGAGGGACCGGTTGAAATGGCTTTGTGGGAGTATGCCAAATCTCGACTGCCGAATGATCCCCAGACTTTAGTTGAAGAGAGCCAACGTCTGGATGAAGAAATATTCACCAGTGAAACCAAATTTATGATTACTGGTCAACACTTACCTGATGGCGATTATCACTTCCTGAAGGGTGCGCCCGAAATTGTCCTGAATATGTGTCAAATCAACGATGGTGAACGTCAGCGAATTTTGGCTCAAATTGATCAATGGGCTGGTGAAGGATTGCGTCTTCTCGGTCTGGCTTACCGTGACTATGGAATCCTGGAAGATCATACCGGTTATAGATGGGTAGGCTTGATCGGTATGGAAGACCCGATTCGCGAGGGAGTGCACGAGGCGGTTCTACTCGCTAAACATGCAGGGATTCAGGTTAAAATGATAACCGGCGATTATCGGCGCACGGCCGAACGTATCGCCAGTAATATTGGTCTATTGCAAAACGGTGAGGAAACACTGGAAGGCGAAGAACTTGCTCAATTAAATGACGAGGAACTTGCTAAACGTATATACCCTACCGCCGTTTTTGCCCGGATTAGGCCTCATGATAAATTACGGATAGTTAACGCTTTGCAGAAACACGGCGATATTACGGCTATGATCGGGGATGGCGTCAATGACGCACCGGCACTTAAACAGGCTAATATCGGCGTGGTTGTCGGCACAGCCAGCGATGTGGCTAAAGAGACCGCCGATTTGATTCTTCTCGATAACAATTTTCGCACCATCGTTGCCGCAATCGAGGAAGGGCGCGTGATCTTTGAGAACATCCGCAAAGTCGTAGCCTATGTCCTCTCCAATTCTTTCGCCGAGGTATTGACTATTTTTATATCTATGATTTTGGGCTGGCCGGCGCCGCTATTGGTTGCGCAGATACTCTGGATTCACCTGATCTGTGATGGTCCGGCTGATATCGTGCTCGGTTTTGAGCCGAAGGAGAATGGCATTATGGACGAAAAGCCAAAATCTCTTAAAGAACCAATCTTGCCTCCTTTAGGCTTGTTTTTAATTGGTGTGATTAGTATCGGCAGTGCGCTAGCGGCTCTCCTGATTTTTGGCCACTATTTTAAAATACACGGTGATGCTGACGAAGGCCGTAGTTTAGTCTTCGCTAGCCTGGCGATAAATTCACTGACTTACATTTTCGCTTACCGAAGTATGCGCAAGTCACTTTTTAAAATGAACTCGATCCTGAAAAACAAGCCGTTAATCTTTGCCGTAATTTTTGGAATGGTGCTGGTTTTTCTGCCTTTTGTAATACCCAGTTTAAGCCAAGCTTTGGACGTTGTACCCCTGGACCTGAAACAATGGTTATTGATCTTCACGATAGCATTAATGCTTCTTATTGCGGTGGAAATTGGCAAGGCAGTCAGCAACTGGTGGCACAATAAAAAAATACTCTGACTAAAGGATAAAAATGTTTATCCTAATAGAAAATGCAACTAAAACTCGTTTTTGGGTCTAATCTCAGCAATATTGTTTATATTTGCTTACTTAATTTGATATTTTAAATTACTTTGTTTATTTTGGAATTAGTTAATTGATTGTTGAAAGCAACTATGGCCAAAATTGATCCAAACTCCGATTACTATTCTGAACTCTCCCAGTTTACGATCGAGAGTGATGTGGATGCTATTCTTTGGATCGATGCTGAGAGTACGATTTACCGGGTCAATCAAGCCGCTTGTCAATTACTGCAATATTCGCCAGAAGAATTGGTCGGTAAAAATTTAGATGATCTAATTGACATTCAGAATGATTGGAATAAAACCGACCCACACCGCTTTTTAGACCAGATTGATATCATAAAACAAAATGGTGTCACAGTTATCGAGCGCAATTTCCGTACGAAAGACGGTCGGATTTTGACTTTGGAAATCTCAGCGCATTTATTTGTTTTCAAAAATAATGAATATATCTGCGTGTTTGCCCGGGATATAACTGAACGGAGGAAAGCCCAGGAAGAGCTGCAAAAGACACTGAAGGAATTGGAATTTTTAAAAAATAAATTATATGAAGAAAATATTTACCTTCAGAATGAAATTAAACTAACTCACAACTTTGAAGAAATTGTCGGCAAAAGTCTGAGTCTCAGAAAAGTTCTGGAAAAAGTGGAACAGGTAGCCGCAACCGACGCTACCGTTTTAATACAAGGCGAGACAGGAACCGGGAAAGAACTTATTGCCCGCACTATTCATCATATTAGTTCTCGTAGTTCCAGTCCATTAGTCAAGGTAAATTGTGCTACTTTACCAGCCGCCTTAATCGAAAGCGAATTATTCGGACATGAGAAAGGAGCTTTTACCGGGGCACTTTATCGTAAAATGGGACGTTTTGAACTGGCTAACGGCGGTACAATTTTTCTGGATGAAATTGGTGATTTACCACTGGAAATTCAATCTAAACTTTTACGAGTAATTCAGGAAGGTGAATTTGAACGGATTGGAAGTAACAAGACCCTCAAAACCGACGTACGTATAATAGCAGCCACTAATCGTAATCTTGAAACCGCTGTCCAAAAAGGTGAATTTCGTAAAGACCTTTATTACCGGTTGAATGTTTTTCCCATTCATGTGCCACCTCTGCGCGAAAGGCCAGAAGATATTCCTCTCTTAATACATCATTTTGTCCAAAAATATTCGAAGAAAATCGGTCGCAAAATAGATATTATACCAGCTAAAATAATGCGTACTTTAACAAGCTATAGTTGGCCAGGAAATATCCGGGAACTAGAAAATATTATCGAAAGAGCCGTTATCATTACCAACGGGCGAACTCTTCAGATTGGTAATTGGTTTACAACTGATGCGCCAGTGATGAATAAGGAGAAAATTCAACCCTTGCGTGAAGCCGAAAGGGATTACATCTTGAAAGTACTATCTTTGACAAACTGGCGTGTCAGCGGACCTAACGGTGCGGCTCAACTCCTGGATATCAATCCCCAAACGTTAGTCTCCAAGATGAAGAAATTGGGCATTCATCGCACTAAACCAATTAATGAATAATAATAAATTATATGATATATCATAAAATAATCAATTGCTAAACCCAGCAATTTTTGATCGAATTATTATATCATTCTTCAATTAATAGACTATTATCAAACAAAGCCGCTGATTTGGTATAGATTTTGTCTTTATTAAAATTGTATGAAGATGAAAAAAGAAAATAAGAGTGTAAAAAAAGAAGATACTAAAATCATTGATATGTCGACTTTTGATGAGTTGATTCATAGCAACAAACCGGTGGTGGTCGAATTTTACGATGAAAAAATTAGCACGAGTTATATAGTTGATTCGATATTGTCCCGGCTCGCCAACTATTTTCAGAACCAGATTGAATTTTTGAGGCTTCATATAAATCAACATCGAGCAATTGCCGATAAATATCATATTTTTTCATCACCAGCCACTTTAATCTTTTTAAACGGTAAACTAATCGAGGTTATCCTCGGGACTTTTTCGCAGAACCAGATAATCGAGATTCTCAACCGTCTTCTTTAGTAAAAAAAGGAGGTTAATAATATGACGACTTTTAAGAAATACGTCAATAAAATTGCACTCGACAAATTAGTAACCTACTGTATCAAAGACCCGCAGAAGCATATTCCTAAACTCATTGATTTTGTTGATAAAAGTGCCTGGCTTCCAATTCATAAAAGCTATGTACAAGGAGCAAAAAGCATTGTCAATAATCCCGATTCCAACTGGTATCAACTAGCTATGCGAGCAATTAGGGATATAGATCCGGATATTATCCATAAAATAGTGAGAAATCTGTTTATTAATTCTGGCTTCGAGGGACAGGGTAAGTTAGTTGAAGAGAGGGAGAGGCTCGGTTTTGGTATTCCCTGGGCGGTGCTTATGGATCCAACCAGTGCTTGTAACTTGAGATGTAAAGGTTGCTGGGCTAGTGAGTACGACAAGAGTCTCAATCTTGATACTGATCTAATGGATCGAATAATTCGGGAAGGTAAAGAACTTGGTATTTACTTCTATATCTACAGTGGTGGTGAACCGCTGATACGTAAAAACGATTTGATTAATCTAGCTGAAAAGCACTCGGATTGCGTCTTTCTATCTTTTACGAATGGCACATTAGTGGACGAACACTTTGCGGATGAATTACGAAGAGTAGGAAATTTTTCGCTGGCATTAAGCATTGAAGGTGATGAAAAAGCAACCGATTTCCGAAGAGGCAAGGGCAGTTACCAGAAGCTGATTTCTGCAATGAAAATTTTGAAATCGAGAGGAATTCCTTTTGGCTTTTCGACCTGCTATCATAGCCAGAACTGGAATATCGTGGGGGAACCGGAATATCTTGATCAGATGATTGAAGCCGGATGTTATTTTGGCTGGTACTTTACTTATATTCCACTTGGGAAACACGCTGATCTTAGTTTGCTTGCCCGTCCGGAACATCGGGAACATATGTACTACCGTGTGCGTGAGGCGCGCCAGACTAAACCAATTTTCTTGATAGATTTCTGGAATGACGGGGAATATGTCAACGGTTGTATTGCCGGTGGGCGTCGTTATTTGCATATTAACGCCAATGGCGATGTCGAACCTTGTGCCTTTATTCATTATTCGGATACCAACATTAAGAATGTATCTTTATTAGAGGCTTTACAATCTCCACTTTTTCTCCAATATCAGAAGAATCAACCGTTTAATCAAAATCACCTGAGACCATGTCCATTGCTGGATAATCCTGACGCTTTAAAATCAATTGTATTGGAAACTGGGGCATATTCGACTCAACATATGGATCGTGAGGATGTGGTAGAATTAACTGCTAAATGTCAGGATATAGCGCAAGCCTGGAAACTTACAGCCGATAGATTATGGGAAGAGACTCTAAAAAATCGAGTCCAAAAGAAGTCCGGAGTGAAACAATATGAGCGGGAACTCGTTGATGCAGAAATCCATAATTGATATAAATGAAAAGAGACATTCTGTGGCAAGCGATTTAGGCATACTGGGAATATGGCTTTTCATCAGTGAACTAATCGGTGGTACTTTAGTAAATAGATTAATTTTAATAATTGGCGGAATTGATTGTTATTTCACAACTATAACTCATAAATAGAAAGTAAGAATTTTTTCCTCCCGAGACTCAATAGTCTCTCTTCCTCCCAAAAAGCGGTCGGTTATCTCTCCGGCCGCTTTTTTTATAACGACTAATTAAGAAAAACCAGAATGAGATGAAGGATTTAATATTTTCTTCCGTCTTCATTATTCTTTCTAAAAGGTATTAAACCTGCTGTTATGATATTGATTATTCAACAATTTAGAAATTACGGCGAATGTCTTCTTAGAAAAAAGGTTGACATTATTCTCTATCCTCTTTATCCGATGAGTAGAAGAGAATTTAGTTTGAGTACGCCAGTAAGAATTTGAACTGAAAATACAATCAGAAATTGAGACGTAACCACGGCTAAAATTTTTATTGGTAAATTAAAAAGTGTTAAATATATTTGAAACGGTTCAATGAATAATTCAAATTTCATATTCAACGTTAACATTATGCTCGAAAAATTAGAATTATTAAAAGATTGCATAGTTAAAAATTCCTCTCTGTTAATGATAACATTATGAGAGTATTTCCGGTTATTTCTGAACGTAATCATTCAGCAATATTTCCGAATATCCGATTCTAAGGAATAGGACTTATGACAGCTAATAGCCAAGCGGAAAACCTCAGCCATTTAACTTTAAAAGAAGCTTTTAAAGATGATTTCAAAATCGGGGCGGCTCTTGATTTGAATCAAATTTCCGGTCGTGATGAGCAAGGGCTTGCCATTGTCGAAAAGCATTTTAATAGCATTACGCCTGAAAATATATTAAAGTGGGAAGAAGTCCATCCGGAACCGGACCGATATAATTTCGATGCGGCGGATCAATTCGTTGCCTATGGTGAGAAGCATAATATGCAAATCATTGGTCACTGTTTAGTTTGGTTTTTCCAGACGCCGGATTGGGTTTTTGAGGATGGGGCGGGCAAGCCATTAAGCCGTGCAGCATTATTAGCGCGTATGAAAGAACACATTTTTACGGTAATGGGGCGTTATAAAGGTCGCATTCACGGCTGGGATGTGGTCAATGAAGCGCTTATGATAGATGGGACTTTGCGAAAGTGTAAATGGCTCGATATTATTGGTGAAGACTATATTCTCAAGGCATTTGAATATGCCAATGAAGCTGATCCTGAGGCCGAACTTTACTACAATGAATACGATACCGAACATAAATCCAAACGTGAGGCACTCGTTCGACTAATTCAGGATTTGCAGGCGAAAGGTGCCCGCGTAGATGGAATTGGTACTCAGGGTCATTGGTTTCTGGATTATCCTTCTCGAGAGGAAATCGAGAAGGCGATCTTAGAGATCTCCACAACTAATGTCAAACAAATGATAACGGAGCTGGATGTCGGTGTGCTTCCTTTTTATCCGGTTGATTCCCAGATGGTGGATATCAGTTCGTTCGACCCGGAAATGCAGAAAAAGTATAATCCTTATCCGGACGGATTACCTGATTCTGTTCAAAAAGAATTAGCAAGGCGTTATGCGGAACTCTTTACCATTTTTCTTAAGCATAGTGATAAAATTGACCGAGTGACATTTTGGGCGGTTCACGACAAACAATCCTGGCGTAGTTATTTGCCAATTAGAGGAAGGGTGGAATATCCGATGTTGTTTGACCGACAATATCAACCTAAACCAGCTCTGGAAGCAATTTTAAAAGTTGCTCAGGATCGAGCTAAATTAGTGGGGAATTAGTTATTGAAAGATAGGAGCGAAATGGAGAATCGGTTATTCTGTAATCAGGATGCGATCCGTCGCTATAACGTTTAATTATTTTAGGAAGAATTACAAATGGAAAAGAAAAAAAATCTTGAAATTGTCGCCGCCGGGCATACTTGCCTTGATTTGATCCCAGCCTTTACAATTGAGGGAGAAGTTGAAAAGATGACAGATGTCCTTGTCCCCGGCAAAATGATCAATATGGGTGAATGTGTGATTGCCGGTGGCGGGCCGGTTACTAATGCCGGGGTATCAATCCGGCGTCTGGGAGTGAAAACCGAACTAATTGGAAAAGTTGGAAATGATGATTTCGGCCGTCTTGTTTTAGACTGGTACGAGAAAAATGAAGGTCATTTTAAAGGTATTAAAATGGTTGATGGCGAATCAACTTCCTATACCATCGCAATCTGCATTCCCGGCATTGACCGTTTTTATTTGCATCATTGCGGGGCTAATGATACCTTTGGTTATGACGATATGGATTTTAATTTGGTGGGACGTGCCAAATTAATGCTTTTCGGCTATCCACCGTGGATGCGTAAAATATACGAAAACACCGGCGCTGAGCTAACTAAAATCCTTAAAAAAACCAAAGAGTTGGGAACTACAACGGCTCTCGACCTTTCTCTGCCAGATGTTGACAGTTATGCCGGACAGGTTGACTGGAAAGCTATTTTAACTGACTGGGTACCGTTATCGGATATTATGGTGCCGAGTGCGGAGGAATTGTTCTATTTTCTATATAAAGATAAATTCTTGGAAAAAAGGGACAAACTTAGACATAAGGAAACCGTTCTCGACCAAATGACCGTTAAGGAAATTTCTACGATGGGCAGGGACCTGATAAGAATGGGAGCGGCGATCGCAATGATAAAGTGCGGTAGTCGCGGCCTTTATATTTACACTGCCGGCCAAGAACGCTTGAAGAAGATGGGCGCGGCGGGATGTGCCGACCTTGAGAATTGGGCTAATCGCGAACTCTGGTTTCCGGTTTATCAGGAAGAAAAGTTCGTTGGCGCGCTGGGCTCCGGTGATTCGGCTATCGCCGGATTTCTCTCAGCCTTTGTCTGGGGGCATAGCATCGAATCTTGTTTGCGCTATGCTAATGCCGCCGGTAGTATGAATGTTACGGTGCCTGACGGTTTAAGCTGGAATAAAGGATTTGATGATTTGACCAGACGCATCAAAGCCGGTTGGAAAACCAAAGAGATGAAAATAAACGAACCGGGCTGGAAAAAAGAACGCGAGTTCTGGGTTGGTCCGGATAATCGTGGTAAATGGGAATCATAAAATAATAGGAGAATAAAATGTCGAAAGAGAGAGATGTATTTATTCAGAAAAAAATAGCCGGAATGACTTTAATGGAAAAAATCGGGCAGTTGCTGACTTTCACGCGCAGAGGAACGCTTCTGACCCCGAGTGGAATCGAGCAGATTACTCGTTTGCATTGTGGTGGTTTGTGTCTCGAACCGTATGCAGTCGAGACTTGCAAAAACCTGTATTGGGGCAATTCCCAGATAGATAAGAATTTTCAACCACCGAAAGATTATTTTACCATCGCTAATAATTATTTTGATGGAAAAACCTTCGGCATCAGCATTACGCCGGAAGATTATACCAAAGACTTAAACCGCTTGCAGAAAATTGCTATGAGCCGGCCTGCGGGTATTCCTCTCCATATGACCATTGATTTTGAAGGTGATTTTAAAAATGATTATATGTCCGGCGGTATTCGTCAGTTTCCCGGTCCGATGGGAATGGCAGCTATCGGTGATGAGAAATTGACTTACGAAATCGGAAAAACCATTGCCAGAATGTTAACAGCAATTGGCGTAACCCAGATGTACTCGCCGGTCTGTGACGTCAATACAAATCCAAGAAATCCAGAGATTGGTGTGCGCTCTTTTAGTGATGATCCTGAAGTTTGCGCTAGACATGCCGTCGCGTTAATTAAAGGATTACAAGATTACGGTATTGCGGCAACCGCCAAACATTTTCCTGGCCGAGGTGATTCAGGTTCGGATGCTCATGATGTGCTGGAAGTGCTAAATCTCGACAAGAAAAGAATGCACGAAATTGAGTTAGTGCCTTTCAAAGCGGCTATTGATGCCGGAGTCAAGGCGATAATGACCGGCCATTCCGTCTACCCGGCCTTTGACGACAAATATCCTACGACCTTGTCAGAAAAAATCCTGACTGGTCTCCTGCGGGAAGAGCTGGGCTTCGAAGGTGTGATTGTATCCGATGCTATCGGTATGGCGGCAATTTTAAAACAATGGCCTTTACCACAAGCCTGCGCAATGGCGATCAAAGCCGGCTGTGATACCATTCTCTTAAAAGCCGATGATGAGTCTCGCTCACAGTGTTTCTTCGGGATTAAGATGGCCGTCGAGCGAGGCGAACTGAGTGAAGAGAGAATTGATCAGTCAGTCGCGCGTCTCCTGAAAATGAAATATGATCAAGGATTGTTTGAATCCGCCGGAGAAAAAGACCCTGAGATAACTCGGGAAATTACCACCGCTAAAGAAGTAATTGATTTCTCTTGGGATGTGGCTAAAAAAGCCTTAATCGTAATGCGCGATGAGCAACACCTTTTGCCATTGGACCCCCAGCAGAGAATTTTAGTCATTGAGCAACGCATTCCGTATGAGTTTCTTGGCAAAGACCCTTATTGCCATACGCATATGTTTTGCGAAGCAATGGTCAACCACAGTCAGAATTTGATTTTGGCGGATACAGCCTTTTCGGCTTATGAAGATGAGATTAAGGAGTGCCTCGAATTAGCCAAACAGGCTGATCTAGTCGTTATGACTAATTACTATGCCCGCATTGTAAAATCTGGTAATAATCGGCTTTTAGTCAAGAAATTGAAGGAAGCCGGACATAAAGTCATTGTCGTTACTAATAATCCTTACATCGAAGGTACTACAGTGGATGCCGATGCCGTCGTCTGCAATTTTAGCGGAACGCCAGATTCGATTCGAGTTTCGACTTACCTGCTGTACGGCAAAGTCATACCCTGTCCGACTACTAAATTGCCCATAAAGCCTGATGTCGGGGAGAAAACCCCAGTTAAGGATCTCAAGGCACCTAAAAAACATCCGCTGAATCTTTCTTATTGTTAGATGAAGAGATCTGCAAGGGGATGGACTCTATGAAGTATGGCAAATTATTGGAATTTTTTATATGGTATTGAATAAGAAATTACTAATGCCACAGACAGGTAATTATTGTATCTTTTAATTATAAATCGGGAAGAATAGCATGGAAAAAATTAAGATTAGCGACGTCTTCACTATTTCCGGAAGACAAATATCTAAGATTTACAAAGATAACAAAATGACAGTACACTTTCAGGGAATGTCCAAGACTCTGCAATTTCCGCAGACCATTGCTTTGGAAGGTGCTCCGACTTGTTCAATAGGTATTTCTCCGGAGGGTTTATATAACCGCCTTAATGATGCTGGGCGATTAATTTTGCTAAATCAAAATGCCATCCAATTTGGTTCAGCCCCGTTTATTAAAATCACGGCTGACCCAAATGCTGAAGACGAACGCGACGAATATTTCATGCTAACTACCAGAGATCCTAATATCGTAGAAGGCCCCGATGATGTACCGGCATTAAAAAATTACTATCATCCGCCAGTTCCCGAAGCAAAAGTAACCATTTCACTGGCTACTCCCTTGGCAGAGATTATTTATGATTTGGCGAAAATAAGTGTAACTCGCCTTATTACCTCGCCTTTATTTTCCGGAAATGACCAGACCCTTATTCCTATTAGCGTAGAAGAATTTGTGGTCGAGAATACTTCCGATAAAACTCAAGAAGTGACCCTAGTAATACCGCGTCCCTCACTGGTAAATCTTCAGGAAAAAGAACTAAAGCCAACCGATCAAGATACGGTATATATTTGCTCGGCTTCAGTCAAAGGGCAGGTGCATGAAGCCTTTAATTCAGCCGGAATCAAAGGTGTCGTCATGGGCAATCAAGAGTGCCAGGAAAAAATGGCGATCGCTGTTCCTGAAATAGAGGGTGTTGATATTGATACTCACCCGCATTTCTGCCTTAATCATTTGAAACAGGATCTGTTGCTTAACGACGATGGCAGTTTTTATGAAAAACGTAATGTAATTCCGCATCAGGATTATGGCGCGGCGATTAGTTTACATTTTACTCTGGGACCTAAAGCCAGTCTAAAAATTCCCTTTGCAATTGCTCTGGATTTTCCCCAACAGCGTTTTATCGATGGGGTAGAATTTGAGCGGAAGTATGTCAAATTATTCAAGAATCAAGCCAGTCGGACAATAGAGATGATAAAAGTTGCTCTGGAAAACTACCCTGAGTGGCTGAATCGAACATTGACCATCCAAAACCGGATTTACGAGCTAATTCGAAAAAATCCAGCCTATAGAGATGACGAAGAAGGTGCTTTGCGATTAGCCCGCCTGATTTTTAATGAATTTAGTTGCCCGATATCGAACGCCTGTGTTTGGGTTAAAGATAATGAAGGCAAAGAGAGAGCCCGATTCCTCGAATGCTTTGATTATGCTTATATCAATCCTTCGGACGTAGACTGGTATTCGATGGTGTTGCTATTTCTCTTTCCTAAGATTGAGGAAGAAATTTGTCAAGGCTTCATCAACTCAATCCTGGCGGAAGATCCGACCCCGCGATTTTACCATTTGCACGCTTCTTTTGTTGAAGCACGTCAGCATTTTGAAAAATACCCAGAAGAGTACGAAGACATTTCACTAACTCAGATTTGGGACGCCACCAAAGTAAAAGGTAGTGTAGCGCACGATCTGGGTGCTTTGCCGAAAGGGCACGCGCTCCGCAATGTTAGCGATTACACCTGGTATAATAATAATTACTGGATAGATCTTTTCCCTAAACTGGCAACGCGTGTCCTGCGCAATGTCAAATTCACCGGCAATACTGCTTTTGTAAAGGAGAATTGGGAAACTCTTAAATTCGGTTTTGATCATTTGCAAGAGCTTGATTTCGATGGAGACGGTATCCCGGAAGGGTATCCCGGCGAAGTCAAAAATACTTTTGATAATTTGACGTTATTTGGTGTAGATGCCTACGATGCGACCATTTTTATGGCAGGTTGTTATGCAATGATCAAAATGGCTGAGATTGTAAAAGATACCGCGGCAAAAAAGCAGTATGAAGAGATTTTTGATAAAGTTTCTAAAGAATTTGAAAAATTATGGAGAGACACGAAAAACAGCCAAGGCAAAAGACTTCAATACTATGTCACCTGTTTTGATCCCAAGACGGGAGAAACCAATACTGATGTCTGGATGAATCAGTTGGATGCCATCTGGGCATTGATTGCTATGGGGGAAGAGTCTTTTATACCCGAAGAGCGCATTAAGCAAATTCTTAAAACAGTCTACGATAATAATCGTGCTTATATGGGCTGGGCAATGTGTCGAACAGAAGACGGCGGAAAAGTTGAATCGGAACAGGGACAGGATGTCTATACTACTTCCAATTATGTATTTGCACAACTGCTAGATTATTATGGTATGACGGAGGAAAGTAAGGAAGTATATAAGGCGATGGACAAGGTGATCTTTGGACATGGAAACACCCTAATATCACCTGATAATTTGCGCGCAGAGCTGGAGCAAGAAGCAGGCGAATCAGCACCTGGTCCGCATTATATCGTTGCCGCTTATCCGCGTCCTGGGGCAATTCTGACTCAAATAGTGCTGCAGTACATTAAAGAGACGCAGAAACAAACGAAAAATATGCTTGTGGATTCTGATAAATTAAAGAGTTTTGCGATTTCCTTAATGAAATAAAAGCTTTGATTAAAGCGGAAAAATCACGAACGTTATTAAAATTCTAAAAACAGAGGGTGCATTATGAAAGAAAAAACCGGAGTGCTTTCACTGAAAGAAAAAATCGGCTACAGTTTAGGTGATACGGCTTCAAATCTTTTTTTCCAGACTTTTATCTTCTTTTTACTTTACTTTTATACTGATGTATTTGGTATTCCTGCCTCATCCGTCGCGACAATCTTTTTAATTGGTCGAATTTGGGATGCGGTCAATGATCCACTAATGGGGGCGATTGCTGATCGAACTAATACCAAAATGGGTAAATTCCGACCGTATTTACTTTATACCGCCTTGCCCTTTGGTATTTTTGGCTTTATTATGTTCATTACTCCGAATTTAAGCGTTCAGGGGAAAGTGATTTACGCTTTTATTACCTATAATTTGATGATGATGGTCTATACAGTGATCAATGTACCTTATTCGGCTTTAATGGGTGTAATATCACCCCATTCAGAGGAACGGACCGTTGTCTCAACTTTCCGTTTTGTCGCCGCCTTTGTAGGCCAGTTCATCGTCCAGTTTGCCGTCCTAAGATTAGTGTCTGTTTTTGGAAAAGGAAATGAACAAATCGGTTGGCAATGGACTATGGCGGTGATGGCTGGCTTGTCGGTTGTTCTCTGGTTAGTGACCTTCGCCACGACCAAAGAGCGTGTCAAACCGGTCAAGGGGCAAAAGAACCCGTTGAAGCAGGATTTGGCTGATCTTTCGAAAAATGTGCCATGGCTTCTGATTGGCTCAGCGACTATTTTTCAACTACTGTTCAACGTGATTCGCGGCGGCAGTATTATGTATTATTTCAAGTACTTCGTCCAGGATCAGCAGTTATTTTTATTTGGTAAACCACATAGCTACTCCTACCAGACTTTGACCTCAACTTTTATGCTTACTGGTACCTTAATCACAATTGTTGGGTCCTTATTGACCAGTTTTTTCAGTAAAAGGATTGGAAAATCGAGAAGTTATTGGGGCTTTCTTGGAATTTCGGCTATCTGCTCAGCTCTTTTCTTTTTCCTTAAGCCGCAGGATGTGGTCTGGATGTTTTTATTGCAAATAATTGCTTCATTTTGTATGGGTCCGGTTTCAGTTCTACAATGGGCGATTTATACCGATACGGCAGATTATTCGGAATGGAGAACGGGGCGTCGCGCTACGGCGCTCATTATGGCGGTTTCACTATTTGCTCTGAAACTTGGCATAGCCCTCGGTGGCTCCATTTTAGCCTGGATTCTGGATATTTACGGGTTTGAAGCTAATGTGGCTCAAACTGCCCGAAGCCTAACCGGAATTCGGATGGTAATGAGCATTTATCCGGCTATCGCGGGAATGATCGGAGTCATCCTGATGACTTTTTATCCACTCAATAATACGAAGATGCTGCAAATTGAGAAAGATTTAAGTGCCAGACGGCAAGAGACAGCCACCGAGTAATAAATTAGTATTCATTTCCGTAAGCGCCTAATTAAGTAGGATTTTATTCAGAGTAATTAAGACTGATTTTACTTGGTTTTAAACAGGGCAAAATAACTTTTATTCCATAATTTTTTTCTTTCCGAAGATTAATTGGGTTTCTCTATTAACGGGGAAAATTCAATGGGCATTCTCGGAAGTCTTAAAAATTCAAGCAAAAATCCTTAAATTCGACTGTTTGAAGTTATGATTGGAGTTACGATGAAGAAAACTAGTTGGATAATAAGTTTGTTAATTGGGTTCAGTTTATGTGGACATCAGACTGGAATTCACTTTGAAAAGATGGATTTTGATACTGCCCGGCAGAAGGCTCAGAACGAACAAAAATTACTTTTGACTTATTTCTATACGGATTGGTGAGGCGCCTGCAGGCAGTTGAACCAGTTGGTTTACACGAATAAAGAAGTCGGTGAATATATCAATGCCCATTACGTCAGTATTAAAATAAACGGCGATAGTTTGGCAGGTAAGCAACTACGCGAGAAATACAAATACCCGGGCTATCCCACGACCATTATTATGACCTCGGATGGAGAGGAAATTGATCGGATTGTCGGCTTTGACGGCCAGAAAGATGAATATTTTCAATTGTTGAAGGATTACACCGCAGGGCGGGGAACTCTGGGCGATTATCTGAAGAAATTAGACGAAGAACCAGATAATTTCGAATTGAATTATGCTGTCCTGAATAAATATTACGATCGCAACGATACTCCGATGATTCGGAAGTATGCGCAGATTGTTCTGGAACTTGACCCAGAAAACACCAAAGGTAAAAAGACGGAAATGCTTTATCACCTTGCTTTTTCCGAATATAAAACTTCCGGTGAAATTAACCCTCTGATGGACTTTATTAATAGCTGTAATGATGAACAATGGCTGGAAATGGCTTATAACGAGGTCGTCCGCTATTATCAGAAAAAGTCAGATCAATCTCAAGTTTTAGCAACTTATGAATCCGCAATACAGCGCCTTCCGCAATCAACTTCAGTGATGAATTCTTATGCCTGGTACATTTTCCAGAATAAAATTGCCGAACGATATTCTCGTGGCATCCAGATTGCCCGGCAGGCAGTAGAGCTGGAGCCATCTGCCGATCATATCTGGGATACACTTGGCCAATTGTTATTTGCGGCTGGGCGGGTTGATGAAGCTATCCAGGCTATGCAAAAAGCCAGCGAACTCAATCCGCAGGAAAAGTCATATCAGGAACTATTGATAAAGTACAAAAAGGCGCTGAATAGTTGATTGGTCTATATTTTGGATTTTGACAATTATTGAAGACAACAAAATACTTTGCGCATTATAATTTAAAAAATAAGTCTGTTTTAGAAATTTTGTCGCCGATTCTTTTGGGTAATTTTAGTTTATCAGCAACGTTAACTGAGTTTTAAAAAGTCTATGCCATATAAAACTGTTTTCGATGCCTACCATTTATATCATCTCCCGCAATTCGATCCGGTTATTGACCTCTTGTTAAATGATAATCGCTTTGAGGTTTTTCTGACGACCTCAAGTGCTAATTTGCCAGATGAACAGAACCTGACGAAACATATATTTCAGCGGCGCAATGTGCAGTGCATTTTCGCTAATAATGAAGAAGAACGCGCCGCTAAGATTCGATCTCTTAATCCGGATGTATTCATCTGTGGTTGGTCGCGTTATCCAATCGAGAAATTCGTCACAGAAAAAACTCTGGTCGGTATGATCTATCACGGTATTGGAGTTAAACCATCCTATTGGCGAGATAACCATCCACGATTGAATATCCGCTTTGTCGAGGGGCCCTTTCGTATGCGACAACTGCGTGAAAAAGGAATACAGACTGATTTGGAACTGACAGGCTTTCCCAAAATTGATCCACTATTCAATGGCCAAATTGCCGGCCGGGAGGAAATTTTACGTAATCTTGGGCTGGACCTTAATAAGAAGACTCTATTATATGCTCCGACTTTTTATCCCAGTAGTTTTGAATCATTTGGGATGAAATTACCAGAAATGGCTAAAGATTTAAACTTGATAGTCAAATTGCATCAATGGTCTTATTTTTTGGAAAAATTTGGTGGAGTCAATCTACGCCGTCATATTAAACTGGCCAGCAAAATCAGGAAGAAATATCCTCAAGTGGCGATAATCGAGCCAGAACACTATAATATTATTGACCTTTATCAGGCATCTGATATTTTATTAACGGAAGCCTCTTCGACTATTTATGAGTTTATGGCTTTACGCAAACATATAATCATTTGTGATTTTTTCAAGAAAAAGATTGAACACTATCTCTTACCAAAACGAATTTATTTGCATCGTCTTGATCCCGAAATGCACGGAATTCTGACCGAATTTTGCTATCATATCAAAAAACCGCAAGATTTACCTGTAGCTCTTGATAAATGTTTCCAACAACCTGACCCGTTTGTCGAATTACGTGAAAAATACATCGCAGATATGCTTTATAAATTAGATGGTAGAGCCTCTGAAAGAATTCGGAATTCAATATTAAGTAGAGTAAATTAAATTTAATTAATAATATGAATCAGGAATATTTATGAAAGTGATAATATTAGCGGCGGGAAATGCCAGTCGGCTGGCTTCGCTTGCTAATGGAAGTCCTAAGTGTCTTTTGCCGCTTGGTAATACGACAATTTTAGGCAAACAATTACACAATCTGGAAAAAGTCGGGTTAACAGATGTGATTCTGTCGGTTGGTTATAAAGTCGAAAAAGTCGAAGAGTATCTGAAAAACTTTCGGACTAATTTGAAAATCCATCTCGAATTCAATCCGTTTTATGACATTTCCAATAATATCGTTTCACTCTGGAACGTTCGTCACTTGGTATGGAATCAGCCAATTATTATCATTAATGGCGATAATGTATTTGATTATCAAATACTTTCGCTTTTACTGGAATCACCTTTTGAAAATGTTCTGATGATCCAAGAAAAAGATGAATATGACGGTGATGATATGAAGGTCAAAACCGAAAATGATCGGCTTAAGGCTATTAATAAAACTATGAAAAGTTCAGAAGCCAACGGTGAATCTATCGGAATAATGAAATTTTCGGCCGAAGGTTGTGCACAACTGATGCAAAAAATAGTGGAAATGACTCGCAATAAGGAAAATTTGCAGGTTTGGTATTTACGATCAATCCAGGAATTGATAAATGATGGCTTACCGGTTCACGTTTGCCGAATAAACGGATTGAAATGGGAAGAAGTGGATTTCCCGGAAGATTATTTACGCGTAAAAAATATGAATTGGGAAGGTAATTGATCGGGAAAAAATATGTCAGGTAAAATAAAATTGGATGACAAATATCTGGAAAAATCGCTAAGACTTCTTGAGCGCGCCACAACATTTCTGGAGAAATATAATATTCCATACTGGCTGGAAGGTGGGACTCTTTTAGGAATTATCAGAGAAAATAGACTGCTTCCCTGGGATAACGACCTGGATATTTCCATCCGTTCCGAAGACTTTGATCGTTTGCGGCGTATTCTGCCTAAGTTCTTCTACCGGGGAATGATTGCTAAAGTCAGAGAGTACAAAATCGATGATCCCCCGTTCCAAAAAGGAGAGGTCCGGCTAATAAAGGTTTATGCCACCAAATATCTATTTTTCAAGACTCCGCTCGTTCTGGACATCTTCGTTAAGAAAAAATTAGATGATCAATACTATTGGGTGGTTGGAGTAAAGCGACGGGCAAAGAAAGCGGTTCCGGCTCGTTTTTATGATGAACTGACAACCGTTCAGTTTAATCATAAAACTTATTCGATTCCGAAATTGACTGATGAATATCTGACTTATCGTTATGGTGATTGGCGCACTCCGGTCAAAACCTGGAATTATATAAAGGATGATCAATCAACCGTGTCAGTTACTGAAAGAACAGCTAAAGGAATAACTAATTAATTTTATTTCTAATACATTTCTGAAGAAGGATGAGAGTCTTTATTAGTGCTTGCTAATGATTGAAGAAGTTTAGACGAGATTGAACCGCTCATCGCCGAACTACATAAAATTTCTTATATCATCTCTATAATTATACCAATTTGCGGGCGACCGATTTCATCCATAGAGTTCATGATAATAGAGGAGCAGTCGACTGATTTTAGCAATTTTTATCTTTATCGCCTAAATTAAGCAGATTTTTGTATATAGAAATAGGATAATAACTAAATAGGAAAATAAGTTAATGAAAGCCGTAATACTTGCCGCCGGAGCTGCGCGCCGCTTAGCACCTATGACCAACTCGATTCCGAAATGTCTGATTAAAATTGGAGATAAGTCAATACTTGAAAACCAGCTGGATGCCTTGCAATTCTATGGAATCGAAGAGGCCTTGATCGTCGTGGGTTATCTCAAAGAGCAAATAATGGAGAAAATTGGCAATCGTTATAAGACAATGAATATTTCCTACATCGAAAACCCGCTTTTTTCTTCGACGAATACGGTTTACTCGCTCTGGCTGGCGCGCGCATATTTTGCTGGTCAAGATTTTTTTTATTTCAATGCTGATGTGCTTTTTCACTACAGTTTAATCGGGAAGCTATTAGAAGCGCCTTACGAATCTGCTATGGGTGTGGAAATCAAGCAATGCGGCGAAGAGGAAGTGAAAGTCATAGTTGATGATAACCAACGGATTTGGCGGATCGGTAAGAAACTCAATCCAGCCGATTGTCTCGGTGAATTTGTGGGCGTTGCCAAATTCGGTTCGTCTTTGACAACCGACTTTATCAATGCTTTGAAGGCGGTAATTGATGAAGGTCTGCAGATGTCATTTTTCGAAGCCGCCGTCGATCGGATTCTCGATCAGCACGCTTTGTATTCTGTCGATATAAGCAAAATACCAGTCATCGAAATTGATTTTCCGGAAGACCTCGAACGCGCTCGCCAGCAAATCTATCCGAAAATCATCAGTTTTATTGATTAACCGTAAAACTCGTTTATCATATTTAGTGTTTCAAACGGAAGGTATTATAATGGTGAGGGGTAATTAGTAATGACGTTGGTTCTCTTTCACCTTCATCATCTTTATTATCTGCCACAGTTTTTACCGGTGGCGCAGGCGATGGAGCGTGATGGTGATTTTGAAATGTTTTACTCAACGGTAATAGATAAAAGTCGTAATGATTATGAATGGTCGCGAAAAATTATCGGTGATTTGGGCGGAAATTTTATTACAGCTGATAATGAAAAAGAGCGTGTCGAAAAGATAATTAAGCAAAATTTCGATGTTGTGGTTTTCGGCAAAAGCCGCGGTGCGGAAAAGTTTTGCCGGCCTTCATCCCTGGCAGTTTTGCTATATCACGGAATAGGGGTAAAAGCCTGTTATTATACTGACTACAATCCACGGATAGATGTGCGCTATGTCGAGAGTCAATATCGCCTGGAAGAATTGCGGCGACGGAATATCAAGACTGAGTTGGTCATAACCGGTTTCCCCAAATTGGACCCACTGATAGACAGTTCTGTTAGAGATTATTATTCCGATAAGTATCATTTGGCGAAAAGCAAACCGACGATTTTATATGCCCCGACCTTTTATCCAAGTTCGATTGAAGTTTTTGGCGAATCGCTGGCAGAGCAGACGAAGGATTTTAACCTCATTGTTAAATTGCATCATTTTTCCTGGTTAATGAAAAAATATCAACATCAGCGCGACTTCTGGCAAACCCTAATGCAAAAGTATGAACATGTCCGGTTGGCTCCGGTCGAGGAATACAATATAGTGCCGCTTTTTTCGTGCAGTGATATTTTAGTAACAGAAGCGTCGTCAACGGCTTTTGAATATCTCGCTACCAGCCGCCCGATAATCATCGCTGATTTTGTTAAATTGCGCTGGAAGCACCGCCTTTTTCGAAAAAATTTCGAACGGCAACGTCTTGACTCGGCGATAATTGACGAACTCGATTTTGCTTATCACCTCGAAAAGAAGCAAGATTTGCACGATGTACTGAATCGTGCAATAAATGACGTTGAGGGGAAGAGACATTTGCTGACCCGGAAACGGGATCAGTTTCTGGGAAATGTTGATGGCAAGGCATCCGAGCGAGTAGTCGCTGATTTGAAAAATCGTCTGAATAAGTAAAAATGCGCTATTTATTTTTCATCACCAAGCCGTATTCAATTAGCGTTATCCGGCCGTTGTATGAGGAAATTTTACGCGGAGCGTGGGGGGAGGCTTTAATATTTGCTACACCGCCAGTCAAAGCCTTGATTGATTTTGCGGCGCCTTCAACTGATTCGATTCAAGCGGCGATAGATTTCCAGCCGGAAATTGTTTTCGTGCCGGGCAATTTCGTTCATGATAAAATTCCCGGTTTAAAGGTGCAAATTTTCCACGGGCTTTGTGAGGAAAAGGGTGGACATTATAAAATTACTGGTTTCTTCGATCTCTACTGTACCAGCGGTCCCTTGATTACTGAAAAGTTTTTGCAATTGTCAAAAAAGTATGGTTTTTTTAAAGTAAAGGAAACTGGCTGGCCGAAAGTTGACAATCTACTGAAGCCATATAATCGAAATGAAATTTGTCAAAGTCTACAGATTGACCCGCAGAGCAAAATAATTCTATACGCTCCGACTTTTAGCCCGAAATTCAAATCCTCAAACGAAATACTAAAAGTTTTCAATGATATACACCGTACTGGCGAACAGTGGATCATTAAGTTTCACGATCTAATGGCTATCGAAGACCGCCGGTGTTTTGAAAAATTGCCCCGGGATAAATTCCGGATCTATACTGGCTACGATAATACTCCGTTATTGCAAGTCGCCGATGTTTTGATATCGGATACTTCGTCAATAGTGTATGAATTTATGCTGTTGGATAAACCGGTGGTAACAATCGGTGCGAAAGTCAGGCAAGAAAAAGCACTTAACATTGAATCGGCGTCAGATTTGCGGACGGCGGTCGAGCGTTCACTGGAAAATCCGCAGGAATTCGCTGAGAATCGGCGCCGAACGCTGGCGCAGATTCATCCTTACATTGATACATTAAATAGTCAACGCGTTCTACAAGCGGTAGAAGAATTTTTGAGCGGCATGGCTCCGGGAGAATTGAAGAAAAAGCCGTTAAATCTTTATCGTAAATATAAAGTGCGCAGACAGTTAGGTGTCTGGTTTTGAAATGGGTTGTCGAGCGTTACATGGCGAAGAGCTTACTCCAGAACAGCTGAAGCATTTGTGCGACCGCGATTGGATTCGTACCAATGCTCGTCATATTTACAAAGATAAGGTCAATATCCTAGCGGAAATCGAATTGGAAATAAATGGAGTTCACCGAACAGTCGTGATTAAGTGGTTTGGCTGGCGCAATCGAATTTCCCGCTGGTTAAGTCCGTTTATGCGTTCACGAGCCAAAAAATCCTGGGATGCTTCGTTTAGTTTGCTGAAATGCGGGGTGAAAGTTCCCAAGCCGCTTACGGTTTATACTCAGCGCCGTTTTGGATTCATCAAATGCAATTTTTTATTAACCGAGAAAATAGAAAATTTTACCCTGGCGCGTAATTGGTTAAGAGACCCACACGCTAAGCCGTCTGATAAAAGAATTATCGTTGAAACTCTTGCTGAAATGGTCAGGAAAATGCACCAAGCCGGTATGGTGCATTCAGATTTGACACCAGGGAATTTTCTCATCAATAACAATAATCCGTCTGAAATTTATCTAATTGATCTTAACCGTCTAAAACATAAAATATTTCTGACTCGGTCGTTAAAAATGTATGATGTCGCCAAATTGAATTTATGTCAATGTGGCTTTGCTAAGGAACATTCCGATTGCTTATGGATATTATTTCTTGAAAAATATGATAAAGAAGAGTTTGAGAAAAATAAATTAGCCCTGCGTTTGGCGCTTCGTCGTCTTAAAAATCGTCGAGCTATGAAATCTTTACGGAAATCATCAAAACCGAAAAATTTGCCGACATCGTGAAAATAAGGTTTTCTAAAAAATTAATTTTTATCGGGTGGATTGGATTAACTAACCTACTATTTGCCCAAAATCGTATTATCAGTCGCTTTCCGATTGGTGAGGAATTGACTTACTCCGCCTGGTTAAATTTTATGAAGGTTGGTTATTCGACTATAACTATCAAAGCCATTGAATCGGTAGATGGATTTCCGGTGTATCACGTTGAATCAATAACCAAAACAAGTCCCTTCTACGGTAAAATTTATCGGGTGAACGATCGGTTTAATTCTTGGATTGATCTGGATGGTCTCTTTTCGCGGCGTTATGAGAAAAGTTTGCGGGAAGGAAAATATAAAAAGGATTACCAGGCTTATTTTGATTATAACGAGAAAAAAGCCTATACCTCGCGTGATACGTTGGATATTGACGGTCGAATGCATGATGCTCTATCGGTAATATTTTGGGTGCGGGCGGAATATTTATTTCCTGGTCGGATTATTCGACTTAATAATTTCGACAATAATAAATTGCGACTTTTTAATGTAATCGTCAGTGGTGTCGAAACATTGAAAGTTCCGGCTGGCGAATTCCAGTGTTTTGTGTTAGAGCCATATTCCGATGATGGGAAATTATTCAAAAATCAGAATAAAATGACAATTTATCTTAGTAATGACTCCTTGCGTTTACCGGTGATGATTGATAACGAAGCTAATTTTGGGCGAATGATTTTTAAACTCGAGAACCGGACAATTCGCCAATAGTAGGTTCGCAGAAAACCGCAATCATTTTCAAGGTCATAAATTTTAATGAAATTAAAATAAAAATTCCGACCACTTACTTTAACCTATTTTTTTCTCTATCCTAAAACTCAAACTTAATCAATAGATATCGGTAGATGAAAAATGATGCTCGGTTTCTGAAATTCACTCAAGAATTTATGGTTAGATTGGTTATCATACACAACCTACACAAGGTTTTTAATTTTACATTAGACACACGGCTTATGATCCCGCCAGGCGGGACTTACCACTGAGCTGGTGTTGGGTTATTCATAAAATTAAATAATCGGAGAAAAGTTTTTCACTATTTAAATATAGCCTTAACTGCTTCCTTAGTAGCGGTGGTGGGATTTCCCGCCTGACCGATTGACATCAGTTAGTCGGGCAGGCCCGCCTAATCAGTCAGTCGGGCAGGGAACCTACGACACACGGCTTATGATCCCGCTAGGCGGGACTTACCACTGAGCTGGTGTTGTGTTATTCATAAAACTAAATAATCGGAGAAAAACTTAATACCATTGAACTTTAGCCTTAACTGCTTCTTTTGTAGCGGTGGTGGGATTTGAACCTACGACACACGGCTTATGAAGCCGCTGCTCTGACCACTGAGCTACACCGCCGAAAAAAAGCGGTCAAATTTACATACTATGGTTTAAGGATACAATATCAGTGGATTCTTGGTGGCTTTATTTTTTTTCATTACATTTATTCTTATTAATTGCGAGACTTAATGAAAGAAACCCTACTAATTCAGAATCCCCTAATGTGTGCGCCAATGACTGATGAAAGAAGTTCGATGAAAAATATTAAAACCTTTTCAGGCGGTCATATCTTTATTGAGAATGGAAAAATTAAATCAATCGGTCCGCGGGAATTTAATGGTACAGCCGATCGAGTGATTGATGCTTCACGGATGATAGTCTTACCGGGATTGATCAATACGCATCATCATTTTTTTCAAACTCTAACTCGTAATATCTTTCCTACCGAAAATGCGCCATTATTTGGATGGCTAAAAACTAATTATACTATTTGGGATGGAATTACTGAGTCGGCTATAGAAATCAGTGCAGAGGTCGCAATCGCCGAGTTACTCAAAACCGGTTGTACAACAACATCGGATCATCTTTATCTTTTTCCAGCCCAGGCTGATGCTAATCTGCTGGATATGACGATTAATGTCGCACGTGAAATGGGGATCCGTTTTCAGCCAACGCGCGGTTCAATGTCGCTTGGTCAATCGAGAGGTGGTTTACCACCTGACAATATTATTCAGAAAGAGAGTGAGATCGTAGCTGACATTCGTCGGCTTATAAAATTATATCATGATGACTCATCGGGGGCGATGACGCGGATTGCCCTTGCGCCATGTTCACCTTTTTCGGTTACGATTGAGCTAATGCAAATGGTAGTAAAATTAGCTGATGAATTTAATTTACAAATACATACTCATTTGGCCGAGACGCTCGATGAGGAAAAGTTTTGTATAGAAAATTACGGCTTGAGGCCTTTCGCTCTACTGAAAAATCTGGGGTGGATTCGACCAAATGCCTGGTTTGCGCATTCGATTTATTTGAATGAGTCTGAAATCGCCGAAATGGGGGCGGTTGGATGTGGAGTAAGCCATTGTCCAACGTCAAATATGCGACTCGGATCGGGAATTGCTCAAATTCGCGAGATGCTAGATGCCGGAGTCAATGTTAGCCTCGGCGTAGATGGTTCGGCATCGAATGACTCTTCGAATATGCTTTTAGAATTGCGGAATGCTATGCTGGTTTCTCGATTACGGCAAAAGGACGAATGGTTGACGACTGACGAAATATTATGGATGGCGACTCGCGGTGGTGCGGCGGTACTGGGACGCGATGACATCGGTCAATTAGCTGAAGGGAAGTGCGCTGATCTCTTTCTGGTTTCAATTGATCGGATAGAATTAGCCGGTGCTCAGCATGATCCGCTGGCGGCATTGATATTCGCAGTTCTACTCTCGCCTGTTGATTACGTCATAGTCAATGGTCGGCTTATAATTGAAGAAAGCCAATTAATGACCGCTGATGAACAGAACTTGATTAAATGTCATCAACGTATTTCTGATGAGCTGATTATGCGAGCCGAACGTAAAACTGGGAAAAAATTCCGTCGCTAAAATATAAAAATAATCCTTTTCAAAATTATATAGGAGATTAATATGAAGCAATCTGTTGTTCCTAAAATTTTGGTGATAGTTGTTTGGATCAGCTTTATTCCATTAGTTGGAATAGCGCGCGAAAAAGCCGACTGGGAAGGTGGCTATCCGGACGGTTGTACTTCAGTTATGGTTGGGAAAAAAGCCTCCCGCGATGGTTCCGTTATGACCAGTCACACTTGCGATAGTCATCGCACACGTTCGTCATTCGATATTGTTCCAGCCAGAAAATATAGTAAGGGTGAAATGGTTACAATGCTAAAGCGGATTGATTGTGATTCTTTGGCGATGCCTGCCTATCAATATCTGGCGATCGGTGAAATTCCGCAAATTGCCAGTACTTATGGATTTATCAATACGGCCTACCCTTGTATGAATGAAAAACAGCTAGCAATCGGCGAATCTACTTTTGGTGGTCGCGAGTGTTTACGTTCAGATAATGGCTTAATTGACTGTCAGCAATTGGTGCGTCTGATGGTAGAACGTTGTTCGACAGCTCGCGAAGCGATCCGTATGGCGGGTGAATTAACTAAGAAATACGGCTGGATTGACGAGGGAGAATGTTTGACAATTGCCGATAAAAATGAAGTCTGGGCACTGGAAATCGTCGGACCAGGAAAGGGTAATTGTGGTTCAATCTGGGTGGCTCAACGCGTTCCGGATGATCACGTTTCGGTGAATGCAAATGGTAGTCGCATCCGTCAGATAGACCTGAAAAAGCCCGATTATTTTATGGCTTCTGAAAATGTCTTCAAGGTGGCACAGGATAGTGGGTGGTGGAATCCGAAAGAAAGTCCATTCGAATTTGCTTATGCCTATGCGCCCGAAAGCCGTCAAACGTTTTCGGCGCGAAGGCGTGAATGGCGTGTATTAGATTTAGTAGCGCCATCTCTAAAACTACATCCAGACGCGGAAAATTTTCCATTTTCTGTTAAACCGGATACTCTGGTAGACTTGGCTAAAATGATTAGAATATTCCAGGATTACTTCGAGGGTACGGATTATAATTTCGTTAAAAATATCACCTGGACTAACTCAGAAGGAAAGACCGAAATCTCACCATTTGCAAATCCATTTATGCCATACGATATGAATCACATTTTCAAAATCAATGGCGGTTGGGGTTGGCGTGGTGAACGCCCAATCGCTCGTTGGTATACGATGTATGCTACGATAACTCAATCGCGGGAATGGCTTCCGGATGAGATTGGCGGAGTGGTTTGGCTAGCTCTGGATAATGTCGCTACCTCGATATATATTCCACTATATTGCAGTATTTATGATGTGGCACCACCCTATAAGGTTGACGGACGAACGAAAGGCTTTAATCGGGAATCCGCCTGGTGGGCTTTTAATCGGCTGGGAACTCTGGCGGCTCAGCGTTGGGGAGATATGCGCTATGATGTAGTGGCTGTGTGGGGACCAATGCAATCCGAATTATTAAGACGGCAGAACGAAATCGAGCGCCAGGCTTTGGGGCAATATAGACATAGCCCGGATGCCGCCCGCCATTTTCTAACTAAATATAGCGTTGACTGGGGGGCTAAAGTTGTGAACCGCGCCTGGAAATTGGGGGATGAACTCTGGACCAAATACGATGAACAGTTTTGAATTTTTACCACAAAGGCTCAAAGGCACTATGATTTCTTTTTATTATTTTAAGAAGAATGAAATTTGATAGGTCAACAAATAAATCTTAGGTTATGCCGCCAGAAGGATGAATAGTTTAAAAGAATTTTCCAAATGTTTGCTACTTTTTTCTTGACCTTGCCAGGGTAATAGACAAATCGGTTCGGCTCCTTACCAAGCCCGATAAATATACGGTAAATTTTTAGTGTCTTAGTGCCTTCGTGGTAATTCTTCTACTTGCCATCAGCCGGGATTGGCCATAGAAATCGGCCGTTTTCAAGCAAATGCTGAATCTGAGTAATACTCTGAGCGGCTTTGCGTTCGACTGATTCGTAGGTATTGAAAGCGTTATGAGGAGTCAGAATGACATTTGGTAATTTAGCAAGAGCAAGAGTAGCCTGGACTTCTTTGTTAGGGCTTGTGCTTCCGCTTCGCAAAGCGACAGCCAATTCACTTTCAACATTATAAACATCTAGACCGATGCCGCCGAGATGGCCTTCCTGCATAAGTTTTAATAATTCGGTTGAAGGTGACTGCTCGCCGCGAGCGATATTGACGAAAACCACACCTGGTTTAGCTTTACGAAGTCGGTCGGCATTGAAATAGTTATGATTTTCGGAGGTTAAGTTCATCGCACAAATGATTATATCGGCTTTCGGTAAACCCTGCTCGATACTGATATAATTAACATCGGAGTGTTTTTTAACAATATCAACTCCCAGAACCTGCATTCCCAATCCAATTCCAATTTTTACAACTTCGTAGCCGATATTTCCGACACCAACGACCAGAAGTGTTTTCCCGGCGCATTCTCGACCAGTTAATCCGTCGCGGTGGAATTTTTGAAACTGCTGGAGTTGTTGGGGAAGTTTGCGCAGAAGCGCCAGAGCGAGGAGAATAGCCTGTTCTGCTACGGAACGGTTACAATAAAGCGGCAAATATCCGACCTGTAGTCTTGAACCGGCTTTTTGAGCTAACGGTATGAGGTGATCGTAGCCGGTACTCCGGCTTAAAATTGCCGATAATTCCGGTAACCAGGAGACTGGCACAATTGATTGCGTTCGGATACTAATTATTTTAGCGGGTGGTGTAGGATGCTCACTTTCCTGAATGGTTCGCCAATCAAATCCAGCGGTGATATTTTCAGGCAGAAAGCGCTCGATCAGCTCGGCTTCTTCTTGAAATGCTTCGTAGAAAAATACGTCAATCATAAAAATCCCTGTTCCTAATTAATCAATTTAATGATGTTTAAAACACTAGTTTAGTGGAATTTAAAATTCCGTTTCGATTAGCTGATATTTGCGACAGCCCAGCCCGATTTTTTCACCGTAATCGAGCTGAATGCTATAGTCAATTTCGGGATGGGCTAATTGGGCAATATTTTGGTTATTAACTTGGTTGGTCAGATCAATGACGGCTTGATCAATTGCTACGGGATCGAAGCCAGCCAGAACGCCAATATCGGGGGCAATCGGGACTTGTTTCCCAGGCAGGCAGTCACAGTCTTTAGTCATATTAGTTAGAAAGGTCAGGTAGCCAATCCGACCGCTTTTTTGCCGAACAATTCCAAGAGCATGTTCCGCAATCTGTTGTTGTAAACGCGTGCTACTATTATTCCATTTAAAATGGACAGCGTCAAACCGACAGACGGTCAAACACTCACCGCAACCGATACAAATATCTTGATCAATTATAGCGAATTTGTCGGGAATCGCAATAGCATTTGCCGGACACCATTTCATGCAAATGCCACAAGCGGTGCATTTATTGGATTTAATTATGGGCTTACTGACGGAATGTTGAGCTAATTTGCCTCTACGACTGGACATCCCCATGCCGAGGTTTTTGATGGTGGCGCCCAGACCGGTGCTCAAATGACCGGTGACGTGAGTAATGGCAATGATAGAATTTGCCGCTACCAGTTCGGTCGCTAACGACACGGTTTTGTTCAGAGGTGCACTGACCTCGATCTCGGTCTCGTTCCGGCCGATAATTCCGTCGGCGATAATAACCGGTGCCCCGACTTTTTCATAGGTAAATCCGTTATCGTAAGCCAGCTGAAGATGATCAATGGCATTCTGACGCACACTTTTATACAGCACTGTGGTATCGGTCAAAAATGTCCGAGCGCCGCAACTCTTTATCATTCGGACAATTGGTTCGACATAGGCGGCTGGAACATGAGTAACGTTGCCTTTCTCACCGAAGTGAATTTTTATCGCGGTAATGTCGCCCGCTTGGATCACTCTATCTAGACCGGCACTTTTAAACAATTTTTTCAGACGATTTTTTGTCTGATCTACCGGCTCGTCGGATTTGAAACGCATAAGCTGAATCTGATTAACAGGCATATTTTTTCTCCATTTGGGCGGAATTTAATAGCCCGCTGGTCAATTGGCAATTTGAAAAATCTCAAAATTGAAATAAATCTCTGTAGAATTATTTGTAGCCGTGTATTTGACAATTACCGGATTAATTGCCATGAGAAATATTTTATAAAGAATTGGATAATAGTTAAATTATTCATAAAGTCGAGCGTTTTTTCAGGAGAAGAATCAATGAATTCCGGATTGTTTATTCCCAAGAATTATCGGACAATCCTAACAACAGTGGAGACCGAAAAGGCGATTTTAGCGCTGAAAGATTTTTTTCAGCAGAATCTGGCTTTTGAGCTGGATTTGATCCGGGTAACTGCACCGTTGTTCGTCAAAGCCGGCACCGGTATAAACGATGATCTTAATGGGATCGAGCAACCAGTATCCTTCACCGTTAAGGAGATGGCAAATACCCAAGTCGAAATCGTTCAGTCTTTAGCTAAATGGAAGCGGATGATGCTGACTGACCTTGGTATTCAACCTGGGAAAGGGCTTTATACCGACATGAATGCTATTCGTCCCGATGACATTTTAGACAATTTGCATTCAATTTATGTCGATCAATGGGATTGGGAAAAAGCCATCACTCCGGAACAGCGCAACTTGGATTTTCTTAAAAAAACTGTCAGTACCATCTACGACGTGATTCTACGTACCGAAAAATTCGTCTGTCATGAATGGAATATCCCACCTGAATTGCCGGAAAAGATAACTTTTATCCATTCTGAGGATTTACTGGAGCAATATCCGGATTTGCCACCTCGTGCCCGTGAAAAGGAAGCTTGTAAAAAATTCGGTGTCATTTTTCTGATTGGAATCGGCGGACAGTTACAGAATGGCGAGCCTCATGACGGGCGCGCACCGGATTACGATGATTGGTCAACCCCGACTGTCAATGGTTATCATGGGCTAAACGGCGATATTATCGTATACAACCGAGTTTTGGATTGCGCTTTTGAATTGTCTTCGATGGGAATCCGGGTTGATAGAGAAGCTCTTCTCCGCCAGCTGAAAATTCGCCAGGTTGAAGAACGTCAGAATCTTTATTTTCATCAGCGTCTATTAAAAGGCGAATTACCTTTGTCGATCGGCGGTGGCATCGGGCAATCTCGGTTATGTATGTTTTATTTACGGAAAGCTCATATCGGGGAAATACAATGCAGTATCTGGCCTGAAGAAATGGTCAAATTATGTCAGAGGAACAATATTTTTCTGTTATAGCTGTTTGTATTTTTTCAACCAAGCCCCTTGATATTAATTAAACCGGTTCATACTGGAATTTCTCAATTTTCGCCTATTGGTATCGGGTCAAAAACAATCTCTTGGGCTTTCCTATCTCAAAGTGTAAATTCTTAGTTGTTTATTGAAGGACAAATGATGGAGTCATTATGAACACAATAAGCAAATATAAAGTGGGATTAATCCTGCTTGGATTAGTAATGACTATACCGCTCTCTGCCGCCAAAAAAATTAATTTTACCGAAGCTAAAGCCCGCTATTCTGGTCTCACGATATTCCAGACCAACGAAGGTTCGGGAATCGGTGGTTATTTTGAATATTCGCTTAAAAATGCCAATCGCTTAGCCGCCCAGGTCATGTTTACGGTTGCCACCGGTGACGATTATCCGCTCTATTACTATGATTACTATTATGATCAATATTATTACTACGAAAGTGCCAGCAAGCGCCGTTTATCATTTCTGCATTTATTAGGCGGATATAAAAGAATATTATTTGCGGACAAAATTGCTAATGATTTCCGTCCTTATCTTGAATGTCTGGGTGGAGCGGTTATGGCACTCGATCCGCCGAATATTCCCGATTTTAGTGATAGGATTAAGAAAATGACCACAGCCTGGGCACCGGGTATCCAGATCGGAGGTGGCATTGATTTCCTTTCCGGGCCTAAAACGCTCGTTTCGATCTTCGCCGGTTACGATTATCTTAAGTTTAGTCAAAAAATAGATCCACCGCAGGTCTATTATGACGAGGACGGTAACCCTTTAGAAAACAGATACTCCGGTCAAAAGGATTTCAGTGGATTGGTGATCAAAATTAGTTTTGGTAAAAAGTTATAATGCACGCTTATCAGTTCTATATTTCAATGGAGAAAATTCAGGAAGGAACATTCCACCTCGAGGGTGATGAATACCGACATTGTTGTCGCGTCCTCCGCAAAATTAGGGGCGATTCTATTGACGTCTTCGCAGGCAACGGTCGTCGCTGGTCGGCGCGAATTGAAAGGATTAGTAATAATAGAGCTGAATGTCGCCTAATGGAGGAATATCCACCTCAAACGCGGTTGAAGCCGGAAATTATTCTCGGAGTTGGCTTATTGAAAAATAATTTAATGGATGATGTGGTTGTTGCCGCTACGGCGCTGGGCGTCGCTGAGATTATGCCACTTTATATCACTCATTCGATAAAAAATAAGGTCAACCACGATCGGCTGGAGAAATTAGCACTATCGGCTTTGAAACAATCCGGACTGGCTTTTTTACCCATAATTTCGGATTGTTTGACGTTGGATAAATGGTTTAATCTGACGGAAGAAACCCCTCTCAAGCTGATTGCCGAACAACACGCTTCGGTTAACTTGAATCGTATTCAGCAATTACAATCGGTTGAGCAAGTAGCGTTAATGATTGGTCCGGAAGGCGGATTCGAAAAAAACGAAATAGAAAAAGCTCAGCGGTTTGATTTCAATAAAATAAATATTTTTCCGTATCGTCTGCGCACCGAGTTAGCGGTCGTAACGGCTCTCGCCGGAATCCGGACGCTGACGTTAAAAAATAATGAGGCTTATAATGGAAACTGATTGCATTTTCTGTAAAATTGCCGCCGGGAAACTCGGCACGGAGTTTTTATATGAATCGGATGAAATAGTAGCTTTTCGAGACATTCATCCCAAAGCTCCCACCCACATATTGATAATTCCGCGCCGCCATATTCCCAGGATAACTGACTTGGAGGAATCCGATGAAAAGTTGGTCGGACGAATGGTCACGGTCGCAAATACTCTAGCGGAAAAGGAAGGGCTCAAAGAAAGCGGATTCCGTCTGATATTTAACTGTGGACGTGATAGTGGTCAGGAAGTTTTCCATATCCACTTACATTTACTAGGTGGACGTCCATTTCATTGGCCTCCGGGTTAAGGAAAAGCGTAATTGTACATTTCTAAACTCACGCTTTACGGTTTTAAATCATTTCTCAAAAAATCCGAAATCCAATTCGGACGAGGGATTACTTCAATCGTTGGACCGAACGGTTGCGGTAAAACCAATATCGTGGATGCAATCCGCTGGGTTATTGGTGAACAGAAAGCCAGCATTTTGCGCGCCGAACGCGTCACGGATGTAATTTTCAATGGAACCGCTACCCGCCGACCGCTGAATTTAGCTGAAGTAAGTTTGACAATTAATAATGTTAGTGGACGAGTACCGATCGCATATTCCGATGTCGAAATTACGCGGCGATTATACCGGAACGGTGAAAGTGAATATTTTATCAATCGCAATCTTTGTCGTTTGAAAGACATTACCGATCTATTTATTGATACCGGTATGGGGGCGAATGCCTATTCAATAATCGAACTCAAAATGATCGAGGATATTCTTAGTGAAACGCCGGAAGAGCGCAAGCGTCTCTTCGAGGAAGCCGCCGGTGTCAATAAATACCGCGTCCAGCGTAAAGCCGCCTTGCGTAAACTCGAATCAACTCGCGATGACTTGCTCCGGTTGAATGATATTATCAATGAAGTTGATCAAAATGTTAAAAATTTAAAAAGGCAAATTGCGCGCTATGATAAATATCAGGAAACCACCCAGAAATTAATCGAAGCCGAGGTAATCTTAGCCAGTCGCCGCATCTTCGACTTACGCACAAAACAGGCGCCGATTTTAACCGATATTAACGCTAAACAAAATTTACTGGAAAAAATTAGTGCCGAACTGAATGCCAAAGAATCACAAGGACGCGAACAACAAAAAATTCTAAATACAATCGAAATCGAATTACAGAATAAGCGTAATGAACTCGAGACTTTGCGGGCTAATAAAGCCAAATTGGAAGCCGCCGGACTACTTCTCAAAGAGCAACTTCGTAACAATACCCAAAACAGCGCTCGTCTTACCGCCACGATTAATGCTTTCCGGGAAAGCATCAAATCAGCGAAAAACCGCCAGAAAATTATCGAACAGGAATTGGTTACCATTACCCAAGCTCTCGAAGAAAAGCGTCAGGCTTACAAGTCGGCATTCGAAGCCCAGCAGGAAATCGAATACAATTATAAAAAATTAAGTGCGGATTTGCAGGCACTTCAGGACGAGCGCTTTAATGCCTTCCGGCAACAAACCGAGCAAACTGCTCATCTAAATAATCTTAAAGAAAATATCAATCAGCGCGAAAAAGAATTACAAAAAGTTATCCAACAAATCGCTACTCAAACTGACAGCCAGGCTCGTTTGGCAATTGCACTTAAGGAACTTCGTGCAAAAATAGATGTGCTGACCGTTCGACGCGACGAGCTGGAAAAATCTCTCCAAAACGAGTTATCTCACCAACAGTCTTTAAATGAACAGGAAAATCACATTCGGGATGAATTGCGTCATTGTGAATCGGCGCTCGATAAATTGAACAATCAGATCCAATTTTACCGCTCAATCATCCATTCTAAAGAAGGATTTGCGCCAGGCTTACAATTCGTGCTCGATCATCCTGATGAATTTCCGGGAATTCGTGGCGCGTTATCCGATTTATTATCCGTTGATCATCAATATTATTTAGCCGTTGAAGCCGTAATCAAGGATATCGCCCGATTACTGGTTGCCGAAAACCGTTCGGCGGCTTTGCAAACCCTTGAAAAATTAAATCGTCTTGGGAAAGGACGAGTATCAATTATTCCATTAGATGCCAAATGGCGTACGCCTGACCTTAAACCGGTCAGAAATGGTTTCCAGCCACTTCTACGATTTATTAAATCGGATGCTCAGCTGGAGAATCTAAAAGAAATGCTTTTCGGTGATGTCTATTGTTGCTCAGATGATCAATTTGAAGAATTAATCAATAATCCAGAGCTGGAGTCATATTCGATTGCTACTGACCGCGGGCGTTTTCGCGATGCGAATGGCTGGTTTTCCGGCGGCGCCGAACAATCAGCCGCCAATGTGCTGGTTGGTCGCCAAGCCCGACTGAATGAATTACAAGAAGAAATTAAATCGGTTGAAAAACAAAGAACCGTTCTGCTCGAAAAGCTCCAAGCGGCTCAAGCTGATATCCAGCGGCATAGTGAAATACGTGAAAATTTGAACCGTGATCGTCAGCAAATAGAAACTGAAATTCGCCAATTGACCGATGTCCTGCGTACGACGGAATCACAGCAAGTGCAGTCGGCTGGGGCTCTGGCGGCTCTTAATGACCAAAAGGTGACGCTTACCACCGCGATTGCCAATTTCAAAGAAAGGCTGGCTAAAGAAACTCCCACCCAAAATAATGTTGACAGTCAATTAGCCCAGATGGATCAACTTATATCTATTAAAAAGACCGAACTCGACCAGGTACGTGCCAACCTCGATGGGCATAATCAAAATTTGCAAAACCTGCGAGTTGAGCTGATTGGTCTCGAAAATAAAGCCCGCAATTTATCTGACGAAAAGGTGTCTTTAGAACGAAACCTGAAGAATAGTCTCGAACAAGTCGAAAAAGCCCAACAAGAACTCGCCGCTTTAGAATTGGAAAAGAGTCAACTGGAAAAAAATTTGGCAGAAAATAAACTCGCCGATGCCGAGGCAGTAACTTTGGTGAATCAAACGGAATCTAATTACAACCAGATTGGACAAGAGTTTCAGGCACTACGGCAGACGATTGAAGCGATTAATACCGAAATTATGAATTTGCGTCATACCAAAGAACACAACAGTGAGGAGCTGAAACGTCTGGAACTGGCTAGTTCTCAGTTTATTGCTAATATCAATGAAATCAGCTCCGTCCTCTGGGAAAAATACAATCGGACGCCATTAGAAGAAATACCGCCCGATTTGCCCACTGAAACGGAATCCCGCCAGGTTGTCGAACGTTACCGACACAATTTGGAGCAAATCGGCATGGTAAATATGGCAGTCAAGGAAGAGTATGAACAGGAATACACGCGCTGGAAATTTCTGAGCGATCAGCGTGATGACCTAGTATCTTCGGAAAAAGGATTGACGGAAGTAATTACGCAGATTGACCAGGTCGCCCGTGAACAATATTTGGAAACTTTTAATCAAATCCGGAGCAATTTTAAAACCACTTTCGACATTTTCTTCGGCGGCGGCGAAGCCGATTTGCGTCTAATTGGTTCGGATGATCCCCTCGAAGCCGAGATTGATATCTGGGCTTGCCCGGGTGGCAAGAAAATGCGCTCACTGCGGATGCTTTCTGCCGGTGAGAAAGCCCTCACGGCTATAGCTTTACTATTTGCAATTTATCAGGTCAAACCCAGCCCTTTTTGTATTTTGGATGAAGTTGATGCGCCTCTTGACGATGAAAATACGCGTCGCTTTACCAGCGTCATTCGAACTTTTTCGGAAAATACCCAGTTTATAATCGTTACTCATAATAAGGCGACGATGGCGATCGCCGACGCTTTATATGGAGTCACGATGGCTGAAAAAGGTGTCTCGCAAATCGTTTCGGTTAAATTGGAGTAACCTATGCGTATCAAAATATTTTTAATGTTAGTGTGTTTGTTGATTGTAAACTCATTTGCCGTAGAATTCGATGTAGATTATGCGGTCTTCAAAGGCAATGAGGAAGTCAATGTAGTCGAGGTTTATCTCCTGATTCCACGGACTTTATTTCAATTTGTTCCTAATGAAAATGAATATCGGTCCTACGCTCTGATTCGAGTTGCGCTGGTAGAGGGAGATTCCGTGCGCGATATTCAAGAGTGGCAGATTACTGATCGCGTTGCTGATACATTACAACTAGCTGAAAATCAGAAAATTCCGGAAATAGCTACTTTGCAGGTCAAACCCGGCAATTATCAGTTGATCATAGTTGTAGCGGATCTGATTAACCGACATCAGTATCGTTATGACAAGCAAATCGAGATTTCAGATTATTCGGATGATGAATTAAGGCTCAGTGATATTCAGATTAGTAGTCAGATTACTAAAACCAGTCAAGAAAATAAATTCAGTAAATATTTCGGTTATGATGTGATTCCGAATGCCAGTGCCATTTTTAGCCAAAGGCAAAATTTGATTTATTCTTTTGTCGAAGTTTATAACTTAAAAGTTGATCCCGGTAAACCGTCGAATTATCTAGTAAAGTATGCCATTGCGGACTTAAATGGAAAAGTAGTAGTAAGCAGTGATGGTCGTTCTCGAAAGAAGCCGGGCACTTCGGCGGTCGAAATCAATAATCTCAGTATTGCTGGCTTACCGGGCGGTTTGTATGATTTAATTATTGAAGTAAATGATGAGGCGACTCAAAAGACAGTGAAGAAGACCAAACGGTTTTACATTCTCGAAAGCAAATCGCAGCTTGCCAATCTCGAAATGAATGCCGAGGCTATCCAGCTGGAAGGCAAATCTGAAAAAGAACTTGATGAAATTTTTGGGCCCTTACGATATATTGCCACCGAAACGGAAATTAGACGCTACAAAAAATCCGATATTGCAGGTAAAAAGCAAATTATTCTTCATTTCTGGGATAATCGCGATCCTAATCCCCAAACACCAATTAATGAAAATAAAGCCGAATTCGAACAACGTCTCCAATATGTCAATCAGCAATTTTCTACCCATCAAGTTCCCGGTTGGAAATCGGATTTTGGACGGGTTTTTATGATTTACGGAATGCCCTCTGAAATTGAACGCTTTCCCAGTGCGCTCGAAAGTAAACCCTATCAGATCTGGCATTATAATGAAATCGAAGGCGGCGTGAAATTTTATTTCGTTGATAAAAATGGATTTGGTACTTATGAACTGGTTCATTCGACTGCTCGCAATGAATTGCAGGATATAAACTGGCAACGCTGGATATCGCCTTATTCCACTAGTCCAGATTTAACTTATTAGGAAGGTAGGTAAAGGGATGAGAATTGGAATAGACCTCGGCGGCACAAAAGTTTCGATTGGATTGGTTGATCAAAATCGGCTTATTGGTCAACCGGTTCGTTTTATGATAGCCGAATGTAAAGACGCCGACGATTTAGTTAAACATATGAAAGACGCTATTGACCAAAGTCTTAAAGCTAACGGGATCGTCTGGCAGAATCTGGAAATGATCGGAATCGGTAGTCCCGGACCGCTCGATTATAAAACTGGGATAATTTTACACACCCCTAATCTGGTGATGTTGCGCAATTATCCACTCGGGCCAAAGCTGGAGGCTTTGACCGGTTTACCGGTGCTGGTGAATAATGATGCCAATTGTTTTGCGCTCGGAGAACAACGCGCCGGAGGTGGTCGCGATCTCGAATATGTTCTCGGTGTAACTCTGGGTACCGGATTTGGGTTGGGATTCGTTTATCGTAGCGAAATTTTCAATGGAGCTACCGGAACGGCTTTAGAGTTTGCGATGACTCCTTATCTTGATGGTGTTTACGAGGATTATATTTCCGGCCGAGGCTTAGTGCGCATCTATAAATCCTTAGTTGGGAAGGAAATCAAACCGGCTGAAGTTACCGCTTTAGCTAAAAAAGGTGATGCAGATGCTCTGGAAACTTGGCGAATATTCGGCCATCATCTTGCCCAAGCGATGATAGTTCTGGTTATGGTGCTCGATCCGGATATTATCGTGATTGGCGGATCAGTGTCACAAGGCTGGGATTTTTTCTATCAAACGCTGGAAACCGAACTGCGGGCAGGAATTCATGCCGGTCCAGCCGGTCATCTGAAAATTACCCGCAGTCAATTAGGCGAACTGGCAGCTATTATCGGCGCGGCTAGTCTTTAAAAAAAAAGTTGGTCGTTCAAATTATGCACTTTTTTAAAACTCTCGCCAGTGGTGTTAATTCTCTTTTATTTCCACCGATCTGCAAAGGTTGTGAAAAAAGGATGGATCCAAATGAAGGGCTGATTTGTGCTGATTGCTGGCAAAAGTTACAATTATTTCCGGCGGAAGAGATAAAAAATAAAATTATTCCGGAAAGTCTTGATCAGGTCTGGCCGGTTTTTCTATTTGATGAATTGTTTCAGAAAATAATTCACGCTTTGAAATATCAGGGAAATGTTTCGATTGGTTACAAGATTGGGCAACAAATGGCGCTTTATCTACCGCCCGAGATAAAAACGCTCCAATCGTCAATATTTGTCCCCATTCCTTTACACCCGATAAAATTGCGGGAACGCGGATATAATCAATCCGAAGCGATTACACACGGATTGGCGTCGAACTCAGGCATTAGAGTTGAAACCAAATTACTTAAGCGAATCAAAAACACAGCAACTCAAACCAAATTAAACGCAGAGGAACGCCAGGCTAATATGGAAATGGCTTTCGCGATTAATCAAAAATCTTCTGTCTCTTCGGGCAACACGCTTATTTTAGTTGATGATGTTTTTACTACCGGTGCTACCCTAAATTCAGCCGCTGGAGTACTACGCCAGTCCGGTTTTCATAAAGTTATAGCGGTAACTGCCGCCGCTCCACTTTAGAAAGGATCAATATTTTTCCTTGGAATAATTGCTCTAAGAAATTAAAATTGAAAGTTATTTTAAACAATTAATAAAGCAAAGGTGAAATATGTCAAGATTGATTATTGATGATTTAAAAGTAAAGGGTAAAAGAGTCATTATGCGGGTTGATTTCAATGTCCCGCTTGATGAAAATTTGAATGTTCGAGATGATTTTCGCATTCGGGCGGCTTTACCGACTATTCAAAAGTTACTGAATGACGGCGCCCGTTTGATATTGATGTCGCATCTCGGTCGTCCAAAAGGTAAACCCGTGCCGGAATTGAGTCTCAAGCCAGTTGCCGAAAGTCTTCAGAAATATTTGAAGAACAAAGTATATTTTGCGCCTGATTGTGTTGGGATCGAAGTGAAAAACTTAGCCAATTCGCTTCAGGACGGTGAAGTTCTTCTGCTGGAGAATCTGCGTTTTCATCCGGAAGAAGAGAAAAATGATCCCGAATTTTCTGCCAAGTTAGCTGAGTTGGGCGAGATTTACGTCAACGATGCTTTCGGTACAAGTCATCGAGCTCATGCCTCCACCGCCGGTATCACGAACTATATCCCAGTGCGGGCGGCTGGTTATTTGCTTGAAAAGGAGTTGCATTATTTGCAGGATATGCTTGAGAATCCGGAGAGACCGTTTACGGCTATTTTCGGCGGAGCGAAAGTCAGTGATAAAATTGATATTATCGAGCGTTTGTTTGGTAAAGTTGATAATATTTTGATTGGTGGCGGGATGGCATTTACCTTTTTAAAAGCCAAAAATTATGAAGTCGGTAAATCGTTGCTTGAGGCTGATAAAATCGATTTTGCATTGGCGACTTTGAAGAAAGCCGAACAGATGGGATGTAAAATAGTTTTGCCGACCGATATAGTCGTTGCATCTGAAATCAGTGATACGGCGGCGCCGGAAATCGTCTCCGTGGATCAAATTCCACCAGATAAAATTGGTGTCGATATCGGTCCTGAGGCCACGATGATTTTCTGCGATATAATTGAAAAAAGCAAAACAGTCCTGTGGAATGGCCCGATGGGCGTCTTCGAAGTCAAACAGTTTTCTACCGGTACAGAATCAATCGCGCGTAAATTGGCGGAAGTAACGGCTAAAGGCGTTATTACCGTCGTCGGTGGTGGTGATTCGGCTTCCGCAATGAAAAAATTTGGCCTAATGGACAAGGTTTCCCACGTTTCGACAGGCGGTGGTGCTTCGCTGGAATTGTTGAGCGGCAAGGAACTAATCCCGATTAATCTTATATCAAAGAAGTAGTTGATTATGAAACAATATATTGTAGCCGGTAACTGGAAAATGCATAAAGACATTCAGGAGTCTCGCATTTTCGTGTCGAACATTCTCAATAAATTGCTGAAACACGAAAGAGCAACGGTTATTTTATGTCCTCCTTTTACGGCGCTTTTTGATGTTTATAACTTAATAAAAAACACTTCCATCGCGCTGGGCGGCCAAAATATGCACAGCGAACCCAAGGGTGCATTTACTGGCGAAATTTCCGGTGGGATGCTGATTTCGGCCGGCTGTCAATATGTCATTTTAGGGCATTCGGAGCGGCGACATATTTTCGGCGAAACGGATGACTTTATTCGGGATAAAGTCAAACAAGCCTTGCAGGTTGGTTTGAAACCGATTATCTGCGTTGGCGAGAAATTGGACGAGCGTCAATCCGGCGAAACCCTCGAGGTTGTCCGCCGACAATGTGATTCAGCCTTGAGCGTAGTCAATGAACAGGAAATAAAGCGATGTGTGATTGCTTATGAACCGGTCTGGGCGATTGGAACCGGTGTTGTCGCTACACCCGAGCAAGCTTCGGAATCTCATTCTATGATTCGGCAACTTTTAGCCGCAAAATATGGGCAGGAGAGCGCGGCTGGGACTTCGATTCTGTACGGCGGTAGCGTTAAATCTTCGAATGCCGCGAGTTTGATTCAAGCGCAAGATATTGATGGATTTCTGGTTGGTGGCGCCAGTCTAATTGAAGACGAATTCGCCCGGATTGCCGAAATCGTTGACGAATACGTAAAACATAAGGAGTCATAGTGTATACCTTCTTAATAATAATTCATGTAATTGTGTCAGCCTTATTAATGCTGGTAATTTTAATGCAATCCAGCAAGGGAGGCGGATTGTCCGGTACTTTTGGTGGCGCCGGAGGCAGTTCTTTATTCGGGGGACGTGGCGCGGCTACTTTTCTTTCGAAGTTAACGACCGGTTTGGCGATTGCCTTTATGGTTATTTCTCTTTTAATTGGATTAATTTCGGCACCGCGCGGCGAACCCACCAGTATTATCCGTCAAGAGGCTAATCGTCGTACCTCACCTTCAGCTGAATTGCCGATTCCGCAAGGTAGTAGCGAACAGGGAACTCCCGTCCTGCCTGGTAATTAAATTAATTGCAAATTTATCCAGATAGCTTTTTGAAATAGTTAATAATTGCCGAGGTGGTGGAACTGGTAGACACGCATGTTTGAGGGGCATGTGGGCGGATTTGCTTGTACGGGTTCAAGTCCCGTCCTCGGCACGAAAATGAAAACCAATAAAATGGGGTAAATGATGAAATATGTAAAACAAATCAGTGTAATCATTTTATTGACTTTGGTTGTGTTGAGTAGCCTGATTGGACAAGATCCTCTCTCAGAAGCTTATACTCTCTTTCAGAACGGAGAATATCAGAAAGCATTTGAAAAATGTAAACCTATTGTTGAGAAAGATCCCAATTATGCTGGGGCTGTTTTCCTTCTGGGGCGGATTTATTTTGCACTTGGAGAACTGGATAGCTCCAAGGTTTACCTTGACAAAGCGATTGATTTAGATCGTGCCAATACCGAGTTTCGAGAGATTAGAACCCAGATTGCAGCCTTTACTACTCAGCTAACAGAAGCTTCTCGACTAGTAAATAATGGTGATTACGAAGGCGCTAAAAATTTATACCTCGAAATTATTAAGGCTAATCCCAATTTTGCGGATGCTTATTTCAATCTGGCTCAAGTATATATTCGTCTAAATGATTTGACGAATGCCTCACTGTACTTGAGAAAAGTTATCGAAATGAAACCGAACGAAGAACGGTATACAAAACTATTAAAGAACTTGGTTCAGCAGTACTTACAGGAAGGTGAAAACCTGCGCCAGAGACGTAATAATGAAGGAGCGCTGGAGAAATACAAACAAGCACTCGAACTCGATCCGAACGAGTTTTTGGCTTATTATTTCAGTGGGCTGGCTTATTATGACATGAAGAATTATGATGAAGCCATCAAAGCTATCAATAAAGGCTTGGAAATCAATCCCGAACATGCCAAGTCCTACTTATTGCTTGGTCAAATCTACGAGAAGACCAACAAAAAGGCTGAAGCCCTAAAAGCTTACGAACAAGCAGTTAAAATTGATCCACTTTTTGAAGCCGGTTGGGATCGAATCGGGGTATTGAATTACAATATGAAAAATTATGAGCAGTCCATTAGTGCCTATAAAAAATTGATTGAAATCAATCCCGAGAATCCACGCTACTATGAAAAACTGGGGCAGATTTATCTGGATACCAATAATCCCAAGGAAGCGATTATCAATTTGGAAAAGGTTACTCAGAAAGACCCCAAAAATTTAAAAGCCTGGTTGAGAATTGCTCAAGCCTATAATAATCAGGGAGAATGTGCTCAGGCTAAAACGGCGGCTGAAACAGCTTTGAAAATTAAAAATGGCGATGCTCTGGCTCTAATCGAATTGGGAATTGCGGAACGTTGTCTCGGAAATACGGTCGCGGCTCGTCAGGCTTTTCAATTAGCCGCCAAAGATCCCCAATATCGGCGCTACGCAGAAGAACATCTGAAAACGGTTCAATAAAATTTTCTAGTCAGAATAATTAAGGGTGAGTCAGTCTCACCCTTTTTTATTCGGATAACTCTTTTATGAAAAATTCTATGGCTTAAAGAGGTTTTTGAGTAATTTTAAAAGCGAAATATGAAAACAATCATTAGTAAAAGAACCGACTACTATGCCTGAATTCATCCTTTCAAATGCTGAAGCCGCGGCGGTTGATCGCTATGCAATTGAGGAGTTGCAAATTCCCGGCACTGAATTAATGTTCAAAGCCGGCAATTTTGTTGCCCTGAAAGCCAAGAAATTGATTCAGGACATACCCAACAGTCGCATTGATCTTTTCTGCGGAATTGGAAACAACGGCGGAGACGGGTTTGTCGCGGCTTTGTTATTAAGTGAATGGGGCGCTAATTGCATTATTTGGCTGATTGGTGATCCGCAAAATATCAAAGGCGATGCACGTCATTTTTATCAGAAATGGGTGGAGAGCAAGCAGACTATCCGTTGTATAAAAACAGCGGAAGACTTTGAAGAACATTCCGACTTGCCGGAATCCGATTTGATAATTGATGCGATGCTCGGAACTGGCTTCCGTGGTGAAGTTCAGGGGATTATAGCCGATGTGATACGTCGTATTAATAATATCAATTTACCGGTAATTGCAGTGGATATTCCCTCTGGGGTAAATGGAGATACGGGAGAAGTCAGAGGAGATGCCGTCAAAGCCGATTATACCGTGACGATGGGTTTTTTAAAACGTGGTTTGCTTTTTTATCCGGGCAAAAGATTCGCCGGTGAAATTGTCGTAGTAGATCTCGGTTATCCGCGTAAAGCTTTTGACATTTTAAAAGAAAAAACTTTCCTAATTGGTAAACAGGATGTCAAGAAGGTTATTCCACCGATTGCCGAAGATACTTACAAACATCGTCAGGGAAAAGTTTTGATAATTGCTGGTTCGCCCGGAATGACCGGAGCGGCGACTCTTTGCGCATTAGGCGCTATGCGTAGTGGCGCCGGACTGGTGGTGAATGCCATTCCCAAGAGTCTGAATCCGATAATGGAAGTCAAACTGACCGAGGCGCTAACCGCACCACTTCCGGAATCGTCTCAGCAGACTTTTTGTCTGGAATCTTTGACGGCACTCCAATCCAGACTGGAATGGAGTGATGTGGTTGTCTTTGGTCCAGGAGTTTCCGATAATGTCGAAGTTCAGGAATTCGGGCAACAGTTGATAACAAAATGTCATAAACCATTGGTAATTGATGCTGATGGTCTGCGTATTTTCCATAATAATTTAGAATTAATTGGTACGATTGAGGATTTAATTATAACTCCTCATCGTGGCGAATTTGCAATGATGACGGGGATTGCAGTCGCAGAAGTGAATAAAAATGTGATTGAAGTTGCTCGCGATTTCGTACGAAAGTATCCTTGTACTTTGGTGTTAAAGGGCGCACCGTCTGTGGTTGTTTCTTCTACGGGAGTGGTGGCGGTCAATTCGACCGGCAATCCGGCTTTGGCGACTGGCGGCACGGGGGATGTTCTAACCGGCATAATTGCGGCTTTTCGGGCTCAGGGCTTAAATTCTTTCGATGCGGCTATGGCAGGAACTTCCATTCATGGATTAGCCGGTGATTGGGGACGGAAGAAGCTCGGAGTCAGGGCATTTATCGCTAGTGATTTGCTGGATTATTTACCGCTGATATTGCGTCGGCTGGATAGGGTGATTTAATGAATCGCTTCTGGCTGAAAGTCCCGGCAATTTTATATGCCGTCCTTATTTTTAGTTTATCATCTTTAACAAAAACTCCGCCGGTTGAGATTCCAATCTGGAACGTTGATAAGCTGGTTCATATGCTGGAATATACAATATTTGGGATTTTACTAGTGTTGGCTTTTAGAAGCGATCAGATTGGTAAACCGATGCGGCGCGCTAACTTCCAGAGCATTATTCTGGGTGTTTTATATGGCTTAACCGATGAAATTCACCAGTACTTTGTTCCCGGTCGCACCAGTTCATTGGCTGATCTTGGAGCCGATGCGCTGGGAATTTTACTGGGCGTATGGATTTTCAACCGCTTGAATGTCTTTCAGAAATTTCGAGAAGCATGAGTCTGACTAAATTAAAAATTGATAATTTTGCGATCATTGATCATATTGAAGTTGCTTTCGGACCGGGATTGACGATTCTAACAGGAGAAACCGGTGCCGGTAAGTCAATTATTATTGATGCCTTGAATCTAGCGTTAGGGGAAAAAGCCAGTCCGAATGTTATACGAGCCGGTGCAGACGTCGCAACAGTAGAATGCACCTTTGATCTCACCGATTTGAATCCAGCCACTAAAAATATTCTGAAATCTCATAATTTTTACCAGGAAAATAATCCTTTGACCTTGAAACGCGAGGTAAATATTAACGGTCGTAGTCGTGCCTGGCTTAATGGCGAAACCTGCCTGGTGAGTGTTCTTAAAGAGGTTGGCAATTTGCTGGTTGATATGCATGGTCAGCATGATCACCAGTCGCTTTTGAATCCGGATACCCATATAGAATTTTTGGATGCATTTGGGGATTACGCCGAATGGCGCGAACAGGTTGCAAGGCAATTTGATGAGCTCAAACTACTTTTTGAGCGCCAAAATTTACTCCAGGAACAATTACGACTCAATCGCGAGAAGCGCGAACTCTGGGAATTTCAATTGCAGGAAATCCAAAAGGTTGCTCCTCAGGAAAATGAATATGAGACCCTGCTTCAGGAAAAAACTATACTCGAAAATACTGCTAAAATCCAGCAACTTAGTTCCGATCTGACTTATCAATTACTGGAGTCAGGCGACTCACTTTATAACCAATTACAGGGCGTTGTGAAGCAACTTGCCAATTTGCAAAAAATTACCGGCTCATTTGTAGAGCAACTTTCCCGATTGGAGGAGAGTCAATATCTATTCCAGGAAATCGCCCGGCAAATCGCCCATTTTGGCGATGATCTGCAATTTAATCCCGCGCGGTTAGAGATCATCAATCAGCGTTTGTATAGTCTTCAACAATTGATGAAAAAGTATGGACCATCACTGAGCGATGTCGTTGCCTATCGGCAAAAGCTAGAGACCGATCTGACCGAAAGCGATGATCTCGAGGTTCAAATTGACAAAAACAGGGAACTTATTAAAGAACATCTGGAAAAATTCACTCGATTTGCCTTTGAATTATCCGAAAAACGTAAACAAAGTGCCGAATTATTTAAAATCGAAATAGAAAAAATTCTGGAACGTCTCGGAATCAGCAGAGCCGACTTCGCCGTACGTCTGGAATTGATGCCGGATCAAAACGGCTGGATTATAATTGATAGTCAGAAATACAAAGCGGAATCGACGGGCATTGATAAAGTAACCTTTGAAATAAGTACTAATCGCGGTGAACCGCGCCGACCGCTGGCAGAAATTGTTTCAGGCGGCGAAGTTTCTCGCATTATGCTGGCTATCAAGACGATTTTGGCTGGACGCGATCATATTCCGGTGTTGATTTTCGATGAAATAGATACCGGTATCTCGGGGAAAATTGCGCGAAAAGTCGGTGAGGAGTTACATGAACTTGCCAAGGTTCATCAGGTCATTTGTATAACCCATTTGCCTCAGATTGCTGGTCTGGCTGACGAACATTTTAGCGTGGAGAAAGTTACTACGAACGGCCGCAGTCAGACTCAAATTCGTAAATTACTTCCCGAGGAAAGAGTAGCCGAAATCGCTAAATTGATTGGCGGTCGTTCAGTCAGCGAAATTACTTTAAAACAGGCGCGTGAATTAATGGAGTGAAGATGGATTTTTCAGAATTAATATTAAAGAGGCGCAGTGTTCGTAAATATTTGCCGAAACCGGTAGAGCGTGAACTGATTGACAAATGTTTGGATGCCGCGCGTTTAGCACCTTCGGCTTGCAACGCTCAACCCTGGTACTTTATTGTAATTGATAATGAGGAAGTGAAAGACCGGTTGTGTAGCGCCGCTTTTAGCGGGATTTATTCTTCGAATAAATTTGTGAAAAATGCACCGGTGATAATCGTAGTTATTACCGAACAACAATCTTATCAGGTTAAAGTTGGTGGATTTTTTCGCCATCTCAAATATGCTTTGGTGGATATTGGTATTGCTGGTGAACATCTCGCCTTACAAGCGGCTGAACTGGGGCTCGGAACTTGCTGGCTGGGTTGGTTCAGTGAAAATGGTGTACGTAAAGCTCTTGATCTTCCCAAATCTACTAAAATTGATATAATGTTTAGTCTCGGTTATCCGGCGGATTCCGACCGCCCGAAAAAGCGCCGACCGCTGGATGAAATCCGGCGATATATTGATTAAAATTTAAAACACTGAACAGCCTGGAAAGGCTGTCCTACGGTTAGGTAATGTTATAAATCGTAGGACAGGCATTCTTGCCTATTGGTTTGAGGTGAGCGATGACAGCCTGGAAAGGCTGTCCTACGGTTGGGGGATGTTAAAATCGTAGGACAGGTATTCTTGCCTGTTGGTTTGAGGTTAGCGGTGACAGCCTGGAAAGGCTGTCCTACGGTTGGAGGATGTTAAAATCGTAGGACAGGCATTCTTGCCTGTTGGTTTGAGGTGAGCGGTGACAGCCTGGAAAGGCTGTCCTGCGGTTGTGTGATGTTAAAATCGTAGGACAGGCATTCTTGCCTGTTGGTTTGAGGTGAGCGGTGACAGCCTGGAAAGGCTGTCCTACGGTTGTGGGATATTATAAATCGTAGGATAGGCATTCTTGCCTGTCGATGAAAAGTAGTGTTCTATCTTTTTACAAATTATATTAGATTATATAGTAGGAGGAAATTGAATTATGGCTAATAGAAAAACCTCGTTTTCAAAAAGACATTTACCGCATATTTATATTCCTAACAGCTCATATTTTATCACTTTTCGGTTGGCTGGTTCTTTACCAGAAGCTGTCTTATACAAATATAAGGTATTGAATAGATTAGCTATCCAACAAATAAAAATTAGTATTGCCGATGAAAAAGAACGACAACGACTCATAAATATTCAAAACGATAGGTATTTTACGAAAATTGACAAAATCTTAGATAAGTGTAGGTTTGGAGATCACTATCTTATGATAGAGGAAATAGCTAATATAGCTGCATCCGCGTTAAAGTTCTATGATAAGAAGGAGTATCAACTACTTTGCTATACTATTATGCCAAATCATATTCACACGGTATTCACTCTGGAAGAATGCTCTAGACCTTTATCGAAAATAATGCAATCGCTGAAGGGATTTACAGCATATAAAGCGAATATAATTTTGAAAAGAAAAGGTGTTTTTTGGCAAGATGAAAGCTATGATCATATTATTCGCGATGCGCATGATTTGAGGAAGAAAATTTTTTATGTTATCAACAATCCAGTAAAAGCCGGATTATGCGGATGTTCCGAAGATTGGCCGTGGACATATACAGCAGAAATTCCATTAAATTGAGTTAAAATAAGCAGATTTTTGGGTTGGTTTAAAGCTAGGTTTGACAGCCTGGAAAGGCTGTCCTACGGTTGGGGATGTTATAAATCGTAGGATAGGCATTCTTGCCTGTCGGTCTGAGGTTAGCGATGACAGCCTGGAAAGGCTGTCCTACGGATTAATGGTAAAAATATCGACACTGTAACCGGCTAAACTAACCTTGACTGTGTTATAATCAATTGGCCAGGTGTTATTATTGGTTAACGATCGTAGAGATTGGCCTCTTAACCAATCCGGTAAAAATATTATCGGATTTTGAATATCCGGGCTTTTATTTAATGCGATAATAAGCCGTTCATTGGCATCGCCACGGCTGTAAATGAAAATGTCCTTTTCGGCTTTCAGTGGTAAATAATCGCCGCGTCGTAAAGCCGGATGCATATTCCTCAATTGGATTAAATTGCTTACCTGCTGTAATTGTTCTCGTTCCAGATCAGATAATTCTTCACCAAAACGCATCATACGACGATTGTCCGGATCGTTAGCGCCGGTCAAGCCGAATTCATCTCCGTAATCAATAACCGGAATTCCGGGTACAGTCAATATATATCCGAGGAAGACTAATTCTTTCCGGTAAGTAAGCGGATTATCCACCGTTATGGGCGGTTCTTGCCAGGCGCGCCTTGTGCCGTCGTCGGACAAAGTTAGATCGCCATCCAGAAAAGCCATTATGCGCACCTGATCGTGACTATCCATTAGATTGCCCATCAGGTGATTGTATCCATAAACTTCCAACGCGTTTTTAATAGCCAGCTCCAAATCGCGAAAGTCGCCGGTCGGTTCTACGAAAACCCGACGAGCGGTGAAAAATTGATTAAAATTAAATTGCGATTCGAGCATTCCATTATTAACGTAAGATTTAATTAATTCATTACTGCCGAAACATTCACCGATTTGAAAAATATCCAGATTCCGGTGAGGATTGATCCGCTTATTAATTTTGGAAGTCAATGTTTGCCAGAAAGCATGAGGCACATGTTTGGTAGCATCGTGTCGAAAACCGTCCGCATCAGTTTGCTTTAGCCACCAGACAGCGTTGTCAGTCATAGTTTGAAGGGCCTCGTGCGAGCCTTCGTAATCAAAAGACGGTAGAAAAGTATCGAACCAGGTTGTCAGGCGATATTCGTCCCAGCGCCGGATATTCAGAGATCCGTCCGGCAACTCCAATTGACAGAACCACTCACGATGTTCTCTGAAATAGGGATGTTCGATGTGGACATGGTTGGAGACAAAATCGAGTAAAATTTTGATATTATGACGATGAGCCACCTCGACTAATTTTTTTAATTCTTGGAGGGAGCCAAAACGCGAGTCAGTCTGTCTAGCATCAGTTGGCCAGTAACCATGATAACCGGAAAAGTAATTATGGGGCTCAGGCCATTCCTGATAAGCACTATCAGTGGTTTTATTGACCGGTGAAATCCAGAGAGTATTGATGCCGAGGTCGTCGAAATAACCGGATTCGATAGTCCGGCGGATTCCGTCGAAATCACCGCCCTTGAAATTTGCTTGTGACGCTAAGTGAGGGTGAACTACCGGTCGGTCGTTTCCTGAGTTGCCGTTTTTAAAACGGTCGGTCATTATGGCGTAAAGACAAGCATCGTTCCAAATGAAGGTATTATTATCGAGTGGTTTACCATTTTTCAAATAGATAGTGATCACATTGCCGGGTTGATTTTTGTATTGAGCCGTTGCCCGCAAAATATGCATCCCGATCGTATTTTCAAGTGAATTTAAATAGATCTGCAGTTGTTTATTTTTATGATGATAGCTTTTGGGCGGATAAAGATGATTATCCAGCAAGACGAAATAACGGATATCGCTGGTATCACCGAGGCAGTCAACAGCTAACGAAATAGTATCGTTCTGTCCGGTTGGCAAAATATAGAGATTGGCGGCATAATCAGCCAGCGGAGCCGTAACGCGTAAAACCGAATTGAAATAGCCGAATCCATTATCAGTCTTTTCCGGATTGGCGGGATCATAAATCTCGTTCTGGTCAACAACGAACTGGTATTCGTATAGACCATCGTCGAGCCAAACATCACGTGTAAAAATTCCGTCACCATCTTCATCGGACATTGGTAATGAACTCCGATTCCAATCATTAAAATTACCCATTACGAATATTTCCCGAACCGGTCTGGGAGGCTTGTAGGCAAATGTGACCAGATTCTTTTGTTTGACAATGATCGGCAGACAAAGATCTTTTTTCTGGTTGGTAAAATTAATCATAGTCAATCCGGAAAATGAGTTGTTCGGAGTAAGAATAATTATATTGGAATCGGGTTGATAGACTAATTGAATATCCGGGTTGGGACTGAAAATCGGTTTATATTTCTTTGCGGTAAATATTTCAGAGAGACTCAATGATGTACTACATCCGGAATCAATTCGAACAAATTCGATTATTTCCGGTGGTTTATTTAATACGTTCCGTTGGGTACAGTTAAAGAGACCGCATATCAGCAAGAGTAAAACAATTAAGCGTAAACAAGAATGAAATCGAGTTGTTTTCATCTAGTTCTTTAGGGAGGATTACCTGTAATTAAAGGCGGTAAATCAGCATTGCCGAAATGGGTTTAACGGTAACTAAAGGTCCACTAATCGGGGAAATAATTTCCGGATCGGCATAAGTATGATCTACAGCCAGAATCCATTTAGCTTTTGGGATTTTAAAGGTTTCCGGACGGCTGTTCGGATTGATTAGGATAATAACTTCGCGCCAGATGTCGCCGCTGGTACCGCGCTGGAGACGATAGGCTATGCAATTGGGTGGTACGCTGAGTCCGAGTTCTTCAAAAAATGCCAAATTGCGGCGCACTTCTTCGGCGGTTTCCATTCGGAACATTGGGTGGTCTCTGCGGATACGGATTAGTCCCTGATAATAGGCGAAAATGTCATGATTTTCCTGTTTGTAATCCCAGCGAATCTTATTGATTTTGTCTGGCTGGTTGTAGCTATTATTGGAACCGAATTTGGTGCGCAGGAATTCCTCACCGCCTTGCATGAAAGGAATACCCTGCGAGGTGAAAATGATAAAAGCGGCTAGCTTATCCATTGCTTTTAGTTGCGTGTCGGTATACATTTTATTGTTGCCGGTGGAGGCAACTAATTGATCCCAGAGTGTGCGGCCGTCGTGGCAGGAAACATAATTAATGGTTTCGATCGGATCAGCAGCAAAATCGTCGATACTACCCCGAATGCCGATTTTAACGGCTTCGATATTTTTGCCAGTTTGAACGTATCCCGGATCAGTATTATGCCACGGTCCTTTGAGAGCGTCACGGAAGTTGTCATTAAATACGGCGAAGCCTTCTTCGCGTTGAGCGCCTTTCAAAATCGGTTTGATGGGCGTTTCACCGACAATCCAGGGTTCGCCATAGAGAAAAATGTCGGGCTTAAGGGCGGTTAGTTCTTTAACGATTTGGCGCATAGTTTCTATGCCAATTAATCCCATTAAATCGAAGCGAAATCCGTCAATGTCATAAGTCTTGACCCAGTATTTGAGTGATTCGATGATAAAGCGACGTACCATCGGATTTTCACTGCGCACTTCATTGCCGCATCCGGAACCGTTCCAATAAGATCCGTCCTCTCTTTGGCGATAGTAAAAGCTCGGCACAATCCCATTGAAATTATAACGGATTTGCGGATTGGTTTCAGCGGTATGATTGTAAACTACATCCATAACGACTTTGATGCCGCGTTTGTGAAGGGCAGAAACCATCTGTTTGACCTCGCGCACCCGGCTCTCGTCATTTTCGTTGGTAGTGTACCAACCGTCCGGCGAATTAAAATTGACCGTCATATAGCCCCAGAAGTAATTGTTAACCTTGTTGTCATGTTCGAAATCTTGAATGGGTAGTAGCTGGATGGTATTAATTCCCAGTTCAGTTAAATGGTCCAGACCGGTGCTGATTGAAGTACCCGGAATGGTTGTGCCTTCTTCGGTGAAACCGAGGTATTTGCCTTTGTTCTTTACACCGGAATTTTCGGCGATAGTAAAGTCGCGGACGTGCATTTCATAGATAATTGCATCTTTTAGGAGGAATTTAGGTGCAACCGCTATCTGAGTATTTTCCTCGAAAATCAAAGCCCGTCCATCGTGAGTAGTAGCGCAGGTGGTATTAGGGTCGAGAACCTCTTTTTTCGGTTCATAAGCCGGATCGGGACCGGCGACGCTATAAACATAATATTTCCCTTTCAGATCACCTTTCACCGTTACAGACCAGAGGCTGTTCTGAATCTTGGTCAATTTATATTTGGTAGGCTTGCCACCTTGCGGTTGATCATAAATATGGAGCACTACTGCCGTAGCACCGGGCGCGAAAATTGCAAACTTGGTAGAATCGGGTGAATAAAAAGCGCCAAGTGGCTCCTGGGTTATGAACTTTTCATCATCTCGAATATACCTGAGCCAGACAGGACAATCCGCGAAATTGGGTATTGAAACGGTTGCCGGCAAGTTATCAATTTCAATCGCAGGCAAATCCAATAATCTTACTATTTCCGAGGAATGGGAGTTTTCGGGAATCAGACAAATTCGGCCAGGCTGGATTGTTTGACCATCTTTCAATTTGATGGTTGGGGCGAGGGAAGTTGACATTTCTTTGGTAATTGCATTAGAAAAGACGAGCGTGATCATAGTAGGACTATCGAGAAAAGCCCGGCGGATTTTGGGGCTTATATCAGGACGAGAGTTATAGACTGTTTCATCACCCTGTAAGAGCCAGACTTCGTGATGGGAATTCGGTTTCCAGTAACGATCCGGATCATCTTTTCTTTCCCAACTGCCATACTTTGGTAAAAGACCGATACTTTTGGGATTGGGATAAATACTCAGATCGAGGTTAAAAATCAGACCATAGTCATCCTGACCGGTCGCTTTGATCTCGGTGCTGAAATTTTCAGACCAGGTCCAGAGCGTCCAATTCTGGTAAGCTCCATCGTAGCGGTGGTAATGAACAGTGAGGGTTTGCATTTCGTTAGCGCCTTTCGGTATAGAGGTGATCATACTGGCAATCAAACCAAATATGATCAATCCGGTTTTTAAATTGTTTAGGTAGTTCTTCATTGAACGATTCCTTTTTAGGAATGATTAACATATCCAATATTAACAAACTTTGTCTTTAAATAACATATAAAATTGCCGTTTCTAAATAATTCTGACGATACGTTGGATTCTATCGTGTTTTTAAAGCTCGTTTAAGTCGTCAAAAGCGAGTACGAGATAAAAAGTCCTTGATATTCCGAAGTTCTTTTTATAGTTTAATTATAGATTTAGGGGATGTAAAAGGAAATGAAAAAGCAAACGCGAAAGTTAACAATTCTTTTTCTGTGCTTTCTAATTTGGGCTGTTGGGCTTTTCAGTGATGCTCCTGAACCGGTTCCAAAGACGAGTGACGTGGCTCAGAATGTGGTAAGAATTGGAGTTTTAAAGCTACCAGCGGTGCTGGTCAAGGGTGGGACTTTCGAAATGGGCTCTGATGATGAAAGTAGTCCCGAGGATACAAGACCGGCTCATACCGTCACGCTGACCGATTTTTATATTAGTGTAACAGAAGTGACTGTTGGTCAATACAAAGAGTATTGTCGTCAAACAGGTAAATCTATGCCGGAACAGGAAGCGGGAACTAGTGATTCTTACCCGATTGCATTTGTTACCTGGTATGAAGCCAACGAATTTTGTCAATGGGTTGGTGGCTATTTGCCTACTGAGGCGCAATGGGAGTATGCCGCTCGTTCCGGCGGATTGGACTTGAAATATCCGAATGGCAATACTATTGATCATTCATTGGCTAATTATTCCGGAATCGGTCAAACTGACAAATGGAAAAGAATTGCGCCGGTGGCAAAATTTCCACCGAATAGCCTCGGTCTTTATGATATGGCTGGCAATCTTTATGAATGGTGTCAAGATTATTACCGCAGTGATTACTACAAAAATTCCAGCCAAATAAATCCCACGGGGCCAGCTTCCGGTATGTTCAAAGTTATCCGGGGAGGAAGTTGGTATCATGGCAAAGAAGCAATGCGAACGACCAGTCGTTATCGCTATATGCCGGTTGCTCGGCTAAGTTTTCTCGGATTCAGAGTCGCCTGGGATCCAGACGCGGTCCGAATGGCGGAATAGTTTTTATTAATAAAATTTACCTTAAGATTTTCGCATGGGCATTTTTATGAGGCGAGATTATTTAAAATTTGCTGTAATGCCCGCTGTGATGGGCGCGGTTGCTATGATTGCGCAGGTTGCATATTTGCGCCTGACGGCTCAGTCATTTTACGGCAATGAACTGACGATGTGCATTGCACTCGGTCACTGGTTAATCTGGACTGGGCTGGGTAGTTTGGTAGGCGCGCGATTAGTGCGGCGCAATTTATCAGAAAAATGGTTGACCGCAATCGTTCTAAGCTACGGAATGGTTCTGATTATTTTTGCCGGACTGTTATTTTTAAATCGCCGGATTGCCGGGATTCCCGCCGGCACAGTAGTCGGCTTGGGAACGATTTTCGCCTGGACTTTTATCCTTTTCAGTCTGCCAGCCTGGTTGAATGGATTGTTTTTTCCGCTAATCGTGAACTGGGTCAAAGTTAAAGCGGAGCTTTCCCCGGTTCATACAGTTTACGCTGGTGAAGTAATCGGCTCGGCTTGGGGGAGTTTGCTTTTTGCCGGTTTGATTCTATCGGGAGTGAGTACTATAGATTGCCTGTTGGTAATTGTATGGGTAATGATGGTTTTGGCGATCGGACTCTTTATTTACTCCGAACGAATGCGAATATTTTTAACCATTGGGGCTTCGCTGATAGTTATTTTGGCTTCAGTTGGTTTCCGAGGGCCAATTACTAACTGGAAATGGGCACCGTTTAAGGCTTTGCTCAGCCGCGAATCGCCGCATCTTGCATTGACTACCGTGCGTTATCAGGACGCCATCAGTGTCTATGGCGACAGTCAGCCGCTCTGGACTTTCGGAGACCGTGAGAAAGCCGAGGAGTGGACGCATTTTGCTTTGCTGAATCATCCTGATCCGCGATCGGTTTTAGTCATTGGAATCGGAAGCATTGAAATCTGTCGCGAAATTAGTCGGCATCCGTCAGTCGAGCGTATTACAATCCTTCAACCTGACCGGATTCTGCATCAAATGGTTACTCAATTCGGATCAATTGATGCGTTAGACACCAATGTTCAGGTCATTTTCGCTGATCCAGCTTTATATTTAGGGAAAACTGACGAACGATTCGATGTGGTTTTAATGAATATTCCTCTGCCAGTCAATGCCCAGTGGAATCGCTTTTATACTCGGGAATTTTTCGAAATCGTACATAGCCGATTAAGTCCGGGCGGGCTTTTGATGCTAAATTTACCTGGTGATGAGGAATTTTTGCCACCGGCGCAAGTCGAATTTCTCAAAACTATGCAAAATACTGCCAACCGGGTTTTCCAGAAAACAACCTGGATTCCCGGTCTGACAGTTCACCTCCTGGCGAGCGATTCAACTCTACATAACGATCGAGCGTTTTTTCTGGATGGTTTGCGAAGCCGTAACCTCGAACCAATCTATATTAGCGATTATTTTCTACATGATCGGCTCTCAGATTGGAAAATCGCTTTTCTGACTAATCGAATTTCGGAGGCGGAAATTCAAGAGGTGAACACAATCGCCAGGCCGATTGGCTATTATTATGATACTGTGCTTTGGGGTCAACGCACCGGCGGGCTCGTTAAAAAAGTATATCCGTTTTTGCGGGAACTGGGCTTTATCCCGATTCTGATTGGTTTTATAGTGGTGATTTTAATCGTTAGACCGATTTCCCATCGAAAAAAAATAAACCCGGCGGTGCGAATGGCGGGGATTGGTTTCTGGGTGATGGGCTTGGAATCAGTTGCCATTATCCTTTTTCAGAGTTTAGTGGGTAGTGTTTATTTGTGGATCGTATTTTTGACTTTTGCTTATATGCTGGGTTCTGGTCTGGGCGCAATTATGCAATTAAAATGGAAGAGAGCAGATATTATTCTCGAGCGGGTTGGCTTTTTACTGATGCTAATTTTACCGTTTCTCCTGGCGTTGCCGCTAACCGGTGGATGGCCGATTTTGCTGGTGACGCTCTGGATTGGACTAATTTTATTTATCGGTGGAGTTGTGGCTGGCTGTATATTTCCATTGATGGTAAAAGCCAGCACGACACAAGCAGATAAAATAGCCAATTCTGCCGGTCTGATCTATGCCGCCGATATTTTTGGCTCGACACTCGGAACTTATTTGATTTCCGGAATTGTCATTCCAGTATATGGAATTATACCGGCGCTGGGAATTGTGGTGGCGGTAGAATTGGGAATAGGCGCATTAAATTTTCCGGTTACTCACCTGACCGAAAAATAGTCGGATAAAGGCTGAGTGATAAGTCTCTAATTAATTGTTTGTTACTTCACCGTCTCACGGTTGAATACCTGAGCCGAGAAAATTTGAATTTCGGTATTTTTATCCTGCCAGGCGTCGCGCGGTAAGCCGGCTTTCAGACAGGTATGTTCGAGAAAGGTCTCGCGATCCCAGCCGTAATCCGTAGCTACCTGCGGTAGAAGCAAGCCTTGATTGAAGCCACGTTTAATAATGATGCCGTGTTTGCCGACTTCGATTTCCGAGGGGTCGCTAATTTTTTGCGGAACGGTCAGGACGGAAATCTCCACAGTGATGTCTTTTAATTCACTCGGTGAGACGGGTGGAAAGCGCGGATCATCCAGAGCGGCCGCTTTAGCCATCTCGATTACGGTTTTATAGAGCGGGTAAATCGGCAGAATATAACCGATGCAACCTCGCAGTTCGTGATGCTTTTCGAGAGTAACAAAAGCGCCGCGTTTGACTTTCAGGCGTTCCGGAACGTCTTTGGGGTCCGGCAGAGGTCTGTGATTAACAGCGGCGGCGACGGTTTTCTCAGCCAGATCGAGCAGATAAAGCTGTTCCTCCCGCGTCAAATCGCCTGTATTCAATTGACTGCTCGCTGTATTGTCATCTTGGCTCTTAGCTTTGGTGCCTTGATAAAGTCCGACCGCAACATAGCCGACGACTGCCGATTTGTCGCCGTGGGGAACATCGCCGCTATTGGCAGATTTTAGGATTTCGATCTGCGGATTTTTCATTTTCTGAGCGGCAATTAGCAAAGTGGTAATCGGCGCGCCCCCGCAAGCTTCGAATGTTTCAGACGTAAAGCCTTGGTAGAATTTCACGGCGTCTAACTGCTTGAGGGATTCAATCGCGCGCTGATCAATTTTCTGGCACTCGCTATACGAATGATAATGCGAAAAATCACTGGATGCCACAATCAGGATGTTTTTCTGCACAAGCAGTTCGCCCAGTCGATTGCCGAGAGATTCGAGTACTCGCCAGTCGTGAGTCCCAATTACAATCGGTACGATCGGAGTATTGGGTAAAACGATTTGCAGAAAAGGCAGTTGGACTTCCAGACTGTGTTCGGCGCGTCCGAATCTTTGACTTAAATGTCCTTCAGTCGCTAATTTAACCAGCCTATCGGCAGTTACGCACTGGGCGGCGAGTTTCTTATCTACGGCAACTTTTCCTAATGGAGTTAGGTAAGCATCGCCAGGATAAATAGCGGCAAATGGAAAGTACTCCACGTGGCAGGGCGCCAAAACGATTACAGCGTCATATTTCTGGTCCTTGACTTCGCGATAGGCATAGGCCGCTACCGGCCCGCTATAGATATAACCGGCATGCGGAACAATTATGCCGAACGGTTTTTGCGGTAGGGTTTTTGCTCCGGCATTTTTCAGGTAAGCCGTAATTAGAGAGGTAATTTCAGCCGGATTAGCCGGGTAAAATGCACCAGCGTTATATGCTGGTCGTTCCTGAGCAGACGTGATGTTTGTAAACATTGATAAAATTAGTGTCATAATAATTACTCCTTTTTTCATTGTCAACTCCAAAATCCGGGGATATTTGTTTGACAATATTGGCATTTGCCATTCTTAATCGCAAAAGTGCGAATCTGATAACCGATTCGTTCGATGATTTTGCGATTGCAATGCGGGCAATAGGTATTTTCCGCGGCATGTCCCGGAACATTGCCGACGTAAACGAATCGCAAGCCGCATTCGCGGGCAATCTCATAAGCGGATTCCAGTGTGCGTAAGGGCGTCGGCGGTAGATTTTCCATTAAATATAAGGGATGAAAGCGAGTGAAGTGCACTGGTATGTCCGAACCAAGGTTTTGCAAAATCCACTGACTCATCTGCCGAAACTGAGCAGGCGCATCGTTCTGGGTTGGAATTACCAGATTGACAATCTCTAACCAGACATTGTTCTTTTTAATCTGAATCATCGTATCCAGCACCGGTTGAAGAGTACCGTCAGTAACATTGCGATAAAAGTCGTCGGAAAATGCTTTGAAATCAATTTTGATGGCTGAGAGCACCTGGCATAAATCGCTAAGCGGTTCCGAGTTGATGTAGCCATTGGAAATCATAACGGAATGAATGCCTTTAGACCGCGCTAATTTAGCAGTATCCAAGATATATTCGGTTGAAATCGTCGGCTCAGTGTAAGTGAAAGCGATGGTAGGAGATTGGATTTGCTGAGCCAGATTGACCAATTTTTCGGGTGAATAATATTCAAACGGAATGTCTTCAGGTGCCACTTGTGAAATATTCCAGTTCTGGCAGAATTTACATTTCAAATTACAACCGGCGGTGGCGACGGAGAGAGCCATAGTGCCTGGCAGGAAATGGAAGAGCGGCTTCTTTTCGATCGGATCGTTGTTAATCGAGCAAAGTCGCCCGTAAACCAGAGTCTTATAACTGCCTTTTTGATTTTCACGAACCCGGCAATAACCGCGTTTACCATCGGCAACCAAACAGGTGCGCGGGCAGAGTAAACAGCGGACTTTTCGGTCGGCAAGAGGAGTGTAATAGCGAGCTTCGCGGAGGTAAGGTTTGGAATCAGTCGCTGGTTTAGTCCAGCTGCTTTTGATTAGACGGGGAACGAAAACGGAAGCGGCTACCCCACTTCCAAGTTTCAAGCAAAATTGACGGCGTGTGATTGCCATAACGCTACATCAGTTTTTTATCAATCGAACGGTCACATCAACTACATAATAATTTTTTTTCAAATTACGCATCGCATTGACTCATCCAAATTTATTTCTATGATAATATAAAACAAAATCGGGACAATGGGTATTTTCATTTTTATTCAGATTGGTAATGATTGATAATGCGGTTGGTATAAATTTTTTTCAAATCATTTTGATTCGCGCGAATCAGGCGTTCGATGGGTTCTATTTCCGGAGAATTTTCCAACGGATGTGGATATTTTTGCTCGAATCATTTGAGTTATTTAAGCTCGCGATCGCTCTTCGCCTTCGCGAATAACGATTATGCCGGCTTCGCCATTGAGTGGGCATTTATTTTCGCAGATGCCGCAACCGATACAGAGAGCTTCATCTACATACGGATAACTGACCATACGCTTCCGCCCGGTTACCGGATCTTCGTATTCGCGTGTAATGATTTTGATGGCTTTGTCGGGAATCGGACAATGTTCCTCGCAAACGATGCAATTTTCATTCAATCGGTAAGGAATGCAACGGTCTTTCAGGAAAATTGCCTGTCCCATTTTGGCTTTTTGCTTTGCGGAAACGTTTAATGGCTGGATGGCTTTGGTTGGACAAATTTGTCCGCAGAGATTGCAATTGTATTCGCAATAGCCGCGCCGGTATTCGGCTAATGGTGTCATAAAACCTTCCAATCCACTTTCTAATACGGAAAATTGCAAACATTTTCCAGAAGTAGAGCAAATGCGAACGCATTCGCCGCAACGGATACAGCGTTCCAGAAAATCATCCTCGTTCAAAGCGCCCGGGGGACGAATTAAGCGGTCAGAATGACGCGGGTTAACTTTATTAATTTTTAAAAAGCCGACGCCAGCCAGAGCAGTCAAACTTGTACCGATGAATGCGCGCCGCGAAAGGTCAACTTTATTCATCATCTGGGTAGGTGCCCGCCAGCCGAAGCTGATCGCCTCGGTCGCACAGTCATATTTGCAATTCAGGCAGAGAATACATTCGGATTTAGTAGTCGTCACAAAATCGGGTTCAATGGCGTCCATTTTACACTTATGTCGGCAAATGCCACAAGCGCTACATTTGTCGGCATCAACAATCCGACGGAGAGGGCTGATTCGCGCCACCAGACCCAGCAAAGCTCCTAAAGGACAGAGGTAGCGGCACCAAAAGCGCCGACTCAAACGGCTTAAGCCCAGTATTATAAGAAAAATAATCAACGGGGCAACCAATCCACCGAAATTTGGACTCGCTACCGGAAAGAGAAATCCTGCTATTTTGTCCTGAAAACTTAGCAGAGCATCCGGAAAAATTCCAATACTGATTAAACCACTTAAGATCGAGTCACTTAACAGGAAGAAAAAAGCCAGACCGATTACACCAATAGAGCGCCAGGCGACCGGCAACGGGTCTAATAGCCAGGCATATTGCACACCGAAAATCGCCAATACGATCACGGCGGTGAGAATTGCCAATTTCAAAAAGCGCAGATGGCGAAAATCGCGCCTTTTTTTCGGCTTAAGGATATGATCACTGACATCTATAAGAGTTCCCATTGGGCAGATCCAGCCGCAAAAAGCACGTCCGAAAATCAATGGACTGATTAAGATAATTGCCGCTAATAGAAACACAATATCGAAGAAGCGACCGGCTATTTGAGTGGTAATTGCCGCCAGTGGGTCAAACCAGAGAAACAGCTCCGGCGGCAACCAAGGTTTGAAAGGATAAGTTGCCTGAAGCAGGGTTAGCGTAAATAGCAGGAAGAAAAAGACCTGCGATATTTTACGCCACGTGAGCGATTTGGTTTTCATGCTTTGAAAGAATAGACGACCGGTTTGAATTTTTCAGTATCAATCTCACCCAAACCGGCTGAATGTGCCAGCTTCAAATATTCTACGGTAAGTGGATTAAGTCCGAATATTTTCGCCGCCCAGGCATCCACCAAGACCCGATCCGTTCCAGCCAGCAAAATGTTCATTTGTTCAACATCATTCAGATTACCGCCTTGTGGTCCATTCCGTCGTAGAACACGGATAGCATCAATGATGGTTAAGTTAGGTTTGATTACCCGGTTAATATCAACGATATTTTCCGAAAATGGTCGGTGAATTCGCCCCCGCTGACCGCCGAGTAAGCCCATCATATTCTTAAAACCGGAGGTAATTCCGGGGATTCCATGGTGTTTCAGAATGGGGATGCTGATCAGTTTATCGGCATTAAAAACTTCTTGATGAATTGGCCAGCTTTTTAAATTGGTTCCGTTCGGAATCGGTGTTTCGACAAATTGATTCTCGCGCACAAAGCGTACGTCGGCGCCCGCCTGCTGAGCATATACCGGGATTTGGCAGGCATCGTAACTACGTCGTGCATCGGCACAGGTATTATCGAGAATTACGACTTTTTTGGCACCAGCTTGGAAACATAGACGGACGATTTCAGCTACCAGCTCAGGATTAGTTGTAGCGGCATATTCGGGAGCGCGATCCCAGCTCAGGTTAGGTTTTAATAGAACATAGTCGCCTTTGGCAACGAAGCGGGGAACACCGCCGAGAAGTTCGAAGGTTTTCTGTGCCATTTCAGCCGGTTGACCGTCCTTAACCATTACTAAATCGGGAATTGTTGTTTCTTTACCGAGAATCTGAGCACCTCTCAGAACCATTCCTCCGGTTAGGAAGGCGCTAGTTTTGATAAATTTTCTTCGATCCATATTAATTATCTCTAAACCTAAAATAATATTTATCTCGCTTGCTTTCAAGAAAAAAAAATTAAAAGCATTTTCATATAAACTTGTATTCATGCATTTCTTTCAATACAGGATGATATTCCCCAGCCATTGTAACGGTTTACAGAAGATCCTGTTTGCAAAGCGTTTCTATTATTTATATCGGAAAATCAGATACTAAAAAATTAAAAAATTTTAGGTGAGAGTTAATTTTTCTCTTGACTTCTTAAAACGTTTCAATTAATATTGAACAGATGCGAATTATGGATTACGAGATTCGAAATCAAACCAGTTTAAAGTCAGAAAGCCCGGTTCTCAACTTTGGTTCAAAAGCGTAATTTGACAAAGAACGCAGTTGCCTTTCATAAATTATATCTTTAAAATTGAGAAGGTAATTGATAAGACATCTAATAGATATGTGGGACTATGAAAAAAATTTACGAAACAGTAAAAAGGATAGAGTCTTATGAAGATTTCTGTGCGTTTTATTAAGATGACCCGAGGTCGTGGGTGTAAAGCATTTTTTATCGCCGGCTTAGTTCTGTGCCTGATGACCCAATCGCTGTGGGCTAAGGGTACAATCCGAGGGAGAGTGTTTGACAAAAATACCAAAGATCCGCTATCGTATGCCAACATAATGATTAAAGGAACAACCATAGGAACGGCGGCGGATGCCGATGGTATGTATTCTATTACGAATGCTCCGGATGGGCCGCAGACGATTGTGATTTCTTATATTGGTTATGTAACACTCGAAGTTGATGTAAATATTCCAGACGGTGGCACGGTGCGGAGAGATTTCGGTTTGGAACCGGAAGTTCTACAAGGTAAAGAAGTTATTGTAACCGCTCAGGCTTTGGGGCAAATGCAAGCCATTAACCAGCAATTAGCCTCTGATAAAATTGCCAGCGTTGTATCCGAAGCTCGTATTCAGGAATTGCCGGACTTTAATGCCGCTCAAGCTCTTAGTCGCTTGCCGGGCGTCTCGACTCTGGAGAGTTCAGGCGAAGCCAATAAAGTGGTCATCCGGGGCTTGGCACCGCAATATAACGCCGTGGCAGTTGAAGGCATAAAACTGGCTTCAACCGGTAGCACTCAGATAGGAGTTTCCGCTCTGGGCAATACTGCTGGAAGTATTTCGAATGACCGCAGTGTTGATCTCTCGATGATCTCGCCTTATATGATTAAATCCATTTCGGTTTTTAAGTCGCTTACTCCGGATATGAATGCCAACTCCATTGGTGGGTCGGTAAATATGGAATTGAGGGAAGCGCCTTCACAACTGCATTATGATTTGATGTGGCAATCCGGCTACACCGCCAAAACAAACAATTACGGCAATTACCGGGCGGTCGGCTCCATTAGCCAGCGCTTTTTCCAGGATAATCTGGGAGCATATCTCCTCATTAACGCCGAGAAATATGATCGAGATGCTGACAATATGAGCGCCAACTATCGAGTTACTAGTAGTGTCATTGATACTTCTACTGGTTACCGACCGGTTAGTGTTAATAGTGTAACCCTTAACCGACATGTTGAAACCCGCAAGCGTTATGGTGGTAATTTAATTTTAGATTATAAATTGCCTGCCGGTTCGATTAAGTCCGTGAATATGTATACCCGCTTTGTCTCCGATTATCAGGATTATAATACCGTTTTAAATTATTTCGATAAAATTCTCAATTTTAATTATAGAGGTGGAATAAATACGACTGATTTGTCGGTAAATTCGCTGGAATTAAAATATGATTTTCGATATATTCAAATGGATTTAAAAGCGGCCAATACTCATTCAAGGAATGATTTGCCAGAATCTCCCTATATAACTTTCAAAACCGGCCAGGCGATGATGGGTAGTGTCCCGATTAATACTGTTCCGGATAGTTTGACCAGATTATGGGTTTATCCTGGCCATGACAAAGTTTATTTAGATTACTTGAATTTGTTCAGTTCTTTATATACGGAGAATAATGATAATTTCTCTTCCGATTTCAAAGTTCCTTTTAGTATTGGGAAGTCTCTTTTAGGTTATTTTAAATTCGGCGGTCAGTATTATAATCAGAAGAATACTAATGATCAGAAAACACCTTATGCTGAAATCAGGAAAAGTGGTGAGTTTCAGGCGGCGATGGTCGAAGATTTGGAGAGTCAGTTTGGTATTCCTGTTGATCCCAGTACCGCCAAATTTGCGGCTTCCAATTTTACCGGCAGTTCCAAGTTGATGCAACCTTTTCTGGACAATCAATTTGGAGAAATCTACTGGGCTTGTAAGCCGGATATTCTGGTCGAAATGGCTAACTATTTGAATAATAATCCAGAATGGAGAGGAAAAGCTACTGGTGGAGCCGACGTAACCGGAGGCTGGTATAATGGAATGTTCCAGAATCTAGCTAATTCATATAGATATAGGGAAGAGTATTATGCTGGTTATGTAATGTCGGAGATTAATTTCAGGAATTTAATGATAGTCGGCGGAGCCCGGTACGAAAAAACCGAGTCTAAATATACCGCCTACAATATGTACGATATGCGCAACCCTGATGCTCAGGAATGCGATACGGTCTATTCCTCTCCAAAAAGCGAATTCTGGTTGCCAATGGTTCAAGCTAAATACTCACCTTTCGAGTGGTTCGATATTCGTTATGCCTACACTCAAACCCTTGCTCGGCCGGATTATCACCAGATGTCGCCTAAAATAAACTATGATAATACCAGAAGGAGTGTGCGAGCCGGTAATCCCGATTTAGTACCAGCGCATGCTTATAATCACGATTTGAACTTGACCTTTCACGGCAATAAGTTGGGTCTTCTTTCAATCGGCGGTTTTTATAAAACCATAAAGGATTTTGTTTATAGTACGGCTTATATCCTCCATAAGACTTCCAAATCAAGCGACATTAAGACGATTAATGATTTTCAAATTATGGGGATTAAACCGGAGGAAGGAGCTACTTTATACACTTATATTAATAGTCGCTATCTGGCTTATGTAAAAGGTCTCGAATTTGACTGGCAAACCAGATTCTGGTATCTACCATGGGGTTTGGATGGAATAGTTCTGGGTGTTAACTATACGATGATCGAATCAGAAGCCACTTATCCTTTGAGAGAGGAAGTGACTGATTATTCCGTTAGACCACCGATAACTACGACTCGTGATTCCACTCGTACCGGGCGTTTGCTCTATCAGCCGAATGATGTGGTTAACGCCTACATCGGTTATGAATATAAAGGCTTTTCAGCCCGGTTATCGTTCTTGTTCCAGGGTAATTCCGTTAGTTATGTAGGTACTTTTCCGGAGCAAGACGGATACACCAGAGATTATTTCCGGATAGATGCTTCCGTTCGGCAGACTCTACCGTGGCTTGGTTCGGAAATTTATTTGGATGTCAATAATCTCAATAATGAAGTTAATTCATCAGCTCAGATGTCTATTGATGGCTTTACCAATGTAAAACATTATGGTATGACGGCTAATCTTGGGATCAGATTCAGATTATAAGACAATTATGAAAGGAATATTTTTAAAAATAATGCCAAAATACTCGAAACAAAAAATTCAGGAGGTCAAAAACATGAAAAGAATGTTAGTATTTTTACTTTGTGCAATTTTTCTGACTGTTGGACTAAATGCACAAGAGAAAACTGTTGTAGAAGTAAACGGTATTTATAGTGGTGGTTCTGAAGGTTCTCTGAACGATGCCGTTAACACTGTTCTTAATAATGAAGGAACATTATCTAATACTGTTTTTAAACTAAAATCGAATGACTGGTACGTTATGACTGGTGTTATTGAAGTGCCGGTAGGGCAGGTTCTGGAACTTGTCGGCGAGGATATTGGAGCAACTCAGGAAACATCACCACCTCAAATGCTCTGGACGGCGAGTAGCAGCGTAAACAAGACTTTTATGATTGCAGTATATGGTGATTTGATTATGAAAAATATCTGGGTCAGATTTGTAGATGTTGCTGGAGTCCAGACCGGTACCCCTATCGTATTCGATGGAGATACCACCGGACAGGCGCCGGATGATAAAGAGGAAGGCTATTTCGAAAATTGTATATTTGAATATATGCCTTGTCCTACGGTAACGGCTTCCGGCTGTATCGCCATTAGATGTAAACACTTTAATGGCACTTTTAAAAACTGCTATTTCCGCAACTGTGTAGATCGCCACTTTATGTATTATGGCAGAGCAGTTTCGTATCCTTTTGATGTCCCCGGTTATCATACCGATTACATATCTTTTGAAAACTGCACATTCGCTAATATGGGATATGTCTTAATGCAAGAAGGTAGCAACTGGGGTGAAAATGTTCACTTCAACCACTGTACTTTCTATAATGTTGTAATGTTTTCTCTGGAGTCAGGGTGGTGGTGGAAATTAAATGTAACTAACAGTCTTTTTGTCAATGCCTATATGTTGGGCTATATACCATTGTCAGGTGCTGGTAGCGCGACTATATCAATTGAGCCGGCTGATTCAATTGATTTCGCCATACCCTTTACTGATCAAAATCGTCATATTCTCTTCGCTCATAGCGCTTATTACATTGATGACTGGTTAGTGGACTGGATGCATGGCGGATGGGAGTTACCTTATGCAGATGATCCAGATTCAGTTGAAAGATGGCGGCCACCATCTAGAATAACTCAGGTAGGCAGTCCATATAGTAGAAGTCTTTATAAAGAACGGGCTTTTAATGAAATTCCCTATCCGCGACCGATGCTGGATAGCACCGCACTGATGTATTTCGATTCCACTGATAGTGAAGGTAAGAAAGTCTATCCTTATATCAACCGGGCGGCACTTTATAGCGTCGAAGACTTGAGAAATGCAGTCAATCCGCGGTTAATTGTACCTCCGCTTAATTTGGAGCCGTTAAAATATTTCTTGAATGAAAAGTGGGGCACTAATCTGGATACGATGTGGGCTTACGAGCCCCTCATTGGTCACGAAATACAGTGCTGGCCGTTACCGGAGAATTTAGCCTATGCGAATGATACTTTAAAGACGGCTGGGATGGGTGGTTTTCCGTTAGGTGATTTGTATAATTGGTGGAATCCGGCGGTTAGAGAAGGCGCAACTGATTACTATTCAGCCTGGTTGGCACAAGCCGATGATGAAAGAGCCAAAATTGCGCAGTGGCTGGAAACCGGTATCCATCCTGATAGTGTTCAGAATGCAGTCAAGCCTCAGCCGAGTAGCCCTTCAAAATTTTCACTTGCCCAGAATTATCCGAACCCCTTCAATCCGACTACTCAGATTAAATATACTATTCCTTATGATGCCCGGGTTTCGTTAAAAGTTTACAATACTCTCGGACAGGAAGTAGCTAATTTGGTTGATGGCACTCAATCTGCTGGCGAGCATATTGTGACTTTTGATAGTAAAAATCTGGCTGGAGGTATCTATTTTTACACTCTAAAGTCGGAAGGCGTCAATATTACCAAAAAGTTAGTCTTAATTAAATGATGTTTATATTTAAAGCCGAGGAATAGAAGGATTTATAATATGGACACGATAAAAAAAGGAGGTGATTCAAAAGGAAACATTCTACTACATAGTGTTTGTAGAAATGATGGAAGATTTTTTTGTTATGAAAAAAAAAGAAAGGAGAAATGAAACTATGAAAAAGGTAGTAAATACTTTTTTTGCCATTACGGTTGTGTTCCTGCTATTAGGAGGCGTGACAGTTCAAGCCCAGAAGATTGATTTTGAGGATAAGAATATCGGTGATACCTACGCCCACATTGGCTGGAGTGCTTCTGACATCACGGCCGAAGTCGCCGATGATCCGCTGGCGACAGGCAATAAGGTTCTGAAGTGCACTGTACACGATTACAATGCAGCACCGGTGCTTGAAGTTACTCTGCCGGCTGGAAAGACTCTGGCCGATTATGGCACTTTCAAGTTTAAAGGATACTTTGCCCAGGGTGATGTCGGCTGGAAAGATATTGTGGTGGAAGCTTATCAGACCATGCCTACCGGCCAGTTCGTCACAGTAGCTGGAAATGCAATTGGTAAATGGAATCGCGCCAAAAGCGGCTCGACAGCCTGGGAAGATATCTCGATTGGCATCACCGGGAGTGCGAGCCTTACTGGTACAATTTATCTGGCTTTCGGTATCAATTGCGCCGGAACCGGAAATATTGGTGGCACGGGAGTCACCACAATTTGGTATGCTGATGATATCGAATTAGTGTTAACTCCCTACGTTACTCAATGGGGTAAGACTGCCCAAGGCACAGCCTGGCCAATTTTGTGGAATGATTCGGACTATGCAGCTGGAGATGCTGGAATAGGAGATGGTGAGCGCCCAACAGCTTGGGCGACTATTAAAGGTGGTTTTCCTACTTTAGAAGCGACCACCAGCCAAGCTGTTGTTGTTAGTGGCGAGATGGAATTGGTAGGTGGTGGTGGTGCCAGTGCCTATACTTGGTTACGATATGGCTTGACTTATCAGGACAGTGTTGAACTGAAGTATCAGGGTACCGACAGTGCTACTTGGGCCACGACAGCTGATTCAGCCAGTAATCAGAATAAGCATTTTGGTTATTTATTTACGCCTGTTAGTGGAATGGGTACTATGTCCAACAGTTGGCGTGCAGAAAATGGTGGGGCTGGGACCGTCTGGTTAGTGAATAATGGGAGCTGGAATAGTACTAATAATCCAAAGAGTCCGACTATAGCGGCGGTGAAGCAAGCCCCGCGCAATGCAGTGGCGATAGCTGGTACATATAAGTTTGCGATATCGGTTCAGCCTAAGGATGAGACGACCAATGAGATTCGCTGGTATTTGATTGAGAAGAATAATAAGTACTGGTTTGGTGGTACCGTAATAGACACGACTGCTATCACCACGAAATTCAATGGTATCTGTTTTGGATTTAACAATGATATAGAAGCCACTCAGGTTAATTTTTATAAGGTTAAAGTTGATCTTGGTGCTCCTATTACTGTTCCGGAAGCTCCCTGGGAAGCCTATTATGTCGATCAATGGGGCAAGACTGCCCAAGGCACAGCCTGGCCGATTTTGTGGAATGATTCGGACTATGCAGCTGGAGATGCTGGAATTGGAGATGGTAAGCGCCCAACAGCTTGGGCAACTATTAAAGGTGGTTTTGGAGACCCGATACAAGCCACTACCAGCAAGGCTATTATTGTTACTGGCGAGATGGAATTGGTAGGTGGTGGTGGTGCCAGTGCCTATACTTGGTTACGATATGGCTTGACTTATCAGGACAGTGTTGAACTGAAGTATCAGGGTACCGACAGTGCTACTTGGGTCACGACAGCTGATTCAGCCAGTAATCAAAATAAGCATTTTGGTTATTTATTTACGCCTGTTAGTGGAATGGGTACTATGTCCAACAGTTGGCGTGCAGAAAATGGTGGGGCTGGGACCGTCTGGTTAGTGAATAATGGGAGCTGGAATAGTACTAATAATCCAAAGAGTCCGACTATAGCGGCGGTGAAGCAAGCCCCGCGCAATGCAGTGGCGATAGCTGGTACATATAAGTTTGCGATATCGGTTCAGCCTAAGGATGAGACGACCAATGAGATTCGCTGGTATTTGATTGAGAAGAATAATAAGTACTGGTTTGGTGGTACCGTAATAGACACGACTGCTATCACCACGAAATTCAATGGTATCTGTTTTGGATTTAACAATGATATAGAAGCCACTCAGGTTAATTTTTATAAGGTTAAAGTTGATCTTGGTGCTCCTATTACTGTTCCGGAAGCTCCCTGGGAAGCCTATTATGTAAGTCAATGGGGTTTCAGTGGAGGTAATCTTGGTGGCTGGGACCTTATTCCTGGAGACATGGAAGGCGATGTTGAAATCTCAGGAACTGCCGCACCAACTGGATGGGTCGCCTTACGCGGTGGTTTTGATCGGTATGAGCTGAATGAAACTTATGCTCTGAAAATATCAGGACAAATTGAATTAGTAGGCGGTGGATTCCAGGATGCAGGTAGTTTGCGCTATGGAATATTCTATAGTGACAGTGCTGGTACAACCTGGCAAGACTCAACCTTGGATTCCAACTGGGTCTGGAAAGGAACGGATAATTATCACTCCGGTTATCTAATCACACCTCCAAGTGGTTCTAATGTAGCGACCTGGTCGAATGGTTCAGGAACCTGGGGTTCTGTGACAAATGGTAAGTGGTGGGATATTAGTGCTTCCAGTGCTCATGTTTTGGGTAATATAGCACAAGATCCGGTTGGCGGAGTTGCGGGCGCCGGTATCTATGATTTTACCATCTCGATTTCAAAAGGAACAAGCGGTAATCTGCTTGTATTTACTTTATCTAAAAAAGATGGGACCTATTATTATGCCCATAGCACGACCACTCCAGTAGCATCTGTAACGGATGAGATTAATAGTATTGGTTTCGCTATCAACAATTCGACTACTACGGCTCTGAAGTTGTATAAAGTTAAAGTTGATAGAGGTGATCATTTCAATGGGCTAGAAGAAGCAATTGCAGCCCAATTGCCCAAGGCTTACGCTTTGAAGCAGAACTATCCGAACCCGTTTAACCCGACGACTAATATTCGGTTTGATTTACCGAAAGACAGTGATGTCAGCCTAGTCGTCTATGATTTAATGGGTCGTGAAGTAGCCAAGCTGGTCAATGGTCCTATGAATGCCGGCTATTATACGATTAATTTCAACGCGGCGAATCTGCCATCCGGAGTTTATATCTATAGACTCAAGGCTGGTGATTTTGTCAACACCAAGAAACTTATGCTTCTAAAATGAGCTGTTAGTTCTTTGGTTTTTTGAATGTGGAATCAGCCTGCCCGTCTCAACGGGCAGGCTGATTTTGTTAGTGGAGTTTTTGATTGATTAAAACCTATTGCTATTGATAATGATAAGTAACGCTAAATTTTTATTTAAAACCGTAATCTTAAGTATAATAGTATGCATAATTATATTGAGTGGTGATCTAATTCCTGCCCAAAATTTAAGGTCAGACAATAACACTCAGCCGCGCCAGCGCATTTCTCTAAATGATGGTTGGAAATTTTATAAGTATGAATCTACCACAAATGCCGACGACCTAATCTACGATGTGCGACCAGAAATTAGCGATTATAATGAGGTCAAACCGGCTGATGCCCAACCGACCGAAGGCGAAAAGTTAAAGACAATCCGAACGGTGTTGAAACCCTGGGTTTTATCAACAGGCAACGATTTTATTAAGGATTCTACGAAACATCACCATCGTCCTGAGGGTAATCCGGGCTGTGATTTTCCTTTCGTTCAGAAAGATTACGATGATAGTCAGTGGGAGATTGTGAATTTGCCGCACGACTGGGCGATTAAGGGACCGTTTTTTGATGGCTCGAATCCGGTAGTCGGCGGAGGTATGGGACGACTTCCTAGCCCCGGCGTCGCCTGGTATCGGAAAAAATTGAACATTCCAGCTACCGACGCCGGCAAGTCCCTATTTCTCGATGTGGACGGCGCGATGTCCTACGCTATGGTCTGGTTGAACGGTTATCTTGTCGGCGGCTGGCCTTATGGTTATTCTTCCTGGCGTCTCGACCTGACGCCTTTTATCATACCGGGTGCTGAGAATCAACTAGCGATTCGTCTTGACAATCCCAATCATTCATCGCGCTGGTACCCCGGCGGTGGAATTTACCGCAATGTCTGGCTGGTCAAAACCAATCCGATCCATATCGCCCAATGGGGAACTTATATTACGGCTGAAAATATTTCGGCGACCTGCGCGACGCTCAACCTGGAAATTACAATCGACAATGATTCCCGGAACGACGCCAATGTAAAAGCAATTACCGAAGTTTTTGTCTTAAATGAAAATGGTGATAAAATCGGTAAGCCAGTCACCAATTTCAAACCAATGGAAATTATAATTTCCGCCGGTACTCGAACCAGTGAAAAAAATTCAATTATTATCAAAAATCCAAGACTATGGGGACCGCCGCCTACTCAAACTCCCAATTGTTACATAGCGGTTACTACTCTATGGCAGGACGACAAACCGATTGATCAGTACGAAACGCGTTTTGGCATTCGTTCATTGAGTTTCGAGCCGGATTCCGGGATTTTTATTAATGGTGAACTCATCAAAATTAAGGGTGTCAATCAGCACCATGACCTCGGCGCACTCGGAGCGGCTTTCAATCTCCGAGCCGCTGAGCGCCAGCTCGAGATTTTGAGCGAAATGGGTTGCAATGCGATTCGCACCGCCCACAATCCACCTGCTCCTGAACTATTGGAGTTGACTGATCGAATGGGCTTTCTGGTAATGGATGAAGCCTTTGACGTTTGGGAGCGCAAAAAGACGCCGTTAGACTTTCATCTTATTTTTCCGGAGTGGTATGAGCCGGATTTGCGCGCCATGGTGCGGCGTGATCGCAATTGTCCGTCAGTAATAATCTGGAGTATCGGCAATGAAGTCGGCGAGCAATATACTGATGGAGCGGGCGCCGCGCTGGCAAAACATTTATGCGATGTTGTCAAGGAAGAAGACCCTACTCGACCGGTGACAAGCGCGATGAACTGGGCGAAACCCTATATGCCCTTTCCGGCGGTAATTGATCTCATTAGTCTGAATTACCAGGGCGAAGGAATTCGTCAGGATCTGGAATTTGAAGGCACCGACCGCATTCGCACCGCGCCCCAATATGATGCTTTCCACGAGAAATTTCCGAATAAAGTCATTCTCAGTAGCGAAACAGCCTCGACTCTCAGCAGTCGTGGTATTTACCTTTTTCCTGTTACCGAAAAGAATAGCGATTTCGTCCGGGACGGGAGAGGTGGCGATTCGAAAATTCGGCAAGTAACAGCTTACGAATTACACGCCGTGGACTTTGGCGCCTCACCGGATAAAGTATTCGCTTCGCTGGCTCGGCATCCCTTTGTAGCGGGCGAATTTGTCTGGACTGGTTGGGATTATCTCGGTGAGCCCACGCCTTATTACGACGCCCGCAGTTCTTATTCGGGAATCATTGATTTGGCTGGATTTAAAAAAGATCGTTTCTACCTCTATCAATCCCAATGGCGTCCCGATTTACCAATGGCGCATATCCTACCGCATTGGAATTGGCCGGAACGAATCGGTCTGATAACGCCGGTGCATGTTTTTACTTCCGGTGATGAAGCGGAATTATTTCTAAATGGTAAATCACTAGGCAGGAAGAAAAAGGGGCAATTTGAGTATCGTCTCCGCTGGGACGATGTAAAATACCAGCCGGGCGAGCTTAAAGTAGTCGCTTATAAAAACGGTGAAAAATGGGCAGAGGATGTTGTCCAAACGACTGGCAAACCGCATAAACTTGAGGCAATTGCCGATCATAGTGAAATTCGAGCCGATGGAAAAGATTTATCATTTATTACCATTCGAGTAGCTGATCGAAACGGGCTTACCGTTCCGCAAGCAACTAATTTAATTACCTTTAAAATTGAAGGATGCGGCGAGATCGTCGCCACCGATAACGGTGATCCAACTGATTTCACACCATTCCCTTCGCATGAAAGAAAAGCTTTCAGTGGTTTAGCCCTGGTGGTCGTTCGCTCTAAGCCAGGCCAATCCGGTATCATAACGGTTACCGCCGAATCGCCGGGGCTGAAAAAAGCCAAGACATTTATCACGAGTAAATGATTAGATAATCAAAGAACTAAATTAAATGTGAGGACTTCAATGCGATTTTTACCTAAAATATTAATTTGTTTAATTCCAATGAGTTTCATTTTTGGTCAGTCGCCGTCTTTCCAGACCTATATAAATCCGGTAATACCAGGTGACCATCCCGATGCTACTTTGACCCGCATCGGCAATGATTTTTATACTACTGGTTCGTCATTTAATGTAACTCCGGTTATTTACCATTCTACCGATCTAGTTCATTGGCAAGCCATTGCCCAGCCGGTGAGCGCCGCCTGGTCGAATTATGGCGATCAAGCCGGTGGCGGTTGCTGGGGCGGCCAAATGGTTTATTATAATGGTGAATACTGGCATTTCTTTTCGCGGTCGAATACGATGTATTATGTAAAAGCATCCGCGCCGGAAGGTCCCTGGAGTATGCCGGTCAAAATCAATAATCCATCCACCCTGCCGTATGGTCTGGGATATGATAATTCCATTTTTATTGACGATGATAATAAATGGTATTTAGTAGTGAAAAATGGACAACCCAATAACGGCATCGTTGAGCTCGGCAATGACGGACAACCGACTGGCGTCGTCTATAATCTCAATTGGTTAAATCCAGGTCCGGACTATCCTTACAGTTGGGCGGAAGGTCCGGTGATGTGGAAATATAACGGCTACTATTACTATTCATTTGCCCGTGACCTTGGCGGAGGTCAAAAAGTTATGCGCAGTCGCACTCTGACTGCCGATCAATCCGCCTGGGAAATGTTGGGCGATTTTTTCAATGAAAGCGATCCCCAAAAGGGCTCCTCACTTTTCACCAGTCCCAATCATGCTTCAGCGGCTGTTATGCTCGATGACAGTACTTCGTGGGTTATCCATCCACTCTATGCCAAGGGAGAATGGAAAGGTCAGGGACGGCAGGGATTGTTAAATCAAGTTCATTATGATGCGAACGGCAAACCAGTGGCTGATTACCCGGTTAATAAATCGTTTACTGCGCCGAAATTGCCGAGTAGCGGTATTCCCTGGATGGTGCCTCACTCGGATTTCTTTACCTCGTCTGAGTTACATCCGGAATGGTCATTTTTGGGTTATACACCTGCCGTTAAATATTCTCTCACCGATCGCCCCGGTTGGTTGCGTTTATCGCCCAAAAATAAAGCGCTAGCTAACACGGTAATCAAAAACGACGGCGAACATAATTATTCACTTATTACGCGACTGGATTTTAATGCTCAATCAACTACCGACCAAGCCGGTCTCTGGATTATGAGAGGTGATCAAACGATGGAAGTCAAACTTGTTAGCACCTTATCGACTGAAGGACTAAAGGTGATAACCTATAGCTTCAAATCTACCATATACGAGACTGAAAACACCATCGGCGATACTCTCTGGTTAAAATTGGTTCGTATAAATCATAAAATCAGCGGATATTTTAGCGGCGATGGATTCGTTTGGATCGAAATAGGCGCCCCTATAGATATTTCGGAAATAGATTCCTTCTCCGATTTCTCGACCTTTACCGGTACGCGCCAAGGCCTGTACGTGAAAGGGATGAGCGATGCCTGGTTCGATTTTTATATTTATCGCGATGCTTATACGCCGATAATGGCTGAATGCCCGGCGAATCAGTTTGGCACTGCGTTAGTATTGAATAAATACCCGCCAAATTCACTGGGCAAAATCCACAACGATGATTGGGCATTGTACGCCGGGGTTGAGTTTGGCAATACTGAATATGCGAAAAGTTGTGATTCACTAAAAATAACCGCATCATGCCTTACCGCCGGAAGTGCGGTGGAAGTTTACCTTGATTCGATAGATGTAAATACTAAAATTGCAGTATGTGCTATTGATACTACCGGCTCATGGACAAATTTTCAGACTTTTACCACTGATTTATTGAAACCGATATCTGGAAATCATGACATATATTTAAAATTCGTTGGTCCTGGAAGTGGGGAGTTATTCCGACTCCAATCGTTCCAATTTATTACCAATTCCAAACCCACCGCAATCAATAGTCGCCCGGAAAATAATCTACCGCGAAGTTTTTATCTTGAACAGAATTATCCTAATCCTTTCAATCCGGTAACTCGAATAAAATATTCAGTGCCGAAAATCAGTTACCTGACCATCAAGGTTTATGATGTGATGGGGCGGGAGGTAGCTACGGTATTCGATGGCGTTCAGCAGGCGGGAAATTATACCGCCATTTTGGATGGAAGCAATCTGACCAGCGGTATTTACTTTTATAAAATGGAGACCAACGGCTTTGTGGAAACAAAAAAGCTGGTACTTTTGAAGTAGGATTAAGAACATAGAAGTAAGTCCAATGAGCCATAGCCTACGATCAAAGACATTTATTTTTCTACTCACTATTTCCGTTATTGCTATTAGCCCAACTGCTCAGTGACGAAATGGTTTTGCAACGCGATACCGAATTGGAGATTTGGGGCGATAAAATACCTAATCCGGTCGCGGTGAGATATGCCTGGGCTGATAATCCCGCGGGAGCCAATTTGTATAATAAAGGCGGTTTACCAGCCTCACCTTTCCGCACCGATGATTTTTAATAATTTAATTGGAATTTCAATGGAGTTTAAAATGTTTTTAAAAAGCCGTAATAAAAAGAGTCCAGGTCTGGTTTTAGGGGCTTTGGTTCTGAATTCGATAATGTTATTTTCACAGTTATATCCTCAAGTATTGCGAATCAACGGTAATGTAACCAGTTCGACTATGCCAGTTCAAAATGCAGTAGTAACCTTTGAAAATGCTTTTGATCCTTCCTGCCGATTCTCGACTTTGACCGATTCTACGGGCTATTATCAGCTGGAAGTGATAAATAGCGCGATAACCCCACCTTATAGAATACCTACCAAATTTGATCTGGGACAGAATTATCCCAATCCGTTTTCAGCTACGACCGCGATTCCTTATTCTCTGAAGCAAGATTCCAGAGTTTTTTTGACTATCTATGATCTACTTGGGCGAGAAGTACGTAAAATTGAAGCCGGAGTTCAGCCAGTAGGGAGTTACCAGGTTCTATGGGACGGTTGTAATAATCATGGTCAGAAAGTAGCGACGGGATTATATTTTTACCGGCTGGAAGCGGGCGGTGAATCCAGAATCCGCAAACTGATCTATGATGGAAGCGGATTACACCAATCAGCAACCACGACGCCCCAATCGGTTCAGATGTCAAAAATTGATCTGGCAAAAAGGGTGAGTCTGCCGGGACAGAATTTTACGGTAAAACTTGATAATTGTGACAGCACCTTTCCTGTAATTATACCAATACAGATTGAAAATGTGTATCTCGAAAATGACACGACTATCAATTTTACTGTATCTTCAGTTCCAGTTGCTACTGTTTATCCGGATAGTCTGAAGCAGTATATTCGAGGTTTTGGGGCGGCTAATATTTTACCCTGGCGGCCGGATATGACCGATGCTGAAATCGAAAAGGCTTTTGGCACAGGCGACGGGCAAATTGGTTTCTCGATGTTAAGATTGAGACTGCCTTCAGAAGAAACCACCGCGTCTTTTCAAACGCAAGTGGCGACAGCGAAAAAAGCTTATGACCGGGGAGTTTTGATTTTTGCTTCACCCTGGTCGCCACCATCTAGAATGAAAAGTAATAACAGCACTATTGACGGTTACCTTCTGGAATCTCATCATCAGGATTATGTCGATCATTTAAATTCTTTTATTGATTATATGGCTGATAATGGTGTTGATTTATACGCGGTCTCTGTTCAGAACGAACCGGATGTTGATGTATCTTACGAATCTTGTGACTGGAGTCCGGAACAGATGCGGAAATTTATGGCGGAAAATGCTGGAACTATTAAAACCAGAGTCATTGCGCCGGAATCCTACCAGTTCAGGCGAGAAATGTCAGACCCAATATTGAATGACTCGGCGGCTTGCGCTAATCTGGATATTGTTGGTGGTCATATTTACGGCGGTGGTTTAGGGGCTTATCCGCTGGCAGAACAAAAAGGCAAGGAAATTTGGATGACCGAGCATTTAACCGGAGAAAAAAGTCACTCCAATGATTGGACTTGGGCATTTGACGTGGCTAAGGAAATGCATAGTTGTATGGAGGCTGGATTCAGCGCTTATGTCTGGTGGTATATTGTTCGATATTACGGACCCATTAGCGATGGTGAGAAAGAAAGTAGCGGAGGCGGTCGCAAAGGTGAGGTTACTAAAAAAGGCTATGTGATGTCGCAATATTCGCGCTTTATTCGCCCGGGATACCATCGGATCAAATGTAATTCTATGCCTCAAAAATCGGTATTGGCGACGGCTTATAAAGATAGTGCCTCGTCCAAAATGGTGTTAGTAGTGCTGAATATCAGTTCGTCTTCGACTCTTCAGCAAACTTTCACGATTCCGAACGGAAACGTGGCGTCATTTACACCATTTACGACTACCAGTACGAAGAACTGCCAACAAGCCGGTAATATTCCGGTAATTAACAATAGGATTACGGTTACGCTGGAACCGTCAAGTATAACGACATTTGTATCGGATTAATGTGTTATGTGTAAATTTAATCTGTAAATGTAACCCTAAATAAAATGAGAGTGAAAACTGATATTTCAAGTCGTATAATTAATCCACTTTTAACTTAGAAAGGAGTACGTCAAAAGTGAGAAAATGGATCGTATTAGCACTGTTGCTGGTATCATTTCTTGGGGCTAATGTTTTAGCGCAGGAAATGCCGTTGGTATATGAAGTCGAAAATACCGGGGCGGATTGTCCGATACCTTATTTGCCTTCTTTTAATGAACTGCCGATTGTTAGTTCTCTGCCTGATCCGTTTGAATGGTCCGATGGTAGAGGCCGGATGGCTAATTATTCCGACTGGCGTTATCGAAGGGCAGAAATAAAAGCTGAGATTGAACATTATGAAATTGGTGAAAAACCGGTTCGTCCGGAAAATATCACTGCCAGCTATTCAAACGATACTCTTAGGGTTAATGTAACTGTGAACGGAAAAACACTTAAACTTATCTCCAGAATCTTATTACCATCTGGTGAAGGTCCTTTTCCGGCTGTAATTGGTATGAATAGTCCCAGTGGTAGTATCCCATCTAATATATTACTTGAGCGCAACATTGCGCTAATACAATATAGCCATGATCAAGTCACTAAATATGGTGCACAAAGCAATTCCGATCCTTATTATCAACTCTATCCTCATCTCAATGCCGATAACACCGGGCAATACAGCGCCTGGGCTTGGGGAGTGAGCCGTCTAATAGATGGTTTGGAACTGGTTCAGGATGTGCTTCCCATAGACCTCAGACACCTAGCGGTAACCGGTTGTTCTTATGCCGGTAAAATGGCACTTTTTTCAGGGGCATTTGATGAACGGATAGCGCTTACTATCTCGATTGAATCCGGCGGAGGCGGTTACACTACTTGGCGTTTCTCGGAAACTTTAGCGGGAGTAGAAACATTGGGCGCTACGGATCATAATTGGTTCAAAGAAAGTATGTTCCAATTTGCCTTTAGTAATGTATCGCGTTTACCGCATGATCACCATGAACTAATGGCTATGGTAGCGCCGCGCGCCTTACTAGTAACCGGCAATCCAAGCTATGTTTGGTTGGCAGACGAATCCGGCTATGTAGGAAGTGTAGCCGCCAAAAAAGTATGGGAAGCCTTAGGGATTTCGGATCGGTTTGGCTACTCCATTGTTGCAGACCACTCCCATTGTGCTATTCCGGATAACCAGCTACCGGATGTATTAGCATTTATAGATAAATTTCTCCTCGGACAGGATGATGCCAATACTAATGTAGCTACAAGTCCCTATACCACTAACCTTGAACCCTGGATTACCTGGACGGTACCGACCCTCGGTAATGGGACTTCCTTCTTTGGAAAGACGACTTTGATTTATCCCGCCAATTTGCAAACGGGTGTGGATACGACGAGTGTTACCTTTAAATGGAACAAGATAGAAGATGCCGAAACCTATTTTTTCCAATTATCCACCGACCCAACTTTTAAAAGTACTATAATAAGCGAATCAACGACGGACACAACTCTAACGGTTACTGATTTAGCAGAAGGTAAAAGATACTACTGGCGAGTTCAGGCCAAAAATGCTGAGGGCTCTTTCGGTCCTTGGAGTGATTATTGGAATTTTATCTCATACATTCCTTTACCTTCAGCGCCCCAATTAGTCTCCGCTAACTTGACCGACCCAGGTCGAGCGGACTATATGACATTCAAGTGGAGGAAAGATAAATATGCGGCTCAATACCGCATCCAGGTATCGAGGCTAACCACTTTCAGTCCCCTGGCGGTTCCAGCCGCAACCACATCTGATACAGTAATCACATTATCGGGCTTCTATGAAGGTCAAAAACTTTACTGGCGAGTCCAGGCAGAAAATATAGCGGGTTCTAGTCCTTGGAGCGAACCTTCCATTTTTACGGTAATTTTGCCGCCGTCGGATCTTGTTATACAAGGTTTTGAAAATAATAAAGTTACACTCAAATGGAAGGATAACTCGAAAGTCGAAGATGGCTATGTAATCGAACGGAAACAAGGCGAGGCAAGTTCTTTCAGCGTCCTTGATTCACTCGAGAAAAATGTGGGGCAATATGTTGATACAACTATCGAAGCGGGCCAAATCTATATTTATAGAGTACAAGCCTATAAAGGTTCGGCCGGATCGGAGTACAGCAATGAGGCATCATTAAATTTGTCCGGTATTAAAGAAGAGGCTATCCCGAGAGAGTATTCACTCAGCCAGAATTACCCCAATCCTTTCAATCCGACTACTGCCATTAGTTACCACTTACCGAAAGCCGGTTACCTGACCATCAAGGTTTATGATGTGATGGGGCGGGAGGTGGCTACGGTATTCGATGGCGTTCAGCAGGCGGGAAATTATACCGCCATTTTGGATGGGAGTAATCTGACCAGCGGTATCTACTTTTATAAAATGGAGACCAACGGCTTTGTGGAACAAAAAAACTGGTACTTTTGAAGTAGGATTAAGAACATAAAAGGAGTTTTCAAATGAAATCAATTTATTCGAATCTTTATAAAGTAAAATCGACAATTTTATTATTTATCATGGTTCTATCTTTCAGATTAGTTAATGCTCAATCTAGCACGATCCAAACGGATGTGCCGGCTTTGAAAGAGGTCTATGCCGGGGATTTTTACATTGGCTGCTTACTTTCCTATGTTCATATTGGTTTTGCTAATGATCCCTATGTGCCAGGGCAATCTAATATTGTTGACCCAAATGGAGGCTATCTAATTAAATACCATATGAATTCGATGAGCCCAGGAAATTGGATGAAATCAGTAAATATTGTAGATATATCCGGAAGCGCCACAGCCTATAACAATGCTTCTACTCAGTTTGAAAAGGATTCTATAGATGTTCATCCAAGGGTGAAATTTAATGGCAATATTATTGCCCAGCTTAATTGGGCAAAACGTCAGGGATTTACTTTTCGCGGACACACTTTAGTTTGGCATACTCAACATCCTGGGACTGCTTTTTTCCGTACCGGATATAATAGTAATGGAGAACGCTTATCAAAAGAGAAAATGACTGAGCGCATGGACAATTATATTAAAGAGGTGATCAGAATAATTCATGACGGATGGCCCGGCTTGCTTTCGGCGATGGATGTGGTAAATGAAGCCGTTAAAGATGATGGCACTGATCGAACTGAGAGCGAATGGTACATTACTTTTGGTGATAGCAGTTATATAATGAAGGCTTTTGAATTCACTCGTAAATGGACTGAATATTACGATGAAACTCAGATGAAGCTTTACTATAATGATTATAATACTCATATTCCTGCAAAAGCTGATGGTATTGTGAGAATTTGCAAGCCGATTTATGAAGCCGGATATCTGGATGGGATCGGTATGCAAGATCACGACCAATACAATTCACCCACCGCTGAACAGTGGATTACTTCCTATGAAAAATTTGAACCGATTTGCGATGAAATTTCAGTTACCGAGCTGGACGTCAAACCCAGCACCGATTCCGCAACCCGCTGGGCGACCCAAGCTAATCAATACGCCGCCTTAATTAAATGTTTTGTTGAACGCAGTTATTTTTCCGGGCGCGGTAAGATCATCAGCGTTTCCAAAGACGGCTTGAATGACAAATGGGCATTTGTAACCAATGCTTCTCTCTGGGATGCCCAAAATCAATGCAAACCAGCCTTCTATGAAGTCGTAAAAGTCGGGATAAATTACAACGCACTTGATTCACTCATCTCTATCACTGATACGCTGAGTGAAAATAAATACACCATTGAATCATGGGAACTACTAATGACTTCATTATCAAAAGCCCAATATGCTATGAATAGAAATTATTCCTATACAGTTTCTGCCGGAGATAGTTTAGAAAATGCTAAAAATAATCTTGATTTAGCGATTAGAAGTTTGGTGGTTAGTTCGAATAATGTTAACGAATATGAAATTCCGATTCCCGAGCAATTCATCCTCAGCCAGAATTATCCCAACCCTTTCAATCCAACTACAACCATCGGTTACCAACTGCCAATATCCGGTTATTCAACTCTCAAAGTCTATAATCTGCTTGGGCAGGAGGTCGCCACGATATTCGAAGGCATTCAATCAGCCGGAAATTACTCGGTAACCTTTGATGCCAGTGGATTGACCGGCGGGATTTATTTATATCAATTGAAAGCCGGGAATTTTGTGGAGAATAAAAAATTCATCTTGTTGAAATAAAATGTATTTATAAAAGGCATAAAAAAATAATGATATATTTATTCCAAGGTTTTTAATAACTGAAGAAAGGAAATTAAAAATGAGAATGCGATTCACCCCGACAAACGGAAATTCATTACTGAGAACAAACAAACGATTCGCCATCGGTAGTTTGTTTATTTACTTAAGTTCATTTCTGATAGCACCGGCTCAGCCATCCGGTGGTCCGTATGGACCGATTCACCAAACCTATGAGTTACCGAGTGTAAAGGGGAAAATATATTACGTTGCCCCTGATGGAAAAGCCGAGTCGTCAGGAGAAACACTTGATAAACCTACCACCTTGGAAAACGCTATTGAAAAGGTGAAAACCGGGGACGCCATAATTCTACGCGGCGGCGTCTATCGCACCGGCGGTCTACTCCTAAATCAAGGTATTACGATGCAACCTTATAAAGACGAAAAGCCGATATTGAAGGGAACATACATTGCGACCGACTGGAAAAATTTAGGGAACGGATTGTGGAAAACAACCTGGACTCGTCTGTTTCCCTCCCAGCCGGACGATTGGTGGGTTCGCGACCGCGAAGGCAAAAAGACTCCCTTGCATCGTTTCAATAATGATATGGTTTTTGTGGATGGCAAATTTCTCCAATCGGTCGGCTGGGAAGGCGAAGTTGACGAGAATAGCTACTACATCAATTACGATAAAGGAGAAATTTACATTGGTATAGACCCAACCAATCGTCTGGTGGAAATAACAGCTTTCAACAGCGCCATTGTCAGAACGACAGGGGAAGTACACAGCAAGAAATCCGACGGTAAAGGTCCGACTATCCGTGGTATAACTTTTACTCAGTATGCTTATCGGGCAATTGAGATCGAAGGTAAATACCCGGAAGGTTTATCCTCTGAAGCTGATCATGGCAAGGATGTCGTCGGAACTACCATTGAGAATTGCACGATTTCCTATTGTTCACGTGTGGCTGGATATTTTAAGGGCGATCATATGACCTTCCGCCATTGTAAAATTAGCGACACCAGTACCGAAGGTCTTTATATCATTGCTTCCAATGATGTACTACTCGAAAAGAACATTTTTACGCGCAATAACATCGAAAATATCACCGGTTATTTTCCAGCGGCTGTCAAAATTTTCAACCAATGCTACCGGGTGACTTGTAATGATAATCTGGTGATTGACCTTCCGAACTCAAATGGTATCTGGTATGATGTCGGCAATGTTGATGGCGTATTCATAAATAACTGGGTTGAAGGCGTCGGGCGTAATGATGGCTATTTTTCCAAAGATCGCCCCTGGCCGAGCGAAAACGGCTTTTTCTTTGAAATATCAAAGGGAGTAACCTGTGCCGGCAATGTCTTTGTGAATTGTGATCATGGCCTCTGGATTCTTAATAGTTCGAACGCCCATATTTACAACAACACTTTCGTTAATAGCACCGCCTGTTTCGGGCGTAATGAACGCAGTGCCGAAGGTGATCATTTCGGCTGGCATCCCAGCACTGGACCGGATGTGGATGAAAGGGAAGGGCATATCTTCGTCAATAATTTAATGTATGGTGATAAGGATTTTGAACGACCATTGCTATTTGTCTGGCAACCGGCTTCGCTATGTGAACGGCT